>BNJV01001957.1_pt1 | contig 246901 bp, 345 predicted proteins | sample 8540591 | NCBI WGS metagenome assembly BNJV01 (sample SAMD00202457, study PRJDB9452) | human saliva metagenome | host: Homo sapiens | reverse complement strand
TTACGTCTCAATTCCTTTCAAAGCTTCAAACTGCCGCTAGAAAATAAATTTCCCAGCGGCAGTAATTCACATTGAATGCACTCGCTATTGTTCCTACTATAGAATCCATGGAGCTTTGCGTGTCCTGTTTTGTCCGTTTTGCTGAAAAGTTAATGGGGTGCTTCTTGGGTGAGGTGCCCTCAAGATAAGAAGCTGATGGGAAGTGTGTTCTCAGGTTGAAAGGAAACAAAAAAGCAAAATGTAACTTATATGTTACATTTTGCTTTTTCTATTATTAGTCTTCTAAGTTTACGTTGTGGTACACTTTTTGAACGTCTTCGTTGTCTTCTAGAGCGTTAATCATGCGTTCAAATAAACGTAAGTCGTCGCCTTCAAGTGTCACTTCTGATTGAGGAATCATTTCGATTTCGCTCACTGTGAATTCAGTGATTCCTAAATCTTCTAATGCTTTACGAACAGTGTGGAAGTCGTTTGGTTCAGCGTAAACAATCGCTTGGTCGTCTTCTTGAACAACGTCACGAACGTCAACGTCTGCTTCCATTAATTGTTCTAATAATTCGTCAGCATCTTTATTTGCGATACCGAAGATTGCTGTGTGGTCAAATAAGTAAGTTACAGAACCTGGGGCACCCATGTTACCGCCGTTTTTGCTGTAAGCGGCACGTACGTCAGCTGCTGTACGGTTTACGTTATTGGTTAAGGCATCTACGATAATCATAGAACCGTTTGGTCCGAAACCTTCGTAACGGAGTTCTTGGTAGTCGCCATCGCCGCCACCTTTTGCTTTTTCAATCGCACGTTCGATGATATGACGTGGTACATTATAAGTTTTAGCACGGTCAATAACGAATTTTAATTTTTGGTTTGAATGAGGATCTGGTTCCCCTTGTTTTGCAGCTACATAGATTTCAATCCCGAATTTAGCGTAGATTTTACTATTGTTAGCATCTAATTTTGTTTTCTTTTCGACAATATTTGCCCATTTACGTCCCATTGTTTCACTCACTTTCTGATTTTCATCTGGACTTAACTCTTCCATTATACACAATCAAGACGCGGTTTGTTAAGTGTTTTCTACTAAAAAAGGGCTTATGAGCAAAGTTTGCAGGAATTCTTGAGCTATAAGGTATGATAGGAGTGAGGTGAGAAAATGGACGAAGTAAAAATCATATATATATCCATGCAAACATGTGGGGTGTGTCATGCGATTAAACCGCGAGTAAAGGAACTTGCCAAAGAGTATAAGGTTCCAGTAGAAGAAATCGATGCTACTCTTCATCCAGAAGTGGCCAGCCGCTATGAAGTGTTAACCGTACCGGCCGTTCTCTTGATGGTTGGGGACAAAGAATTCGCGCGTCAAGCACGCTTTATCGACCTTTTGGAACTCGAAAAGCGCATCGTTCAGGCAAAGGCGTATGTGGAAAGTTAAAAATACAATGTTTTAATCGAAAAAACGTGGAGAAAGTACGAAATCTCCACGTTTTTTGTATTGTTCCTGTTTTATTAGATGTTATAATGTGGTTAGATTAAAAAATTGTAGAATCATCTATAACAACTATATCATCATCATAACCTAAACGAGAATCTAAGTTATTTTTAGAAAAAGACGAAAAATAACAAAAGTGATAGGAATAGAAAAAGCTAATAACAATTTTTTTCTCATAGAAAAATCAACTCCAATATTTATTTGTTAATAGAATACACTTTTGTAAAGATTGAAAAAGTTTTTTTGTAGGAGTATTGGAGTAGGAGGAACATTATGGAAAAAAATTGGGATATTTAATAAAGTCTTTAAGGGAGTGTAAAGGCCTTACTCAGAAAGAATTATCAAATGGGATTATGTCAATTTCGCAACTATCAAAATACGAACGAGGAGAAACTGATACCACAGATAAAAAAATTTTTTTAGATTATTAAAACGAATGAATATATCTTTTTCGGAATTTGAGGTTCTATATCGTAAAGAGGTGGATACCTATCAAAATTTCTTGGATAAGTTTAGATCGGTAATTGTAAAAAAAGAAGTTAGCTTGTTAAACGAATTATGTATGGAAGAGTTGGAGTTAGAAAATGAGACTGGAAATTATTGTCATTACCATAATCAATTACTTATAAAAACTTCATATTAATAAATTACTAAATATAGAAAAATGACAAAAGGGATATAAAGAAAATTGTAGATTACCTTTATTCTGTTGAAGATTGGGGAAGATACGAATTGATGATTTTTTTGGGAACTTTTTCAATTTTTCTTTTTCATCTGAACGAATTAATGAGTTTGTAAGTAGAATTGATAAAAAAAGAGTTATTTGTTTTTCTAATTCAAAAAAAGTTTTTTTAGAACAAATTGGGAGAATTATGTTAAATGTGATAAGAAAAGGATTTGGAAGAGGGACAATATAGATCTGCTTCAATTCTTATAGATAAATTAGAGAAGATGTTAAAGGATACTCCCCTTTTTTTATGAAAGATTAAAGGTAAACTATTATAAAGGTATTTTGATGATTAAAAATGGGAATGTTAATCTAGGTAAAGCAAAAGTTGAACAAGTAATTGATTTTTTGATTTTTATTGGAGAAGTGGAACGAGCCCATGATTACAAAAAATATGCGAAGATGTTCTTACCAACCATATATGATAAATAAATGAACAATCAGGAAATGAACAGTTATGCTTAACTTACCAATAGGAATATTTTAAATTCCTAGGAAGGAGGCATAATCATGGAAATGGACTTAAGACAACTTCCAGAATCATCTTTAGTATTGGATGAATCGGTTTTAGAAGAAGCAGAAGCAACTTCTACTAACAGATGTACAGTAGTTATTATTACTCAAAGTTGTAGTTAAACTAGTATCGCCAAGTAATTCTATTACTTGGCGATTTTATCCATGATAAGTATTTATGAGTAATATCTTTGAATTTATTAAGCCTAATAAGCTAGATGTAGAAATAAAAGGAAAGTTTTGGAAAGTACATATATCACCCAAAATAGAAGATTTTGAAATTGTTAAAAAGATAGTGCATAAAATTGCGACGGAGTTTGGAGTAACATATAAAAGAGTAGTAGACAGAGATGCACTGTATTTACTTTCTAGTGTAGGAGTACCTGTAAGTCAGATTGGTAAACTAATTACTTTATATCCATCGACAGTTAGTATTGCAAAAAATCTATTAAACAGATTATATGATGAGTTGAAATATTATGATGGTATTGAAGTGGTTTCTGATCGTCCGTATAGAGATTCAAAAGTTATTTGGTATAGATATGGAACACATACACCATTGGATGCAGAAAAGGAAGAAAGAAAACCTTACTTTTTTTTACCTGAAAATATAACCGATCCATTTGTGTCGGAAGACCAATTTCTAACGGGTTCTATCATCCAGAAACAATATCGCTTTATAAAAATACTTAGACGAAAGGGAGAAGGAAATATTTATTTAGCTAAGAATAAAAAGGATGAGCTAGTCGTTATTAAAGAAGTTAGAAAAAATGTATATATTAGCCCTAATATAAAAAAAGACTGCACAGAAGGAATTTGAATTTCAATTTATAAGTAGAGTAAAAAAATAATAAAAAAATTTAAATACACCTAAAAGCTATCAAGAGAGTTGAAGAAAAGTATTCTATATTCTATGTTTATTCTTATGTGTATGGCAGTTCATTAGAAAAATTTTTCCGGCTTTAGTGAGATTTATGGAATCCGCATCAAAAAGATAAATCGGAGATATTAAAAAAACATAGTTTCCCAACTCTTAAATAGTATTAGAGAATTATCTTTTTAGGAATTGATAAATTAGACATTCATCCTGGAAATTTTATACTAAGTAATAATAAGTTGTTTTGGATAGATTTAGATTATTGTGAAAGCAAAAACACCACTATTTCAAACAGGAGGATTTTTGATTTCTCAATTTTCTAACGAAACTGCTGATATTCAGAATTTAAGAAGATTAGGTTTATTAATACTTTACTTGTTAGGAGATATTAATTTTTTTGTATGTCAATCCAATAATCTCGATAGAGGATACTATCTATCATTACAAAAAAATCTTTAAAAAGAAAAAAATTAATCTAAATATTTGTAAAGTGGCTATATATTTACTAGATAATATTAATCCTCAAATTGAAGAAGCATTGACAATGTTAGAAGAAAAAGAAGTACGAAAAAGTAAAGAGTGTTATAAACGACTACTTAAAAAGTTCATTTTTCACTAGAAAAAGTCTTTTGATTATAAAAAAATTTAGAATCTTTACATACAGGTTTAAAAGGAATAGGAAGACTTGTGGTGGAAAATGTTACTCCAGAATTACATTCAGAAATAAAAAAAGAAATTAGAAATAGAATCTCAAAATTTGAAAAAAGAACATTAGTCAAACGACTCGGGAAAGGGAATGTTTATTCACCTTATATTGACGAAGGAACATCAGGTTTAATCTGGGGGATGTTACAAAATACGAAACAATGGGAGTTTGAAGAGTGTTTAGAAATTTTGGATGCGTTGTGTTTTGATGATGCAAAATCTCCAGGACTAGTTTCGGGTATATTGGGAATTACCTATGTATTACTATTGGTATATGAAAGACAACCTAATATAGAATATCTCAGATTTATTGAAAATCAGTTACTCTCTGCTATTAATTATGTAGAAATACATAATGGTTTAATGCAATTTAGAAAATTCAATACAGAGACAATTGATGAGAGTATTCTTAATGGATTTAGAGGATTTGAAGCGGTATATAATTTCTATTTAGAAATTTATAGGAGGAACGAAATCAATGAAACAGTATCTGCTCAGGCATAAAGTAGCATCTCTTTTCGTGATGTTATTATCTTTTTTGGAAAATGCATCCTCTATTATTAGTATTTCGATAAATGCGCCAGCGTTTAATGCTTTGGTAAAGGGAGATTTTTCTACATTTTTAACATGGAAGTTAGTAGGAATAGCTTTCAGTGGAGTATATTTGGCATCGTTATATGGATATAATGTGCAGCTGAATAAGCTCATCCAAAAAATTAGTATTGAAATCCGAGGAGAAATTGCAGATAGAATCGGGCATGCGAATTATTCAACAGTGACAGAAAAAGATGTTTCTGCCTATGTTTCATGGTTTACAAGTGATTTAGAGCAATTAGAAGACAATGGGTTTGCCGTGTTATTCAATAGCATCGGAAGCGGAATGATGTTGATCTTTGCATTGATTTCTCTCTCGTTATTCCATTGGGGATTAGCAGTCGTGACTGTTTTGGTAGCAGTGATGCTTATTCTCACGCCAAAGTGGTTTCAAAAACAAACGAAGAAAGCCACTTCAGATTTATCGGCTGCCAATGAAGAATTTACTACAATCGTTCAAAACTTATTTAAAGGATTCGAAGTGTTTTATACCTCAAATGCAGTGGGACAATTTGTGAAGCGCATAAAAATTGCTTCAGATGCATTATCAGACGTTAAAGTAAGTTATCGAAAGAAGTTTTCATTCGTACAATTGTGCATTTCGTTACTGAATTTTATTGGAAAAATCTCAGTAGATGTCGTAGCCGGAATCATGGTATTTGCTGGGATGATTTCAGTGGGGGCATTTACTGCAGCAGGCTCTCTTACATTTAACTGTTTTGCATCGTTAGAACAAGTCGTTCAACAATTAGTTCAATTAAAATCAATTCATGTTTATTTTGATAAATTTAATAGCTTACAAGCAGATTCGAATTTACAACCAGACAATAGTTCTCTGCAACAGACTTTATCATTAAGAGATGTCACCGTCAGCGTGAATGGAAATGTCATTGTAAATCCCGTGACATTCACTATCGAAAAAGGGAAGAAATATGCGTTATTAGGGGATAGCGGTACTGGAAAATCAACGTTATTGAATTTCTTAGCCGGTCGAAATCACGAGTTTACAGGTGAAGTGATCCTCGATGGGAAGTCTCTTTCTAAGGAACAAATTGTACAGCTGCGCAATATTACCGCATACAATCCTCAGAAGAATCATATTTTTAACGCCACAGTAAAAGATAATATTACGTTATGGGAAGATCGTCCGTTTGAGGAAGAATCTAGTCAAATGGGATTGAATCAATTTACGAATGCTCAGGAAGTTGTGAGTGAGCATGGAACTAAGTTATCAGGAGGGCAACGACAACGATTAGCGCTTGCTAGAACGTTACTTGAATCAGATAAGGTGTTATTACTTGATGAAAGTACCGCGAATTTAGATTTGGAGAGTGCGCGAAGTATAGAGGCTCAACTCCTTCAAAATCCTAACCTAACCCTTGTGATTGTGACACATCATTTTTTTGAAGAACATCGTGATTTATTTGATGAAGTGATTTACTTAGGGAAGGAGAAATCATTATGAAACAGAAGTTACTACAACATCCATCCAAAGTAATGATTCTTCTCGTACTAGTGGTTATTAAGAGTCTTTTAACCGTAGCGAATATTGCGATTATTGCATTTGCCATTGACGGGTTAGTCGCCTTAAATGCTTGGCAATTTGTAGGAGCGTTGGCAATCCGGTTCGCTATGAAAGGAATATTATCGTATTCAGAATTCTTATTTTCCGTTCGACAAGAAAAATTCATTCAATTAGTCAATACGGAATTAAGGGAAGAAATTGCAGAAAAACTTCGTAAGGCGAATTATATGGAAATCACCAAACGTGAATTTCCAGAGTATGTATCTTGGATGACAAATGATATGGAGAGAATCTCGTCATTGGGACTTCCATTGTTCTTTACGATAACAGAAAGTGTGCTAACGGTGCTATTATCCATAGGAGTTATCCTTACTTATCACTGGTCTATTCTATTGTTCTTAGTGGTATTAATTAGCGGACTTCTAGTGGTTCCAAAATTATTCGAACCACATACGAAGAAAGTACTGGAAAGTTATTCTGCAACCCAAGAAAAATTTTCTTCGAATGTACAAAATTTACTAGAGGGTTATTCTGTATTCTATGCATTAAATAAAATGGATACCTTTAAAAATCGCGTCCAATTTGAATCGAACGCTGTTAAAGATGCGGTGGTTCGTTTAATTCGCGCATTCATGCTATCTGGAATTGCTTCAGGAGCAGTGAATAGTTTAGGTCAATCATTGAGTGCTATTTTAGTCGGATATCTGGTAGTTAATGGAGTTGTATCGATTGGGGTTATGGGAAGTATTGGTTCATTTACAGGTGTCCTTTTTGGCAAAGTCAGCTTAATCGCGCAAAATTTAGTACAGTATAAATCTGTTCAAGTATATTTTGATAAATATGAATCCATCCTCCCTGATGAAATGCTCCAAGAAGAACTAGAAATGAAGAACTCTCTAGAATTGAGAGCTGTAGAAGTAGCGGTCAACGGAAAGAAAATTGTTAAACCTACTTCCTTTACGATTGAGAAAGGTAAGAAATATGCTCTAGTAGGGGATAGTGGAAGTGGAAAATCGACATTATTACATTTTCTTGCAGGAGAAAACAATGACTATTCTGGGGAAGTATTATTAGATGGAAAAGAACTATCGAAGGAACAAGTAGTTCAATTGCGTAGTATGGTTCACTACAATCCGCAAAAGAATCATTTGTTTAACGCGACGGTTAAAGAGAATATTACTTTGTGGGATAATACCAAAAAAATCTCACTTCCAGATGAGCTAGGTATTCAGCAATTTTGTCAATTAGATGATGCAGTTACTGAGCATAGTAGTCAATTGTCTGGTGGTCAAAGACAGAGAATTTCTATAGCGAGAGCATTAACGCAATCTGATAAAATCCTTCTTTTTGATGAAAGTACGGCTAGCTTAGATATGGAGAGCGCTACTTGTATTGAGAAAATGATTTTGTCTAATCCAGAATTAACCGTTATAATGGTGACACATCATTTTATCGAAGAGAATAGAAATCTTTTTGATCATGTGATTCAATTGGAGAACTAGCTGTAAAGGAGTACCTAAATGAAAACCATGAAAGAACGTATGCTCACGGGAGACTTATATATTCCGTCTCTCACAGAAGGGCTAAGAGACTTATCGATTAAAGGAAAAAAACTAGCGCAACAATACAATCGTTTGGACTTCGATGATTTCGAAGGAAGACGCGCATTATTAAAACAGTTATTTGGAAAAACAGGCGAGAAAATTTACATGGAGCAACCCGTCTATGTGGACTACGGAGTTCATACAACGATTGGCGAAGGCTTCTATGCGAATTTTGACTGTACATTACTAGACGTCGCGCCGATTACGATTGGGGACAACTGCATGTTCGGTCCGCACGTATCGCTTGTGACGCCAGGACACCCAACCGATGCCGAAACGCGCAATGCGGGTCCAGAATTTGGAATACCGATTATGATTGGCAATAGCGTATGGCTTGGGGCCAATGTGACGGTGAATCCGGGAGTGACGATTGGCGATAATACGGTCATCGGGTCTGGTTCTGTGGTAACAAAAGACATTCCAAGTAATGTGATTGCGGTCGGCAATCCATGCCGCGTTCTTCGTGAAATTACCGAAGAAGAGAAGGCAGAATGGAGACAAAAACACCAAGAACTATTGGATGAACTTGGAAAATAGAAAACTAAACGAAGAAGGTCAAGAGGAGTCTTGGCCTTCTTTTATGTAAATGATACAATGAGGGTAGAGAATCAAGGGAGGATTAACTTTGAGACAAAAAATATTTTGGGGAAGCATGCTCTTTCTAGGAGTTATAATATTCTTTCTCACATGGAGTCCACGGAACAATCGTGCATACTTAGAAAAACGAATTGGAACGGAAGTTAGTCGTGTTTATCCAACTCAGAATTTGGAGGAACTATTTGAACAGTTTCCGAATGGGTTTAAACTTTATCAAGTTTATGATTATAAAGAAAATGAACAGAAATATTTAGTGACCGTTGAGATGGATGGAGTAAAGAAGGAAGAACCGATTCGAGGAACTCTTATTCTGCAAGATATCAATAGTGGGGAAAAATATAAAACTATAAACGTGGAATATCGCGATAACGGATTTGTTTTCGACGATGATAAAGAAGCCCTTAAACTTTGGCCGCAACAATCCTTCTTATTCCAGAAAATTACTATAAATAAAGATTTTCTATCAACACTGAAATTGAAAGAGAAACACTATAATTCGATGAATGGTTCTTTTGGGATAAATTATGATGTGAATCTACCAGAAATCAACGAGTATTTATCATTTCCAGCATCAAAATCTATTGAATTATCTTTCGGAGGCAGTAACTCTAATAGAAATTATTACTACTCTGTTGTGGTAGAGGATAAAGATGGCTATTACTTCAGAGAAACGGTATCTGATTAAGTAATGAAGTTGGAGAAGAATGAAAAGAAAAAGGTCGTCCAAGCAGGACGGCCTTTTCGTTAGATTTATTTTTCAGTACAAGCAATAAAGCTTTCGCGTAATTGGTTTTCTGGAAGGTTCTTTCCGATGAAGACCAATGTTGAGCCGCGTTTTGTATCATTCCAATCGCGACCTCTTGAAATATCAAAGCTCATTTGAACTCCTTGGAAGATGATTTGGTAATCTAATCCTTCCACGTTCAAGATACCTTTGTAACGATATAATTCTGGTCCGTAAATATAGACAAGCTCGTTCAACCATTCGTTAATGTTTGCGAGAACTAAAGGTTTGTCAGTCTCGATAACGAATGAGTTAATACCGCTATGGTGGCTATGACTGTGGTGATGATGATGTTCGTGATCATGGTCATGGTGTTCATGTTCGTGGTCATGGTCATGATGTTCATGCTCATGGTCGTGATCATGATGGTGATGCTCGTGATCGTGGTCACCGTGCGCATGTGTATGGCCACATTCTTCGCAATATTCTTCTTCGGCGTGTTCTTGCATTTCTAAGATTTTCTTTTCAGATGCGTAGAACAATTCAAGGCCGAACATATCGCTCATATGAACAGGACGTGCGTCAAGGTCTTGGATTTCCGCAAAGGCATTGATGCTACGAACTTCGTTAATCACTTTCGCGTAAATCGTTTCGTCTACTAAGCTATGTTTTGACATGAAAATTTTATCCGCGAATCCAACTTGTTTTGCTGGTTCAGGTTGATGCGCTGTCTGGTATAGGAAGTTTTTAGAATCCACTACCGTTAATACTGCGTCTAAGATAAAGTGCTCGTTTAAGAATGGCACGTTAATAAATGTTTGTGCGATTGGAGCTGGATCCGCAAGACCTGTTGTTTCGAATAACACGCGGTCCACGCGAATGCCGTTTTGTTCTTTGACCATTAAAATGGATTTCAACATATCGGCAATGTCTGTACGAAGCGTGCAGCAGAGGCAGCCGTTATCCATTTGATAGATTTCTTCTTCAACGTCAAGCACGAATTGATGATCTACACCGATTTCGCCGAATTCGTTAATGACAACAGCGATATGTTCGCCGTGTTTTTCTTTTAAAACTTTGTTGATTAAAGTTGTTTTCCCAGCGCCAAGGAAGCCGCTGACGATTGTAACTGGAATTTTTTGTGACATAATTCTTCTCCTTCACCTTTTCCATTTTCTTCAAGTAAATTTATTGTAGCACTCTCTTAAAAAATCTCAAAATAGACTGTTTCCAGCATTTGGTTGCGAATGTGCTATACTGAAACAGAGAAAACTAGAAAGAGTGTATCGAATGACAAAACAGGAAGCACCAAACGCGGCTATTAAGAAAATCGATTGGGCCGAGCAATTTATCAACCAACACTTACATGCCTTTCGTTGCCCGTATTGCCATGATGCGATGGTTTCTGCCGAGAATCATAGCGTCGTCTGCGAAAAGGGGCATAGGTTTAATATTTCTAAAAAAAGGCACCTTGCATCTGATGAAGCAAAATGCGAATACGGATTATGATGCAACACTTTTTCCATCATCGTTATGAACTCGCGCAGAGTGGTTTTTTTGAGCCTTTATTAGAGGCAATCTTGCCACATCTTTCGAGAGACGAAGAGAAGTTTATTGTCGATATCGGTTGTGGGGAAGGCAGTCATTTATCGTGGCTGTTTAAGCGCGTGAAGGCACCTTTATGCGGAATGGATATCGCCAAAGAAGGCATCCATCAAGCGTCGGTGCATTTTGGAAACGAAGCACTATTCTTCTTAGGAGACTTGGCAAACTTGCCATTTGCGGATGAATCCTGCGGGACGCTGTTAAATATTTTAACGCCGTCGAACTACCAAGAATTTATGCGCGTGTTGGCTCCAGGAGGGACGCTCGTTAAAGTCATCCCTGGTAATGATTATTTAACAGAGCTCCGCCAACAGCTCTATCGTTCAAATCCGGATAAACAAACGTATTCGAATGCGGACATTCTAGAACGCGTGAAGACTGAATGCCCTCAAGTAACATTTGAAGAAGTGCGCTACACGGTGGATTTAACCGAAGAAATCTATCGCCATTTACTCGAAATGACGCCGTTATACTGGGGAGCAAGCGACGAAGATAAGGCTTATAGCAATGCGCACCCGCTCTCGCAAGTAACGGTGCACTATGTTGTGGCTATCGTGAAAAAAGCCGAAAACAAATAGGAAAAGTATGGTATAATAAACTTATTAACAAGCAGGAGGCCTAATAATGGGATTCAAAGATTTATTTTCTCGTAAAAAAGAAGAACCGAAAGTAGAAGAAAAACCGGTTCAACCAGAAGAAAAAAAGGAAGAGAAAAAGGAAGAAAAACAGGTAGTTGAGCCTGCTCCAAAACAAGTAGAAGAACAAAAAGAAACTGAAGAACCACGTGTATTCACTGTGGGGATTGAATATGTATACTCTGTTTCAAAAGACTCACCAGATATGGTCGTTGCCGGACAAGTCAATGGAACAGTGAAAGTCGGGGATGAAGTCCTCCTTACAAAATTAGGTAGCGACGACGATGAACCGTTTAGAACTGCGGTTTACGGAATTCAAGTCGGCGAAGATCGCGTGATGGAAGCGACGAATCAAAAAGCCGTTCTATGGGTGGAAGATGCGACAAAATTCTTCCCATATGTCGGAACAGTGCTTCACTCTGAAGGCGTTACTGAAAAACAATTATACTCTGCATACATTAACGCATTAGGCGAACGCTTTATCGGTGTTGAAGGTGGCGTGCTTACAGATATGGACCGCGCACATTTAACAGTATCGGACGTAGCTGAAATCTGGCGACTTCTTTTATGGTATTGCAACGCGAATGCGGAAAACGATACGGATGAAACACGTGAAGAAAACTTCAACAAAATTCGCACACTTGTAATGATGGTTCGCGACAAATTATTCCTTTTAGATGGCATTTATGCAGTTTATTCTAAGAAAACGGGTGAGCCATACTTATTTGCGAAAACAACGAAAAACGATGGCGATAACTATGTCACTTCACCGCCAATGGTTCATTTGGTAACGAAGGCATTTAAAGAAAACTTGAAAGAACAAAACGAAGATACGGAAGACTTAGAACTTCGCTATATCGACAATGGAGAAGATAAAGAAGGCATTCGAAACTTCATTAGAGAAGTCGTGTTACTCGACGGTGCGCAAGGTGTTCGTATCCTTTCTGAATATACTGCGATTGCGGCTGAAGGATTGATTGAGTTTCCAAACTACGAAGGCGTGCGTGATGTAGACATTCCTGTAGAAAACCCAGGATTGGTTCGCTGGATGCTGCTTCTTGGTCAATTAGGAAAACCAGATACTCCTGAAAGAATTCCTACATGAAATGTACTTCCATTTCTTCGGACAAGAATTATTGAAGTCTACTTTCATCATTCCAATGCGTACTCATGGCGAGATTCCAGAAGCCAACGAAAATGGTGTAACAAGTTTCAAAGAAGGCATGACATTTGATTTAGCGATGGTCGACGGAAGAGAGAAGGAACAAGCCTTGATGTTCTTCACAGACTGGCTACGATTCCGTCAAAAATTCGGAGAAGAGTGGCAAGGGCTTATGCAACCAATCGATGGCAACCTAGCACTCCATGATGTGATCATCAATGGAACAGGAAACCCAGAAGCGGGTGCCTATATTACAGAAAGCATCTTTAACAAAATTAAAGACGCGCACAAAAAAAACGCATAATGCATAAGGACTCACAGTGTGAGTCCTTATTTTTTGTCTATTTGGCAATGCTTATAGGTAGTTTTGAGGGTGTTTTTATGCTGAAATTTATCAATTTTTCTCTTGCTTTAAATTTCTTACGTTTTTCTTAACTTTTCAGTTGATTTTTTCTGAGAAAAGCGCTATTATACAAATAATCTTTTGCTCTGTAATTAATTTTGCACGGCAATTGATGTTCGACTAACGTTAACTTTCGCAGTGTTTTCACCGAAGGCTAGCGTTCTTTTTTTGCCCAAAATTTAGACACTTTGTGATAAAAGAGAAGTATAGTACAATAGATAGGAACAAAGGGAGGAGGTTTTTGATGGATACAGCAGTCTTAAAACAAAAAATTATCGCTAAAAGTAAAGAGCTTGGCATCGATAAGATTGGTTTTGCTTCTGCCGAGCCGTTTACGCACTTAGAAGAGAGCATGCGTCGCTCAAAAGAACTTGGTCATACGACAGGATTCGAGCATCCAGTGCTAGAAGAGCGTATTTATCCTGAGAAAATCTTTGATACTCCAAAAACGATTATTTCCATTGCGCTGGCGTATCCGACACTTCCGAAGAATAAGCCGGAACGTGTAAAAGGAGAGCGTCGCGGGGCCTTTGCACGGGCTTCGTGGGGAGAGGATTATCACTTTATTCTCTCAAGACGCATGGAAGCACTGATTAACTACATCAAAGAAGAAGTTCAAGACGAAGATTCCCGTTTTAAGCCGATGGTCGACACAGGTGAATTAATCGATGTCCGCGTGGCTGAGCGTGCGGGGATTGGCTTTGTCGGCAAAAATGGACTTCTCATTACGAAGGAATTTGGCTCGTATGTCTATTTAGGCGAGCTGATTACGAATATCGAGTTCCCAACCGATGAAATGGTGGACTACGGGTGCGGCGATTGTACGCGCTGTGTGGATTTCTGTCCAACCGGTGCGCTCCTTGGCGACGGGCGTATGAATGCCATGCGCTGCTTGTCGTATCAGACGCAAACGAAGGGCTTTATGCCGCAAGAATTTCGTAAAAAAATCGGGCATGTGATTTACGGCTGTGACATTTGCCAGCAAGTGTGTCCGTATAATAAGGGAAAAGATTTCCACTTGCATCCTGAAATGGAGCCATCCGTTGAGGAGACGCATCCGCTATTGAAGCCGCTCGTGACGATTTCGAACAAGGAATTCAAGGAGCGTTTTGGCAAAATGGCCGGATCGTGGCGTGGGAAGAAGCCGTTGCAGCGAAATGCGATTATCGCCCTGGCCAACTACCGCGATAAAACGGCGGTGCCACTGCTGCTTCGTGTTATGAAAGAAGATATGCGTCCCGTGATGAAGGGAACCGCTGCATGGGCCGTTGCAGAAATCGTGAATGAATCCAACCAAGAGATGATTGATTATTTTAACGAGCAAAAAGCAGCAGCGACGAAAAAACTCGAATCGCTCGAAAATCTGTCGAAGGAAGATATCGAGTTAATTGAAGAATTAGACAAAGCAATTTTAGTTTTACAAGAAAAATATAGAGAAGAGGCAACCAAATGACGGTAAATCATATCGTATTATTTGAACCACAAATCCCAGCCAATACTGGGAATATCGCAAGAACATGTGCGGCGACGAATTCGCCACTCCATCTGATTGAACCGCTTGGATTCTCGACAGATGATAAGCACTTAAAACGCGCTGGGCTCGATTATTGGCATGATGTCGATATTACGTATCACAAATCCCTTGAAGCGTTCCTGGAGTATTTAGGAGAACATCCATTATATTTAATTACAAAATTCGCCAACCATACGTATGATGAAGTGGATTTAGCTCGTGATGAGGAGCAATTCTTCATGTTCGGGAAAGAAACAACGGGTCTTCCTGAAGAGTTTATGCGCGAAAATGAAGAGAAATGCTTGCGTCTTCCGATGAACGATACGCATGTGCGTTCATTGAATTTATCGAATACGGCAGCGATTGTCGTGTACGAAGCTCTTCGCCAACAACGTTTTGCAGGGCTTGAGCTTGTGCATACGTATGACCATGATAAATTGAAGTAGGTGACCGAGATGAATCAAAAATTATATCAATGCATTGTGTACGCCATTTGTGCGATTGCCTTTGTGATTTTAGCGGTCACTTCGAAGCCTCTCTATGGCATCTGCGCGGCATTATTTGCCATTTCATCAGTGGTCAATGGGATTCGTTATTTTAAAGAGAAGTAAAATTGCAAAATCGCGCTAGTTATGATACAGTGGATGACAGTTAAATAGCAAAATTGATGAAAAAGAGAGTAGTTTTTAACCGAATGTATTAGCGAGTTGGAAGGGTGAAAGCCAACCATTCATTAAAAATGAACCGCACTTTTGAAATGATTATTTGAAATGTAGGATAATCCGGATTCGCCGTTACCGAGTAAAGTGGCTCAATTTGAGCAAGCAGAGTGGTACCACGGGAATTCTCGTCTCTATATGACTGTCGTCGTATAGGGATTTTTTTGTGCAAATGGATATCCGAGTAAAAACCAAAGAAAAGGAGAACAAAGATGAATTATAAGAAAATAGTTGCAGAACAAATCGCAAAAACAGTCGGCGAGCATTTAAGCGTTGATGAAATTGTATCAATGATTGAAGTGCCTAAATATGCAAACCAAGGGGACCTCGCTTTCCCTGCATTTACACTTGCAAAAGTATTACGTAAGGCACCACAAGCTATCGCGACAGAAATCGTGGAAGCCGTTAGCGATAAGCATATCGAACGCGCAGAAGCAATGGGACCATACGCGAACTTCTTCTTAGAACGTAGCGCTTTTGCTGATGAAGTATTAAAAGAAGTCTTAGAACTTGGCGCACATTACGGTGACTGGGATTACGGTCAAGGACGTAAAGTCGTGATCGATATGTCTTCACCAAACATCGCGAAACCAATGTCAATGGGACATTTACGTTCAACAGTAATCGGGAACGCGATTGCGAACCTTGAGAAAAAAGTGGGCTATGAGCCAATTCGTATCAACCACTTAGGAGACTGGGGAACTCAATTCGGGAAACTGATCGAAGCGTACAAATTATGGGGAAGCGAAGAGCTTGTAAAAGCAGATCCAATCGCAGAACTCATTAAATTATATGTTCGTTTCCACGAAGAAGCAGAACTAGATCCAACGCTCGATGACAAAGGTCGTGCATGGTTCAAGAAACTAGAAGATGGAGACCCAGAAGCGGTTCGTCTATGGGAATGGTTCAGAAGTGAATCCTTAAAAGAATTCAACCGCGTATATGACTTACTCGGTGTGACTTTTGATTCGTATAACGGAGAAGCGTTCTATAACGACAAGATGGACGTTGTGGTCGACATGCTTGAAGACGCCAACTTACTAAAAGTGGATAATGGTGCTACCATTGTAGATCTTGAGAAATATGATTTACCACCAGCGTTGATAAAAAAATCAGACGGCGCAACATTATACATGACACGTGACTTAGCAGCCGCAAACTACCGTAAGAATACTTACGATTTTTGCAAAAATGTATTTACGTGGTAGGGATGGAACAATCAAACCACTTCAAACAATTAAAAAGCAGTCTTAAGAGAATTAAACTTACCTTGGTCTGAAGATATCGTGCATATTCCATTCGGACTAATCACATTGAACGGTAAGAAATTATCGACACGTAAAGGAAAAAAATCATCCTTCTTGAAGGCGTGTTAAAAAGAAGCAACAGAACTTGCTTTGAAACAAATCGAAGCGAAAAAAACCCATCACTCGAAAAACAAAGAAGCTGTAGCACACGCTGTTGGGGTAGGTGCGGTAATTTTTCCACGATTTGAAGAACGACCGTACAAAACAACTTCGACTTCGCGCTGGAAGAAGTCGTGCAATTCGAAGGAGAAACAGGGCCATACGTACAATATACACATGCGCGTGCGATGAGTATTTTACGTAAAAGCCAACCATACCGTTGATACACAGGCTGCCTTCTCATTAACAGACGATGATGCGTGGGAAGTATTGAAACTCATCGAAAACTATCCAAATGTTGTGCGTTTCGCTGAAGAAAAATGCGAACCATCAGCAATTGCGAAATACGTTATCAACTTAGCACAAGCGTTCAATAAATATTACGCACATACAAAAGTACTCGTTGAAGATGAAGCCTTCAACAGCCGTATCGCTTTAGTACAAACAACAGCAAGCATCCTAAAACAAGGCTTAGCGCTTCTTGGCGTAGCTGCTCCTGATGAAATGTAGTCATTGACATCAAGTAGGATAAGCCGTATACTAAATGCACATATAGAAGCAATGAACAAGCGCAGTAGTGGTTGTCCACGGGAGAAAGAAGAGAATTGTCGGTCGGTGCAAGACAATCCCCCACATCCGCGAAGTACACTTGGGAGCTATCCGTCAGGACGTCTCATCCGCGATAAGGATGCTCGAGTGGATGATGCCTCGCATCGTCAACAAGGGTGGTAACACGGTGAAAATCGTCCCTAATAGTCTTTTTGGCTATTAGGGATTTTTTATTTACAAGAAAGAAGGGAAGAAACAAGATGAACATTATCGATGATTTAGAATGGCGCGGCGCCATCAACCAAATGACAGATGAAGAAGGCTTACGTGCCTTAACAAACGAAAAGGCTGTATCGCTCTACTGTGGGGTAGACCCAACTGGGGACAGCATGCACATTGGACACTTAATTCCATTTATGATTCTTCGTCGTTTCCAATTAGCAGGACATAAACCAGTCATCTTGATTGGTGGAGCAACAGGTTCTATCGGAGATCCAAGTGGTCGTACAAGCGAACGTGTGCTTCAATCAATGGAACAAGTTCAACACAATGTTGAAAAATTAACAGCGCAAATGAAGAAATTATTTTTCACAACAGATGAAGACCAAGCAACATTACGCCTTGTAAACAACTACGATTGGACAAAAGATTTATCATTATTAGACTTCTTACGTGATTTCGGAAAGCATTTCAACTTAAACACAATGCTTGCTAAAGACGTGGTCGCAAGCCGTCTAGAAGTGGGGATTTCATTTACAGAATTCTCATACCAAATCCTACAATCAATGGACTTCTTGCATTTATTCAAGACAGAAGACGTGCAACTTCAAATCGGTGGTGCGGACCAATGGGGGAACATCACTTCAGGACTTGAGTTAATCCGTAAAGTGGAAGGGGCAGAGTCTCGTGCGTACGGTTTAACCATTCCATTGATGTTAAAATCAGACGGTACAAAATTCGGAAAATCAGCTGGTGGCGCTGTATGGCTTGATCCTGAAAAGACAACTCCATACGAATTCTACCAATTCTGGTTAAACCAAGATGACCGTGACGTGATTAAATACATCAAGTACTTCACATTCCTAGAACGCGAAGAAATCGAAGCGCTCGAAGAAAAAGTGGCGACAGAACCACATAAACGGGAAGCGCAAATCCGCCTTGCAGAAGAAGTGACTCGCTTCGTTCACGGCGAAAAAGCCCTAGAAGACGCGAAGAAAATTACAAACGCGCTCTTCACAGGGAACGTACAACAATTAACAGCCGACGAAATCGAACAAGGCTTCAAAAACATGCCAACCTTCGAAAGTTCAAAAGAAAGCCAAAACCTAGCGACATGGCTTGTGGATCTTGGCATCGAACCATCAAGAAGACAATCACGCGAAGACATTCAAAACGGCGCGATTTCAATCAACGGTGAAAAAGTAACTGACCTCGAATTCGAATGGACGAAAGAACAATCCTTCGAAGAACGCTTCGTCATCGTCCGCCGCGGTAAGAAAAAATACTTCTTAGTAGTGTTGAAATAAAAGACTTACGGATGATTCCTGCGAATTCATGCGGATTTATTTATCATCATTGTAACGTTGCACCGGCGCAAGCCTTGGTCTTGCGCCTTAAAAGCCTCAAAGAGGGCGTAAGACCAAATACAAAACAGGACTCACAGTGTGAGTCCTGTTTCTTTGTGAGCTGACGATAACGAGCAGTTCACAAAGTTTAAAACTAAAAAAGTTTTTTAAATAGATTTTCAACCCCTCTATAAACTCCTACACAATAACATTTCAAAAGCAAATGTAAAAAACACAATATGACATATACGTTATATTGCAAAATAACTTTTTGGTCAAAAGCCCGAATTTGTTGGCTCTAAAAATCAAGATTTTAGGTAGCCCATTTCAAATGCAAAGCTGAGCACCTTCCCATTTAAAACTGCACCCGCTCAATCCATTAAAGCACGACTGCTTTATGACAAGATCCTTTCAATGCGGCAACCTTGATGGAGAAGCTGGAATTGATTTTGGATTTCGGAAAGTGTATGGCTTCAATAGTGACAGTAACGTGTTTCGTATTAAAACGAATAAGAGGGCGTAGGATTTATAATCCGTACGCCCTCTTTGAGGCTTTAAAGGTGAGAGACTTCGGCTCGAACCGGTACAACGTTACCGTCACTATGATGATAGCCATAAGGCTTTCCGAAATCCAATTTACTTTTTATACTTTTTCCACCGTTACCGCATTGAAAATGGTATCGAAGTTCTCCATGTTAATAAAGCCCGTCTGAGCTTCCATGGCATTAAGCGTACCTGCAGTCACTGCGGTTTTTAAAATGGTCTCGCTGCTTTCGCCTTTTGCAATCGCATGCGCTAACCCAGCAATCGTTGAGTCTCCAGAGCCAACAGGATTCACGGCGTTGACTTTGGGGATGTTAACTTGGTAGAAGACCCCTTCGTGTTTTGCCAATGCGCCTTTTGACCCAAGCGAAACAACCACCCAATCCACCCCGTCAAAGAGCGGAGAATTCAATTGCTCCTTCAATTCTTCCACCGTTGTTGCTTCAGGAACTCCTAGTAATCCGGCGAGTTCTTCTTGATTTGGCTTAATTAAAGCTGGCTTAGTAGAAGCTTCGAGCGCAATCTTCAATGTTTTTCCAGAAGTGTCTAAAAGCACAGGAACGTCTGCTTTAGCAGCTTTTTCAATAATCGTTGCGTATAAATCATCATCCATTCCACTAGGCAAGCTACCAGAAATCGTGATGAGATCGACTTCTTTTAATAAGTTTTCAAAATGTGCGAGGAACCCTGCTTGTTCCTCTGGCGTAATCGTAGGGCCGGCCTCTAAGATTTCCGTTTGTGACCCTTCGTGTAGGATGGCGATACAATTACGAGTTTCCGATTGAATAGGGTAGAAGTCGTTTTGCAGACTAACCTCGTCCAGTTTTTCTTTAATAAAGGCTCCAATATGTCCCCCAAGTAACCCTGTTGCTAACACCGGTGAACCGAGTTGCTTAAGCACGCGACTCACGTTCAGTCCTTTCCCTCCAGGTGTTTTGCTCACCTTTTTTGTACGATTGACGGTATCAATCTTTAATGTGTCAACGGTATATCCGATATCGACTGCAGGATTCATCGTCAATGTTAATATCATAAAAATAGCTCCCTCCTATTTTTCCTAGATACGTTAAATATACCATATTTCGAGAAAGTTGAAACCGTTTGTAACAAAACTTTTTTCGTGTGTCATAAAGAGGAGTGTGTAAAAGTTAAAAACAGAAATTCGATTCGAAAATCGTCAAAAATTCACATTTTAACCTGTAATATTTCACAAAAAATAACCATTTATGTATCAAAAAGGTCAGTCGTTCGGGTTATGTTACAGCTTTGTTACAAGGTATTATCAATTCGAAGAAAATCAACATCGACCTAAAGTCCTATGGTATTATAGTACCAAGTTAAGTTTTATTAAAAGCCGTGACCGGCTACTTCGAATATATATTAGTGAGAAACATTGGAGGAAAATCACTTGAAGAAACGTTTATTAACAGTATTAGTAACAGGAACAGTATTATCATTAGGAGCTTTAGCGCCATCAGTTAACGCGCAAGATTTCGATTCACAAATCGAAACAGTTAACTCATCAATCGCTAACATCAATGAGAAAAAATCAACAGTTAATTCTACAATCGATACATTAGCGAAAGAATTATCTGATGTACAAACTAAAAATTGATACAACTCAAGCTAAAAAAAGCTGAAGTTCAAGAACAAATCGAAACATTAAAAAGCTGAAATTGCTAAATTAGAAAAAAAGTAATCGCAGAACGTAACACACGTTTAGAAGAACAAGCTCGTTCAGTACAAACAAATGGTGCTCGTTCATACTTAGATTTCTTATTAAACGCTGAAAGCTTATCAGATGCGGTTAGCCGTATCGGTGTTGTAATGGACTTAATGGGTGCAAACCGCGAGTTAATGCAACAACAAGCTGAGGACAAAAAACAAGTAGAATCTAAAGAAGAAGCTCAACAAGAAAAATTAGCTGAACAAGAAGCAGCTGAAAAAGAATTAGCTTCATTACAAACAGAATTAAACGATACTTTCTCTAAAAACAAAGTATTATTAGCGAACCTTTCACAAGAAGAGTTAGCTGAAATCGCAAAACGTGATGGATTAGTTGCTGAAAAAGAAGCTTTCCAAAAACGTTTAGCTGAAGAAAAAGCAAAAGCTGAAGCAGAAGCAGCTCGTATTGCTGAAGCATCTCGTCAAGCATTAGCAGCACAAGCTTCACAATCACAAACAACTGCTACACAAACTTCATATGAAGCTCCTGCACCTGCAGCAGCTAGCACAGCTTCAACAAGTACAGCTTCAAGCTCTACTTCAACACCAGCTCCAGCAGCACAAACATCTAGCTACACTTACACAGCTGGCGGAGGTTTCCCAGCAGTTGACCCAAGTTTCCGTGCTTCACTTAACGGTGGATACTTCGGACAATGTACTTACTACGTATTTAACCGTATGGCACAAGTTGGTACACCAATCGGTCACAGCATGATGGGTAACGCGGCTGAATGGCCATCATACGCTCGTAGCTATGGATACTCAGTATCTCACTCACCATCAGCTGGTTCAGCAATCGTATTCCAACAAGGTTTAGCAGGTGCTGACCCAACTTACGGACACGTAGCTTTCGTAGAAGCAGTTAACGCAGATGGTTCATTATACATCTCTGAAATGAACGTACGTGGATTAAACGTAATCTCTTACCGTACAATCTCAGCAAGCGTTGCAGCACAAGCAACATACATCCGTTTCTAATATGAAATGAAATGACCGTCTCCTGAAAGGGAGGCGGTTTTTGTTTGCCCTTTTTAGGGAAGAGCCGCTTTAACTGGAATAGGTTGACACATTCCTTCGCATTCCTTATGATAAAGAAAAAACGTAAGGAGTATTCTAATGAAGAAAATTTTAAAAGTCTCTATTCTATTATTGGGGGCATTATTTGTTTTACTAGGTTGTAGCTCAGAAGCTAAAAGTGAATTTGTTTTTGATCTTAGTGATATAAATCAAAAAATAACCTATGTATACGATAAAGAAAAAGATTCAGTTTCATCTGTAACATTTAATCTCATCTACGACATTTCAAAAAGTAAAGAAATCGAAGAAAGAGCACGTAGTACCCAAAAAAACTAATAGTAGACGACGCGAGCGGTGTTGAAGGGGTTAAAGTCACTCAATCTGATAGCGCAAAAGAACTAAAGATAACGATTGAAATGGATCTTAAGAAGTTCAACTACGATGATGAGAAGACAGCTGCTAAAGCGCCAGCTCTATATAGTAGCGTTCATACAGCGGTAATAAAGAAAAAATGATATTTTACAGCTTTGAAGAATCTAAAAAGAGTATTTTTAAAAGAAGGATTTAAAGAAGTGAAATAGTCGAATAGAAACTTGGATTTCAGTGAATGGAATCCAAGTTTTTTTTATAAATGATGAGTGTGGACTTCAACAGAAATTTGACAAACGATAGTTCATTTTCTATGATTAAGGCAAGTCAGATTAAAGGAGTATTTGAATGAAGAGAAATCTTGAAACTATCCATTCTATTAATGGGGGCAGCATTTGTTTTACTAGGTTGTAGCCAAGAAACAAAAAAAGTGAATTTGTTTTACAGGAGAGTGCTAGTAAGACGAAATTAATCTATGTATATGATAAAGAGAAAGATTCAGTTTCTAAACTAACGATGGAAATCATTTACGATATCACCAAAGATGAACGGTACACAGAAGCCGCTCGTAGTCAACGAGACGAGGTTGTAGCGGAGATGGAAGGAATTGAAGGTGTTACATACACTAAGAAGGACGATAATAACTACATTACGCTAACGATTGAAGTCGACGTTAATAAATTTAAGTTCGATGATGCGGCAAGTCGCAAGAAGGCGCCAACACTCTATAACACCGTTAATGCAGCTTTGAAAAGAAAAGACAATATTGTTAGCTACCAATTATCTAAAGACGCTATTTTAGAATACGAGTTTAAAGAAGTGAAATAAAGGGGAGTTTTCTAATGAAGAAAATCTTGAAGTTATCGATTGTACTATTAGGAGCGTTATTTGTATTGCTAGGATGTCGTTCGGAAAGTAAATCAGTCTTTGTTTTACAAACAGATACTTCGAAAGTTACTTATACCTATGTATATGACAAAGGAAATGACACAGTTATATCTCTAACAACCGATGTAGTAGTACGTTTATCAGGGGTTCAGGAATTTGCAACAGAAACACGTCAAAAAAGAGATGAACTCGTGAATCAAATGAAAGATATTGAGGGCGTAAAAGTCACTTCGTCAGATGGTGAAAATGCAATAGGTTTCACTATTGAAATAGATGTGAAGAAGTTCAAATTGGATGACGCAGAAAGTCGTGAAAAAGCGCCAAGTTTGTATCAAACAATGGATACCGCACTGATTAAGAAAGATGATAAAGTCAGCTTTTCAGCGTCTAAAGAAAGCATTGAACGACTTGGACTTGAAGAGCAAAAAGAAGAGAAATAAATATAGAAGAACTTGGGTTACGGCAAACGTAATCCAAATTTTTTATTGGAGGAACAGCATAAAATTCACCTTTTTAAGGCAGAGAGATTGCCTAAGTGGCGGTGAGGTGCTACAATACAAACATAAATAACATTTTCGGGGCAAGGTGAAATTCCTGACCGGTGGTATAGTCCACGAGCCGATTGGCATGATCTGGTGCAATTCCAGAACCGATAGTATAGTCTAGATGTGAGAAAATGGCACTATTTCAACAAGTCTATTTGACGAGCAGTATTGAAAGGTCCATTTCAATACTGCTTTTTTCTTTGAAACTGAGAAACAGTGCAATTTCCTTCGCCCTATGAAGGAGGACGTACCATGAGTACAAATGTAAGAAAAGTCGAACAGAACATCGGCTAAAAAAATTGTTCTAGTAGGAGTCTTTTGGTGCGATTAGTACCGTGTTAATGCTGTTGTCATTCAACGTACCGTTTATCCCAACATTCGTGAAGCTCGACTTCTCGGATTTACCAGTGTTGCTGGGTGGATATCTTCTTGGACCATTGCACGGAAGCTTGATTGCGCTCATCAAAGTGTTGCTCAACTTCTTCTATAATGGGTCAATGACCTTTGGAATCGGAGAGACAGTGAACTTAATCGGTAGCTTAAGCTTTATGTTACCAGCAGTGCTTTACTATCAACGCCGCCGTAATTTTAAATCAGCGGTGATTAGCTTAGTCATCGGTACGATTTCAGCGACAGTGGTGTTACTGCTAGCAAACTATTTCGTGATGTTCCCACTTTACGCAACAGCGATGAACTTCCCAATGGAAAAAATCGTGGCTGCAGCACATGCGTTAAACCCATTTGTAACAGACTTAGGGTCATTAATGGCATTTGCATTGCTTCCATTTAATATCGTAAAGTTTGGCCTAAATAGCGTACTTGCGATGTTAATGTACAAAGCGTTTAGCACAAACCTTAAAATTAGAACATTAATCTAGAGTCGGGCTTCGTGCCCGGCTTTTTGTTTATAGGAAAATTTCTTCTATATAATAGTAGAAAACTGCTTAAAAATTTCCAGAAACTCTTTATTTCCAATAGCAATCTATGAAAAAATGAGGTAGGATAGATAAGAATGAGGGTGAACCAATGAAAGGAAAAAAACATGGACTAAGTTGCAACAGTTCATCGTTGCACTGAGCGCCGTTCTCATGGGAATGAGCGGTTATTTAACCATTACACAAGGAACATTCTTTGGACTAGCGGCACCGACCGTTTCCATTCTATCCATCTTCTTTAGCAGCCTTCTACTTTGGCTCTTTGTCGCAACAGACTGGCCGAGTGTTCTCTGCTATGTGATGTTAGGGCATCAGGGATGCTTCCTGGAGTAAATTACTCACAGATTTTTCAGTCTGTCGTTTGGGAATACAACCTTTATCTTCCTATTATTTACATTCTTAATGACTTACGCTTTGGAACAAACGCCCGCACTGAGACGATTCGTTGCGCGTGCACTCGGTAGCTCCTTTTGCAGGGAAGTCTCCATGGCATTTTATCGGGACTTTTTATGTCAGCGTTCTTGCCATTAGTCTCTTTATTTCGCCGACGATTCTCTTTATGATTGTCTTCCCGATTTACGAGGAAATCATGGCCGTTCTTGGGTTTGAAAAAAAGGGGATAGAGAAGCTTCAGTACTCCTGATCGCACTTTTTGCCACGGTGGCAATCGGTACTGCGATGACGCCAATCAATCACGTCTTCTCTGTGACCGCCATGGCGCTTTACAAGAGTGCAACAGGAATCGCGATTTCCAACGCGCAATATATGATGATTGGAATTCCAGCCGGACTCGTGCTCTTTTATCGCGATGGGAGTTGTTCTTAGAACGATTTGGAGAGTGGATTTGTCAAACTGTAGAAATGAAACCACTCGAATCGCTTGAAGCACTTCCTGCTAAATCAAAACGCGAAACTGCAACAGTGCTGATTTTCATGGGAGTCGTTTTATTATGGGTACTTCCGGAACTCGTAGGAGGATTCTTACCGGACGTTGCGGCCTTCCTAAAAACAGCAGGGATGGCATTTCCACCGATGATTGGGGTTATCCTGATGGCGATTCTGGCCTTTGACGGGAAACCACTCTTGTCGATTCAAGAAGGACTGCAAAAGGGTGTGTACTGGCCAAGTATGTTCCTGGTAGGAGCGACTCTAAGCATGGGAACTCTTGTCACAAAACCGGAATTAGGAGTCATCGGACTTCTTGAAAGTTCACTCGTACCTGTATTTGCGACACTAGCTCCAATTCTTGTCGTAATCATCTTCGTCCTTTGGGCAGGATTACAAACGAATGTCTCTTCAAACTTAGTAACCGTATCGGTCGTCACAACCGTATTAACGACTGTCTATGCGACAGGTTCAGTCGACGTCCAAGCTGGAACGATTGCCTGCTTGATTGGATTTATGGCGAGTCTAGCCTTCATGACACCACCAAAGCATGCCGTATGTAGCGATTTCGGTCGGTTCTGGTTGGACGAATGCAAAAAGATGCCTTTGTATACGGAGGGGCCTATTCTTACTCAGTGCCGCTAGTGCGATTATTGTAGGTTACCCATTAGGCGTCTTCTTTGGAATTTAACAGTAGGAGGAAATCGAGTGTTAGAAAAACAACGCGCAGAAATTGATGCCATCGACCGCGAGATTGTAGCGCTCTTTGAACGCCGCATGCAAGTCGTTGTCGATGTCGCTCGTATTAAAAAAGAAAATGGCATTGCGATTTTAGATGCGAATCGCGAAAAAGAAGTAATTGCCAAGGTACAGTCGTACTTGAAAGATGCCACATTGAAAGAAGAGTTGGCAGAAGCTTACGAGACTTTGATGAAAGTTTCAAAGGACTATCAACAAAAACAAATAGAAGCATAAATCGTGAGCAAAGCGGATTCCTTCGAATGTTCACGGATGTCTTCATATGAACTGTTACGGGGCACCGGTTCGAGCCGGTGCAAGACAGAAGAAAGATATGGACTCACAGTGTGGGTCCATTTTTTTATTGATTTCTGTAGCCTGATTCGACATAAACTTTGTCATCCTTCTTTTATAGAGGGAAGAGTGATAAAATAAGGGAGAAGATTCGAAGGGAGAGGAGGAGCCTGATGTTAGAGCATCTAGCTTTTAAAGGCGAGTGGCGCCAGTATCAAAAGCGCATTTTAGAAAAGAGCGATTCGATTATGGCGGATGGCCATATTCACTTGGTGGCGGCTCCAGGTTCTGGGAAAACGACGCTAGGAATTGAATTTATCCGTCGTAATAGTAAGCCGGCGCTTATTTTAGTGCCGACTGTAACCATTCGTCAGCAGTGGGTGGACCGTATTCGTGAGGCGTTTTTTTGGATGATGCGAGCCTAGCCGATGAAATGATTTCGCAAAATCTGAAGCAACCAAAGACCATCACCGTTGCGACGTATCAAGCCTTGCACAGTGCCATCAATCGTCTGGAAGGCGACGCTGAAGTCGAGGATACGGACGATGTGGTCGAGAACGAGCACTTTGATTTTAAAGACGTGGATATTATTAAGCTCTTTAAGGAAGCAAACCTTGGAACATTGTGCCTCGATGAGTGTCATCACTTGCGAAATGAATGGTGGAAGAGTCTAGAGACCTTCCGTAAATCCTTTGCGGACATCAGTGTGATTTCGCTGACGGCAACACCTCCATATGAAGGGGAGCCTGCGCTTTGGGAGCGTTATGTGACCATGTGTGGGGAAATTGATGAAGAAATTACCGTTCCAGAACTCGTTAAAGAGGGAAGTTTGTGTCCGCACCAGGACTATGTGTATTTCTCTTTTCCAACGAAGGAAGAAGAGAAACAACTCGATCAGTTTTCTACTCAAAAGAGAGCCTTCTTGAAAAATCTATCGTCTGATTCGATGTTTTGTGAGGCGGTAAGAACTAGTCGCGCGCTCGATGGAACGATCTCCGAAGACGAACTCTTAAACGAGCCGAAGTATCTCTCGGCAACACTGATTTTCTTACGTCATAAAGGCATCGAGTTTCCGAAACATTTCCAACAATTACTGGGGGCAAGCCTGCTTCCGACATTTGATTTGGCGTGGTTTGAAATCCTCTTACAGGGAATGTTATTCGATGTGCCGCATTGGTATGATTTATCCGAAGAAGACTGTAAAGAATTGAAGCATGAGTTGAAATCGCTCGGATTGATTGAGCGTAAACAAGTACAGCTCCTTCGCAATAAACAACTCGACCAACTATTAAATCAATCGCTTGGAAAATTAAACGCCGTCCGAGAAATCTTTAAGGCTGAATATGAAACCTTAGGCAACGACTTGAGACAGTTGATTCTAACCGACTTCATTCGAAAAGATTTTGAGGTGCACTTAGGAAATCCAGAAGTCCAATATAGCCAACTGGGTGTATTGCCTTACTTTGAAGTCCTACGTAGAGAGCTTGTGGAGCACCAATTAGACGTTCCTGTGGCTGTTTTAACGGGAAGTCTCGTAATTATTCCAATAACCGTAAAACCGCGTCTAGAGGCTATTTTTGGACCGGATAAGATTACATTCCAACAAGTGGGACAGCTCGATGAGAAGGACTATGTGAAGGTGCGTTTAGTAGGGTCTCAACATGACTTAGTCAGTGCAGTGACGCAGCTCTTCCAAGAAGGGCAAATCCATGTCGTAATTGGGACAAAATCTCTCCTCGGCGAAGGTTGGGATGCGCCATGCGTGAACTCATTAATTCTTGCTAGCTTTGTCGGAAGTTTCATGCTCAGCAATCAGATGCGAGGTCGCGCGATTCGCATTTGGCCGGAAAATCCGGAGAAGACAAGTAGCGTTTGGCATCTTGTGTCGATTAATCTTGCGGAGAAAAAACTCTTCAAGAAGAAAGAAGACGAAGAGGTTGCTGTCGGAATTGATAGTCCGGATATAGAATTATTACAGCGCCGCATGAAGCAGTTCTTAGGACTACACTATAATGAAAATACAATTGAATCAGGCGTGGATCGACTAGACCTTGGAACGATCAAGTTTACGAAGAAGGATTTAACAAAGCTCAACCAAGAAACTATCGAGCGCTCGCGTAACCGCGAAGAATTGAGGGAGCGCTGGAATGAATCCCTTCCGCTTTTAGAAGACATGGAAGTTTCTAATGAGGGTGGCAGTGGACAAGACATTCTTGCCAACTGTTCTGCTAACAGATGCACGGAAAATTTTTAACCTATGCGCAAGCAATCGCACTGACGGAACTGATTGTCTACATTATTCTCGATTTTGCGAACGGACCGTCCCAACTCTTATATCCAGTGTTCATCCTGTCGCTTATCGTGTTAAATATCATCTGGTTGAGATATTTCCTATACAAGAGTCCGTATAAACGCCTCGAACTCTTTGCCGAAGCCGTCCGAAAAGCCTTGCTGGCATCGGGGCACTTGCAGACACAAAACTGCAAGGCCAGAGTCGTTCGTGGGGATAAGAATTCGATTCACACCGCCACTTATCTAAAGGGTGGAACCTTGCGCGAAAAAGAAATTTTTGCACAGGCGCTATCGGAATTCTTCGCTCCAATCGAGAACCAGCGCTATATTCTAAGAGCTACGACTTGGGTCAATGACCAAACGAAGTATTTCGCCGTTCCAAGTATGTTCGATAAACGTAAAGAAGACGTCATCGTCTTTGTCGCAAATATCGAAAAATACATCGGCTTATATGAAATCATCTACACTCGTAACGTAGAAGGCCGTCATATTCTCCTAGATGCTCGTCTGAACGCATTAGGAAATAAACAAGAGCGTACCTTCTCGAAGAAGAAAGTGACATCTAAACTAAAATAGAGATAAAGAATCTAGCCGCTAACCTGACTAGATTCTTTATGTTTTTGCGGTAAAATCCTTGCATTCTATTTCAAACTATTGTAAGATATCTGAGTACGAAATTTTAATATTTGCTGGAGGGGTAGCGAAGTGGCTAAACGCGGCGGACTGTAAATCCGCTCCTTCGGGTTCGGCAGTTCGAATCTGCCCCCCTCCACCATTGGGGTATAGCCAAGCGGTAAGGCAACGGACTTTGACTCCGTCATTCGTTGGTTCGAATCCAGCTACCCCAGTCCTACAGGCACCGATTCCGGTGCCTTTTTTTGTTGCCCAATTTTTAGCACAATCCGTCGCAGCACCGTACCGTGTTGTTCCGGTCCCACCGACTGAAACCGTTTGTAATTTTTGCTGACTGTATTTTGATAGAGCAGTTCAATCGAAGAGACATCTTTTTCTTTCTTAGCACACCAATCATCCAAAACCGGCCAAAAAGTAAGAAAAATTACGAAATGTTTCACATAGATATTAAAAATTGACTAACATTAGGGAGTAGTTATTGGGTATAATAGAAGCAAATAAACTGTTATTTTTTTAGATTAATGTATTCCATGCTTCTATAAAATTATTGAAGAAGTTTGTTTATGATGTTGAGTTTTTGAAGAATACCATAGAAAATCATAAATTACAATAGAAGGAGAATTTTCAATGAATAGAATTTGTCTATTTTGTAGTACAGGTATGTCAGCAAGTTTTGTGGCGAGTAGAATGCAGGAAGTGGCAAGTAAACATAATGTGCCATTAGAGATTAAAGCGTTTACAGATTGTAATATCGATATGATTTATGACCAATATCGTCCGGATGTAATTTTATTAGCACCACAGGTAAACTTCAAATTCAGCATAATTTATGCAAAAATATAACCCTTTAGGTGTTCCTGTTGAAGTAATCAACTTTGAAGATTATCAAAGAATTGATGCTGAACGTATCTTGAAGCGCGCCATTCAATTGTTGAGAACAAAAAAATAGAGAATCACATTTATAATAGCTGAATGAACAAAGCTTTATTGGATTTTTATAACACCTTATTAGGTGGAAATATATATATTATTCGAAATATCATTGCGTATGGCCCAAGTTTACCAGGGCAAAGAGATATTGCGCATTTGCCAAAAGAATGGATTGGGATTCAAGACTTAGAAACAGATACGATTATTTACGGATTAGCGCTACTCGCATTGTCGCGCATGAAAGAAGGGACGGTATGACAGTAGAAGTATGTGCTGGAAGCATCGCAGACTGCCTCGTTGCAGAGCGTTCTGGTGCTGACCGCATTGAATTGAATAGCGCGCTTTTCTTAGGTGGATTAACGCCAAGCATCGGAACTTTGCAAAAAGTGCTCGATTCTGGAGTAACGCTTCCTGTTGTCTGCATGGTTCGTCCTCGTGGCGCAGGCTTTTGTTACACGAAGGAAGAGTTTGAGAGCATGCTAATCGATGCAAAACTCTTATTAGAAGCGGGTGCGAAAGGGTTAGCGTTTGGATTTCTATTAGAAGACCGCACGATTGACTGGAACCGTACGAAGCAGATGATTGAGTTGTGTCAGAAATATCATGCTGAGAGTGTGTTCCATAAGGCGTTTGACCTTGTGCCGGATGTGGAGAGTGCCATCGAGGGCTTGATACAACTTGGATGCACGCGCATTTTAACTGGGGGACAACAGGCGCAAATTGAAAAAGGAATCCCACTCTTAAAAGAGTTGCAATCTCGCTACGGAAGTCAAATTGAACTGCTTTGTGGCGGCGGTGTTACAAAAGAAAATCTGCAACACTTAATGCAGGAGACGGGAATTTCGCAAATCCATGGAACATTTAAGACATGGAAGACGGACCCAACGACTGCAGGAGAGGGTCTCAGCTATGCCTATCATGAAAATGGAGATTACGAACAGACGGATGAAGCGTTGTTGAAAGAAGTAGTGGCGCTTGTTCGTGGACAGGAGGAAACGAAATGAGTAAACGATTGTTAAATTGTGTGGCCAGTGATTTCAGAAAAATGACAGGAAAAGAATTGAAAAAGGCGATTGAAGCCGCAGAAGGAAGAACGGTGTGCTGTGAAACGGTATGCTCACGTCCAACAATGCTAAATGAACTATCTAACGCAGAAATCGCAAAGGCATTCGGTGGAGACATGGTGCTCTTGAACGGGTTTGACTGTATTGATCCACTGATTTACGGTGCTGAAGAAAGTGAAAACCCAGTCCAACGCGCGAAAGAATTGAGTGGATTGCCAATCGGGGCGAACTTGGAGCCAGTGGATATGAATGCAGAAATGTTAGAAACCCGTATCGAAATCTCACCAGGGCGTCAATGTACGGTAGAAACAGTGAAACGTGCGGAAGAATTGGGGCTTGATTTCATCTGCTTAACCGGAAATCCAGGGACAGGGGTAACCAATGAAACGATTGAAGCGTCCCTTGCCATGGTGAAACAACACTATTCAGGGCTTGTGATTGCTGGGAAGATGCACGGAGCAGGCTCGAAGGAACCTGTGATGAATGTGGACATCGCGAAACGCTTCATTAAAGCAGGAGCTGATGTGATTCTGGTTCCAGCGGTTGGAACGGTGCCAGGGTTTACCGATGAAGAGCTTGTAGAAATTGTGAAAGTGGCGCATGCCAATGATGCACTTGTGCTCTCTGCGATTGGAACAAGCCAAGAAGGTTCTTCAAGAGAAGTGATTGAACAAATTGCTATCCGTAATAAAGTTGCTGGTGTGGATATTCAACATATCGGGGACGCAGGATACGGTGGTTTAGCGACAGTGGAAAATATTTATGCATTGTCAGTTGCGATTCGAGGTGTTCGTCATACAGTAGCTCGTATGGCACGCTCAGCGATTCGATAAGATAATAAAAAAGAACAGCACACTAGCTGAAGGCTGGTGTGCTGGTTTTTTGTTTTTTAGTGACATGTACAGTGGGTTGTATCGGGAGTTGTAAAAAAATATTTATTGCAATGTCTTATATTACATATAATACTATGCAAGTGGCAATGCCCACATCCAAATCCTTCGCACTGTGAAGGATTTTGCAGAACGTTGCACGTTCCTTCCGGTGTTCCGGTCCAACGTTCCATTTCTGAGCGCTCGGTCTCATATCCTAATTGTTTTGCAGATCTTCCACTTCCGCAACGGAATAGTCTTTCTTTTCGAGGGCGTCGATGATTTGTTGTAGGGTGTCTTTTGTTACGCCTGCTGGCAATGTCACCAAGATACGACGTAAGCTTTTATCTTTCTCAGTATCGATGGTCATTACGTTCGCAATAGAAGCATACTTGTTAATGACTTTAGAGATGTTCGCAAGTGCGCCTTTTTCACCGCCAGAGATGATGGTTAATACGTAAGAACCGTTTTTCACGTTCCATGATTCTTGAAGCATGCCAAGTAAGCTGCTGTGTGTCAAGATTCCGTAGAAACGTTGTTGTTTATCTAACACGGCAATGTAAGGTAATTCTTTAATCGTGAAGAACACTTTGAAGAAAGAGCTATCCACGCTGATGAATTTAGTCGAGTTTTTAATTAAATGAGTTACTGGAAGGCTCATATCTCCACCGTTTGCTTTGTGGCGATAGATATGCATTTTATAAATGTTTCCTCTAAAGAACGTTTCCGTTTCATCTAATACAGGAACACAGCGGTATCCTGATTCTTCTAAAATCTTAATCGCTTCTTCTAACGTGCATGATTCTTTAACGACCGTTAGACTCTTTTTTGGAACTACAAGAGATTTTAATAACATACTCATTCCTCCTTGAGATTGGTTTCACTACAATAGTACCACTTTTTAGCGAAATTGTAACTAGAAAAGTTAGGAAATGATGAGAAAACGAAAAGAATCTTTCTGAAAAATGCATTAGAAAGGGCTTTAAACATTAAAGAACCATTACAAAACAGGGGGAAATCTTGATTTTTCAAAAAAAACTGATATGATATCTCTATACCATTCATAGAATAGGTAAAATCTATAGTTAAAGGGGTTAACAAAATTATGACAGCTGATTCAGATGGGAGTTCGCTGGGAGTCCAGATCTTAATCATTGTATTATTAACTGCATTAAATGCATTTTTCTCTGCAGCAGAGATTGCGTTCGTGTCTATCAACCAAGGAAAAATGGCACAGAAAGCGCAAGAAGGAGATAAGAGAGCCATTAAGGTAATGCGCTTATTAGAGAATTCGGATGAGTTTCTCGCAACAATTCAAGTAGCCATTACATTTGCAGGATTCTTCTCGAGTGCGTCTGCCGCAACAAGTTTCTCTTCACGAATTCAACCATTATTAGGAAACATTCCTGGAGCCGAAACATTATCACTTGTGATTGTGACAGTCGTTCTAGCATACCTCACTTTAGTATTTGGGGAATTATATCCAAAACAAGTAGCGTTGCAAATGGCAGAACAAATTGCATTATATACTGCAGGAATTATTTTGTTTGTCAAAAAGATCTCAAAACCATTCGTATGGATTTTGACGTTCTCAACAGGGTTATTAAAACGAATTACACCAATCGAATTTTCGAGGGTGGAAGAAAAATTAACACGAAGCGAGATGAAGTCTTTACTTGCCAACAGTCGTAACGACGGAGCGATTGATATTTCCGAGTTTACGATGATGCAAGGGGTGCTTTCTCTAGATACAAAACTAGCACGTGAAGTGATGGTTCCACGTACAGACACATTAATGCTCGACGTGGATGACGATTTAGCAGAGAACTTAGAGACCATCTTGAACTGTTCTTATTCTCGTCTTCCTCTTTACGAAGAAGATAAGGATAAAGTAATCGGAGTAATTCACGTAAAAGATGTTTTCCGTGCTGCAAGAGAGCAAGGATTCGACAATATTGACTTACGTGCCTTAGTGCATGAGCCAGTATTCGTTCCATCAACGATTTTCGTGGATGATTTATTAGTAGAATTTAGAAAAACTCGTCAACACTTAGCGGTATTGAAAGATGAATACGGCGGGGTTGAAGGGATTGTTACATTAGAAGACTTGATTGAAGAAATCGTCGGAGATATCGAAGACGAGTACGACGAAGAAGAAAAAGAAGTCGTAGAAATCGATGAAAACAATTCGGTGATTGATGCCGGAATGTCGCTCGACCGATTCAATCAAATTTATCAAACGTCATTAGAGTCTGATGAGGTGGACACAATGGCGGGTGCGATTATCGAGAAACTTGGCTACTTCCCAGATGATGATGAGGTAGTGAAGGTGAGATTCGAAGAGTATCTGTTACAACCGACAGAAACCGAGAAACGATCGTATTCGTAAGATCCATGTCACAAAAACTTTCTGAGGAAGAACTCGAGCAGATTCGTGCTGAAGAAGGCGAAACAGACGAAACCTATGAAGATAATGACTAATCAAAGGAGGGGTAACCCCTCCTTTTGTGTCAAAAAAATAATAGACTTACGTCTATCTGTTAGATTCCTCGGATATCTTCATAATAGTCATAATGGGGCAACGGATTGAGCCTAGCGTCTCAATTCACTAAAGCTTCAAACTGACTCTACGGGTTTACACCCTAGAGTCAGTAATTCATAATGGTTGCGATTCCCTATTATGACTATTATAGAATCCGGGAATCTTCCAGATAGACCATTTTTATAAGCATACAAAAAAGAGGGGTGCCGCCTCTATGGTTCTTCATAGTTTGTGCTGTAAATAAAAAGAACGTGAAAAGGATAGACTTCCGTCTATCTTCCAGATTCTCCGGATGTCTTCATAATAGTCATAATAGGGCAACGGATTGAGCCAAGGTCTCAATCTCTACCAAGCTTCAAACTGACTCTAGGAAATGAATTTCCAGAGTCAGTAATTCACAATGGTTGCGATTCCCTATTACGACTATTATGGAATCCGGGAATCTTCCAGATAGACCATTTTTTATGAGCATACAAAAAAGAGGGGTGCCTCTTTTGTGTGTTTATAAAAATGGGTCTTCTTTTCGTAATGAAAAAGGTGCTTGGATTGTGAAGGTTTTAGCAGTTTGTCAGAAAATAAACAAAAAAATTAAACTTTCTAAAACCTTGTTGTGACGCCATTGTTAGAATTTAATTCATTTTATACATTATAAGTAGTATTTTTATAACAAAAAATTGTGATATAATGAATTTGAGAATTTTTTTAATGGATTTTTGAGGTGTTTTATGTTGTTTTTTATGAACAACGTAAGTTAGTTTTAAAAATCTAAATACAAAAATAAACTCAAAGGAGAAATATTCATATGAAAAGAAAGACTAAAGGTATGTTAGCCGCTGCGGCAGCGCTAATGTGTATATTCGTAGCTTCAGGATGCGGAAAATCTGGAGGCGGATCTGATACCGCGAATCCAGCTTCTTCAGGCTCTGGAGAAACTGCAGCGCAAAATTCAAATTCTGGGGCAGAAACCATCGAAAAGTATATCGTTATGGATGGGAGTAGAATAAATGTTCTTACTAATAAAGGAAACGTCTATTATATCGGTGGAGGTCTAAACTTTAGTAAGGATGATGTTGCTGTTGAAACTCCGACGAAGTTTTTAGAAAACATTAGCTTTATTCCTGGTAACGGAAGTACTTGGATTGATAAAAACGGTGATTTATACATTAATGGGATCGACCCTATTAAAGGCGGAGCAGTTGATGCGCCTAAAAAATTAGGTGGTAATATTGTTGTCTCAACTCCATACCTCATGGGGATAGTTGCGGTAGACAAGGATGGAAATCTATATTCCTATGGTCAAGCCAAATACAATGGGTTTGACAAGGACTATGCAGAGTTGACTAAGATTGATAGCATCAAGGATGTTGTAAAAGTAACATCAGACCACAAAAATCGATTCTTTTTGGCTCTAACCAAAGATGGTACAGCTTATAGCAAAGCAGCTGATGAAGACTTTAAAAAAGTGATGGATAATGTTAAAGACATCCAAGGAAATTATATTATTACAAAAGATGATGTTATGTACTATTCAGGTAAACAACCAGAAAAAATTGGACAAGGACTTAAACTTAGTAAGTATGTAGACCCAAGATCGGCAGTATTTGTTGAAAATCAAACCATTGCAAGATTGGATTGGAACGGAAAACCACTTAAGGCCGATAAAGAAATAGATACACTATACGGTTACTATCCTAAGGATATAAAAGAGGTACTTTACCACGATATTTCGAGCAATCCCAAAAAAGAAAGTATTAAAATTCTTAAAATGGTTTACGAAAATACAAATGGTGAAATTGTATTATACGGAGTCAACGATTGTTATAAAGAGACAGGAAAAGTAGAAACTAATACAAAAGTCACTAAGAGTGTAGAAGATATATCTAAAATTTGGGAATTTATTAAAGCATCTAAAAAATAATTAGTGTAAATCAATGAAAGAGCAATCGAGAGGGTTGCTCTTTTTATTTTGGTCATTATTTAAACAGATAGAAAGAAATGATATACTTTCAGTGAGGAGGTGGGGTTGTTGAAAATCATTTTAAAAGAGGACATCGAGCTGTATCGTTATTTGATTGCTAAGGCGACATTTTTACAAACGCATAAAGAATACCGCTTGGCAGAATCTTTCTTAGATAGTAATTGTTTTTTAGTAGCCAACCGCAAAACAAAAGAGAAAGTGTTTGTCTCACTGTTTAAACAACCGACGAAAGAACCGACTGACCTAGAGTGTAAAAAGGTAGTGTATATTCAAAATGCGAATACGAAGATTCCGGAAGGGTTTGACGTAGAAAGGGCGGATAAAGAGTTCAATGACCAGCTCGCCAAGAATATCCGACTGGGATTTTTAGCACCAGATCAGTTAGTTGAACAGTTTCAAGGGGTATTTAAAGAAGACGTTGAGACGTATTTTAAAAAGGCAGAAGCAGCGATTCGAGAAGAGCGACAAGTTTTTGTGAAGTACTATGCCAAGGATACAATTGAGAAGAATCCGTATCAGGTGGTGGAAGGGAATGTGTCGTTTAGTCATCCGAAGCATTTCAATGACCCGTTTGACTGTAATTGCTACTACGCGGACGGCCATTCGATGATGGATTTCTTCCGTGTGTTTTGCTTTACGCACGCTGCAGATAATATTTTAATGTGGTCTTATTACGCCAATAGCCACGCAGGGTATGCGCTTGAGTATTCGTATGCGAGTCTGTTAGATAAAATTCATTCCTTACAGGTAGATGGACTTTGTGTATACGGCCCGGTGGAATATATTGATAAACGTCCTAATACGAGAAGCAATAGCAATCAATTTTCTTATTCGAATCTGAATTTCTATATTAAAGCGACCTTTGCAAAATTCAAAGAGTGGCAACACGAGAGAGAATACCGTTTCGTGTGCATTTTGGATGAAAACACAGAAGGCGTGCAAGAAGTTCTGGGAGATTGGGTGGTCATTCCGCAAGTGGATGTCGTGCAAGGATATGCTGGATGTAACAATCAAAAAATAAAGGTGAAGGCGCAGTACCCCGTCCGAAAATTAGAAAAAGATATATTAAATTACTTGCTGAAATAATATTAGATATTTTATTTAAGTGAATGATGACGTAAGGCTCAATCCGATGCCCCATTATCGCTACTATGAAGATATCCGTAAAGATTTGAAAGAATCATTTATAAAGAAAAAGAAACAGACTTAAAACCATTCTTTTACAAGAGTGATTTTAAGTCTGTTATTATTTTTGTAGCATTTTGAATGGATTTAGTTTCTCGAACAGTGGAATCAATAAGATCCAGAAGACGACATTTCCGATGGCGTGGTACGTATCGAATAGAACGCCGTTTAAGTAGTAAATCCAGAAATTCAGACCGGGCATGCTGTATACCCAGAAAATCGAGATAATAAAGCCATATAAGTAGCCCATCAGTCCTGCAAAGATTGGAAAAAGAATCCAAGATAGGCGCGGGGAATTGTTTTCTTTTCCGCCATAGTGGACGAAGAAGCAATGCACAAGTGCAGACGAGGGCAAAACTAATCATTTGATAGAGCGTCCACGGCCCCATGCTTACTAAAAGGTTGGAAATCAATATGGAGATGCTCCCAATAGCAACGCCGTACAAAAGTCCAAGTTCTAGCGTAATCCAAATGACCACAACGGTAATCGGTTGAACATTTGGAAGTGAGAGAAGTCCAAGTCTTCCAATCACGCAAAAGGCGGATAGTAGGGCGATAAGGGTGATTTTTTTAGTTGAATTGACCATCGGACTATTGAAGTTTATTGAGTTTCCAGTCGATGACGTCGCCTGCTTTTAGGATGACTTCTTTTGCACCGACAGGGCTCATCGTACCGTTCACATCGAATAACCAGTATTTGTTTTCGGCTGGGACTTGTTCCACACCGTTGATAGAAGAAATAAAGCCGTCTTTTTCAACGATTTTCAGTTGTGCCTTCATCACATCTAGAAGATTGTCACCTTCTTTGAAAGTGAGGGTGAACGGGCTCCCTTCGATGGCTTGACCGTCTTTTGTAACATTTAGAGTAACACTAGTGGTTTGGGCAGCAGTAGTCGTTTCAACACTTGTCGTCGTTGAGTTCGTATTTGCAGGTGTTTGTCCACATGCGGTTAAGAATATAGCTGCTGTTAAAATTCCAAAAATTTTCTTCATGAGAATCTCCTTTAGGCTGTTTTAATCAGCCCTCATTCTAACAATCTTCATAAAACTTGTAAAGTAATTTTTGACAAAAAAGATAGAAAAGACTTTGCATTTGTGATAAAAATGGTATACTAAAGTGTAATTAATTTTTAGGAGGAATGTTATGGAACACACGAGTGAGTTCAATACAAAACTTGAAAAAGCATGTCACAAAAAGGAGGCACTTTTTGACGAGAGTAAGATGCGTTATGCACTGCGTTCAATGTTTGCGGGTGCATTTTTAACGATGAGTACAGCCGCAGGAGCTCATGCAGCACAAATTATTGCTGGATTAAACCCTGCGCTAAGTAGATTTACTTTTGCATTTATCTTCACTTGGGGATTAGTTTATGTTGTATTTTTAAATGGCGAGTTAGCTACTTCAAATATGATGTTCTTAACAGCGGGAGCTTATCAAAAGCATATTAAATGGTCTAAAGCAATTGCTATTTTATTCTATTGTACTCTATTTAATTTAGTTGGGGCCATGTTTATAGGAGCGTTATTCGCAAATAGTTCAGCATTTAACGGAATCAATGCAAATGAATTCATAGCAAAAGTTGCTGAATTGAAATTGTCTCGTTCAAACGAACTAATTTTATTAGAAGGTATTTTAGCAAATGTCTTTGTTAACGTAGCAATTCTTTCGTTTATTTTAATCAAGAGTGAAGAAGCTAAATTATGGATTGTTATTTCTGCAATTTTTATGTTCGTTTACCTAGTAAATGAACACGTAGTGGCGAATTTTGCATCGTTCTCTATCGTGAAATTCTCACCCGTTGGAAACTCAATCGATGCCTTGAATTGGCTAAATATTATTCGTCATTGGTCAGTATCATTTGTTGGGAACTGGATTGGTGGAGGAATCTTAATCGGGTTAGCTTATGCATTCTTAAACCGTACAAAAACTTCATATGTTGATTAATCAAAAATGAATATTGTAAAGGAAAAGAACCGCCATAGAGAAAATGGCGGTTCTTTTTTGGGTGTATTTAGTTTTGAAGACGGGGAGTTGAGCTAAACACTTCAACGCAGTGGTTTATTGACATTCTTTTCATCACTCGTGATTCAAGAATGTCTAATAAACTTTGCGGGCGAAAGACTACGAAGCAGAATGACTTCACACTGTGAAATCATTCTTGGCTTCTATCTTTCTGCCTCACATCCGGAGTTGAACTCGGGCGTGAAGTTGAGTTCGCCATCGCAGAAATGGCGTGCGTTTCCTCAAACGTCCGCAGAACGTTTCACGTTCCTTCCGGCGTTCGAGTCCAACGTTCCATTTCTGGGCGCGATGTCTCACATCTTAGAGTTGAGCCTCTGATCGCTTTTTCTCACATCCTGGAGTTGAACTCGGGCTCACAGGACTGACGTCCACTTCCTGATATGTCCGCACGACTCGTTTCGAGTCCCTTGCGGCATATCAGTCCAGTGTTTCAGTCCTGAGCGTTCGCCCTCGTATCCTTGTTAGAACGGTCTCTTGCTTTTTGTTTTTCGTATCCCTAATAGGATGTCTGGGAATTCTTGGCTTACTGCGTAGAAGAATGGTTGTAGTAAGTCATCTGTTTCGTCCCCAACGTTCTTAATGAGTAGAGAAGTTTTCTTTCTACGGTATGATTTGTCGTTCGTTAGAAGGATTAATTGAGAAGTACGGCTAACTGTCATTCCGTAAGATTTTTGAGTGTAAATGTAGTGGTAAATTCGTTCAGCTTTTGTTAAGTCATATACTTGGAAATTCTTGTATGTCGCAAGTAGGTGATGTTTGTATAAAAACAATTCCTAATTGATTATCGACATAAGTTGCATTCTCTAATACTGTATCCATTGAATAGTTTAATTCTGGATAAGCGTTGTATAATTCGTTATACGCTTTGTCTTCGCCTTTACGTGTTGCGAAAGCACTATAGAAGAATACAAGAGCAATAATACCAGCAATCCCAGCAACGATATATGCGAATTGACGGTCTTTGTCAAATTCGTAAACAGAAACGTAATATTCTGTTTCTGCTAGTTTTGAAACTGTCTCATTTTTCTCTAATCAAATCTTTAAAGTTAATAGTGTAGTCACGGATGGCACCGTCTGCACCTGATTTACGCATCTTAGCAGCAACAATCACTGGAGTATCTACATCAGCAGATTTAATTTTATCAGCTAATTTATCTCCTTTTTTAATTTCGATAGTTGAATAACCGTAATCATCCGTATCTACTCCTGAAAATTCGATAAAATAGAGGTCTGTGTCACTTTCTTTGACACTTCCGATAGAATCAGGTTGAGCGTACGTAATTTTTACAGCTACCGTTTCTTCGTCTTTCATTGTAGAAGTACCAAAGATTTTACCTTGTTTGTATAAGTTGTCGGCAGTTTGATAGAACTGGAAGTATCCTAGCGCGCCAAGAGCAACGATGATAGAGAGAACTCCAGCGATGATTAAGCCGATAATAGTTTTAGTACTGCGTTTTTCAGTCATGATTATTCTCCTTTAAAATAGGTTGTATGATAGATATAATATACCACAAACAATTTTGAATTGCAAAATAAATTTTCCACTTTAATGGAGAGAATTTATTTGGGGTGTGCATAAAAAATCCGACCCGCATTGCGAGTCGGAGGGTGGGGTTAGTTTCTGTCTTTCTGCCTAGTCGAGCTCGGGCTCACATCCTAGTGTAGTTGAGTTCGAAAAAGCAGAGGCTCAAGCCTTTCGAGTTTAGTCCGCACGGTCTTTCAGACCGCTTACGGCTAAACTGCGAACCGTCATCGCCTCTGAACGCTTTTTCTCACATCCTGATTTTAGAACGGTCTATTATTTTCATATCCTACTGCGACGTTAGGGAATTCTTGGGCCACAGTTTGGAAGAATGGTTGTAAGAAGTCATCGGTTTCTTCCCCAATATTATGGATAGAAATCTTCGTTTTCTTACCACGGTATGATTTGTCATCTGATAAGAAGATAAGGAATGAATCAATGTTTGTTGTCACTCCATATTTCTTGTGTGTTACTTGATAGTGGTAAACTCGATTTGCTTTTGTGATGTCGTATACTTCTAATCCGCTCCAAGTAGTGAAGAAGTGGTTCTTGTAGATGTATACAAACATTTCATCGTCGACATAAGTTGCATTTGTTTTTAATAAATCCAAGTTGTCACGTAATTCTGGGTAAGCAGCGTAAATTTCATCGTAAGCCGCACTAACTTTTCTACGTTTCCAGAAGGCTAAACCAACAAATACAAGACCTGCGAGTGTAAGACCAGCAGCGATGATTAATTGAGTTTTTTGAGTAGATGATTTGTCAGAGATAGATAAGTAGTCTCTATATTCAATCTCTTGTCCAACTAAATTATAGCTCTTGAAACCATTGAGCATAAGGTCGTCGTAGTTTTTAATAGCTCCTTTGTTTCTAGAAGAGTCCACAAGGGTAACAGCCATTATCTCAGGGTTATCTGGTAAAGTACTATTCTTTTGCGACTAATTTTTTTGAGCAGTTTCTTTATCGAGTTCAAGACCCTACATAAGCGTATTTTTTTGGCCATTTGACTCTTTACCTTCATCTTCATACTCAATAATGTATACGTATGAACTTCCGTTATCTACTGAAATTACAGGATTAGCTGTAATTTGTGTAATTTTGACAGCCAGTTGATCGCCATCCTTTGCAGAATAGTGAGTAAAGAATTTATTGTCCTTTACCAATGTGTCAACGTCTACTTTCTTGAGAGCGAAGAAAAGCAAGGACAGCAGCTACAATTAATAAAATTACTCCGAAATAAAAATCGAATATTAAAACCGTGGTTACGATTTTCTGTCATAAAAATAAAAACTCCTTTGCAATAATAGTGATTAAATTAACAGTACTCTAGATAATGATTTTTTGCAAGTTGATTCTTAATGAAAATGAAATAAAAACGGACTCGCACTGCGAGTCCGTTATAGTGTCTGTTATTTTGTTGAGGTGAGCGATGTTTCGCATCCTGTGAAGTTGAGTTCTTACTCACATCCTGTAGTTGAACTCGAAAAGGCAGAAACGACGTCCACTTCCCAGAATAGCCGCACGACTGCAAGCAGTCCTTTGCGTTATTCTGGTCCAGTGATTCGTTTCTTAGCGCCTTTTCTCGTATCCTTTAATTAAAACGGTCTATTATTTTCATACCCCACAGCTGTGTTAGGGAATTCTTCAACAACTGCACGGAAGAATGGTTGTAAGAAGTCATCTGTTTCTTCACCGACGTTCTTAATTTCAATTTTCTTTTTCTTACCTTTGTATGATCTGTCGTCTGACAAGAAGATTAGGAATGATTCAATGTTCGTTGTGATTCCGTATCTCTTGTGTGATAACTGATAGTGGTAAACGCGTTTTGCTTTTGTGATGTCATATACTTCTAATCCGCTCCAAGTAGTGAAGAAGTGGTTTTTGTAGATGTATACATATGTTTCGTCATCCGCATAAGTAGCGTTTGTACGTAGTAAATCTAAGTTGCCACGTAATTCTGGGTAAGCAGCGTACATTTCGTCGTAAGCCGCACCAACTTTTTTACGTTTCAAGAATGCTAAACCGATAAATACAAGCCCTGCGAGTGTAAGACCTGCCGCAACCATTAATCCACCTTTTTTTGCAGAGCTAGCTTCTGTTTGAGAGAAGTAGAATTGTGTATCTGCACCAGCTTGTAGAAGGTTATAGTTTTTGAACGCTTGAGTAATTAAGTCGCTGTAGTTTTGAATCGCATGTTTATTACGGTATGAATAAATGATTGTACCGTAAACATATTCTGGATTGTCTTGCATTGTATCAGCTTTTGCGACTAATTTTGCAGCATCTTCTTTTGTTAATTCAAGACCGATATAACCAGGTTCTTTTCCTTTTGAAGTACCTGCTTTTTCATATTCAACAATGTAGATATAGGTTTTTCCTTTATCTACTTCGATGACGGGTTCTTTTGAGATATCAGTAATTTTTAGAGCTGATTCTTTATCGTCATTGCTTGAACTGAAGGGAAGAGCTTTTCCGTCTTCATAGATTTTTTTAGCGTCTGGTTTTTGGAAATTTAAAAATCCGATGACGCAAGCGGCAATAATTAAAATAAGTCCGAAGTAAAAACGAATTCTAAAGCCGTGATTACGATTTTCTGTCATATGATATAAACCTCTTTTCGATAATATATATATAATACAGCTATAATACTCTAGAAAATAGCATTTTTTGCAAGTGACTTTTATTCGAATACTGAAATTATCATATATGATAATTTCGTGTTGAAAAAAATAAGGAATCCTGATGGACTCCTTATCTCTTACTTTCTTTTTTCGCCTCAATCTCAATCGTTGGGAAATCTTGACGTAATTTGTCAAAGAATGGCTGTAGATGTGCATCGGTCTCTTCGTCGATATTTTTTTAATTTGAACTTTCGTACTGCGAACCACGGCGTCTGGATCACTTGTTGCGAACACAAGGTACGACTTCATAAAGCTGCCACCTTCTTCAGGGTAAAATGTTTTCTCGAAATGGTGGACACTCTTCGTTTTGTTTAAGTCATAAATCTCTAATCCTTTTACAGTAGAACAGAAGAAGTTTTTATAGATGTACACTCCTAAGGTATCATCGATATAATCGGATTTATTTAATAATGTAGATAAACGTTTGCCTTTCAACTCTGGATGACTTGCCACTAACGCTTCTGTGTTCTTATATCCTGCAAATAAACTGTTGTAGTATGCCGCAAATTGATGATGTTTTTCCGCTAAATATACGAGTACTAGTCCTGGAATCAAGAGGACGAGAGAAAGGATTAGGAAGAGCTTTTTGTGTTTCCTTTCCTGGTTTAATCGATAAATAGTTCTGATAACGACGTGAAAGTGGGGCTTTGATGTATTTTTCCATCGCATCTTGGGTACGATAGCTATAATCCATCACTTTCTTATCGTGAAATTCTGGCTCAACAAAGGTACCCGCAACTTTTTCAGGATGATCTCTTAAGGTATTTTTCTTATCGATTAATTGTTTGGCGGTCTCTTCATCTAATTCTAACCCGATGTATTGTGTCGTTTCGTTTCCATGAGAATCTTTTTCTAAATAAGAGACGATATAAAGCGACCATTTTCCAAAGTCCGAGTTTTGGACGGAGTGCTTGTCGATACCAGTGACCTTTAAGATAGAATCTTCATTTTTAGTGATGTCCTTTAGGTTAAAATATTTATTTTGTAGTTGTAATAATGGAACGTTCAGTCTTGTTAATGCGAAAAACAAGGCAAAAGCATAGCCGCCACGATTAAAGGCCACCCCGGGATAAAAAAACGTTTATTATAACCACGAACACGATTCTTGTGCATATGAAAAAAACTCCTTTTTCTTGTTAGTTCTATGGTAATGGAGATGGAAGAGAAAGGCAAGGGGAGTTCAGGGGATGTGCAATTACTAAAAATGCAGAAGTTGAGTCCTGAGCGTTCTTCGCAGTGTGAATGGTTTTGGAATTCAAGAAAAGCAAAAAGAGCTCACTTGTGAGCTCTTTTTGTCTTCTGTCTTTCTGCCTCACATCCTAAGCATTCGAACTCGAAAAAGCAGAAACGACGTCCACTTCCCGTAGTAGCCGCACGACTTGTTCCAAGTCCCTTGCGTTACTCCGGTCCAGTGATTCGTTTCTGACCGCTTTTTCTCGTATCATGTAGTTGAACTCGGGCTCACAGGGCCGACGTCCATTTCAACAAACATCCGCACGACTTGTATCAAGTCCCTTGCGGTGTTTGTTTCCAATGATTCGTCCCTGAGAGTTCGCCCTCGTATCATGTAGTTGAGTTCGAAAAGACATAGGCTCAAGCCTTTCGAGGTTAGTCCGCACGGTCTTACAGGCCGCTTACGTCTAACCTGCGAACCGTCATCGCCTATGAACGCCTTTTCTCACATCCTATTTAGAATGGGCGTTGTTTTTTATTTGTGACTCCCAAGAGGATATCAGGGAATTCTTGGCTTACGGTATAAAAGAAAGGTTGTAGTAAGTCATCTGTTTCTTTTCCAACATTATTAATGGGGAAAGAAGTTTTCTTCTTTCGGTAAGTTTTATCATTCGTAAAAATAATCAGTTGTGAAAGACTGCCTGTTGTTATTCCGTAGGATTTATGATTCAAGATACGGTGGTACATTTGTTTTGCTTTTCTTAGGTCATATACTCTAAGTTCCCCTTTTGGAATAATCAGATGGTTCTTATATAAAATAATTCCTAATGCTTGGTCTACATAAGTTGCGTTGCCTAATACCGTATCCATTGAATGGTTTAATTCTGGATAGGAATCGTATAGTTCATTGTATGCTTTCTCTTCGTTTTTTCTTAAAGAAAAGGCACCGTATAGGAAGTATAGTCCCGTCAGGATAGTTATCAGAGCAATAGGATAACCTACCAAACGACTTTTATCATATTCATCTACCGAAACATAATATAATGTTTCAGCATAAGGTTTGATATCTTCGTATCGATCCACAAGATTACTGAACGTATAATGATAATCTTGAATAGCGTCTTTAGCGCCAGATTTACGAATAGTGGCGGCCACAATCATTGGGTTCTGGGATAGATCAGACGCTGACTTTAATTTATCCAGAAGGGGATCGCCGTCTTTAATCTCAATGCTGGCATACCCGAATGGATTTGTATTCATAATTGTTTTTGGTCTTGAAAACTGAATAAAATATAATTTTGTGTTACTTCTAGTGACAGTAGCCATATAATCAGGGTTGAAATACGTGATTTTTACAGCAACCGTTTCTTGGTCGCTCTTGTAAGGCAAACCAAAGACTTTTCCTTCTTTATATAAAGTATCTGCAGTTGGATAGAGTAGTGAGTATCCTACCGCACCTATACTTATAATGAACATAAGAACTGCAATAATGATCATACCGATGAAGGATATATTACTATGCGTTTTTGTCATAATTGTTCTCCTTTAAAATGATGAATTTAATAAGCATAAGATACCATAAAATAGTAGACTTCGAAAGCTTATTTTTTGTGTTTGTCAAAATACCTGGGAAGGCTAACCGTGAAGTCTCACATCCTGTAGTTGAGTTCGAAAAGGCATAGGCTCAAGCCTTTCGAGTTTAGAGTTAAAACTGCAAATAATTTATACAGTATTGTCCTATCAACTTATATTCCAATACAATTTGCAATGCTCACCCCCAAATCCTTCGCACTGTGAAGGATTTTACAGAACGTTTCACGTTCCTTCCGGCGTTCCGGTCCAACGTTCCATTTCTGGGCGCGATGTCTCGCATCCTGTGAAGTTGAACTCGGGCTCACAGGGCCGACGTCCATTTCAACAAACATCCGCACGACTTGTATCAAGTCCCTTGCGGTGTTTGTTTCCAATGATTCGTCCCTGAGCGTTCGCCCTCGTATCCTAAGCATTCGAACTCGAAAAGGCAGAAACGACGTCCACTTCCCGTAGTAGCCGCACGACTTGTTCCAAGTCCCTTGCGTTACTCCGGTCCAGTGATTCGTTTCTGACCGCTTTTTCTCGTATCATAGGCATTAAATTTTGGTGGTTAGGTTATCCATGCTATGATGGACCTATCGCAAAGGCGATGGATTAACCAATAAAGGAGAATTGTTATGAAAAAATCAACCAAATTATTAATGACGACACTACTTATTTCGTTAGGTTTGGCTGCATGTGGTGGCAATTCAACATCGACATCAAGTAATCAACAAAGTTTAACGATTACAACATTTGGAGAATTAGCAACATTAGATAGCGCGGACTACGATGATGTTCCGAGCTCAGATATGTTAGGACAAATTTTCGAAGGATTATATCGTGTTGCTAAAGACAATAAAGTTGAATTAGGAATGGCAGCAGAGGAGCCAACTGTGAGTGCGGATGGCCTTGTATATACGTTCAAATTACGTGATGCAAAATGGTCTGACGGAACTCCTGTAACAGCAGGCGACTTCGTTTACACTTACCGTAAATTAGTAGACCCTAAAGAAGGACACGTAGCACAATCAGCTGATGTGTTCAAAAACGCGAAGAAAATTCGTTCAGGCGAATTATCTACAGAAGAATTAGGGGTTAAAGCGATTGATGATAAAACATTAGAAATCACGCTTGAAAATCCTGCACCATATTTACCAAAATTATTAACAGGTTCACGTTTCTTACCACAATCTGAAAAAGTAGCGAAAGAAAAAGGCGATGGATACGGCTCTTCAGCAGATTCAATCGTGACAAACGGACCGTTCAAATTAGAAGGTTGGACAGGTTCTGAACTTTCTTGGAAACTTGTGAAGAACGACGGCTACTGGGATGCAGCAAACGTTCAATTACAAAACGTAACAGTGAACGTTTCAAAAGAAGTAGCGACTTCTGTTCAATTATTTGACGGAAAACAAGTACAATACACAACGATCAGCGAACAATTCGTGGATCAATACAAAGGGCAACCTACTTACCACTCAATTCCAAAAGCAACAATGGGATACATGAGTTTCAACGTTGAACGTAAAATCACAGGAAACAAACACTTCCGTCGTGCAATCGCGATGGCTTATGATAAAGCAGCTCTTGTGAACAACGTGTTAAAAGATGGCTCAATCGTTTCAAATGGTCTTGTTCCAAAAGGATTTGCTGAAAATCCAGAAACGGGTAAAGATTACGTGGAAGACCGCGGCGACTTACTCAGCTACAATGTAGAAGAGGCGCAAAAAGAATTAGCTCTTGCTAAACAAGAGTTAGGCATGGACACGATTGAAGTGACATTACTAACGTCAGATGCAGGTAGTGCGAAAGTGGTCGGCGAATATTTACAAGCGCAAATCCAAAAGAACTTACCAGGCGTTACATTGAACATTAAATCAGTTCCATTGAAAAACCGTCTTGAATTACAACGTGCAGATGATTTCGACTTCTTCTTCGGAACATGGGCACCTGACTATCAAGACCCAGTGAACTTCTTAGAACAATACGTAACAGGTGGCGGAATCAACTTCGCGAACTACTCAAGCGAAGCCTACGATAAAGCCGTTGCTGAAGTGAAAACAACATACGCAACGAAGCCAGAAGAACGTTACAAACAAATGATTGCGGCAGAAAAAATCGTGATGGATGATGCGGTTGTCGCTCCAATCTACCAAGCAAGCCAAAGTTACTTACTTGCTGAAAACGTAGAAGGATTCGAAGTACTTCCATTCGGACGTACCATCAACCTTCGTCAAGCCTATGTAAAATAATCAATAGAAACAAAAAATAAGAGACTCGAAATTTCGAGTCTCTTTTCGTTTTTAAAAAAGCAAAATGGAACATATAAGTTACATTTTATAAAATCTCTCTTTGAATGATTTTGTCCAGAGAGGGATTTTTTATAAGGCTTTTGTCATATGGTAATATGGGTGGCCGCTCAGTACGCGTTCACTTTCAGGCGTGTAGCCCAGTTTTTCGTATAATTTGTAGGCCTTCGTATTATCCTTCTCGCAGTTGAGGGCGATTTTGGTAGCCCCTTGTTGGCGCGCTAAGTTTTCTACTTCGACTAATAACTTACGACCGATCCCATGACGACGATATTCGGGATAGACCGCTAAAATATCGATGTACCATTCGCCTGGCATCGTCTCCTTGTCCTCGTAGAGCGGGAGTTGATGCGGGGTATTGTAATCCTCGTATAATCGGTGGAACGGGTCGTCAATCGCGTCTTCTAAGTGTCCGTGATAGCCAAAGATGGCGCCGGCGACTTTTCCTTCATGAATATAGACGAGCGTGTTCTTCAGACCGTAGCGAAACTGGTCGTCGAGCATGGCTTCTTCTAGCATCGCATAGAGCATTTCCGGACTCGTATGTTCCAAAATCGGCAGTTCCATATCTTGCATAATCAGTTCGATCAGCGGGATGATTTGTCGTCTCTCATCGCGCTTAGGTTGTCTAATCATGGTTTAACTCCTTGGAATTGTTCTCGATAATCCGTTGGCGAAATTCCCGTGCTCTTACGGAATTGTTTTGAGAAATACGTTGGAGTCGTGAACCCAACAATATCCGCCACCTGTGAAATCGAGTAATTGGTTGTTCGTAGTAAGATTTTACTCTCTTTAATACGAATGTCAATGAGATATTCCATCGGAGACATGCCGATTTCTTTCTTAAAGCTGTGAGAAATATAGAATCGGCTTAAGTGCGTCATCGAAGCGAGGTCTTCTAGTTGGATACTTTCGTGATAGTACGTTTCTAAGTAGTGTTTGATAAATGAAATATCCTTTGTCGCCTTGCTTTGCTTGCCGACTTCAAGATCGAAGTGTTGGTGACGCAAGATTTTGATTAATAAGATTTCTAATAAATTGTGGCACACTAATTCGTAGCTCATCGATTGGGAAGTGGCCTCTTGTACCATCGCATTCAAATAACGCAAGATGTCTTTTTGCTCATCTCGCAAGTTGAAGAATGAAAATGGATGTCCACCTTCCGAGACAGGGCGTTAAGTTTGAGAAGGAGAGTCCTCAATTCCCTAACACGATATATTCCAGCGGTTCATCTGGAGAGGATAATTCTGTATGTTCTACTTGCGGATTGATAATGACAAAGTCGTTTGGTTTTACAGGAAAACGTTGGCCTTGAATATTAAACTCGCCTTTTCCGTCTACAACGTAAAATAATTCCGTAAAAGGGTGCGTATGGAGCGTACTATGCCAGTCGCTGTCATATTTAGATTTTGTGATGGATTCCAGTTGAAACGATAAGCTCTTAATATCGGATTCCATCATTAAATAACGTTCATTGCTCATTGTCTAACCTTTCTATTTGTAAAGAGAGTTAATAATATTATACACATTTGCGAAAACGGTATCAATCTTAAACATTATATAAATTTTAAGTGAAATATTTAATAATAGTTATGAAAAATAATTGGAAGCAAGTTTTTCATTCAGGTTTGGTCCCCTTCAACAGCAGTAAAAAAATCATTGTTTGCTTGACGTCCCAAGAAAAGGACAGGTATTCTAACCAAGAATAAGAAAGGAGATTCATGGAAAGTAGGAACTAAATTTTCTAGAACCTAAAATCAGAGTAGACTTTATTGCGTTAAGTGCCCGGAGGATGGAATGTTGCCACTGGGACGAAAATGGAAACATTGCGGTAATTTAGTCGCATTCGCTGCATTTACACAACACTAGAAATAGAAGTAGTTAAATGGAGCAACTCTTTTACAATTAAAGGAGATGCTAATATGGAAAAATACAAAAGAAATACAATCGAAAAAAAGAACACTGGATATTACAGTGATGGCGATGGTCTTAGCCATTCGTCTTGTCATGGAAATGTTGCCGGCGATTAAATTCGGCCTCTACGTACAAATCGGCTTCGGGTTTATCGGGGCAGCCATTGCAGGGGTCATGCTTGGGCCGTGGCGTGCAGCACTTGTGGGAATTCTAGTCGATATCCTCGGGAACTTCTTCCGCGGGGAGAGTGGACAATTCTTCATCGGATACACCTTCACAGCCCTTGTCGGAGGACTCATCTACGGATACTTCTTATATAAGAGACCACTCAGATGGGAACAAATCGGACTCGCAGTATTACTCGTCACCCTCTTTTGTAACCTCGGTTTGAATTCAATCTGGGTGTATATGATGACAGGGAAAGCCTTCGCAGCCTTCATGCCACTGCGAATCCTGAAAAATATGATCTCGCTCCCATTGAATACCGTCATCCTCACCGTGCTCTTTTCAAACAAAAACCATGAAAACCTTAATAGAAAAAAATACAGGGTGTGAGAAAAAGCGGTTAGAAACGAATCACTGGACCGGAACGCCGGAAGGAACGTGAAACGTTCTGCGGACGTTTCGGGAAGTGGACGTCGTTTCTGCTTTTTCGAACCCGACTAAAAAAACAGGGTGTGAGGCAGAAAGACAGAAGCCAAGAATGATTTCACAGTGTGAAGTCATTCTGCTTTTATTGAATTCCAAATCTTTCACACTGTGAATGATTTCTCGCAAAGTTTATTAGACATTCTTGAATCATGAGTGATGAAAAGAATGTCAATAAACTACTGCGTCGAAGCGCTAGCGTATAAATATGGTGATGCACCCGATCGCAAGTGACTTTATGCGGACATTCTAGGAAGCAAAACTTCACAGTGCGAAGTTTTGCAGTCCTGTGAGCCCGAGTTCAACTCCACAGGGTGTGAGTCCTTTACAGCACCCCACCTAGCATTCGCTCCCATTTAGGAGTAAAATAAAACCAAAGAACAACTATATAAACTAGTTAGAATCGAAGGGAGGCACAACCATGCCATTTATTCATGTTGAAATGATCGAAGGAAGAAGCCGTGAACAAAAAGAAGCCCTTGTCAAAGAAGTGACAGAAGTGGTTTCTAAACACACAGGTGCTCCAACAGAACACATTCATATCATTATTCAAGAAATTAAAGCCGAAAACCTTGGCCAAAACGGCAAATTAAGAGGTTAATCAACTTGCTTTTTACATCAATGTTGTTAATTCCTAGTTTACAGGAGGAGTACTATGATTAATAATAGTGATTTTTGGTGGATTTTATTGTTTCGAATAATATTCTTGAGGGCAAGCCAATTCGATATACTTTTCGTGATCAATCTATAACCCCACCATTGAATGGATGGAATCTTTTATCCATTGAAGATGATGAAGAATATCTTTCAGATGCAGCCAATTTCAAAGTTCTAGGAGCTGATTCCATTTATGAGATTGCTCCAGTGATGCTAGAGATTTTCGAAGCGCCATATGGGACAGATTTATGTTGGCTATATGAAGAGGGTGTTCATGTGGGCTTTTACGATTTAGTCCAAGAGAGAAACTACGATAGAAGAAATTTTTATCTTCAGCAAAAATAAGCATCAATTAAAAGGTTCTTTATCAAATAGTGTTGATGAAGAGTTTTAGACAGGGATTAAGCAACTAATTGTTGCTTAATCTGATATGCTCCCTCTAAAGTAGATACTAAAAGGTAAACTACTTTAGAGGGGCATTTTTAAGTTGGCCAAAAACCTACCACAATATAATTGTTTTTATATAGTGTGTCTTTTCGTGAGTTGCGTAGTGAATATGTTTAAGAACGGCACCAGCAAGATTTAATATGTATTTTTGAATTATAAAACACATGGGCCTTCTGCATTTGAAGACCGAGATGGATTTAACGCTTATACAAATGAATTTAAAGAAAAAGGTAGTTTAAGAGTTTTTAGAATCTAAAACGTATTTAATAGCCATCGCAAGAAAAATACAAAAATTCCTTGTGCAAAAACTGTATGAAATTGGATTATTAAGTGTACTAATGGGGAGGTCGCGAAGTGCTACTATCCTAATCCAGAGATATACACTATGAAATCTAGAAAAACTTTTGTTGAAAAGAATCATGATGTGTTTTTTGAACGCCTGGGGTACAATAGTAAAAGAAATGGTAGTGGAAAGGGAGCTTTTTGATGAGATTTCATGAATTTGGAGATAATCATAATCCTCATATCATATTGATTCATGGTGGAGGGAATTCGTGGTGGAATTATTTGAGACAAGCGCGTCTTCTGTCAGATAAATACCATGTAATTTTACCAGTGCTAGATGGTCATGGTGAGGAGTACCAAAAGGAGTATGTATCCACGGAGCAATCTGCACAGGAGATTTTGGAGTATATAAAAGACCAATGTGATGGACATGTATTTGCTCTAGGCGGAGTCTCTCTTGGCGGACAAATTGTTATGGAGTTACTTTCGTTAGATGCTCATATAGCTGACAAAGCCATTATTGACGGAAGTCTATGTATACCACAACCTAAACTAGCGAAAATGAGCATCGGCTTTATCAAGTGTTTCGGGAAGTTGATGTTCGGTAAGGCTGCATGTAAAATGCAATTAAAACTCATGAGAAAAATCTATCCAAAGATGGCTTATCCGGAAGAATTAGAAAACTACTATTTGGAAGATATGCCACGGTTGCCATTGAAAACATTAATAACGATTTATAACACCTATATGGCCAGTTATCAATTGAAACCAGCGATTTCAAATAGTTCAGCAGAGGTTCTCTATATTTATGGAGAAAAGGAAATGAAGTGCGTAAAGAAATCGGCAAAACTATTTCAACAAATGCATCCTAATTGCACGCTGTATGAAGCAAAGGGATATAATCACGGATATTTATCCACTTATCTTCCCTTGGAGTGGATGGAATTAGTAACACCATTTTTAGAAAGAAATGAGAAACGTTAACAGGAAAGGAGGTGTAGCAATGTCACTTACGAGTCATATTGTCCGTACGTTATTTACGATTGGGGACTTAAAACGAGACTTGGGTTGGGTTCCACCGACTGATGTGGAAGCTATTGAAAATGTATCTTACGGATCCTGCGACAAGTGGCATCTGCTGGATCTCTATCGTCCAAAAGATGCGGAAGGCAAATTGCCAGTGTTGCTTAGTATTCACGGCGGTGCTTGGGTTTACGGGGATAAGAAGGTATACGCTCCGTATTGTATGTATTTAGCTACTCAAGGATTTGCGGTAGTGAATGCTAGCTACCGACTTGCGCCAAAGCACACTTTTCCAGCTCCTTTAGAAGATGTCGGGGCTATGGTAGAGTGGGTTGTAGACCACGCAGAAGAATATGGTTTGGATCTTTCGAATCTGTTCTTTGTGGGGGATTCTGCAGGAGCGCATTTAGCGACTGCTTATACGGCTGTTCAGTTGAACGAAGCTTATGCGAAAAGTTTTCCTGAAATTACTGTGGATGCACGGTATATACCAAAAGCGTTATTGCTAAACTGTGGAGTATTCGATATGGAGGCCGAATGGAAGAAGCAAGGACGCGCGTTGACACCATTTCTAACGGATCTACTGGGTGAGAAACCGACTGTTGAAGCTGTGAAGCAAATGAGCCCGGCACAGTATATTACTTCAGATTTTCCTCCAGTTCATCTAACAACGAGTAATGGAGACTTCTTGCGGAAGCATTCTTATCGTTTGAAGGAAGTGTTGGAGAAGAAGGGCGTGGAAGTCGTGTTTAAAGAATATGGGGAGAAAAAGAAACCTCAAGGGCATGTATTCCATTTGAATCTGAAAAATAAAGTGGGACAAGAGTGCAACGCAGACCAGTTGGAGTTTGTTAAACAAATGATGAAGAAATAAAACTCGAAGCAAATTTTGCTTCGAGTTTTTGTGTTCATTGAGATTGATTAACACAAAGCAATGAAATTATTTTTTAAAAATGTGAAATAATTATTAAAAACCCTATTTCAATGATAGCGCTTTTATGATAAACTAATGTCAGAAGGAAGTGGGATGATGATAGATTTAATTAAGTTAGATACTGAAAAAAATAATCACCGAACCATAGATATCGATGCTGTATCAACGGAAGAGATCCTACGAAAAATTAATAATGAGGATAAGACGATTGCTTCAATCGTTGAAGAGAGTATAGAGGACATCTCAAGCCTAGTTGAGCAGATTGTAACTCGTATGAAAGTCGGGGGACGTCTGTTTTATATTGGTGCTGGAACTTCGGGGAGATTAGGAGTATTAGATGCTGCTGAATGCCCACCAACATACGGAGTCGATAAAGGACTAGTTGTTGGGATTATGGCTGGTGGAGATAACGCTATGTTTACCGCTCAGGAAGGGGCAGAAGACTCACTCGAACTTGCGGCGAAAGACTTGGCCTATTATAACCTGTCTGAAAAAGATAGTGTCATCGGTTTAGCCGCTAGCGGTAGAACCCCTTATGTACTGGGTGGATTACGTTATGCACGACAAGTTGGTGCATTGACTGGAACCATTTCTTGTGTGAAAAATGCAGAAATTTCAGAAGCTGCAGATTATCCAATTGAGGTAGTGACTGGTGCGGAGGCAATTATGGGATCGACTCGAATGAAAGCAGGGACAGCTCAGAAGTTAATACTAAATATGATTTCGACGAGTGTCATGATTAAACTTGGTAAAGTTTACAAAAATTATATGGTTGATGTGAAACCAACAAATAAAAAATTAGTGGTTCGATCAAAAAATATGATTCGTACTTTGACAGGCGTCGATGAGGAAAGAGCAGAGCAACTCTATGAAGCAAGTGGTCATAACGTAAAGAAAGCACTTGTTATGGAAATCATGAACGTGGATAAAGAAACTGCCGAAGGGGCTCTTTCAAAAGGAGATGGACATATTAAATGTGCCATCCAATATTTAGGAGGTGATGTTTAGTGCAAGATATGGAATTAATTATTTTCGAAATTATTAGTAACGGAGGAAATGCCAAAGCTTTAGTATATGAAGCGATGGAGGAATCTGAAAAAGGTAATTTTGAAGAGGCTAGAAAATTACTTGAAGAGGCAGATACATTTTTAAATAAAGCCCATCAAGTACAAACAGACTTAATTCAAAAAGAAGCTGCAGGTGAAAGAAATGAAGTTACTGTACTTTTTGTACATGCTCAAGATCACCTGATGACTTCGATAGAAGTAAGAACTCTAGCAGAAAATGTAATTCGAATGAACGAAAGACTTTGGAAGTTAGAGCATAAAGAGTAAGGAGAAAACGATGGCTAAATTTAGAAAATGGACTGTTAAAAATGTGGATCAAAAGAAGCAATATAAAACAGCGATGGGGACTACGGATTATGATATTCCGATGTTTGGCTATAAAAGTGTATTGCTTATTATTGCCGCAATGGTAGTGTCAATGTTTGTGATTCCAGCAATTTGCGATTTGATTCATATCGACTTTAGATGGCCTTTTGTCATTATAGGAGGCCTTATTGCGGGCTTTTCAGTTTCATTTTCTCAATACTTTGTAAACTCTAAAAAAGGAATTACTAAAGCCTTTTGGTGGGTTGGTGGTATTTGGAGTATTGTCATCGGAATTATTTATTATTTTATCGTAATGACTGGAGTAATTTTATAAGCGACTGGAGGTGAAAGGTATGAAAATTTTATTAGTTTGTTCAGGAGGAATGTCAAGCGCAATTGTTGCCAAGGCGTTGCAAGAAGCAGGGACTAAAGACGGATTAGATATTCAAGTGGACGAATGTGGAACACAAGCTTTTGCTGAGAAAGTAAAAGAGGATTATCAAATTTCACTTGTAGCTCCTCAGATTCGTCATCGTTATGACGTGTTAAAAGCTAGTGCAGATGAAGCGGGCGTTCCGTGCTTACTCATTAAGCCACAAGGATACACTCCATTAGGAGGACCAAAATTACTTCAACAAATCAAAGAAGAATTAGGAATTTAATAAGGAAAGTGGGGATATTATATGTTTGATAAAATCACTGAATTTATGGATACAAAGCTGTCGACACCGATGGCAAAATTAGCAGAACAACGCCATTTAAGAGCGATTCGTGATGGTATTATTGCAACTTTACCAATTATTGTCGTTGCGTCAATGTTTTTAGTAATTGCCTTTCTTCCAAACTCAATGCCAAAAGAATGGGGAATTACTCAATTTATTCAAGCAAACCAAGCTAAAATCTTATTACCTTACCGTGTGTCAATGTACATCATGACACTTTATGCGGTGTTTGGGATTGGTTTCTCTCTAGCATCTTCTTATGATCTAGATGGTTTATCAGGTGGGATCTTAGCAGAATTAGCATACTTACTAACTATCATTCCTAAAGCAATTCCAGCTGCTTCTGCAGAAGTAAAAGCTTTAGCGGATACTAGCGAACCTTTGAAAAACTACTTAGCTTCATTACCTTCAGGATTTGTACTACCTATGAGTAATCTGGGGTCCGCGGGTATGTTTATAGGTATCTTATCTGCGTTTGTTGCTGTTGAAGTTTATCGTTTCACTCAAAAGAGCGGATTCAAGATTTCAATGCCACCACAAGTGCCAGCGTCAGTTGCACGTTCTTTTGAAGCATTAACACCAACAGTAATCGTATTATTATTCGTTTCAACAATTACAATGTTCATCGGTATTGATGTTCATAAGATTGTAGGTAGTATTGTTGCTCCATTAGTACAAGCAACAGATTCCATCTTCTCTGTTATTGTAGTAATCTTCTTATCACAATTCTTCTGGTCATTTGGTATCCACGGTTGGTCAATTGTCGGATCTCTTGCACGACCATTATGGTTAGTATTGTTAGAAGAAAATACTACTGCATTTGCGAACGGTTCTGCAATTCCTAATATTGCAGCTGAACCATTCTATCAATGGTTTGTAATGATCGGTGGTTCTGGGGCTACTATCGGATTAGCTATCTTACTAATCTGGCGTTCTAATCTGCTTATGGTAAATCTCTCGGTAAGACAGCATTTATCCCAGCAGTATGTAACATCAATGAGCCTTTAATTTTCGGTACACCAATTGTATTAAATCCACAATTAATCATTCCGTTTATTTTAGCACCATTAGCAAATGGGGTAGTAACTTGGATCGCAATGTCTACAGGCTTAGTAAACAAAGTGGTTGCAAGTGCGCCTTGGACACTTCCTGGACCAATTGGAGCATTCCTAGCTACAGGTAGTGACTGGAGAGCAATTGTATTAAACGTAGTATTAATTTTATTATCAATTTTAATTTACTATCCATTCTTTGCAATGTACGACAAATCATTACTAGCTCAAGAGCAAGAGCAATAAGAATGAAGTTCTCAGCCCTGTTCTAGTAACAGGGCTTTTCTATATAAATGTGTAAGGAGTAAATGAATGAGACGATTAGGTATATCAATTTATCCTGAAAAAAGCACTCTAAATGATATTAAAACTTATCTAAAAAACAAGTGAGTTTGGCTTTTTCTAGAATTTTTTTCGTGTTTATTATCTGTGAATAAACCAGCAGAAGAAATAAAAAAAGAATTTACTGAAATTAATGAATATGCACACTCACTTGGGCTTGAAGTCATTGTAGACGTTTCGCCTCGAGTGTTTGGGAGATCTTAATATTTCGTATAAAGATTTATCTTTCTTTAAAGAAATTGGAGCCGATGGAATTCGACTAGATGCTGGTTTCTCAGGTTTAGAAGAGTCGATTATGACGTATAATCCGCAAGGGTTAATTGTTGAAATCAACATGAGCAATAATGTTCATACTCTGGATACGATTATGGATTACAGACCAAATAAATATAAATTGTATGGTTGTCATAATTTTTATCCACACCGTTATTCAGGTTTGAACTTAGATTTTTATAAAGAATGTACGAGACGATTTAATCAGTATGGAATAAAAACTGCAGCATTTGTCACTTGTGGCGATAAAAATGCATTTGGACCTTGGCCAACCACTGAGGGGTTACCAACTTTAGAACTTCATCGAGAATTGCCATTAGATGTACAAATTAAACATCATATTGCGATGGAATTAGTGGATGATATTTTGATTTCTAACTGCTACCCAACAGATGAAGAATTACAATCTCTACAAGGACTTGATTTAGATTTGGTAACTTTTGATGTTGAATTAGTAAATGGTATTCCTGAAATCGAAAAGAAAATTGTGTTAGAGGAATTCCACTTTAATAGAGGGGATCAAAATGATTACTTCATTCGTTCAACACAGAGCCGTGTGAAGTATAAAGGACATCGTTTTGAAGTGTTTAATGCTCCAGATAAGATCCGTCGAGGGGATATTATTATCGAAAGTAGTGAATACGGACATTATGCCGGAGAGCTACAAATCGCCTTGAAGGATATGGAAAATTCAGGTAAAACAAATGTTGTTGGGAAAGTAGTTGATATCGAACACTTTATTTTAGACGAATTAAAACCATGGCAAAAATTTAAATTTAGATTAGGATAAACGCAATGGATAAGAAACAAAGAATATTATGGGGCGGAGCTACCGCTTCTAGCCAATATGAAGGTGGTTTCACAGGCTCGAAAGGGTTAGATACGCAAGATTGCCGTGCGTATTTACCACGAACTTCGAACGCAACAGAAGAAACACGATTATTAACGAAAGAAAAAATCGAAGAAGCTAAACGCTTGGATAGTGACAAGTATTATCCGTTTAGAAATGGGACAAAAGGTTTTGAACATTTGGAAGAAGATATTGAATATCTAGATGAGTTAGGATTAGATTTATATCGTTTTTCTATTAGTTGGGCAAGGCTTTTTCCAAATGGAGTAGAAGAAGTACCTTCTCCAGAAGGGGTCGCTTATTATGATCGCGTTTTTAATCTCTTAACAGAAAAGAAAATTAAAATCTTTTTGACTCTCAATCATTATGCGATGCCAATTTATTTGGTAGAGCAGTATGGTGGGTGGAAAGGAAGAGAATGTATCGAACATTTCATGCGTTTTGCTACCTTTGTATTTGAAAGATGGGGAAACTTAGTCGAATATTGGTTACCGTTTAACGAAATTAACGCAGGATACTTTAGCCCCTATAATGGTGTAGGTTTATTGAAAGGTGAAAATGGATTTGATTTATCGGATGTATTCCAAGCTCTGCACCATCAGTTTGTAGCAAGTGCTAAAACAATAAAATTAGCTAGAGAAATGAAACTTCCAGGACGTTTTGGTTCAATGATTGCTTGTTTCTGCTACTATCCGTTAACTAGCAGACCTGAGGATAATCTAAAACTAGTTTTTGAAGAGCAAATGAACCAATGGTACTGCATGGATATTTTATCTAAAGGAGAGTATCCATATTACGCAGAAACCTTCTTTAAAAACAAAAATATTGTTCTAAACATTACGGATGAGGACAAGAAACTATTAAAAGAGAATACTTGCGACTTTGTTTCAATTTCTTTCTATACATCATCTGTAATTACTGTGGAAGAAGCAGATAAAACAGCTGGAAATTTAGTAGTTTCGACTAAGAATCCGTATTTGAAAGCAAGTGAATGGGGTTGGCAAATCGATCCGGTTGGTCTAAGAACTTCATTACATAAAGTATACGAACGATATGGAAAGCCGGTAATCGTATCAGAAAATGGATTAGGCGCACGTGATGTACTGACTGAAAATGGGGAAGTTCATGATGAGTATAGAATTGACTATATGAAGAGTTATTATGAACAAGCACAATTGGCGCTAGAAGATGGAGTTCCACTTGAAGCTATATTGCTTGGGGAATCATTGACATTGTATCTGCTGGAAGTTGTGAAATGGATAAACGCTATGGTGTTATCTATGTAGATGCAGATAATCTAGGTAATGGAAGTTATAAGCGATATAAGAAAGATAGTTTCTATTGGTATAAAGACTTTATTCAAAAATATAGAGAAGAAAATGACGGTTAAAGAAATGATGTTTTATTTAACGGTTAAAGAGAGTGTGTTGTATGAGTGTGTTGTATAAAATAAATAGCTCGATGGATGCTTTTACGGGAACAGAACGCACCATAGCAGAGTTTATTATTTCAAATAAGCATGTAGTGCTTGATGCGAATGCTAAAGAATTGGGAGAAATTACAAAAACTTCTGCAGCGGCCTGGGTACGATTTTCTAAGAAAATGGGGTATAAAGGATTGCCTGCATTTAAGGTAGAACTTGCCAAAGAAAATCATTCCTATACAAGTGAAGATGATATCGAGACGTTTTTAAATCCACAAGATTCATTAATGATACTGCTTCAAAAGACAGAAAATATGTTAACTCAAAGTATTAAAGAAACCTTTGCTTTGCTTGATTATCATGCTTTAGAAAAAGCGATTGAATCGATTAACAAATCAAAGACAGTTTATTTATTGGGAGTTGGCGGGAGCAGTATTGTTTGTTTAGATTTCTATCATAAAATGACACGTATTCATCAAGAAATCATATACGATCGTGATTTACATACGTTGATGGCACGTGTAGCACAGCTAGAGAAAGATGATGTTGTCATTGTCATTAGTTATAGTGGTGAAACAGAGTCTGTTAATTCGATTGCCAAAGTTGCAAAAAAACTTGGGGCTAAAATTGTAGGAGTTACAAAGTATAATTTAAAATCGACTTTATCAACTTTGTCAGATATCCGATTGTTTGTTCCTGTGGAAGAAAAAGAAATTCGTTTAGGCTCTATCACTTCTCGGAATAGTTTATTAACGATTACCGATTTACTGTATTACGGAATTGCGAAGAAAGATTTCAATATTACGAAAGATTTGCTTATTAGAACACGGCAGTTTATTAAGGAGGTTCAATAATGCTGGCAGTAGGGTTTAATGTCTGGAACATCTTTAGATGGTGTGGATACGGTCCTTTGTGAAATCACTGGGTATGATGAGTCCACAGAAGTAAAACAATTAAATTTTATTACGGTAGATATTCCGGAAAGTTTAAGAGCAAAAAAATCAGAAAAATGCTGTAGTCGAGAATTAATCCCTGTGGATTTAATCTGTCTTTGAATTTTGAATTAGGCTATCTTTTTCGCAGATGCAGTAAAAAAACGTATTTGTAAAGAATCTAATGTTCAATTAGAAGATTTGTCATTTATCGCAAGTCATGGACAGACTATTTTCCATATTCCGAAAGCTTATGACGATTATGTTCCCAAGTACACTTCAAATCGGAGAAGCGGCAATCATTGCGAATGAATGTAAAGACCGATGTTATTTCAAACTTCCGCGTAATGGATATGGCGGTAGGTGGGGAAGGAGCACCTTTAGTTCCTTATAGTGAAACTTTACTATATGGTGAAGAACATCAAGCAGTAGCTTTTACAGAAATATTGGAGGTATCGGAAATGTGACAGTTCTTCCTAAAAAGGGAGATGAGAAAAAAAGTCATTGCTTTTGATACGGGGTCCAGGAAATATGATGATTGATGAAGCTGTTCGAACTTTCTACGGAGAGAAATATGACAAGGATGGTTTTTATGCTCGACAAGGAAGGATGATACCGCAACTGGCAGAAGAGTTAAAAGAGCATCCCTACTTTAAGATGGATCTTCCAAAAACAACGGGTAGGGAAATGTTTGGAGAACATTTTACAAGAGGACTTATTGAAAAGTATCGTTCTCATGATGCAAACGACATTATTCATACTTTTACGTGGTTTACGGCCTATTCGATTGCATATCACTATAAGAAACATTTGATTAGTGCATATGATTTGAAGAAATGCATTATTGGTGGTGGCGGCGCCTATAATTCTTACCTACTTGAACTTATCCAAAAAGAGATGCCTGAAGTTCAAGTGATTACGCAAGAAGAACATGGTTTTTCTTCAGAAGCAAAAGAAGCGTTGGCGTTTGTGATTTTGGGGAACCAAACTTACCATAGAAGACCATCTAATGTTCCTTCGGCCACTGGTGCGAAGAAGAGTGTTATTTTAGGTCAAATTACCTATCCAACTTTATAACATAAAGATACCTATTGTGAAATTTCACAATAGGTATCTTCTTTTATAGATAAAAGACACTTTCCGTTGCTGATTTAGAGGGAATAATATTTAAACGTTTTTGAGACGAGTCAATTACAGAAATACAACTATTCAGTACTGTAGCATTTTTCTTAACGACACTTCCTTCAAAAGCGACAGGAATGATTGTTTCACTGTTGCATGATAATAGAGCTTTTGCAATATCTTTTCCTGCTTGTTGAGCGAGTGTGTGTAAAAAGTAATTGGCGTCATAAGTGCTGCAAAAGCTAGCAAGTTTTGCAACTTCTGTTTTTGGTTTTGAATAAACTGTTTGTACAATAGTACTTCTGTCAGGGAAGAGTTCTTCCAGCGCCGGAACTAGTTCGCAGAAATCTAAAGGAGATTCAGCATAATCTAGATAGTCAACATATGTTTTTAAAATTTGTTTTCCAATCCAATATCCACTACCTTCATCGCCTAGAATGTGTCCCCAACCACCTTTTTGAATAAATTCTCCATCTTTTCTTGAGAGAAGAGAAGAACCCGTTCCTGCGATGAATAGATTGCCATCATTATTTTTTTAAATGTAGCAACATGACTCATTTTTAAATCAGAATCAACTACGAAAACGACAACTGATTTTTTTCGTTAAAAAGCTAACGGTCAGCTTTTTCGACAACTGTCCCTAGCTCCTGCCATACCAATAGAAATACAGTTGATATCTGAATACTGGAGATGATTATTTAGAAAGTAATTGTTCGATAACTCTGAACTACATTTGATACTGCAAGTTCAAAGTTTACAATCGGGATTTCCCATCTCTCCAATTGATATTCATCAACTGATGTCATGATCTTTGATATAAAGACTCCTTTTGTCTTTTGTGCCGCCGCCATCAATTCCGATTCTCATAGTAAAAACTCCTTTCAACGTATATTACTGATCGTAAGATGAAATTCAAGATTTCCTTCAATCTTGTTTTCCCTAAAAAGCTATAGAAAAAACCACCCAGAAAGAGGGCGGTCTCAGTAGATGAAAAGAGGCCAAATTGGACTTGATTTTTATTTCTATTTATTTTCTCAACTCATGCGTCAACTTTATAACTGCTTTCCAGAAATGTCGTTATCACGACTTTCGTCTTTTGAAGAAGACCCAAGTAGAGTAAGTCGACTAAGAAGAGCGAGTCGTTACGACTGGTAATGGCTGCAGAACGAATCGATTTTTTTCATGGCGAGGAACTTTGAGGCAATAGGTGCTGAGAGCGTCTAGATTGCCGTTGCCTTGTCGCAGTAATCGATACGGTTGGGATTCCGCGTTCTTTTAGCGATATCGAAAGGCTGCATTAACTTCTCTTGTGCTTTGCAGAGTAGCTGACACCCAATCACTAAGTCTTTTTCCGTAGCATTACTCAAGACTAGCTAGTTGAATGTGAGAGTCAGTATGGTAGACGATATTTTTTTACCGATACGGCTTAGTTTAAAGTAAATGTCACTGCAGACCATCCCTGAAGCGCCAACCCCAAAAAGTGTAGATTTTGTTCGCGTTCTTTGAGTAAGTCAATGACGCGGTCGAGTGTGTCGTCGTCGATTAGTTCGATCGTCATTTCATAAGAACGCGTAACCGTCTTAATTAATTTGGATTGAATCGTTTTAATGGAGTCATCCTTGTCGATTTGTTCATCGATGGATTGTGAATTTTGTTGCGCCAAATTCACCTTGAAGCGAGAATAAGAACGGAACCCAATTTTTTTAATATATTTACTAATAGAAGAGGACGAAACCCCAATTTCATCTGCTAATACATGAATGCTTGAAGAAAGCACAACATCAGAGTGCTTTGGCAGATAAATTCTTCAATTTTTTTATCTGTTGCTGTTAAAAAAACTTCTTCATAGAATCCCCTACCTTTTTCGAGAAATATTGTTTCCGATTTCATTATACAGTATTGAAATAAAATTTACAACGCTGTATAATAGTGTTTTATGAAAAAAACGATTTCATTATGAATTTTAGTGGAATTTTTTTAAGAGGAGGTGGAGAAAAATGGATGACATTTCAAAATTAATAACAGAGCAAGTCAATGACAGAAGTAAGGATATCGAAACACAGTCAATTGGTGAGATTTTACGTTATATGAACGACGAAAACAGGAAAAATCACTGATGCGATTGAACAGTGCATTCCAGAAATTGAAAAAAGTTACAGCAGGTGTTGTACAAGCATCTCGAGAAAGGAGGCCGACTGATCTATCTGGGCGCGGGGACTTCTGGTCGACTTGGAGTTCTGGACGCTAGTGAATGCCCTCCAACATTCGGTGTATCACCGGAGATGGTAGTGGGAATCATTGCAGGTGGAGATTACGCTCTTCGAAACGCCATTGAAGGCGCCGAAGACGATGAAACCTTAGCCGAAGCACAGTTAAGAGACTTGGATCTAGTCAAAGAGGATGTAGTCATCGGAATTAGCGCGAGTGGACGGACGCCTTATGTGGCAGCAGGACTTGCCTATGCGAATGACGGTTGGATGTTTCACAGGTGCGATTTCCAATCCCTCCGAACGCTTTTAATCTTCAACATCGCTTCGGTTGGTATCGAAGCGATTACTGGGCCCAGAAGTGGTTACAGGCTCTACGCGAATGAAAGCAGGGACGGCTCAAAAAATCATTCTCAATATGATTACGACGACTGCGATGATTCAAGTAGGAAAAATCTTTAAAGGATATATGGTCGATGTTCAACCAACGAATCAAAAGTTGAAACAACGAGCAACCAATATTCTTGCGAAGATTACCGATCTTTCTCCAGAAGACGCAAGACGTGTTCTTGAGGAAAATGATTTTGATTTAAAAGTCGCTATTATCTCTCAAATACATCATATTTCGGCACAAGAAGCAGAAAAACTGCTTCAGGAAAATCAAATGAATATTGTAAAGGCAATGAAAAATAAGGAGGCTTAATAAAATGGATGCAAAGAAAGTAGCAAGTGAAATTTTAAGTAAAGTCGGGCAAAAAGAAAATGTAGTCAGTAACGCAACATGTATGACTCGCTTACGTCTGACAGTAGCAGATACATCTAAAGTGGATGTCGCTGGATTAAAAGATGTAGATTCAGTATTAGGGGTTGTAGAACGTGAACAAGGGGTTCAAATCGTTTTAGGACCTGGTAAAGTGACTGAAGTTGGTCGCGAATTTGCGGAATTAACAGGAATTGAATTAGGTAGCGTGGATGAAGTCGACGCAGCTGATTTAGCAAAACAAAACAAAAAAGAAAATAAAGCAAAACATAGAGGCCCTGTTCAACGCTTCTTGGAACATATCGCTAACATTTTCGTGCCATTATTACCAGGGATTATCGCAGCTGGTTTAATTAACGGTATTTCAAACGTTATTAACGTAACAACACAAAACGCATATAACTTCGAATGGTGGTACCAAGCCATTCGTACAATGGGTTGGGGTCTATTCACCTTCTTACCTTTATATGTAGGGTACAATGCCGCTCGTGAGTTCAAAGGAACACCTATTCTTGGGGCAATTGCCGGAAGTATGTCACTTGGTGTTACAACAATGCCACTTCTATTAAAAACAGACGCTGGTCAAGTGTTGATGCCATTTACTGGTAAAGCCTTCAACCCAGGTGCTGGTGGTTTATTAGCTGCATTAATGATGGGGATTGTAGTAGCTTACTTAGAACGCGCTGTTGACAAAGTGATTCCAACAATGTTGAAAACATTCTTGACTCCATTATTAACATTAATCATTGGCGCATTCTTATCAGTATTAATCATCCAACCTGCTGGCGCTGCGTTAACTCAAGGTATTTACACAGTATTAAACTTCGTATATGAACAATTAGGAATCTTTGGTGGTTACATTTTAGCGGCTGGATTCTTACCAATCGTATCTGTTGGTTTACACCAAGCCTTAACTCCAATCCACGTGCTATTAAACGATCCAAACGGACCAAGTCAAGGTATCAACTACCTATTGCCAATCTTAATGATGGCCGGTGGTGGACAAGTGGGTGCAGGTTTAGCATTATACTTGAAGACTAAGAACAAAAAATTAAAACAATTAACAAGAGACTCATTACCAGTTGGTATCTTAGGTATCGGGGAACCAATGATGTACGCTGTAACACTTCCTTTAGGTAAACCATTCTTAACAGCCTGCTTAGGATCTGGTGTCGGCGGTATGTTAGCAGTTCTATTCCACTTAGGTACTGTATCTCAAGGGGTTTCTGGGTTATTCGGTGCTTTAATTATGGTACCAGGAACTCAAGTACTCTTCTTAACTGCAATGGTCGGAGCTTACATCGGTGGATTTGTTATCACATGGTTCTTCGGTGTAGATGAAGATCGTATTAACGAAGTATATGGAAATAAATAGAGCAAACATTTCTTTTTGGGCGCTCCATCTATATCAATCTTGGTGAACAAGTCGTTACACAGTATTAGAAGAAATGAAAGCCGCGCGTCAAACCGTGGCTTTTACTTCTTTTCAGTTGCCAGAACATCCGTTAGAAATTTCGGATATGGCTCGTCTTGTGGAGCTTGCTCGCTCATATGAAGTAGATTTAATTCCAGACATCGCTCATAAAGATCTTACCAAAGAGAATATTGCGGCTCTGAAAAATGCAGGGCTATCGTACTTGCGTCTGGACGAATTTGGGGACGAAGCGTTTATCGAACGTTGCGGCAAGGCGTTTACGCTTGTCGTGAATGCGTCGACGTTTACCCAAATCGTGAATATCAATTGTTGGAACGACTCGGATTTTCCAAAAAGATTATTGCCTGTCATAACTACTATCCAAAAGTGTATTCAGGTATTTCGCTTGAAAAATTCACCGCGATTAATCAAAAATTGCATACGCTCGGAGTAAAAGTACTCGCGTTTATTCCAGGGGATGAGCCTTTAAGAGGGCCACTTCATGAAGGGTTGCCCAACCGTGAGACGCATCGCACGCTAGATACACGCTTGGCGATTTGCGAACTGATTAAGGCGCACACCGATATGATTTTAGTGGGGGATACGTTTATTAACGCCTCTACACAAAAAGTCATGAAGGAATTCCAAGAAGGGTTTGTCTCGTTGAAGGCAGAAGCACCTGTGGAATTAACAGGGAAAGTGCTTCATGACCGTGTTGATGCCAGTGATTTTGTATACCGTGTACTCGGTACTCGGGGCTGGACCTTACTTGGAGGAGAGGTTTCGACAACAACCCGCACCGTTGGAGAAATCAATCAAGCAAATAGCCAGTACGGTCGTTACCAAGGTGAAATTGAAATTGCTAAAGTTGAGTTGCCTTCGGACGTTCGACAAAACGTCATCGGGCATTTACTTCCATCTGAGATTGCGGTATTTACTGCTTTGCCAGAAGGATTTGGCATTCAATTAGAAGTCGAATAACAAATAGCAATCCATCCTATGATGTCGGTAGGGTGGATTGTTTATTTTTCTATACAACATTAGAAAAATGAGCCATTTTATGATACTCTAGATGAGTATAAATTTAATAGAAACAAAGGGGGCCTTTGGATGATAGAGCTGATTGCAACAGTTGAATCCATCCAACAAGCAAAAGACTTGCTTGAAGCGGGCGTGGACACGATTTATTTTGGGGAAGACCAATTTGGACTTCGCCTTCCTATGTCGTTTACACGTGAGGAACAAAAAAGAATTAACGGAATTGGCGCACCAATATGGAAAGAAAGCAAGCGTTGCTGTTAACGCGATTTTCCATAATGAAGGAATTGCGCTTGTACCTGAGTATTTGAAATTTTTAAAGGGAATTGGTGTCGATAACATCGCGGTAGGAGATCCAGGTGTGGTTCAAATTATGAAGGACCCTGAGTACTCAATTCCTTACCGTTATGATGCAGCGGTTTTAGTAACAAGTAGTCGTCAAATAAATTTCGGGGAAAAACGTGGTGCCGTTGGTGCGGTGACTTGCGCGTGAAATTCCTCGTGAAGAGATGAAAATCTTGGCAGCAGGTGTAGAAATTCCAATCGAAGTTTTAGTGTACGGAGCAACTTGCATCCATCATTCAAAAACGCCCACTGTTAAAATAACTACTTTTAACTATATTGAGAAAAAGAATCTGTTGAAAAACGTCGCGGTTTATTCGTGTCAGAACCTGCCGATGAAGATTCTCACTATTCAATCTACGAAGACATTAACGGAACGCATATTTTCGCGAATAACGACGTGTCTCTTGCGCCATATTTGTTAGAATTAGCAGAAATGGGCATTCCACAATGGAAATTAGACGGAGTTCTTGCTCCAGGTCAAGATTTTCGTGGAAGTAGCGAAATTATTCGTCAATGCTCGTAATGAAATCGAAGCAGGTACATGGACTCCTGAGAAGAGTGCAAGCCTTGAACTACAAGTCGTGCACACCATCCAAAAAGTTCGTGGCCTTGAAGCAGGATTTTACTTATTAAATCCAGAAGATGTGAAATAGGAGAGAGTCAAATGGGAAGAAAGATATTGAAAAAACCTGAAGTACTTGCTCCAGCGGGTACTCTTGAAAAACTAAAAACAGCTATTTTATACGGAGCTGACGCGGTTTTCCTTGGTGGGGAAGCGTATGGACTTCGTAGCCGTGCAGGAAACTTCGACTTTGCAGAAATGAAAGAAGCGGTTGATTTTGCCCATGCACTTAACGCAAAAAGTATATATCGCCGCTAACATGGTGACTCACGAAGGTGACGAGTAGGGGCGGGAGACTTCTTCCGTACAGTTCGTGACATCGGTATCGATGCAGCCATCATCAGTGACATGGCCTTAATGGATATTTGTGCCTCAGAAGCGCCAGGATTACCAATCCATTTATCAACACAATCTTCAGCTGCCAACTACGAAACACTAAACTTCTGGAAAGAAGAAGGCTTGGAACGTGTCGTATTAGCGCGTGAAGTGTCAATGGAAGAAATTAAAGAAATGCAAGAAAAAGTAGATGTAGAAATCGAAGCCTTTATCCACGGAGCAATGTGTATTTCTTTATTCAGGACGTTGCGTATTATCAAACCATATGGTGCATCGTGATGCGAACCGTGGTGGATGTGCTCAGTCTTGTCGTTGGAAATACGGTCTATTCGATATGCCATTTGCCGGTGAAAAAGAACATGGTCGGCGCTGGGCGAAGAAGGCATCGAAGAGAAATTCTCAATGAGTGCCGTTGACTTATCAATGCTTCAACACTTACCTGACTTAATCGAAGCAGGTGTAGATAGCTTGAAGATTGAAGGTCGTATGAAATCAATCCACTATGTGTCAACAGTATCGAACGTTTATCGTGCTGCTGTGGATTCTACTGCGAAGATCCAGATAACTATGTATGTAAACAAGAATGGATTGACGAGTTATGGAAAGCAGCTCAACGTGAATTAGCAACTGGTTTCTACTACCAAATTCCAAACTGAAGAAGAACAATTATTTGGCCCACGTCGTCAAATTCCTCAATATGCTTTCGTTGGACAAGTACTTGAATATGATCCAGAAACGCAAATGGCAACGATTCAACAGCGTAATAACTTCAAAGTAGGAGACCATATTGAGTTCTACGGACCTGGGAATGCGTCACCACGAAGAAGTACTAACACAATTATGGGATGAAAAATGGTGAAGAAATCGAAGCAGCTCCTCACGCGATGATGATTTGTAAGATGAAAGTATCTGAGCCAGTGAAACCTTTAGATATGATTCGTAAACGTCGTTAAGACGAATTTTTAAACAGAAAGAAGGAATGAAAAATGTCATTACCAAATTGCCCTAAATGTGGTTCAGAATACACATATGAAGATGGCGTATTATTAGTATGTCCTGAATGTGCGTATGAATGGGAGAACCAGGTTCAGAAGTTGAAGAAGGACCAGTAGCCATCGATGCAAACGGAAATAAATTACAAGACGGCGATACTAGTAACAGTCATCAAAGACTTAAAAAGTAAAAGGCGCTCCGAAAGATATTAAGCAAGGTACCGTGTGAAGAATATTCGCATCGTGGAAGGCGATCATAATATCGATTGTAAGATAGATGGCTTTCGGCGCAATGCGAAACTCAACTGAGCTTTGTTAAAAGATTTAACGGGAGTCCCGTGAGGGACTTTCAAAAGCTCCCCAGAATTTTTATAGTTGCTAGATATGAGCGCCTCGGATTGAGCCTTGTGTCTCAATCCCACTCAGCTCTAAACTGACTCTACGGGTTTCACCCAGAGTCAGTAATTCACATTGGCTATGAACCCGCTATTACAACCACTATAAATCTAGGGGGCCTTTTCGTCCCTCTACCAGTGAACTCTCACCAAACTTAGAAATAAGTTTTATTGCTTCCATAAAAGAGCGGGTTCGGCGGATAGGTTTAGCTCAGACTTTTCTAGAAAATGAATTTTCAAGAGAATCTAATCGCACTGGTTACTGGTCGCTATTGTTGTTATTATAGAATCCAAAGGGCTCAGTAGTCTCTGAGGCAACTTAAACTCTTTTACATGCCGGATGAGTTTCCTGCTCATCAGGAGGAAAAGGATCTCGGCTGTCCCTCGACTCATTGAACTTTACCAAACTTAGAAATAAGTTTTATTGTCGCGAAGGACAGTCCGGCTATTGGTACAAACTACATGTGACAAATAAAATGCATAAACAGAGTATTGCAAAACGCAGGCTTTTATTAGGAAATAGTCTGAGTCCTTGAAATTTAATTTCCACTGTGTTACATTCAGAATAGGAGAGAAAACGCTTGTGTAGGTCAGGACTTTTTATCACAGAAAATTCGTTTAGAGAAATAGTAGTTTCTGGAACAGCATCATACAGGCAACATTCTGATTGATGGAACCGTCATCGAATTGAAAATTGCGCATCCAGAAGGCGATGCGTGGTGACAGCTGAGCACAGCGATAGGCGGAGCATCGTTTTAAAGCGAATGACCCAACTCGGAGCTAATAGCTGTGAACTTCGCAGCGGGAAAACATGCAGTTAGTGTCCATCCAGAAATTTTTCATTTAGTAAAAATAGGGACTGAGAATAGTTTAGCTGCGGGAAGTCTGATGAATATCTTGATTGGCCCGGTTGTTCAAACATGGCGCGTGGGCTTTAGTGGATGCAATCGAGTACCAACGGATGAAGAAATTAAAGCCAAACTGCAACTGACCGATGCAACGAAAGTCGAACTGGATGAAGAGCGTCAGACGATTTTTCTGTTGGAAGAAGGAATGCGAATCGACCTTGGTTGTATTGCCAAGGGTATATTGCCGACTTGGTGATAGAGCAGCTAAAAGAGCAAGGAGTGACTTCTGCGCTCATTAATCTTGGTGGGAATGTTCTTACACTAGGACCAGCTGTTCATCATGAAGATGGGAATTGGTGGATTGGAATTCAAAATCCCTAAACTCCTGCGTGGAGAAAAATGTGGCGCTTCTTCCGATTCAAGATGAGTCGATTGTGACATCAGGTGTCTATGAACGGGTGCTCGAGGTGGATGGGAAAGAAATACCATCATATTTTTGGACCCTCATACTGGATATCCAGCCGAAACAGACGTTGCGAGTCTGACGATTGTATCGAAGCAATCCGTGGATTGTGAGATATGGACGACTAGACTCTTTTTGGGAGCACACGAAATCTTATTCGAAGTGGAACAACACCCTAACATCGAAGCTGTATTGATTTTGGAAGATGATCGTATCTTCTATACATCAGGACTTGCTTCAAAGATTCAATTACTCGAAAGGAAGTACTCAAATGGTTAAATTAATCGGTTTAGTCGGAACAAACTCTAAAAAATCAACAAACTCGTCAACTATTACAATACATTCAAAAACATTTTTCAGAACAGTCGGAAATTGAACTTGTCGAAATTAAAGACATTCCAATGTTCAACAAACCAACTCCTAAAGTAGTGCCTCAAGAAGCACAAGCAATTGCAGATAAAATCGCTGCAGCGGACGGAGTAATCATTAGCACACCAGAATATGACCACTCATGCCCAGCTGTATTAATGAACGCTTTAGCATGGTTATCTTATGGTATCTATCCATTATTAAATAAACCTGTCATGATTACAGGAGCATCTTACGGAACATTAGGTTCTTCACGTGCACAAAGTCAATTACGTCAAATCTTAGACGCACCAGAAATTAAAGCACGCGTTTTACCAAGTGATGAATTCTTATTAGGTCACGCCTTACAAGCATTCGACGAAGAAGGTAACTTAAAAGATACAGCAACTGTTGAAAAATTAGAAAAGATTTTCGCAGATTACTTATTATTCATTGAAATTACAGGACAATTAGTTCGTGCAAACGAAGCTCGTGAAAAAGAAGCGAAAAACTTCTCATGGGACAGTTCTAAAAACAAGGAGTGACAGGAAAATGAAAAATTATTGGTATCGTATGGATCAAATGCGGAATTTTCGCATAACCGTTTATTATTACAATTTATCGAAAAAGAAATTCGGTGACTTATTCGAGTTTGAAATCTTAGAAATTAAAGATATTCCAATGTTCAACCAAGACGAAGATCATCTAAGAGTTTCCCAGTACAATACATGTACAACAAATTAATTCGTGCAGATGGTGTGATTATCGCACACCTGGAACACAACCACACATCACAGCTGCATTGAAGAGCACATTAGAATGGATGTCATCCAATCCTACACCCATTCGAAACAAACCAGTGCATGATCATGGGAGCTTCTCACTATGATCAAGGAACTTCACGTGCGCAAGTGCATTTACGTAAAATCTTGGACGCTCCAGGGGTAAACGCATATGTATTGCCAGGGAACGAATTCTTATTAGGAAAAGCAAAAGAAGCATTTGACGAAGAAGGAAACATTAGAGTGAAGGAACTGTAGCGTTCTTACGTTCATGCTAGAAAAACTCGTAAAATATGTGGAGGTTGTACAAAGTGTTACGCAAAATCCATTACCAACACCGCCAGAAGATTTAGATTGTACAAACCCAATTGCGACAACAGTTCAAGGCGTAGACCCAGATGATCCAGAATGGGTTGAAAAAGCAAGTGAAATCGTTGGTGCAGCTCAAGGAAACGACTACGTTCGCCTAGACCACGGTTTATTAACGAGTTGACCAAATCGATATGTTCTTAAAAAGCTTTCACTCATTTGAAGTAACATATGCCGATGACAACAACCAATTCTTGTACTCATAACTTCAACAAACCAGCAAACAAAAATGTTGGCTCCACGTGCCAGCTCAATCTGGTAACCGTTTAGGAACAGTTCACCCACCACGTACATTCAAAAATGTGGAATACCTCATTGCGAACTTACGTGCAGGTAAACGTGGATTACTCCGTACAATCGTTCCAAACACTCCACCAGAAATCATCAACGTACACAACTACCAAGCAATGTACTATCCTGATGGTTCTTACGCTGGAATTAACGAAATCGTATTTGACTTCAAACCATGGTTAGATTGGGTACTTACAAACAACTGGCCAACGTTTAGCAGCGCAAATGGCGCTGCTCCAGTAGCGGATGCAACAAGTGGCGCTTCAAATAGTGGACACTCAGCTCCTGCTCCTGCAGCAGATGCAACAAGTGGTGCTTCAGATAGCGGACACTCAGCTCCAGCCTCAGCACAAGCAGTAGATGCAACAAGCGGTGCTTCAGAACACTAAAATGTAAGAAGAGAAAGGCTAGGCAGATTTGCTCTAGCTTTTTGGGTGTTTAATAAACAACAGGAAGCTTTGTTCACGTTTTAGAAACAACTGGAAACTGTTTTCTTAAAATTAATAAAAATGTAATGTTCCTAGTATCCATGTAGTGGTTTTGAGATACAATAAATAGGAGTTTAAGGAATGGAGAAAAGACAGTGGGGACTATGAATCATCAAACAACACCTTCTCAAGCACCAACGCACCCACATCCTCCCATGCAAACAGAGAAAAACGGAGTGCTGCATTTCTGATGGCTTTGAAAGGTTTTTATACTAGCAATTATTACGTATTATTATTTCCAACATTTATTACCGGCGGATTTTTAGCCGTTAACGGATTTTTAGTGGTCGGAGGCTATTTGACATTCCGGCACAATATCAAAACATTCGCGGAAGATTATAAGGGAGCGTTTCCTGCGAAAAGCTTGAAGAGAATGTTCTTCCTGATGCTCTTATGATTGTTGTGACGGTCGCATTTTTATCTCGTGGCAGCACCGCAATTACTCATCCAATATCCGAGGAATGGCGCTTTCGGCATTATTCTTCGTCAATAATGATTATCAGATTTTCTCTCAACAATCATACTTTCGTGCAATCGGCGAATCCGAGTCCGTTTTGCATCTCTGGTATGTATCCCTTTATGTGCAACTTTTAATCGTTGGTATCTCCTTCGAAAACTGATGAAGAAACTCAACTTCCTCAGAATGCAGGAGTCGCCTTGTCGCGTTCTTAACGCTTGCTTTCAGCAGCGGGATGGCAGCACTCTATTGGTTTTGAACAAGATCCTTCTCACGTATACCACTTAGTATCAACGCGTTTATTCTCGTTCACGTTTGGAGCGCTCTTAAGTTACATTCACGAAGGGAAATTACTTCTACCAGATCGTGAGTCAGGTTCGATTGTTCCGAATGTGTTGAGCATCCTCTGTTTAGGGGCATTAGGTTGGATGTTTACCACCTTCAATGGAACGCAAGCAGAAGTCTATTACATGATGATGTTTATTTCATCGTTTGTGATGATGCTTCTTTTATCTTGTTCGATTCGTGAAGGGGTCGGCATTCATTACCTCTTCAGTTTTAAAGGATTTACGTTCTTTGGAAAGAGAAGTTTCTCATACTACTTATGGTTCTATCCAATTCATCTCATCGCACCAACGTTTTTACGTGGAATTGATGAGCAGTGGCTATCTGTTGGGATTCAATTTGTGTTGATTTTCGTGATGGCAGAAATCACGTATCAACTCTTTGAAAGAGAAGCGAATTATCCTTCCGATTGGACAAGCGCATAGTCCGTACACTTTCAACGGCTTATGGAAATCGAAATCTTCCAAAAGGAATCAAGCAATTCGGACTCGTGTTCTCATTGATGTATCTTATCTGGGTAGGACTTGCGGGGATTGGATTTGCACAAGAGAAAAATCAAAACTCAGCCGTTCAAGAGGTTGAGGAGAAAATTCGTCAAAACCAAGCGCTCTTACAAGAGACAACGGCCGAGCCAACCACTGAAGGGACAACGACGATTAGTAATGAAATTAAAAGCGAATGTGGAACGAAGAAGCGAAGAAGACGCCGATTACCTTTGTCGGAGACTCAGTGTTACTAGCGTCTCGCGAACAAAACTTCGCGAGGTATTCCTGAACGCCTATGTGGACGGAGAAGTCGGACGTCAATTGTATTACAGCGCACCAATCGTTCAAAAGTTGAGCAGCCAACAAGGTAGACTCTTTCTCAAACTGTAGGTATTTGTCCTCGGTTCAAACGGTGCTTTTTCGCAGCGCAAATCGATGCGTTGATCAAGCGACGGGGAACCGTGAAATCTTCTTAGTGACAGCTGGTTATGAAATTAAATGGGCTAAAGAAGTAAATGAGCAGCTAAAAGCAGCTGCAGAAACGTTATCCAAAATGTTCATCTTAATCGACTCGGGGAACTTACGCCAGCGGGCACAAAAGAATGGCTCTTTTGAGGATGAGATCATCCAAACGATGCAGCGGAATTAGCGAAACCCTGATTTTTACAAGAAATGGTGAGAAATTAAAAATCCATAACGTTGAGACGACTCGATTTTGAGTCGTCTTTTATTTTGCTAAAAATATTTTGAAAACGCTATTGACATCCTGCGGTACTAAGCGCATAATACAGTTAAAGATAAGTGTATTAACCGGTTAATACACTGAATGGGAATCAAAGAAAGGAGTTTCACTGATCATCGTATTTGATAAAAGGAGTCCGGTCTACGAGCAAATTATCGCCTATTTCAAAGCGGAAATTGCCTCCCGACAGAATGGAAGCAGCAAGAGATGCCGAGTCGGCGTGAATTTTGCGCAAACCATGCAAGTGAAATCCTACTACGGTCCAACGTGCCTTCATGAATTGGAGGTCATGGGGGTTGATTACGACAGGAAATAATGTCATGAGTCGTGACAGAAGATGTAGAACGATTGAGCAACTAAAGATGAAGAATGTTGGATGAGGCGATCGTGAAGTTTTACAGAAGCGATTGCTTCCTCCGAATTTAACTGCAGAAGATGCATCGAACATCTCAAAAACAACTGTAGGAAGGAGCGGTACCATGTTAACGGTTCAAAACTTGAGCAAGAGATTTGGAAAGAAACAAGTGTTGAATGACATCTCATTTAACGCGAAAAAGGAGAAGTGACGGCTCTGACTGGAGTCAACGGGATTGGGAAAACAACGATTATGAACTGCATTGCAGGACTGCTGCCATTTGATAAAGGGAAAAATTTCGCATCGATGATATGCCGCACGTAAAAGTGTTTGCGGAAAAGGTGAGCCACATTACGGATAGTTCGATTATCTCACCAGACCAAACAGTGGATGAGGCGATTGATTTTATGCGCACGTTCTATCCGAAACTGGAATCGTCAAAAGGAAAGACATTTATTAGACTTCTTCCGTTTGAATTTAAAGGATGAAGCGCACGATCACCCCGAAGGGCGAATGTCGCTAAACTGAACTTGCTTCAGGGATGGGGCTGATACAGACTACATCTTGATCTTGGACGAACCATTTTCAGGAACTGCGATGTGTTTACACCGTGAAGAAATCGCGCGTGTCTTTACGAGCGACCCACTGATGGACGTGGCGCATTGATTACAACGCACGAAATTAATGATATTGAGTATATCGTCGACAAAGCAGTGCTCCTCACGAAGATCGCAGCTGTGAAGGAATTCTATCCAGAGCAAAGGTGAAGAAGAGGGCAGTCCATTGTCGATGTGATGAGGGAGGTATACTTACTATGAAGAAAGTCACAATTTAACGCTTTTATAATATCGGCCAGCGAAAGGATTCATCCTCGTGGTGGCATTGCTTCAAAATCTTATTGCAACTAGGGTTGAAGCTGAAGACACTTTGCGACGACGGTTACCAACCGACAATTGCGCATTGTGAGTTCTGATATGGTGAAAGAAATCGTTTTGCATCAACTCGCCATTGGACTTCCAGTGTTCTTTGCTGATCAGCGATTCTGGTCTACGCGGCAGTGATTTGGTCGAAGGAATGGAGTAGCAAAGGTCTGTTCGTTTACCGTCTCGCTCATGCTTCCAGGATCACGTTTTGAATCATCTGGGCTAAATTATTAACGATGCTTGTGCTCACGTTCTTCTTACAGGCTGTTCAAGTGGTTGGGGTATTCTAAACCACTACCTCACAAGCTTTCTTTTATTCCAGAGTTTGCATCAATACCACATCACACCGTGGTCAGCTGAGACAAATTGATGGCGATGCTGCTTCTAGTACCACAGTATGCGGTATGTTTCTTCTCATTTCTGACAATGGGGATAGCGCCCATCGCGACTTTGCTTTCCAACCTCGCCATCCTTGTTGTTGGGCTGAGAAGAAAGGATACGTTCAAGGTCAACTTCGGTAGTTCTCTAGCATTCTAGTTGCTGCTGTGACATTTACGCCGATTGTGCGTACGCACCTTGTGGTCTCGTTTAATTGGAATGAAGCGTTGGTCTTCTTAATCAGTAGCCCATGCTCATTTGGATGTATCCCAAACATGCTACTGACCGATTATTTATTAAATCATAAGGTTAGTGTGTGAGGGGTTATCATGAAATCGCGCAAATTTGCAACAGCAGTATTTGCCTTTAGTGGACTTGTGTTTTAGCGACAGCTGGCATCACGCAGCGTATCAAGAAGTGAAGCCTAGCTCCGGTATCGATTCAATTAACCGATGAAGAGAAAAATTAGTCGATCGGAGCAACGTTTGAGATGTCGTATTCCACAGATGATTTAGATCATCGTCTACAGGGCGCAGAGTATGCACTTTAGATGAAACGTAAAACGTGTTGGTTTTTCCGAAAATGCCTAGAGCTCGAAACAGAGATTGGCAGACTCTTTTCTTTCTACAGAACGTCCAACTGATGACAATCTGGTGGCGTTTTAGCGTATGACCTTCATACGGCTTGACTTATAGCTTTGAAAGTACAACAGATCCAAAGGTAAATTTCAGTATCATTAACAAAGAGACGAAGAAGGTCACAACTGTTTCGGTTCCGATTACTAAAGAAGCACGCGGGGACGATAGTCATTTTGTAACAGATGTCACTTTCATGAAAGACAATACCGTGTATGGAGTGGTGCTGATGCCTGAGTATGAAAAATAGAGGCTCGAAAGCACCAACCTATTTCTTCATCACATTCTCTGTGAACTTAGAAACGGGAGCTGACAACACCTGCTAAACGAGGAAATTACCAGGAATACGCTTTCGATTGCATGGGGAGAAGTCAAAGAGCCTCGCATGTAATGACCCGCAAGTGCTACCTTCAAGAGTATGTATTCAAGAGATGAAAAATTCCGCTTTAATCGACTTTTGATGCTGAGACTGAGAAGTTCATAGAAATCACACCTGAACAGGGCATGAGTGCGGTACAATCGATTCTATACACATTGTAGGAGACAAAGCATATATTGCGCGTTGGCAGATGAGGTGCCCGTATTCACCGGGTCGGATACGTCGTGAAGGCAAGTGAGCGCAAAAATAATGAGACTAAATACTATGTTCTTACGCAGGTTCGCAGAAATTAGAAGAAGCATTTACAACGGAAACAGATGTCTGGCACCACAAGCGTACTTGAATACAGGGAATCTTGTGACGACTCACTCTAGTCGATGGCAAAACCGACGCTACGTGTGCAATCGATGCAACAAAGACATCCTTCTTTCTAAAAACAATTGATGTGAAGGATGATGTGTTCTTTATCGATACACGCATGTACGGCATGATGCGTACGAAATAAAAATAGGAGAAAAAGAGTTCTACCAGGGTGGTAGAACTTTGTATTTTTAAGATTGTTGTTCTTTCAGATGTGATTTGGTAGTGTGGTTTACCCCAATCGCAATGAGCGCTCCGATAATTGTATCGAGAATCCGTTGGATTGCATACGCGTATTTTGTCCTGCTTCTACGTTGAAGAAGATAACAAGGAAAGTGGCGCATGAGTTAAATAACGCCTGTTTTGATTAAAATCGATTGCAGAACAAAATAATGATTATAATCCCGACAGGAGCGAGCAGTAATCGGTATATTCAGGAAATGGGAGAACAGCTCTTACGTAGAATAAAAGAATAGCTACGACCCTGCCCGTTGTATTTCCGATACAACGAGAAAGTGCAAATTTAAACGTTTTGCTGATGGTCGTTCGCAACTGAAAATAGCAGACAAGGTTGTTAGCATCGGTGAACCACGATGTAAGATTCCAAAGAGAACCACGCAACAAATACAGACACGGCTGTTTTTGAAAAGTACGAAGTCCGATATGGAATGGATTATTTGACGATTGTGGCACGCTCACCTCCTGCTTTTTAGATATCGCTATTATATATATGTGTAAAAAATGGTAGAGTTATTGAGTAATGCACCCTAATAGGTGTACAATGTGTTCAAGAGGTGATGAAGATGCATGAAGCATTTGTATTAATTGTAGTGAACGCTGTTAGAGAACGTTATGTCTCAGAAAAGGCATTTTATACAGAAGAATTAGGGATTAGTGGGCCAAAGTTGGACGAGATGGAAGAACGGGGAACGCGGACTGAAAGGCAGAAAATCTGCAAAAATCGCACGTCTGTTTACGGACTATGAGTGGGATGCTCGCCAACAAAGTCGCAGGAAATGCCGATGTGCTTCCAGAAGTCGCTTTTCCAGACCCAGTCGCTGAATATTTGACGTCTGAAGGTGGCGATTTCAGAGTCGCTGATCTGTCAAGAAAAATGTCCGTGTGGATTGGAAGACGGCTGCTGTCAGCAAGGGTAAATTCAGCAAAAATGTTACGATTTTACTGCGTGGCAACGACATACGGTCATTGGAGTTACCAAGATATTATTGAGATCTCGTGTGGTAGGAATTACGCATAAACAAATCGGTACTGAAAAACAAGAGCCCTTGAATGGATGCATGATGAAAAGGCTCAACAAAAGTATTTGGAATATAGCAAAAATGCGTTTGTTCCAGAATCTACTTTAGAGGAATAGAAGTTTGCAAAATGAATGCGATACTCTCTTTGGAAACAAGGGGGTATCCATTTTTTTATAGGCCATTTTATGATAAAACTGAAAAGATAAAGAAAGTGGTGAAACTGTGGCGAAAAAGAAAGGAAAAGAAAAATAAATTGTCTTTCATCTTGTCGAGTGGTTCAAGTCATTATCGAAATTGACGGGACTTCTCATCATAGCTGTAGCAAGCGTTCTTTGGCCGGGACCATCACATAGTTATCTGAACATAAACTGAGCCACAGGAAATACATGTGACACAAGATGAATTTTTAAAAGCACTCATCCCAGCGGCGCAACAGGCGTATAAAGACTATGGCGTGTTGCCGAGCGTGAGTTTAGCGCAAGCGATTCTCGAATCGAACTGGGGAGAGAGTTTATTAGCAAGTAACTATTATAATTTATACGGCGTGAAAGGGTCTCGTTGCTGAACCAAATGTCGTCCTAGAAACCGCAGAATTCGTGAACAACACATGATTACGATTAATGGACGATTCCGCGTGTAGGAAAGCTGAGCAGAATCAGTTGAGGCCCATGCGCAACTATTAGCGTACGGCGTGGACTGGGACCCAACGCTCTATCACAGGTGCTTGAGGGCTAGAAACTACAAACAAGCGGCACAAGCCTTGCAAGATGCAGGGTTATGCGACCGATCCAGACTGTATGCGCAAAAAGCTTATTCAAATGATTGAAGAGCATGAATTATATAAATACGATCAATATCAACAGAAGAAACAACCGTGTCCGGTACGAAAGAGTTCGTAACGTCTCAAAACGGATTAGTAAAGGAGAGGATATTAATGAGTCAGGGTTATTACCAGGAGCCATCATCGGAATTATCGGTGGAGATGAGAAGTTGCATCCATCGCTCGCGAAGCAAGAAAAATGGGGTACGTTGTGTACTGCTATCACCAATCGAAACGAGGCGGCTATTTCGATGGCTGAATATGAAATCGTCTCTTCTTACAAAGACCGTGAGGCGTTATTAGATTTCGCAGAAAAAGTAGACACGGTTTTTATTATTAACCAAACTTAGTGCCGGTTGATGTGTTATACGAAATTAGCAGTAAAACGCGCTACTATCAGTCATTTGAACTAGCAGAGATTTCGCAAAACCGTACTGTTGAAAAATTATTTCTTTAGATACGCACGCGATTAACTTGGCGCCATATAGTTTAGTGACAACGGTCGGCGAATCACCTTTCGATTGTCCAGAGCATCGGCCTTCCAGCGTACTTCTAGAAAGTAATCTTGTAAAGAATCGCGTGAAGAGAAAAGTTAGAGCTCTACGATGAAGACTTTCGAAGAGCGCGTTCTTGAAAAATTGGAAGAAGGGCCTTGATAGTTAACAGCCTTCGTTCCAGCGCAACGTCATTTTACAGTGACAGTCGTGCGTGACTACGAAGACCGCGTGACGGTACTCTCGATTTCAGAAGATGTCTACATCACGGGTAAAATTAAAATACAGTATCGTCTCTCGTCGACTAAATCCAGAATGGGTGCAAGAGTTGAAGCGCATTGCCTTCAAGATTATGGATAACTATCTGGAACAACCATCTTTCTGATTCAAGTGAAGATGGGAAATACGGCATTTTCTGTGGATGGGAATCAACCACTCACCACTTCGTGCAGCAACAATTCAGCAGCGCCTCTTAGGTCATGCATGTCTGAAATTTTGTGCGCGTGGGCAACAGGATTACCAATTGAATACAAAGATATCAAAGAAGAAACGATCATCGTGCCAATCTATGAATCGATGATGGAAAAAGCAAGTTTACTTAACGTTATTGAAACCACAATGGGACTTCGAATTCTTCCAATCAACATCAAAACGCCCAACTGACGTGCTTTGGTGTCATTCGACTTCGCGGAGCTTCAAGTGTGGATTTACCTCAAAGAAATTGAAGTAACAGATTTATTTTTCAACGTTCAACAACCTTTATGAAAGGACAGAGTTGTGAAAAATTCGAGCGAATTAATTAAGGGATGAACCTCGCCAGAAAAGAAGCGGTCATGCATACACAAGGGCCACTTTCTGTCATGGCTGGTGCGGGAGTGGGAAGACGCGTGTTAACCCACCGCATGGCCTATATTTTGGCAGAAGAAGCGGTACAACCGTGGAATATTTTTAGCGATTACGTTTACGAATAAAGCGGCCAACGAGATGAAAGAGCGTGTGGCGGCGCTTTGTCGGAGAACAGGCACAAGATATGTGGGTATCAACTTTCCACTCGATGTGCGTGCGTATCCTTCGCCGTGACTGTGAGCGTATCGGTTTAGCCAAGTCGTTTACGATTATCGATTCAGGCGACCAGCTTTCTGCGATGAAACGAATTATGCAAAAACTCAATATTGATATGGATCACGCTATGAACCACGTGGAGCTTTAGCAACCATCAGCAATGCGAAAAATAATTTCGAAGATGCAGAGACATTTGCGAAGAACCATTTGGACTATGTGAGCCAAATTTATGCGAAATGTTATAAAGAATATCAAGCAGAAATGCGTAAAAATATGACGGTAGACTTCGATGACCTTATCATGTTGACCGTGACATTATTCCAAGAACATCAAGATGTGTTGATTATTACCAACAAAAATTCCACTATATCCACGTGGATGAGTATCAAGATACCAACCACGCGCAATACTTATTGGTGAAGCTCCTTGCAGATAAATTCAAAACTATCTGCGTTGTAGGGGATGCTGACCAAAGTATTTACGGATGGCGTGGAGTCAGATATGGAAAATATCTTGTCATTTGAACAAGATTATCCGGATGCTAAAGTGGTCCTTCTTGAACAAAATTACCGTTCGACAAAGACCATCTTAAAAGCAGCCAACCAAGTGATTGAAAACAATGTGAATCGTAAACCAAAAGAATTGTGGACCGACAATGAAGCCGGTGAGAAAATCACGTATTACTGTGGGCAGTCAGGATATGATGAATCTCGTTATGTCATTAGCACGATCCAAAAATGGTGAACTTTCGACGGGTATGACTATAGCGATTTTGCGGTGCTTTACAGAAGTAACGCGCAGTCACGTACTTGAAGAAGATTTACTAAAGGCGAATATGCCATTCAAGATGGTCGGAGGCCAACGCTTCTATGAGCGCATGGAAATCAAAGACCTTCTTGCTTACTTACGACTCTTAGTGAACCCGACGGATGACTTTAGTTTCAGACGTGTGGTGAATGCGCCAAAACGCGGTATCGGAGATAAGAGTATTGAAAAACTCGCTCTCTTTGCCGAAATGCATAGCTTCTCGCTTTTAGAAGCAGCCGGAAGTCCGTTGAACGGCATTTCTGGAAAAGCAGGTAAGGGGTTAGCCGATTTTGCACAACTCATCGCCGATTTAACGAAGATGCAAGAGTTCGTCACATTAACGGACCTGATCGAAGAAGTGACGACAAAATCAGGGTATTATCGCTCGTTGAACAAGCGCTACGATGTAGGCCGATGCGCGTATCGATAACATGCGCGAGTTTCTTTTCTGTAGCCAAAGAGTTCGAAGAACAACGACTGATAGAAGGCTGAAGAATCACCGCTCGTCCACTTTTAACAGACTTGTCACCAGTGACAGATATGGAAAGCGAAGAAGATACGAGCGCTTCTCAAATCACCTTAATGACCTTGCACGCGGCAAAAGGGCTTGAGTTCCCAGTTGTGTTCCTGTGTCGGAATGGAAGACGGGATTTTCCCCATCAGGACGATCGCTCCAAGAAGATGGCGAAGAAGAGGAACGTCGCTTACATATGTAGGGATTACCCGTGCCGAGAAGAAACTCTTTATGACCCGTGCGTACTCACGACTTCTTTACGGAAGACACAAAACTATCGTGAGTCACGATTCATGCAAGAAATTGATGACAGCTTATTAGAAAAAGACAGGCGTAAACGGTCGAGTGATTCGTATTACTCAAGCAGTTTCTATACGAACGATCTCGAAATCTTCTTATGGAACGCGTAGCCAAACGTCATCTTACGGTACACGTAGCACCTCTCAGTCTACGTCATCAACAGGGTGGCGGAGGATTATTTGACCGCTATCGCTCAGTAAAACAATCGTCCCAGTGGCGCGTGGTTACTTTCTAAAAGAAACAAACGACACCAGCGCGTATTCAACGTGCAGACAAGCCGCAAGTATCAAGCACGTCTTCAACAGATGGCTGGACTGTGGGCATGAAAGTGTCGCATAAAAATGGGGAACAGGGAAACCGTTGTCCGCATTACAGGTGAAGGAGACGTCAAGAGTTAGACGTGGCCTTTGCAGGAATGGGATTAAACGACTTCTTGCAAGTTTTGGCCCCAATCGAAAAATCGAAGAATAGAGGATGAAGAGGAGTAGCAACGATTCAACAAAGAATTGAAGAGCTAAAAGAACAATTAAATCGTTGAGCTCATGAGTATTATGTGGAAGATAAGCCTACTGCAAACCGATGCAGAGTGCATGACAAGGCCTATCATGAACTAGTGGCGCTGGAAGTTGAACATCCGGAATTGTGACAGCTGATTCACCCTACGCAACGTGTGGGTGGAGAAGTGCTCGACCAATTCCAGAAGATAACGCACACGAACCCAATGCTCAGCCTTCAAATGCTTTCTCAAAAGAAGACTTGAAGAATTCGATGCGCGTCTTCGTAAATTAACGAATCGTGCGATTGAATATGTATGTGAATTGAAAATCGATCGGACTCTCTATCGCGTTGACGTATCAAAACGGACAGCTTGTACTTGGGGCGACTCGTGGCGACGGAACGACAGGAGAAGACGTAACAGGAATGTCCGTACGATTAAATCTGTGCCGCTTTCTAAAAGAACCTGAATATTGAAGTTCGTGGGGAATGTTATATGCCGAAGAAATCTTTTTCGTGGCATTAAACGAGTCGCGTGAAGAAGAAGGACTCGAAAGTCTTTGCCAACCCAAGAAATGCGGCGGCAGGAAAGTCTTCGACAGCTCGATCCAAAAATTGCGGCGAAGCGAAAACTATCTGGTCTTTCTACAGCAGTCCGAGCGTGGAAGAACTAAACGTTTCAACCCAAGAAGAGCTATTAGAGAAAATGGCAGAGATTGGCTTTTGTCACAAACCAGAGCGTTTAAAAATGCCAAACGATTGATGAAGTATGGAATCACATCGAGACGATTGCTTCAAAACGTCCAGACTTTACCGTACGTGAAATCGACGGATGGTGATTAAAGTGAATGACTGCCGCCCAAGAAGAAATCAGCTTTTACGGTGAAAGCCCCACGTTGGGCAATCGCGTATAAATTTCCAGCAGAAGAAGCACAAACGGTTGTCCGCGATATCGAGTGGATCGGTTGGGCGCGTACAGGGGTGGTGACACCGACCGCGGTGATGGATCCCGTTCAATCTAGCAGGAAACGACGCACGCCGTGCGAGCTTGCATATCGACTTGATTAAAGAACGCGACATTCGCTTGGAAGATACTCGTTGTGATTCATAAGGCGGGAGATATTATCCCTGAAGTCACACGCGTGATTTTAGAGAAACGTCCAGAAACGAGCAAGCCTTACGAGTTTCCAAACGACTTGTCCGGTCTGTCATGAAAAATTAGAGCATTTGGAAGAAGAGGAGCGATTCGCTGCTTGAATCCAAAAATGTCCTGCTCAATTGACAGGAAGGGTTGAGCCACTTTGTTCTCGTAATGCGATGAATATGAGTGATTGGGCACGTGTCATCAAGCAACTTTCTTTGAAGAAGGGGCTTGTCATGGATGTGCAGATTTATATAAATTAACGCTAGACCAATTGCTTGCTTTTAGACAAAGTGCAAACAAAAGAGTGCAGAAAATATCTTGAAGCCATCGAGAAGAGTAAAGAAACTCGCTCGAACGCCTGCTTACAGGGCTTGGAATCCGTCACGTGGGTACCAAGGCGGCGAAAGAATTAAGCAACATGTTTTAAAAACGATGACGGCTCTGCAAGAAGCGAGCATTGAACAATTGTTGGAAATTGATGGTTTAGGGTGATATTATTGCTTATGTAAAACTTATTTTGAACAACCATCTGTTCAAGAATTACATCTCAAGAATTGCAAGATAGTGGCGTGAATATGATCTCATCTTGGAGTGACAAAGACGACTTAGCTGCCCCAGGACACGTCCTCAGCGGTAAGACAGTCGTATTAACAGGGACTTTAGAACAATTAATGCGACAAGATGCAAAAAGAAAAACTCGAATCGCTTGGTGCCAGAGTGACTGGTTCCGTTTCTAAGAAAACGGACGGTGACTGCGGGGTCATTCTAGCCGAAGTAAAATTAACGAAGCCAATGACCCTCGGTATCGAAGTGTAGGAGTGAGCAACAGTTTCTCGATTCTCTTTGCACAGAAAGGATGTCACATGAGAAAAGAAATTACGATTGGGATTACTTGATTAGCCAGTGTGATTTCGCTTGCTGCCTGTGCAGACGTTACAAGAGCGAATCAACCTAGTACGAATACCAATAAAGATTCCAATACAAAAGTAGTACAATCAACAACAAATCAATTATCAGACAATTTTTACCGCGCGCTTATCACAAATGGTACAATACGAAGGAGCCAAAACTGCGAGACGATTGCTTAAACACAGGGTCTCAACTTAAAGAACTTTGAAACAGGATTGATTGACCTTTTCAGAAGCGTGTTCCCAACGAACCAATACCTTTTCAGAGAAGGCCAAATCATCGATGCGGAAACAACTGCAAATGGATTGCGCGTAAGAGTGATAAAATCCAGACGGGTTAAACCCCTGCTGAGTAACGGAGATACGTCTCCAACAGGTCGTCGCGCCAATCTATTTAGCGCAAACTCGAACAAGACTCACATGATTCAAACAGAAAACAACTTTGAATTAGGTGGGATTAGGTATCGGGATTGCGATGAATAGTGTGGATTACTACACGAACGATGGCAAAGACGCCGAAACAGAAATCTCAAATGAAGCGATGATCGAACAAGCCAAAGCGATCCACACAATCCTAACAAGACTGCGTCAAAAATGATGCATTGAAGGCTGCCAGCATCGTACTTTGAGTGTTCCGTCAAAACGTCTAAAAGATGATATCGGCGGTGGGGTATACGTTCTTGAAGCAACTTCAGTAGAAGGAACAGAGATTACAAACTGGTCAAACGTGAACCAAAAAGTGAAGTTGTTCTTCCATTAGTGAACGAATCTGCGACAGAAGAGTCAACAGCATTTGAAAACTTTAGAACAGAAGTGCAAAACTTCTTCCCGAACCTCTCAGGAGTAACGGCTCGCGTGATGTATCAAGATAATGTGGCTAAGAAGATGGTCGTGAATATCATGACGCAATTCTATGGCGAATCAGAAATTATCGCTTTAGCACAGCACGTAACAGATGTTGCGAATAAATACTTACCGAAAACAACACCGGTAGAAGTTCGAATCAGTTCAATCAATGGAGTGGAGGCAGTTCTTACTGCAAGATATGTCGCAAGGTGTCTTCACCTACCATATCTTTGATTAACGTTGACGGAGGCAGAAGTGCCTTTTACAATAGTAAAGTAATGATTTTGAAAGCGAGGAAAAAACATGGCCATTGAGGAAAAAGAAGTTAGACACGTTGCCAAACTTGCAAAGCTAACTTTTGCCGACAATGAAATCCTTCATTTTACAGAACAAATGAGCGATATCATTGATATGGTGGAACAATTAAACGAAGTAGATACAACGGGTGTGCCTGTCACAACTCACGGATATCCATTAGTGAATGTGATGCGTGAAGACGCTGCTGAAAAAGGAACAGACCGCGACTTGTTAATGCGTAATGTGAAAACAAGCGAAGATGGATTTATTCAAGTGCCTGCAATTATGGGTGAAAACGAGGAGGGTGAAGCATGAGTATTATTGAAAACAAAACATTAATTGAGCTTCACGAAGGTCTTCGTAATAAAGAATTCACTTCTGTGGAATTAACAAAAGAAACATTCGAACGTATCCATGCTTTAGAACCTAAAGTAGAAGCGTTCGTGACATTGAATGAAGAAGAAGCGTTAAAACAAGCTGCCGCAGCTGACGAAAAAGGCTACGGAGAAGAAGTGTCTCTTCAAGGTCTTCCAATCGGGATTAAAGACAATATCGTGACTCGCGATCTTTTAACAACTGCTTCAAGCCGTATGTTAGAAGACTTCAACCCAATTTACGACGCGCACGTAATGGAATTATTAAAAGCTGAAGGTGCGGTAAACGTTGGTAAATTAAACATGGACGAATTTGCCATGGGTGGTTCAACTGAAACTTCTTACTTCAAGAAAACAAAAAATCCTTGGGACTTAACAAAAGTGCCTGGTGGATCTTCAGGTGGTTCTGCCGCAGCAGTTGCTTCTGGCGAAGTACTTGCGTCTCTAGGTTCTGATACAGGTGGTTCTATCCGCCAACCTGCAAGTTTCACAGGGATTGTTGGGATGAAAGCAACATATGGTCGTATTTCTCGTTATGGTTTGATTGCCTTTGCGTCAAGTTTAGACCAAATCGGACCATTTACACGTACCGTTCAAGATAACGCCTTAGTATTAAGCGCATTTCAGGATATGACCACCGCGATTCAACAAGTAGTGTACAAGAAGTTCCTGCTACCATAAAGGATTAACAGGCGACATCAAAGGCATGCGTATCGCGTTACCAAAAGAATATTTTGCAGAAGGTGTGGACCCTGAAGTTCAAGCAGCTGTTCTTAAAGCAGCTGACCAATACCGTGAAATGGGTGCCATCGTTGAAGAAGTGAGCCTACCTCACTCTAAATACGGTATTCCAGCGTACTATATCATCGCTTCATCTGAAGCTTCTTCGAACTTACAACGTTTCGACGGAATCCGTTACGGTCACCGTTCAACAGAAGCAGAAACATTAGAAGATTTATACGTGAAGAGCCGTTCTGAAGGATTTGGAATGGAAGTAAAACGTCGTATCATGCTTGGAACATTCAGCTTAAGTTCTGGTTACTACGATGCTTACTTCAAGAAAGCTGGTCAAGTACGTACATTAATCAAACAAGACTTTGCAAAAGTATTTGAAAACTATGATTTAATCTTAGGACCTGTAACAACTTCTGCAGCATTCGGATTAGGCGCACACAGCGACGACCCAATCGCAATGTACATGGCAGATTTATTAACAGTTCCTGTGAACTTAGCTGGACTACCAGCAATCTCAGTTCCTGCTGGCTTCACAAACGAAGGTCTACCAGTCGGAATTCAATTAATCGGAAATTACTTCCAAGAAAAAACAATTTACCAAGCAGCGTATGCATTTGAACAAGCAAATGATTACTACTTACGCCGCCCACAATTATAAGGAGGAACAATGACATGAACTTTGAAACAATTATTGGTTTAGAGTGCCACGTTGAATTAAAAACTGATTCAAAAATGTTCTCTCCATCACCAGCGCATTTCGGTGCGGAACCAAATACAAATACAAACGTCATCGACTGGGGATATCCAGGGGTTCTGCCTGTCGTGAATAAACGTGCGTTAGAATTCGGGATGTGTGCAGCTCTTGCGTTGAACTGTACGATTTCTCAAGATACAAAATTCGACCGTAAAAACTATTTCTACCCTGATAATCCAAAAGCGTACCAAATCTCTCAATTCGATTACCCAATTGGTCATGATGGCTGGATTGATATCGAAGTAGAAGGACAAACAAAACGTATTCGTATTGAACGTGTCCACTTAGAAGAAGATGCGGGTAAAAATACGCACGGAACAGACGGGTTCTCTTATGTGGACTTAAACCGTCAAGGAACTCCACTGATTGAAATCGTATCAGAAGCAGATATGCGTTCTCCTGAAGAAGCGTATGCGTACCTTGAAGCACTTCGTCAAATCATCATGTTTACGGGTGTTTCTGATGTGAAGATGGAAGAAGGTTCAATGCGTTGTGACGCGAACATTTCAATTCGTCCTTATGGTCAAGAAAAATTCGGTACAAAAACAGAGTTGAAAAACTTAAACTCATTTAACAATGTCCGTAAAGGGTTAGCGTTCGAAGAAGTTCGTCAAGCGAACGTCCTACGTAATGGAGGAGAAATCCTTCAAGAAACACGTCGTTTTGATGATGCGACTGGTCAAACCATCTTAATGCGTGTTAAAGAAGGTTCAAGTGACTACCGTTACTTCCCAGAACCAGACCTACCAAACTTCCATATTTCAAATGAATGGATTGAAGAAGTGCGTGCGTCAATTCCTGAAATGCCAAGCAAACGTCGTGAACGTTACGTGAGCGAATTTGGCTTACCAGAATACGATGCAATGGTCTTAACATTAACAAAAGAAATGTCTGATTTCTTCGATGCAACGGTTGCGGCTGGCGCTGATCCTAAACAAGCGTCAAACTGGTTAATGGGTGACATCTCAGCGCACATGAACAGCAAGAAATTAGAATTGAAAGACTTGAAGTTAACGCCAGAAAGCTTAGCAGAAATGATTCAATTAATCGCAGACGGAACAATCAGTTCGAAATTAGCGAAGAAAGTCTTCTTGTTATTAGCAGAAGAAGGCGCGGAACGGCAAAAGGCGTTGTTGAAAAACACGGTATGATTCAATTGAGTGATCCTGCTCAGTTATTACCGATTATTCAAGATGTGTTAAATAACAATGCGCAGTCGATTGAAGACTTCAAGAATGGTAAAGACCGTGCTGTTGGATTCTTAGTTGGGCAGATTATGAAGCAAACAAAAGGGAAAGCAAAACCCTGGCGTTGTAAAACCAACTATTACAACAAGAGTTAGCGAAATACTAAAACAATAATTAGTTTGATGGTTACGAATTTTTCGGATGTCTTCATAGTAGCTGTAATAGGGCAACGGCTCGAGCCGAAGTCTCTCGCCTTTAAAGCCTCAAAGGGGGAGTAAGGAAATAAATTCCTAACTCCCCCTTATTCGTTTTAATGCTATTCCTATTACTGCTACTATAGAATCCGAAAAATTCTCCGCCATCAAAAGTTCTTGGAAATTAGAAACCTTTTTGGATAGTGGGTTAAAGCGCAGAGTTTGCTTGCCCGATAAAAATCCAGAAAGGGAGAAGGAAAGAGCCGAGAGGGGATGGAAATGTGAAGTTAACGATTGAAACGGTATTAAGTCAAGGCGGGAAACGATGAAGCAGCGTATGCTTGCGGATGCGACGCGTCTTCGCAAGGACTCTGGTTTTGTGCTTAGTTATGTAGAGGATGAAACAAATACACGTGTGAAAGTCGAAGTGGATACAACAGGCGAAATGCCGCATGTGACACTTCATCGTCAAGGCGATGCGCGTAGTAAGATGGAGTTTAATAAAAAACAAAGGCGACGAAAGGGATTTATGAATTAGGTGCTGGTCGTCGAAATGCATTTTTGATATTCAGACAAAAACAACTACACGTGGAAGAAGCCGAAGAGACGGTGCTAGTAGTTTTAGAATATCAGTTATTCCAACAAAGACAGCTGATTACAAGCTCGCTTGTGACGTTCCATTTACAAACAGGGGAAAATGCATAAAAAATCTCTCTAAAGTAGCACAATATGAAGAATCTGTGCTATACTGTTTAAGATGAACCGGAAAGGAAGTGTAACCATTGGAATTAAAGAAACTCGATGGCATTAATAAAAACGAATTATCAATGGTCGAAGTAGCGCATGCTATTTTAGAAGCTAAGAATGAAGTTTTAGATTTCAACCAATTATTAGTAGAAATTCAAGAATACATGGAATTAAGCGACGAAGCGTTAGAATCACGTATGGCTCGCTTTTATACAGACTTAAATATCGACGGAAGCTTTATCTCACTTGGAGATAACCGTTGGGGATTACGCGCTTGGTATCCAATCGATTCTATCGATGAAGAAATTGCAACATCTATGGAAGACGAAGAAGTGAAGAAACCTCGTAAGAAACGTAAGAAAGTTAACGCGTTCGGTAGCGATGACCTTATCGATTACAACGATGATGATCCAGAAGATGAAGAGCTTATCGATGACGAAGACCTTGATAGCGATGACTTAGACGACGATATCGATGTGGATCTTGACGATGATGTGGAAGAGGAAGACGAAATCGATGCTTACCGTTCTGACTTGAACGAACTAGGTGCTGATGAAGACTTAGAAGACGAAGCAAGCGTGGAAGAAGATTTAATTATCATCGACGACGAAGATTTAGACAAAGATTTCGACGAAGAAGACGAAGAAGAGTAATCTTTGGAAATAGTTAGAAAATTAATGGCACAACTTATGAAATTTTTTGTTCGTAAGTTGTGCTTTTTTGTGAAGACAGGTGTATAATGTACCCAATGAGGGTAAATTTGGAGGAAACAATTTGAAAAATAAACTACTCAAAATATTTGATAAGACGTTCTTAAAATTTATCGTCGTTGGAATTATAAATACATTGTTCGGAACGGCTATTATGTTTTTCTGCTTTAATATACTGCAGATGGATTATTGGGTTTCTTCAGCGATGAACTACTTATGTGGAGGAATCCTTAGTTACTTCCTTAACAAAAAGTACACATTCGAAGTGAAGGAAACTAGTTCAAAAGCCATTATCCGATTCGCGATTAACTTGACCGTATGTTATTTATTAGCGTATGGTGTTGCGAAACCTATAGCCTTGTATCTTTTCCAAGGAGCAGGAGAAAAATTACAAGGAAATATCGCACTCGTGATTGGAATGGGCTTGTACGTACTATTAAATTACGTGGGACAACGTTTTTGGGCGTTCAAACAAGATGAGGCAACAGAGCCAAGAAAAGGAATGGAGGGAAAAAATGAAATCTAGTTTTAAGAAGACAGTGGCATTCGTTGCGATGATTGCATGGGCTATTTTAGGACTTACTTTAATGCAACCTGTTAATGCAGCGACAGTAACGCCAACTGTTTCAAACTTAAAAAGCAACAGCAGCTGGTCAAAAGGTAACATTTTCTTTTCGACTGGGATTTAACAGGTAAAATCTGTTAAAGAGGAGATACTTTTCACAATCGATGCTCCAGAAGGTGTCAACATCACTGAAATCGCAACACAATCACTACAAGCAAATGGTGCTGAAGTAGCGACTGTTTCGATGACAGGCAAAAAGATTACTTTTTACTTTCAAAAAGCAATCGAATCAATGAACCAAAACGTAAAAGGTGGTTTCTCATACAAAGCGGAATGGGATAACACTCCAGGAAACCCTGGAAACAAAACAGCGACTTCAAAAGTAGGTTCTGAATCAGTAGTAATCACACGTCCTGACGGTCCTGGCGTATTTGAATCTGTAATTAATAAATACAACCTTACAGGGACTATGTATCTAAACAATTCAAATTAGATGCATCTGAAAAACTATGCATGGATGAATGTTGGAGATGACTACTACTTAACTAAATGGTTCATCCGTATTAACGGAGATGGCAAAAAACAAGCTTTAACAAATCCAGTGGTAACAGACCGCATTCAAGCTCCAGCGGTAGATTACTCTAAAATCACTTTTGCTCCAGCTGCGAACCATGCAGCAAGTGAATTCTTTGTGGGAACTTACTTAAAACCATCATTCACATTAAGAAAAGGTGGACAAGTAGTTGCTTCAGGTTGGGATTTCTGGAAGCATGTTAAATTTGATGCAGACGGAAATGGATTCACTGTGAACTTATCAGACGTAAGCGATGTTTTCAAAACAGCTACAGACGAAGAATTAATCATTGAATACCAAACATTAATTCCTAAGACTACAATTCGTGTAGACAACAACGCTACATTGAAATCTGACGAAATCACAACTCCACAAGAAGATCCAGCGTTCTGGAACAACACAGAATTGAAATTCTGGGTGACTGGTGACACAACAGTTACAGTTCAAAAAGAATGGGTTGGCGATAGCGAAGCAGACCGTAAAGACATCACAGTTCAATTAGTAGCTAATGGTCAAAAATTAGACGGTATGACTAAGACTTTAACAAAAGGGTCAGACTGGAAAGCAGAATTCACGAACTTACCTGGTATTAAAGACGGTAAGAAAATTGAGTACTCAGTAGAAGAAGTAAACACTCCTGATGGATATACTTCAAAAGTTGAGAAAATTGATGATTCAAACGTGATCAAAGTTGTGAATACTTCAAACAAACCAACTACAACAACTACTGAAGCGACAACAACAACTGAATCTACTACAGAATCAACAACTGCAGCTACAACAACAACAGAAGCTACGACAGTTTCAACAACTGCAGCTACAACGACAACAGAGTCAACAACAGCTGCAACAACTGCTGCAACAACAACAACTGAATCTACAACAGCTGCAACAACTGCAGCAACTACAACAACAGAATCTTCAACAGTTTCAACAACTGTAGCAACAACTACAACAGAAGCAACAACAGCTTCAACTACTGCTGCTACAACAGAAGGTTCTACAACAGGTAATACAACTACAGTAGTGGCTCCAACTCCTGGAACAACAACTACTACCCAAGCCCTGAATTACCAAACACTGGTTCAATTCGTGATGCTTACTGGCATTATCAGCAATCTTCGCTACAATTAGTGCAATCGTATTTGTAACAAATAAGAAAGCAGAAGAAAAAAATAATTTAAAAACGTAATCTGTTAGACGAGCAGGTTTTCCTGCTCGTTTTTGTGTTTCAGTCGTTAAAAAAATGAACGTTACATTGTAGTGTTTAATATATTGTTCGTGAAAATGTAAAAAATACACGTCTTATAGTTGCTTTTTAAAAATAAAAACAGTAAAATCATAACTATCATAACAAACGGTTTAAAAATGTACGGTTTTTGACCGAGAATGGTGTTGCATTTATTCTGTCTATTATTTTTAAGGAGGACTTATGAAAACATTAGAAGAACGTATTCTAAAAGATGGCTATGTTTTAGGTGAAAACATCCTTAAAGTGGATTCTTTTCTCACTCACCAAGTGGATTTAAACTTGATGAAAGAGATTGGAAAAGTCTTTGCGGACAAGTTTGCCACTGCAGGTATAACAAAAGTTGTCACGATTGAAGCATCTGGAATAGCTCCAGCACTATATACAGCAGACGCGCTTGGAGTTCCAATGATTTTTGCGAAGAAATCAAAGAACATCACGATGAATGAAGGGATTCTCACTGCGGAAGTTTATTCATTTACAAAGCAAGTCTCCAATACCGTCTCTATTGCAAGTAAGTATCTTTCTGAAAATGACAAAGTCCTTATCGTCGACGATTTCTTAGCGAATGGACAAGCTGCTAAAGGACTCGTGGAGATTGTCGAACAAGCTGGCGCGAAAGTGGAAGCCATCGGAATCGTGATTGAAAAATCATTCCAAGATGGACGTGGCCTCTTAGAAGAAACAGGCATCCCAGTCTTTTCACTAGCACGCCTAGAACGTTTTGAAAATGGACAAGTCGTATTTAAGGAGGCAGACTTATAATGCAACAACAAGAAAAACACCCACAGGCCATGGTGCTTGGACTTCAACATTTATTAGCGATGTATTCTGGTTCGATTCTTGTACCAATGATGATTGGGAAAGCTCTCGGATATAACACAGAACAATTAACGTACTTAGTCTCAACTGACATTTTCATGTGCGGTTTGGCGACATTTTTACAATTGCAATTAAACAAATATTTCGGTATCGGCCTTCCAGTCGTATTAGGGGTAGCCTTCCAATCGGTGGCACCGTTAACCATCATCGGTCAAAACCATGGTAGTGGAGCGATGTTCGGGGCGCTAATCGTGTCCGGGATTTTCGTCGTTCTCATTTCTGGCGTCTTCTCGAAACTCGCACGCTTCTTCCCAGCCATCGTTACTGGCTCGGTGATTACGACAATTGGTTTGACGCTTATTCCGGTCGCTATCGGAAATATGGGGGGCAATGTTCCAGATCCAACAGCGGGTAGCCTAATCTTGTCACTCGTCACAGTTGCCATTATTTTAGTCATCAACATCTTTACAAAAGGCTTCTTTAAATCAATTTCTATCTTAATCGGATTAGTGATTGGGACAACTCTTGCAGCATTCATGGGCTTAGTAGACTTTGCCCCAGTAGTCAAAGCGCCTTTTGTACACGTCCCAACAGCCTTCTATTTTGGAATGCCAACGTTCGAATTCACTTCAATTTTCATGATGTGTATTATCGCGATGGTTTCCATGGTTGAGTCGACAGGGGTGTACTTAGCACTTTCTGATATTACGAATGATCCAATCGATGAAACGCGTCTTCGCAACGGTTACCGTGCGGAAGGGTTAGCCGTGTTACTCGGCGGTGTTTTCAACACATTCCCATATACAGGATTCTCTCAAAACGTGGGCTTAGTGAAAATGTCAGGAATTAAAACACGTCTTCCAATCTACTACGCAGCAGGCTTCCTTCTATTATTAGGACTTCTTCCAAAATTCGGTGCTTTAGCACAAATCATCCCTGATCCAGTCATTGGTGGGGCAATGATCGTGATGTTCGGGTTCGTATCTCTTCAAGGGATGCAAATGCTCGCTCGTGTAGATTTCGCAAATAACGAACACAACTTCTTGATTGCAGCGGTATCTATTGCAGTCGGTGTCGGCTTTAATAATAGTAATTTATTCAATAGCCTCCCAACAGAATTTAGCATGTTCTTCAAAAACGGAATCGTTATGGCCAGCATCCTTGCCGTAGCCCTTAACGCGATTCTCAATCGTAAGAAGAAATAAATAAACTCGTTATCTCCATTCAAAGAGAAGGTCTCCCCACCTTCTCTTTTTCTATTTCTCCTTAAAGTTTCCTTGTCTCCAGCGGGCTCGCCTCCTGAAATTATTTACAGTTACCTACCTCCCAAAAAATACGAGAAGAAAAACATTGTGGAGCGGTAAAAATAAACTCAATTTAGTTAGCTTTCTACATAGATGATTTCGCAGAAACTTGCAGGATTTTTATAATCGCAGTAACGGGGAATCGCATCGAATGTGAATTAGGCGGAGTAGGGACGTGTCCCGTACTCCGCGTTTGAAGCTTTCGAAGGTGCAAGACTACAGGCTTGCACCGGTGCCCCGTAACAGCGATTATAAAAAAGAATCCGCAAGGATTCTAAGAAATCATCAGCACTAACCAAACTCCAGAACCACCCAACTAAATCTCAGCACAATTTCACACCCTCCACAATGTTTTCATTTTAGTTTTCACTTCTCGTATTTTTTTGCTGTAGGTATGGTATACTATGCCTATCTTTAAACAATTTCAAGGAGGCTTAGCCCAACATGGCTGAAGACAAGAAAACATTTTACTTAACCACACCGATTTACTATCCAAGTGGCAACTTACACATTGGTCATGCCTATACAACTGTAGCCAGCGATGCTATGATTCGCTATAAAAAACTACAAGGGTTTGACACTTACTTCTTAACAGGAACAGATGAACACGGACAAAAAATCCAAGAAAAAGCGAAAGAAGCAGGCATTTCTGAAATTGAATTCGTCGATAAAATTATTTTCGGCATTCAAGACCTTTGGAAAAAACTAGATATCTCTTACGATGACTTCATTCGTACAACACAACCACGCCATACAAAAGCGGTTCAAAAGATTTTCCAAAAATTAGTGGACAATGGCGATATTTACCTTGGTGAATACGAAGGTTGGTATTCAGTATCAGACGAAGAGTACTTCACTGAGTCTCAATTAGTCGAAGTATACCGCGATGCTGAAGGAAATATGATTGGTGGGGTTGCGCCAAGTGGACACGAAGTAGAACTCGTTAAAGAAGAATCTTACTTCTTCAGAATGAGTAAATACGCAGACCGCTTATTGCAATACTATGAAGAACACCCAGATTTCATTCAACCAGAATCACGTAAAAATGAGATGATTAATAACTTCATCAAACCAGGTTTAGAAGACTTAGCCGTATCACGTACATCATTTGACTGGGGAATTTCGAGTGCCAAACGATCCTAAACACGTGGTTTACGTATGGATTGATGCGTTATCGAACTATATTACAGCACTAGGATATGGTAGCGATGATGAAACATTATTCAACCGCTACTGGCCTGCAGATGTGCATTTTATCGGAAAAGAAATCGTTCGTTTCCATACGATTTACTGGCCAATTATGTTAATGGCATTAGATTTACCATTACCGAAGAAAATCTTCGCACATGGCTGGTTATTGATGAAAGACGGTAAAATGTCTAAATCAAAAGGGAACGTGGTAGACCCTAATACTTTAATCGAGCGTTACGGCTTAGATGCACTTCGCTATTACTTATTACGTGAAGTACCATTCGGTTCTGACGGAATCTTTACTCCAGAATCATTCGTAGAACGTATCAACTATGACTTAGCTAACGACTTAGGAAACTTATTAAACCGTACTGTTGCGATGATTAATAAGTATTTCGATGGAACCATTCCTGCACACACTGCACCGGTTTCCACATTTGACCAAGAATTAGTGGATGCTTCAAAAGAGATGATCGTGGAAGTCGAAGAAGCGATGGAAATATGCAATTCTCAGTGGCTCTTGCAGCAATCTGGAAATTCGTTTCTCGTACGAATAAATATATTGATGAAACAACTCCATGGGCAGCCGTGAAAGACGAAGCACGCCAAGAAGAATTAGCACGTACAATGAACTACTTAGCAGAAAGCTTACGTATCATTGCTGTTGCCTTACAACCATTCTTGACAGAAACTCCAAGCCAAATCTTGGCACAATTAGGAATTACAGATAGCGCGTTAATGGATTACCCTTCATTACACACATTCGGCGTGATTCCTGAAGGAACTAAGGTCGTTGAAAAAGGTCAACCAATCTTCCCACGTTTAGACGTTGAAGAAGAAGTAGCTTACATCCAAGCAAAAATGGGTGGGGCACCAGCTGAAGAAGAAAACACAGACTGGAACCCAGAAGAAGTGGAACTTTCAAGCGAAAAAGAAAGCATTAAATACGACGACTTTGATAAGATTGAATTGAAAGTCGCAGAAGTCATCGAATGCGGACCAGTGGAAGGGCAGACAAATTGCTTCAATTCCGCTTAGATGCTGGAGATGCTGGCGGTCACCGTCAAATCCTTTTCTGGTATCGCAGAATGGTATCCAGACCCTAGCGTGTTCGTTGGTAAGAAAGTCGTTATCGTAGCGAACTTGAAACCACGTAAAATGCGCGGACAAATCAGCCAAGGAATGATTCTTTCGGCTGAAAAAGATGGCGTCCTACAAGTGGTCTTTGCACCAGAGGGAATGCCAAACGGCTCAACAGTAGCTTAATTAAATAAAAGAGTATAAGTGACCCTTCGAATGCGAAGAACGACATTTGAAGGGCCGCTTTTTTAAAGGAGTTAACTTATGAAAAAAGGATTATTAACAGGGTTACTGCTTTTCGGATTTTTCTTCGGAGCAGGGAACTTAATTTTTCCACCAACTTTAGGATATCAATCAGCGGATCAACTATGGCCAGCAGTCATCGGATTTATCGTTTCTGGGGTCGGTCTTGCGATTGGAACCCTTTTAATCGGAACAGTCATCAATGGTGGATTTAAGAAAGAGTTGGACGAAAAGATTCATCCAATCTTCTCACTCGCATTTTTATTGGCATTATACTTATCCATTGGACCATTCTTTGCGATTCCACGTACAGCAACGGTTTCTTACAACATCGGAGTAGCGCCGTTTTTACCAGATTCAAAATCAGGACTACTTATTTACGCAGCGATTTACTTTGCGGTAGCCTTCTACTTAGCGTATAACCGTTCATCACTCTTATCAAGCATCGGTAAAATCTTAACGCCGATTTTTGCAGGGTTAATTTTAATCCTAGTCGTCGTTGGAGCGTTCAAGTTTGGACAAACTGCCCCTGAATTAGCTGGACAAACAAACCTAACTGCACAGACAGCCTTCGGGAATGGATTTATCGAAGGGTATAACACGCTAGATGCCTTAGCAGCGGTAGCCTTCTCGGTCGTTGCCGTAAACACGCTAAAAGAATTCCATTTCAGCTCTAAGAAAGAGTACCAGAAAACAATCATGAGCGTTGGCGTTGTAACTGCGATTGGATTCAGCGTATTGTATATCGGACTTGCTTTCCTTGGAAATCATTTCAACGTGGCAAGCGCATTAGCAAAAGATGCAGATTTAAACGTTGGTTCTTACGTATTAACAATGGCTTCACGCGAGTTATTCGGTACATTCGGACAAGCCTTCCTTGCAGTGATGGTAGTCATTACCTGCTTAACAACAACTGTAGGGTTAATCGTATCTGTTGCGGAATTCTTAGAAGAAAACTTCCCACGCTTCTCTTATAAAGTGTATGCAACAGTAGTAACGGTAATCGGATTTGGAGTAGCGACACTTGGTCTTCAAACCATTATCAAGTTCTCACTTCCAGTGTTGATGATTTTATATCCAATTACAGTTGTGATTGCGTTCTTCGTTTTAGTGAACAAGAAAGTGGCGTTCTCTAAGAGAGGGATGCAGCTAACAGTGGCGTTGACAACGATTATTTCAACGGTTTCAAGTTTAGCTTCAGCGTTGAAATTAGAAGGGTTAGCAAAAGCATTAGAAATTCTTCCGTTACAAGGGTTGTCGCTTGGATGGATGGGACCGGCGATTGTTGGTATTCTAATCGCGCTCATCTTACCGGACAAGATCAAAGGCGAAGCATTCGACTTCGAAGCATTTCAAACAAAATAAAACAGTGCTAGATGATTACTGCGTATCCTTACGGATGTCTTTATAGTAGCGGTAACGTTGCACCGGTTCGAGCCTCTTCGAGTCTCTCACCTTTAAAGCCTCAAAGAGGGCGTACGGATTTTTAATCCTACGCCCTCTTATTCGTTTTAATGCTTAGCCACGTTACTGCTACTATAGCCCCCGTAAGGTACTCCGTAATCATCTATTTAGTTTATGCTTTTTTGAAATGCTTCAAACTCTTCAAAAAAGGGACGAGCTATGAACCAAAAAGAAACTCCGACTGGGATTCCAGTCGGAGTTTTTGCATGCTAAAGGGCTTCGATAAAGCGCTCAGAGTGAGTTTGCCACATATCGGTATTGAAACGAGCATTTTCGGGAATGAGAATCATGTGGTAGAGTCGGACCGTGCTTCCGTCTTTGACCTCATAGGAGTACTCGTATAAAAACCCAATACGTTTGGCGAAGTCGCAAGAGTCTTTGTGCGTACTTTCTACTTTTAAATAGAGCTCAGAGATTCCCTGCTCAATAAGGTACGGATGTAATAATTGAAAGGCTTCAATTAAAATGTCACGATGCCAATATTCTTCGAGCAGCGCGAAATCCATTAGATGACTTTTGTCTGTGGAGACTTTCATAAAGCCAATTGGCAGGTCGTAATTCTTCATTTCAATGATAAAAAAGTACGGATCGTTGTCCATTAGGTGTGTATAAAAGTTCTCTGCATTTAAATGAGACGTTGCAGATACCCATGGCAGATTAGACGTTGCTAGAGGGTCCGTTAGCAAAGCCGCTACAATCTCCATGTCAGTTTCGTGAAAGGGCCTTAGAGAGATACGTTGTGATGCTAGTGTAGGTACGTTCATAATCGCTACCCCCTTTCTCTACTTGCATTATAGTTCTAAAAAATAGGAAAGTAAAGAGGAAGAATTGCGTTTACAACAATAATGAAAAGGGTTCCGAAATTCTATGGAAATATAAGAAAAAATCCGAGAATATAAGACATCTTTTATCGTGACTTTTGTCATGGTGAGTCGTGACGGACGGGCCTACTGAGTGACCTTTGTTTTTGTTAAAGTAGAATCATCAAGAACAACACATGGAGGCAAACATGATTACAGTAGAAAAAATTACAAAGCGTTTTGGAAACAAGACAGCATTAAACCAAATTCAATTTAACGTCGATAAAGGAGAAATCTTCGGGTTCTTAGGACCAAGTGGAGCAGGGAAAACAACTCTCATCAATATCCTAACCGGCCAACTAAAAGCCGACGAAGGAACGACACAGCTCCTCGGAAAAGACACAAAGGACCTTACTCCAGAAGACTTAACACGTATCGGACTTGTAGGAGATTCAAGTGGCTACTACGAGAAATTAAGCCTCGAGAAGAACTTAATCGTCTACGCGAAGATTTACGGATTACCAAATAGCCGCGTCGATGAAGTACTTGAACAAGTGGGGCTACTCGAAAGTAAGAAGACGATTGCAGAAAAACTTTCAACGGGATGCGTCAGAGAATGTTTCTAGCAAGAGCACTGCTAAACAGACCAGAGTTACTCTTCCTGGATGAACCAACGAGTGGGCTAGACCCAATGACTTCTAAGAAGATTCACCGCCTATTGGAAGAACTAAAAGCGGCGGGGACAACGATTTTCCTAACGACACACGATATGGTCGAAGCCACAGAGATGTGTGATCGTATTTCCCTACTAAACCAAGGGGACCTAGTAGAAATCGGAACACCACGAGATATTATTCAAAAATATAATAAAGAAAAACGAGTGAAAGTGACATACATGGACCACAGCGAACAAGTGATGGCTTTTGAAGACTTAAAAGACCAAGACATGACGCAAGTGGAATTGATTCACTCAATGGAACCAACGTTAGAAGACATCTTTATTCAATTGACAGGAGAGAAATTAAATGATTAAAAGAATTAGCGCCTTAATTTGGCTACGTACACAAATGATTTTAAGTAATGGAGCAATGTTATTCCAAATCGTATTCCCATACGGAATGTTATTGGCATACGACCATTTCATGAACAAAGACAGCAACCCACAAACAGCCGTACAAATCCTATTCATGATGATTCCGCTAGCGCTTAGCTTGTCTGTCGGAAATATGATTACAATAATGCTTGCAGAAGAAAAAGAAAAGAAAAACTTGAAGACACTCTTCTTAAGCGGCATTCACTCAGTAGAATACTTACTCTCAATCTTATTCTACCCAGTCGTGTTAGCAGTCATTACGATTGTAAGCTTCCCAATGATTGTTAAAGCGGATCTTTCAGGTCGTTGGATGGAATATGGTGCCATCGTTGCGAGTGTGGCCATCTGTGTGATTTTACTCAACTTATTAGTGGGTGCTTTGACAGATACGCAAGCAAAAGCGCAAGTAAATGGTGTGATTCCAATGATGGTGATTGCGTTCTTACCGATGTTCTCAATGTTAAGCGATGCGGTATCAAAAGTGACACACTATACATTCATGGGGAATTTCGTGGATTTCTTTACCAAAAACGACTTCGCCTTAACTGCCCAAAGCTTCATCGTCCCTGGCGTATGGATTGTGGTGCTACTAGTTTTAAACTTCTTCTTTTTAAAACCTAAAGCAAAGAACTAGAATGAGCTTAGACTTAGTTTAGGATTACTTCGAATCCTTACGGATTCTTTTATAAAAGCTATAACGGGGCACCGGTTCGAGCCTAAAGTCTCTCACCTTTAAAGCCTCAAAGGAGGTGTAAGGAATGAATTCCTACACCTCCTAATTCGCATTTAATGCGTATTCCCGTTATAGCTATTATAAAATCCGTAAGGTTCTTCGTAATCCAGTGCTGGAATTTTGTTTTTGCTTTTTTTTAAAAAGAAAAAAGTAAACACAATCCATGCAAGAGTGATGGTGCTTTGAGAGTTAAGGCTCCATTGATCACTAGGATTTCAAGGTAAAGCAAGTAAAAATGTTAATTTAATCGGGTTTCCTCCAAAGAGTGTAGCTTTTTGGAGGATTTTTTTAGCAAAATAGTATAAGAAAAAAGCAAGATGTATCATTTTTGATACGTATCAAAAATGATACAATTAAGAAAAATGGAGGTGTGTTTATGTGGTGTAAACGTGAATTTACGGAGGAAGACTTTGAAGAGCTAATGGAAATGCCGTATGGGAGGATGGTAAAGGCAGCCGCGATTCTGCAACTGATTGAAGAAGAAGGGATTACTCCAGAGATGATTGAAAAATGGGGAGATTATGACGAAGAAGAAGGGATTATGTATTTGACCTTTGAAGTAGAAGATATTACGAAAGGGGTGAATGGCAGTGAGTTCCTTAAGAGCAGAGAAGTTCGCGATTATTGCATCCCGCTATCCGAACTTTAAAGAGGATGTAGCGAAAGAGTTGGCGAGACATAGGGCTGCGCTTCGTATTATTCGTCTAAGAATGGAAAGTAATTTATCCAGAGAGGAATACGCAAAGAAAGTTGGTTTTGAAAGAACGAATTTGTCAAGGTTAGAGAGTGGAAAGAAAAATCCAAGTCTATCTACACTCATCGAATTGGCACACAAAAACGGATACGAGGTGGATATTCAGCTCAAGCCGTTTGGATATTAAACAAATGGAATTGGTTACTCTGACACTTGTTGGAGTAGCCTTTTTATTTCCACTAAAAGACGGTATAATAGACGTGATGAACTCTGGAGGAACAGAAATGAAGAAAAACGAATTTTATACAGTAACGATCGAGGATTTAACACATGAAGGACTTGGGGTCGGGAAGGTGGATGGATTCCCGCTATTTATCGAAAATAGTATTCCCGGAGAAGTCGTTCGTGTGAAGACGATGAAGATTGGAAAAAGCTATGGCTACGCGCGTGTGGAGGAGTGGCTGGAAGTGAGCCCGAATCGCGTGGACGTAAAAGATGCCCTTGGAACACGTGTGGGGACAATGCCGCTGCAACATATGACTTATGAGAGTCAACTGGCCTTCAAGCAGCAACAAGTGAAAAATGTGATGACGAAATTGCGAAGATGCCAGAACTTGAAGTGCGTCCTACGCTTGGAATGGAGAGTGCATTTGGCTACCGAAATAAGGCGCAAATTCCAGTGCGTACGGTAGCCGGTCAGTTAACAACGGGGTTCTTCAAGAAGAATTCGCATGACTTAATTCCGATGGAAGACTTCCATATTCAAGACCCTGAAATCGACCGCTTGATTGTGGCCGTGCGGGATATTTTAAGAAAGTATCCAGTGGTGGCGTATGATGAGGCGAATCATACGGGTGACTTGAAGCATATTATCGTGCGACGAGGTCTGCGTACGAAGCAAGTGATGATTATTTTTGTGACGAGAACAAAAGTGTTGCCACAAGCTGAGGCGATTGTCAGAGACATTACAACGGCGCATCCGGAAGTGGTGTCTATCGTGCAAAATATCCAACCGAAGCCAACGAACGTCATCATGGGACGTGAGACGAAGGTGTTATTCGGGGAAGACGTGTACGAAGAGAAGCTGTTTGAATTCACGTTCAAGATTAGCGCGCGTTCGTTCTTCCAAGTCAATACCGTGCAAACCGAAGTGCTCTATCAGCAAGCGATTGACGCTGCGGACTTGAAGGGCGGCGAGACGGTCGTGGATGCGTATTGCGGCATCGGGACGATGAGCTTGGCCTTTGCCCGCGATGCTAAGAAAGTCTATGCCATGGAAATCGTGGATGATGCGATTGTGATGGCGAAGGAAAATGCGAAGGCAAACGGCGTGACGAATGTGCACTTTGAAACGGGTGCGGCTGAGAAAATTATGCCACGCTGGAAGGAAGAAGGCATCCAGCCAGATGTCATTGTGGTGGATCCACCGCGTAAAGGGCTCGACCTTGCCTTTATCGAAGCGGCCTGTGCAACAGGTCCTGAGCGTATCGTGTATGTGAGTTGTAACCCAGCAACGCTTGCTCGTGACCTTGTCCACTTCAAGGAACGTGGGTACGAGGCGCAGTACGTGCAACCCGTGGATATGTTCCCGATGACTGCGCATGTTGAGACGGTAGTATTAATGTCAAGGGTTGATAAATAAGAGTGTAATAAGATAAGTAAATAAAGGCTTTCCGTGATTTGAGGTCTGGTTTTAAGCCGGAAGGATAATCACGGTTTTTTGTTTTGAGGGAAGATATCCGAAATTGGGGAATTTGAAAAGTAATCAGCCGATACGGTTATTGATTTGGTGAGTTGATAAGATGGTTGACTAAATAATGGTGAGTTGATAAGATGATTGGCAAAGTTTCTTCGTAACATTGAACTGCTTACTATTCTAAATATTTATCAAATCGGGATTTTTAATACTTGAAAAAACAATGCCTTTATTGTATAACATAAACACCTGATGGAGGTGTAATTATGCACGTAGGATATAGAGAGGGATCTGGCAGGAAATGGCAAAGTAGATGAAGCTATTGCACTTTTTGATAAAGCTCGATATAACGGCTATGATGCTCCTGCGCTATACGATTCTTATGCTAAAGTTTATCGAAAAATTAAGGATTACGATAATGAAATTCTCATTCTTGATGAAGGAATTATGCGTAAAACACGGCACGATGTTGGTACTTTAGCAGCTCGTAGGAATAAGGCAATTAAGCTATTATTTGCTAAACAAGAGGCAGAGCGGATAGCTAAGGAAAAAAATCTGATTTTCTAAAAAGCAAACAAAAAAAGAGGATATTTAGAGGTTCAAAACGAAGTTAATAAGTTAATATAAAAAAATATACTAAGACTACGGAGTAAAATCTGTAGGCTTATTTTTTTATGGTATAATAAATATAAATTAGAATTTATAGGATAAAAAAACATGGTAAAAAGTAAAAAAATAACAAGATAAAAAAACATACATTCTATCAGCAATAACATTAATATGGCTAGCAGTTTCCATGATACTTTTATATATAAAAAGTAGGACTGGTTATAGAATATTAATTGATTTCTTTGGGTTACAATTAAGGCAAGAAGATGTCCTATTTATTCTTTTACTGATGATTGTAGCTTGGCTTATCTTTTTTCTAAAGCTATTTTGGAAGAAATATTCTAGTAACATTGCTAGAGTTATTCTGGTAACAGGCTGGATTTTATTAATTGCAGGATTCTTATTTGGGTCTTTAATTTTTTTAGGTGGTCATCTTGTAAGTACCTACTATACTTTTATTTCCCCTGATAAAAAACATACGCTAGTAGTTGATGAGGCTTCGTTCTTGCTTTTGTCAAATGTAAGTTTATTTGAAAGGATAAATCCTTTATTTATTGAAGATTTAGGCGCAGAAACCTCCCTCGATGATGGATTTTCACCAATTTCAGCAGGTAAGTACTGGATAAAGTGGGATGGAAATAGGGTTAGCCTTGCGATGTTGGATGAACTTGGGACTGGGACATGGGATGTAGTAAAAGTTTCCTTAGGAGATAGTGATAGGGATGTTCAACATGATAATTTAGACTCTGAGGGCAAGCCTATTGTCTATGAGGAAAATTATTCTCCTACGCTTCCTGCGAAAGATACCATTCATAAACCACTAACTAAACAAGAAATATTAGATAGTTTATCTCTTGAAAATGCTATCATAATACCAAATTCTAACTATGGAGTTATAGAGGTTGATAGGGCTATGGCTAGAAGTCTATGGTATTTTGTAAGAATTGAGGAAAATAGGATGATTTATATTTCTGATGCTCCAGATACATCTCTTAAAGTTGAGGGAGAAATTGATTCTGAAGGAAAAATACATTTAAGATTTACGGATATTAATAATAATCAAACCAATTATGAATCTTTAAACCAGGGAAAGACTTGGAAAAATTGCTCATAAGTTTTCGGGTAACATGGATTAAATCGGTGTAGACAAATGCAAATTTTGGAGGTATAGATTTTGGCTTCAAGTAAAGAGTATTTAGATTTCATTTTAGAACAATTATCCGAGTTGGAAGAAATAACATATAGATCAATGATGGGCGAATATATAATTTATTATCATGGAAAAATTGTTGGTGGGATTTATGATGATAGGTTTTTAGTGAAGCCTGTTAAATCTGCAATAGCATATATGCCAAATGCAAAGTATGAGTTGCCATATGATGGAGCTAAGGAAATGCTATTGGTAGATGATGTTGACAACAAAGAATTTTTAACTGGTTTATTCAATTCGATGTATGATGAGTTGCCTGCACCAAAACCAAAGAAATAATCGAATTGGAGGGGGCTTAAAATGCTTGAGATAAAAGAAACAATGATTGAGGACCTCAAATGTGTTCAACAGCTCTGGGCTGAGGGGGATGTCATGAAGTTCGTCGGTTTTCCAGACGGCTTACATCAAACAGATGAAGGAATGCAAAATTGGTTTCGGTGGATTAAATCGAACAGACCGGCTTTAAACCACTATTCAATTTGAAGACGGGAAATACTGCGGAGAATCGTTCTATGAAATCAACGCAGAGCATCGAAGCGCTGCTCTGGACATAAAATTGTTTGGATTTGCACGGGGATGTGGAATTGCAACGGCTGGACTCTCCCATGCAATCAAAGAAGCGTTCCTAAACGGTGCAGAGATTGTATGGGTCGATCCGAATCCGGAAAACGTGAAAGCAATCGCGTTGTATGAGAGGCTTGGCTTTCAGCAGAAAGACTTTCCGGAGTACCTGATTTCCGAGGGTGAGGAGAAAACCTCAATCTATATGGAACTTCGCAAAAACTGATTCCATACGCAAATTCCAGTTTGTGGAGGTAAAACTTTTTAATGATAACCTTATGTTATTGTTAAAAAGTATGTGGATATGTTCTCCATGACTGAGGATGTTGAAGTCGTATCACTGCTTGTACGAGCTGATTGATAAGTAAACGATATTTATAATGGATATTTTTAAAGGAGGATATTTATGTTAGGAGCAATTGTTGGAGATGTTGTTGGGTCTGTATATGAATGGAATAATATTAAAACAAAAGACTTTCCATTTTTTGGCACTGACCCCCGTAAATGAGAATTAAATAAAAACACCTCCAAGTTGGATTTGATACAATATTATCAAATGCTCATGGAGGTGTATTTTTATGGCAAAAAAACGTGTGGCTTATTCTGTCGATACAAAGAATAAAGCCGTAGAAATGAAATTACAGGGATATACTACAAAACAAGTGATGCAGGAGTTAAACATTAAAAATGAAACTCAAGTAAAAACATGGTTTAGATGGTATAAAAATGGAGAAACTCATCGTTTCCACCAACAGGTGGGGAAACAATATTCCTATAATAAAGGAATAGCTGAACTTTCAGAAATCGATCAATTAAAAATTAGAATTACAAAGAAAAGAAGTTGAATTAGAAATATTAAAAAAATACAAGGAATTGGAAAGGAAGTGTCGCCTCAAGCAGTTGTAAAGTTAGTGGAAGAATTGAAATGTAAATATACAGTTCATTTAATCTGTTTTTTTGCCTTAATGTACCCATATCTACTTACTACCGATGGAAAAAGAAAGACTTTTCTCCAACCGTTATCGAGAAAAACTATTGGTAAAAATTTGTAAGAAAAAAACAAATTTATTTATGGGTACAGAAAGATTAAGTATTTGATTCAGAAGGAATTAAATCAGATTGTTAACCATAAGGTTGTGCAGCGGATTATGCAGAAAAATGGTTGGAATTGTGCCGTGAAACCGAAAAAAGCTATCAAAATAGGTAAACCTTTCTCAATCACTGGCAATGCTCTGAATAGGGATTTTACAGCGGACAAACCTATGCAAAAGTTGACTACTGATATCACATATTTACCTTTCGGTCCTAAACGATTATATTTATCTTCCATTATGGATTTACATAATGGAGAAATCCTTGCGTATACAATTGGTTCAAAACAAGATACTAAGTTTGTATTGGATACTTTAAATCAAATTGACTTACCTAAGGATGTTCTACTACATAGTGATCAAGGCAGCGTTTATACTTCCGCTGAATACTACAATCTATGTAAAGAAAAAGGCATTATCCGCAGTATGTCCCGTAAGGGGACTCCCGCAGATAATGCGCCAATCGAAAGCTTCCATTCTTCGCTAAAGTGCGAAGCTTTCTACATAAAAGATGAAGTAATAACTTCATCTTCTATTGTAATTCAAATTGTAGAAAATTACATCAAATATTATAATGAAAATAGAATCCAACAAAAATTGGACTACCTGTCTCCGGTTGAATACCGGAGACGGTAGCCCTAGGGTGTTTTTATTAAATTCTCACTTTTTGGGGTCAGTCCCTTTTAGAGAAGACTGCTTTTTCACAGATGATACGGTGATGACCTGTGCTGTGGCGGAAGCAATCATGAATGGTGGAAGGAAGGATGACTTCGTTGATGCCATGAAGAAGTACGGCAGAATGTATCCAAACGCGGATTACGGTGCCAGGTTTAACCGCTGGCTGATGACTGACAACCGTGAGCCTTACAATAGTTTTGGAAATGGTTCTGCGATGCGCGTTTCTCCGTGCGCTTGGGTGATGGATGCCACAACAAGCGAGTTGCCGTCTGAGGTGAAACGTCTGGCGCAACTTTCTTCCGAGGTGACGCATAACCATCCAGAAGGAATCAAAGGAGCGATGGCTACAGCGGATGCGATTTTTATGTGCCGTTATTTCCTTGGTGGTGATGGTAGCGACAACCCTGCGGATATTAAAAGACGTGTTAAGGAACATATCGAGAAAGAGTATGGATATGACCTTTCTAAAACGTTAGATGAAATTCGTCCTACGTATCGATTCAATGAAACGTGTCAGGAGACCGTTCCTCAAGCTATCGTTGCTTTTCTGGAGAGTACAAATTTTGAAGATGCGATTCGAAATGCGATTTCACTTGGTGGGGACAGCGATACCCTTGCTGCAATCACAGGAAGTTTAGCAGAGGCAGCCTATGGGATTCCTGAGTGGATTCAGGACAAGGTTTATACCTATCTAGATGAACCTTTAAAAGATGTGCTCAAACGATGGGAAAAGTTCGTTGTAATAAAATAATCATATATATAGGCATATAACCACACGTTAAGGTGACGTGCTGAGGGGCATTACCGTCGTAGATTTGAAGGGGTGAAGGTTTTGGTAGAAAACAGACCTAGTTTTAAAGAGATAAAATCATTTGAAGAATTTAACCAATACTATTGGTATCGTGAAGAACTTTTCCAAATTTGCAAGTCTCTTGGATTAGAGTATAGAGGTACGAAGAAAGAATTGGTTTATATAATTGAACAATATTTTCAGGGAAATAAAATAGAGAAATCTTTGAGGAAAGGTCTCAAAACTCAATCTGAAGTAATCACTTTAGAGACTCCGTTACTGAACTGCGGGTTTTCTTTTAACCAGAAATTTAGAGATTATTTTGCTGCGGTAACAGGGGTTAATCCATTTAAATTTAATGCGGATATGGCAACTGCTTGGAGAAAAGTAAAAAGGGATCATGATCTAAAATTTACGATTCAGGATATGATTAAAATTTATTATGGAGAGTCCGATTACGCCAAGTATGATCATTCGGTTTGTCAGTGGAATCAATTTTTAAAAGACTTTTGTACGGATGAATGTAGCCATCAGTATGCTAATAAGTTAATCGTTGCATCTATCCTTTGGAAGGAAGTTCGAGACTCAAAGAATGAAAAAGTTTATTCCAAACAGCTTCTAAATGAATATAAAAACAAAATAGAGGCGTATCGTAAATAAGCAACTACTCTTTCATCTGTCTGATACGTTATTGCGAAAATTTCTACGTACTTTTAAAAGGAGCATAGATATGAGCTTATGCATGCAGGGATTGGGATGTACATCGTGAGCGATTGTTTCATTCCTAATTGACAGTAGCAAAATAATGTTTAGAACGAAAAAAGTTTAGGAGGGTTATCGATGGTTATATTGGAATTGTATCAAGGTGATTATCAAAAGGATTTAGTCGCGTTTGATTCTTTAGAAGAAGGGAAAGCCTTTGTCGCTCAAATTCCAGGGTATACTCTAGAAAACGAAGATGGGTTTGAAGTGGAGTATGTGAATCCTAAACACTTGCCGGATTATATGGAAATTGTCTTCAATGGAAATATTGTCCCTTTATCTAGATTTTCGTTTGAACCTGAAGAAAATGTCGAGATTATTTGGAAAGAAATTTCGAATCTATCTGTTAAAAACGATAAAGTGGTCGAAGGGGCTACTAAAGTCGATGCTTATGTAGTGAATAACGATGAAGTCAAAGCCTATATCGAAGCAAGAGAAGCAAACTTCCGCAAGGCAAAAGCTTTCTTAGAACGCATTGGGTATGAAGTCGATAGAAGCTTTTTCGGAAGTGAAGATGGCGAAGCGATTCTCTACAGAAAGAAAGGCGCTAAAGATTGGCACTTCTTATGCCACTTAGACCCACTGTTTGTAGAGATTGAAGATGTCGAAGAATATGTGAAAGAAGAAATTCAATCGTTAAACTAAAGGTTGTTGCTAAAGCGTGGAGTAGTTGTACAAGCTGAATTATCTAGCAAGTTAAGAAAAGAGGAAGTTTGATGATTATCTTGATTAGTGGAGCTTCGCACACGGGAAAAACCTTACTAGCGCAAAGGCTTCTTGAAAAATATCATTATCCGTATGTATCGATTGATCATTTGAAGATGGGATTGATTCGCAGTGGAAATACGTCGTTAACGGCGACGAGCGAAGATGATGCGTTGACTCATTATTTATGGCCGATTGTACGAGAAATGCTAAAAACGGCCTTGGAGAATCAGCAGCATTTGATTGTTGAAGGATGTTATATCCCTTCCAATTGGAAAGAGGATTTCACTGAAGACGAACTGCGCGAAATGAAAGGCTATTGTCTAGTGATGAGTGAAGAGTATATTCAGACTCATTTTGACGATATCAAAAATATGCCAATGCGATTGAGAAGCGAATCGATGATGAATGGTGTACTAAAGAGAGCGTGCTAGAGGATAACGCGCGCTGGTTAGAGCGGGCAACAGAAAACGGGAGCGAGTTGGTTCTTGTCGACGACTTTTCTAAGATAATGAGTATTGGTAAGGAAGATTTAAGTTACGAATAGAAATTATAATGGGACGATAATATATTAGAGATTTGTTAAATGTGTACGACTGTTAATTCAAATCGTAGAGGGGCAAATATAAAAATGAAATCAAATACAGAAAAAGTAGCGATAAAAAATAATGAACTAACTGTCACATATGATGTGAATATTCCAACTTCAAGGTACTTGTTAGAGTATACAAGTGGTGATGAGAATTCACCAGAGCTCATAACTCCATCTTCTGAAACTGTTGTAGATATCGTAGAAGATTCGTGGGATGCAAATATAAATAAAGCAGATAAGATTGATTATCTCTTGGCAGTCGCTAGTGGTACAATCGCAGCTGCTGTGGATATTTTTACACTGGAGAGTTTTCGCTAGTAGAAGGCCGACAGTGGGGAAATGATACAATAAATAAATTTGTAAAGCGTATGGCTAAATGGAATGGATACAAGGGCGATGACCTTTCAGGTGCCATTCAATGTATGGAAAAAAAGTTTCCTTTGGCTGCGGATAAAAATACGCCAACATTTGGAGGAGGATTACAACATCATTTAAGAGATTTCTCACATCATTTTAGTTTAGGTGGATTGATGTGTTCGATATTTACACAATTCACAAAAAAAGTAATAGGTACTGATACAGATGGTAAGCTTATTATAGAAGATGTTAAAGATGACAAATTAATTGGAAAAAACAATACAGAAAAAATTCTTTTTGGCACAGTTTATTGGTTCTTTCATATGGTTAGTGATATGGCAGGATCAAATGCAACAGCGGGTAATGGAACAGGGATACCAGGACCTATCGTTTCATTAATCAAAGAATTGTCGTCGTTACCAGTGTTTAGAAATAAACAAATTGGTGACATTGAATTCCATACATGGGTTTCTAAATTGTTTAACGGAACGCTACTAGGAAAAAGAGATGAAGCAGGAAAACTTCTTGAACCGATGAAATTTGATTTAAGAGCTGAAATAGGGGTTTTACATGAAATTGGAAAACAAGTAGTTCCTGTTTTAATTAATGAATCGCTAGTTCGTAGTTTTTATTTTATTAGAAGACTATCAGATGAATTAAAGAGAGAAGAAATTAAGTCGTTTAATAACTTCAAGAAAATAAATGTTGAGAAAATTTTACCATTTAATAATCGAACTATAAAAAGAATGGTAACGGTAAGCTCCGGCACACTTGTTGCGCTTGATGCAGCAGATGCGGCGGTAAGAGCTGGTTTGAAAAATGGACCGAGCCTACATTTCTTTGTTGATTTTGCTGTGCGTATCAATGTTGTAGGTGTAGGACGTTTTATTGTTGCATGCAAAGCTGATTCGGAATATATAGCGGAAGATATTCGTGAAGCGAAGAAGAATAGGGATGAACGAATAGCTAAAGAGCAAGAGTTTGAAAAGAGTATTGTAGATCTTAACTGTTTATCTTTAGATTTTGAAGAAATGAGAATTTTATATTCACTTGAAAATCTAATAGTATCTGATGATATTTCTATTACAAAAAAATAAGAATGATGCAGAATTAAAAGGGAAATGGCAAAGAAAGTGGCAAGAAAAAAATTAATAACCATGTTATCAAGTGATAATATCACGCTAGAAAAACTTTTTCTTGAATGAGAAAAGAAATCCAAAAAGTATTTGGGGACTAATAGTGATGAAATGGCTCAATATTTAATCGTATTAGAGTCCATGTTATTTGAACCTTATTATGCAATATTTGAAGATGATAACGATAAAAAAAGCTAAAGAAACTTAAGAATAAAAGTAAGTATTTATTAGAGAATTATACTCACTTACAAGATCTTATTAGTGCAAAAGAAATTGAGAAGATAAAAAAGGTTTATAGAAAATCGGTCTCAAAAATTGCAGGAGCAGATAAAGGAATGATTGTTGGAGCAATCGGCACTGCTGCCGTAATGATAGCGAGTGCAGCGTTAGCGTTTACGTTCGCACCAGTAATTGCCGTAGCTTTAGTTGGTAATGGAGCCGCTGGATTGTCAGGGGCAGCATTAATTAGCCACTGTCTAGCAGTACTCGGAGGAGGTTCTCTAGCTGCTGGTGGTCTAGGTATGGCTGGTGGAACAGCAGTAATCACTGGCGGTGGGGCACTTCTCGGAATGGTTAGTGGTACTGGTATGTCAGCTACAACAGTTTATCTTCTTACTCAAGAGGGTTATGTTCTTAGTGAATGTTCTAGATTATTGACATATTGCAAAGTAGTATTAAAAGAACGTCTGCATGATGAAAAGTCTATTATTGATATTTATACCAAGTTGGAGAGTCAAATCGATACGATAAAAAATAGTATTACTGAATTTGAAAGAAACTTGCAGTCAGAGGATAAAAAAGAGCAAAAAGAAAACAAAAAGAAAATTAAGGTAGCTAAAAATAGTTTGAAGTATCTTGAAAGTTGTTTGTCAGAGTTACAAAGCTAGTGAAAGATGCTAAATAAGGAGTATTAAGTTACTGAATTAAAGGAGCAGCATAAGTGAAAGCATTAATTGTTTTAGATTGTCAAAAAGGAATGTTAGCTAGAGGGAATTTTGACTTGCTTAGAGAGAATATTTTGAAGTTACAAGAGATGTTCAAAGCGAGCGGGGACCTCATTATTCATACGCGTCATATTGATGAGAATGAAGAGAGTATTATTTACAATGGTGACGAGCGAGGAGAGCTTGACGAAGAGCTTTCTGCGGATGCGGATTTTATCGTGGAGAAAGACTCGCCAAATATTTTCCAGAACGAAGAGTTGAAGGCAATTCTTGCGAACCATCCGGTAGATGAAGTGGTAATTACAGGACTGAACGCGGAATATTGCTGCTTATTTACTGCCATTATCGCGTCAGATAGAGGCTATAAGGTGACTTATATTGAAGATGCAACGGGAAGCGTTAATGACGGCGACACTTATGAAATGCCAGGGATCGACCTTGTTGACTTCGTTGGCTGTGTCTTGGATTGGTCTGGGCAAGTCGAGGTCCTATACTTCGATGAGTTCAAAGAGAGAAGGGTAACAGTCGCTTTCTGGTCCAGAAAGAGTCGATAAAGGAACGATAAATAGAATTGAAATCAGAAGCAGGCAAAGTAACATTTGCCTGTTTTTTACGTTTATACAATAATGTCCACTAAGTCATTGAAGCAAAATGGTGAACATGAGATAATAGATTCGAATCGTATTTGAAAATGATATTGCCGTACTTGAAATCGAAACAAGCAGGTTTAACTGGCAATTAGAGAGTTTGGAAGAGAAACAATGGATTATCAAGCAGTACGAAAAAAATACACACTTTATACTAGAGGCGCGGGAATTGTAGCCATGATTCTGATTCTTTGTGTTGCAGTGGTCATAAGCGATAGGCTTCTTCAAACAGTGGGCGTCCTAGTGATCTTTGCGGGATTATTACTAGGAATCCAACTGATTAATAAATGGTATTTAGGCAATGTAGCTAAATTACTTCACGTGGATTTGGATTTGGCATCGTGGAAACAATATATCGAATTCAATAAAACGGCTAAAAGAGCAGCCCTACAGATAGACGCAAAAACGACAGAAGTCTCTTATGCATATATGACAGGAAACTTTGAAACAGCGGTTTTGAAGGCTAAAGAAGCCTTGGAGTTGGAGGGCTTTAAGCCACAATTTAAGGATATTTTGGAAAGCTATCTGATTCGTTCAATCGTTTTGAGTCAGCCGGAGTTGAGCAGAGAAGAACTAGAGGAGATGATTGGTGAACTGACGATAACAGACCATACGCTAGCCGAAAAAACGAAAGATGAGTGTGGCTCTCTATGACTTAACCATCGCGCATGAGGGTAACGACTACTTCGAAGTGTTAACGAACGAATTCAAGTTTCCTCAGTTAGAAATCATCTACTACCAAGCATTGAACGCCGCTATTAAGGGCGATACGGCTCGCGCAAATGAATTACTAAGCAAGCTAGTTCATGAAGATGAAGAGTTGTATGTCGTGAGAAAATCACAGGTTCTGCTGAAAGATACCATTGAAAGATAGAAGAAGTATACTATACAAATTATTTTGTAAAAAGACAAATCAGATTTTTGAATGATGGAGGTATTATATGATGCAAAGAAAAAAATCAGATAGAATCATGGGATTATTTTTTGCTATTTCAACAGTAGTATTGATTTATATGTTTTTTACAAATCGAGATTTTTTTACTTGGGCTTTTTTTCAAGACATCAAAAATATTCTCAGTTGGTATATCAGACCATTGTTTATAATTCCAATTGTTATTGGTGCTTATAAACAATCATTTTCAATTTTGTTTATGTCGATTTTTTGCTTATTCACGAGTATGTTTTGGTTTCCAAAACCAGAAGTGGTGGACGAACAGGTTCATTTATTCTTAGAGTTTGAAAAGAACTATTTAACGAGTGGTTGGACAACTGAGAAAATAGTGGTTTGTACATTGATCTTATTATTCTTTATTTTTATGATTTATACTACTTGGAATCGAAAATGGGGACAATTATTATGGGTTGTAATTGCTGGAGCTGTATTAAAGGTCGTCCATAGTATCTTATCTAGTGGAGAAAATGGAATGGCGCTCGTTAAACCAGCAGCTACTGGGTTAGTGATTTGTATAGTGACCATAGTATATATTAAGAATAGAAAAGAGCATAAATAGTCGCTTCAACCAAGAAAAGTGCGTAGACGAATTGAGTACACCTTGTCAGTAGGATAAGGTGTTATTTTTATGCTGAATTCGAAAGCATAAGAATTGTGCTATAATGGTTGTATTCATTTTTCAGAAAGAAGTGATTACCATGGATTTTCGAGTAATAGGAGATACATATAGATATGGCGTTAGAGTAACGGCCATTGTAGTGAGGGATGGCAAGTTGCTCACTTATAAAGTAGAAGACCAAAATCACTTAGTTGGCGGAGCGATATTAGTAGGAGAAGCAAGCCGTACAGCTGTAGCCAGAGAAGTCAAAGAGGAACTAGGTGTAGATTGTGAAGTTGAAGAGTTGATGTTCGTTGTTGAAAATCGATTTGATTATAAAGGCGAACTCCATCATATGATTGAATTTCATTATAAAGTGACTTTTCTAGGGGAGGTTCCGTCTCATACATTGGATGAAGGAAAATATAAATGTGAATGGATAGAGCTTCAAAAATTAAGTGAGTATGATATACGACCTCAATATTTAATAAAAGAATTACCCCTTTGGAAATCTGGAATAAAACACATTGAAATAGGGTTAGAATAGATTATTTTCCAAACTAACTAAGCCGGAGCCCTGTAAAAGGCCCCGGTCTTTTTGTTTCTAGTAAGTATTATGAGAATAAATATTCAAACTTGTTATCAAATATTCTTTCATAAGTCATTGAAGCTGAATAGAGAACATGAGATAATGAGCTAAGACAGTCATTTTGATTAAAGATATAAATATTTTTGTAACCGCAATCATGTTCTGGTTGCGGCTTTGGAGGAACGGTATGGATTATCAAGCAGTACGAAAAAAATATACGCTCTATACGAGATGCGCGGGGATTTTGACAATGCTCCTCATACTTTTGCATCACGTTCGCAGTCAGTGACATTACGATGCGAACAGGAGGCGTCCTTGTGATTGTCGCCGCATTAGCCCTTGCCATCTATGTAATCAATAAATGGTATTTAACCACCGTGGCGAAATTGTTGCATGTGGATTTGGATTTAGCATCGTGGAAACAATACATCGAGGAGAATAAAGAGGCCAAAAGAGCGGTCCTCCGATTAGACGCCGCAACGTCGGAAGTTTCCTTGGCGTACATGACAGGGGACTTCGAGACGGCGATTCGAAAGGCCGAAGAAATCTTAAGTCGGGACGGACTTCAACCGCAATTCCGAAACTTCTTGCAAAGCTATCTGATCCGATCGATTGTGTTGAGCCAGACGGAGTTAAGCCGTGAAGAGCTGGATGCGATGATTGGGGAACTGACGATCACAGACCCTACGCTGGCAGAGAAGACGCAAAAGATGAGTGTCGCTCTCTATGACCTAACCATCGCGCACGAGAGCAACGACTACTTCGAAACCTTAACGAACGACTACAAGTACCCACAGCTAGAAATCATCTACTACAAGGCGTTGAACGCTGCGATTAAAGGAGATACGAATCGTGCCCATGAGCTACTTAGCCAGTTTTCCGGTGAAGATGAGAGGTTGTATGTGGTTAGAATGGGGAAAAATCTTTTAGAAAATAATTAAATCATTAGTTAGAGATATTTAGGAGGATTTTGAATGAAGGGTTCAGAAGCTAAAATGACCGCTTTTATGGAAGGTGCGGATAAGCGCTATGTAATTCCGGTTTATCAAAGAAAGTATGATTGGAAAAACGAAAACTGTCGTCAGCTATACGACGACTTAAAGAAGATAGTGACAGACGGAAGAGAGAACCATTTCTTTGGCAGTATCGTTTCTGCGGTAGTTCCTAATGGAAGTAAAATTGAATATCATATCATTGATGGACAACAGAGACTGACAACCATCACATTATTACTATTAGCTATCCGTAATCTGGTTGCTCAGGGAAAATTAAAGACAGACGAAGGAAAACTTGATGAACAAATCAGCCAACGTTTTCTTATTTCTCCATGGGCCAATGACGACGATAAGATTAAACTTCGTCCAGTAAAGAGCGATAGAAGAGCGCTTGAAAAATTGTTTGGAGACGAGGAAGATTATGATTATCGTTCAAACCTGACGATAAACTATTTATTTTTCCGCGATCTGTTGCTTCAAGAAGAAGTATCTGTAGCAGACTTATATGCAGCTATCGGAAAACTTGAAATCATCAGTATTACTCTGGATCAAGGGGATAATGCACAACTAATTTTTGAAAGTTTAAATTCAACAGGATTAGCTCTAACTGAAGGAGACAAAATTAGAAACTATGTTTTGATGACTCTTCCAGCTCAGGAACAGACAAAATACTACGATACTTATTGGAGCAAGATTGAGAAATGCACTGAGAACGAAGTAAGTAGCTTCATAAGAGATTATTTAAGTATCAAACAACAGATTACTCCTACAGTTAACAATGTTTATAAGGCTTTTAAAAATTATACAGAATCTGTTTCGCTTCCGATTGATGCAATTCTAGAAGATTTACTTTACTATGCAAGATTCTTCGAGAAATTAATTTCTGGTAAGAGCGGATTAGGGGATAAAAAGTTGGATGATTGTTTATATCGTTTGAACCGACTAGAAATTGTAGTAACACGTCCGTTTCTGATGGAAGTATTCAAACTGAATCAGGATGGGAAGTTAACGAATGAGGATGTATTAAAAATATTCCTGATTACTGAGAATTACTTGTTCAGAAGAAATATCTGTGAAGTTCCAACGAATGCATTAAATAAAATCTTCTTGACGCTTAACAAGGAAATTATTCGCTATGATAATACTGCAGAAGAATATGTTTCAAAATTTATTTTTACTTTGCTTTCGAAAAAAGAAAGCGGACGTTTCCCTAACGATGAAGAGTTTAGATTAGCGCTAGCTGAAACCAGTGTATTTGATGCGCGGCAAGTATAAAGGGTACTTATTCGAACGTTTTGAAAATTATGGAACGATTGAAACGAAAGATGTTTATACGCATTTGGATTATAATGTGTATACAATCGAGCACATTATGCCACAACATTTGACTCCTGCTTGGGCTGAAGAGTTAGGCGATGATGTGAAAGAAATCCATGAAATCTGGTTACATCGTTTAGCCAACCTCACATTGACTGGATATAACCCAAACTTGAGCAATAAGACTTTTATTGAAAAGCGTGATGCAAAAGAAGGCGGGTATAAAACTAGTGGTTTAAGAATGAATCAAAAGATTGCCACAAAAGAATCATGGGGATTGAAAGAATTAGAAGAACGTAGTAAAGAAATGGTAGATCTTGCTATGGAAATCTGGGCTTATCCTGAAACGAACTTTGTACCAGTAGAGAGAGAGTTTGATTCTTGTACTTTAGATGATGAGAATTATGACATTACAGGTAGAGATATAGTTAAATATAGTTATTTAACGATAGAGCAGCCCGTCACAAGTTGGATTGATATGTTTGAACATGTCATTAAATTCTTGCATCAGAAAGATAAGTCGGTACTAATGCCTATTGCATATAGCAGAGAAGGAAATTCCGATTTATCTTCGTATATATCAAACGACGAGAACGATTTACGTAGCGCGTTGAAGATTGATGAGAATCTATTTATCGAAAAGAACACTAGTACCGCATTGAAGATGTCCATTTTGCGTAGAATTTTTGCGTTGTATAAAGTAGATCCGATGGATTTAATATTCTTTCTTAAAGAACCAGAAAAGAAGAATGATATTGATGATGGACGAATAACCGCAATCGCAGACCTTTTTAAAGAATGGGCAGAATCAAAAGAGAATATTCAACCTGATTTGAAGCGAAGTAATCGAACATTTACGCGATTTACAACGAAAGGGATGAGTGCTATTCTGCCGGATATTCCAAACGCTCCAAGTGGATGGAATACGGATAATCATTATTTTTATGAAATGGTCAATAGAAATGGGGAGACATCTTATATTCACCTGGCTATCAGTTCAAGAAATAGCACACCTGAGTTCAAATCGATTTGCGACAAGATTAACGAGTATTATCCAGCCAAGAAAGGAAAAGAAGATTGGCAGTGGAGAATTCCGTTTAAGACTTCAAAAGTTCAACTCGGAGAGAAACTAGATAAAAAAGACGTTTTTGCTAAATTAGATTCTTGCTTACAGGAAATCTTTGCATTTGAAGTGGACTTAGCTAATAAGTTGAACCATTAAAAAGTGGTTAATTACGACTATATGTTTATTCAAAGAAAGGATTATTTATGATCGAGGGGATTAAGGAAGAATTTAAGGAACTTTATACTTACTGTGCTAAGGAAAAAGGTAAAAGTAAGAATATTGTTACAAAGATTAAAAGTATAGAAATTGAAAACTGGAAGGACGAATATATAAATTGTTTTAGTGAATCTTATTTTTCTTCATCCAGTGCAAAATCCGCTGTGAGATTAATGTATCGTGATCCTGATACTACCTATAAAAAAGGTTTTGACCATCATTTTTTTGAACAATTAGTAAAGTTTTTAAACAATCAAGAGTGTAAGTTTGCTAAAGACTTAGAAGGAGTGTATAAGTACACGTTTGAAGAGGACAAAGGCATTAAAATTGAAGATGGCCGTAATAATCCCTTTTATTTAAAATCCGATCAATTAGGATTTTCTGCTCCAACCAAAGGAAGAGATTATCCATATGATTTATACTTAATGAAAAGTGAAAAAAGGGATGATGCACTAAAACAGGTCGCTAATTGGATTATTACTTCCAGAACTATAGGTGGTTCTTTCCTTTGGCCAGAGCAGTTTTATAAAATCTATAATTCGAGTCGAGGTGGAAAGATAAATTCGAAAAAACGATTTTATATACAGGATCGTGTGGATTTAACACTGTGGGAAATTTATTTTTGGTATCATCCAAATGAAAAGCAACAGACAAAAATGAAAAAAATAAAGAAGGTGGAAGCTGTGGAGTCGCTGAGAAAGTGGTTATCTCACTTTAAGACCTTTGAAACATATATACAATTTTTCTGTTTTGAAGACTTTGTGGATGAGAACAGCTACCCTATTAATATTCTCAAGAGAGTAGAAGAAAAGTCTCAATGGAACAATAATATAGGGAATCGTAATCCGGAAATAACAGAAAAATTAGAATTTGAAAAAGTTCAGGCCATGTTAGAAGGACTCAACGAAAAGATACTTAATCGTTCGAAAACAATGGAACAAATTATTTCTAGCGAATGTAACGAGAATAACAAAACGAAATAGGAGGCATGAATATGCTAGGGGAAAAAACAACAAAATTGATTATTGTATGCGACGAGAAGACATCAGAGTATGCAAACTATTTACGCCAATTGGTGAGTATGAAAGATGATACCTCTGACGAAATTGTTGGAGTTAAGGACGGAACGGTTGAAGTCGCAGTGTGGCTTGAAAAGGACTATGTTGCTAATATGGCGACGATTTCTTCGAAAGAGCATATCCTTTTTGTCGGTGAGAATAAAGTAAGTAAAAAAGAAACTCCTTCTATGTCAGTTAAGTTTGATAAGTTCGGAATGAAGTACGGTTGGTTAGGAAAACGTGCGATGATGACGGTGTCAGACAGTATCAAGGATAAAGAAACCTACGATCAATTTATTGAATTTTGTCAAGCTTATGAGCAAAAAATTGAAGCAATGTCACTAGAACGAGTTTGTATATATGAGGAAAAGAATGAAACCGAAAAAGGAGTCGTTGCTCTTATGAAAAATAAAGCAGCTACTTTGGCACAATTAGTGGTAAATCCAGGTGTATTTGGTGCGGTTGCAGGGATTAATATGCTGAAAGATCGTAAGAAATTAAGAGACCAACAGTTTCGAGCTTTAACAGCAATTTTATATACTGACGGATTGACAGAGTTTCTGGAGGGATAAGCTATGGAAGGCTTTAGAGAAGGCTATGATTTCTTTCAAAGCCATGCTGGTAATTTTGTAGGAGTATCTGACGGCGTCCGGTATGTTGATTCTGTAGAAACCGAAATTACAAAGTTAGTCAAAAATCTAAATCATTTTTCCTCAAACAAGGCAGATGTGTCTACACTTAAAGGTGATGTTGCAGAATTTTGGCATGCTGGTACATTTAATATCAACGCTGCAGTTAACGGCTCTAATCATAGAGTATTGGTTGACCGCAGTCATGGACTGGGCTCAGTAGATATAAGAGGTAAGAATTTCGAATCAAAATTTGGCCTTAAATACTATAAAAATGGTGCGGAGAGTGTTAAACAGCAAGCAAAAAGTATTTTTGAAAAATTTCAGGAATACAAATCAAATGGTGGCAAAGAAAGCTTGGAAAACTATCTTCAAAAACGAGGATATTCTGCCGACAAAGTCTTAAGTGACCCTTTATATGCTGATCAATATCGAGTGATACCTTCAGACCAATTGAAAGCTGCTACGGAATGGCTTGAAAGAAGGATAAAAGAAGAATCTGTAAAAAGGCCCGAAGAAGTTCGTCGTTACCAAGAAACACTTGATATGTTAAGGTCTAAAGTATCTGATAATAAAGGAAATGAATCAATCGAGTTGACGGAGACAGAAGCTAGAAAGCTTGCACAACTTTCCAAAAAAGGAGACGTTTCTGCTGAAAAGTTGAACCTTACAACGGAAGAGTTAATTCGATTTCAGGACATTCTCAGACAGTCGTGTAAAGCGGGGATGAGTGCAGCTGTAATTACGATGGTCTTAAAAACAGGGCCTGAAATTATGAAAGCAATCCTCTATTTGATTGAAAATGGCGAAATTGATGAAGAGCAATTTAAAACGATAGGGTTCAAAGCACTTAATAGTTCTAGTGAAGGTTTTGTTAGAGGGACAGTTTCTGCCGCTATTACAGGAAGTTGCAAAGCAGGCTTATGTGGTAGTGCATTGAAATCTCTTGACCCTAGTGTGATTGGAGCAGCAACAGTTTTGGTAATGAACTCCATGAAGAATTCCTATAAAGTTGCCATTGGTGAAATGAGCAGAACTCAAATGGTTAATGAACTAATAAAGGAAATGTTTGTTAGTACGTTTGCTTTAAGTATGGGGGCCGCTGGACAGTCGTTTATACAGATTCCTTTACTTGGATATATGATGGGGAGTTTTGTAGGTTCGTTAGCAGGTTCAATCATTTATGACGCAGTATATTCTCCAGTTATCTCTTTTTGTATTGATTCTGGCTTTACAATGTTTGGTTTAGTAGAACAAAATTACGAATTACTCGAAGAGCTTCTTAAGGAAATTGGGGTCGAAGTATTTGAATATGAGAAATTTGATTATTCAAGTATTGATACAGAAACATTCCAGTTTGCTACAATCACTCCAGAAAAAGTTGAACCAAAGGGAATTGATATGGTTTTCTTACGAAGAGGTGTAATAGGAATTAATTGCATAGGCTATGTATAACAACCAAACCGGAGCCCTTTACGGGGGCTCCGGCTTTTTTTTACTTAGCAACTGTTTTTTTGTAGTACATCTCTAACCATAGCGCTGCAACTAGTAGCACCGCACCGACTGGTAAGTAGAGGGTTGGGTAGACGGAGCTGGTTCCGTAGATGTCGAAGACCCCTTTGAGGAAGCTGCCGAAGATGAAGGTGAGGACACCCATCTTGTAGGCGGCTTTTGCGTCTTCCGATTCTAAGAAGGTTTTCCCGGTCATTTTTGCTACGAGATTTGGCATGACTCCGAGTACGAGTGGAATCATAAAGAGCAAGTACATGAATGGGAGTAGACTTGGTGGCTGAAGAATTCATACACCGTTCCAACGACGAGTGTCACCACTGTTGCGACGGTGTAGAATGTCAGGCCCGTTTTCTTTTTATAAGTAGACAATGTCACTCACCTCTCTTTCTTCTATATTTCGACCGTTTGTTGTCGGTTTGTTAATGATTTGTCCGTTAAAGTACATGGTTGATGATCCGCCACCGTCTAAGTTATAGGCGGTAGTAACGTTTAATTCTTTCATAAATTCAGCTAATTGTTTCAGCGATAATCCTTGGCTTTCGCTTGTTCGTCCGTCTGACACCACGAATACATAAGTGCTGTCGTCGACGATTCCGATGGCTGTACGCGGATTGCTCGCCATGGCTTTCCCAACCTCGTCAGAGCTGTCTACAGAAATTGCGCCGTTTTCAATTAACGCAGGACCAAATGACAAGACTTGCATGGCGCCGTTATCGACTAACTGTTGGGCAGTGATGTCGCCTTCTTTGATGATGCCGAAGCTTCCATCCTTATAGATGACTAAGTCTTCTTGGTTAGCGTTCTGACTTTCACTTCGTAACAGTTGTCCGTTCCGAACGACATATCCAGCATCTCTAGCGCCGTAGTAGTCTCCGTTAATCGCAAGGACCGCGTTCACGCTTTTAGCGGTCGTCGAAGTCTTCGCGGTTACGTTTCGACCGTATGTTTCGTCGGCCAAGGCGGTCTTAATTGATGCGTTTCCTTTGATTTTCACCGTTGCGACGTGGATTTGCGTATTGTTTCGCTCGTACGTCTCAATCGTGATGGACTTCGTATCGTCCTCGTAGGCAGTCGCCGTGCTCACGGTTGGCGTTGTAGAAGTACCAGAGCTACTAGAGCTGCTTGAGTTCCCTGACGTTCCAGTGCCGCTTGCGCTCGTTCCTGTGGCTGTGTTCGTTGCCGCCGCCGTTTCGTTACTGAACTTTGCCAGGCTCTTTGAGATGAAGAGCGTATCGGCGATGACCATCCCTGAAGCCCCGATGAGGACTGCCGTATAAGCGGTCGTTAAAATTTTTCTAAGTGATTTTCCTTTTTTGTTATTTGACATAATGCACACCTTTCTCTTGTCCAAAAATCAGTTTCTTTTGTACAACCAGTTAAAGAAGAACATCCCGATTTCGGTGATGATTTTACCAACGAGCGGTCCGATACCAAGTCCGTAGCTTAGTCCCATTAAAATCAAAGTGTTCAGCGTTAATGAGAAGCTGGCCAGTAGGATATAGCCACCAAGCTCTTTGAGAACTGGTTTGTCGCTGGCAAATACGAACTTCTTATTCACGAAGAAGTTGAATCCTGCGCTAATCACCCTTGCGACGACGTTAGCGGTCACGAGTGGTACGCCGATAAAAATCTGGAAGGCGTAGAGGGTGTAGTCTAGAAAAAAAGAGAGAATTGATGATAGGGCGAATTGGAAAATCTCTTTGTAGATTCTGAATGAATCGCGAAGAGGATTAAAATGTGAGCCCTCATTTTTGTTCTCGTAAATGGTTTGAATTTCTAGCTCGCAGAAGGGGCGTTTTTCTTTTGCCCACACCATCAACACATTCATTTCGTATTCAAAACGTGATCCTGAAATCTCCAACATTTTATCTAAATGGGTCCTTGAGAATCCACGGAGTCCGGTTTGTGTATCACTAATTTTTGTGCCGCTTGTGAGTTCGAAAATTTTCAAGGTGATTTTGTTTCCGACACGACTTCTAAGTGGGACGTGGGTTCCGTCGAAGTTTCGAACACCGAGTACAAGGCTGTCTTTCTCAAGGGACGCCCTGGTCGCGATGCGCATGATGTCTTCTGGACTATGTTGCCCGTCTGAGTCTGCCGTGACGATGGCCACTTCCTCATCTGCGTATGTTTCTTTAATGTATCGATAAGCTGTTTTTAGGCCTTCACCTTTTCCTTTGTTTTCAGGATGCGTTAATACGGTCACTCCTGTTAGTTGGTTGAAGATAGGAAGATATTTCTCCCCACTGCCGTCATCGACTACGACTACTTCTAAGTCTTTGGCGATTAGTTGTTGCGTTAAAGGAATTAATTTTTCCTCTGGTTCATATGCTGGAATAATGACGATTGTTTTCATGTTTGTCACCGCTCGCCTGGTTGGGGAGCTTCTCCTTTCCGTTTGGTTAACTATAATTTGCACCATGAACCTAAAACGTACTTAAAAGAGGTGGAAAAAAATAAAATTAGCATTTAATATAGTATTTAATAGAAAAATGAAAAATCCCCTAGCGTCAGGTATTGCTTGTAACGCTACGTAATGTAGTAATATGCAGGCAATAAGGAGGTGAAAGCTATGTCAAAATATACGACAGGGGAGCTTGCGAAACTTTGCAACGTGACTGTTCGAACCGTTCAGTATTATGACAAAAGAGGTATCTTGATTCCGAGTGAACTTTCTGAAGGGGGAAGAAGATTATATTCTGAAAGTGATCTTCAACGTCTAAAAGTGATTTGTTTTCTTCGAGAGGTGAATGTACCCATCGATGCCATTTCTCAATTATTAGAAGAAGAACATCCTGAAAAAGTCATTTCGATTTTAATAGAACAACAGGAAAGTCTATTGATGGAAGAAATTCAAGAGAAACAAGAACAATTGGAAATTGCGTGAATTACAGTCGACAGTCCAAAACAAAGAATCCTTCTCACTTGAATCCATTGCGGACATAGCAGTAGTGATGAAAGGTAAGAAACAACTCAAAAAACTTTACCGGATTATACTTTCAACAGGATTGGTGGTCGGAGTACTTCAGTGGGTGTCGATTGCATTCTGGATTTTCAAAGGAATGTGGTGGGGATTTGCGCTATGGGCTCTATTGGCAACGGTATGGCTTATTTGGGTATGTAACTATTATTATAAACACGTAAAATATATTTGCCCTGAGTGCCATCAAGAATTTAAACCAGGAAAGAAAGAGGCTTTCTTTGCAAAGCATACGCCAACAACTCGGAATTTAACTTGCCCAGAGTGTGGCCATAAAGGATTCTGTATCGAAATCTGGGACGGTGATTAAGCATGAGTGGATTTAATCAAATCGTTCTTGGACCAACTGCGATTCCTTCATTGATAGTGACGATTGTTTTGCTTCTTTTAATAGGAATTTTACCTATTGTTTATTGGATACGAAGTCATAAAGGTCAAGTGAAAATCAGTTATTTCGTTGCTGGGGTACTAGGATTTATTGTTTCTGCCCGTATTCTTGAAGCAGTCTTCCATTATTTCTTTTTACTAGCAGAGAATCCGATTTCTCAGTTTCTAAATGGAAATACTGTAGCATTCGTCTTATATGGAATGATAATGGCAGGAATTTTTGAGGAATGTGGTCGCTATATCGTGTTAAAATACATTATGAAAAAGCATCGCACCCGTGAGAATGCAGTTTTGTATGGAATTGGGCATGGAGCTATCGAAGTTCTAACAGTTGTCCTTCCATCAATTCTGCTTTACTTAGTGATTGCGACATCGCTTCAAAATGGAAGTGTCGATTCTGCACTGAGCGCATTACATGTCACTGAAAAGAATGTAGCCTTCGCCATGCAAAGTTTTCAAGCGGCGGCACAATTTAATGTTGAAACAGCTGTGATGACCGTTCTCGAAAGAATCAGTTCAATGGGGATTCATATTGGCTGTACCATCATCGTGTATTACAGTGTCATTGCAGAGAATAAAGTATTTATGCGGGGCCGTTTTACTACATATGATGGCGGATTGCTTTGCAGCGCTCTATCAACGAAATGTCGTTGGAGCTGGAATCGCTGAAACTGGAATTTTAGTTATGGCAATCGTCATTGTATGGATTGCGACAAAAATATATAAAAACAAATTGGCATAATGAATCGTTGATGCAAAGGAGGAACGACAATGGCAACAATAGAAAGTGGAGCGAGATTTGGGATTCCGCTGGTATTCCTAGTGAGTTATGTGTTTATTGCGACATGTGTGCTTGTCATTTTCGTTCGCCGATGGACAGCCGCAAAACAAAGCGGAGGTCCGTTCATGGCAGCTTTTCATATCGCGAATGGAACATTTTACATTCATGTGGCATTCTGTTTCAAAAAGCGTCGTATTCCTCTATCATCGATTCGCCGGATCTCGATTGATTTCATGCGCGGAAGAAAAGGTGGTGGCGCTCGTTATTTCGTCATCATTGAACAAAAGGATGGAACCACGACCATGTTCTTCATGGGGAAAAGCAAGGTCAATGATACGTTGATAGAGGAGTTGCCTCAAGCTGTGAAGCGATATCCTATTAAGGTTTCCCTAGAATAATTTGAAAAAGCAGTACCTATAGTAACATCTCACATTGCACGATGAGTGCGTGAGTGCTATAATAGGTACTGTTTTTTATTAGATATGACTTGTTTTCAGACAATTTACACAAAATGAAAATTATTTACAACGGAAAGGAGAGAACATAATGTCTACTCATAAAAAAGTATCACTTTCAGAAGTAAACCAATCGATTGAGACGCCGAAGAATAATAATTTCTGGCAAAACTTAAAAGTTTTCTTAGGGCCTGGAGCGCTCGTAGCAGTAGGATACATGGACCCAGGTAACTGGATTACTAGCGTGGTCGGAGGGGCTTCGTACAAATACACATTGCTCTTCGTAATCCTTATTTCATCATTAATCGCAATGCAGTTGCAACAAATGGCAGGAAAACTTGGGATTGTAACGCGTATGGACTTAGCGCAAGCAACAGCGAATCACGCACCAAAATGGCTTCGTCACATTTTGTGGGTCATCGTCGAATTAGCACTGATGGCGACAGACTTAGCGGAAGTGCTTGGATCAGCCATCGCCTTGAACCTCTTGTTTGGAATTCCAATCATGGGAGCCATCTTCATCACGGTTCTGGACGTATTCTTGCTTCTTGGAATTATGAAGCTCGGATTTAAGAAAATCGAAGCGATTGTATCAACGTTGATTTTAACAATCCTCTTGATTTTCGTGTATTTAGTAGCGTTAGCCGAACCAAGTATCTCAGGTATTTTCACAGGATTCTTACCAACGGCGCAGTTGTTTGATAAGACAAGTCCTGGACACGATAGCATTTTAACATTGGCGCTAGGGATTGTCGGGGCAACGGTAATGCCGCATAACTTATACTTACATTCGTCACTCTCACAAACGAGAAAAGTGGATTACACAGACCCAGACAACGTGCGTAAAGCCGTTCGTTTCATGACATGGGACTCAAACATTCAGTTGAGCTTAGCGTTCGTCGTGAACTCACTTCTATTAATCTTAGGGGCAGCGTTATTCTTCGGACACGCCTCTGAAATTTCTGCCTTCTCGCAAATGTACAATGCGTTGCAAGATTCTAAGATTGCCGGTGCGGTCGCAAGTTCGACATTATCGACACTCTTTGCAGTGGCGCTTTTAGCAAGTGGTCAAAACTCAACCATCACAGGAACATTGACAGGACAAATCGTGATGGAAGGTTTCTTACATATGAAACTTCCACAATGGATTATCCGTCTTGTGACACGTTTATTCGCCTTACTACCGGTAATCGTCGTAGCGATGTTATTCGGTTCGCAAGAAAAAACATTGGACCAACTCTTGGTTTATTCACAAGTATTCTTATCAGTGGCGTTACCATTCTCAATCTTCCCATTGATTTACTTCACTTCGAAGAAATCACTCATGGGCGAGTTCACCAACGCCAAATGGAATACCTTCCTTGGATATGCGGTAGCAGTCATCCTAACGATTTTAAACTTCAAATTAATTTTTGATTTATTCTAAAACGAAACGGGCATCTTCGGGTGCTCGTTTTTTGTATCCTTTCCTAAATTTCACAGAGGTTTTATTGTATTTTCCCAGAGAATAGGATAGATTATAAGTGAGAGAGTTGAAACCGCATTCAAAGGTTGAAATATAATAGTAGGGTTAGGAGGATGGTTATGAGTTTTTCCATTTCGTGAAGATCCAAATAAGGCAACGATCCTGTGCAAGCATATTGCAAGAGGGGAACAGCCGATTTTATATGTAAGTCATGACGAGGACGATGGCATGTGGCAGTTTCTATGCAACGAGGAGCATACCATTGAGGACTTGATGCTAGTGACCTTGAAACAAGCCTACGAGCTCGATCCGTCCATCGGGGAAATCAAAGACTTGCCTCTAGGAAAAAGACGCCTGGAGGGAACATCCACAACTGCCATGGAGAAGTTATAATTGAGGATGAATCGCTTGGTAATCGTAGAAAACGACAGTGAAAGGGAGAAAAAGAATGAAGAGTATTTCGAAAACAGTAAAACTAGGGCTTTGTGCAGCCGTACTTGTCGGTTTATCCGGTTGCGGACAGACGCAAAAAAAGAAACGACAACTCAGGCGGCTCCAGAGACAACAACCGTGGCCGCACAATCACAGGAAGCACCGCAGTGGGTTGCGACGTACACCAACATCAGCAATTCTTCTAGTGTTGAGGAAGTGAAGGCGTTGTTGTCTGCATACTTAGACAAAGAAAGTGTGGAGAAGTTCTTCGAGTTCGTGAATGACTACAATGCGATTGTGGGCGAGACAGGGTTGCAAAGGGGATTTTGCGTCGTTTACAAAAAAACGGAGTATGACGTTGAAAAAAATCAGTTCGCTTTTGGACTGCAAAACACGGCGATTTCGTTGGAACGAACTGCCGCATCAATACGTATGCGTTGTTGAAGAATAAGATTACGATTCCGAAGATTGCTGCGGATAGCGAGCTCTTATTTATCGATAATGATGCGATTGACAAGGGACATCTCTTTAGTGCGGACGAAAAAGAAGACTTGAATCGTTTGTTCTCGCGTGTGGAAACGGAAGCCACCACAGATGTGAAGACGCATGCCAAGAAGATGGAACAGTTCCTGTCGCAATTTACTTTTGACGAGAATGCGCGTATGCTCTCGGTCGTGATTCACGATAATTTGGACGGGGAATCGCTCTTTATCGGCCATGTGGGAGTCTTAGTGCCAACAGGGGACGGGTTCCTCTTCGTCGAAAAACTCACCTTCGAGGAACCATACCAAGCGATTAAGTTCAAGACGAAAGAAGACGTCTACAAGTATCTTGAAACGAAATATCAAGACTATACCGGAGAAGGCCTAGCGAAGCCATTTATTATGGATAACAATAAATGGGTAGAAATGAAGTAAAAATAAGTTGTTCGTCTTAATCATAGAATCTAGAAGTAACGAGGGAGGGTGAAAGGATGGCTTCTAACAAGGAATACTTAGCCTATATTTTAGAACAATTATCAGAATTAGAGGATATTCGGTATCGAGCAATGATGGGGGAATATATTTTGTATTACCGGGAAAAGGTTGTCGGTGGAATTTATGATGATCGATTCCTAATCAAAAATGTGAAATCTGCCAGAGAAAGTATGCCTGACGCTTCATTGGAACGTCCATATGAAGGGGCAAAAGAAATGCTTTTGGTGGAAAATGTAGAAGATAAGGAGTTTTTTATGGAGTTGTTTAAGGCTATCTATGATGAACTGCCAGCTCTCAAACCTAAGAAAAAGAAATGATGGTTGGAGGAGGTTGTCAAGCGGTGGACGATTAGCAGACAGTCCTCTGAATCCATAAAGTTACGATAACACCTCTAGTAGTCTCAAAGTGCTACAGGTGTTTTTGATGTACTGGAAAAATAGTTGAATGGGAATATAACCTCCCTCTGTTATTTGGTATAATGAGGGTACAGGTTAAGAAGAATTCTGAAACAGAAAACAAACGACAAATCGCATTAGCGAGATACTTTTTAAAGAAAGTAGGATACTAAAGATGAACATGAGTATTAGAGAAATTATAGATAAGAAGGAGAAAGAATCGATTTCAAAAGAAGTTTTATATGATCTTCCAGAATGGTTTGGAATGCCAGAAAGCACGCAGGAATATGTCGATGATGCGATGGACAAACCGTTTCTAGCTTGTTTTGTAGAAGATAAACTCGCAGGATATATTGTGTTGAATGCTACGAGTGAGGATTGTGCAGATATTTTTGTGATGGGAGTCAAAAAGGAATTTCACCGCCAAGGAATCGGCCAAATTGAATGAGGCGTATGAACAACTGGCCCGGAGTTTAGGGTACACTTATTCCCAAGTGAAGACTGTGAAAATGGGGCATTACGAACAGTATGATCGCACGAATCTTTTTTATATGGCGATGGGGTATAAGGAGTTAGAATGCTTCCCGACATTATGGGATGAATGGAATCCGTGCCAAATCTATATTAAATATTTAGGGGGATGAAGCGGAAGATTACTACAGAAAATAGGAAACAGAGGTGAGTGCTATGAAAGTAAAGAAGATAGGAATCGTTAGCTTATCCAGCGGAATAATGGGAGAGAACTTTATTCAACATGAACTCAATCTTGGAAAGAAACGTTTAGAAGAGTACGGTGTAGCAGTTGAATTTTTACCCCATGCTTTAAAAGGGCTTGAATTTATTAAGCAGCATCCAGAATGTAGAGCGCAAGACTTGCTAGCTGCATTTCAAGATGACTCGATTGATATGATTTTAACTGCGATTGGCGGGGATGATACGTATCGCCTACTTCCTTACTTATTTGAACAGGACGCGCTTAAAAAGGTGGCTAAACAGAAGATTTTTTTAGGTTTTTCAGATACAACAATGAATCATTTAATGTTACATAAAGTTGGCATTCAAAGCTTTTATGGACAGGCTTTCTTACCGGATGTATGTGAACTTTCAGCGGAAATGCTCCCATATACGAAATCGTATTTTGAGGAATTACTGACAACGGGAAGAATTAAAGAAATTCGCCCAAGTGAGATTTGGTATCAGGAGAGAGAAGATTTTAGTGAAAATGGATTAGGGGTTTTGATGCCAAGTTTTCCAAATCAAGGGTTTGAATTATTAAAAGGAAATGCTCAGTTTAGCGGGCCGATTCTAGGAGGATGCTTGGAATCAATGTATGATTGTTTCGATTCTTCACTATATGCAGATTCTGTACAGCTTACTCAGAAATATAAGCTATTTCCAACGCTTGAAGACTGGAGTGGGAAAATTCTGTTGCTTGAAACAAGCGGGGAACGACCAAGTGTTGAGTTGTATCGAAAGATGATCCAAGCTTTAAAACAGTATGGAATCTTTGATGTAGTTTCTGGTGTATTGGTGGGTAAACCTCAAAATGAAATTCATTATGAAGAATACAAAGCAATCCTGCTAGAGGAGCTAGAGGACAAAGAGGTCTCTATTGTTTACAATATTAATGTTGGACATGCAACACCACGCTGTATTGTTCCTTTTGGAGTACATGCCCAAGTTGATGTAGATGCACAAGTCATCCGATTTGATTATAATAAATAGAGTAGAGATTAGAGTTAGAAATGGGGATAAGAGATGGATATAAAAGATTTTACAGAAAAAGAACAAGAACAAATAAAAAAAGGGTTGAGCACAGCGGTGTTGACGGACAAAGAGGCGGCTAAGAAAATTTTAGCGCTAGTGCCAGAAGAATGGATTAAGACAATCCCGTTCTTAGTAAGAGGCCATGCTACAACAAAAACTGTTCAACGCATCGCAAAAGAAAATCCTGAACTTTACGCAGTCGCAAAACAAGAAGGAGAACTTCCTGAAAAAGAACGTGAAGAATTGCGTGAAATCATCACTGGAATTTTCCAACAAAAGATGAACAAACATAACATTAAATAATGACAGTGCCGTGCATGGATTCGTGCATGGCGCTTTGTATTTTCGCTGAAATACGATACAGTAGGAAGTGAGAAGGTGGCCAGTAGAAAAGGGGGAGTAAAAATGGAACGAATTAAACCAGAAGATTTTCAAGTATTAAATCAAAAAGAGGACATTACGATTCTAGATGTCCGTGAAGTGGATGAATTCCAAGCAGGGCATATCGAGGGTGCCTTGAATGCGCCGCTTAGCACGTTAAAGAATGGATACGAGCAATTGGATGCGTCGAAACGCTATTATGTGATTTGCCAAGGTGGCATGCGTTCGGAACGTGCTTGCCAGTTCTTGGAGACAAAAGGCTTTGACGTGGTAAATGTAGAAGGAGGAATGAATCAGTGGAAAGCTTAAAACAAACAACCGAGGTGCAACTAGTTCCTTTTAACAAAAGCTTCCTTGAAACGATTTGGAAGATTGGTTTTTCAACGGAGAAGCCAGAGTGGACGAAGTTGAACGCGCCGTATTTTAATGATTATCGCAAGTTCGAAGACGCCAAAAGTTTCATAGCAAGCCCGATTGCAGATTTTTTAATGAGCGACGATTGCAGATGTGTTGTCGCTGACGGTAAGCCTGTCGGGATGGTTTCAAAATCATGGGAGGATGAAGCTACACGATGGCTAGAAATCGGAATTGTGATTTATGACGATCAGTTATGGAGCAAAGGGATTGCGACTACCGCGCTAACGAAGTGGGTGGATGCCATTTTCCATGAAACCGATGCGCTCGAACATATTGGCATGACGACTTGGAGTGGGAACGGTGGGATGATGGCCGTTGCTGAGAAATTAGGGTTCCTAAAAGAGGGCCAAATTCGGAAAGTTCGCTACTACCAAGGTCAGTACTATGATAGCGTGAAGTATGGAGTTTTACGCGAAGAGTGGAATACAAGAGCATAAGGATAAAGAAAGAGACTGATTACGAAAATCAGTCTCTTTTAGTATGTTAGTCATTATTTTCCTGGAGTGTTTGGATCTAAGCCCCAAGATTGTTCGATAAAAGGTCTTAAGGTTGTAACAATATTCGCAGAGCTTTCGATTGCGGCTGAGTATACTTTATCTCCTTTTTGGAAGACCCATTGAAATAGGTGTTTTCCATCTGAGAATGCTACTTTCATTAAGAAAGCGGACTCTAAAGCGAAGATTGTTTTAGAGCCTTGCAAAATCGTCTGATTTTTGTCATTTTGCCAGTAGCTATATAAACGGTCCGCAATTAACCGTGCCCCAAAAGTTTCGTCAGGGCCAAGTTCCACAGTATCTTTAGCGTACCCATTCAATGTCAATAGACTGTATTTGTCTGGTGAAGAATATTGGAACTGTTGGTTGCTATATTTAGATTCGTATAAGACCCAATCTTTAGGGATATTGACATAACCAGTATCCTCACGACCTACACGTTTAGTATCTGCAAGTGAGATTTCGTTCATTTCAGAAGAAGTGCTTGCAGTTGATGTCGGAGCTGTTGTAGTTGATTCAGTCGTAGTTTCTTTAACTGCTTCTGTTGTTGTTGCAGCTATTTCTTCAACAGTTTTATTTTCTCCTTTACCGAAAGCCGCTCCCATTAATGCAGATAGAAACGGTACCGTACTTAATGGAATTTTGTTTTTCATAATCATTGTTCTCCGTAAAGTGGTGACACCTAAGCTAGTTTAGCCGTTAGAGGATTATTGTCCTGGAGTTTTTGGATCTAAGCCAAATGATTGTTCAAAGAAAGGTCTTAAAGTATTGATTGTATCTGCTGTACCTTCGAGTGCGACATCATATACTTTCTCGCCTTTTTGGAAGACCCATTCGTACATGTATTTTCCGTCCGTAAATACTACTTTCATTAAGAAAGCTTGTTCTCCAGCAAATTTTGCTTTTACTCCCTGAATTTGCTTCACTTGTTTGTTATTTTCCCAGTGATCATACACATGGTTGGCAAGTAATTCTGCACCGAATTTCTCACCGTCTTTCAGTTTAATGTCATCTTTAGTGTACGCCTTCATTGATAACACATTGTATTTATCTGGTGAAGAAAACTGGAATTGAGTACCAGTATTTTTATCTTGGTATGCGGCCCAATCCTTAGGGACGTTGATATAACCAGATTCTTCACGGCCAACACGTTGAGTATCTTCAAATGATACCTTTTTTTCTGTAGAAGAAGCGCTGGCAGTTGTAGTTGGAGCGGTTGTAGTTGGTGTAGCTGTCGTTACTTCAGTTGTTGGCGCAGCTGCTGTTTCCGCGGTTTTCTTTTCTCCGTTTCCGCAAGCCGCTACCATTAAAGCAGATAGAAGCGTTACAGAGCTCAATAAAATTTTGTTTTTCATATTGTTTTTCTCCTTGATTAGGTTAATACCTGGTTTTTATATTATTGTCCGGGAGTTTTTGCATTTAAGCCCCAAGATTGTTCAAAAACTGGTCTTAACGATTTAACCATGTCTTCTGTACCTTCGATTGAGACTACGTAAACGATATCCCCTTTTTGGAGAATCCATTCGAACATAGTTTTACCATCGGAGAATGTTGCTTTTATTAAGTAAGCTTTTTCTCCCGCAAAATCAGCTTTCACGCCTTGAACACTAGTTTGTTCTTTATCATTTTTCACGCCATTGAGCAAACGATTTGCAATTAACTCTGCGCCAAACGTTTCACCATCATTAAGTTTAACTTTATCTTTAGAATAAGACTCTAGATACATAATATTATATTGATCTGGTGACGAATAATAGAAGTTATCAGGGTTGTTTGAGGCTTTGAATACTACCCAGTCTTTAGGGACGTTGACATAGCCAATATTATCTTTCCCAACACGTTGAGTGTCTTCAAGTGATACTTTTTTTGTCTCTGAAGAAGTCCCAGGAGTTGTTGTTTTAGCAGTAGTCGTTGGAGCAGTAGTTGTTGGTGCAGCTGTAGTTTCTTTAGCGACTTCAGTCGTTGGTGCAGCAGCAGGTTCCGCTGTTTTCTTTTCTCCATTTCCGCAAGCCGCTACCATTAAAGCAGATAAAAGCGTTACAGAGCTTAATAAAATTTTGTTTTTCATGATGATTGTTCTCCTTAACAGGTTTATTATACTTGTATTATATCACACGTGGATGAAAAATCAACTAGGAAAATTTTTGGCTAAAAAAGAGGGATAATAGAGCATAACAAAAGAGACTAACCATAGCGATTAGTCTCTGTTATTTAATTATTGATTATTTCCCAGGAGTTTTTGGATCTAAGCCCCATGATTGTTCAATCAAGTCAATCATTTTTTGAAGAGTGCTTTTGTCTCCGTCAAAGGCTACTGTATATACTTTATCACCTTTTTGGAAGATCCAGGTAAAGAAATATTTTCCATCTTTTGTGAGAGATTGGATGACAAAAGCATCAATTCCAATCACTTTGGATTTCGCACCTTGAATTTTAGCGATTTCAGAATTGTTTTCGTATGTAGTATATAAACGGTTCGCAACCAATTCTGCACCCCAGGTGTCATTTTTCCCAAGTTTTACTTGGTCTTTAGAGTAGCCAGTTAATGTCACAACATTGTATCCATCTGCTGTGTATTGATACTGTTGTGGGTTGTTTCCTTCGATTTCTTTGAACTCTACCCAGTCTTTAGGAACATTGACATAACCAGTATCTTCACGTCCGATACGTTTAGTATCTGCAAGTGAAACTTCTTTTTTTTCAGAAGAAGCGCCCGCAGTAGTTGTCGGTGCTGTTGTAGTTGGAGCAGCAGTAGTTACTTCTGTTGTTGGAGCTGCAGTTGTTTCCGTTGCTTTCTTTTCTCCGTTACCGCAAGCCGCTACCATTAAAGCAGACAGAAGCGTCACAGAACCTAATAAAATTTTGTTTTTCATCATGATTGTTCTCCTTAGAGTTGTTATAGGTCTATTTTACCATTAATGAGATGGAATTTAAATAATACCAAAAAGAGTATAAAAAAGAGACTAACCATGGTGATTAGTCTCAGTAATTAACGATTGATTATTTTCCAGGAGTTTTTGGATCTAAGCCCCATGTTTGTTCAATCAAATCAAACATTTTTTGAAGAGTGTTTTTGTCTCCTTCAAAGCTTGTTGAATATACTTTGTCGTCTTTTTGGAAGACCCAGATGAAGAAATATTTACCATCTTTTGTAAGAATTTGAACTAGAAAAGCATCCATTCCGGAAACTTTTGTTTTAGCGCCTTGGATTTTTTCGATGCTAGGATTTTTTTGGTACGTACCATATAAACGGTTCGCAACCATTTCTGCGCCCCATGTTTCACCTTCGCCAGGTTGGTATTTGTCCTTAGTGTAGACGTTTAATGTCACAATATTGTATCCATCTAATGCAGCATATTGATACTGAGGGCCACCATTGGCAGATTTGAATTCTACCCAGTCTTTAGGAACGTTGACATACCCAGTATCTTCACGTCCGATACGTTGAGTATCTGCAAGTGAAACTTCTTTTGCTTCAGAAGAAGCGCTAGCAGTAGTTGTTGGAGCTGTTGTAGTTGGTGCAGCTGTAGTTGCTTCCGTAGTTGGTGCTGCAGTTGTTTCCGTAGCTTTCCTTTTTCTCCGTTTCCGCAAGCCGCTACCATTAAAGCAGATAGAAGCGTCACAGAACCTAATAAAATTTTTGTTTTTCATGATGAATGTTCTCCTTAAAAAGTAGTTGTCACAAGGTTATTTTACCATTCTTTAGATTAAATTTAAATAGAGTGCCAATTTTTTTCTAGAACTGTGAAAAATGTGCGAATCAGTCTCTTTTAGTATTGTCTAGGAAATTTTGGATCTAAGCTCCATGTATTTTTGTAAAAATAGATCTTAATGAGTTAATTGTTTCTTCTGTACCTTCGATTGCAACGCGATAGACGAGATCGCCTTTTTAGGAAGAACCAATCGTATAGAGTTTTTTTCCGTCTGTAAATGTTACTTTTTAATAAGTAAGCTTCTTCTCCAGCAAATTTTTGTCTTGACAGCGTCTAAACTAGTCTGTTGTTTGTCATCTTTCCATTTAACAAACATGCGATTCGCAACTGCTTTTTGCTCCCCATGGTTCCCCATCGTTAAGTTTAAATTGATCTTCACTAAAACTTCTGAGTAATATAACAGTGTATTTATCTGGTGAAGAATAACGGAATAGATCAGGATATTTTTCGCTGCTGTATACTATCCAATCTTTAGGGACATTGATATAGCCAACATCTTCACGTCCGATACGTTGAGTATCTCCAAGTGAGACGTCTTTTGCATCAGAAGAAGCGCTAGCAGTTGTTGGAGCAGTCGTCGTTGGTGTAGCTGTCGTTACTTCCGTTGTTGGAGTTGCCGTTGTTTCTGTTGTTTTCTTTTCTCCGTTTCCGCATGCGGCTACCATTAAAGCAGATAGAAGCGTTACAGAACTTAATAAAATTTTGTTTTTCATACTGATTGTTCTCCTTGATTGAGTTCAGAGTTTGTTTATTTCCCTGGAGTTTTTGGATCTAAGCCCCAAGAGTGTTCAAGAATAGGTCTTACTGTTGCGACTGTATTCTCTGTTCCTTCCAGTAAAACGTCATATACTTTTTCTCCTCTTTGGAAAACCCATTGGAACAAGTATTTGCCATCTTTCAATTGAATTTTAATAAGGAAAGCATCCTCGCCAGCAAATTTTGTCTTTTCCTTTTGCGTTTTTTCGACTTTAGGATTGTATTGCCAGCCTTCATACAAGCGGTTAGCTAGTAATTCAGCCCCAAAGTTTCGCCAGCGTTGACGGTTAATTGATTTTTGCCATATCCATTGATCGTAATCATGTTGTATGCATCTTTTGAAGCATATTGGAATTGAGGGCCTCCGTTTGGATCTTTGTATTCTACCCAATCTTTAGGAACGTTGAAATAACCAACATCCTCGCGTCCTACACGTTGCGTGTCAGCTAGTGTGACTTCTTTTGTTTCAGAAGTTACTGCTGTTGTTGTAGGAGTTGTTGTAGGAGTTGTTGTAGTTACTTCTGTTGTTGGCACTACAGTTGTTTCAGGTGCTTTCTTTTCTCCCTTGCCGCAAGCTGCTACCATTAAAGCAGACAGGACTGTCACAGAACCTAATAAAATTTTATTTTTCATGATGATTTTTTTCTCCTTAAAAGTGGATCTTACGTCTGTATTTTTACCAATTTTATTTCTTGTTTTAAAGATAGTTTTTATTTAATGAATAAAACTAGCAGAGAAATATATAGGGAATCCACATTTTTCTTATTCACATAAGCAATAAGATGGATTATAATTGAAAAGAAACCGTTATCAACGGTTTTTAGATATTCGTGGGGGAATTAAGAATGAAAAAGGTATATTTATTAACGTGGAATCCGAATAATTGGAACTGGCCAGATTATAAGGAAAAGGTGCAAGCTGTAAAAGAAGGTAAGACAGTCATTGAATCGTGGACGAGTAGTAGTAAACAACCCAATGTAGGAGACCAAGTATTCTTATTAAAAAGCCAAGTGGGAATCATTGGTCACGGACATGTTGAAAGAGCTTCATATGACGCACCTCATTACAATGCTGAGAAGGCCAAAGAAGGACTCAAAACGAATCATATTGACGTTAAATTTGATTGGCTAATGGATGAAATTGAAAATAATTATATTTCGCTTGATTTATTAGAAAGAGTGTTTCCTAAGCAAACATGGAGACCACAATCTTCAGGTATCGAAATCAAAGAAGAATATATAAATAATTTAGAGAAAGTTTTTCAACAAGTAAAATCAATTCCAAACTCTCGTATTGATTTTGGAACTGTATATACTTTTTTGAAAAATTATTGTAGAAGAATTTATAGCGATCCTGAAAAAGCAGGTGACAAAAAAGCAGAAATGGAAGAAATAAAAAAAGTTGGGCAAACAGCTTATCGAGAATTTAACAAATATGGAGAATTTATTGAGAAGTTACTTCCTGGTTATACGATGGGGAAAATCAACTAGTTGGCAAAATTCGGGAAATCTTATGAAGTATTTTTGGATAGAATTAAAAAAAGTCGGCTACGAAGAATTAGCGCATAGTATTTCTATTTCAATGAATGCATATCCAGAATATAACAAGCAAAAGGGTGTAACTCTATCTGTCAGAGTTGAAGCAAAAGATTCTCAGTGTAAAAAGGATTCTATTTTTTCTGAAAAGGAAGTTTATAAAATTCACAATAGTATTCTAGATATACCTATCAAAAATGACAACTTGTATTATCAAGCAAGTGTGAAATCTAGATATACGGATACATTCAAAAAATTTGGTATTGACGCAGAGGAAGTACGTAAGGAACTTGACCAATTAGAAAAAGTTCAAATTGTTAAGGAAATAACTGGACCTTATATAGAACAAAATACCCCAGATATTTTAATGCAAACTGTACAAGCAATTGCCGAATTAATACCGTACTATGAACACATTTTAGAGGTTAGAGAAAACAGAATTAAAGAAAGAGAGGGCAGTTTGATGATAAATGAAGAATCAGAAACAACATTTAATTCAAATCAATCAAGAAATGATATTGCAAAAAACACTATATTATATGGTCCTCCAGGAACAGGGAAAACGTACTATACTGCCTACTATTCAGTTGCAATCTGTGAGGATGTTTCCATTGAAGACTTGGAAAAACAATCATACGAAGACGTGTTAAAAAAATATGATTTTTTAAAAAAAGAGGGAAGAATTGCCTTTACAACCTTTCATCAATCGTATGGGTATGAGGAGTTTATTGAAGGAATTAGACCCGTAATGGCAGGAGAGGAAGAAAAGAAATCAATAGAATATGAAATTGTCCCTGGAGTATTTAAGAAATTCTGTGACGAGGCCTCTCTCGTTGATGATAAACCTTATGTTTTTATTATTGATGAAATTAATCGAGGAAATATTTCTAAAATATTTGGCGAGTTAATTACTTTGATTGAGGAAACAAAGAGAAAAGGTGAAGTAGAGGAGTTGACGGCTTTCTTACCTTATTCACAGCAAGAGTTCGGAGTTCCAAATAATGTTTATATTCTAGGAACAATGAATACGGCAGATAGATCCATTGCATTGATGGATACAGCGTTGCGTAGAAGATTCAACTTCATAGAAATGATGCCAGATTGCAGAACCATTGAAGATGTTGTAATCCGTCAAAACGAGAAAGAAGTTAATGTCGGAGATGTCTTAGATATTATCAATCGAAGAATTGAATTTCTATTTGATAGAGAACATACAATTGGACATGCCTTTTTCACTTCTCTGAAAAATGGAGATTCGAATTCAATTGAAAGATTAGCAGATATCTTTAGAAACTCCATCATTCCTCTATTACAAGAGTATTTCTACGATGATTATGAAAAAATTCGTCTTGTTCTAGGAGATAATCATAAAAAAGATGAGCAATTTCAATTTATTAAGAAAGTAAACATTATGCCTAAAGAATTGTTTGGAGAGTCTATTAGATTAGAAAGTACAGCTTTGTATTCATTGAATGAGGATGCTTTGGGTAAGATTGAAAGTTATCAAGGAATTCTTTTGCCTCAACAAGAGGACTAATCAGGTGATTGTATGAATGATAAATTACTATCAATGAAAGAGTTCGAATTTATCACATCGAATGAAAGTTATGCCGAAATAGAAGGTAATGTTCATTACTTAAAAGAAAAATATTTTAAGGAACTTGATGATTTTATTCGAAATCAAGAGAGTACTGATGATGAAGGGGATCCTCTAGATTTTCTTAGAACTAGAACAATCAAAGGAGTAGGAAATGTAATCCAAGCAAAGAACTTTGTAGGGCTCATACAGCTGGAAAGTGGATATCAGATTCAGATTCTTCCAAAAGTAGATTTTGGGTCAAACGATACTGGGAAAACTACAAAAGAAGTATTTATAGATATGTTAAGGTCTATGAAAGATTTCCCAGGCAAAGTGTTTAGTTCTGCAAATTTAAGAACAGAGAGTATAAATCTATATGAGATTTTTATTAATATGTATCTGTATCAATTATCTTTACTTACTCGCAGAGGTCTGAAATCTGCATATGTTTCTCAAGAAGATACGCTGAATGTGTTTAAAGGAAAATTATTAATCAATCGACATCTTAAAGAAAATATCGGTCATGCAGAGAGATTTAGTCTTGCTTATGATGAATTTAATTTAAATAGACCTGAGAATCGATTAATTAAATCGACGCTGTTAAAATTACAGAAAATCAGTACGAGTTCAAATAACCTAAAATTAATCCGGCAACAATTAATCTATTTTGAGTTGGTAGAGCCATCTTGGAATTATGCTAATGATTTTGATAAAGTTCAGATTGATCGTACTACGAAGGATTATGAAGAGATTCTGGTTTGGAGCAAAGTATTCTTGATGAATAAGAGCTTTTCGACATTTTCAGGGGAAACTAAGGCTCGTGCTTTATTATTCCCGATGGAAAAAGTATACGAATCTTTTGTATCGATTCATATAGTGGATATTTTCGAGAGAAAGGGATATTCAGTATCTACTCAAGATACGGGTAGATATTTACTGAAAGAAGATAATCGCAATATATTTTCGCTAAGACCGGATATAGTTATTGAGGATAAAAATGGAAATACCATTATTATGGATACCAAGTGGAAACGATTATATGATTCTCCACAAGAAAACTATGGTATATCTCAGGGGGATATGTATCAAATGTATGCATATTCGAAAAAATATAAAGCGAATGAAGTTTGGGTGTTATATCCAAGAGTGAATGAGTTAGAGAATAGAATCATTGAATTTAGAGATGAAGATACAAAAATCCATATCTTCTTTGTTGATGTTTCAGAGATTGAAAAGAGTATCAAAGAACTGTTGGAGAAAATCAAAGGTTAAATCATACAAGTTTTGAGGGAATAATCATGCTTATTTTAAAATTTATCCTATTCGCACTAGGAATCACATTTTCAGTTTTCGGATATCTCATCGTATTCAAAAAGAAGTTTGGGCTCATCAATGATTTTGAAGCTCGTAAGAAGGTAGGAAGTCAAACGGACGCAGATGCGATTCGTGTGGGTAAGATTGTGTTAACCTTAGGTGCTGGATTGCTAGTACTATTTGTGCTATTAATGATATTTACGTAGAGAAATACTGTAGAAAGAGAGTTTGGCAGTGAAGGAATTAGCATTAACATTAGAAGATACGCAGTGGGAGAAGACGGAGATTACGCATGATCGGCATGTTGCTCGTGCAATCGTTGTGGATGAGGAAGGATTTTTCTACTTTGTGCGTGTTTGTAGAGATGATATTTTCGGCAAAGGAACCTTTATCGAAACGGCTGGTGGTGGTGTCGAAGTTGGAGAGAGTCCCGAAGAGGCGATTCATCGGGAGTTGAAGGAAGAACTTGGCGCTAGTGTGGAGGTGCTGTGCAAGATTGGCACGGTGAGCGACTACTACAATCAGATTCACCGTCATAATGTGAACCACTATTTCCTCTGTCTCGTGACAAGTTTTGGAAAAACAGAGATGACGGCTAAAGAATTAGAGGAGTTCGAGTTGTCAACCTTGAAACTCACTTACGAAGAAGCTGTCGAAGAGTACAAACGATGCGCGGCAAATCATGGGGCGTCCTCTTGTCGAACCGCGAATTACCGGTTCTAGAGTGGGCGAAAGAGTGGCTAGCTTCTGAATAGAAAATATAAGACCTGGCAGAAATGTCAGGCATTTCTTTTTTTATAAAAGACATATTGAGAAAAAGTAACGTAATTAAATGATGAGAGGAGGTAAATGAAATCGTGGCTAAATTATGGTACAATTAAGTCACAAAATAAAAGGAGGAATGAATATGAAAATTATTCCGATGAGAGATTTAAAAAACACAGTTGAAGTAGAAAGACAATGCAAAGAAGAACAAGGTCCTATCTTTGTGACTAAAAATGGGTATGGGAGATTAGTCGTGATGGATATTGAATATTATGAAAGCACGATTCAAAAAATGGAAGAAGCTCGACTACTAATTGAAGCACTTGAAGATGTCGAAGAAGGTCGTGTGCTAGATGGAAAAGAGGCACTTCTAAAATTGAGGGAGAAGTATGGAATATGAGTTTGAACTGACCGAAAAAGCGAATAATGATATTGAAGGAATTCTCTATTATCTTTCCAAGAGATTAATGACTCCACAATCAGCCGCTCATTTTATGGATGCACTGACGAAAGGGGTCAATCGGATTTGTACATTTCCTGAGAGTGGAGAAGTTTTAGATAACAAATTTGTTCCAACAGATATGATTCGAAAGTCTCTGATTGGAAGGTATGTTATTTACTATCTCGTGATGAAGAGGAAAAAGAAAGTTCTGATATTGAGGGTGTCTCATGAATTAAGAGACGTGAGAAATATCCTTCAACAGACAGATTTTAATATCGAAGAATCTAGTTCAATGCTCTTAGTTTAGCAAATCATAGAGTTGAATTAGGGATAACGTAAGAGACCTGGCAGAAATGTCGGGTCTTTTTCTGTTAGTGATATACCCTATACGTTTTTTTCACCAGAAAGGACGAAATTTAAATAAAAACTCTATTGTAATCAGGATGAAGGAGGACTATACTAAATCTAGTTAGTGTGTTTTTTAACAAAGTAAATTAGGGGGAATTAGGGTGAAGATTCAATCGAAGTGGAAATTGGGGTTATTAGTAGTCGCTTGCGTTTCTTTAGCAGCGTGTGGGGGACATAAGAAAGAGTCTAAGGCGACAACAGAGGCGGTAGCGAAAGTCACAACAGTTGAAACGACGACAGTGGCGCCTGCTCAGTTGCCAGATTCGTTATTACCGTTTAAGAAGGAAAAACAATTGGTATTGGGGGATCTTGATAAGTTAGAACGTTCTACATCTGCTCATATTCAACTGAATATTAAAGATAAACCAAAAGCGAAGAGAGAACCGAAATTAGTGTGGATCCAGTTGGTTGGCATAATTATAAGATGCCAATTGATGATTCAGGAAGTGGGAAAGAAGCTTGGTTGATGAATCGTGGACATTTAGTCGGATATCAATTCAGTGGGCTAGATAATGAACTACGTAATTTAACACCAATGACAGCCCTGTTAAATACAGGTAGCTTGTCCGATAAGGATTCGGCAAACCAAACCGCGATGCTTTTCTATGAGAATAATCTTGCGGATTGGATTAATGCTCATCCGAATGATTGGTTGGATTATAAAGTAACACCAATTTACGAAGGGGATGAACTGATTCCTCGAAAAATTGAGTTACAGTATGCTGGAATTAAAAGCGATGGAACTCTGATGAAGATTTCATTTGGAACAAAACAAGAGAACATCGATAAAGATGGCGTGACTCACGTAACGCTTGATAATACTTCGCCAAATGCGAAAATCGACTATGCGACTGGTAATGCGGAGCCGTTATTTGCGAAGAAGAAAGTAGAAACAACTGTTGCCCAGACAGAAGCCGCTACAGAAGCGACTGTGAATCAAGAAGAACAGCGCACAGTTTATGTAGCTAAAAAAGGAAAATCGGATGTGTATTGGTACAATAAAGCGAACATGCCACACAATACAAATTGGGGTAATGTTGTAGAGATGACAGAAGCACAGGCAAAACGGTTAGGAAAGCGACATTCCTCTAAGGAATAAAAAAAAGAGCACCACACAATTTGTGTGGTGCTCCTTTCGTTTAATCTTCCTTCACTAAATACCCTAATTTGTCGAGGGCGTCTTCGATATAGTCGAGGTCTTGTTGGTTTTCGGCTTCAACTAGATGATAATGCACACCGTCTGTTAGAGACGACAGTGGGCGGAAGTCCGCTTGGTGGATTTGCTCCAAGAAGTGCTGAACGTCACGGCGACAGGTCAGCTTCACGAGCGTTTGGATTTCGCCATAGACGGGATGGTCGATTTGAATATTTTGGACACGACCTCCATTATCAACAATGGCTAGAAGTTCACTCTCGATAGCCTCGGTATCGTGTTTGACCTTGAAGAGGCGATGAACGTACGGCGAACTCTCTTGCTCCTTGTAGACATATCCGCGGTTCGTCGATAGAATCGTTTCCCCATCAGCTCGAAGAAGTGCGATGTCTTGCACGATAATTTGTCGTGTTACGTGGAAATGTTCCGCCAGGCTTTGACCGTTGAGTGGCTTTGGCGCGTTTTTCAGCAGTTTTAGTAGTTCAGCTTTTCGTTCTTTTGGCATAGTGTCCCTCTTTTAACGTCTTTTTTGTAAAACTTTATACACCGCTAGTGCTATTTCATAGTCTACCATACTGTGAATCACTGTACCAAATCCGACTAGGACGAAGAGGACGTAAAACATGCTTTGAAGATCCGTTCCTGAAACGGAGTAGAAGAGCACGCAGGCTAATACTTCGCTGACTGCGTGAATGAGCGCCAATACGAAGTTGAAAATCCATGACGCTTTGCGGTTTTCAAGAGTCTTTGGATATTTTTGTAGGAAAAAGGCTCCAAGTGTCGCAAAAATAATATGCGAAAGCGCGCGGAAGACAATCACGAGCGGGTACGCCCCGGAAATAAAGAATCCATATGAGGACCCAAGAACGACAAAGATGGCCATCCACGGATTAATAAACATCGCAATAAAAATCGCAACGTGGCTTCCGAGTGTGTACGAAGCTGGTGGAATCACCAATTTTAATGGCATCGCGATAGGAATGAAGATGGCAATCGCGGTTAATAGTGCGGTTAGTGTCATAAAACGAACATTTTTCATCAGAATAAAACTCTCCTTTTGTTTACTGTATATACAGTAGTATAGTTCTGTGTATACAATAAATCAATAGGGAAACTCAACTTTTTCGCTCACTTTTCGCTCATAATTCGCTTGATTTAATAAAAAAGGCGTCTAAGTAGAGGGACTGACCCCAAAAAGTGAGAATTATATAAAAACACCCTAGGGCTACCGTCTCCGGTATTCAACCGGAGACAGGTAGTCCAATTTTTGTTGGATTCGTTTTTCATTATAATATTTGATGTAATTTTCTACAATTTGAATTACAATAGAAGATGAAGTTATTACTTCATCTTTTATGTAGAAAGCTTCGCACTTTAGGGAAGAATGGAAGCTTTCGATGGGCGCATTATCTGCGGGGGTCCCCTTACGGGACATACTGCGGATAATGTTTTTTTCTTTACATAAATTGTAATATTCAGCAGAAGTATAAACGCTACCTTGATCACTATGTAGTAGAACATCCTTAGGTAAGTCAATTTGATTTAATGTATCCAATACAAACTTAGTATCTTGTTTAGGACCAATTGTATAAGCAAGTATTTCTCCATTGTATAAATCCATAATCGACGATAAATATAATCGTTTAGGTCCGAAAGGCAAATATGTGATATCAGTAGTCAGCTTTTGCATAGGTTTGTCCGCTGAAAAATTTCTGTTTAGAGTATTGGCAGTAATTGAGAATGGTTTACCTATTTTGATAGCTTTTTTTGGTTTTACCGCACAATTCCAACCATTTTTTTGCATAATCCGCTGCACAACCTTATGGTTAACAATCTGATTTAATTCCTTCTGAATCAAATACTTAATTTTTCTGTATCCATAGATGAATTTGGTTTTTCTTACAAAGTTTACCAATAGTTTCTTCGATAACTGTTGGAGAAAAATCTTTCTTTTTCCATCGATAGTAAGTAGATATAGGTACATTAAGACAGGAACAAATTAAATCTACGGTATATTTACCTTTCAATTCTTCCACTAATTTTACAACTGCTTGAGGCGACACTTCCTTTCCAATTCCTTGTATTTTTTTAATATTTCTAATTCAACTTCTTTTCTTCGTAATTCTAATTTTAATTGATCGATTTCAGAAAGTTTAGCCATTCCTTTTTCATAAGAATATTGTTTACCCACCTGTTGGTGGAAACGATGAGTTTCTCCATTTTTATACCATCTAAACCATGTTTCTACTTGCGTTTTGTTTTTAATGTTTAACTCCTGCATTACTTGTTTTTGTACTATATCCCTGTAATTTCATTTCTACGGCTTTATTTTTAGTATCGACTGAATAAGCAACACGATTTTTAACCATAAAAAGACACCTCCATGCGTATTTGATAATATTGTACCAAATCCAACTTGGAGGTGTTTTTATTTAATTCTCATTTACGGGGGTCAGTGCCTAGACGCCTTTTACTATTTTTTAAGGGATTGAATTTGTTCAAGAATATAGGTTTCAATTTGTTTGAATTTCTTGTCGGTGATTTTTCCACCTTTTTGTTTAGCTAAGTATAAATAAAATTGAACAGGCTCTGTCTCGTCTAGTTCAATTAATTGAATACCGTTAAGTTTCAAGAAGTCCACGAGAAGACCTACCGTATTTTTTTGCTTGATAAAGTTTTCAAATCCATGAATATCGCTGACCTCGGCTAAAATATTTGGAACGATTCCGTACGTATTCATAAACCGCCAGAATACTTCATTGTGAACAAAGTGTTCGTTAAAAAGAATGAATTCTTCTTGCTCTACTTGAGAAAGGTGAACATGCGATGCTTTTTCCAATGGATGATTTTTAGACACTGCCAATTTAAAAGGGAAGGTTGCGATTTTTTTCAAATCATGTTGCGAACTAGTTACTTCTTTGCATGTTCCGAATAAAGCAATATCTAGTTGGTTTGATGCAATCTTCTTCGTAATTTCTTTAGAGCCATCTTCCAGTAAGATGATTTCTGTACCAAAAATCTGTTCGAGTGAAGACAAATGTTGGGTCAAATCGAAGAATCGAGAAAGAGCGGCAGTAATTCCAATCTTTACACGGCTATTATTGGAGGCTTTTAGGGCAGCCTTTCCCATTTCAAGTTGTTGCAAGGCGTTTTGAGAAAATTGTCTAAAAATTTGCCCTTCTTTTGTGAGGGAAATTTTTGAATGGGATTGGTCTCTAACAATGAGCTGAACGCCGAGTGTATCTTCTAACCCTTTGATTGCGTAGCTAACAGTTGGTTGACTGACCTTGAATCTAGCAGCTACTTTTGAAAATGATTTTAAACGGCATAACTCGTTAAAGTACTTCAGTTGTTGAAGTTTCATAAACGTTCCTCCTCATATATAAAAAAATTATAAGACGACCTCTGTTTGACTATGCTATAAGTTATTTTTTAGAATGTCAATCGTAAAGAAGGCTGAACGATTGATAAAACTTTTTATGGTGAATAGAATTAATTTCGTTTTATATATTTATTGTGAAATTAGTGATATAATTAATTATATCAAAATTCTCATTCGTTTTGAGAATATACAATCGAGCGTCAATGTAAAATTGAAAGAAGGTGTTTGCTTACCAAAGGCGATAATGATAGTTCCTTTAGAAGACGAACATTTGAAATCTGTCTATGTCGAGTCTTCTAGAGAATAGAAGGCTTTTTTATTTATATACTCACCTAGACAGATGAACGACTTTACACCCGGGTATATAGTACAGTTTCATCAACAACCATTTAAGGAGGAATCACCATGCGTGGACACGAAATTTTAAACAACCCTTTCAAAAATAAAGGGACAGCATTTACACAAGAAGAACGTCAAGAATTAGGATTGGTTGGATTATTACCACCGTACGTTCAAACTTTAGAAGAACAAGCGGCGCAAACCTATGCACATATGCACCAAAAAGCAAACGACCTTGAAAAACGTCTTTTCTTAATGGAAATCTTCAACACAAACCGTACTTTATTCTACTATTTATTCTCACAACACTTAGAGGAGTTCAACCCAATCGTGTATGACCCAACAATTGCAGACACGATTGAAAACTACAGCGAACTCTTTGTAGATCCACAATATGCAGCATACTTAGACATCAACCATCCAGAAAATATCGAAGCAACATTGAAATGCGGCAGGCGACCGCGATATTCGTTTAATCGTTGTGACGGATGCAGAAGGAATTCTTGGAATTGGTGACTGGGGTACAAACGGGGTGGACATCTCTGTTGGTAAATTAATGGTCTATACAGGAGCAGCCGGAATCGACCCAGCAAGTGTTCTTCCATTAGTGATTGATGCCGGAACAAACCGTCAAAGTTTATTGGATGATCCAAATTATTTAGGAAATCGTCATGAACGTGTGCGTGGTGACCGTTATTATGCCTTTATCGACCAATTCGTTGAAACAGCAGAACGTCTTTTCCCTAAACTATATTTACACTGGGAAGACTTCGGACGTGGCAATGCGGCTAATATTTTAAATAAATACAAAACTCAAATCCCAACTTTTAACGATGATATTCAAGGTACAGGAATCGTGACACTTGGTGGCGTGTTTGCCGCAATGGATATCGCTGGTGAAAAACTAACTGACCAAGTGTACTTATGCTACGGTGGGGGAACTGCAGGGGCAGGAATTGCTTCTCGCGTGCTTCGTGAAATGGTCGTTGATGGTCTTAGCGAAGAAGAAGCTTATAAACGTTTCTTCATGGTCGACAAACAAGGATTGTTATTCGACGATATGGACGATTTAACTCCTGAACAACGCCCATTTGCGAAAAAACGTAGTGATTTTGCCAATGCAGATAAATTAACCGATTTATTAGAAGTGGTAAAAACTGTTAAACCAACTATCTTAGTGGGAACTTCAACGCAACCTAGTACATTTACAAAAGAAGTTGTTGAAGCAATGTGCGAAAACACAGAACGTCCTGTGATTTTCCCATTATCAAATCCTACAAAATTAGCAGAAGCAACAGCTAAAGACCTTATCGAATGGTCAAACGGAAAAGCTTTCGTTGCAACAGGAATTCCTTCAGACGACATTGAGTACAACGGTGTTAACTATGTTATCGGACAAGCGAACAATGCGTTAATCTACCCAGGTCTTGGATTAGGAATGCTTGCTTCAGAAGCGAGTCTATTAACAGACGAAATGATTGGTGCTGCAGCGCATGCCTTAAGCGGTATTGTGGATATTACAAAACCAGGCGCACCTGTGTTACCTCCATTCAAATATGTGGCAGAAGTGTCATTGAAAGTGGCAACAGCAGTCGCTAAAAAAGCACAAGAACAAGGTCTAGCACGCGCAGCTGAACAAGATATGGAAAAAGCTGTTCGTGACTTCAGATGGACACCAAAATATTAGGAGGCGATGTGGATGTTATTTCTAACATCTCTTGAGTCCATTATTCCAATTATTGCACTGATTGTGCTTGGATATTTCCTACAAGTAAGAGGCTGGTTCCATAATGATTTTGGCAATGATTTGTCTAAATTAATTATGAACGTGGCGATGCCAGTATCAATTTTTGTTTCCGTGTTAAAATATTTAACTCTAGAAAAATTGATTAGCTTATCAGGAGGACTCGTTTATACATTTGTTGCTTTCGCTCTTGGATATATTGTGGCATTTTTAAGTGTCAAAGTCTTTAAAGTAGCGCCAGGACGAAGAGGAACAGTCATTAATACATTCGTCAATGCGAATACAATCTTTATCGGGTTACCTTTAAACATCGCATTATTCGGTGATGATGCATTAGCTTACTTCTTGATTTACTATATTACGAATACGATTTCGACTTGGACATTAGGTGTCTTTTTAATGACAAGCGATAGTAAAAGTGGAAAGAAGAAACAAGAATCTCATTTCGATTGGAAGAAATTACTTCCTGCTCCGTTACTTGGATTTATCGTTTCAGTAGTGTTCTTGATTATTAATATTCCACTGCCTAGTTTCGTATCAAGTACATTAGGCTATGTAGGAGGATTAACAACTCCATTATCACTTGTATACATTGGGATTGTATTAGCCAAAGCGGGTATTAAGACGATTCGATTTGATAAGGATAGTATCGTAGCATTAGTAGGGCGTTTTATCGTTGCCCCAGTATTAATGTTTGCGGTTCTTAAATTGATGGCACCAGGAATGGTTACTGCGGAATATCAAACATTTATGATTCAGTCTGCAACACCAGCCTTAGCCGTACTACCAATTTTAGCGAATCAAGGGGATGGAGATGTCGAATTCTCAACGAATATTGTCACTCTAAGTACAGTATTATTTGTTATCGTCATTCCAATTATTCAAACGATTATCGGTTAAAGAGACTTCCCAGCTGAAAAGCTGGGAGGCCTTTTTTATTTTTCAAAACTAGTTATAGCCAGTGATTTCTTGAAAAAAACAGCGTGGTACTATACTATTAGAAGGTAGAAATTCAAAGAGCAAGGAGCTTATTATGAAACAAAAATTCGGAATTATTTTAGCTGCGGGTAAAGGAACTCGTATGAAATCTTCCCTTTACAAAGTAATGCATCCCGTTTGCGGAAAACCAATGGTAGAGCACGTTGTAGACCAAGTTGAAAAAACTGGAGCTACTGAAATCGTAGCAATCGTTGGACACGGTGCCGAAATGGTACAAAACCACCTTGGAGAACGTGTTTCTTATGCCATTCAAGCAGAGCAATTAGGAACAGGCCATGCGGTGTTACAAGCAGAATCTCTCTTACAAGGAAAAGAAGGAACAACGATTGTTATCTGTGGAGACACTCCATTATTAACAAGCGAAACTCTTTCAGCTTTAATGGAAGAACATGAACGTACAGGCGCGAAAGCAACAATCCTTACAGCGATTGCCGAGGATCCAACAGGATACGGTCGTGTGATTCGCGATACGGACGGTTCTGTTCTAAAAAACGTAGAACAAAAAGACGCCACTCCTGAAGAACAACAAGTCAAAGAAATCAACACAGGTACTTACTGCTTCGATAACGTAGCTCTTTTCAGCGCTTTACATGAAGTAGGCAACGACAACGCTCAAGGCGAGTACTACTTACCAGACGTATTAGAAATCTTGAAGAAACGCGGAGAAGTGGTTTCTGCTTATCCAATGAAAGATTTCGACGAAGGTATGGGCGTTAACGACCGTGTAGCTCTTTCTAAAGCTGAAAAATACATGCGCCTTCGTATCAACGAAGAACATATGCGCAACGGGGTTACTTTAATCGACCCTGAAGCAACGTATATCGAATCAACTGTTCAAATCGGTGCGGACACTGTGATTGAACCAGGTGTTGTCTTAAAAGGCAAAACAGTCATCGGTTCAAACTGCTTCATCGGAGCACACAGCGTGGTTCGTGATAGCGTGTTAGAAGACGGCGTTCGTCTTGTAGCAGCGAACATCGAAGAATCTCATATGAAACTTGACAGCAATGCAGGTCCATTTGCACACTTACGTCCAAATTCTGTATTAGGCGAACGCGTTCACGTGGGGAACTTTGTAGAAGTGAAAAACTCAACGCTGGGGGCTGATACAAAGTAGGTCACTTAACATACATCGGGGATGCCGACCTTGGCGAAGATATTAACGTTGGTTGCGGAACTGTGTTTGTAAACTACGACGGTAAAAATAAACACCGTGCGACAATCGGTAGCCATGTATTTATTGGATGTAACGCCAATATCGTTGCGCCAGTTACAGTGGGAGATGATGTATTTATCGCTGCAGGTTCAACGATTACCGAAGATGTTCCAGCTGGAGCACTTGCGATTGCACGTAGTCGTCAAGTAAATAAAGAAGATTATGCTTCAAAATTACCATCTGCTCAAAAAGACTAAAATTTTTCCAAAAAAAATTAGCAAAAATATTCAAAAATCAAATAAAAAACGGTATGATAGTACTATAAAATAAACTTCGGGGGTTATCATTGTGGAACATTATTCCGATCCTAATTTAAAAATATTCGCTTTAAGCTCAAATCGTCCTTTAGCGGCAAAGATTGCTGAAGAAGTCGGTTTAGAACTTGGTAAAGTTTCTGTTACTCAATTCAGCGATGGCGAGATTAAAATCAATATCGATGAGAGTGTACGTGGTTGCCATGTGTATATCGTTCAATCAACTTCTTATCCAGTAAATGATAACTTAATGGAGTTATTAATCATGGTGGATGCATTACGCCGTGCGAGTGCCAAAACAATTAACATTGTTATTCCTTACTATGGCTACGCTCGTCAAGATCGTAAAGCACAATCTCGTGAACCAATCACTGCAAAATTAGTTGCAAACATGATTACTCAAGCCGGTGCAGACCGTGTGTTAACACTTGATTTACACGCTGCCCAAATTCAAGGGTTCTTCGACATTCCAGTGGACCACTTATTAGGAGCTCCACTTCTTGCGAACCACTTCTTAGAAAACAACTTCAAAGATAAAGATATCGTTGTTGTATCTCCTGACCACGGTGGGGTAACTCGTGCTCGTAAAATGGCTGAGTTCTTACACGCACCTATCGCGATTGTTGATAAACGTCGTCCAAAAGCAAACGTGGCAGAAGTCATGAATATCATCGGTGAAGTAAAAGGAAAGTTGCCGTATTAATCGACGATATGATTGATACAGCTGGAACTATTACTCTTGCTGCACAAGCGATTAAAGATGCAGGTGCTGAAGAAGTATACGCTTGCTGTACGCACGCCGTATTATCTGGACCAGCATTAGAACGTATTAACAACTCAGTGATTAAAGAAGTCGTTGTAACTGACTCAATTGAAGTTCCTGTAGAAAAAACAGGTGGCAAGATTGTTCAAATCAGCGTTGACCAATTAATGGCGGAAGCGATTCGTCGTATTCACGAAAACCGTTCAGTGAGTCCGTTGTTTATCGAGAAATTCACTATTTTAGATTAATAAAGAATTGTTAAAATAAATGAGCCGAGGCTATGGTCTCGGCTCATTTTTGTTTATACTGAACCTAACATAGAGGAGGTTGTCATGAAACGAAAATGTTCAAACAGAGCAGGGTGGTTTACCCTTATCTCATTTATTTGTGGGGTAGTTACACTGGTGACGTTTGATGAGATGGATTCATCTGTAAAAACTATTGAAAATATGGACGAAATCGGTGCAGCTATTTTAGTGCTATTTTCAGCGATGACCATCGGCGGCATCTTCTGGATGGGGTTGAATTATTGGAGAAAAACGCGTCAGGAACTTGTGAAGTTGCAATATACATCGGTTACACCTGAAACGATTGAAGATTATTACAGAGCCACTGCAAAGGCCGTTCGTAAGGTTGGAGTTTCTGTCATTATTTTTGCATTCATGCTCGGTGTGTTTTCACAGTTCAATAGCGTTTTTGAAGTGATTGGATTAGTGGTGTTCTTATTTGGAATTGCCATTTGTTTATTCTCGCTAGCTCCAAGGGCACTTGCCAAACAAATTCAGAAATAAACGATTCGATAATGTTGGAGGTTTTGAATGAAACTAGAGAAAACAAAAAATATCGCAGAAGCCTTGATGTGGATTGGATTAGTGCCACAATGGATTTTCGCGACTAGTCGTGGCGTCCCAGGAGGACTATTGATAGCCATCTTCATTATGCCGATTTTCATGATCATGACGTTTGTGAGTTTCTTGATGCACATTTTAATCGCGGTGGAAGAAAAATCATTTAAAAATACTTGGTGGCAACTACTGCTCACAGGGGCTTGGTTCATTTTTCAGTATTTGCTAGTCACTGGAGTGATTCACATTTGGTAAGAAGAGATTTGGGAGAAAGAGAGTTATGGAAGTACAACATTTTGAAAAGCAACCAGGGTTAGTAAAGATGCATAAGGTCGCTACTGTCTTGATGTGGATTTCGTGGGCCCTTTTCTTTGTGGCGATGTTAGGGGCGGTGAATTATTTCTTTGCAGAGGAGCAACTGCTACTTATGATGCTGTATATTTTAGCAGTGGCGTCAGCGGGGTTCCTTCTCAGTTTTGCATTGTTTAGTTGGATTTCATTTAAACTAAAAACAGTGAAAGAAACAGGATGGCAGCTTCTTCTTACAGGAGCTTGGGGCACCTTTTTGTTATTGTTCTTCGCGGGAGTAATTCGATTTTGATAAAAAAGGTTTAGGAGGAAGAGAGTTATGGAAGCACGACATTTTGACAAACAACCAGGGTTAGTAAAGATGCATAAGGTTGCTACTGTCTTGATGTGGATTTCTTGGGCCCTTTTCTTTGTGGCAATGTTAGGAACAGGTGCCTTTTTCTTAGTAGGAGAACAACTGCTCCTTGTGATGCTGTATATTTTAGCAGCGGCGGCAGGAGGCTTCCTTCTCAGTTTCTCGTTGTTTAGTTGGATTTCGTTTAAACTACAAACAGTGAAAGAAACAGGATGGCAGTTGCTCTTAACAGGTGGATTCCTCATTACGTACTTGCTGTTTTCGATTAGACTCTTTTATTAAGGGGAAACAAATGCAAGAAACTGCAGGTTATGGTACAATAATCCGGCAAGAAATAAGTGAACTTAGCGCACGAGTCGCACTCACTATTGGTGATGCAGCTCGTGCTTTTCGATTGATTTAGAAAAAGTCGTTCACTTAATAGATGATTTAAAGATTGAAAAAGGAGATTAAGATGAGTTTCAAAATTGGAGATATTCAAATTGATAATAGCGTAGTTGTGGCCCCAATGGCTGGGATTTCAAACTCTGCTTTCCGTGTCACTGTAAAAGAATTCGGTGCCGGTTTAGTCGTTTGCGAAATGATCAGCGACAAAGGGATTCAATTTCGTAATGAGAAAACATTAAGCATGCTTCATATCGAGCCAAACGAGTATCCACTGAGCGTTCAAATCATGGGCGGAAATAAAGATACTTTAGTCGAAGCGGCGAAATACGTAGCTGAAAATACAGAGGCTGCCATCATCGATATCAATATGGGATGCCCTGTAAACAAAGTCATTAAAGCAGAAGCCGGAGCAAAATGGTTACTAGACCCAAATAAAGTATACGAAATGGTGGCGGCGGTTGTAGACGCAGTTGATAAACCTTTAACCGTGAAGATGCGTACAGGATGGGACCACGAGCATTTATATGCGGTGGAGAATGCCCTTGCTGCAGAACGCGCGGGTGCAAGTGCCGTTGCGATGCATGGTCGTACTCGTGTTCAAATGTATGACGGGAAGCCGACTGGGAAATCCTTGGCGAAGTGAAGAAGAACTTAACGCGTATTCCTTTAATCGGTAACGGGGACGTTCGTAGCCCAGAAGATGCCAAACGTATGATTGACATCGCAGGCGTGGACGGCGTGATGATTGGACGTGCAGCTTTAGCGAACCCTTGGATGATTCGCCAAACGGTTCATTATTTAGAAACAGGCGAATTGCTTCCTGAAAATACCGTTCCAGAGAAAATCGAAATTGCGAAATTACACTTACAACGACTTGCAAACCTTAAAGGAGAAGCGGTCGCAACAAAAGAATTCCGCAAACTGGCAGGCTATTATTTAAAAGGAGTGCCACGTGCCTCTAAAACAAAAGTAGCCATTAACGAAGCTGAGAATTTACAAACCGTAGAAGCGTTATTAGACCAATTCGTGGTAGAGCATTTAGAGCGTGAAGAACGTCAAAAACAACGCTTGGCAGAAATTTAAGCAAAAAGCCTTGAAATACTTTCAATAAAGCCTCTTCTTTTGGTACAATAAGGAGAGTTATGAAGAACAAGCAGCGTTCAAAGGAGGAACAAACGTGTCTTTCGAAGTAGAAACACAAGAAACATTAAATGACCAATTACAAGTTCGTCGTGAAAAAATGAGTCAATTACGCGAAAAAGGAATCGATCCTTTCGGTACTGGCTTCAAACAAAAAAACACAACTGAAGAAATCCACAAACAATTTGAAGGAGCTACAAAGGAATCTCTTAGTGAGCAAGAGCCTGTAACGGTTCAAATTGCTGGACGGTTGATGACAAAACGTGGAAAAGGAAAAGCTGGTTTTGCCCACATCCAAGATGGCAAAGGCCAAATCCAAATTTACGTGCGTAAAGATGCTGTTGGAGATGATGCGTACGAAGTCTTCACAAAAAGCAGACTTAGGAGACATCGTTGGTGTTGTAGGGACTGTCATGGTCACAAACACTGGTGAGTTATCTGTTAAAGCAGAACAATTCGTTCATTTAACAAAAGCGCTTCGTCCACTTCCTGATAAATATCATGGATTAACAAACGTAGAACAACAATACCGTCAACGTTACTTAGACTTAATCAGTAACCGCGAAAGCTTTGACCGTTTCGTTACACGTAGTAAAATCATCCGTGAAATCCGTCGTTACTTAGACGAACGTGATTACTTAGAAGTTGAAACTCCAGTACTGCACACATTAGCGGGTGGGGCAAATGCTCGTCCATTTATCACACACCACAATGCGTTAGATATGGAATTATACATGCGTATCGCTACTGAGTTACACTTAAAACGTTTAGTAGTAGGTGGGATGGAACGTGTATATGAAATCGGACGTGTTTTCCGTAACGAAGGTATCGATACAACTCACAACCCTGAATTTACTTCAATCGAAATCTATACAGCTTACACAGACTACAAAGATGTCATGGATTTAACAGAAGGAATCATCTCAGACGTTGCCAAGAGAGTATTAGGAACAACATTAGTTCCTTATGGCGAACATGAAGTGGAATTAAAAGCTCCATGGAAGAGAATCCATATGGTTGATGCCATTAAAGAAGTAACAGGCGTTGACTTCTGGCCACAAATGACAGACGAAGAAGCTCGCGCAATCGCGAAAGAAAAAGGCGTGAAAGTAGAAGATTCAATGACGTTCGGACATATCGTGAACGAATTCTTCGAAACATTCGTTGAAGAAACATTAATCCAACCAACATTCATCTACGGACATCCAGTGGAAGTATCTCCATTAGCCCGTAAAAACGATGAAGACCCACGCTTCACAGATCGTTTCGAATGCTTCATCTGTACAAAAGAGTACGGAAATGGCTTCACGGAGTTAACAGACCCAATCGATCAACGTGAACGTTTCATGAAACAAGTAGAAGAAATCTGCTGGGAACGACGAAGCGCATCCACATGATGAAGACTTCATCCAAGCGTTGGAATATGGTTTATCTCCAACGGGTGGGGTAGGTATCGGAATTGACCGTTTAGTTATGTTACTAACAAACAGCCAATCAATCCGTAACGTCCTATTATTCCCAACGATGAAAAACTTAGACTAATATTGAATTTAGTGCCCCGTTTAAGGTTCGCCTTAGACGGGGTGCTTTTTATTTAACCGCAATTACCAAATATGGAATTATCATATTTGATAATTTTGAAGTGCACCCAAAAAGTTAGACAGAAAATCTAACTTTTGGGGTGCTTTTTATGAAATTAACTTATGAGGATAAAGTTCAAATTTATGAACTCAGAAAACAAGGAGTTAGCTACGCACGACTTGCAGATACGTTCGGTATAAATGCGAGAAATCTTGTCTATATGATTAAATTGATTGATCGTTATGGTTTAGAAATAGTAAAAAGAGGGAAGAAAATTTATTATCCTCCAGAAATAAAAACAAGAAATGATTGATAAAGTCTTACATGAAGGTTTGAGTATAGAAAAAGTTTCTCTTGAATACGGTCTTCCAGGTCCTGCGATGCTTTATAACTGGCTCGCACAATACAAGAAAAAAATAAGTATACTATTGTTGAGAAAACAAGAGGGAGACTACTTAAGATGGGACGTAAGCCAAAAGAAAAAAACCAGAAGAGATGACAGAACTAGAACGCCTTCAGGCTGAAAAATGAGTATTTAAGAGCGGAGAATGCTATTCTAAAAAAAGTTGAGAGAACTCCGCTTGAAGGAGGAAAAGAGAAAGAAGAAAGACACAGATTGTCAGAGAGTTAGTGCCAGAGTTTCCTTTAGATATTCTTCTAAAGATTATTAAACTTGCTCGTTCAACTTACTACTATCACTTAAAAGCAGCTAAACCTAGAAGATAAGAATCAGGCCGTAAAAAACGAAATAGAAACTATTTATAACGAGCATAAAGGAAATTATGGCTATCGTCGTATTACTCTTGAACTTAGAAACCGTGGTTTCATCGTAAACCATAAAAAGGTACAACGCCTGATGAAAATGTTAGGTCTAAGGGCTCGTATTCGCAGAAAACGTAAGTACTCTTCTTATCATGGAACTGTTGGAAAGAGAGTTGGAAACATTATTCAACGCCAATTTGAAGCTTCAAAACCGATGGAAAAGTGCTATACAGACATTACGGAATTTTCTATCCCAACAAGTAACCAAAAACTATATTTATCACCAATTTTAGATGGTTATAACAGCGAAATTATAGCTTATTCCCTTTCGTCTTCACCAAATTTAGACCAATTAAAAGATATGTTAAAACAAGCTTTTAGAGAAGAACAATACGAGAGTACTATTCTCCACAGTGATCAGGGATGGCAATATCAGCATGAGTTTTATCATAGTTTTTTAGAAGATAAGGGAATTAAGCCATCTATGTCCCGTAAGGGTAATAGTACTGACAATGGCATGATGGAATCGTTCTTTGGCATTCTTAAATCAGAGATGTTTTATGGCTATGAGCAGACATTTAAGTCTATAAAGGAACTTGAGGGAGCAATCGTCGACTATATTGATTATTACAACAACAAACGAATCAAAGTAAAATTAAAAGGACTTAGTCCTGTGCAATACAGAACTAAATCCTTTACTTAAATTAATTGTCTAACTTTTTGGGGTCAGTACAAATTATCATATATGATAATTTCGAAAAGTGATTCACGTAAACAGGACAGATTTAGAACACTAAAAGTAACAAATGTTCACAGGGTTGTAGTTGACTTTCTGTACATTTGAATATACTATGAGGGCAAGTTGGAAGAGAGAGCTTTTCCAGACTGAATGTTATAGACGAAAGAGACCTGCACGCGATTCGAGCATGGCTTGAATAGAGTGCTTTTTTACTAAAGGAGATCTAATGAAATATTTTAAGCAGTTTGGCTGGATTATGATTGTGACCTGTATCGGTGAAATCATGAAATATTACATCCCTCTTCCGATTCCAGCAAGCATCTATGGACTTGTCTTAATGATGACTTTATTAATGACGGGTGTTGTTAAAATTGAAAAAGTGTATCAAGCAGGGACATTTTTAATCGAGATTATGTCACTGATGTTTATCCCGGCTGCCGTTGGAATTATCGAATCGTGGGATCAATTGCATCGTATTATTGTGCCAGTATCTATCATCACGATTATTACGACATTTGTAGTAATGATTGTTTCGGGAAAAGTAACGCAATACGTCCTCGAGAAAGGAGCCCAAGATGGTGAATCAACTCGTTCTTAATACAGCAACAATCGGGCTCGTGATTAGTATTATCGGTTTTGAAATTGGTGTATTTTTACGTGACCGTTATAAATGGCCAATCTTCAATCCGCTGCTGGTAGCGATTGTTTTCGTCATTATTGTATTAAATGTCTTTAATATCGACTATGATAGCTATTACGCGAGTGCGGATAACTTAAGCTATCTCTTGACGCCCGCAACGGTCTGCTTAGCGATTCCGTTGTACCAGCAAATCGAGCAATTGAAGAAGCATAAAGGGGCTATCTTTGCAGGGATTACGGCAGGAGTGTTGACGAGCCTTTGCACGGTTTGGGTGTTATCATTCGTCTTTCAATTAACGCACGAAGAGTACGTAACATTACTGCCAAATCAATTACAACTGCCATTGGAATGGGTTTGTCTCAAGAGTCCGGTGGATATGTGACGATTACCGTAGCGGTGACTATTCTTACAGGGGTTCTAGGAAATATGTTCTGTGAAATCATCTGTAAAGTAACAGGTATCACGCATCCAGTCGCAAAAGGAATCGCGATTGGAACGTCTTCTCATGCGATTGGAACAGCGCGTGCGATGCAATTAGGGGAAGTCGAAGGTGCGATGAGTGGTCTATCCATCGTGATTTCAGGGATTATCACATTAGTAGGCGCACAAATTTTTGCAGGATTTATTTAAGCAGTGGAGAAAAAGCAGAATTTCTGTTTTTTCTCCTTTTGTTTTAGCCTTTGTCATACAAATTTAATGGAATAGTATTCGAAAACGTATAGTATTTATGCAGATTTAGGGCTATGATGGAGATGAACATACTTCATATAGAAAAGAGCGAGCGTTATGGAAAAACATTGGTGGCAAGAAGTCGTCGTTTATCAAATCTATCCACGTAGTTTTAAAGATTCAAACGGGGATGGAATTGGTGATTTAAGAGGGGTTATCGAGAAACTCGATTATTTACACACGCTTGGAATTGGGGCAATTTGGCTTTCTCCAGTTTATAAGTCACCTAATGATGACAATGGTTATGATATTTCTGACTATGAAGACATCATGGACGAGTTCGGAACGATGGCGGATATGGAAGAATTAATCGCCGAAGCCGATAAACGCGGGATTAAAATTGTCATGGACCTTGTTGTGAACCATACGTCTGATGAACATCATTGGTTTATTGAGTCAAGAAAAGGAAAAGACAATCCATACCGTGATTACTATGTGTGGGCGAACCCTGCCGAAGATGGCGGAGCACCCACAGATTTACAGTCAGTCTTTTTAGGTAGTGCATGGAAATACGATGAAGCCAGTGGTCAATATTTCTTGCATTTATTTAGTCAAAGACAACCTGATTTGAACTGGGAAAATGACAAAGTGCGCCAAGAAGTCTATGACATGATGAATTTCTGGATTGATAAGGGCGTTGGAGGATTCCGCATGGACGTGATTGATTTAATCGGGAAGATTCCTTTAGAAGGGATTACGTCAAATGGGCCAAAATTGCATGAATATTTACAAGAAATGAATAAGGCGACCTTCGGAGATAAAGATTTATTGACGGTTGGGGAAACATGGGGAGCGACACCAGAAATCGCGAAACTCTATTCAAACCCAGAGCGTCATGAATTATCGATGGTCTTCCAATTTGAACATTCACTCCTAGACAATGAACCGGGAAAAGAAAAATGGGACCTTAAACCGCTCGATGTGACGGAGTTGAAAGCCGTACTCTCAAAATGGCAAACAGAACTTGGGGAGGAAGGCTGGAACTCATTGTTCTGGAATAATCATGATTTACCAAGAATCGTGTCACGTTGGGGAAATGATAAAGAGTACCGTGTTCGTAGCGCTAAGGCATTTGCTATTTTATTGCATATGATGAAAGGGACTCCTTATATTTATCAAGGGGAAGAGCTTGGATTGACGAATACGCCAGTTTCTAGCATAGAAGAGTTGGATGATATTGAGTCCATTAATATGTATCATGATCGTATTGCTAGAGGATTTAGCGTTGAGTCGATTATGGAATCTCTAAATGCAAAGGGGAGAGACAATGCGCGTAGACCAATTCCGTGGACTGCCGAAGCGAACGGGGGATTTACAACGGGGACACCTTGGTTAGCTCTCAACCCAAACTACAAAGAGATTAATGTGGAAGCAGAGCAACAAAATCCAGACTCTGTATTCCATACGTATCGAAAACTCATTCAGCTTAGAAAAGACCATCCAATCGTGGTTTGGGGCGATTATGAGCTTCTTGAAACGTCTTCTAATGTGTTCGCATATTATCGCACGCTTGGGGAAGAAAGATGGTTAACGGTCGTGAATTTATCAGATTCCGAGGAAGAAATCTCTGTAGATGCCCGATTTAATAAGGTTTTGGTGGCTAATACAGAAAATGAGGTTACAGATTTACACGCTTACAAACTTTCTCCATGGCAAGCCTTTGTAGTGGAATTGTCTGGCAATTGAAACAATTTTCATATATAATGTAAGTGCATAAAAATAGGTAAAATAAATTGTGAAATTTTTGTTAATAACTTTTCACAAACAAAGTTGCTAGATACTATTGCAATAATAATTAAATTTGTGATAATATATGTTTTTGATTCAACAATTATGAAAAAAATATGGTATAATAGTTTGAAAAAAATTAAAAAGGAGAAAGGGGATGGACGATGAAAGCATTTTTAGTGAAATTACAAGAAGGTTTTAAATCATTAGGTTTAGCGAGTCAATTGGGAATTACGCTTGGCCTATCTTTAGCGATGCTAGCAGGTGTTTACGGTATTTCACAAGCGATGAGTCCGATGCAAAAAGGTGACTCAAGTCGTAGAAGTACAAACAAGTGCGCCAGCAAATTCGTCAACTCCTTCAAGTAATACTGAAAAGAAAGAAGTCGCCGAGAAAAAAGCAAGAGACAACTCAAGCTCCAACAACTGAATCTGTAACTACAGAAAAAAACAAGTGGTTACTGAAGAAGAAAAGAACGCAAGAAACGTTCAAGGAAATGTTGCGCAGGCAACTCCAAGCCAAGAGCGCAGAAGAGAAGAGTCAGAAAAATGGTCCTCAGACAAGAGAAGCAACTCCAACTGAAGTTCCTACAGTTACTTCAAGTTCAGAAACAGTAGTAACACCACCGCAACGCTTGAAACCGTTAGGGAATACGGGACAAGAGTTTGCGACGTTGGACCAAGCTACAGCATGGATGAAGGAACAGTTAGACCAATCAGCAAAAGACCAAGAAGCTGGGAAGCAAAATTGGGTTTATTCTGGAAGAGCTTATGAAATTCCATGGAGTGACGGGTCTAAGACCGCAACCGTTGATTTGACGAAAATTGAGTCTTACACACCAGCTCCTGCACCAACAGAAACAACTTCTGCAGAGACGGCTGGAACGCCTGGAACAGATCATTTATAAAATTGAGCACTTTGGTAGCAATGCCGAGGTGCTTTTTTGTGCTTACAGGATAGGAAACGAAGCGGGTTTATGATAAAATAAGCGCATCTTATTAGAGGAGTGAATATAAGTGGAAAATAAAGGACGTCGTATTTTAAGTATATTGGGGACTATAATTCTAGTATGTGTGACCATTTATTGGCGCAATGAATCAAGACGTAAGGAAGAACTCTATCAAGCTCAAATACGAGCGACACAAGTAGATTACAGGGCTGAGAATGAGAAAGCAATTAAGTGGCTTAATGCTTTCTCAGAACAAGTGAAGGCTGCGGAAAAACTAAAAGGCGCTGAAATGAATGAGGATATCTCGCAAGGATATAAAATTGTGAAGTTGAATGGCAAGTTCTTAATTGTTAAAAATTTAGATGTTGATAAAGCAACTGAATTAACAGGAGTTTCAGAAGTATATGTAGTTCCGACAAAAGACGAAGACTTCAATAAAGAATACAACTTACTTACTGTTAAAAAAGATGGTGAGTGGAGAGTAGTAGACGAGACAAAGAGTGGAAAAGAAATTCTTGTGCTCACAGGTGAAACGATTACTAATAAGACTACTTTCCGAGTGAAGGATAAGACATTATATATCGAGTAAAAATAGAATGCAAAAAAAGGTGTGCTAGCAATCTTTGGCACACCTTTTCGTTTCAGTTAAAATCGGCTTACATCGGTTTTTGAGCAAGCATTGTTACGAACCGCATTTTAATAAAGTTGCCGTCCTTATCTCTTTGGTGTAAGTTGCCAAAATCTTCATTGTGTTTATGGAATATCCATCCTTTGTAATAATTTTTTTCAATTCACCGCTTTGAAAAAGTTTTTTTGAAAAAAATTCATAGGACAAGGTGCATCTTCGGTTGACATGGCTGCTACAATGAGGTTATATCCTCCACCAACAGAAACAACTTCTGCACAGACGGTCGAAACGCCTGGAACAGATCATTTATAAAATTGAGCACTTTGGTAGCAATGCCGAAGTGCTTTTTTGTGCTTATAGGATAGGAAATAAAGCGGGTTTATGATAAAAATAAAGCTTTATCTTATTAGAGGAGTGAATGTAAGTGGAAAAATAAAGGACGTCGTATTTTAAGCGTTGTTATCTCGATTGTGATTATTGCAGTGTATGCATTTTTACGTTTCCAACGTTATCAAGCAAGACATGAGCGCCAAAAAAAGAGCAACAAGAACAAGTGAAAAAAATTCTCAAGTGGTGCAACAAGCCTTGCAAGATAATCAAAAATAAATTAAACGAAGCTGCTGCTAAAAATTAAACAAGCAGCGGATAGCGTTAAAGACAAAAAAACTCAACAACTGAATCAGAAGAGTTGAAGAATGCTGAGATGAATAAAGCTATCGATGATGGATACAGCATTGTTAAAAACAAATGGTAAATTTTATATCGTTAAAGATAATGATTTCTCAAAAAGCAGTTGAATTAACAGGAGTAACAGAAGCGCTTGTAATCCCTACTACAGAAGAAGAGAAAAAAACTCAAAAATATAATGTGCTAGTTGTGAAAAAAAGACGGAGAATACCGAATTGTTGATGAAACAAAAGATGGAAAAAGACGTCTTAGTCTTAACCGGTGAAACCATCACTGAAGGTACAACTTTTTGTATTAAAAGGCGATACATTGTATATCAAATAGGATGTGAGCAATCGCGTTCAGAAATGGAACGTTGGACTCGAACGCCGGAAGGAACGTGAAACGTTCTGCGGACGTTTGAGGAAACGCACGCCATTTCTGCGATTGTGAGCTCAACTGCACAAGGATGTGAGCAAAAAGGACATCAGCAAATTTGCTGATGTCCTTTCTTTTTATTTTTTTAATAAGCCATTTTTATTTCTCGGCTAATAGTGTCACAAATCTCATCTTAATACGATTGCCGTTTTTCATCTGTTTTTATGCAGTTGGCCAAAGTCTTCATTATATTTATGCAATGTCCAGCCTGCGTAGTAGTCTTTCAATTCGCCACTTGCAAATGTCTTCGGAAAGTTTACTGGGCATGGCGCGTCTTCTGTCGACATGGCTGCCACGATGAGGTTGAACCCGCCAGGTGCTGTATGGGATTGCATATTTTCAATCACATCTGGAATTGCATACGGATCTAAGAACATCAAGACCACTGTTGAAATAATGACGTCATAGAGTCCTCCTGGAATATCGGCACTCTCGATGTTATAAGGTTGAATATCGATATCAAGCCCTTCCGCTTCCGCAATCTGTGATAATTTCGCAAGGCTCATTGAGTTGATATCCAGCGAAGTCACATCGAATCCTTTTTTCGCCAAGTACAAGCTGTTTCTTCCTTCGCCGCTTCCAAGATCGAGCACCTTTCCTTTAGGGAATTTCGGTGTTGCCTCAATAACCTCTGAGTGCGTACGCGTGAGGTCGTATTTTTTGGCAAAGTAATCTTCAGGAGTGCAATAAAAAGTGAGATAACATTTCAAGTCATCGCTGGCAGGTGAAACGCGGTGCCACGCTTGAGGTTCGACGAATGGAATCTCAGACTCTTTCGTAAAGAGGTGTTCTGCTAAAACATTTCCTTCTTCATCGAGTTCATAAAAAAAGTAAGAGCTCCTTCTAAAATTGTGAGGTGTGCCCAAGTACCCACTTTTTGTATTATGCATTTTTCTAAATGGCTCTGGTAATGTTTCTGCCGTCCAAGTCGGCATTGTTTTTATAAGGAATTAATTCGTGCTTCATAAGTAAGCTCCTTTCGCGGTTGTCACTCTCATTGTACAAGAAAAATAAAAAAAGGTAGAGAAATATTAGCTATTATATAGTAGGTTTAATCTTGATATAACCACTAGTTATAACTAGTGATAAAAAAGTGTTAATTGACTAGAAGGTGGTTTGCTGGTATCCTATTAACATGTTTATAAGACACGTTGATGAGAAGAGTAAAAGTGGAACTTTTCAGTAGAGAGTCTCGGTTGGTGAAAAGAGACATTAGTGGAAGCTTTGAAGATGGCCTCGGAGTGTTAATCGTCGAATGATTAGATGATTACGGGTAAGCCCGATACAGCTTTCTGTTTTGATTGAAACAGACTGAGATAGTATTTGTGAGAATACTATAAACAAAGGTGGTAACACGAGAATTTGACTCGTCCTTTTGCTAATCCATGTTAGTGAGGGGACGATTTTTGTTTGAGCAAAAGAAAGGAGAACACATGATTAAATTAGAAAATATCGACGTGACCTTTACGCAAGGTAAGAAAGTCGTAAAAGCCGTTCGAAATGTTTCTGTCAATGTGGAAGACGGGGATATCTATGGAATTATCGGATATAGTGGTGCTGGTAAAAGTACGCTAGTTCGTACCATTAACTTACTTCAACGTCCTACAAGTGGAAATGTGGAAGTCAATGGCGTAGATTTATTGAAATTGAAACCAAATGAATTGCGTGACGCACGTAAGAAAATTGGGATGATTTTCCAACACTTCAACTTAATGAATACGTTAAGCGTCTTTGACAATGTGGCTTTCCCGCTGAAAAAAGCGAAGAAACCGCTAGTGGAAGAAGGAGAAACAGCTGTTGATCCAAACGCGGAACCAAAATTGGTGAAATTAACGAAGAAAGAAATTAAAGAGAAAGTTGATTCTCTACTGCAATTGGTTGGTCTTGAAGATAAAGCAAACAGCTATCCAAGCCAACTATCTGGGGGACAAAAACAACGTGTGGCGATTGCCCGTGCGTTAGCCAACGACCCAGACGTATTGCTCTGTGACGAAGCGACAAGTGCGCTTGACCCTAAAACAACTTACTCAATCTTAGAGTTATTGAAGAAGGTTAATGAGCAATTAGGAATTACGATTGTGATTATCACGCATGAGATGCAAGTCGTTAAAGAAATTTGTAATAAGGTTGCCGTAATGGAAGACGGTGAAGTGATTGAGCAAGGAACAGTGCTTGATATCTTCACAAACCCACAACGCAACTTAACAAAAGACTTCATCGATACAGCAACTCATATCAACCAAGGAATTGAAACAGTTCTCTCACACGAGCAGTTATTGAATCTGAAGGATGGAGATTACTTAGTGAAAATTTCATTCGTCGGTGCTTCAACTGGGGAACCGTTGATTACGAAATTATCAACTCAATTCCAAGTAGCAGCGAATATCTTATTCGCCAACGTGGAAATCATCCAAGAAACTCCAGTAGGAACATTATTGGTTGGTTTATCAGGCGAACAAGAAAGCATCGAAAATGCACTTTCTTACATTAAAGGACAAGGCGTTTCAGTAGAAGTCTTAGAAGAAAAGGGAGGTGCCTAAGATGAATTTATTAGCCTTTATTGATTTTAAAACTTGGTTCCCAAACATCGACGCTAAAGTCTGGTTGGAAATTCAAAGCCACACTTGATACATTAATCATGGTTGGGTTAACAGGTTTAATCGCGGGTATCTTAGGGATTGCTTTAGGTGTGACACTGGTTGTTACGCGTGAAGGAAACATCCTTGAAAACAAAGGATTGTATTTGGTACTTGATAAAGTGGTGAACTTATTCCGTTCGATTCCATTTATCATCCTTGCCATGTTACTGATTCCAGTAACTCGTGCAATCGTAGGAACAACCATTGGTATTCCAGGAGCGATCGTTCCGCTAGTATTCGCAACCGTTCCATTCTACTCTCGTCAAGTGCAATTAGCGTTGACCGAAGTAGATAAAGGGGTTATCGAAGCGAGTGAAGCAATGGGATGTACACCGCTAGAAATTATCTTCCGCGTGTACTTAAAAGAAGGCTTGCCAAGCTTAATCCGTGCAAGCTCACTAACAATTATCAGCTTAATTGGTTTAACAACCATGGCCGGAGCGTTTGGTGCCGGCGGTATCGGTAACGTAGCCATCTCACGAGGTTATAACCGATTCCAAGGAGACGTTATCGTGGTAGCTACAATTATCATGTTAATCATCGTCTTCATCTGCCAAGCAATCGGTGACTATTTAGAGAAAAAAGCTACTAAATAACAGGATGTGAGTCTTCGCGGTTAGAAATCGACCACTGGACCAAACCAACGCAAACATCGTTAAAAACGATGTGCGTATGGTTTGGGAAGTGGACGCGATTTCTGCGAAGACGAACTCAACTACACAGGATGTGAGCTTTCGAGCTTAACAGCCCGAGTTCAACTACACCAGGATGTGAGACATCTCATCCAAAAACAAAAAATCAAACCAACACAAAAAGGGGAAAAACAAAATGAACATTAAAAAATTATTCGTAGCTGCAGCGGCAGCATTAACATTAGCAGCATGTGGAGCTGCACAAACATCAAACTCATCAAGCTCAGCTTCATCAGAAGCAAAACAAGAAAACAAACACGTTAAAATCGGGGTTAACGCAGGTAACCACGAAGTTTGGGACGATGTTATTGCTCGCTTGAAAGAAAAAGAAGGTATTGAAGTTGAATTAGTAGAATTCACTGACTACGTACAACCTAACCAAGCGTTAGAAAACGGCGACGTTGATTTGAACTCTTTCCAAACAATTATTTACCTAGAACGTTTCAACAAAGAGCAAGGAACACACATCAAACCAATCGGATACACAGTTATTGCTCCAATGGGTGTTTACTCTAAGAAAATCAAAAACGTAAGTGAATTAAAAGATGGAGATACAATTGCTATTCCTGAAGATACTTCAAACAACTCACGTGCATTACGTTTACTACACGCAGCTGGCGTAATCAAATTAAAAGATCCTAACAACACTTTAGCAACTAAAGATGATATCGTTGAAAATCCTAAAAACATCCAAATCAAAGAATTACCTGCTGGACAAACAGCTCGTGCTTTAGATGATGTTGCTGCTTCATTAATCAACAACGGTTTCGCTGTTGAAGCTGGATTCCAACCAACAAAAGACTCTATCTTTATTGAACAAATTACTGATTCTTCACAACCTTACTACAACGTAATCGCTGCTAAAGAAGGTAACGAAAACAATGAAGTATACAAAAAAATCGTAGAATACTACCAATCACCAGAAACAGCTAAGAAAATCGAAGAAGTTTCAAAAGGTGCTAACGTACCAGTTTGGGAAAAAAAGCTACTTTAAAATAACAAAACCTTAAGAGGCGTGCTTAGCATGCCTCTTTATTCAATGAAAGAAGGCAAAAGACGATGAGCGAAATTAAACAAAAAAAGCACAAGCGTTAAACGAATACCTTGTCGCAACAAGAAGACATTTTTCACGAAAAATCCAGAATCAAGCTTTAAAGGAGTACGATACTGCTGCCTACATTCAAAAAGAATTAACTGCATTTGGAATCCCATTTGAAAAAGTGGCCGAAACAGGGACGTTAGCTATTATTAAAGGTGGTAAAGGAGAAGGAAAGACAGTTTTACTTCGTGCCGATATCGATGCCCTAGAACTTCCTGACTGCACTGGCAAACCTTATGCGTCTAAACGTCCTGGGTTAAACCATGCTTGTGGACATGATGCGCATACGACAATGGGGGCTAGGAACGGCTAGAGTCTTGAATGAATTGAAAGATTCATTTGCAGGAACTGTCTTAATCGCGTTCCAACCTGCAGAAGAAATCGGTGCGGGAGCGAAGCAATTTGTCGCTTCTGGAAAAATCGATAATATCGATGAATCTTTTGCAATCCACGTCAATTCAGGACTACCCGTTGGATCGTTTGCGGTTGAAGGTGGACCAGTGAATGCTTCATGTGATATTTTTTTAAAAATCAAAAATCACAGGAAAGAGCGCGCACGTTGGACGTCCCTCATTTAGGACATGATGCGCTTGTGACAGCCAGTGAAGTTGTTGTTGCGCTTCAAACCGTCGTCGCTCGCGAAGTGAATCCAATCGACCGTGCTGTAGTTGGGATTGGCAAGTTGAATGCCGGAACTCGTTACAATATCGTTGCCAACGACGCTGAAATCGAAGGAACGATTCGTGCATTTAGCCACGAAACACGTGCGCATTTAAAAAGAAGCGGTAACACGTATCGCAAAAAGGAATTGCTGAACTCAATCGTTGTGAATTTGAAATTGATTGGTATGATGCGGCAGCTCCAGTGATTAACACTCCAGAGCTAGCAGAAGAATTCCAAAAAAAGTAGTTTCGAAAGTAGAAGGAATCGACAACCTAATCACAAAAATACGAATCATCTATGGGTGCCGATGATTTTGCGGACTACTTAGTGAATAAGCCAGGTGTTTATGGTTTATTAGGTAGCCAATCTGGTGAAGATACGGCTTACGGACATCACCATGAAAAATTCGATATCGATGAGCGTGTATTAGCGCTTGGTGTTGAAATTGAAGTGAAGTATTTCTTAAGCAGACTTGCTTAAAAATTGAGTGGAAAGGGTCGAAATGTTTTTTTCGGCCTCTTTTTCATTTAAAAAAACGTTAAAAAAATTTAAGTTTTACTGAAATGTCATAGGCAAGAAAGAAGCCGTATGCTATAATTCTTTTGTGTCTGAAAAATAGAACAGTTGTTTTTTTCAGAAAGAGAATGTGTAAGGTGATTTAGGAGGATAAAAATGATTCCATTATTAAAACGATTAGCTGAAAATTGTGCAGAAGATAAAGTAGTATACAAACATGACTTGATGTTGGAAGAAGAGTTGACAGCAAGCCTTGTCTGGGAGTACTCAGATAAGCTAGCGGCATACTTACATGAAACGTACAAAGGAAATAAATCTCCAATCGTAGTCTATGGTCATAAACATCCATTTATGTTGGTGTACTTCTTGGCTTGTGTAAAATCAGGTCATGCCTATTGCCCGGTTGATGTGAATACACCGATTGACCGCGTTGAAGATATTATCGCAACCGTTAAGAGCCCGGTCGTGCTCGTGAGTGAAGAAATAACGCTAGATGTACCAACGCTGACAGTCCCTGAAGCTAAAGAAGTCATTGCTTCTACGACGGACCGTATTTCAAAAGAGCATTATGTTCAAGGAGAAGATATTTTCTATATTATCTTTACTTCTGGAAGTACAGGGAAGCCAAAAGGAGTTTCGATTACTTACAATAACTTGAACCACTTCTTAGATTGGTATACAGGCTATTACAAAGAGAAAGGCCCACAAGTATTCCTTGGACATCCGCCGTTCTCATTTGATTTATCAGTGATGTCACTTTGGCCAGCACTTTATATGCATGCGCCACTTGTTCAAATTGATAAAGAGCACTTGCAAGATTTCAAAGTGTTATTTAAAACGTTAGAAGAGTCTAAAGCGACGGTATGGATTTCAACACCATCCTTTGCGGAAATGTGTTTAGTAGATCCAAGTTTTAACCAAGAATTGCTTCCTGAATTAGAGCAGTTTGTATTCTGCGGAGAGAAGTTGTTTAGTACAACCGTTGAAAAATTAATGGAACGATTCCCACGCGCAGAAGTGGTAAACACATATGGTCCAACGGAATCAACGGTTATGGTGACGTGGATGCCTTTAACAAGAGAATTGTTAGAGAAGTATCCAGATAATCTCCCTGTTGGTGTGATTAAACCTGGGACAACAGTGTTAATTGATGGCCCAGAAAGTGGAGAAATTATCATTTGTGGGAATACAGTCGCAAAAGGTTATTATGAGAACCCTGAAATGAATGCAAAACATTTCTTCGAAGTAGATGGTGAGCGTGCGTACCGTACAGGAGACGTGGGACATTTCGAAGGGGATTTATTGTTCTGCGAAGGACGAATCGATTTCCAAATCAAATTACATGGTCACCGTATCGAGTTGGAAGATATCGATAATAACTTATTAAAGAATCCGAAAATTCGTCAAGCTGCAACGGTTCCAGTACTAATGGATGGAAAAGTGAAATCCATTACTTCATTTGTCGTTTATAACGAACCAATTGAAAAACGTTTTGAAACAGTTAAACTCGTGAAAAAAGAATTGGCGCAACATGTGCCGGAATATATGATTCCAAAGAAAGTCGTCTTCTTAGACGAAATGCCATTAAATAACAATGGTAAAATTGATAAAAAACAATTGAAGGAGCTTGTGTAGTCGATGCATTATTTTGAAGGTCTCTCTTTCTTCATGACGCTAGGACTCGTTTTGATCATAGCGTTCATATTAAATGTCTTTCAAAAATCTACGTATTATCTATCATTACTATTCTCATTAGTGATGGTCTATTTCGTGTTTATTAAAAACGCCGGACCAACTGATTGCTCTATTGGGATTTGTAGTGTTAGGGTACATTTTTGATGCAGATAACCTCTAAGCTGAAAGACCGCAAGAAGACAATGCCGATGATGGTGTTGTTAGCGGGCTTGCCGTTAATTGTGGTGAAAGTTTTACCTGTGTTTCATGTGAATGGATATGGATTTTTAGGAATTTCTTATATGACCTTCAAATTAGTCCAAATCATTATTGAGATGTATGACGGGTTGATTGAAAAAAACCAATGTCTGTTCTCGATTACACGCATTTCTTGTTATTCTTCCCAGCGCTTAGTTCTGGGCCGATTGACCGTAGCAGACGTTTTATGGACGATTGGCACAAACAAAGAAGTCGAGGAGAGTACTTAGAACTCGCAGGTACAGGTATTTTTAGATTAGTTTTAGGTTTATTCTATAAATTGGTATTATCCGGAATGGTATTCCAACATATGAATGGACCGATGGGGAAAAGACGTGACCTATCTCATCGGGTATATGTATCTTTACACCGCTTACTTGTTCTTTGATTTTTGCTGGATATAGTTTAATGGCGGTAGGGGCAAGTAATATTCTTGGTGTCGAGACGCCGATGAACTTTAACTTCCCATTTATCAGTATCGACATTAAAGATTTCTGGAACAGATGGCATATTACGCTATCGACATGGCTGCGTGACTTTGTATTCTCGCGTGTTGTAATGCGATTTATGCGCAAAAAAGTCTTCAAGAAGAGACTGACGACGGCGATGGTGGCCTATATGATCAATATGACCTTCATGGGATTTTGGCATGGGGTGACACTTGACTACATCATCTATGGTGTGTATCACGGAGTGCTGATGGCGTCGTTCGAATGGTATCAGAAGAAGTCGAAGTTTTATAAGAAAAATAAGAATAAGACATGGTATAAAATCACAAGCTGGATTATCACAATGCATTTAGTGATGTTTGGGTTCTTGATTTTTTCAGGAAAACCGTTATTATGGATAAGTAAAATAATGTTAACAAAATAGGAGGTATATCCATGGAAGAAAGAATTTTTAGAAATTCTAGAAGAAATTTGTGAAGATGAAGTAGTATACGAAGATAAAGATATTAACTTAAAAAGAAGAAGGGTTAATGGATTCGTTAGCATTCGTTGAACTACTTGTTCGCTTAGAAGAGTTTGGTATCGAAGTGGCTCCAACAGAAGTGACTTATGAAGAAATCGATACTCCAAATAAAAATTATTAAGTACGTTTCTGAAAGAACAAATTAATATATTGTTACAAATAAAATGTAAAAAAATCGGTTCGAGTTATACTGGGACCGATTTTTTTCTTTTAGTTTATTGCATGTTTTAAAGAGTTATAGATTTTAGCGGAAATCATGCTATAATGGAAAAAAACTATTGAAGGATGAATATTTTTTTATAAAATTGTAGGAGGTTTTTACAGAATGAATTATTTCGAGGGACTTGAATTTTTTTCCTTTGCTTATTAATTGTTCTTTGCGGTGGATTTGTATTAAATTTTTTTGGGAAAAAAAGAAAGAGGTTTATATACTTGCAATCTCGCTAATTTTTTTGCAGGGACAATTTATGGGCAAAAGCAAAAAAATGGTTGTTTACCTCGTGGCGTTTATTATTTATCAATATCTTCTTGTGATGCTGTCCAATAGGTTAGAAAAAAAGTGGTTAAAAAAACATTGAGCCTATTATCTGTTGTCCCGTTAGTAATTAATAAGATATTCGCAATTACGAGTCTTCACTTAATGGCTTTTATCGGAATTTCTTATATGTCATTTAAAAACAATACAGATAATGATAGAGATATCAGATGGTATTATTAAGGAAAAAAATATAGTTTCTTGGATTATTTACAATTTTTTTATTATTTTTTTCCCAACTGTTAGTTCAGGTCCGATTGATCGTAGCAGAAGGTTCTTCGATGATATTAAAAACAATTATGCCAAGAGAAGACTATTTGGAATTAGCAGGAACTGGCGTTTATAGGGTAGTCCTAGGGCTTCTGTATAAAAATTATGTTTTTCAACATATGTTTATCAAATGTTATCGGCTTTTAAAAAAACACAGGAACTTTAACGTATTCTGTGAAGTATATGTATTTATACACATTGTATCTTTTCTTTGATTTCGCCGGGTACAGTTTAATGGCGGTAGGAACTAGTAATATCTTGGGTGTTCAAACCCCTATGAATTTCAATAAACCATTTTTGAGTATAGATATTAAAGATTTCTGGACAAGATGGCATATTACTTTATCAACTTGGTTAAGAGACTTTGTTTTTTTCTAGGGTGCTAATGAATGCGATGAAGAAAAAAAGTTGTTCAAAAGCAGATTGCAGAATGCTTCGTTTGCATATATGGTTAATATGTGTGTGATGGGTTTTTGGCATGGACTAAGTATTAGTTATGTTGTTTATGGGGTATATCATGGTTTCTTGATGGCAGGGTTTGAATGGTATCAAAAGAAATCAAAATTCTATAAAAAACATAAAAGTAAAACATGGTATAAATTGACTAGTTGGTTTGTGACAATGCACTTAGTGTTTATTGGCTTCTTTATTTTCTCTGGGGAACCATTAAAGATAATAATGTCGATTTTAAAAAAAGATAATTTTTAATTTGAAGATTGGAGAAAGTGTAGAAAAAAAGATGATAAAATTAAAAAGCATTTTTTTAACATCAATTGTACTCGTTATAATAACGCTAATCTTGCTAAGTGTGACTTATGTAAAGAAAGTAGACGATTATTATAAAGTAAATGACAATAGCATTCGTTATAGTACTAATTATGAAAAAAATACAAAAAGCAAGGACATTTTAACGAGTAATATTGACGTGAATACTTTGGTATTATTAGGATCTTCAGAGTTAGTAGCTACGATTAATGAGGATTATCATCCAAATAAAAATTTTTTTAATTATAAAGATTTTAATATCATGCAAATTGGAACGAGTTATTCTCAAAATATCATTCAAGCAACCACTTTAGCATCGATTGAAGAAGGAATGAAGAAACGAAAGGTTGCTATTATTGAATCTGTACAATGGTACGAAAAAGATGGTACGCATCGGGATGCGTTTTTTTAAAATAAAAGCTTCGCAAGAACATATTTATAATGCATTGACGAATGATAAAATTAGTAAAGAAACTAAAGAAAAAAACTGATTGATAGAATTATTGAAATCACAAAGGAAATAAACAACAAAAACGATCTCTATAAAAAAAGTACAAAAAAAGTTTTAGTAGAGAATGAAGGGACTTTTATCGACCGTTTATTGATGGGTTTTGATAAAATGCTTTATTCCTTTAAATTAAAATTAATGTTTTATCGAAATCATAGTAAATCAGATTATCCAGTAAGCGGAGAAGCAACTCCAAACTATAACTGGGAAGAGATGACTGAAAAAAATTTGTTGATGAAGTGAAAAAGAAAAACAGATAACAATGAGTTTGGAGTCGATAATAAATATTATGATACGTACTTACGAGAAAGACTTGATTCGTTGAAAGGCGCATATAAAGATATTGATTATACTGAATCCCCAGAGTACTCAGATTTTGAGATTTTCTTAACGGTTGCAAAAAGAATTGGGAATTGAAGTTGAAGTGATTATTTTTCCCAGTTAATGGTAAATGGAATGATTATACTGGAGTTTCAGAGAGATGCGTGAAAAAGACTTATAGAAAAAAATCGAGAGTGTAGTTAACAAGTTTGGTGTAAAAGTGTTAAACTATGGTGACAGAGAATATGAGGATTATTTCTTGTTTGATGTGATGCACGTGGGTGTGAAAGGATGGATGGAAGTTGAAAAAAATCTATATGAATTTTTCTAAATAATGCAACGGATAAACAAAAAGTTCGTTCTATGGACTGCTTTCTTCTATGTGGTTATTTTTAGGTTTAGTTATCTATTGTTTGGTAACTGATTTTTTTCGAATGTTCAGGAGTTTATTTATAGCGAATTTTTAGTGGCAATCAATATGGCTTTAATCACTGCTTTAATTATAAAAAAAGAGGGAGACCCTCTCTTTTTGTTTAGAATTTAATATTTAATAGTTCGTTTACTTCGGTATAAGCGGATTGGATTCGCTTAAGCGTTTCTTTATCGACGGTATGCTCTAGAGGTCCGCCTGGCATATAGTTTTTCAGCGAGAAAGACTTGATAGTCGTAAGCAGGTCCTTCCATAAAAGCTGCGGTCAATTTCAGTACGTGAAACCCAGGTTGGATGAGCCTTAACACTTGTGAGAGTCGTTTTTCCGTTTTCTTTTTCAATCGTGATATCCATAATCACGCCACGCTCAGTCCAGATATTTTCCAAGGTTTCGACGCGTTGGTTAGAAAGAAGATTTCCCATCGAGTAAATGATGAATTTCTTTTTCACCGTCTTTAGTGATAGTTTCTGTCGGTTCAATGACGTGTGGATGTCCGCCGAAAACCACATCGGCACCCCATTCAATCATTTGGTGATACGTATCAATTTGTCCTTGTGTTGGATGAAGGTGGTATTCTTCTCCCATTTGTGGCAACACAATCGTAAAGTCGGCAATTTCTTCAGCGCGTTGGATGAGCTGCTTCACTCTTTGCATATTCAAATCGTAAAGGTGATTGTTGTATTCTTCGTCGGTGAGAGTGGCTTCGATTCCGTTGAATCCATACGCGAATCCAAGAATAGCGACTTTAATGCCGTTGACTTCTTTTACAAGAATGCCTTCTGACGGGTTGACCTTTACCCCGAAAATATCAAGTCCGTTTTTGCGAAAGGCGTTGGCTGTGTATTTCAAGCCTTCGATGCCTGTATCAAGAATATGGTTATGCGCTAAGTCGAGGACGTCGTATCCGGCGTCTTTAATGCTTTGAATCACTTCTTCGGGCGCGTTGAAAATCGGGTAGCCAGCAAGAGGTTCGTTTGGGTTGATGGTTCCTTCGAAATCCCCAATCGCAAGGTCTGCACTGGATACGAGTGGGGTAATTTGTTCGTAGTCATTTTTGAAATCGTACGAATTCCCGTCAAATGCACTGCCATAAACAATATCGTGATAGAGCATATCCCCGCTTGCGGTGATACGAGCAACTTGCTTATTCGTTGGTGGAGACTGTGGTTTATTTGGTGTAGCGGCAGCCTCTTGATTTTGTTCAGATGATGCTCTCGATGTTTGAACAGTCTCTATGCTTTCTTGCGCAGAGGGCCGAGTAAGGAATCCTGCCGTAATCGTAAATGCAGATAAGATACAAACCCCATAAAATTCCATTCGTTTGATTTTGTCATTCTGTGAATTGCCTCTCATAAATCCCCCTCCAAAACCTGTAGTAATTGTATTATACTCCGAATTAATTCCTATTTAAATAGTAATTTTTAGAATATGTGCAAATAAATAATTTAATCACAATACCCTCTGGAATTACTCGTCTGTTAGCTATATAATTTAGTTGAAAGCAGTAGTTGATAGTTTTTTTGTTGCAGGAAATCATTACAGGGAGGGTGTATGGTGATGGATAAGTCAAATAGGTGTCTGCTAAAAATCTTCTGTTGTTTTACTTTTTTGATAATTTTATTACTATTGCAGTTTAGATTCGCTAGTGTGTATGGTGAAACGGTAACCTCGATTCAGTCTAAGGACGAAATCCTTCATCTGGAAGAAGAAATTCTCAATATGTCTCGCGATGGGGACGAGCGTATAGAAAGTGTTGACTTTGACCATGCAGTCAAGATGTATTATGACGTTCCGCTGTTTAACGAGGAAAAGAATCTAGATAGTGAAGAAATTGAACGTATCGTAACTAATAGTCACTACAAATGGGTGGTTCCGATAAAGAATCCTACACTAGAGAAAGAGGCGAATCTTTATATAGGAGGCCCAGCCAATTCGTCGGAAATAGAGACCAAAGTGAAGCAGGGGTATTTGACAAAAGAAGAAGGAGAAAAACTGATTCAGTCACAAGGAAAATGGACGGTTGCTTATGTGAGCACTTATGAGAAGAATGCGCATTCAATTATAAAAGTGGCTCAGGAAGTGATTGAAAAAGAATACTTAAATGTAGAAAAGATTATTTTTTTGCTGTTTCTAAAGAGTTACAAGTTCCGTTGGTACTTATAAAAAGTGGATGGATCTTATAAAGTAATGTTTCATGAATTTCCTTTAGTAGAAGGAGGTATCTCAAATGTAAAAGGTGAGCTATCTCTAGATAAGTTCTATCCATTTAATGAGGCGAAGGAAGTAGTGCGTGAGTTTGCTAAGGAACATCATATAGGTTCAGAAAATGGAGATGCAAGGCCGAACGGAGTGGTTATTCCATGGAGAGAGTCTTCTATCACGATTATTGGTATAGTGGTTTGTGGCTTTGTGCTGTATAAATTGATTCGAAAAAAGATAGCGCAACCAAAACGTACTAATCCCTAAGAAATTGTAACAAAACAACAAAGGGTGGAAAAAATAGATAAATTAGGGTATAATAAAAAAACGTTAAAAAAATAAATGCTGTAAGCATCAAGGAGGAACTAAAAACATGAGTCGTTTAGTAAGCATGACTGAAATGTTACAAAAAGCTAAAGAAGGTAAATACGCTGTTGGTCAATTCAACATCAACAACTTAGAATGGACACAAGCAGTATTAACAGCAGCTCAAGAAGCTAACTCACCAATTATCTTAGGTGTATCTGAAGGCGCTGGTAAATACATGGGTGGACCAAAAGTTGTTTCAGCTATGGTAAATGCATTATTAGATGCAATGGACATCACTGTTCCAGTAGCATTACACTTAGACCACGGTTCTTCAGTAGAAGTATGTAAAAAATACATCGACGCTGGATTCAGCTCAGTAATGTTTGACCACTCTCACTTCCCAATCGATGAAAACATCGAATTAACTAAAGAAGTTGTAGAATATGCACATCCAAAAGGAGTTTCAGTTGAAGCTGAAGTAGGTACTGTAGGTGGTACTGAAGATGGCGTAACTGGAGGAATCAACTACGCTGACTTAAACGAATGTGTACGTATGGTTAAAGAAGCTAAAATTGATGCATTAGCAGCAGCTTTAGGTTCAGTTCACGGAACTTACTCAGGCGAACCAGTTTTAGGTTTCGATGAAATGTTAGCAATCTCAGAAGCTACAGGTGCTCCATTAGTATTACACGGTGGATCAGGTATTCCAGAATACCAAATCAAAAAAGCAATCGAACGTGGACATGCTAAAATCAACGTTAACACTGAATTACAACAACAATGGACAGCAGCAGTTCGTGCTAAATTAAATGCAGACGCTGGTGTTTATGACCCACGTAAAATTATCAAACCTGGTTTCGATGCAATCGTTAAGATTACAAAAGAAACAATGGACATCTTCGGTTCAACAGGAAAAGCTTAATAATCACTATTTTGAGGCAGGCGATTTCGCCTGTCTCTTTTTAATTAGACCAATAAATATCCACTGGCTAAGCCGGTGGATATTTATTTGAGCAAAATAATACTATAAAAGAGCAAAATTATCATATGTGATAATTTGTACTGACCCCAAAAAGTTAGACAATTAATTTAAGTAAAGGATTTAGTTCTGTATTGCACAGGACTAAGTCCTTTTAATTTTACTTTGATTCGTTTGTTGTTGTAATAATCAATATAGTCGACGATTGCTCCCTCAAGTTCCTTTATAGACTTAAATGTCTGCTCATAGCCATAAAACATCTCTGATTTAAGAATGCCAAAGAACGATTCCATCATGCCATTGTCAGTACTATTACCCTTACGGGACATAGATGGCTTAATTCCCTTATCTTCTAAAAAACTATGATAAAACTCATGCTGATATTGCCATCCCTGATCACTGTGGAGAATAGTACTCTCGTATTGTTCTTCTCTAAAAGCTTGTTTTAACATATCTTTTAATTGGTCTAAATTTGGTGAAGACGAAAGGGAATAAGCTATAATTTCGCTGTTATAACCATCTAAAATTGGTGATAAATATAGTTTTTGGTTACTTGTTGGGATAGAAAATTCCGTAATGTCTGTATAGCACTTTTCCATCGGTTTTGAAGCTTCAAATTGGCGTTGAATAATGTTTCCAACTCTCTTTCCAACAGTTCCATGATAAGAAGAGTACTTACGTTTTCTGCGAATACGAGCCCTTAGACCTAACATTTTCATCAGGCGTTGTACCTTTTTATGGTTTACGATGAAACCACGGTTTCTAAGTTCAAGAGTAATACGACGATAGCCATAATTTCCTTTATGCTCGTTATAAATAGTTTCTATTTCGTTTTTTACGGCCTGATTCTTATCTTCTAGGTTTAGCTGCTTTAAGTGATAGTAGTAAGTTGAACGAGCAAGTTTAATAATCTTTAGAAGAATATCTAAAGGAAACTCTGGCACTAACTCTCTGACAATCTGTGTCTTTCTTCTTTCTCTTTTTCCTCCTTCAAGCGGAGTTCTCTCAACTTTTTTAGAATAGCATTCTCCGCTCTTAAATACTCATTTTCAGCCTGAAGGCGTTCTAGTTCTGTCATCTCTTCTGGTTTTTTCTTTGGCTTACGTCCCATCTTAAGTAGTCTCCCTCTTGTTTTCTCAACAATAGTATACTTATTTCTTGTATTGTGCGAGCCAGTTATAAAGCATCGCAGGACCTGGAAGACCGTATTCAAGAGAAACTTTTTCTATACTCAAACCTTCATGTAAGACTTTATCAATCATTTCTTGTTTTATTTCTGGAGGATAATAAATTTTCTTCCCTCTTTTTACTATTTCTAAACCATAACGATCAATCAATTTAATCATATAGACAAGATTTCTCGCATTTATACCGAACGTATCTGCAAGTCGTGCGTAGCTAACTCCTTGTTTTCTGAGTTCATAAATTTGAACTTTATCCTCATAAGTTAATTTCATAAAAAAGCACCCCAAAAGTTAGATTTTCTGTCTAACTTTTGGGGTGCACTTCAAATTATCATATATGATAATTTTAAGGTGTGGAGGTGGGAGAAATGAAGCGCAAGTTTAAAATCGAAAGAGATATGGTAGATCAGCTAGATGAGTATTCATACAAAGAAAAGGTAAAATATGCAGCTATATTAAAAATACTGCAAGAAGATGGGTTAACAGAAGAGATGATTCAAAAAAATGGGGTCGATGGTATAAAGGAAAACACGGATTGCTAATAACCCTTTCAAAAAATGTTAAGGAGGAGATGGACGATGGGGACGTACCTAACTTCAAAACTTTGCAAGCTTTCATCAGAATACCCGACGTTTGAGTATGATTTAGAAAAGGAAATGATGATGCAGCGAGTTGCGTTACAAATGACTAAATTACAAACAGTGACAGGACTTTCTTTTGGACGAATTTGCAAAAAGAAGTCGATCTTAAATCATCAAATCTTTCTAGATTGCAGAGCGGAGACCGTAATCCAACTATTCTTACTCTGTTGGATTTAGCTTATCGATGTGGATATGATGTAGAAGTGAAAGTAAAAAAGAAAAAACTGCCTAAGTAGCATTACAAAATTACAACTGTTCACAGAAAAAATCTCTTAGAGCATAGCAATTTAACTCCTAAATTTGTTTTTTTATAAGTGTAAGACTTATTAGATTATGAATAGAAATGAGGAGGAAAAAAATTATGACACATCATACATTTGTTGAGAAGAAACTGCATTTACGATTCAAAGGGAGTGACAGAAAAAAACAAAGAACCTGATTATTTCACGTCCTAAGGATAAATTGAAGAAGGATTCAGCTAATATAGCAATGGAGAGTATTATAGGAGCTAATCTTTTTGAAAAAGACGGAGTACAATTGTATGAAGGCCGAAGAGATGCTTATTATAAGACGCGGAGAGTGGATGTCTTTCTTTAACAACAATAAATAATCGAATAAATATCCACCGGCTAAGCCGGTGGATATTTATTTGTGGAGTGAGTTTCTTCTACATATATTGCAACAAATAAAAAGGTAGTATTTCTCTTAAGAAAATTCTTGACGTGTTGAGGGAGAAATGCTATTCTATTAGAGGTGCTTTTATACCTGATTCCTGATAAGTAATCAAATCAGTCGTGCTGACTGGTAAGAAGGCCATTTTATGAGACAGTGATGTCTTTTAATTTTTAACAAAAAATGGTCCGCCCGGAAGTGTGGACCAAGAAGAACCCGTTAGGGAAGGAGGAAGAGCTTAATGCCAACTATTAACCAATTAGTCCGTAAACCTCGTAAATCAGCAGTTGAGAAATCAGCTTCTCCAGCGTTAGGTAAAGGCTATAACAGTTTCAAAAAATCACAAACGAATACAAACTCTCCACAAAAACGTGGTGTATGTACTCGTGTAGGTACTATGACACCTAAAAAACCTAACTCAGCGTTACGTAAATACGCTCGTGTACGTTTATCTAACTTAATCGAAGTAACTGCGTACATTCCAGGTATCGGTCACAACTTACAAGAACACAGCGTTGTGTTAATCCGTGGTGGACGTGTAAAAGACTTACCAGGGGTACGTTACCATATCATTCGTGGTGCTTTAGACACTGCAGGAGTTAACAACCGTATGCAAGGTCGTTCTAAATACGGTACTAAACGTCCTAAAAAATAATTAAAAAAATAAAACACTCATTAAATGAAAGGAGGATTATAAATGCCTCGTAAAGGTCCTGTCGCAAAACGTGATGTTTTACCTGATCCAATTTATAATTCAAAATTAGTTACTCGTTTAATCAACCGTTTAATGGTAGATGGAAAAACGTGGTAAAAGCTGCAACAATCTTATATAACGCATTTGATATCGTTAAAGAAAAAAACTGGAAACGATCCAATGGAAGTTTTTCGAACAAGCAATGAAAAAAACATTATGCCTGTTCTTGAAGTTAAAGCTCGTCGTGTAGGGGGTTCTAACTACCAAGTTCCTGTGGAAGTTCGTCCAGACCGTCGTACTACATTAGGTTTACGTTGGTTAGTAAACTACTCACGTCTACGTGGTGAAGACACAATGGAAGTTCGTTTAGCTAAAGAAATTATGGATGCTGCGAACAACACTGGTGCTTCTGTTAAGAAACGTGAAGATACACATAAAATGGCTGAAGCGAACAAAGCGTTTGCTCACTATCGTTGGTAAGATTAAAAAGGTTTTTCAACCTTTTTGGTCTCACTTATTGTTAGAAATATAGAAAGAGGTGTAGAACGAAGATGGCAAAAAGAGAATTCTCTCTTGAAAATACTCGTAATATTGGTATCATGGCCCACATCGATGCAGGTAAAACTACAACGACTGAGCGTGTACTTTATTACACTGGTAAAATCCACAAAATTGGTGAAACTCACGAAGGAGCTTCACAAATGGACTGGATGGAACAAGAACAAGAACGTGGTATCACTATTACATCAGCTGCTACAACAGCACAATGGAAAGGTCACCGTATCAACATCATCGACACTCCAGGGCACGTGGACTTCACAGTTGAAGTAGAACGTTCTCTACGTGTATTAGATGGTGCGGTAGCTGTACTTGATGCTCAATCTGGGGTAGAACCTCAAACAGAAACTGTATGGCGTCAAGCTACAACATACGGAGTTCCACGTATCGTATTTGCAAACAAAATGGATAAAATCGGTGCTGACTTCTTATATTCAGTACGTACAATCCACGAACGTTTACAAGCAAATGCACACCCAATTCAATTACCAATCGGAGCTGAAGACAACTTCACTGGTATCATTGACTTAATCAAAATGAAAGCTGAAATCTATACTAATGACTTAGGTACAGATATCCAAGAAACAGATATCCCTGAAGATTTACAAGATTTAGCTGAAGAATGGCGTGAAAAATTAGTAGAAGCAGTTGCTGAAACTGACGAAGCTTTAATGGAACGTTATTTAGAAGGTGAAGAAATTTCAGAAGCTGAATTAAAAGCAGCTATCCGTAAAGCTACATGTGCGGTAGAATTCTACCCAGTATTATGTGGTTCAGCCTTCAAAAACAAAGGGGTACAATTAATGTTAGATGCAGTAGTTGACTACTTACCATCTCCATTAGATGTTCCTTCAATTAAAGGGATCGATCCTAACACAGACCAAGAAACAGAACGTCATTCATCAGATGAAGAACCATTCTCAGCATTGGCCTTCAAAGTTATGACTGACCCATTCGTAGGTCGTTTAACATTCTTCCGTGTGTACTCTGGTACTTTACAATCAGGTTCATACGTTAAGAACTCAACGAAAGGTAAACGTGAACGTGTAGGGACGTATCCTACAAATGCACGCGAACTCTCGTCAAGAAATTCCAGAAGTATTCTCAGGAGACATCGCTGCTGCAGTTGGTCTTAAAGATACAACTACAGGGGACACATTATGTGACGAAAAAGCTGAAGTTATCTTAGAATCAATGGAATTCCCTGATCCAGTTATCGAGGTTGCTATTGAACCTAAATCAAAAGCTGACCAAGATAAAATGGGTATTGCTTTACAAAAACTTGCAGAAGAAGATCCAACATTCCGTGCTTACACTAACCAAGAAACTGGTGAAACAGTTATCGCTGGTATGGGTGAGTTACACTTGGATATCATCGTTGACCGTATGCGTCGTGAGTTCAAAGTAGAAGCTAACGTAGGTGCTCCTCAAGTATCTTACCGTGAAACATTCCGTGCTTCTACACAAGCTGAAGGTAAATTCGTTCGTCAATCAGGTGGTAAAGGTCAATACGGTCACGTATGGATTGAATTTACTCCAAACGAAGAAGGTGCTGGATTCGAATTCGAAAACGCAATTGTCGGTGGGGTTGTTCCTCGTGAATACATCCCTGCAGTTGAAGCTGGATTGAAAGACGCTATGGAAAACGGGGTATTAGCTGGTTATCCATTAGTGGACATCAAAGCTAAACTTTACGATGGATCTTACCATGATGTCGATTCATCTGAAACAGCCTTCAAAGTTGCCGCTTCTATGGCATTGAAAGCTGCTGCTAAGAAAGCTCAACCTGCAATCTTAGAACCTATGATGGCTGTTGAAATTACAGTTCCTGAAGAATACTTCGGAGATGTAATGGGACACGTTAACGCTCGTCGTGGACGCGTTGAAGGTTCTGAAGTTCGTGGTAACGCACAAATCGTTAAAGGTATGATTCCTTTATCAGAAATGTTCGGTTACGCAACTACATTACGTTCTGCAACACAAGGTCGTGGTACTTTCAGTATGACATTTGACCACTATGAAGATGTTCCTAAGAGCATTGCAGAAGAAATCATTAAGAAAAACGGCGGTAACGGAGAATAATCTCTAACGCTACACCCTATCAAATGAACTGAATCGACTGGTTATGTCAGTCATAACCAGTTGATTTTTAAGAGAGTTCTTTGGTATAATTACAATCGGTAGATACTGTTATAGAATCTAACAAAAACTCAATTATTAGGAGGAATCATTTAAATGGCAAAAGAAAAAAATTTGACCGTTCAAAAACCACACGTTAACATTGGTACAATCGGCCACGTTGACCACGGTAAAAACAACATTAACTGCTGCTATCACAACAGTTTTAGCTAAGAAAGGTTACGCGCAAGCTCAAGATTACGGTTCAATCGATAAAGCTCCAGAAGAACGCGAACGTGGTATCACAATCAACACAGCTCACGTTGAGTACGAAACTGACACTCGTCACTACGCTCACGTTGACTGCCCAGGACACGCGGACTACGTTAAAAACATGATCACTGGTGCTGCTCAAATGGACGGTGCTATCTTAGTAGTATCTGCAGCTGACGGCCCAATGCCACAAACACGTGAACACATCTTATTATCACGTCAAGTAGGTGTTCCTTACATCGTTGTATTCTTAAACAAAGTTGACATGGTTGACGATGAAGAATTATTAGAATTAGTAGAAATGGAAGTTCGTGACTTATTATCAGAATACGATTTCCCAGGCGATGACACTCCAGTTATTGCAGGTTCTGCTTTACGCGCTTTAGAAGGCGACGCTTCATACGAAGAAAAAATCTTAGAATTAATGGCTGCAGTTGACGAATACATCCCAACTCCAGAACGTGACGTTGACAAACCATTCATGATGCCAGTCGAAGACGTGTTCTCAATCACAGGTCGTGGTACTGTTGCTACAGGTCGTGTTGAACGTGGACAAGTTCGTGTTGGTGACGAAGTTGAAATCGTTGGTATTTCAGAAAAAAACATCTAAAAACAACTGTTACAGGTGTTGAAATGTTCCGTAAATTGTTAGACTATGCTGAAGCAGGGGGATAACATTGGTACGATATTACGTGGTGTTACACGTGACAACATCGAACGTGGACAAGTTCTTGCTAAACCAGGAACAATCACTCCACATACTAAATTCAAAGCTGAAGTTTACGTATTAACTAAAGAAGAAGGTGGACGTCACACTCCATTCTTCACTAACTACCGTCCTCAATTCTACTTCCGTACAACAGACATCACTGGTGTTTGCTTGTTACCAGAAGGCGTTGAAATGGTAATGCCTGGTGACAACGTAACTATGGAAGTTGAATTAATTCACCCAGTTGCTATCGAAAACGGTACTAAATTCTCTATCCGTGAAGGTGGACGTACAGTAGGTGCTGGTTCAGTAGCTGAAATCGAAAAATAATTTTTCTTAAAATTGATTTTCAAGACTATCCAATTTTGGATAGTCTTTTTTTGTTAAAATTTTTTAAATTAAAATGTCAGACAATTGAAAGCGAATTGCAAAAATCACTCACGAAGTCTAAAAACATTGATTTGACGGGGTTTGTAAAGGTTTTAAACCAAAATGGAACACACGGGCGCGTGTGCATAAATAAACGTTGTTAAATCAACGGTTTTCGCTTGCAATCAAAAAAAGAATCTTGTATACTATTAAAAGTGCCGCAGAGGAATGTAATTTCTAAAGCAGCATACCCCCTCTTAAAATAAGAAGGGGAGCTATGAAACGAGAGGTTGCGACACGCCCGGACGCTTTGCCACGAAAGGGTCAAGTCGGAAATTCGCGTGGAGCTAGTCTTATGACAACATTAGACGAAGGAGGAAAGACAATGGCAAAAACAAAAAAATCCGTATCCGTTTGAAAGCTTACGAACATCGTGCGCTTGATCAATCAGCGGAAAAAAATCGTAGAAACAGCAAAAAGAACTGGTGCTAGCGTAGCTGGTCCAATTCCATTGCCAACAGAAAGATCGCTTTACACAGTTATTCGTGCGACTCACAAATATAAAAGATTCTCGCGAACAATTTGAAATGCGTACACACAAGCGTTTGATCGACATCGTTAATCCAACGCCAAAAAAACTGTTGATGCCTTAATGAAGCTTGATTTACCAAGCGGCGTTGACATCGAAATCAAATTATAATCAATAGAAAAAAATGGAGGTGTAACCATGACCAAAGGAATCTTAGGCAAAAAAAGTAGGGATGACTCAATTCTTTACAGAAGCAGGTGAACTTATTCCTGTAACAGTAGTTGAAGTAACTCCAAACGTTGTTCTTCAATTAAAAACAATCGAAAACGACGGTTACGAAGCTGTTCAATTAGGTTTCGACGACTTACGTGAAGTATTATCAAATCGCCCTGCTAAAGGTCATGTAGCAAAAGCAAATGCTACTCCTAAGCGCTTCATTCGTGAATTCAACAATGTCGAGCTTAGCGAGTACGAAGTAGGACAAGAAATTACAGTTGATGTATTCAAAGCAGGAGACATCGTTGACGTAACAGGTACATCTAAAGGGAAAGGTTTCCAAGGTGCTATCAAACGTCATGGACAATCTCGCGGACCAATGGCACACGGTTCTCGTTACCACCGTCGTCCTGGTTCAATGGGTGGAGCATCATTCCCATCACGCGTTTTCAAAGGTAAAGCATTACCTGGACAAATGGGTGGCGACCGTATCACTATTCAAAACTTAGAAGTAGTGAAAGTTGATGCAGAACGCAATGTAATCTTAATCAAAGGTAACGTACCTGGATCTAAGAAATCATTAGTAGAAATTAAAACAGCAGTTAAATCTAAATAATAAATAGGGAAGGAGGAACGAGAGAATGACAAAAGTTACATTATTTAAACAAGATGGAACAACAAACGGAGAAATCGAATTAAACTCAGAGATCTTCGGAATTGAACCAAACGAAAATGTAGTATTCGACGCAGTAATCATGCAACGCGCTTCATTACGTCAAGGAACACACGCTGTTAAAAAAACCGTAGTGCAGTAAGCGGAGGCGGCCGTAAACCATGGCGCCAAAAAGGAACTGGTCGTGCTCGTCAAGGATCAATCCGTTCACCACAATGGCGTGGCGGTGGTATTGTATTCGGACCAACACCTCGTTCATATAGTTACAAATTACCTAAAAAAGTACGTCGCTTAGCGATTAAATCAGTATTATCACAAAAAGTATTGGATAACAAGCTTGTTGTAGTGGAAGCATTACAATTTGACGCACCAAAAAAACAAAAGAGTTTGCACAAGTATTGTCTAACTTAAACGTAGATACAAAAAGTGTTAGTAGTTGTAGAATCTTCAAACGATTTCGCATTATTAGCAGGACGTAACATTCCAAACGTAACAATCGTTGACGAAACAGATGTTACAGTATTAGACGTTGTAAACAACGACAAATTATTATTCACAAAAGCAGCTCTTTCTAAAGTAGAGGAGGGACTTCAATAATGGATGCACGTGACGTAATCAAACGCCCTAATCATTACTGAAGCTTCAATGCTTGCTACTGACGAAAAAGAAATACACTTTTTGAAGTTGATGTACGTGCTAACAAAATTCAAGTACGTCAAGCCGTAGAAGAAATTTTTTTGGTGTTAAAGTTGAAAAAAAGTTAACATCTTAAATGTACGTGCTAAATTCAAACGTGTTGGCCGCTACGGTGGTTACACTAACAAACGTCGTAAAAGCAATTGTGAAGCTTACAAAAGATTCAAAAAGATATTCAATTATTCGCTGAAGAAGCTTAATCTTCAGAATGAAAAAAACTACTATAATAATAGGAGGAAATAGACGTGGCGATTAAAAAAATATAATCCAACCTCAAACGGCCGTCGTAATATGACAGGGTTATGACTTCAGCGAAATCACAAAGTCAACACCAGAAAAAAACTTTGTTGGAATCATCAAAAAAACAACGCTGGTCGTAACAGCCAAGGTAAAAATCACTGTACGTCACCAAGGTGGCGGACACAAACGATGACTTACCGTGTGATCGACTTCAAACGTAACAAAGATAACGTTGAAGGTGTAGTTCACTCAATCGAGTACGATCCAAACCGTACAGCAAACATTGCATTAATTCACTATGTAGATGGAGTTAAAGCATACATCATTGCTCCAAAAGGTTTACAAGTAGGACAACGTATCGAATCAGGAGAAAAATGCTGATATTAAAGTAGGTAATGCTTTACCATTAGCAAACATCCCAGTTGGTACTGTGATCACAACATTGAAACAAAACCAGGTAAAGGCGGACAATTAGTTCGTTCAGCTGGTACAAGTGCACAAGTACTTGGTCAAGAAGGTAAATACACTTTAGTTCGTTTGAACTCAGGTGAAGTTCGTATGATTCTTTCAACTTGCCGTGCAACAGTTGGTACAGTTGGTAACGAACAACACGAATTAATTAACTTCGGTAAAGCAGGACGTTCTCGTTGGAAACGTAAACGCCCAACAGTTCGTGGTTCTGTAATGAACCCTAACGATCACCCACACGGTGGTGGTGAAGGTCGCGCTCCTATCGGACGTCCAACACCTGTATCTCCATGGGGTAAACCGGCTCTTGGATACAAAACTCGTAGCAAGAAAGCTCGTTCTAACAAGCTTATTGTTCGTGGTCGTAAAAAATAATTAACTAGATAGCAAATCTGATTCTATTAAAATTCTGGAAGGAGGATTTCCGTAATGGGTCGTAGTTTGAAAAAAGGACCTTTCGTCGATGATCATTTGATGAAAAAGGTTGAAGCTGCTCAAGGTAGCGACAAAAAAGTTGTGATCAAAACTTGGTCACGTCGTTCAACAATTTTCCCAAACTTTGTTGGACAAACAATTGCTGTATATGACGGCAGAAAACATGTTCCAGTTTATATTCAAGAAGACATGGTAGGTCACAAATTAGGTGAATTCGCACCAACTAGAACTTACCGTGGTCACGTGAATGACGATAAGAAATCTAAACGCAAATAACGAGGGGAGGACTTGAAAAATGTCAGAACAAATCACATCTGCTAAAGCAGTTGCTAAAACAGTTCGTATTGCACCTCGTAAAGCTCGCCTTGTTGTCGATCTAATTAGAGGTAAAAAAATCGGTGACGCAATTTCAATCTTGAAATTCACACCACGTTCTGCATCACCAATCGTAGAGAAAGTTTTAATGTCTGCAATTGCTAACGCTGAACACAATTTCGACTTAGATGTTGAAAACTTATATGTAAGTGAAGCTTACGTGAACGAAGGACCAACAATGAAACGTTTCCGTCCACGTGCTAAAGGTTCAGCTTCACAAATCTTAAAACGCACAAGCCACATCACTGTAGTGGTATCAGAGAAGAAGGAGGGATAATCAGTGGGTCAAAAAAATTCATCCATTAGGAATGCGTGTCGGAATCATCCGTGACTGGGATTCAAAATGGTACGCTGAAAAAAAGATTTCGCAGAATTCTTACATGAAGATTTAAAAATCCGTGATTATATCCGTAAACAATTAAACGAAGCTAGCGTTTCAACAATTGAAATTGAACGTGCTGCTAATCGTGTTAATGTTTCAATCCACACAGCTAAACCAGGTATGGTAATTGGTAAAGGTGGATCTGAAGTAGATAAATTACGTACAAACTTAAACAAACTAACAGGTAAACGAGTTCACATTAACATTGTTGAAATCAAAAAAACCTGATTTAGATGCTAAATTAGTTGCTGAAGGAATCGCTCGCGACTTAGAACGTCGTATTGCTTTCCGTCGTGCACAAAAAAACAAGCAATCCAACGTACAATGCGCGCTGGTGCTAAAGGAATCAAAACAATGGTATCAGGTCGTTTTAAACGGTGCCGATATCGCTCGTTCTGAAAGCTATTCAGAAGGAACAGTTCCATTGCATACATTACGTGCGGACATTGACTACGCATGGGAAGAAGCAGATACAACATACGGTAAATTAGGGTGTTAAAACTTGGATCTACCGCGATGAAGTATTACCAACAAGAAAGAACAAAAAAACTCTGAGAAAGGAGGAAATAAACATGTTAGTACCTAAACGTGTAAAAACACCGTCGTGAGTTCCGTGGAAAAAAATGCGCGGGGAAGCTAAAAGGTGGTAAAAAAGTAGTATTCGGTACATACGGTTTACAAGCAACAGAATCTCACTGGATTACAAACCGTCAAATCGAAGCAGCACGTATCGCTATGACACGTTACATGAAACGTGGTGGGAAAGTATGGATTAAAATTTTCCCTCACAAATCATACACAGCTAAAGCTATCGGGGTTCGTATGGGTTCTGGTAAAGGGGCGCCTGAAGGATGGGTTGCACCAGTTAAACGCGGTAAAGTGATGTTCGAAATCGCTGGCGTATCAGAAGAAGTAGCACGCGAAGCTTTACGTTTGGCATCACACAAATTGCCAGTTAAAACAAAATTTGTGAAACGCGAAGAAAATGGTGGTGAATCGAATGAAGGTTAATGAACTTAAGAAAGAACTTAAAGGGTTATCCACTGCTGAACTTGTTGAAAAAAAGAAAAATGAATTAAAACAAGAACTATTCAACTTACGATTCCAACTTGCTACTGGGCAATTAGAAGGTACAGCACGCATTCGTGAAGTACGTAAACAAATTGCGCGTATCAAGACTGCATTGCGTCAAGAAGAATTGCAAAAATAATCATCAGCAAAGGAGGCAATGAACATGACTGTAGAACGTAACCAACGTAAAAGTATATCAAGGACGCGTTGTTTCAGATAAGATGGACAAAACGTTAGTAGTAGCAATCGAAACTTACAAACGTCACTCAACTTACGGTAAACGTGTTAAATATACGAAAAAATTTGTAGCTCATGATGAAAATAACTCAGCAAAAGTTGGGGACATTGTTAAGATTATGGAAACTCGTCCATTGTCAAAAAAACAAAACGTTTCCGCTTAGTTGAAATTGTTGAAGAAGCAGTAATTATTTAATTTCAAATTGTGTATACATTTGAAAGGAGGAACCAATAGTGATTCAAACAGAAACTCGACTAAAAGTGGCTGACAACTCAGGCGCTCGTGAAGTGTTAACAATTAGAGTTCTAGGCGGATCTGGCCGCAAAACAGCTAATATCGGTGACGTAATCGTTGCATCCGTTAAACAAGCAACACCAGGTGGAGTTGTTAAAAAAAGGGGATGTCGTTAAAGCTGTAATCGTTCGTACTAAATCAGGTGCACGTCGTAAAGACGGTTCATACATTAAGTTCGACGAAAAATGCATGTGTAATCATTCGTGATGACAAGAGCCCTCGTGGAACACGTATCTTTGGACCAGTTGCACGTGAATTACGTGACAACAACTACATGAAGATCGTTTCATTAGCTCCAGAAGTATTATAATTCTCATCAAAAATCGAAGGAGGTGTAACACATGCACGTAAAAACTGGTGATATCGTAAAAAGTAATCTCAGGTAAAGATAAAAGGTAAAGAAGGAAAAAAATCTTAAAAAGTTTTTCCTAAAAAAGACCGTGTAATCGTTGAAGGTGTTAACATTGTTAAGAAACATCAAAAAAACCATCTCAAGCGAGACCAAACAGGGGAATCGTTGAAGTGGAAGCTCAATTCATGTTTCAAACGTGATGTTCGTAGACCCTACTACAGGTAAAAGCAACTCGTACAGGCTTTAAAGTAGAAAAACGGTGAAAAGGTACGTGTACCTAAAGGTCGTAACAAAGCATAATTCAGTAATTTGAGGAAGGAGGACCATCCTGCATGAATCGCTTAAATGCAAAAATACAAAAAAACAAGTAGTACCTTCATTAGTTGAGAAATTTAACTACAAATCAATTATGGAAGTACCAAAAAGTAGAAAAAAATCGTTATTAATATGGGTGTTGGTGATGCAACATCTAACGCTAAAAAAACTTAGAAAAAAAGCAGTTGAAGAGTTAACATTAATCTCTGGTCAAAAAAACCAGTTGTAACAACTGCGAAGAAATCAATCGCTGGTTTCCGTTTACGTGAAGGTATGCCAATCGGAACTAAAGTTACTCTACGTGGTGAACGTATGTATGACTTCTTAGACAAGTTAGTAACAGTTTCATTACCTCGTGTACGTGACTTCCGTGGGATTTCTAAAAAATCTTTTGATGGACGCGGTAACTACACATTAGGTGTTAAAGAACAATTAATCTTCCCAGAAATTGACTACGATCGCGTAGACAAAGTTCGTGGTATGGATATTGTTATCGTAACAACAGCTAATACAGACGAAGAAGCAAAAGAATTATTAACTCAACTTGGAATGCCTTTCCAAAAAAATAAAAAAATAAAAACTCACAGGAGGCGAGTAGTTTGGCTAAAAAAATCAATGATCGCAAAGAACAAACGTCCAAAAAAATATTCAACTCAAGAATATACTCGTTGTGAACGTTGTGGTCGACCACATTCAGTTTATCGTAAATTCAAACTTTGCCGTATTTGTTTACGTGAGCTTGCCTATAAAGGGCAAATCCAGGAATGAAGAAAAGCAAGTTGGTAATCATTACTACTTGATAAAGGAGGTACTCATTAATGGTTATGACAGATCCAATCGCGGATTTCTTAACTCGTATTCGTAACGCGAACATGGTTCGTCACGAATCACTAAGTTCCGTCATCAAACATGAAAGTTGCTATTGCAAACATCTTAAAAATCTGAAGGATTCATCAAAGACTTCTCAGTTGAAGAAGATGGTAAACAAGGCATCATGAAAGTGTTCTTGAAATATGGAAAAAAATAACGAACGTGTAATTACAGGATTGAAACGTATTTCTAAACCTGGTTTTACGTGTTTATGCTAAAAACAGGTGAAGTTCCTAAAGTGTTAAACGGTTTTAGGAATCGCTATTGTATCAACATCTGAAGGTGTTATTACAGACAAAGAAGCAAGAGCTAAAAAAACGTAGGGTGGAGAAATTCTAGCATACGTTTGGTAATCTAGAAAAACAAGGAGGTGCAGCCAAGTGAGCCGTATCGGTAATAAACCAGTCGTTATTCCAGCTGGAGTAACAGTAGACGTTAAGGACCATACAGTAACAGTTAAAGGTCCTAAAGGTGAATTAAGTTATACATTTAACCAAAACATTTCTTTAGAACAACGCGAAGGTGAAGTAGTATTCACTCGTCCAGATGATTCAAAAGAAAACAAAACAATCCACGGAACAACTCGCGCAGTTTTTCAACAACATGGTAGTTGGTGTTACTGAAGGATTCCAAAAAAAGAATTGGAATTAATCGGGGTTGGGTATCGTGCTCAATTACAAGGTAAAAAACTTGTATTAAACGTTGGATATTCTCATCCAGTGGAGTTCACTCCAGAAGAAGGAGTAGAAATCGAAGTTCCTTCTAATACAAAAGTAATCGTTAAAGGTTATGACAAACAAAAAGTTGGCGAATTAGCTGCTAACATTCGTGGCGTACGTCCTCCAGAACCTTATAAAGGTAAAGGGATTCGTTACGTTGATGAATTTGTACGTCGTAAAGAAGGTAAAACAGGTAAATAATTTTTAGTGATTATTTACCTTTTTGTTGCGCTTATCGCAGCATGATTAATTAATAAGAGGTGAAAATTGTGATTACAAAACCAGACAAAAAAATAAAGTGCGTCAAACTCGTCACGCACGTGTTCGTCATAAAAATCTCTGGTACTGCTGAGTGCCCACGCTTGAACGTTTTTTTCGTTCTAACAAAAAAACATCTACGCTCAATTAATTGATGACGTAGCGGGTGTGACGCTAGCAAGTGCCTCTACTTTAGATACTAATGTGAAAAACGGAACAAAAAAACTGAGGAAGCTTCTGCTGTAGGTAAATTAATTGCAGAACGCGGACTTGAAAAAAATATTAAAAAGTAGTCTTTGACCGTGGTGGATACTTATACCATGGACGTGTAAAAGCTTTAGCTGAAGCTGCACGTGAAAAATGGACTAGTATTCTAGGGAAAAGGAGGATCACATTTCATGGTTAATATTGATGCAAGAAACTTAGAATTAGAAGATCGTGTTGTTGCGATTAACCGCGTTACAAAAGTTGTAAAAGGTGGACGTCGTTTACGTTTTGCTGCTTTAGTAGTTGTCGGTGACCATAATGGACATGTTGGTTTCGGTACTGGTAAAGCTCAAGAAGTACCAGAAGCTATTCGTAAAGCTATTGAAGATGCTAAGAAAAACCTTATTGAAGTTCCAACTAGTGGTTCTACAATTCCTCACGAAGTTATCGGTCGCTTCTGCGGTGGTAACGTATTGTTAAAACCAGCTCAAGCCGGTTCAGGAATTGCAGCAGGTGGACCAGTTCGTGCCGTTGTTGAATTAGCAGGTATTTCAGACGTAACTTCAAAATCTTTAGGTTCAAACACACCAGTTAACATGGTTCGTGCTACAATCGAAGGATTAAAAACAATTAAAAACGTGTTGAAGATGTTGCTTTGCATTACGTGGCAAATCAGTTGAAGAACTTTTTAGGATAAGGAGGACATTAAAATGGCAGAATTAAAGATTACTTTAAAGAAAAAGCTTGATTGGACGTCCTCAAAAACCAAATCGATACTTGTAAAGCATTAGGCTTAACAAAAAAATTCGTTCAACAGTTGTTAAACCAGCTAACGTAGCTATCAAAGGCATGGTTAACACAGTTTCACATTTAGTGGATGTTGAGGAAGTTTAATTTAAAAACTTATAAGAGGAGGTGCCCAGAACATGAAACTTCATGAATTACAACCAGCTGAAGGTTCTCGTAAAGAACGTAACCGTGTTGGTAGAGGTCAAGGTTCAGGAAATGGTAAAAACTGCTGGACGCGGAAGCAAAGGACAAAAAAAGCTCGTTCAGGCGGTGGCGTTAGATTAGGATTCGAAGGTGGACAAACTCCATTATTCCGTCGTATTCCAAAAACGTGGTTTCCAAAAATATTAATCGTAAAGAATATGCAGTTGTAAATCTTGGAACATTAAATCGTTTTGAAGATGGTCAAGAAGTAACTGCAGCTGTACTAGTTGAGGCTGGTATCGTTAAAAACGAAAAAGACGGTATCAAAGTGTTAGCTAATGGTAAACTTGAACGCAAGTTAACTGTAAAAAGCAAATAAATTCTCGCAAGCAGCAAAAAGAAGCTATTGAAGCTGCAGGTGGAACTGTAGAGGTGATCTAATGTTCACTCTACTAAAGAATGCTGTTCAAATGAAAGATATTAGAAAACGTCTGTTATTTACATTGTCGATTCTAATTATCTTTCGTATTGGATCACAAGTTACTGTTCCTGGTGTGAATGCTGCAGCAATTCAGACATTTGCAACTACAGGAATTTTCGGATTGTTAAATACATTTAGTGGTGGGGCTTTATCGAACTTCTCATTGTTCTCAATGGGAGTTTCGCCTTATATCACTGCATCCATTGTTGTCCAATTGTTACAAATGGATATTCTACCAACGTTTGTTGAGTGGTCTAAACAAGGGGAAGTTGGTCGTCGTAAATTAAATTCGGCAACACGTTATTTAACAATTTTCATTGGATTTTTCCAAGCTTATGCAATTTCTTTTGGATTTAATGTTTGGTCAAACTATGGGTTAATTAACAACCCAGGGGTCAAAACATTCTTAATGATTGCACTTGTGTTAACAGCTGGTTCCATGTTCCTAACATGGTTGGGAGATATGATTACCGTTAAGGGGATTGGGAACGGGGTTTCTGTTCTAATCTTCGCAGGTATTGTAGCAAGAATGCCACATGATATTTATGAATTCTATGTAAATCAAATTCAAGGTCGTACAGACACTGATTTTTTTATCGTGCAGTAGGATTCACTGTTGCATTAATCGTAGCGATTGTTTTAGTCGTTATGTTAGTAGTATATATTGAGCAAGCGCAACGTCGTTTGCCAATTTCATATTCAAAACGTGCAACAGGTTCAAGTGAAACATCTTGGTTACCTTTAAAAATCAACTCTGCAGGGGTAATTCCAGTTATCTTTGCTAGCTCATTTATGACATTGCCATCAACTATTTTGAGTTTGTATGCAAAAGATCATAATGAATCTGGCTGGTATCAAATTGTCTCAAACATTTTTGATTTTACAAAACCTGCTGGTGCAACATTATACACAGTGTTAATTGTTGTATTTACATTTTTCTATGCTTTCGTTCAAGTAAACCCAGAGAAAGTAGCAGAAAACTTACAAAAATCAAGCGGATATATTTTAAGTGTCCGTCCTGGTAAAGATACAGAACAATTCGTTTCTGGAACTTTACTACGATTAAAAGTACAGTTGGTGCTTTATATCTTGGTGGTATTTCAATTCTTCCGATGGTAGCTTCAGCATTATGGAACTTACCACGTGGATTGATGCTTGGAGGTACAAACCTTCTAATCGTTGTTGGGGTAGCGTTAGAGTTAAGCCGACAAATTGAAGGACGTACAATCAAACGTAAGTATAAAGGATTTATTGAGGAATAATGGGAGAAATTGACAAGATGCAGCAATGCGTTTTGTCAGTTCTTCAGTTATGATTCTAGGAGGCAACTATGAACATTATCTTAATGGGTTTACCTGGAGCAGGTAAAGGTACTCAAGCAGAAAAAATCGTTGCTACATACGGAATTCCACATATTTCAACAGGGGATATGTTCCGTGCTGCTATGCAACAAGAAACTGAATTAGGTCGTAAAGCTAAATCATTCATGGATAAAGGCGAATTAGTACCTGATGAAGTTACAAACGGCATTGTAAAGGAACGTTTACAACAAGCCGACACAGAAAAAGGATTCTTATTGGACGGTTTCCCACGTACTCAGGCACAAGCGGAAGCACTAGACAAAATCATGGAAGAATTAAATCGCTCAATCGATGCAGTGATTAATATCGAAGTGAACCCAGATATCTTAATGCAACGTCTAACAGGAAGAATTATTTGTCGTAACTGTGGAGCAACTTACCACAAAACAAATAATCCTCCTAAAGTAGAAGGTACATGTGATCGTTGTGGTTCTCATGATTTCTATCAACGTGAAGACGATAAACCTGAAACTGTGGAAAATCGAATTCAAATTAACATTGAACAATCAAAACCAATCTTAAACTACTATAATGCAAAAGGCTTATTACGTAATGTTGATGGAGAAAGCGGCATTGACAATCTCTTCAAACAATTCAATCAATTATGGGCGAACCTCGCTAGGAACTGCCTGTTATCTTGCATTTATGGTAGCTAAAATGGTATACTAAAAAAGTTAGATAACGGTAGAAGTCCGTCAAATAATCCGTAAAAACTTTTTACAAGTAAGGAGGATGAGACATGGCAAAGGAAGACGTAATTGAAATTGAAGGTATTGTTAATGAAACATTACCGAATGCGATGTTCAAGGTCGAACTTGAAAAACGGTCATGAGGTTTTTAGCGCATGTATCTGGAAAAAAATCCGGATGCACTACATTAAAAATTTTACCGGGCGATAAAGTAACGGTTGAATTATCACCGTACGACTTAACGCGCGGAAGAATCACGTATCGCTTTAAATAATGGACTCCGTTAATGAAATAGAGGAGGGAACTTAAATGAAAGTTAGAGCATCAGTAAAACCAATTTGCGAAAAAAATGTAAAAGTAATCAAACGCAATGGTAAAGTTATGGTGATTTGTCAAAATCCCAAACATAAACAACGTCAAGGATAATATATAAGGAGGTACTCATTAGTATGGCTCGTATTGCAGGTGTGGATATTCCACGTGAAAAACGTGTTGTTATTTCTTTAACCTATATTTACGGTATCGGTATTACTACTTCAAAAACAAATTTTAGCAGCTGCTAACGTTAGTGAAGATACTCGTGTTCGCGATTTATCGAACGATGAGTTAGACCGTATCCGTGCTGAAGTGGATAAACTAAAAAAATTGAAGGTGACTTACGTCGTGAAGTGAACTTAAACATCAAACGCTTGATGGAAATTGGTTCATACCGTGGAGTTCGCCACCGTCGTGGTTTACCAGTTCGTGGTCAAAACACAAAAAATAATGCTCGTACTCGTAAAGGCCCAGCTAAGGCCATTGCAGGTAAGAAAAAATAATTTAGAGAAGAAGGAGGTTAATTCTTCATGGCAAAGAAAGTTGTACGCAAACGCCGCGTGAAAAAGAATATTGAATCTGGTGTAGCACATCCGTTCAACATTTAATAATACAATTGTTATGATTACAGACGTTCATGGTAATGCTGTTTCATGGTCTTCTGCAGGTGCTTTAGGATTTAAAGGTTCTAAAAAATCAACACCATTTGCTGCTCAAATGGCTGCTGAATCTGCTGCAAAAGGTTCAATGGAGCATGGAATGAAAACTGTAGAAGTTTCTGTTAAAGGTCCTGGTTCAGGTCGTGAAGCTGCTATTCGTTCATTACAAGCTACTGGTTTAGAAGTGACAGCAATTCGTGACGTAACACCAATCCCTCATAATGGATGTCGTCCTCCAAAACGCCGTCGTGTGTAATGGATTGTTATTGTTGAATTTTGTCGGACAATCGCACATTGAACGTACGTTTTGAAAGGGGTAAAAAACATGATCGAAATTGAAAAAAACCAAAAATTGAAACGATCGAAATCAGCGAAGATGCAAAGTTTGGTAAATTCGTTGTTGAGCCACTTGAACGCGGTTATGGTACTACCTTAGGGAACTCATTACGCCGAATCTTATTATCGTCACTCCCTGGTACTGCAGTAACAGATATCCAAATGGATGGCGTTTTACATGAATTTTCAACAATAGATGGCGTAGTTGAAGACGTAGCTGCAATCATTTTAAATATTAAAAATATTGCATTGAAATCTTTCACAGAAGATGAAAATAAAGTATTAGAAATTGATGTTAAAGGTCCAGCGGTAGTAACTGCAGGCGATATCAAACACGATAGCGACATTCAAGTTCTAAACCCTGATTTATATATCTGTACAGTAGCTGAAGGCTATCACTTCCATGTTCGTATGAATGCTAAAAATGGTCGTGGATATGTTCGCTCTGAGTACAATAAAACTGATAATATGCCAATTGGTGTCATTCCAATTGATTCTATTTATACTCCGATTAGTAAAGTGAACTACCAAGTCGAAAACACTCGTATTGGTCAAAAAAATATTTATGATAAACTAACTCTTGATGTATGGACAGATGGTTCAATCGCTCCTCAAGATGCTGTTAGTTTAGCGGCTCGTATCTTAACTGAGCACTTAAATATCTTTGTTAATTTAACAAATGAAGCACATCCTATGGAAATAATGGTCGAAAAAGAAGAAACTCAAAAAGAACGTCTTCTTGAAATGACTATTGAAGAACTAGATTTATCAGTTCGTTCATACAACTGCTTAAAACGTGCTGGAATTAACACAGTACATGAATTAACAAGCAAGTCTGAAGCGGAAATGATCAAAGTTCGTAACTTAGGTCGTAAATCGCTTGAAGAAGTGAAACAAAAATTAATCGATTTAAATTTAGACTTACGTCGTGAAGACTAATAGAAACTCTTAAGAAGGAGGAATATTAAAAAAATGGCTTATCGTAAATTAGGACGTACAAGTTCACAACGTAAAGCGTTATTACGTGACTTGACAACTGACTTAATTATTAACGAACGTATCGTTACAACTGAAGCTCGTGCTAAAAGAAATCCGTTCTACTGTAGAAAAAAATGATTACTTTAGGTAAACGTGGTGACTTACATGCTCGCCGTCAAGCAGCTGCATTTTGTACGTAACGAAGTAGCAGATGTTCGTGAAGAAGGCGAATCAATCGTTGTTGAAACAGCGTTACAAAAAAATTATTTAATGATTTAGCATCACGTTACAGCGAACGTCAAGGTGGATACACTCGTATTCTTAAAAACTGAACCTCGTCGTGGCGATGCTGCACCAATGGTTATCATTGAATTAGTTTAATAAACATTCAATCGAACACTTTTCGATGGTTGAAAAGGGCGTCATGATGGTAATAATCATCTTGCTTATAAGATGGAAAGTCTGGGGCTACTGAACAGGGTAGCCTTATTCTTTCTCAGATTATTTAGTCTAGCTCGTTGTTTTCCCGCCGAACCTTTTTTTGGCGGGAGAGCACTTCATCATGAAAAAAAGTGTGTTTTTTTATATACATATTTTTTTGATACATACATAGGAAAAGGAAAAGGGGTGTCCCCGTTGCAATCAACAATTATTGAGTTAAATAACATCCATTATCGTTATCATGAAGAGGATGAACGTGAAGCGTTGGCTGGAGTATCTTTAAAGGTCGAACGCGGTGAATGGTTAGCCATCATCGGGCATAATGGTTCTGGGAAATCAACATTAGCCAAAGTCATGAATGGGCTTATCGAAGCAGGTAGCGGAGAAGTTCTGATTAATGGGGTTGTTTTAAATGACGAGACTGTATATGACGCTAGACGCGCAGTAGGGATGGTCTTCCAAAATCCAGATAACCAATTTGTTGGGACAACGGTGGAGGATGACATTGCCTTCGGATTAGAAAATATCGGGCTCCCTCGAGAAGAAATGTTAGAGCGTGTGACTCGCGTTCTTGAAATGGTGAAAATGAGTGACTTCAGAACGAAGGAACCTGCACGACTATCAGGAGGTCAAAAGCAACGTGTAGCGATTGCTGGTGTGACGGCATTAGAACCTTCTGTCATTATTCTTGATGAAGCTACTTCTATGCTTGATCCTAAGGGGCGCATGGAAGTTATCGGGACGATTCAAAAGTTACACAAAGAGAAAAACATTACTGTAATTTCGATTACACATGATTTAGATGAAGCAGCACAAGCAGACCGAATTGTGTTAATGGAACAAGGTCAAATTCAACAAATCGGGACTCCTGAAGAAATCTTCAAATTAGGTACGAAACTTGTTGAAAAGGGACTCGATGTGCCGTTTGCAGAGAAATTAATCGAAGTACTTCGCGAAAAGGGATTGGAAGTTCCTGAAGCGTATCTTGATGAAGAAGGGTTGGTGGAATGGTTATGGACATCCGTTTTAACGAAGTAAATTTCGCATACCAAGCAAACACACCTTTTGAGACACGTGCGCTTTTCGACGTAAACTTCAATATTCCATCAGGAAAGTACACGGCCATCATTGGACATACAGGTTCTGGGAAATCGACTATTTTACAACACTTAAACGCGTTACTGAAACCAACATCGGGTACGGTAACACTTGGGGATCGCGTAGTAGATTCTGAAACGAGCAATAAAGACTTGAAACCACTGCGCCAAAAAGTCGGCATCGTATTCCAATTTCCGGAATCACAACTCTTCGAAGAGACCGTTGAAAAAGATATCGCCTTTGGACCGAAAAACTTCGGAGCAAGTGAAGAAGAGGCAAATCAGTTAGCGAAAGAAACTCTAAAAATTGTAGGACTTCCTGAAGAGGTTTTACATAAATCACCGTTTGATTTGTCTGGTGGACAAATGCGTCGTGTGGCGATTGCAGGCGTATTAGCGATGCAACCAGAAGTATTAGTCTTAGACGAACCAACAGCGGGATTAGATCCTAAAGGACGCTTTGAGATGATGGAGATGTTTGCAAATCTGCAGCGCGAAAAAGGCATTACAATCGTCCTTGTAACACACCAAATGAATGACGTTAGCGATTATGCAGATTACGTGGTTGTGTGTGAAAAGGGAACTGTAGTGAAGACTGGGACTCCTGAAGAAGTGTTTGCGGATGCTGCTTGGTTACAAGAAAAACAACTAGGCTTGCCTTCGACTGTTCAGTTTGTCGAAAAGCTAAAAGCAAAAGGATTCCAAACAGACGCTCGTCCAATGAACTTGGAAGCTTTAGCAGACTTACTTGTTTCACATTCGAAAAACGGAGGTGACACAAGTGCTCGATAAACTTATTTTAGGTCGCTACTTACAAGGCGATTCATGGATTCATAAACTCGATCCAAGAACAAAATTAATTGGAACATTTGCATTCGTGTTAGTTATCTTCTTAGCGAATAATTGGGTGACATATGGCTTATTAATCGCTTATACACTGATTGCATTACTCTTATCCAAGATTCCATTAGGTTTCTTCTGGAAAGGGATTAAACCGTTAATTTGGGTGATTCTATTTACGGTAGCACTCCAAATCTTATTTACTAGTGGTGGAGACGTCTACTTCCAATGGGGATTCATTCAAGTAACGTCTGAAGGGATTATTAATGCGGTATTCATCTTCTTACGTTTCGTATTAATTATCTCGTTCTCAACGCTATTAACACTAACAACTGCGCCATTGCAATTAACAGATGCAATTGAAGCTGTAATGAAGGCCATTAGCGGTTGTGAAATTCCCAGTGCATGAAGTGGCATTAATGTTATCCATTGCACTTCGTTTTGTACCAACATTAATGGACGAAGCACAAAAAATCATGAACGCGCAACGAGCTCGTGGGGTTGATTTTGGAGAAGGAAATCTCTTCGAACAAATGAAGGCGATTATCCCAATCTTAATTCCGCTGTTTGTTAGTTCATTAAACCGTGCCGAAGACTTGGCAACAGCCATGGAAGCACGTGGATACCAAGGCGGAGACGGACGCAGTAAGTACCGTGTTCTAAACTATGAAATGCGTGATGCCATTGCGGGATTATCCCTTGTGGCCGTAACGATTTTATTATTTGTATTAAAAGCATAAAAAAATAAGGAGCTTGACTTGTCAAGCTCTTTTTTGAAAGAAGGGAAAAGGATGCAGCGATATAAACTCGTCATTCAATATGATGGTACGCCGTATGTTGGATTTCAAGTGCAAGAGAATGGGAATAGCATTCAAGCAGAACTGAATAAAGCGCTGAAGAAGATGACAAAGGGCCAATATATTCCTGTTAGTGGCTCTGGTCGTACAGACTCTGGGGTGCATGCCAACGGACAAGTCGTTCATATCGACTATCCCAAAAGCTATCGAAGCAGTATCTCTTGTTCGTGCGATGAATAGTTTATTACCGACGTCAATTCGGATTGTCTCGGCCGAGGCAGTGTCAGAAGACTTCCACGCGCGCTATAGTGTGACAGGGAAACGATACATCTATAAAGTAACGACTGCTGCTATACAGAGCCCGTTTCGTCGTCAGTATGAGCTGCATCACCCATTCAAAACGGATGTAGACCGCATCAACAAGGCTTTTGAAGCAGTGATTGGAGAACATGATTTTACAAGTTTTTGTTCGACAAAAAGCGATAAAGACTCCAAAAGTTCGCGTTGTGACGAAAGCAGAAGTGAAGAGAAACGGTGATGAATTAATTTTTCACTTTTTGAGGGTAAAGGTTTCCTTTACAATATGGTTCGCATTTTAGTTGGAACGGCGCTTCAAATTGGAGACGGATTACGTGAAGTGGAAGAGATGAAGCAAATTCTAGAAGCGATGGATCGAAATGCGGCAGGACCAACAGCTCCTGCTCATGGTTTATACCTAGATGAAGTGTTTTATAAGAATTTCGACTAGAAATATGATAGGATGAAAGTAGTTATATTAAAAGGAGTGTCAATATGGTATTAAAAGATTTCGACAAAAAAACTTAGAAAAAAATACGCTAAATTATTAATCTCAACTGGGATTAACGTGCAACCAGGTCATACAGTGAATATTGTGATTGACGTAGACCAAGCACCTTTAGCTCGTTTATTAGTAAAAGAAGCATACGCACACGGAGCAAGCGAAGTAATCGTATCATGGGCAGACGATTTCGTAGGCCGTGAACGCTTATTACACGCTGCAGAAGACCGTATCACAAACGTTCCAGAATACCGTGTAGCAGAAATGAACTACTTATTAGAGAAGAAAGCAAGCCGCTTAAACGTTCGCTCAGCTGACCCAGATGCATTCGCTGGAGTATCAGCAGAACGTCTTCAAAAAAATCAACAAAAAGCATTAAGCCTTGCATTAAAACCATTACGTACAGCAACACAAGCCAACAAAGTGAGCTGGACTGTAGCAGCTGCTGCAGGTAAAGAATGGGCGAAGAAAGTTTTCCCTAATGCTGCAACTGACGAAGAAGCAGTAGATTTATTATGGGATCAAATCTTCAAAACTTGCCGTGTATACGCTGATGATCCAGTGGCAGCTTGGAAAGAACATGAAGAAAAATTAGATGCTAAAGCTTCTATCTTAAACAAAGAACAATTCGTGAAACTACACTACACTGCACCAGGGAACAGACTTAACTCTTGGAATGCCTAAAAACCATGTTTGGGAAAGTGCTGGAAGCTTGAACGCTCAAGGAGAACACTTCATCGCAAACATGCCAACAGAAGAAGTCTTCTCAGCTCCTGACTTCCGTGTCGCTGACGGATATGTATCTAGCACAAAACCATTAAGCTACAACGGTAACATTATCGAAGGCATCAAAGTGACTTTCAAAGACGGTCAAATCACAGAAGTATCTGCTGAAAAAAAGGCGACCAAGTAATGAAAGACTTAGTATTCGAAAAACAATGGTGCTCGTGGATTAGGGTGAAGTAGCACTAGTAAGCGACCCATCACCAATCTCACAATCAGGCATTACATTCTTCAACACATTATTCGATGAAAATGCATCAAACCACTTAGCAATCGGTTCTGCTTATGCAACAAGCGTTAAAGGTGGAGAAAACTTCGAAACTGAAGAAGAATTAAGAGAAGCTGGATTAAACCGTGCGGATGTTCACGTGGACTTCATGATCGGTGGACCAGAAATGAACGTGGATGGTATCCGTGAAGACGGTACTGTTGTTCCAATCTTCCGTAACGGAGACTGGGCTATCTAGTTCAATGAATTAAAAAATAAAAGGAACGAACTTTGAGAAAAGTTCGTTCCTTTTTTGTCGTTCTATAAGAAAAAAACTAATACAACTATAAGAAAATTCAATTGGTAAAAAAACTTCACAAGGAAGGTACAATAAAAAAACAGAGGAATCCTTATAAAGTTCGTAATAATTCAATGAGTTCTAAGATGTTTTGCGAATAAGTTTCGTTTGGACGATAGGCGACTCCGATGGGGAAAAATCCATTTTTATCTAACAGTGGAATCCAAACAAGATTGTCGTCTGGGTAGAATTCTTTATACTCTAAAGCCATGATGCAGACCGAGTTAAATGTTGCAAGACTGGCAAGGAGAACTTCCCAGTTGTCGTCCACATAAACGATATTCGGTTCAAAACCAAAATGTCTTGAGCGTTGGTGTAATAACTTTCCAAGCATAAAGTGTTTAGATAGAGTGCTGAATCGTTCATCCTTTAAATCTTCAAAGGTGACGGAATCTCTAGTCGCTAAGGGATGCCCCTTTGGAACGACAAGACTTGCGTGATACCCTACGAAGTTTTGTTGGAACGGTTCAATCACAATGTCAGACTCAATCTTTGGAAAAGAGAGAACACCAAGGTCGATTTCTTCGTTTACAAGAGCGTTTTTGAAGCTCACGCGAACCGCCTTGTACCATCGTTAAGTGAATCGAAGGATGTGACATCATAAAAACGCGAGAACTCAGGCATTAATTTGATCGCAAAAAAGTGTCGGTAGCCCAATTCGAATCGTTTCTTTTTTTGAGGTTGATTGAGTTCATGGATTTGAGCCACAGTCCCTTCCATGAGAGAAATGATTTTCTTACCATTATCGTATAAGAGCTGTCCAGCTTCAGTCAGTCGAATACTATTGTTAGTTTGCTGAATAAAAAGCGGAGTATGTAATTCGGATTCTAATTTTTTAATGGTTTGAGAAAGGGTCGGTTGCGTAATGAATAAGCTACGAGCGGCATTGGAATATCCGCCATGGTCAACGATACTAATAAAGTAGTGTAGGTGTTTAATATCCATTGGGCATCTCCTATTCTTTTAAGTGAACTGTTACACAATAATTGTAACAAAGAATAAAGACGGAAACAATAAGGTTTTTAAAACATAAAGGAGGAATTACGATGAAAATTACAATTGCAGGTGCTGGCGCCATGGGAAGTCGCTTTGGGTTAATGCTCCATCAAGCAGGGCATGAAGTGCTTCTAGTGGATGGATGGAAAGATCATGTGGAGGCCATTCAAAAAGAGGGGCTCAAGGCAAACTATAATGGAGAAGAAGTCGTTGTGAAATTGCCGGCTGTGCTTCAAAGTGAAGTTACAGAAGAAATGACGAGTGACCTCATTATCTTATTTACAAAAGCGATGCAACTAGAAAGTATGCTAACTGACTTGAAACCGGTGATTCATGATGAAACTCGAGTGCTGTGCTTACTCAATGGAATCGGGCATGAAGAAGTGATTGAACAGTTTGTTCCAAAAGAAGATATCTTTATTGGGAACACGATGTGGACTGCTGGAATGGAGGGTCCTGGTCGCGTGAAACTCTTCGGTAGTGGAACAGTCGCTTTGAAGAACTTAGTGGATACACCAAAAGCGCAAGCCAATGCCGAAGAAATCGTGAATGTTTTGAATAGTGGAGGATTGAATGCAAGCTATTCTGAAAACATTCTATTCGCCATTTATAAGAAAGCATGTGTGAATGGAACAATGAACGGACTTTGCACCATCTTGATGAGTAATATGTATGAGTTTGGTTCTACAACGACGGCACACTTGATTGTTGAAAATATTGTGAAAGAATTTTCAGAAGTTGCAAAAAAATGAAAAACATTCTGTTAAATGTTTCAGAAATTGTAGATTTCATCGAAAACGAATTGTTATAATCGTGAAACAATCGGGCTTCATCACCCATCGATGTATCAAGACTTAAATGAAAATAATCGTTTAACAGAAATCGACTACATCAACGGAGCGGTAGTGCGTAAAGGACAAAAATATGGCGTTCCAACACCATATTGTGAGTTTTTAACAGCATTGGTTCATTGTAAAGAACAAATTCTTGGAGCTAAAATAGCTCACAGTAGAGGGGACAAAAACTATGGAAGCACAAAGCAAAAACAAAAAAATGACGGCTTCAGTTTTTATCAATAAAATCTTAGCAGGAACAGCCCTAGGGGTTATCGTCGGACTGATTCCAAATGCCGTTCTTTCAGCAATTTTAAAACATTTTAGTCAATATCCAATCGCAGTAACAATTACTCAAATCGCGGTTATTTTCCAATTAGCAACTCCACTTATTATCGGGGGCTTAATTGCATTACAATTCGGATTTAAACCAATGCCGATGATGGTTGTTGCAGGGGCCTGCTTCGTAGCCAGTGGGGTTGTTACGTATAATGCAGAACTTCAAAAATTTGTCGGGGCTGGAACAGGGGACTTAATTAATACAATGGTCACTGCAGGTATCGCTGTTGGAATGTTAATGCTAATCAAAGATAAATTCGGTTCAACTGCCGTTGTAGCAATGCCAATCGTTGTCGGTGTGGGTTCTGCCTTTATCGGGTTGCTATTATTACCATACGTTAAAATGATTACGACTGCTATTGGTACAGTCATCAACGAGTTCACAACATTACAACCAATCTTGATGTCAATCTTAATCTGCTGCTCATTCGCAACATTAATTATTTCTCCAATCTCAACTGTAGCGATTGGTTTAGCAATTCAATTAAACGGTGTATCTGCCGGGGCCGCTGCTATGGGGGTTGCTGCAACAGCCGTAGCATTAGTGGTTCACTCATGGAAAGTCAATAAATCAGGGGTAACATTAGCCATCGCTCTAGGGGCAATGAAATTAATGATGCCTAACTTATTCAAATACCCAGTAATCTTGATTCCATGTTTATCAACAGCGATTATTTCAGCGATTCCAGTAGCGCTATTCTCAGTAAGCGGTACTCCACAATCTGCAGGGTTTGGTATCGTAGGGTTAGTAGGACCGTTAGCTTCTATCGATGCTGGATTGAATGTTGCCTTAGCAGCTATTGTATGGTTCGTTGTGCCAATTGCAGCAGCGATTGCAAGCAAAATTTTTATTTGAAAAAAAGTTCTTAAATTATACGATTCTTCAGTCGTATTCAAATTCCAAGAATAAGAACAAATTCCTATCGACTCCTTCATGCACTTGCATGGAGGAGTTTATTTTATTTTTGCTAGAAGATGGTACAATAAACGTAATAGAAGGGAGTGGTCGGATGAGAATTCAACAATTAATTTATTTTCGAGAAAAATCGTTGAAAAAAAGGCTCCATGAATGAAGCCGCAAAAAGACTTATATGTCAGCCAACCAAGTTTATCAAAGGCCATTCGTGAGTTGGAATTAGAAATGGATATCACCCTCTTTCAACGGGGGAATACTGGAATTACATTGACGGGAGAAGGGCGTGAGTTTTTAGTCTATGCTCGACAAGTCCTCGACCAAGTCAATTTGATGGAAGAAAAATATAAACGACAAACAAAACGGAAACGGACATTCTCCGTATCTGCGCAACACTATGCGTTTGTGGTGCATGCCTTCGTTGATTTTATTCAAAAGGAAGCAGGAGACGAATATCAATTCACGCTTCGTGAAACAGAAACACAAAACATTCTAGAAGACTTAACGAACTATAAGAGTGAGATTGGGGTCTTGTATTTGAATGATTTCAACCGCAAAGTCATGGAAAAATTATTCAAAGAAAAGAACTTAGTATTCACACCACTCTTCACAGCACAACCGCACGTATTCTTAAGCACGCAAAATCCACTAGCAGAAAAAGAGAGCATTACTCTAGAAGAATTAGAAGACTACCCTTACTTGTCCTATGAACAAGGGGAAGAAAACTCGTTCTACTTCTCAGAGGAAATCCTCAGCACGATGGAGCATAAGAAGAGCATTAAGGTAAGTGACCGTGCGACCATCTTTAACTTAATGGTCGGATTAAATGGATACACCATCAGTTCAGGGATTATTAGTAGCAAACTAAACGACGACAAGATTGTTGCGGTTCCTCTGGACGTAGAAGATACAATGGAACTCGGAATCTTACAACACGATCAACGAAAATTATCGAAGGAAGCAGAACGATTCTTGCATATGTTGAAAACACATATTCAGGAATACGGCTTCGAAGTTCAAAATCTTGATTTTTAGTTCACAAAGAGGTTGAAACTATTCGGAAAATCGGTGATAATAAAAGAAGGTAAGATATTATTACTCAGTAGAAGGAGACGGATGCAAATGAGTTGGAAAGAAACAGCAAAATTATGGGAATCTTTTGATGCACTAGAAGAAGGATTAAAGGTGCAATTACAATCAATGGATGACACACAAAAAGAGGAAGCCTTCTATACACCATTAGAATTTGGTACTGCGGGAATGCGTGGAATTGTTGGACCTGGGATTAATCGCATGAACACTTACACAGTGCGTCAGGCAACAGAAGGATTATCACGCTTAATTGAAAGTTACGGGGAAGAAGCGAAAAAACGTGGGGTGGCGATTGCTTACGATTCACGTCATTTTTCACCAGAATTCGCAATGGAGTCTGCACGTACTTTAGCAACTCACGGGATTAAGTCATATGTATTTGAAAGCTTACGTCCAACACCTGAATTATCATTTGCGGTACGTCACTTGCATACATTTGCCGGAATTATGATTACAGCTAGTCATAACCCAGCAGCTTACAACGGATATAAAGTCTATGGTGAAGACGGCGGTCAAATGCCTCCAAAAGATGCGGATGCATTAACAGCGTACGTTCGCCAAGTCGCTAATCCGCTTGAAATCGAAGTGCTAGATGATGATGCATTAGAAGCATCAGGTCTTGTAACGATTATCGGAAAAGACGTCGATGATGCGTACTTGAAAGAAATTAAAACAGTCTCTGTAAATCCAAAACTTCTTAGCGATGTGGAAGGATTATCAGTGGTTTATACACCATTACACGGTACAGGTTTAATGCTTGTTGAAAAAGCATTAGAACAAGCAAACTTCAAAGGCTTGCACGTTGTTGAAGAACAAGCAGTGCCAGATGGAGACTTCTCAACAGTTAAATCTCCAAACCCTGAAGAAGCAGGCGCTTTTGAATATGCGGTAGAATTAGGGAAAAAAGTTGGCGCTGATGTATTATTAGCGACTGACCCTGATGCTGACCGTATGGGTGCTGCAGTACGCTTACCAGATGGAAGCTACCAAGTAATTACAGGGAACCAAATTGCGGCTATCTTAGTCGATTACTTATTATATGCTCACCAACAAGCAGGGACACTTCCAAGTAATGCGCTTGTCGTGAAATCAATCGTAAGTAGCGAACTTCCAACAGCTGTGGCTAAAAGCTATGGCGCTGAAATGATGAACGTATTAACAGGATTCAAATTCATCGCAGAACAAATCCAACACGACGAAGAAACTGGGGAGCATACTTTCATGTTTGGTTTCGAAGAAAGCTACGGATACCTTGTGAAATCATTCGTCCGTGATAAAGATGCCGTTCAAGCAGTGTTATTACTTACAGAAGTAGCAGCACACTTCAAGAACGAAGGCAAGACTTTATATGACGGACTTCAAGCATTATATGCAAAACACGGGTACTTCTTAGAAAAAACAATTTCTGTAACAGTAGCTGGTTTAGAAGGTCCACAAAAAATTAAAGCCTTATTAGACGGTTTACGCGCTTCTGTTCCAACAAGCTTTGGAGGCTTGAAAGTAGCTCTAGCACAAGACTTCGCAGTAAACGAACAAAAAGATGCGAACGGTGTCGTTTCTGAAATCGGACTTCCAACTTCTAACGTATTGAAATACATTTTTAGAAGACGGATCTTGGATTGCGGTTCGCCCAAGTGGTACAGAACCAAAAAAATCAAGTTCTACATCGGTGCTAAAGCGGATAGCGAAGAAGAAACGCTGCAAAAGAAAAAAAGTTGCAGCCTTACAAGCCGACTTAGAAAAAAATTACAATAATCAATGAAGCGAGCATTCTCACGATGGTGAGGGTGCTTTTTTAATGCGATTGTTTCGTTAATATGATTGGATTTTGCGGAAATTTGTTTTGAAGCTCAAAGAATTGTGGTACAATGAATGAAAGTGATCGTGAAAACATTCTCTATATGAGATGAGAGGAGTCATTTATGAAAAAAGGAACGAAACGATTTTTAGCAGGGAGTGTAGCCCTCCTATCACTAGTAGTGGCAGGATGTTCTCAGTCTAAATCGACATCAGAATCAACAAAGGAAACAACAGAAGCAACAAGTGAAGTAACAACACAGGTAGCTTCTAATACAAAAAAGGATGCTAATAGTCCAGCAGCATCATTTGATTGGAATGCAAAGGTTGCACCACTGACAAAATACGAACAAACGTATGTTGAATCAAATAGCGGAAAAACCGTTACGATGAACTTGGAGGGTGTGCAAAAAGCAGTAGAGGCCTTGAATGAAAAGAAAAAGAGCATCACTGATACAAAAGTTCTAGAAGCATTAAAACTCGTGGATGCAGTATTTGTGAACCAAGAAAACTTTGATGTGCTTCTAAAAGCAACAGGGACTTCAAGCCAAGAGGAATTCTTTACACGTATTTGGAATGATTACATGGTGAACTTCTTGAAGGAAGCACGCCCAACATTTACAAATGACGGGGAAGTGGAGTATCAAGGAGTGAAGTATCCCGTTAAAGTCTATGCTCCAATGTACTTAAAGGTAAATACAAATGCCTTAGGAAGAGCGGCAGCTTATACGCTTGAAGATTATAAAGTGGAAGGCGATACCGTGTATTTGAAATTAAGAGCACCACGTGTTGATTTATACCAATATGAAGTACAAGCAAGTTATCAAAGAAATAATCAAGCTTTCTTTCAAGGGATTGTTGAAGAAGCACAAAAAGTCGCACAAACAGACTTTACAAAAGCGCTCTTGTATAAATTTATTTACCGCTTAGCTGCCGTTGGATTTAGAGGAGATGGCTATGTCAACTTAGAAGGAATGGACTATTTGGATCGTAACCAACACTATCTCGCGATTAAAGTGGACGACAGTGGAAATGCAACGATTGATGATACAAACTTAGCGAGACCTTCTTCAAATTGATATGAAATCCGCAAATGAAGCCAATAAAGCAAAGTTTGAATAAGGTAAATCACTAGTATATATGAGGAGTCGTGATGAAGAAGAAAGTAGAAACGATTTTTAGCAGGGGTGTGGCCATCCTATCACTAGTGGTAGCGGGATGCTCCCAGTCTACATCAACATCAGACTCAGCAAAGGAAACAACACAAGCATCGGCTTATCATAAAGCAGATGTGACAGGACCAACAGCGAGTTTTGACTGGAATGCCAAAATGGGTCAGCAACTTTTTGAAAAAGTATATGTAGAAACAGAACTAAGGAAAAATCGACATTAACTTTATCAGAACTAGCTGCAGAATCTCAGAAGAAAGAAAAAGAGTATTACAGATAAAAAGTATTAACCGCTTTAAGTTTAGTCGAGTGCAGTTTTGTGAATCGACACCAATTTGACAAAGTTGTTACAGGCAGCAGGTGCTTCTAATCAGGAAGAACTTTTTGATAATTTCTGGAATGGATATATGGTGGACATGTTATCTAAACTGCAACCTCCATTTTTCTAACGATGAAGTTTTCGAATATCAAGGTGAGAAATATCCATTGAAAGTGTATGCACCTATGTTCTTTAAAGTGAACACTAATGCACTTGGTAAGGCAGGTGCTTATAATTTAGAGGATTATAAAGTGGAAGGGGATATGGTGTATCTGAAATTTGCGGCTCCTTCTATAGATGCCAATCAATATTATATAAGAGCAACTTACCATACTGACAAAGAAGAATTTTTGAGGATTGATGAAAGAACACAATCGATTAATTCAAGAAAAAGTATGCTAAAAGGATTAAATGTTCGTTTTGTTTTGCAATTAGCAGCGCTGAATTTCAAAGCAGATAATTATGTAAGTTTAAGAGGGATGGATTATTTACCAGATACTACACATTATCTGGCCATTAAGGTAGATGACCAAGGCAAAGCAACTATTGACGATACGAATTTGGCTAACTTATTACAAATCAATATGAGACCAGCACATAATGCGAATAAAGTAAAAATTTGAATAAATAGATTAGAAGGTCAGTGATGCCCAATTAGCGTTACCGACCTTTTATTTCTAGCTAAAATAGATGAAATTAATGGTGTTCCAGTCGGACTTGCATGGTATAATGAAGTCAAAAGCATACGAAGAACAAGTTTTATCACAAAAGAAATTAAGGGAGAATTGAAAAAATGACAAAAATTTATTGAATCACCAGCTGTAAAAAATTATGTGAACTGACAAAAGAATCGTACTTACGTTACTGGGATGAACGTAATGGCGGGAACGTGTCAGTACGCTTGGAAGCGAGTGAAGTAGAAGGGTATGAAGATGTGAAGGAAGTGAAACGTGTCCTTGACTTAGGGTTCGACGCTTCCACGCTTGCGGGCTACTATTACTTAGTAACCGGTACAGGCCGTTACTTCAGAAACGTGACCAACCAACCGCTTCTTGATTTAGGCTTGGTTCGTATTTCAGAAGACGGACAAAAAGCAGAATTACTATGGGGATTCGAAGATGGTGGGAAACCAACCTCAGAATTCGCGAGCCACTTAATGAGCCACATCGAACGACTCAAAGTGAATCCAAATCATAAAGTGGTCTTCCATTGCCACCCAACAAACCTTATCGCCTTAAGCTTCACACAACCATTAGATGAACGTCATTTATCAAGACTTCTTTGGAAAATGCAAGCTGAATCGATTGTGGTATTCCCAGAAGGGATTGGTGTGATTCCTTATATGACACCTGGAACAAACGCCATTGGGGAAGCAACGGCTGCGAAAATGGCTGAGTTTAGAGCTGTGATTTGGCCACACCATGGATTATTTGCGGCAGGCGATACACTGGATGAAACGTATGGTTTGATTGAAGTCATCGAAAAAGCAGCGATGATTTATTCTCAAGTAGGGGCACAAGGTGGTAAAATTCTACAAGAAATTACAGATGTGCAATTACAAGAAATTGCGGAATACTTTAATATGACTCCGCACGAAGGATTCTTAGACGTTTAATCAAACAGAAATCTCAAGGGGCAGGCTGAAAAAGCTTGTCCTTTTTTGCGTTTTCACGAGCTCCCAAGTCTCCATACATGTACATTGCCCTAGAACTGTTGTAAAATAAAGAGGTAACTACAATAAAAAAGGGGTATCGACAGATGAACTCAATTTATAAAGATGATAGTTTAACACTACATACAGACCTATACCAAATTAATATGATGAAAACCTACTGGGAAACAGGCGTTTATGAGAAAAAAGCCATTTTCGAAGCGTATTTCAGAAAATTACCATTTGAAAATGGATATGCGATTTTTGCTGGACTAGAACGCATTGTTCGTTACATTGAACAATTACGTTTCTCAAAAACGGATATTGACTATTTACGTGGACTTGGACATTATCCAGAAGAATTCTTAACATACTTAGAAAACTTCGAATTCAAAGGAAGCATCCGCTCTGCAGTAGAAGGGGAACTCGTTTTTCGCGAAACGAACCACTTGGTGCAAGTAGAAGGAACACTTGCTGAATGCCAATTAATCGAAACAGCATTATTAAATATCGTTAACTTCCAAACGCTGATCGCAACAAAAAGCGAGCCGTGTACGTATGGTTTCTGGAGACGATCCAGTGCTTGAATTCGGTACTCGTCGTGCGCAAGAATTAGATGCGGCAATTTGGGGAACACGTGCAGCGTACATCGGTGGATGTGATGCGACAAGTAACGTTCGTGCCGGCAAGATGTTTGGCATTCCAGTTTCTGGGACACATGCCCACTCATTAGTACAAGCGTACCGTGATGACTATGAAAGCGTTTTAAAGCGTATGCCGAGAGTCACCGTGACTGCGTATTCTTAGTGGATACGTATGATATCTTGAAATCTGGTGTTCCAAATGCTATCCGTGTAGCCAAAAGAATTCGGCGACAAGATTAATTTCTTAGGCGTTCGTATCGACAGTGGTGACATGGCTTATATGTCGAAAAAAGTTCGTCAACAATTAGACGAAGCTGGATTTACAAAAGCGAAAATTTACGCATCAAGTGACCTTGATGAAAAAACAATCCTCAACTTGAAGATGCAAGGTGCTAAAATTGACGTTTGGGGAATCGGTACTCGTTTAATTACAGCGTATGACCAACCAGCGCTTGGCTGTGTGTACAAAGCTTGTAAGTATCGAAGATGAAAACGGCGTAATGGTGGATACAATGAAGATTTCAAACAACGCTGAAAAAGTATCGACACCTGGTAAGAAACAAGTATGGCGTATTACACGTAATTCGGACGGAAAATCTGAAGGGGACTACATTGCGCTATGGGATGAACGTCCAGATCAATTAGACGAACTCTTTATGTTCCATCCAGTCTACACTTATATCAATAAAACAGTGACAGACTTTACTGCGCGTCCAATTTTACAACCGATTTTCAATAACGGAAAATTAGTGTATGAATTGCCAAAACTTCAAGAGATTAAAGCATACAAAAACGAGCAAATCGAAGCGCTATGGGACGAATACAAAACGTATCTTGAACCCAGAGCAATATCCAGTCGACCTCTCTCAAAAAGACATACGACCAAAAAAATTGGCAAGTATTGCGGAAATCAGAGAAGAAGTGCGTCTTAAATCAGAACAGTTGGCCAAAAGAAAAACGCAAAAGTAAGGGGAACGTTATGAGACCATTACAACAAAAAAATTATCGAAACGCTTCGTGTGAAAACCAGTGATTAATCCTGAAGAAGAAATTCGTAAAACCGTCGATTTCTTAAAGGCGTATCTTGCAAAAGCATCCCTTCTTGAATGGGTATGTCCTTGGGATTAGCGGCGGACAAGATTCAACGCTTGCTGGGAAACTCGCACAAATGGCGATTGATGAATTGAACGAAGAACAAGACCAAAAAGTGTATCGTTTCTATGCTGTGCGCCTTCCTTATGGGCGTGCAAGCAGATGAACAAGATGCCATGGACGCGATTGCCTTTATGAAGGCAACGGATGTGCTTCGCGTGAAACGTGAAGGATGCAGTAGATGCGTCTGAACGCAGTATTGAAAGCCTTAGGAATGGAAATTTCAGACTTCAATAAAGGAAATATCAAAGGCGCGTGAACGCATGGTGGCTCAATATGCCATTGCAGGCCAAACGGGTTGTGCCGTTATCGGAACAGAACCATGCGGCAGAATCGGTGACTGGTTTCTATACGAAATTTGGGGACGAGGGCTGCAGATATCACTCCGTTATGGCGTCTCAATAAACGTCAAGGCCGTGCGATGTTACAAGTACTAGGGTGCTCCAGAACATCTATACTTGAAAGTTCCAACGGCAGATCTTGAAGAGGATCGTCCCATCGCTTCCAGACGAAGTAGCGCTAGGGGTTACTTACGAAGAGATTGATGATTATCTCGAAGGAAAAGATATTAACGAAAAAGCGGCTGTGACGATTGAAAATTGGTATCGAAAAGACAGAACATAAACGTCACTTACCAATTACAATCTACGATGATTTCTGGAAATAAAGATTCGAAAGGCTATTCCTATCAGGCAACTGGTAGGGATGGCTTTTTGTTGGAAAAACTCGAGAGGCTATGGAAAAACGTTGACATTTTTAACAGAAACTGATATCTTAAGAACTATGAGAAGTTTGAGTAGATGATGAATCAACTCAAACAAGAAAGAGAAGGATTAGAAAAGGTTTATGATGCAAACAAATAACAAACTCTTTGGTGCAAGTTTTGAGCAATCGAAGAAGATTATTGATGAGAGTATTTTAACAGAAGATGGAGCAAGAATACGGGTGTCATGTCTTCGATGAGTTTTGGAGAAGAACGACAGGGCTAGTAGGGGTTGTTAATGATGATTGTATTCTATGGTGTTGGAGTAGCATCCTGATCGATTTCGCCAATCTACAGCAAGTGTGCAAGTAATTTCATAAGCAATCTGCAGCGCTCATGGGAGAAATAGGGACTCTATCTTCCGATCAGTGATTATAGTGTTAATATTTACTTTTAATTGCTTTAACGGTGTTAAATATTCTGCGAAGGGTAATTATGTTAATCAACTGTTATATGGCATTTTCTATATACTTGTTCTTCAATTAGTAGCTTCACTGCTTTATTACCAATGGCCATTGGACTTACTATCGATGCATTTTGGAGTTACGGCTTTTTATTTACAGATTATTTTCGTCTGATACTTTGTTAAAAAGTATATTATCGACAGGACAAAAGAAATTTAAAAGCATATCTATTTGATATTGGAGAGCAAAGAGTATCTGATTAGGATGTTCGATTGATGAGCTTTTGTTACATGTGTGTGGAATTTTATTATTCCTATCCGTTTTAAATCGTTGGACGCTTAAAATCGGTGAAAATGTAAATGGAGATCCAAATTAGTGCGCATATTAATGGGCTTCTTATTCCCAGTTTCTATGTTTGGATTAATATTGATGTTTGCAAAATGGATTGAATATTTAACAGAATAATTTACTTCATAAATATCGTAAAGAATACAGAGAGTACTTTAACATTACCAACGAGCAGTGGTATGTGCAAATTCTTTGCGAGATTTATGGTCGGAAATCATAATCATTAGACTATCCTTTATGGGATAGTCTTTTTTGCTCTTTCAAGCAAACGCTCTATTGAATTTCGAATGCGGAGTGCTATAATGAAGGTAAAAATAGTCGGTTAATAGTTTTCAATTTCATTGGAGGTGGTCTTTATGGACTTAGTATTACCAATGTTTCTGGGGACGTTTGCACTGATGGGGAGTTGCTCTATATGTGTTCTACTGGATCATCCGATTAGCTGTAAAAACATGGAGTAGAATCTCAACAAAGGAAGTCACATTAACGGCTTCAGAAAAAGAAATGGAGGTGGCGTGCCACCTCTATTTTCGTGGAGGAAGACAATGAAAGAAATGAAACACTTTGGCGTGTATGGAGTTTGTATTCGCGAGGGACGCATCCTTTGCATCCGTAAGACGCGTGGACCATACCGCGGGAGATTTGATTTGCCAGGAGGAACGCCAGAAGAAGGGCGAGAGTTTGGTAGAAACATTGCGACGAGAAATGTTAGAGGAGACTGGATTCCAAGTGTCTGCCATTCATCAAAAATACGATTCGTGATGTGTTTGTGACCGTTCCAGGAATTGCTCGCGTGCATCATGAGTTTGTTTTTGTTTACCATCGATGTTGAAGAAAAAGAATGCTCAAACGGTAGAGGATTTCGTGACGAGCGAAGAGAAGAATGATTCGAAGGGAATTGTGTGGGTTCCACTTGAAGAAGTGAGCGTTGACAAATGCGTCTCCACTTGTAATCGAGGCTGCACGCACCCAACAGAGGCATTCGAGGCGAAAGCATTACGAACAATGGGTGATGTACGACGAAGATTTTATGAACTAAAAATGAATTTAGCTATTTAAAGACTTTCTGAATTTTTTTGTTACAATGAAGTTGAGCATTTATTCATGTTTTTAGAACCCTTTTTTGAAAGGGGATTCAGGGAGGTATTATTAATGGAAGTTATTGTTGTAAAAACTCAAGAAGAAGGTGCATTAGCCGCTTTTGAGATTTTTAAACGCGCACACGGCGAAGGAGCGAAAGTGTTTGGACTAGCGACAGGCTCAAGTCCAATTGGGATTATATGAATTACTTAGAAATAGCGATTTAGATTTTCTCAGATCGTATCTCAGTGAACTTAGATGAATATGTTGGATTAGCACCAACGGATGAACATAGCTATCATTATTTCATGAAAGAGCAATTATTCAACGCGAAAACCATTTAAACATAGCTATTTACCAGATGGATTGGCCGAAGATGTGGATGCAGAAGTCGTACGCTATGAAACGCATTCTTCAAGAAAATCCAGTGGACTTACAATTATTAGGGAATTGGAAGTAACGCGCATATCGGATTCAACGAACCTGGTACACCATTCACTCAACGCACACATAAGGTTCATTTAACAGAATCAACCATTGAAGCGAACAAACGCTTTCTTCGAAAAAAAGAAGAAGATGTACCACGCTACGCTTATTCAATGGGATTACAATCCATCATGGATGCCAAAGAAATCGTGTTAATTGCATTCGGGACCCTAAGAAAATCCATGCGATTAAAGGATTAGTGGAAGGTCCTATCACAGAGGAAGTTCCTGCAAGTATCCTACAAAAAAACATCCAAAAAGTGACAGTTATTTGTGATGAAGCAGCTGCAGCATTATTAACAAAAATAAAAGAAATAGACAAGGCGTCTTCCGGGTAATGGAAGGCGTCTTTTTTTGTCTTCAATAGAGCTAAAAATTAACATATTTGTTAATTAACAGATATGTTAATATGCTAGTTTTCAAAAATTTTTTTCTGAAAAACTTTTTGGGAAACCTAAAAAAAGTACTTGACGAAATGACGTTTTTTTAGGGTAACCTAACAATTGTAGAATCTACATAATTTTGAAAGGATGAATTCATTGATTACGATTAAAAATGTTGGGAGTATCGTATGCGATGCAACCACATGTTTTAAAAGATTGTAATGCAACCATTGAAGGACCAACCATTACTGGGATTATTGGGCCCAATGGTGCAGGTAAATCAACATTATTAAAAGCAATATTAGGACTTATTCAATCATCAGGAGAAATTCTGATTGATGGAGAACCCACAAAAAAAGTATTACAGAAAATCGCCTATGTCGAACAAAAAAGCCACATTGACTTTACATTTCCAATCACCATTCGTGAGTGCGTTGCTTTAGGAAGAACTGTTAAAAAGAAACCATTGCAACGTTTGACGAAAGAAGATTGGGAAAAGGTCGATGCAGCCATTGAAGAAGTGGGATTAACTGATTTAGCATCTCGCCAAATCGGGGCTCTTTCTGGTGGTCAATTCCAACGTGTACTATTAGCGCGTTGCATGGTTCAAGAAGCACAATATATTTTCCTTGATGAACCATTTGTAGGGATTGATATGCTTAGTGAGAAAGTCATTATGACAATTCTCCGTAAATGGAAAGAGGAAGGGAAGACTATTTTAATGGTCAACCATGACTTATCGAAGGTGAAAGAATACTTTGACCATGTGATTCTTGTCAAACACGCGATTGTAGCCTCTGGAAAAACAGAAGACGTATTCATTAAGAAGTACTTAGATGATGTATACGGCGGAAGTGTTTATATTCCACAAGGAGGTGAGCAACATGCATAATTTCATTGAAGGGTTAATGGAATTCCATTTCCTACAAAATGCGCTTGTTTCAGCAGTCGTGATTGGTGCGGTTGCCGGAATTTTAGGATGCTTCATCATTCTAAGAGGGATGTCATTAATGGGGGACGCTATCTCTCACGCGGTATTACCGGGTGTAGCGTTGTCGTTTATTTTAGGCATTAACTTCTTTATTGGAGCCCTCGTGTTCGGGTTATTAGCATCGTTCCTTATTGCATTTGTGAATCAAAAATAGTACTATCAAAGGCGATACCGCTATCGGGATTACCTTTTAGTTCGTTTTTTTGGCATTGGGAGTTATTTTTGATTAGTGTGGCGAAGAGTTCAACAGACTTATTCCATATTTTATTCGGGAATATTTTAGCCGTACAAGATATTGATTTACTCATTACATTGGTGGTGAGCGTGATTGTAGTCGTCGTTATTTTTAGCGTATTTTTAAAGAATTACAAGTAACGAGTTTTCGATCCAGTCTTTCGCTCAATCTACAGGGATGAACGTACAGTTTTATCACTACTTATTGATGTTCCTATTGGCACTAGTATCCATTACGGCAATGCAAAGTGTAGGGACAGTCATGATTGTGGCACTACTAATTACCCCTGCAGCAACAGCGTATTTATATTCAAATCGTCTGAAAACAATGCTGATTTTAGCCGCAATATTTGGCTCATTATCATCTATATTAGGATTGTTTATTGGATATACGTTTAACATCGCTATTGGGTCAACCATCGTATTAACAGCAGCAGCACTTTTTGTCGTAAGTTTTATCGTTTCACCAAAACAAAGAGAAAGAAGGAAATCTCATGAATAGCATGAAGAAACTTTTAGTAGCTACTCTTGTTGTCTTAGGGATTGCAGGATGCGCTACTGGTAAAGAGAATAGTTCTCAAACAACATCTGCAACAGCAGAAAGCAAAAAAATACAAGTAGTGACAACAAACTCTATTATTTATGATATGACAAAAAATATCGCTGGAGATTTAGTGGATTTACATAGTATCGTTCCAGTAGGGCAAGACCCACACGAGTATGAACCATTACCAGAAGATGTTCAAAAGTTCAAAAAGCAGACTTGATTTTCTATAATGGAATTAACTTAGAAAATGCTGAAGATGCATGGTTTACAAAAATGGTTAAAAATGCAGGTAAAGTTGCAGATAAAGACTATTTTGCAGTAAGTGATGGTGTTGATGTAATTTACCTTGAAGGGGCAAATGAAAAAGGTAAAGAAGACCCTCACGCATGGTTAAATATCGAAAATGGTGTGATTTATGCTAAAAACATTGCAAAACAATTAATCGCAAAAGATCCAAAGAACAAAGAAACATATGAAAAGAATTTAGCAGCTTATGTTGAAAAAAAGCTAGAAGCGTTAGATAAAGATGCTAAACAACGTATCGCGAAAAAAATTCCTGAAGAAAAAAACGTTTAATCGTAACAAGTGAAGGCTGTTTCAAGTACTTCTCTAAAGCTTATGATATTAAATCAGCGTATATCTGGGAAATCAACACAGAAGAAGAAGGAACTCCAGAACAAATCGCAAACTTAGTACGTCAATTACGTGCGTCAAAAGTTCCATCATTATTCGTAGAAAGTAGTGTGGATGACCGTCCAATGAAGACTGTTTCTCAAGAAACTGGTCTACCAATCTTCTCAACAATCTTCACTGACTCTGTTGCAGAAGCAGGAAAAAGATGGAGACAGCTACTACAGCATGATGAAATGGAACCTAGATAAAATCATTGAAGGTTTAAGCAAATAGTGAATCGGGGCTCCTGGGAAACCGGGAGCTTTTTTGTTTTGAGTTTTGAATGAGAATAACAAACAGCGAGGTGAAGAAGAATGAATAAATTTTTAAAAGTGATGTTTATCTTATTAATCATTGCGATGACAGGAGCAATGATTTTCCAAATTTTTCTTTCCAGAGGTGATGGGCGCACATTCGGGATACGGAGTTGCAGTCGGTTGGCAAAAGGGAAATCGGCTTTTTGGAACTCTAGCCGTCCTTATGATATTTGATTGCCGTAAATGTGAAGTATGATTGGTTTTTATTTGCGAGTGGTATTGGCAGCACTGATGGTTGGAGGAATTGGTATTGGAACCAATCATCTGTTAACGTATTTAGCTCAGGCTTCTTCAGTAAATCTCGTTGGAGCCATTGAAAACTACCTTCTTGTTGTGGGATGGGCAGTTGGTTGGTATCTTCAAGACAAAATGGAAAAAGATGAATCCATAGGGTTTATCTTTTTTTGCAAATTTACACTCGCCAGTTGACAATCGAAAAGAATGGGTCTAAAATACAAAACAACTTAAGAACATAAATTCATTGACAAAGAGAGTACAGAATTTTGGCGTCCTAAGCGAGATGAGGTAGAGTGGAAGCTCATCGGATTAGAAATTCTGGAAGCGCACTTTGTAGAAAAAGATGGGAGAATTTGAGTAGCTATCTTCGCAGAAATCTGCGTTAACAAGGAAAAAGGATCGGGAAGCAATTCCCCGTCAAAAATAGAGTGGTACCACGACAGACATCGTCTCTTATGCGTTTTAGCATAAGGGGCGTTTTTATTTTATAAGGAGGTTTCAAATGAAGAAAATCATAGCGATGCTCATCGTGCTTGTCGGCTTTTTTTAGCTTCGTGCACGAATCAAGTAACAACAGAAAAATAGTACAGGGTCAGCGGTTTTAGACCGTATTTACAAAGAAGCAAAAAAATCGTTATCGGAACGACAGCGGACTACCCACCGTTTGAATGGCATTATATTAACGATGGTAAAGACTCTGTTGTCGGAATCGATATTGATATCGCCAATGCCATTGGTGAAGCGCTTGGGGGTAGAAGTAGAGATTCGAGAGATGGAATTTAACTTCTGATTGCTGCGATGAAGTCAGGGAAAGTAGACCTTGTTCTTGCAGGGATTACGCCAACCGAAGAGCGTAGTAAGGAAGTGGCATTCACGAATATTTACTATGATTCACATATGGTAGCGGTCGTTAAGAAGACAGATGCTGGTAAATTCACGTCGCTGGATAGCTTCAATGGCGCAAATGTCGGAGCGCAAAAAGGAACCTCTCAAGAAGGAATTGTAAAAGACACACTGACAGGCGCAACGCTAACATCACAACCGAAAAAAATCCAACCTTGATTTTTAGCCTTGCAACAAGGAAAAACTCGATGCAGTGATTATGGATAACATTGCAGCGGATGAATTCGTGAAAGGCAAATAACGACATCACCGTTGCATCGGTAGAAATCCCAAGTGAAGATGCCGGAACTGCAGCCGTGGCGCAAAAAGGGCAATGAAGTGTTTGTACAAAAAAAGTACAAGAGGTGCTCGATCAGTTAGAGTCTTCAGGGAAAACTAAAAAGAATCGATTATTCGCAATACGAATTTAATGTCAGAATAGAAAGAAGGAAAAAAAGAATGGAATTGATCATTAAATATTGGCCTCTGTTTCTCGAAGGGGCAACGACAACCGTGTTACTGTCATTCTTCTCTGTAATTGTCGGGAGTTGGATGTGGAACGTTAATGGCACTCGCAAGACTTAGCTCAGAACAAGTTTTTTTGTCAAAAAGCAGCGAAGGTCTATATCGACATTATTCGTGGAACACCACTTCTTGTACAATTGTACTTAGTGTATTTTGGACTCGCGACCGTTCTTGATTTAAACGACTTTGTTTCAGGAGTCATTGCCGTGTCCGTGAATACGACAGCCTATATCGCTGAAATCATCCGTAGTGGGATTCAATCGGTGGATAAAGGGCAAATGGAAGCCGCTCGTTCAATGGGGATGCCAAAAAGAATGGCCATGCGCCAAATTATCTTGCCACAAGCGATGAAAAAAATATTTTTACCAGCCATCGGGAATGAATTTGCGACCTTAATTAAAGAAACCTCGATCGTCTCTTTAATCGGTATTCACGATTTAATGTACAGCTCGGATACCGTTCGTGGGGCAACGTTTACGGTATTCATCCCATTGTTAATGACGGCGTTCTTATACTTCGTCATGACTACGACGATTGCATTCTTTATGGACAAACTAGAAAGGAAGTTACAAGCCAGTGATTAGAACAGAAGAGATTAAAAAACAATACGGCGACAAGCAAGTCTTAAACGGAATTTCCACTCATATTGAACAAGGGGAAGTGCTCGTGATTATCGGTCCTTCTGGATCAGGAAAATCGACTTTCTTACGTTGCCTAAACTTACTAGAAGAACCCACTAGCGGAAAGGTATTCTTCAAAGACCAATGCATCAATGAAAAAGGAGTGGACCTCGATAGCGTGCGTCAACACTTAGGGATGGTGTTCCAACACTTCAATTTATTCCCGCATTTAACCGTATTAGAAAATATCACGATTGGACCAATTCAATTGAAGAAAAATCGACAAGGCGGTCGCAGAACAAAAAAAGCGCACGAGCTTCTAGAGAAAATGGGCTTAGCTGATAAAGCGGATGTCTATCCAAACTCACTATCCGGGGGACAAAAAACAAAGAATCGCGATTGCACGTTCACTTGCGATGGAACCCGATGTGCTCTTGTTCGATGAACCAACGTCAGCGCTGGATCCAGAAATGGTCGGCGAAGTGCTAAACGTAATGAAGGAACTTGCAGCAGGAGGCATGACCATGGTTGTCGTAACGCACGAAATGGGATTTGCCCGTGAAGTGGGAACGCGTTTAATCTTCATGGACGGTGGCGTGATTGTGGAAGAAGGACATCCAAAAAGAAGTCCTTGAGAATCCGCAAATGGAGCGTACGCAATCGTTCTTATCGAAAAGTATTAATCTAATAGAAGAGAAGTCTTATTTGCGATGATGCGGATAAGACTTTTTGTGAGTTGAAAAAAATGTAAACAAAAATGCTAACAAAGTCAAAGAAAGTTAGCAAAAATGTTTACAGAAAAAATCCTTGCAATGAATCTTGTGAGGTGCTACAATACAAAACGTAAGAATTACGATTTAAGAAATGGAGACAGAATATATCATGAAAAAAACGACCTTTATTGGATTATTATTGATGTTTGTACTGGTTGCCGTTGGATGTGCGCCAAGTAATTCAAACAGCAAAACACAATCAGGAAAGCTAAAAATTTCAACGACCTTCTTTCCGATTTATGATTTTACAAGAAATATTGTAGGGGATGAAGGAGACGTATCGCTTGTCATCGGTGCTGGAACAGAGCCACATGACTACGAACCTTCTGCAAAAGAAATCGCAAAAATAAGCGAAGCAGATGCGCTTGTTTATGATAGCGAGTATATGGAAACATGGATTCCTGCAGTCCTTAAGACTATCGAATCTGATAGCAAAGTCAAAGCAATCAGCGCAACTAAAGATATGGTACTTCTTCCTGGTGGAGAAGAGGAAGAACACGATCATGACCACGCTGACGAAGGCCACAGCCATGAATACGATCCACACGTATGGTTATCACCAGAGCGCGCGATTCAAATGGTTCAAAACATTACGAAGCAGCTAGCGGAAGCTTTCCCTGAGCGTAAAGAAGCTTTCGAGAAAAATGCTAAAGCCTACATCGAAAAATTAACAGCGTTGCATAATGACTACAAAAATGCATTTAAAGATGCCAAACAAAAGAACTTTGTCACACAACATACAGCATTCCGTTATTTAGCATTAGATTACGGCTTAAACCAAGTGGGAATCACTGGGATTTCACCAGAAGCTGAGCCAAGTGCTGCACGTTTAGCAGAATTAACAAAATACGTGAAAGAAAACGACATTAAGATTATTTACTTTGAAGAAAATGCTTCTGAGAAAAATCGCGAAAACATTAGCGGAAGAAGCAGGCGTTGAGTTAGCCGTATTAAATCCAATTGAATCTTTAACAAAAGAGGAAATGGATAAAGGTGAAGACTACATCTCTGTAATGCGCGAAAACCTTGAAGCGTTGAAGAAAACGACAGACCAACCAGGAAAAGACATCCAACCAGAACACGCAGAAAGACGAGAAGACAGTTTCAAAAGGCTACTTCGAAGATAGTGCTGTAAAAGACCGCACACTTTCTGATTACGCTGGCGAATGGCAATCCGTATATCCTTACTTAGTAGATGGCACTCTTGATCCAGTCTTTGACTACAAAGCAAAAATTGGCAAAAAGATGACAAAAGAAGAGTACAAAGAGTACTACACAAAGGGATATAAAACAGATATCAAAAATATCAACATCACAGATACAACAATGGAGTTCCAAAAAGAAGATGGAACAACTGCTAAAAGCGGAATACAAATATGTAGGATACAAAAATTCTAACATACAAAAAAAGGAAACCGCGGCGTCCGCTACTTATTCGAAGCCGTGAACCCAGTAGAAGGTGCTCCTAAATACGTTCAATTTCAGCGACCACAACATCGCTCCAGTGAAAAGCAGGACATTTCCACATCTTTATGGGCAATGAAAGCCAAGAAAAAAACTATTCGAAGAAATGGACAATTGGCCAACATACTACCCATCAAACTTGACAGGGTTGGAAATTGCTCAAGAGATGGTTGCGCACTAAAAAAACCAGGATACGAGGGGCGAGCGCTCAGGACTGAAACACTGGACCGAAGTAACGCAAGGGACTTGGAACAAGTCGTGCGGATACTACGGGAAGTGGACGTCAGTCCTGTGAGCCCGAGTTCAACTCACAGGATGTGAGAGGGATTTCAACCAACCACATCCAGAACAAATAGATGCAGACACCAAAAACAGGATTCGATTTCGAATCCTGTTTTTGTTTACTCAAAAATTAACTTATAAGTTAATTTTTGATTTTGTTAAACGATGCAAATTTATCATAAAAGATAATTATCATATATGATAATTTCAGCTTTTTCACCAGAAAAAAATAAGCTCTAAAAACCGCACTATGATGCAGAAAAAAATAAGCTCTCAAAAAAAGTCCGATTTTTTTGAGGTTGATTTGTTGACTATTACTAAACTTAATGTATAATGGTCTTTGTGTTAGTAAACAATTAGTTTAAAAGGAGAAGACAATGGAAATCGGTCATCAACTGCGTGCCCTCCGTATTCAAAAAGGGTTTAACGCAAGAAGAGTTAGCAGAGAGAACAGATTTGTCAAAGGGATATATCTCGCAATTAGAGAATGATTTGAGCTCGCCATCAATGGACACGTTCTTTGATATTCTTGAAGTGTTGGGATGCCCTGCAGCGGACTTTTTTTCGATGAGGGGCCAGAAGAGGCACTCACGATCTACCGCGAAGAGGATATGACGATGATGGAAGACGCCAAGCACCATACGACGGTCACATGGCTCAATCCAGACTCGAACGAGCATGAGATGGAACCCGTTATTCTAGAGTTTGCCGTTGGGGGAGCGTACAAGACGTTCCAACCATCACTTTCAGAAACATTTGGGTATGTACTCGAAGGTTCGATTCAGGTCAAAAGTCGGTAAACAAGTTGAAGTAGTTTCCAAGGGAGAGTCCTTCTATTTTGAGGCGAAAGCCAAACACCAAATTAGCAACGCCGCTAAGACAACATCGAAAGTTTTAGTCGTGGCGACAGATTCATATTTATAATTAAGAAAGTTAGGTGCTAGCAATGTCAAACAACACAATTATCTCATTTGAGAATGTGAACAAATTTTTATGAGGACACTCATGTTTTTAAAAAAATATCAACTTCGAAATCGAAAAAAAGGAAAAATTCTATACATTACTAGGGCCTTCGGGATGCGGTAAAACAACAATCTTGCGTATTATTGCTGGATTTACAGATGTATCAAACGGAAAAGTGACTTTAAACGGGGCAGACGTTACTAACCTTCCACCAAACAAACGTAAAGTGAACACTGTTTTCCAAGACTACGCATTATTCCCACATATGAACGTATTCGAAAAATATCGCGTTTGGATTACGCTAAAAGAAAAACTCCAGAAAAACATCATTAAAGAAAAAAAGTGGCAGACGCTTTAAAAAAATGGTGCAATTATCTGGATACGAAAACCGTGAAATCTCACAAATGTCTGGTGGACAACAACAACGTGTGGCTATCGCCCGCGCGCTTGTCAATGAACCAGAAGTGCTATTGCTTGATGAACCATTGTCAGCATTAGACTTAAAACTTCGTACAGACATGCAATATGAACTTCGTGAATTGCAACAACGTCTAGGAATCACATTTATCTTCGTAACGCATGACCAAGAAGAAGCGTTAGCGATGAGTGATGAAATCTTCGTTATGAGTAAAGGGGAAATCGTTCAATCAGGGAACACCAGTAGATATTTACGATGAACCAATCAACCGTTTCGTTGCGGACTTTATCGGTGAAAGTAATATCGTTGACGGGGTTATGAAGGAAGACTACCTTGTAGAATTCGTTGGTAAAGAGTTCGAGTGTGCCGATGCTGGTATGCGTCCAAACGAAAAAGTTGAAATCGTGATTCGTCCAGAAGACTTATCGTTAACATCGATCGAAAAAGGAAAAATTAACAGTTGAAGTGGACACGCAATTATTCCGCGGAGTTCACTACGAAATCATCTGCTATGACGAAAATGGCAACGAATGGATGATTCACTCAACTCGTAAAGCAGAAGTTGGATCAAAAGTGGGCTTATACTTCGAACCACAAGACATCCACGTAATGCGTTTTGGAGAAAGTGAAGAAGACTTCGACGCTCGTTTAGAAAGCTACGAAGACGAGGTAGAAGAAAATGACTAAACAATCGCGTCTATTATTTTCCATTCCATACTTTATCTGGTTGTTATTATTCGTAGTAACGCCACTTGGAATGATTTTCTATAAATCATTCTTCGACATCAATGGTCAAGTAACGCTTGGAAACTATACGAATTATTTCGCGTCAGGAAACTACTTAGAAATGACATTCAACTCAGTGTGGTACGCATTTCTTGTAACGCTTGTAACACTACTCGTGAGTTATCCGACAGCACTTTTCCTAAGTCGTACAAAACATAAACAACTATGGCTTTTATTAATCATCTTACCGACATGGGTAAACTTACTATTAAAAGCCTATGCATTTATTGGAATCTTTAGCCAAACAGGAACAGTGAACAACTTCCTTTCATTATTTGGATTGGCACCACAAGAATTCCTATTCACTGACTTCAGTTTCTTAACGGTAGCAGCGTATATCGAATTACCATTTATGATTTTGCCAATCTTCAACTCTATCGAAGAGTTGCCAGGTTCACTCATTGCGGCAAGCCGCGACCTTGGGGCAACAAAATGGGATACGTTTAGACGTGTCATCGTTCCATTATCGATGAACGGGGTGCGCAGTGGAGTACAAGCCGTATTTATTCCATCGCTCTCACTCTTCATGTTGACTCGTTTAATTGGAGGAAACCGCGTGATTACACTTGGTACAGCGGTTGAGCAACATTTCTTAGTAACGCAAACTGGGGAATGGGTTCTACAATCGGGGTTGTATTGATTGTAGCGATGATTATTTTAATGTTTATTACAAGAGACCGTAGAAAAGGAGGCGTATCAGAATGAAATTAGAAAATAATAGTAAGTGGAGTAATTTCTACTTAGTGTTTGTATTTGTAGTCTTATATGCGCCGATTTTCTATTTGATTTTTTACTCATTTAACAGTGCTGGTAGCATGAACGGATTCGAGAGTTTTACACTCGACCACTATAAAGCCGTTCTTGCCGACACCCGTTTAATCGGAATTGTGCTCGATACATTAATTCTTGCACTCTTATCTTCTTTAATCGCGACAGTGATTGGAACACTTGGAGCTATCATGATCCATTACATCCGTTCAAACCGTCGCAAACAAGTATTATTAGGCTTTAACAATATTTTGATGGTTTCTCCAGACGTTATCATCGGTGCCAGCCTTTTAATTCTCTTTACAGTGGTTGGATTCAAACTCGGCTTTATGTCGGTATTACTTGCGCATATCGCGTTTAACATTCCAATCGTTGTACTAATGGTTTTACCAAAATTATCAGAAATGAACCCATCGATGATTACAGCGGCTCGTGACTTAGGAGCAACAAGCTCACAAGTATTAACACGCATCGTTTTACCAGCGATTACACCAGGAATTCTAAGTGGATTCTTTATGGCATTTACGTATTCATTAGACGACTTCGCCGTGACATTCTTCGTAACAGGAAATGGATTCTCAACGATTGCCGTTGAAATCTACTCACGTGCGCGCCAAGGAATCAGCTTAGAAATCAATGCCTTAAGTACATTGATGTTCCTATTCTCATTATCACTCGTGATTGGATATTACTTCATTCAAAAAAAATTCCAACAAAAAAACGATTGAATGGGAAGGCTTCGGAGAGTGACCTATTGAAAGGAGTCACACTATGAAGCGACTAACGATGTTAATCGGGACGATCGTAGTTTCTTGCCTAGTGTTGTTTGGAATCCGAAAGAATTTTGAAACAGCAGCGGCAGGAGACCCTCAAACAATTATCGTATATAACTGGGGAGACTATATCGACCCAGAACTCATTACACAATTTGAACAAGAAACAGGTTATAAAGTCATTTATGAAACGTTCGATTCAAACGAAGCCATGCTGACAAAAATTAAGCAAGGTGGAACGAACTACGATATTGCCATCCCTAGTGAGTACACCATTCATAAAATGGTCGAAGAAAACTTACTTGAAAAATTAGATTATTCAAAAATCAAAGGGATGGAACATATCGACCCACGTTTCTTACATCAATCCTTTGACCCAGAAAACGCTTATAGCATTCCTTATTTCTGGGGAACGCTAGGAATTGTTTATAATAAGAAAGTTTATCCAGAAGGAACGATTAGCGAGTGGCGCGATTTATGGAATGCGGATTTAAAAGATTCCATTCTATTTATTGACGGAGCTCGTGAAATGATGGGGATTGCTTTACAAACACAAGGCTATTCTCTTAATGAAAAAGACGAAGCCATTGTTAAAGAAGCTGGTAAATTCTTGAAGACATTGATGCCAAATGCAAAAGCGATTATCGCTGATGAAATGAAGACATATATGATTCAAGGAGAAGCAAACATAGCCGTCACTTTCTCAGGGGAAGCTTCTAAAATGTTGAGTGAGAATGAAGATTTAGCCTACGTGGTTCCTAGCGAAGGAACGAACTTATGGTTTGATAATATCGTCATTCCAAAAACGGTTGGTAACAAGGAAGGCGCGTATGCGTTTATCAATTTCATGTTGCGTCCGGAAATCGCAGCGAAGAATGCTCAGTATGTTGGTTATGCAACTCCTAACAAGGATGCGATAGCGCTCTTGCCAGAAGACATTACTTCGGATGAGAGCTTCTATCCGAGTGAGGAAGCGATGGAAAAGATGGAGGTTTACGAGATTTAGGGAACCGACCTATTATCGCTTTACAACGACCTCTTTTTAGAAGCCAAGATCTTTAGAAACTAAGAAAAGTCGAGACACGCTCTCGACTTTTTGTGCAAAAAATTAAAAGAACATGAATAAAGGAACTTCGTTCCTTTGAAATTCGGATGCAGGAATAAAAGAAGAGGAAATGAAATAGAGTCTAATTCGCCTTTAAATCCTACGGATATCTTCATAGTAGTGATAGTGGCTGTACCGTGTTGAGCCTGTCGTCTCAACTACTACCGAGCTTCAAAGTGACTCTAGGAAATAAATTTCCAGAGTCACTAATTCACATCGGTTACAACCGCCACTATTCCTACTATAGAATCCGTGGATTTTAGGCTCATTGAGCTTATTGATAAATGACCCTTCCTTTATTTTGCCGAATTTCAAAGCAACGAAGATTTTTGTAAAAAAAAAGGAGAGTGTGCGGACTTTTAGGATTCTGCTTCTAGAAAGAGGTGTTGGAAAGAGGAATAGGTCTTAGGGACAGCTAGGGGAACAGGGGAGTGCTGAGATGGGTGCTAGGAGGATGATTGTAGCTAATAAAAAGCCCTCGTCCGATTGGAGAGGGCTGGAGGTTAGTTTGTAGTAAAGGTTTGTGCCAGCAAATTGTGGTTCGCAAGTCACCATTACTCCTAGGCTTCGGAAGGTTTCTTCGTCGGCTTTTTGAAGGATGACGGTGCTGTGTGCTTGTAAGTGGCGCAAGTTTTGTAATTGGTTTTTGGCAGCTTCTGCGGCAGGGTTAGTGACTGCTGAGATGCTGAGTGCGATCAGCACTTCTTTGCTATCGAGTGAGCGGCGTTGGTGTTTTAAGACGTCGCTTCCGAGTTGGCCAATCGCATTTAAAATCACTGGTGGTAATAAATGGATAGAGTCACCGATTTCTGCTAATTCTTTTAATGCAGTTGAGTAGGCAGGCTGCGCTGGCTGTCATGGTGTCTGATTGTTTTCCTGTAATGATTTTTGCCGGTTTGGAAGTTGTAAGGCTACTACTGGGAACTTTCGCTTCGGGCTTCTTTTTCAAGAGCGGCTTTTACAACTGGACGGTCTTGTGGAGAGAGTCCACTTTCTTCCATGATGTACTTGCCACGTTGAGCTGCTTCCAGCGTTCCGATACCGCGTTTGTAGTCGCATTGGCCTGCGTAGTAACGGCGGATGATTTCTTGGTTGGAAGCTTCGCAAACGACTTCATCATCAGTGATAGCAAAATCCGACACGGTTCACGCCCATATCTGTAGGAGAGTTGTAAGGGATGGGAGCGTCGCCGTAAATCTTCGTCAAAATACGACGGAGAAGTGGGAAGGCTTCGATGTCTCGGTTGTAGTTCACGGTTGTTTCGCCGTATTTTGCAAGGTGGAAGGTATCAATCATGTTGACATCTTCTAAGTCTGCAGTGGCTGCTTCATAGGCCACGTTCACAGGGTGGTTTCAATGGTAAATTCCATACAGGGAATGTTTCGAAATTTAGAATAGCCGGCACGACGACCACGTTTTGGTTTCGTGATACAGCTGAGCTTAAACATGTTGCTAGTTTTCCGCTGTTGGCACCAGGAGCGGTCACGACGACAAGTGGGCGAGTTGTTTCGATAAATTCGTTTGCGCCATATCCTGCGTCACTAACGATGGTTTCAACGTCCATCGGATAGCCTTCTGTGTAGCCGTGCGTGTACACTTTAATTCCGCGACGTTCGAGTGAGTTTTTGAATTGTGTTGCTGCAGGTTGTCCTGTGTAACGAGTGATGAGGACACTATTGATTTTAAGGTCCCAATAGTGAAGGTCGTCCATTAAGCGAAGAACATCTTGGTCATATGTGATTCCAAGGTCACCGCGGATTTTATTTTGTTCGATATCTCCTGCGTATACGCAGATAATAATCTCTGCTTGGTCGCGTAGGCGGTGAAGTAATTTGATTTTTCCATCTGGATCGAATCCTGGCAATACGCGCATCGCGTGGAAATCACCAATTAATTTGCCTCCGAACTCTAAGTATAGTTTGTCATATGCGTTTACTCGTTGAAGAATGTATTGACTTTGTTCTTCAAGGTATTTCTCGCTATCGAATCCTAATTTCATAGAACAACCCCCTTAATTTCATTTCAGTAGTATAGCACGAAAAAAGGGGGATTTCTATAGAAAATGACGGCTTTTTGCCACACAGGAAAAAGAGTTGCAAGCGCCATAATGACAGAGTAGAATAGTAATGGACTCACTCAAAATAACGGAGGATTTTCGTATGAAGAACATGTTGGATTATATCAAAGAGTTTGGGCACGTTTCGTTTGAAGAAAGAGCCTTTTCTGAAATCGACGCATTAGTTTTAACGGAATTAGAGTATTTACCACTTGAAAAAGTTGTTCCAAGCGATGAAAATGGGGAGAATTTTGTCACAGTGAAAGAAATCGCTGAGTATATGCAGGAACATAAACAAGAATTATTCGATGAGAATCCAATGATGATAACGCAGGAGCGACATGAAGTATCGCAAGTGATTGCGGATGCACCTCGTTTCCAATCGTTGAAATTCTTCGGTGTGGTGAGCGAATGGGATAAAGATACAACAAAACAATTCGCAGCTGTCACGGTGGAAGTAGAACCTAGTGTCAGACTTGTTGTGTTTAGAGGGACGGATGAAACGCTGATTGGCTGGAAGGAAGACTTCCTAATGACGTATTCACCACTTGTTGCGGCTCAGACGGATGCCAAGGAGTATTTAGCCAAACAAGCCAGTTTATGGGGTGGGGACTTAATGATCTCAGGACATTCAAAGGGTGGTAACTTAGCCATTTATGCTGCGGCTACTCAGGAGGAAGACGTGCAACTGCGCATTGTCGATATTTTCTGCTTTGATTCTCCTGGATTGTACCGTTCTGTACTTGAAACAAAAGGATATCAAAATATAGTGCCATTAGCGATGCGTTATATTCCACAAGATTCACTTGTTGGATTAATGCTAGAATCCGAAGTGCCGTATGTCATTGTCAAAAGTAATGCCACCGGTGCGATGCAACATAGCGCCATGACATGGGAGATTGAAGACGGTCAATTTATTAAGATGGAAAAATTAACCAAAAATAGTCAGTTGAATGACCAAACGTTCAAGAAATGGACGGAATCGGTGAGCGATGAAGAACTGGAATTGTTCTGGAATGTGTTCTTTGAACTACTATTTTCTGTTGGAATCGATACGGTGAATGATTTATACGGACAGTTTATGCATTATGTGCAAGAGTTCTTGAAGGCAGCAGGGGATATGGACGAAGAAAAACGTGAATTGTTAACACGTATTGCGCTATTACTCGTTTCGACTCGCTTTGAAGTTTGGAAAGACTCGTTAGATATGTCCGAGTTAGTGCAGTTTGAAATGCCTGAGGTTAAAATTGCCAACATGGGATGAACTCATGACGACTTTAAGTTGGAAGAAGAATGGCTTTGAGGTCCATTATCGTGCGACCGAAGAAAACGAAGAGATTGCGCGTACTATCAACAGCGTCACGAACAAAAGAAACACGAAGAGCAATAAAAAGAGAGTTGTCCAAAATTCACTTATAAGTGAATTTTGGGCAACTCTTATTATTTATACTATTGTTCGCGTTCAATCGCGATGGCAACACCCATGCCGCCGCCTACACAGAGGGAAGCAACACCGATTTTACCGTCGAGTTGGTCGAGAGCATTGATCAGTGTGACCACAATACGAGTGCCAGAAGCACCGATTGGATGGCCTAGCGCAATCGCACCACCAAATGGATTTACTTTTTCAGTTGGAATCTTCAAGTCTTTGATGACCGCCATGCTTTTGTGCGGCAAAGGCCTCATTCAGTTCAAAGACATCCACTTTTTCGAGCGGAATCCGTGTACGCGCTACTAATTTTTTTGAATGGCAGGGAACAGGACCGATTCCCATAATCGAAGGATCGACACCAGCTTCGGCATAGCCTTTCAATGTTGCAAGAATTGAAGGCCAAGCTCTGTTGCGTATTCACGTGTTGTCATGATGACACAAGCGGCACCATCGTTAATTCCAGAGGCGTTTCCGGCAGTTACTGTTCCGTCTTTTTGAAGGAAGGTTTGAGGCCGCAAAGACTCTCAAGATTCGTGTTTGGACGGATAAATTCATCCGTTACTTTTTAAGTCGTCGGATTTTGTTTTTGCGATTGAAGACCGCTACAGGAGTGATTTCGCTAGCGAAACGTCCTTCTGCTTGTGCTTTTAGCGGCTTTTTTTGTTGAGAAGCCACAGCGAAAAGCGTCTTGTTCTTCGCGGGTAAATCCGTATTTTTCAACGATGTTTTCAGCGGTAATTCCCCATCGCGTCTTGTGAGTAGGCGTCCGTTAACCCATCATTAAATAAAGAGTCTACTAATGTCACAGGACCATTTTTGGGAGCAAAGCGTTGTTGTAATAAAATGCGGCGCAAGACTCATATTTTTCCATACCGCCGGCTAAGACGATTTTAGCATCTCCTAGTCGAATGACTTGTGCGGCTGAAATAATGGCTTTTAAGTCCAGAACCACACACTTCATTAATTGTAACGGCAGTACTTGCATGATAAGTCCAGCGCCTAGTCCGACTTGACGAGCTGGGATTTTGTCCAAGACCTGCTTGTAAGACATTTCCAAAAGATGACTGTATCAATTTGTTCAGGTGAAAGATTCGCTTTTTGGATGGCAGCTTTTGCGACCGTTGTTCCTAATTCGATTGCGGAAGTTGTAGCAAATTGCCCGCCAAATTTACCAATCGCAGTACGTGTGGCACTCACGATGACGATATCATTTCCGTTCATATTTTCATTCCTTTCCAGTCTATATTTCCTATTTCGTTTCTATTTCTATAAGATTTCGTATAAGAAACCTATCAATTTAGTACAAATAATTAGTAAAGAATTGTTTAAATTCCCTAACATTTGGTGAATTCAATTGTCCTAACGGCGAATTTTTGCTACTATAGTGTGTGCTAAGAAAAGAACAGGAAGCTCTATTTGTGTGTTGGAGAGCTTTATTCGTAAAGGAGAACAATAATGAATATAGGGATAGATAAGATTGGCTTCTTCGTACCACCAACTGCATTAGATATGGAAAGCATTAGCAGAGGCGCGTGGGAGTAGAGCCAGCTAAATACACGATTGGAATTGGCCAGTCTACAATGGCAGTAGCACCAGTGACTCAAGATATCGTGACTTTAGCCGCAAATGCTGCGTTATCCATTATCGATGATGAAAGACCGTGAATCTATTGATATGATTTTTATTTGGGACAGAAACAGGAATCGATCAATCGAAAATCAGCTGCGGTTTATATGCAACGTATGCTTGGGATTATCAAACCGTGTTCGTAGCGTGGAATTAAAACATGCCTGCTACGGGGGCAACAGCTGCCCTTACAATTAGCTAAAAGGGCATATTGCCTTTAAACCCAACTTCAAGAGTATTAGTCATCGCAAGTGACATTGCTAAATACGGATTAAACTCTGGCGGGAGAACCAACACAAGGTGCTGGAGCAGTCGCAATGATTGTTTCTAGTGACCCACGTTTACTCGTTTTTAGATAACGAAACAAGCTTATTCACAGATGACGTGATGGACTTCTGGAGACCAAACTACGCACCTGTATCCAATGGTGGACGGAAAATTCTCAAACGAGCAATACATCCGTTTCTTTTGCAGAAGTTTGGAACGATTATCAAGCAAAAACAAATGCGCAGTTCTCAGACTTTGACGCAATTTGCTTTCCATTTACCATATACAAAAAATGGGGATGAAAGCCTTCAAAGCCATTCTTAGAAGAAATGAGCGAAGAGGAACAAGAACGCTTCACAGCGCGTTACCAAGAAGCAGCCGTGTATAACCGCCAAGTCGGAAACATCTACACAGGTTCATTATTCTTAAGCTTCATCTCATTATTAGAAAACAGTTCTGTATTAGTAGCCGGAGACCGCATCGGATTCTTCAGCTATGGATCAGGAGCCGTTGGGGAATTCTTCGCCGGTGAATTAGTCGAAGGCTTCGAAAACCAATTGCATATCGCAGAACATAAAGCGTTGCTAGAAAACCGCAAAATGTTGACAGTAGAAGAATACGAAGAAATCTTCACAGAAGTGGTGGACGCAAGCGGTGAACAAGCCTTCACACGCGAAGACAACAGCCCAATTACATTAACAGCCGTTGTTGACCACCAACGTCAATACACAATCAAATAAGACGATAACCGTAGCCAATAAAAGGCTGCGGTTTTTTAGTTGAAGAAGTAAAAATAAAAATGTAACATATATGCTACAGTAGCTATATGTTACATTTCGAAATTTCTAAAATTAAAAGTAAAATATAAACGTTGAAATGCTGCGGTTTTTAGCGGTATATTCAACAACCTCGTTTTAGGTCGATTGCACAAATTCGGAACGTTGTAGTAAATTTTCCGAGAAAAAATCAAAAAAATTTTTTCAGTCACGCTCCACTTCAAATTACCAAAAAGTCTCTAGAAACCCCTATGGGATACGACTTTCTAACACCCTGAACCGTCCCTTCAAACTGGTGGCGCAACACTTTTTCATATAAAAGCAGAATGTGAATACGCACTTTTTCGGGTTCTATAGTAATAGTAATGGGGAATAGTATAAATGCGAGGGAGAAGACAGACACCCTAGATACATTATTGTATCTAGGGATGCTTTTTCTTTCCCCCACAAAGTTGAATAGGTATGAGCAAGCTGTTTACAGTGCAGCTCATACCATTCAACCACTGTGCTTAGCAGGAGTTAGAAATTTATTTTTTACTCCTGCTTTGAGGCTTTAAAGGAGAGAGACCACGGGGCTCGAACCGGTACCCCATTACCGTTACTATGAAGAAACCCGAAAAAGAAAAGTGAGTATTTACTACAAATACTTCGGCACTCTTTACTATTTTGTGGTATCCTATGTAAAGAGAAAATGAAAGAAAGTAGTAGCGCCATGAAGAAAATTATCGTCATAAACACCGGTGGTACGATTGCCATGAGTGAAGACCGCTCAACCGGTAACGTAACCCCAACAAGCACAAACCCATTAACCAACTCCGACACCATTTTTGCACCAATCGCAAGTGTCGTCGTAGAGGATCTATTTAATCTTCCGTCTCCACATATGACAGAGGAAAAAATGTGGGAAGTTCAAAAGCGAATCGTTCAAGCGCAACAGGAAGGCTTTGACGGAGCGGTGGTGACTCACGGAACTGATACATTAGAAGAAACGGCGTATTTCTTAGAGTTAACAACAGATGGAACATTCCCAATCGTTTTAACGGGCGCGATGCGTTCCAGCAATGAAATTGGAGCGGACGGGTTAGCGAACTTACGTAGTGCCATTATTACGGTGACGAGTCCAGAGAGTGTGGATAAAGGCGTTCTTGTCGTGATGAATGATGAAGTTCATGCGGCAACATATGTGACAAAGACACATACTACAAACGTTGCGACTTTCCAAACACCAACCTTTGGACCGCTTGGATTAGTATCAAAGAGTGAAGTCATTTACTTCCAAAAATTCTTACATCATGAATATTATCCAATTAAAGAACTCTTGGATAAGGTATACTTATTAAAAGCATATGCTGGAATGGATTCCATGTTATTTGACGCCATTGCCGATTCAGATGCCAATGGAGTAGTCATCGAAGCTCTTGGGGCAGGAAATCTTCCTCCAATGGCACTTCCTGGATTGCAACGTTGCTTAGATAAAGGAATTCCAGTCGTTCTGGTATCCCGCGCATTTAACGGTGTAACGTATGACGTCTATAATTATCTTGGCGGAGGCAAACAGCTTCATGAAGCAGGAGTGATTTTCACAACAGGGCTTAGCGGACAAAAGGCTCGTGTGAAATTGTCGGTGTTATTAAGCGCTCATGCGAACAGAGAAACAATCATTAGAGCATTTCAAGTATAGGAAAGAGGAATAGATATGGTTAGAAAAAAATTGGACGAGTGGTTCTGACAATATGAAGGAAAAACCGATTATTTACGGCATGCCACTTGAAGAGCTAACAGCTTGGTTTGAAGCAAAAGGCGAAAAGAAATTCAGAGCAGGTCAATTATGGGATTGGCTTTACCGCAAACGTGTGACTAGTTTTGAAGAAATGACAAACTTGCCGAAAATCACTGATTGAACAGTTACAAGAAGAGTTCACATTCAGTGTTAAACAGAACGTATCAAACAACAATCAACAGACGGAACACGTAAATTCCTCTTTGAATTAGCAGATGGCCTCTTAATAGAAAACGGTACTAATGCCACAAGAATACGGCTTATCTATCTCGTGTAACAACACAAGTAGGATGTAACATCGATGTACTTTTCTGTGCCAGCGGGATTATCGCATAAACAACGTGACCTTTGTTGCTGGAAATCGTAGCGCAAGTCATGCACGTACAACGCACATTAGACAGAAGTGTCTCCTGGGACCGTATCAGCCATATCGTAGTCATGGGGATTGGAGAACCATTTGATAACCAGGATAACGTGATTAAATTCTTGAAAGTGGTCAACTCGGATAAAGGACTTGGAATCGGGGCTCGTCATATCACTGTATCTCACAAGTGGTTTGGCTCCAAAAATTCGCGAGTTCGCAGACGAAGGATTACAAGTGAACCTTGCATTGTCACCCATGCAGCCAGATAATGATACACGTTCTCGTATTATGTATCAACCGTAAATATCCAATCGAAGTCGTGATGGATGGGTCCGTAATAGATGACATATCGCTAAAACCAACCGTCGAAATGTAACTTTTCGGGTACATCATGTACGATCACGTGAATGATTCTGTGGAACAAGCGCAACAATTGCCGACCTTCTTGCGGACAAGAAACGTCTTTCATATGTCAACTTAATTCCTTATAACGAAAGTCTCGTGAACATGACCAATCATTGAACGTGGTGGAAAAGAACGCGTAGTAGCACTTCACGATGTGTTGAAGAAAACCACATCAACTGTGTTGTTCGTAAAGAATTCCGGACGCATGATATCGAAGCAGCCTGCGGACAATTACGTTCAAGCCAAATGAAACGTGACCGCGCTGAAAAACAAA
>BNJV01000319.1_pt1 | contig 247204 bp, 288 predicted proteins | sample 8540591 | NCBI WGS metagenome assembly BNJV01 (sample SAMD00202457, study PRJDB9452) | human saliva metagenome | host: Homo sapiens | reverse complement strand
TTCGCTGAGAAATGGGAGAAGATTGGAGTGAGTTCAAGAGAAAACGAAAAACAACTTTTTGTCCTATTTTTTTAGATTTTTTTGATGAGTTTTTGCATTTCCCCATTACGCTATGAGAGATTATTTCAAGAATAAACTTCATTACAGAGTAAGAGGATTCAATATATTTTTGGTATGCAAAGTCACTCGAAAGTAATAGCAATTACAATCAAATCATGCAACAACATCACTCTATTGATAACAACACAATATTCAGACTGCGTTCCTATACGAAACTTTCCACCCCAAATTCCGAGTCCGCTTGACACATAATAAAACGTGCGTCCCTTCATCAATGGGCCATAACTATCTTTCATAAATAGCTTTTTCAATCCAATTCACTGGCCATACTTGTCCATCATGTGTATGTCCACTAAACTGGAAATCCACCCCATTTCGTTCAGCATCTTCCAAGTGATAGGGTTGATGATCAAGCAAAATCAGATAGTTATTCCTATCTACGCCACTCATCAAATCCTTCAAAGGTTTGCGCCGTTTGTTAGTCCTATCGTCACGCCCTATCAGCGTTATACCATTTCCTAAGTCTATCGTTGCATCTCTTAACAGCTTGATTCCCGCATCACGATAAAACTTTTCACTATTTGGTTCACCTGCATAATAATCATGATTTCCAAGACATGCAAAGACAGGAGCCTGCAAACGACGGAACTCTTTAGCCATATCTGCACGCAACAATGGCACAACACTGAAGTCAACAATATCGCCAGCAATCAACACATAGTCTGGTTTTTCGGCGTTAATCATATCTACCCACTTAGCCAAATCAGTGCGTGTGTTATGATATCCCAAATGTATATCGCTCACCATCACCATCTTTACAGGCTGCTTTAACCGCTTAGAAGATTTCAAAGCAATAGGAACTTTCACCTTATTATAATAGTGGAGGTTTCCATAAGTGAATATTCCTACAATCAACAATAGCACCACAAGACTCCCCACTCCACTTGCATGGAGGTATTCGCGAGGAAGAATCCCTATCCAACGTGCTACATCTGCCAAGAGGAAGAGCATGAAAAGATAGAGCAATATAAAGAGAGACGAATAACCAATCTCGTAAAATATACGTGCAACAATAGTGGGTAAAGCCATCAAGACCAATAAAAAAAGTTGAAGAAAAATGCAAAGAAAAAGCCAGTATCATCAACCCCAAAATTACAGCTTTATAGACATTACCGAAAGGTAAAATCATCCACACATGCCATCCCACAAAAACTGCATCCGAGCAGTGGAATAACTAAGAATATCAATCCCATTAAACTATTCATGGCGCAAAAATATGAAATATCATGCAGAAAACACCTTAGAAATATCATAAATATCTTAAAGAAAGTGCATATAAAAGTTATGTACTCCGACATGAAGAACATAAACTTGATTGAAGAAAGTATAGGAAAAACTCAAAACATAGTTTAATTGAAAATATTCCCAACAAAGTCTATTGATTCTCTGATTTTATTTGTATTTTTGTGCAAGCAGTGGCATCCTATCTTTACTTTACCTCACAACACGAAGGCAAGTAAATGCGATTGGTGCCAGAAACTGATAAACATCGTTTATCAATAGCCCCATGTAGACGAAAGAGGTTATAGCATAATACTGAATAAACAAATAAGAAACAGCATCAAAACAATATGACAGAAAAAGCTCGTGCAAACCGAAACAGGACATTAACAATCGCTGAAAACGAGATTACTACATTAGAAAAAGGAATCATTAACGCTGATGATTTGAAGAAATCATTTGCAGATAACAACGTGATTAATGCTGATTTGTTTGATTGTCTTGATGCGATCCCCAACGACTACTTTCATTTGATTATCATAGATCCGCCCTATAATCTTGCAAAAGACTTTCACGGAAATAAATTTTCAAAGCTAAATACAACTTCGTATGAAACTTATCTAAGGAGTTGGTTTGGCAAAGTATGTGACAAACTTACCCCAAATGGAACGCTATACATGTGTGGTGACTGGCAATGTTCGTTCTCTATGCAGAAAGTTATATCCGAACGACTCACCATATTGAACCGAATCACTTGGCAAAGAGAAAAAGGAAGAGGTGCAAAAGCTAATTGGAAGAATGCCATGGAAGACATTTGGTTTGCTGTAAAGAACCCGAAAGACTATTACTTTGACGTTGAAGCTGTCAAGATGAAAAGAAAAGTAATTGCTCCTTACAAGGTCGATGGGAAACCAAAAGATTGGGAACAGACAGAGTCAGGGAACTTTCGCATCACCTATCCATCGAATTTCTGGGATGATATCAGTATTCCGTTCTGGTCAATGCCCTGAGAACACCGACCATCCTACACAGAAAACCAGAGAAGCTTTTACGCTAAATTGATTTTGGCATCAACCAAGCCTGGGGATAAGGTTTTTTTGACCCGTTCTTAGGTAGTGGCACATCAGCTGTTGTGGCTTATAAACTCAATCGCAACTATGTGGGTATCGAACTCAATCGCGACTATTGCCTTTTGGGCTGCCAAAAGACTCATGAATGCCACAAAGAATAAGGTGATACAAGGTTATTCCGACAATGTTTTTTTGGGGAACGAAATGCCTTAAACAGCCGGGGAAGTTAAGAAGAAAAAGAACACCATAAATCTATGGAATTAGAGCATATTTTTCATTCTAAACGAATGATATAAGGCTCTTATAATACAGGTGTTTTCAAATCACATACTATAAGCTTAAAAATAAAAAAATAAGCCCATAAAAAAACAAAAGCAACAGGGATAAAAAAATGACAGTAAAAGCAGAGAAAAACAAGATGTCAAATCCTCTTTCTTTTAAGGAAATGAGGACAACAAATATACAATAGAAACATTATAGAAAGAAATAATATTACTCAAAAAAACAAAAGCCTATGATTAAGATTTTTCTTATACGGAGTAGTAGCTGTTATCAGCCTTTACATTCTGTGGAAATGCCTTTTTGCGGGCAAGAAATGCGTCGAAAGCAAACAGCTTAACGAAGAGAACATTGAAGAAAAACTATATCAATGAGATGATTGAACAATATGGAGAACCGGTGGAAATCCTAAGCAACTCGGTACTCACGAATACTCGACAAGAACTTCCTGTGTTGCTATATGCAGACTACCTCGTTATCAACAAGCAGCGTATTGACAAGGAAAGAATATCTATGATATCACATTCAACAATAGCTCAAATCCCTATGTCGCCAACGATTATCAAGTGGTCATTGCGCTGAAAGACAATGAAAGAAAACGCATTTCAGTAGGTAACGACATTGACCGTGCACGCTATCTGATGCAACGTTTGGCTGAGCTTTACAAATAAAAAAATCACAACTATTATCAACAAAAGCCAATGGAAGATTTTTGGAGAAAAACAACAAACTGCAACCCTTAGTGGACTTCGGTCCAGTGGAAGATAAAGTCAAAAAGGCATCATCAAAGTTATTGGTGTAGGCGGAGGCGGATGCAATGCAGTAAACAATATGTATCGAGAAGGTATCGTAAACGTGACCTTTGCCGTCTGCAACACCGACAGTCAGTCCTCCAAAAAGTCACCCGTGAGCGTGAAACTACCATTGGGTGACAGCGGTTTGGGAGCAGGGTTCAGACCCAGAAGTGGGCCGTGAGGCAGCCCAATCCAGCATTGACTTGATACACCAGTTGCTTGATGATGGTACGAAAATGGCCTTTATCACTGCCGGAATGGGAGGCGGAACAGGTACTGGAGCAGCGCCCATCATTGCAGGAGAAGCTAAGCGCATGGGCATATTGACTATCGGCATTGTAACCATTCCGTTTTATTTTGAAAAGAAAAAGAAGATTATTAAGGCCCTGCAAGGCGTGGAAGCAATGCGCAAAAACGTTGATGCCTTGCTCATTATCAATAATGAACGCATCTGCGATATCTATCATGACACAGACGTAACCGTAAAAGATGCATTCAAAAGAGCCGATGAAATCCTAAGCGATGCCACGAAATCAATCTCCGAACTGATTACAGTTGAAGGCGACATCAACCTTGACTTTCGCGATGTTGAAACCACCTTACGTGGCGGAGGCGGTGCTATCATGGCAATGGGGCGTGGAAATGGCGAGCACAGAGTGGAGCATGCAGTCATCGACGCCCTTGATTCGCCCTTGCTATATGGCAATGAAATAGACAAAGCGAAACGCATTTTGTTGAACATTTACACAAGTGAAGAGCATCCCCTTTTCGTGAGTGAGATGAATGAAATCGACCAATTCATGGATGCCCTCGACCCCAATATTGATGTGATATGGGGTGTAAGTAAGGATAATTCGCTTGGAGAAGAGGCCAAAGTGACGATTTTAGCCACGGGGTTTGAGGAGGAATCAGAAGACGAGTTGGCTGTGAATCAAAGCGAAAATTACTTTGAGTCGCTCATTAGTAAACTTTACAAACCCTATAAACGACAGTTGTTTGGCTTTACGCCACAACCAATCGCACAAGCAGAAGAGCCCGAAGAGCATGGGGAATCAACAGATTTGGATGTGCCCTTTACGGTCGAAATGCCTGTAGATGAAGAAGAATTTGAAGACAGAACGCCTCAGACGGCAGGCATTGGCATACAAGATGATGACACGGAGGCGCACACCATGACCTTCAAAAATGAATGAACAACCCATTATAAAACATGAGCATAAGGCTTCGTTGTTGAGCAAAGCAAAGGCACTGATGAATCGTATTTCAGACCTAACGCAGGAAGATTGAGATAGGTCTCGTAACACACTGAGATTCTTTCTGATTTACAACGTGTTACGAGTACTATCATTTCACGCCACAAAAGCATCTATTTGACCGAATGAAAAACGTCAAATAATGAAGTAAACTGGCGCTTTTTGAAAGAGCAACCCCCTACTTTCATGGAATCATTAAAAAGGATAGCAATCAAAAGAGGAAGACCATTCAAAGAGCAAAAAAACGCCTCAACAGGCATTCCGTTGGCAAAAAAACAGCTGCAGACCATCATCACATGGTCTGCAGCATTAGGTTAAAAACAAAGTCGGAAAATTACAATCCTTTAATAAGCCTCGTCCTTTTCAATCTCTGCGCGGTCTATTTTCTTTCCGTCAATAGCTCTCCATGCGTAGAAGATATAAGCGAGAACGAATGGAATAAGCAAGGAAACTACAGACATAGCTGTCAGTGTAAACTTGCTGCTACAGCTGTTCATAATCGTCAAACTGCTTTGTAAGTCAGCGTTTGAAGGGTAATATGCGGTGTTGTTCCAGCCTGCATAAAGCAACAAACAAATAACAACAAGCACCACACCAATACCTGCCGGCCATATACCTCGTGTGTAAGCAGGGCGCATCACTGTGCGAACTACGGCGAAAAGCAATAGTACTACGCCGATAAGAAGTACCAAGGTGACATACCACATATCAATAAGATTATGCAGATATTTCATTGGTTCCATAAATATAACGCCTGTTTCTGGATGATAAGCATAGCCATCTTTCAACAAGGTTCGAACGAGGAAAGAAAGGAATAACACGAGGAAAGGTACAACGTTATAAATGAGATGACGGTGTGCACGCTCATTGATGACCTTATCATCGATATTATTAATCATATAGAATAATCCCAAAAACACGAGCCAAGAACATTACAGCCAAGCCGAGAATCAAATTCCATGGATCGAGCAAAGCATCGAGACCATTACTTGCATTGGCCCAACGGCTGATGACAGGTTGCATAGAATTGGTGATATTCATCTTGTCAACGATGAAGTTACTCCCATCAAAGAACGTTGCAACAGCACCTCCAACAAGCAGTGGTCCCACGATACCATTGATGATTAAGAACCACTGAAAGGTTCGTGTTCCGAGTAGATTTCCTAACTTATTCTGGAACTCATAGCTCACCGCTTGCAGCACAAACGTAAAGAGAATGACCATCCATAACCAGTAAGCACCACCAAAACTTGTACTATAGAACAATGGAAACGAAGCAAAGAAAGCTCCACCAAAGGTGACAAGTGTGGTGAAAGTAAACTCCCATTTGCGCCCTGTGGAATTAACAACAAGCCTCCGTTCTTCGGGAGTATGGCCCAAACTAAAGATTAAAGAGTTGGCACCTTGCACGAACATCAGGAACACTAAGAGTCCTCCTAAGACTGAAACCAGCAACCACCAATAGTGCTGTAAGAATGTATATGTCATACTGTTGGGGCCTCCATCCCCTTCTTTATTTGTTTCAAAAGAATGTTTATTTCTACTGCAAGCATTGTAGTAAAGAGCAAAAAGGAACAGGAAGAATGTTATCATTACGCTGCTTGCATGGATATCACTGACGGCAACCCACGTGGGAAGCATGTCTTGAATAGTCCATGGTTGACGTCCCATTTCTGCCACAATCCAACCAGCTTCTGACGCAACATAAGCCAAAGGAACAAGTACGATGGCTGAGATGTGGAGCCAACGCCAGCGTCTTTGTGAGATATCCTTACGCCATCCGACATGACCAGAGACAACAAAGAACAAGATGAAAAGAAAGCCAAGACCTACCATTATGCGGAAAGCCCAGAAGTTTAATGGAATGTTTGGCACAATCTGATCAGCTGATTTGACATACCCATAGCCGAAATATTTAATATTATCTGCCAGGGTTTTACGTGTCGTTGCGTCTTTCTTTCCAGCACGATATTGCTGTAATGCTGCGATAGCCATACGTCCACGCTTAATCTTTTCGGCTACAGATGGCTCTTTACTACCATCATCTTTCACGTAGCCTTGAATGATATTGTTCACTCCCGGAACATAACCATTGAAGTCATGTGTCGCCATAAAAGACAATGCTTTGGGTATACCTATTCTATAAGGTGGCTCTTGTTCGTTGCGATAATCAGGCTGTCCACAAAGAGGAACACCGGCAACAAGCGAAAGACTTTGCCCCTTTCCACCTTGATAAAGCCCTTCCATTGCAGCGAGTTTCATTGGCTGAACACGTGCCACTTGATAAGCAGAGTTGTCCCCAGTGAAAGCAGTTAAGAGGGAAGCACATAGCCCAACGATTGTCGCAATCTTGATACTATTGACTGCTAACAACTTTTCTCTGCCCTTCAATAGATACCAACTACTAACTCCAACGACAAAGATTGCACCGATAATCCATGAAGATGTAACAGTATGGCAGAACTTATCGACAGCAAAAGGAGATAGGGCTACGTCAAAGAAATGAACTCATTTCGAAAGCGCATAGTGTCAGGATTAAAAGGTCTGACCAATAGGATATTGCATCCATGCATTGGCCACTAATATCCACCATGCAGATAGAGTTGCGCCTATACCTGTTAGCCAAGTAGAAGCTAAGTGAAATCCCGCTGAGACCTTCTTCCAGCCAAAGAACATCACTGCAACAAATGTACTCTCCATGAAAAATGCAAGGATTCCTTCGATGGCAAGAGGCGCTCCGAAGATATCTCCGACAAACCATGAATAGTTACTCCAGTTTGTTCCAAACTCAAACTCAAGGATAATACCCGTTGCAACGCCCATAGCGAAGTTGACTCCGAAAAGTCTTTGCCAGAACTTTGCAGCCTCTTTCCAAAAACTCTTTCCTTGTACGATAGTAACAAGTTTCTACGATTCCCATGACCACTGCAAGTCCAAGGGTCAAAGGAACGAACAGCCAATGGTAGATGGCTGTAAGTGCAAATTGCGCCCGCGACCAGTCAATTGTAGCCGCACTGACGTCTAAAAGTTGATGCATCATAATGTTGTTTATTGATTATTATTAAAACTTAGTTGAATTACAAGATATAGGTTAGCGTGCTTTTTTTTAGGCATACGACGTTCTAACTGCGAATTGACAAACGTAGCCTTATCGCCGTTCTTAACTCTTGTTCCTATGAAATCAGGAAAGAAAAACAACTTCAAGACAGCAAAAATTACAAACAACTTGATAAGGATAATCAGCCAAAGCGTCTTACCCAATGTCATCTGTTTGAAGCCGTCATAATAAAAGATAGAATGCCTTTTTGACAAACTTCATTATACTCATTTAGTCCACTTACTTAAGGTTTTCGGCCGTAAAATTAAGAAAAAAATTAATATGATTCGTTTTTTTCGTAAAAATGCAAAAATCACTTGCTTTCAATTGCTTCTCAGAAATACTTTGATAATTAAGATAAAAATAATTAAATTTGCGATGTTAATTGAATGAAGAGACGATATAACTTATGAATAAGAAAAATTTTTAATCCCTATAATCCTTATAGGTCTGTTACTTGTAGCAGGCATAGCCTATCTTTCAATTACTCTCAGCAATCAAAAGAAAGAGAATAAGGCCATGCAAGAACTGGCAGAACTCGACAAAAAAAGAAATGGAAAAACGAGTATCAGCAGTTCGCAAATCAATATAGTGAGATGAAGAGTCAAATCAGTAATGATTCTATTGTGGCTCAACTTACGGCAGAACAAGAACGAACACAGCGTTTATTAGACGAACTTAGAAACGTTAAAAAGCACTGATGCTGCAGAGATTGCACGCTTGAAAAAGGGAGCTGGCTACAGTCAGAAAGGTGTTAAGAAGCTATGTCATTGAGATCGATTCTCTCAACAGATTAAATCAAAAATCTGACTGCGGAGAACACACAAATCAAAGGACAATATGCAGAAGCTACACGTCAGATAGAAGGCCTCAACAATGAAAAAGCATCCCTATCTGAGAAAGTTGCCATCGCCGCTCAACTTGATGCGACTGGTATTTCGCTACAAGGTAAGAACAAACATGGCAAGACAACAAACAAGATTTCCAAGTGTACAGCCTTGCAATTAAACTTTACTATCAGTAAGAATGTTACTGCAGGGAATGGCACAAAGACTGTATATGTGAGGATAACTTCACCCACAGGGTCACTACTTAGCGGTGGAGGTACGTTCCAATATGAGAATAAATCCTTGGCAAGCTCTATGCAAAAAACCATTGAATATGGTGGACAAGAAACCCCTGTAACTTTATTTTGGAATGTTAACCAAGCGCTAATGGAAGGTACATACAATGTTAGTATCTTTGCAGATGGCAATATGATTGGGACACGAAGCTTCACTTTTTAAATAGTGAATCCATTGAAACAAACTGCAATTCTATAATAAGGTAGATGAAGAAAATACTTTCTTTCGCAATTATTTGTAGCGTTATGTTGCCCGTCACGGCTCAAAACACATTGAGCCTTGATAGTTGTCGTGCATTGGCTTTGCGCAATAATAAGCAGATTAACGTTTCAAAAATGAAACAAGAGATAGCACTGAACATTCGAAAAGCAGCCAAAACAAAATATCTTCCCAAAGTAGATGCGGCGGGAGGATACCAATATTTCAGTGAAACTATCTCTTTATTGAGTAAAGATCAGAAGAGCGCGCTCAATAATTTAGGTTCAAATTTCACAACTGCTGCAGGCGGAAGTCTCGGCGGAATGATTACAGGTTTAGTACAACAAGGCCTTATCACTCCCGCCATTGCACAGCAAATAAACGGAATGGTGAGCCAAATCGGAGCACCGATTGCTGCTGTTGGGAATGATATCGGAAGTTCAATTACGAAGTCATTAGACACCAACACGCACCATATTTGGGGTGGAGCTATCATGCTTCGACAACCAATTTACATGGGCGGAGCTATCACTGCATTGAATAATATTGCACTAATCAACGAACAGTTAGCCGCAAATGATGCTGATGCAAAGATGCAAGCTACACTCTACAGCATTGATCAAGCTTACTGGTTAGTGGTTTCTTTGAAACAGAAAAAAGCCTTGGCCGAAAGCTATCTTAGCTTAGTTAAGAAGCTTGATGACGATGTTAACAAAATGATTAAACAGGGAGTGGCCACACGCGCAGCCGGATTGAAGGTCGATGTGAAAGTCAACGAAGCAGAAATGCAATTGACTCAGGTTGAAGATGGACTCACATTGGCAAAGATGTTGCTATGCCAACTCTGTGGTTTGCCAATGGATAGAGACATCACCTTAGCTGATGAGAATCGCAAACAACTGAATGTCAATCTCAATGAACAATCGACTACTGTTGCAGATAAAGCCTCGGCGAACACCAATCGCCCAGAGCTTCGACTGCTTCAGAATGCTATCAATATCAGTGAACAAGCCACAAAACTCGTTCGCGCCACTTATCTTCCGCACATATTATTAACAGGTGGCTACATCGTTAGCAATCCAAACCTTTTCAATAGCTTTGAACGTAAGCTTGCAGGAACATGGAATGTCGGCATAATCGTTCAGGTTCCAGTATGGAATTGGTTTGAAGGTGCCTACAAAGTACGTGCTTCCAAGGCTGCAACCAGCATGGCTCAGATGGAGTTATATGATGCACAGGAGAAGATAAATCTACAGATAACACAAAGTGAATTCAAAGTAAAAGAGGCACACAAACGACTCTTAATGGCACGCAAAAACATTAAAAGTGCAGAAGAAAATCTGCGTTGTGCAAATGTGGGCTTTAAGGAAGGTGTCATGGAAACGACTGAAGTCATGGCAGCACAGACTGCATGGCAACAGGCAAAGAGTCAGCAAATAGACGCTGAAGTGGAAGTAAAGATGGCGCAAGTCAATCTCCAAAAAGTCACTCGGTGTATTGAATTATTAATATCGAAAAAAAGAAAATATCATGTCAGCAAAAATCACAACATAACAACATTCTACTTGCAATCATCGCTTTTATCCTTGTCGTTGTCATTGTAGGTCTTATTGGTTTCCCTAACACTTGGACGCGAAGATGATACTATTCAGGGTGAAGCTGAGGTATCAGAATATCGTGTTTCATGTAAACTTCCAGGCCGAATCGTCGAACTACGCGTTAAGGAAGGAGACTTCGTTCATGTAGGAGACACTCTGGCTATCCTTGAGATTCCTGAGATAGATGCACAGAAAAAAAGTAGCTCAAGCGGCTGGCGCTGCAACCCAAGCCCCTACAAGATCTCACCGATGCCGGGGCGAGAAAGGAACAGATTCAGGGTGCATTTGAGCTCGTTCAACAGGCTAAAGCAGCTGCTGAAATCACAAAAAAAGACTTATACACGCATGCAGAATCTCTATAACGAAGGGGTCATTAGTGGACAGAAACGCGATGAAGCTTTCGCAGCATTCAAGGCATCTGAGGCGCAGGTTAAAGCCGCTCAAAGCCAATATGACATGGCAAAAAATGGAGCAAGATCACAAGAAAAGCGCATCGCAGCAAGTAATGCACAAGCGGCAAAAAGTGCAGTTGACGTTGTTAGTTCATTGTTGAAAGAAACTGTTCAGGTGTCACAGGTTGAAGGAGAAGTGAGTGATGTTTACCCGAAAAGTGGGCGAACTTGTCGGTCTTGGCTCACCAATCATGAGCATTTCAATTATGAAAGACATCTGGGGAGCATTCAATATTCGTGAAGACCAGCTTAAAGGAATGAAGATAGGCGATACATTTTCAGCCTTTGTTCCAGCCTTTAATAAAGACATCCGCATGAAGGTTTTCTATATCAAAGACCAAGGAAGTTATGCTGTTTGGAAAGCAACGAAGACCACAGGTCAATATGATTTAAAGACCTTCGAAGTGAAAGCACGCCCTATTGACAAGTTAGATGGATTACGTCCAGGCATGAGTCTGATAAAAAAATAAATGCACACACTCCAAAATATATATAAGATTGCCGTGCGAGAATGCGGCATCATCATCAAGAATCCAATCTATTGGTTCTGCATGGTGCTGTTTCCTGTAATCGTTATCTACTTTTTTACTTCACTGATGCAAAGCGGAGTACCTACAGACATGCCTGTAGGTGTGGTGGATTTAGACAATACAGCCACCACAAGAGCCATGATTCGAAAGCTTGATGCCTTTCAAAGTACAAAGGTTATTGCCTCATATAATAATGTAAATGAAGCACGACGCGCCATCCAAGAAAATAAGATTTACGCCTTCCTTTATATCCCCCGAGGTACTACAAGTGGCTTGATGAGTGCCTCACAACCCAAGATATCATTCTATTATAGTAATGTAACATTGGTTGCAGGCTCATTACTTTATCGTGACTTAAAGACGATTAGTGCCTTAGGTTCAGCTGCTGTCGGGAAACAAAAGCTGAGTGCTTTTGGCAAGACTGAAGGAGAAATACGAACATTTTTTTACAGCCCATCGCCATTGACTTACACATGATTGGCAACCCATGGGCTAATTATAATGTTTATCTTTCCACAGTCATGGTGCCGGGATTGCTGATGTTATTCGTCTTCTTGCTTACGCCTTATTCTATCGGAACAGAGCTAAAATTCAAACGTTCTAAGGAGTGGATGGCTATGGCCGAAAAACAAAACATGGGTTGCTTTTAACTGGAAAATTTCTACCACAAACCATAATTTTCCTCGCCATCTTCTATGGATTCGAGTTCTATATCTATGGAGTGATGGACTTCCCCCACCCTGGTGGCGTCTGGTCAATGTTGCTTTTAGGACTGCTTGCAGTGACTTCTGCTGAAGGTTTCGGTATCTTCACCTTTGGACTCATCCCGAGTCTGCGTATGTCTATGAGCGTTTGCTCACTCTGGTCAGTAGTAAGCTTCTCAGCTTGTGGCGCTACTTTCCCTGCATTTGCCATGAGTCCGATCATTGAAGGGATAGCCCAACTCTTCCCTTTTACGCCATTATTACATGGTTTATCAGATGAATATCTTTAACGGATTCCCACTGATGGATGCATGGTTCAACCTCTCTGCACTCATGCTTTTTAGCATCTTGCCTATATTTACGATGTGGAACATCAAACGTTCCATGCTATTATATGATTATATACCCTGATGGAGAACGGACTATTTACTAAGATAAGCAATGGCATTAAGGATATGTGTTATATCTGGGCCAAGGAGATGCGCTCCACAATCACAGACGAAGGGGTGCTAATATTCTTTATCCTTGTTCCATTACTCTACCCTTTGCTCTACTCATGGATATACAATAACGAGGTCGTTAAAAAGGTTCCTGTGGCAATTGTAGACTTGAGTCACAGCCAAACCAGTCGTGAATTCATCCGTGACTTTGATGCTGCTTCTGAGGTAAAAGTGGCCTACTACTGCAACAGTATCGATGAAGCGAAAGACCTTGTTGCTAAACAAGTCGTCCACGGAGTAGTCTATTTTCCGAAAAACTTCGCTCATAAACTCTACAGAGGTGAGCAGGCACACGTCAGTGTTTATTGCGATATGAGTTTGATGTTGACTTATAAAGCCATCTATCAAACGGCACAAGCGGTGGCCTCGAAAAATGAATTCTGCCATCCAAATCAGTCACTCCATCGACTTCACCAATCGTGATGACGAGATAACCACAAAAGCCTCTTGACTATGAAGAGGTGCCAATCTTCAACACAACAGGGGGATATGGCAATGCTATTATCCCTGGAGTACTCATCCTTATCCTACAACAAACCCTACTATTGGGTATTGGTTTGGCAGCTGGAACGGCCCGAGAGAACAACCGATATCAGGAACTTATACCCATCAGTAAGCATTATGTTGGCATCTTCCGAATAGTACTTGGCAAGTCAATGTGTTACTTTATGGTGTTTGCTGTCATGGCAGCTTATCTCACCCTTTGTGTGCCACATTTCTTCCATTTCACATCAATGGTCCACGCGATTGACCTCATTGGGCTGATGATACCCTTCCTATTGGCTGTTATTTTCTTTGGAATGGCACTCTCATGTCTCGTGAGATATCGCGAAAATGTGATGCTACTCGTTGTCTTCACCTCTATTCCTCTATTGTTCCTTACAGGCATCTCATGGCCCGAAACAAACATGCCCGACCTATGGAAAGCCTTTGCTCAGCTATTCCCTTCAACGTTTGGAGTGCGCGGTTTCCTACGCATCAGCAGTATGGGGGGCACCCTTGACGACATCGAACCAGAGTTTACGGCATTGTGGATTCAAACAGTTGTTTATTTCTTTTTGCTACGTGCGCCGTCTATCGTTATCAAATCATCAAGACACGAAAACAGGCTTATGCACGTATGGATATGCTGAAAGCAAAGGCTGCAGCAGCAAAGAGTAAAAAGACAAAAATAAAACAGAAGAAATAGCACCGCAATCCTAAACATCGATCTCGTAGCTTGGAATAATGAGATAGATGCAGAAAAACAAATTTGCGAATAAATAAGAATATAATAAAAATCTTATTTATTCGCAATCTTTTTCATTTGAATTACGATTCAAAAGATAACGCTTTAACTCACCATCTTACCAGAGAAAAATCTTCAAAGAAAGCTGCCTCGTGAGAAGCATTGTAATACATTGAATCACAATCCCTTCCACCTCGTCAACAAATCCAGCCCATTTCATCGCCTAAAATGAATGATATCAGACGATGAAATGACGGCTTTTGTATGGCAAAATGCCCTGTATTCAAAATGCCATTTACATGATTTTCAATTATTTTCTCAGATGCCGTTTCCTCCTCATCTTGATGAAGACACCTAATTCTAAAAATAGGATAAAGGCAATGCAAGAACCGCTAAGATGAGAAAAATAGACCATAAAGGGCGTTGGAATTTCTATATTATCAGGATTCCACCAGACTGCCTGCGGCCATGCTATACTGATGATAATGTAGACAAGTATAAGGATTCCACAACCAATCAGAAAGGTATAACGAGGGAAATAAGTTGAAACGACAAAGAAGAAGGAAGAAAAGAAGAATATAAATGGCAAGATATTACCGAAAGGAAAAAATTCAGATCCCTCTACCCAAGGCATTGGTTGGTATGTTGGAGTTGCGATAATTGCATCTAAAAGATATGCCAGTATACCATAAAATAAAAATGGTAACACCACAAAGAATGTCCATCTGATGATCCATCCACGCGAAGCATTGACACGACGCTCGTCAATCGCTGAAGCATTACTCATGCCCCAAGAGGCAAAGATGCAGCAGGCTAACAACCAAAGAGGAAAGAGCGCCATGACAACACTATACATAGAGACTGTTGCTGTGGGTGAACCCATGCCACGAATTGCGGAAATGAAGCCTTCAACAAGCAACATAAGAAGAAAGAAAACAATTGTTGTTATAATTACTTTCTTTTTAGAAGCACTCCATAAGGCACGCATAAATGCCACAGTATTTGGGCTAAAAAAATGACTGTTCCATATTATTTCTTATTATTTTTTTCATTAGTGTTGCCATAGGAATAGAGTCCGTTCCATAGGTGATATCGCCATATTTCTTTCTCACGAACTTCAATCGAACCATAGGACTCTGGAAAGAAAGGAGTGAGATTTCCCTCATCCGTTACGAGTAAATGCCCCACCTTACAATCGCCGTCTCCATAGTTCATACTATATCCCAGCTGTATTTTCATGTTCTTAATATGAGCCTTTCGCAAATCTAATCGGTCAAAAATCCAAGCACAACAGAAGTCATCTATAGTCGTCTTTCCTAAGAAAGTAAAGCTTCCATTCTCTTGGTTTGTATAATATAATGAGGGCAACTTGGCATCAACAAATAAGAAATTACATCCTGGACTATCGCATCGTATGGCCCAAAAATAAGTCGGAACAGTTAGATAAATGAATATATCGTAATTGCTATTCTCATAACTTCGTTTCAAACTTCCATCTCCATCATCCTGATCTAAGTTATATTCTGATAACACACGAACATCAAAATCCGAATATTTATGAACGAGACGATTCTTCTTCCACACATCAATCTTTCTTCCCTTTTCAGTGGGATAACATAACAAAACACTATCCGTTCTCACCATTCGGATAAGATCTTTGGGATAGGTTACACAACACTTTTCGGGGGTCGTTTGTAGTTCTTATGATGATGTTTATATTTGCATCAGGCATACTTTTAATCCAAAACCCATCTACTTTTCGTATGCCTCGGGTTTCAAAACTATCTACACTGACCTCTTCTTTCTGGGCTTCTAAGTAACTATAAGGCGGCTCTCCTTGGGGCAAATAAAAACCAAGTACAACCATACCAGCCGTGAATAAAAAGAAAAAGTACTATGCCTAAAAAGGTATGAAAGCTTTTTTTCATCGTATCTCCGTTTTAATAAATATCATCATAAAAGTGAGTCTTATAAGCAAAACAGCATAGTCTGCATACAAGCAGATTATGCTGATTTAATAGGTTTGTTATTCGTTGTTCACATCAACAATCTTTGTTGGTGCCAACTCTTTATTACGCCGATTGACGACCGTTATCACAGCCTGTGCCAAACCGAGAAAGGCTTGTCCCATCACTGAATCAACCTTTGTAGCAGCAGGTTCGCCATTATCTCCTCCCTCACAAATACTTTGAACGATTGGGATTTGAGCCAAAAGAGGAACCTTTTTTTCTCTTTTGCTAAGTTGCTTTGCACCATCTTTTCCAAAGATATAATATTTGTTTTCGGGCAGTTCTGCGGGTGTAAAATAAGCCATGTTCTCAACTAATCCAAGGATGGGTACATTCACTTTATCGTTCTCATACATGTCAATTCCCTTGCGCGCATCAGCCAAAGCAACCTTCTGAGGAGTACTAACGATGACGGCACCCGTTATGGCTAACGTCTGAAGTAGCGTCAAATGAATGTCACTTGTGCCTGGAGGAGTGTCGAGAATAAAGTAGTCAAGGTCGCCCCAATCGGCATCAGCAATAAGCTGTTTCAAGGCAGAAGTCGCCATGCCTCCACGCCAAAGTGTGGCCGTATCTGGGTCAACAAAGAAGCCAATACTTAAGAGTTTAACTCCATATCTCTCTACAGGAACGATGAGTTGTCGGCCATCTTTGTCGATAGCATAAGGCCTTTCGTCTTCGACGCCAAACATTTTAGGGCATTGAAGGACCGAAAGATGTCGGTGTCTAACAAGCCTACCTTATAGCCCAAACGCGCCAAAGCTATGGCTAAGTTGGCAGAAACAGTGCTCTTACCAACACCACCTTTTTCCCGAACTTACAGCGATAACATTCTTCACTTGGGGAAGAAGTTTGCCCACTTCTGGGCGTGGTGACGACTTAAATTCAGTCTCAATGGTCACCTTTATGTCTTTACTGACGTGATAATGAATAGCAGCTTCGGCCGCCTTTTACAGTCGATTTGAGGAATGGATCAGTGTCGCGTGGGAATATCAACGTTACTTTCACCTCCATACCACTAATATGTACATCGTCCATTACAACCATTTCACTCTCCACAAGGTTCTTTTTTGTCCCGGGATAAATAACAGTTGCCAATGCGTCGGTAATCAATTTTTGGATATAATGTCATCTTTCGTGTCGTTTTAAATGAAATCTTTTTGTGTTTACTTTATTATCTAATTACAAAAGTAAGGATTATTTTTTTCATTCCATGAAATGAAACAATATAAAAAGCGAAAACGCACGGTCGTCCGACTATGCGTTCTCTATTTACTCAACTTTTTAAGATTTTTGTATACTTACACTCTCACGAGCTCGAGTATACACGACTAATTAAACAAAAACTTTCTCCCAACGGAGATAAGCATATCTTATGTTAGCCCTAAGGCCATAACATTCATGAAACAAAAAGCACAACTCATAAAAGATGTGCGATTGAAATACAAAAAGTAAGGTTTTTTTATTTTAATACAACAAATAATTTACTTTTTTTATTTATTCGTATTTAAACTACTTCTTTTTCGGCCTATGATAACTGCGATATTCGTCCAAAGGGATTTCAATATCGGGCTCACGAAGTACACCTTGCTGTGGAAGAAGGAACTTAACATATCGTATATTCAAGCCTCTTTCTATCCACATGCGTTCATAATAGGTTTGAATGGATAAGATTTTGCGCGTTTCTTCATCTAAACCTGCGGTATGATATAGGTCATCTGTTGAGAAAATTACAGGCAAATGATTTTCCTGTATCATATAAGTGGTATAGGTAAAGAGGAAATTTGAGTCGGTCTTTACATGCATTATTCCCTCATTAACAAGGAACTTTCGATAACGATTCAAGAAGAAAGTACTGGTCAAACGCTTGCAGGGGATTCTTCATTTGCGGGTCACTGAAGGTGAGCCAAACCTCATTTACCTCGTCTTTGCCAAAGAAACGGTCAATGATTTCGATATTCGTGCGCAAGAAAGCAACATTCTTTAGTCCTGCTTCCAAAGCCTGCTTGGATCCTGTCCACATACGCGCTCCTTTAATATCTACGCCAATAAAGTTCATTTCTGGATAGAGACGAGCCAATTCTACCGTATATTCTCCCTTGCCACATCCTAATTCCAACACAATCGGATGATTGTTTTTGAAATACATTTCACGCCAATGTCCTTGCATTTCAAAAGGCACATTGTCGACAACTGAATACGGATATTGAAAGACATTGCTAAATGTCTCCATCTCGGCAAACTTGGCTAACTTTCCTTTTCCCATAGAATGAATTTATTGCAAAGGTACAAGGAAAGTATGATATACACAACTTTCAGAGGCATTATCCAAAAGAATACAACCAAATCAAATTGAAAACATGAAACCAAAGGCCAAAGAAAATGGGCACCAAACCCTGAAATCCTTTCATAAACGAAAGGTTTCAACGTTTGATACCCACAAAAAGAATATCTTTGTTTAAGCCTCTTTCACTTCTACTGAAGCCTTCTTCAAGTCCTCATAGAAGTTAACACGAGCCATGTTCATATAGGGAACAAGCCACAAAAAGCCTATACAGCAAGTCAATATTGAAAGTATTGCCCAACCGATGAAACTCAAATCAAGCAAGAAAAGCTCAAGTTTGTGGCCATCCATCATGCGCATACTCTCCTCAATAGCAGCGTTGTTCTTCATCTCTGGATTATCTTTCAAGATGTAAGGTGTCATTGCATACGAATAAGACTTAATGCAACCAGGAATTAATAACAGCAAACTCCAGAGGAAAACATAAACATAATACAACAAGGTTGTAGTCAAAACTCTTGAGAACAGCTCTTTGTTGTAGCCCTCAAACATGTCTTTTGCTGTTGCTTCTCCACCTCTTACAGCGCCAAGGAAAAGCGTCTGATAGCCCCAAGTTAAAGGAAGTGCCAAGATAAATAGCACTAAACCAATAAGATGTAAGATAGCAGGACTGTCCTTATCTCCTGATAAAATTTGGGTAATACCAATGATAAACCCATAAACAAAGGTAATAGCAACAAAGTTTCCCCATTTGTTTTCCAAGGCACTTAGCGCTCGGTTCTTGTAATTTGTAATACTGTCCATAGTATAAAATAAATTAATTGATGAGTAAATAATTTACATTCGACGGCACAAAACCATCGAATGCGTATTTTGATTTAATTGTTTATCCAATAACAACTGTGGTCCAACCATGCTTATCTTCAATGGTTCCATACTGTATTCCACGCAAGGTTTCATAGAGTTTGGTTGACCATGGGCCTGGCTTTTCACCGAAAACGATAGACTTTTCCGGTATCCATATCGTCAAGATGAGATATCGGTGAGATGACGGCGGCTGTTCCACAAGCTCCTGCTTCCTCAAAAGTCTCAAGCTCTTCTTCAGGAACTGGGCGACGCTCTACTTTCATTCCAAGGTCTTCTGCAATCTGCATCAGACTCTTATTCGTAATAGATGGGAGAATGGAAGTACTCTTTGGAGTAACATAAGTGTTATTTTTTATTCCAAAGAAATTGGCTGCTCCACACTCATCTACATATTTTTTTTCCTTTGAATCGAGATAAAACTCACTGGCATAGCCCTTTGAATGTGCAATAGAATTAGCCTTCAAACTGGCTGCATAGTTGCCACCCACCTTATATTTACCTGTTCCAAGCGGCGCCGAACGGTCGTAATCACGAATAATAACATAGGGGTTCGCAGAGAAACCTCCCTTGAAATAAGGCCCAACTGGAGTCACAAAAATCATAAACAGATATTCTTCGGAGGGATGAACACCTACTTGTGCCCCTGTTCCTATCAGCAAAGGACGCACATAAAGCGTAGCCCCGCTCTCATAAGTAGGGATATATTCCTGATTAAGACGAACGACTTTCTTCACCATTTCAATGAAAAAGGTCGGTCGGAACCTCTGGCATCAGAATGCCACGGCAGGTGCTTTGCAGACGCGATGCATTCTCTTCAACACGGAAAACACGTACTTTCCCGTCAGGACAACGATAAGCTTTCAACCCTTCGAAAGCCTCTTGACCATAGTGAAGGCATGTAGCTGCCATGTGAAGATGAATATATTCTTCAGAACATACCTCTATTTCGCCCCACTTTCCGTTGCGATAATAGCAGCGAACATTATAATCTGTTGGTCTGTAACCAAACGATAAATTAGACCAATCCAAGTCTTTCATCACCTTAAATGTTTTATTGTTTATTTTTTTATTTCAACTACAAAAAGTACAAAGAAAAAAATACGCACGACCAACAAATCCCTGTCAAAATTAATCACGTTTTTTATTTATTATCGTTGGAAAATGCCACTTTTCGATGAAACAAAAACGCCTTAATGATTGACCATATTACTCAAAATTATCAATCTCTCATGGTGAAAAAGCAAGTTGATAAGCAATGAATAAATTTACATTATTATTGAATCTGCAAGTCCACGAAAAGCCACTACATCCGTCAATAAAAATTCAAAGTGCATTTGCTTTTGCCTTAAAAAAATTTATTATCTTTGCATCAGGGAAAGTATTGATATGCTTTTCCCTTTTTCATGGTTCTATTCATAAGGGCATATCAAACGGCCCTTTATCAAAAATAATCCTTACAAAATAAGCTCTGCAATTTGGGGTCATTTTACCGCACGAAATAACGCTCTTTACAACCCGATTCCATAGAGAACAACAGCCAAACTGACGCTAACGAGCAATCAAGAAGCTATCAACAAGGTTGCAAACCCTTTATAGTTGTCCGTTATTCTTACATCTTTCTTAAACTTTGTTAATGCAATTAAGACTATAATATTGCAGATTTTCGACATCAAAAAAAGCTATAAAATTCAGCTTATATCAAGCATCTTTTTCTAAGATTTTTTTAATCTCGTTATCTGTTTTTGTCAGCTTATCTTTGCAAAGTTTAATCAGCTTTTGTGCCTTCTTTAGTTGTTCACTGAGCGCATCAATCCCAAGTTCATTGTTCTCCATTTGCGTCACAATATGCTCTAACTGATGCAAAGCCTCTTCATACTTTTAATTCTTCTTTTTGCCATATTCTTTATTTGATAATTGATAGAATGGTTCCGTTTTCAAGTATTGTTTCTATTTCATCACCGCTCTTCAACAGTGACTTGTCTTTCACTATTCGCCCATTTAACATGGTCATGCTATAGCCCCGATGCAGCAACAACGTAGGGTCGAGCGACTTTACACGCTGACTAAGTAAGCTTAAATGATAGTTTTCGCGCATCATCTGTTGCTCTATATTCGGTTTTATGCCCCGTTTCAACTGCTCAAGTCTATGAGTTTCTTGCACCAAATGGGTTTGAATAGCCGTTGTTAAAGCTTGAAACCAATGGTCAAGCATAGTCTCTTGGCGCTCCTTATACAAGGAAAAAAGCATCGGAATCTTCTCTCCAAGGTGCTGAAGTTGAGCTTTTTCCATTTCCATTCGATGCCGAACACTGGTTAACAGCTCTGTTTGTGCATCGAGAACACGCTCATAAACTTCTTCCAAATGGTCTACAAGGAAGGCCGCTGCGGCTGTAGGCGTTTTCACACGAGTATGAGAAACCATGTCAAGTACAGACTCATCGCGGTCGTGTCCGATACCCGTGATGACGGGAAGTGGAAAGTTTGCCACGTTCTCGGATAGCGAAAGGGTGTCAAATCCGCTCATATCGCTCGTGGCACCACCGCCTCTTATGATCACAACCACATCGAAATCATCCATCCGTTGATTGATTTTGTTGAGGGCAGCTATCACACTTTTGTTCAATCTCCTCACCTTGCATGACGGCAGGAAACAAGCGAGTATAGAACTTCAATCCATAGGAATTGTCGTTCAACTGATGACAAAAGTCACCATAACCCGCGGCATTTGCACTTGAAATAACAGCGATTCGTTGGGCAAAAAGCGGTAGTTCAAGCTCCTTTTGCAAGTCGAAAAATGCCCTCAGCTTGTAGCTGTTTGACTATCTCTAAGCGTTTACGTGCCATGTCACCCATAGTAAATTCAGGGATTGATATCTGTCACAATCCATGAAAAATCCATAGGCTTCGTGGAAGTCGGGATAAACCTTTAGCATCACTTTTTAGCCCTGCATGAAGATATTGTCCGCTAACTTTCTCAAACTTAGGGCGCAGTGTTTTGCCACTTGTTTTTTTCCAGCATTTGGCTGACGCTTTGGCTACAGGCGTGTTACTGAAAAGCTCTTTCTGTATCAGTTCCATATAGCAATGGCCCCGCACTTCGCGAAGTTCGGAGAGCTCAGCTTCAACCCAATACTCGTTATCAAAGGCAGTTGAGATGACTTCTCGCACGAGATTGTTGAGTTCAAAGAGTGATAATGCTTTCATTTTCGACCTGAATTATAGGCTTTCCAAAAAGTCAGGAACGCCGTAACCAAAGACATTATTGGGCGTGGTTGCATTGTTTCCGCTCTCAATGACAAGGCGAATAATCTCACGGGCAGACTTATCTGGCAGTGCCTGCCAAAAGGCAAGCGACCATCCCAGAGATAAGGGGTGCTGAGAAAGAAGTACCCATTTCATCGACTATAGTGCCTCTACCTGAGATGACAGCTGTAGGACTTCCATAGGCCATTACATCGGGTTTGACTCGTCCATCCTGTGTAGGTCCAACGCCAGAAAAAGGCTGCATTCACGCCCGAAGGTGAGATTGCACCAACCGTAAGAATATCTTTTTGCATCGGCAGGGAAATTGATTTTCTTCCATGTTCCCATGCCATCATTGCCTGCACTGTTTACCAACACGATACCTTTTGATGCCAACAGCGATGCCGTTCGCGAGATAAGGGTCGTCATTCCATCCATTTCATCATAGTGATGATTGGTAGATGCGTCATCAAAAATCATGATAACCGAGCGATGAATTGATGATATCCACCCCCATAGAATCGGCATATTCCACTGCTTCTGCCCAGTAATCCTCTTCTGCAATGCTTTCCGTTTGGCGGTCTTCACAACGTATCAACAGATAGGAAGCATCCGGAGCACTGCCTACATAGATACCCGGCAGGTCGGCAGCCATAACAGAAAAGACCATCGTTCCATGCTCCATCTCCGAGAAAAATGCTTTTTAGAACAAGGCACAACAAAGTCGTTCTGTCCCACGATTCGACATTTTTTTGCAGGCATGGAATACGGTCAACATTCATAAAACCAGCATCAAGGACGGCAATCATCTTGCCCTTTCCGCGATATCCTGAGGCGTGCATCTTAATCCCATTTAACGTGAGAAGTTGTTCTTTTGTGACGCCAAAACGGTTGCCTTCTGCTATAGTATCCCAACGATTAAACTCCTTTTTAAAAGTTCAATCTGACGGAGTTTGTGATAGAATCTGGTGAAGAGAATGTGCGGAAAAACACTCTTCACAAAAAGGTAATTTCAATAATTCATAAACCTTTCCTGGGTTACTACAGCGCACAAGTACGGTGTTATTCCATTTGCTTTTTGCCCACAATCTTCAACTCTTTTTGATGCCGAAATGGCATGCAAATAACTTTCATTGAGTGGTAAATCGGTTGAATCAATGGCAATATGTTGGCGCTTTCGTCGCTCAATTGCACGTGGCGAAAAGGTATTCAGAAGGGGCATTTAACGAATAGCGCGAATGGTTTTTATCTTTCAAGGTCACGCGAAACATATAGCATTTTCCACCAGGATAAGAAATCATCTCAGTGGCATTGACTCTTGCAAAGGCAGAAGCCACACAGCAGAGAAATGCAAACATGAACAGGAAAGAAGTTTTATTCATCGATACATACTTAGGTTTCAAGTGTACAAAAGTAATATTTTATCTCATAAAAAAACAAAAGAAAAAAACGGATGAAAACCAGTTCACACTGAAAAATAGTTATAACTTAAAAGAACAACCTAATGAAATTTTTATTTATCTTTGCGATTGATTCATATTATATTCGGACAACTGTTTTTTTCTTAGATACGAACGCACATGAAATGTAATCTAAAATCATTCTTATTGTCGGCAGGAACACTGCTTCTGACAATGTGTTTCAACACTACTTATGCACAGAAATGGGACGATAAAATCATCATTTCGCAATGTACTGACCAATATGTCATGTCACTTGACCATGAGAATCCTATCGTTAAGAACACGAAACGCTATGTTTACGAATCTAATTCGGCTATAACTGTCAACCCAGAAACAGCTGCTTTCTACGGAGAGAATATCACTTTAGACGATGTTTCAGGGGCGAGGAGTGAAGTTATATAAGAATATCACCCCAGAGAATGTATTCTATGATGACACTAAAGCCTGTATCATTCGAGGATACATTGATAAGAAAAGGTGGAACTTGTAAAGCCTCATTTGAACGTACTTTCAAAGATATCAAATACTTTACCCGCATATATCTCCTTGAAGAGTATTTCATTCGAGATAAGACTTTGACGATAACCATCCCCAAACAACTGTCAGGTTATCACATCAAAGAAATGAATTTTAAGGGCTTTAACATTGAAACCTCCCATAAATCTACCCCAGAAGGCGAAACCTTTACTTACACTTTGCACAATGCGGACCGCATGAAAGAGGATAAAATGATGCCTCCTATCTCAAATGTATACCCATATTTGCTCATCACGGGGTCGTTTTCAGATGCCAATGCGCTTTATTCTTGGTCAAAAGAAATGGCAAATGTAGACTGCACTATACCCAATTTAAAGGAACTTTTACAAGAAATCAACGCACATAGTAAAACAGATGAAGACAGGATTAGTAACACTTACCAATGGATTCAGGACCATATTCGCTATGTAGCCTTTGAAGCTGGCATCGCAGGACACCGCCCAGATACGCCTAAAGAGGTGCTCCGCAAACGATATGGTGACTGTAAAGGTATGGCCTTATTACTGAAAACGCTCCTCAAAGCGCAAGGTTTTGACGCACGACTTACCGACATTGGAACGGATGAAATACCTTTTTAAGATGAGCGAAGTACCTACACTTGCTGGCGCCAACCACGTCATTTGTACGCTCTTTTACAAAGGAAAGACCTTCTACATCGATGCTACTTGCAACCACATTCCATACACTTATACGCCACAATACATACAAGGTTCAGAGGCAATGATAGAGAATGGAGACAAGCCTTTGATGCAAATCGTGCCACAACAAAAGGCAGATTCGTCCATCGATAGCCTCTCTTATGCTTACCATTTGCAAGGAGATGCACTTGTAGGGAAGGCAAACTATCTGCTAAGAGGCGACATGAAAGAATGGTTTATGAGTCTCATTGACGATGCAGGAAACAAGAATAGCGAAGAGATCTTAGCCAATAATCTTAATTCCGACACGCATAACATGACGGTTAATAACGTGAAATGGATAGATAAAGACGCACGAAATGTGTGGGCAAACTTTGTTGGTGACATCGTCAATCAGCCTGCAATACAACAAGCTGACGGTGAAATCTATGTTGAACTCAACCCTCATAATAACCTTTTTGACAACAGAATAGATACCACAGGGCGTGCAAATGACTATTATTTCCCTGTGCGTTGCAACATCGTTCGACAGGCTTCATTGACCATTCCAGCAGGATATAAGGTTGATTATATGCCTCCTTCTGCCACGTTCTCTACCCCAGAAGGTATCCTTTCGTGCCAATTCAGCCAGAAAGGAAACACCATTCTCTTCCACCAAAAGATGCAAATCAACCATCGTCGCATACCCATTGCAAACATTCCTAAATGGAATGAGACCATAAGCAAATGGAAAGACGCTTGCAACGAACAGGTAGTATTGAAGAAATAACAAAGCGAATAACATATAAATAATACTCATCTATAAACAGATTCATATTTATGAAGAAGCTATTAACTTTGCTTTTGTTGGCCATCATCGCACTACCAACATTAGCGTTTGACGACAACGACTACCAAAAGTTTGTCAAAGAGGTGAAAGAAGACGTATGGAAAAAGGACCTTCCACAATTCAAAAACCGCACTGTTCCTGCCCAATACAAGAACGAATCGGCTGTGATTTTGGCACGATATGAGGAACTTTCCATCGACTTAAGTAAGAAATTCAACTTCTTTGCCTTTGCAAACCTCAAGCAAAACACAGCAAATCACCTGAGACGTTATCTCGTTAAGATAAACGATAAAGCTGCACTTGATAACTACTCTACATTTGATTTCCGCACGTATGACCGCTCTTTCAATGATCTTTTGCTTCGCGAAGACCATCGAACTGTACTTGGAGTGCGCGTCATTAAACCCGATGGAACTATCAAAGAGGTAAGCAGTGACGAATATCAAGACGCTAACGAGGGCAAGAAAGGACAAGAAAAGCGCGCCAAACTGGCTGTACCTGACTTGCAAGTTGGTGACATGTTAGACTATTTTGTCTATGACTTTGACGTGATAAAAGAGGATAACTTCGACCCAACTTTATTCTTTTTTGGAGCTGATTACCCAATACTTGACTACACGATTCATTGCGAAATAGATAAGAAACTCTGTACACAATATCGCACGATGAATGGCGCTCCAGACTTTAAATCGGGTGAAAAAGGTGACTATATTACCCTTGATGTGCACGCTAAAAACATAGATAAGACGTTGCCAAACTATGCTTTTAACCCTATTGCACAGGCTCCATTCACGTTACTTTATGTTACCAACAACAACATCGCTTTTACTCTATACACCACAGAGTGCAAAGCAAAAGGGACTGCAAGCAAACCCTGATGCAAAGGTGATTCAACAGGATGCATGGACTGATTGGGATGATCACTGCCCCAAATGGGTATTCAACAAGAAGATGGGTCAAGTCATTAAGAATGCTAAAAAGCTTGGAAGTGATGAAGAGAAAGCTGACTATGTATACAACTATTGGGTATTACAATCACTGTATTTCAATCAACCTCAAGAGACCGATGATAACTTTTCAACGCTCTTTACGACAATTCTTGATATGTTGAAAGTACCTTATAGTCGCGCAATACTAACCAGCTGGTATAACGAACCCCTTGATCAGCTCATCAGTTATATCGATGTTTCACGCGCAATTATGCTCAAAAACGGGAAATGTTACTTTCCTTTGAACAACGTAGTAAGTGCAAATGTCATCCCTTCTCTTTATCAAAACCGAGATGGAATGTATACAGACAGGGCGAAAAAGTTTTATAAAGGCCCATTCACTACATTCAAAACAGCAGGTTCCAAGGCTTCAGACAATGTAGAAAAAAAGTTACGATTGACGCCACGATTACAGATGGAATATTAAATATTAAGCGTCAAAACACAACGACAGGTTGCGAGAAAGAAGGTCTCATTTCGACTTATTCCACTGGTGAAGATCTCGTGAAAGCATGGGGCAAACCCTATGGAGCTACGACCTCATCTGACATCTATAACTATAAAGAAAGCGAAGCAAAGGCGAGGGCAACTGAACGAGCTGAGAAGGACAAACAAGTCATTCCGGAGAGGTTTCTCAAAAAGAAATCAAAAGCCTATCATGATAGAGCTGCCATGAAGATTAATGCCACAAGCGTAGACAATTACGCTGAAAACAACACTCCATTTGTCTATACAACAGACTATCAAATGGATGGATTGGTGAAAAAAAGGCAGGCCGTAATCTTGTGGTTTCTGTAGGTCAGTTGTTTGGACAACAAACTCATATTGAGGGCAAAGATCGTAAGCGTGATGCGGATTTAATCTTTGATTTCCCCGCACTTACACTGTAACCATGAACCTAACGATTCCTTCCGGCTATTCTATTGCACCTGAAAGTTTGCAAAAAAACTCAATAATAACATAGACAATGAGTATGTAAACTTCACAACAAAAAGCCCAAGTTCGTGACGGAAAACTCGTCATAAACTTTGATAAAGTGTATAAACAGCAACGCATACCTGCGGCTAAATGGGCACAGATTCTTGCCATGCTTGACCAAAGCTTACGAGTTTACAAGTCAGCAAGTTGTATTGAAGAAGAATTAAACACACCTCACATCCTCTTTTTGCCTTGCCTTTGTCTGAAACATGATATCCTTAAAAACAATCGGATAAAAAGCAAGGCAAAAGGGGTGTTTTATGCATTATATTTATTTAACAAAATAATCAAATTAATTTACGATAAAATCCATTTTATCAGATAAATCAAAATCAACAAGTTTTTCATTCGCATGAAATGACTGCATCATTCCATTCATTTTATCTCATAAAAATCAGCCTGTTTGTTTCATAAAATGACCCACTTCACAAAGCAATTCGATATGGATTAATACAGGTTTCGACCCTATCCTACCAAAAGAACAGAACAAAGCACGAAAAAAGGGAAAGCACTTTCGCACTTCCCCTACGGCAAAGATAATAAAATGTAGAGGCAAATGCAAATGTGACTTTGAATTTAATTTACAGATTAAACACTATCTACCTACCTCTCAAAAACGCATTATTATTTAGAACTATTCACATCATCATACGCACTATGTCGGGCGAATTGTGCTACGACATACGAGCAAACGGCACGAATCTTTTTATTGTTTTGTCGCGCATAAGCTACGGCTTCATCAAGTAAGGCACGTGCAACGCCACGACCCTCATAAGCTTTTCCTACGAGAGTATGCGTGATTGCGAAACGTTCTTTGTCGTCCCATTCATACTCCATTTGACCGATTTCAACTCCGTTTTCAAGTGCAACGAAACGACCACCTGTTGGCTTTTTCTTCTTGTTTTATTTGCATATCACTTTGTTTTTAATAGCATTATATGACGCTAAAAAGCATTGCAACAAAATCTCTTGCCAAGTCTCTTTGGCTGTCAAGCTGACCGCCTGCTTCAGCCCACTGAAAAGCAGATTGAAAGCGATTTACCGCATAATTCATCATATTTTTCGTTACATTTCATCTTTATAAACAAGGTGAAACCAAAAATAATTTTGTATATTTGCATCATGGATAATAAGGAAGCTACACTGCAATTAGGCACACAACCCGTTGGGAAATTGCTGTTACAATATGCCATGCCGGCCATCGTTGCCATGATGGCAGCATCGCTTTACAACATTGTTGATAGCGTATTTTATCGGTCAACGCGTTGGACCAATGGCAATTTCAGGCCTTGCTATCACCTTCCCTTTTTATGAATTTAGCGAGCGCTTTCGGTGCAGCGGTGGGTGTAGGAGCCTCTACTTTGATATCTGTTAAGCTGGGACAAAAAGACTATAAGACTGCAGAAAAACATCTTAGGGAAACACGGTTTCACTGAACCTTATCATAGGAATTGGCTTCTCGATAGTGTCATTATTGTTCCTCAATCCTATTCTTCGATTCTTTGGAGCCAGTGATGCCACGCCGCCATACGCCCGAGATTACATGCTGATTATATTGGGAGGAAACGTCTTTTCGCACATGTATTTCGGCATGAATGCCGTACTTCGTGCAGCAAGTAAGCCGCGACAAGCCATGTATGCCACGATATTTACCGTTGCAATGAACACACTTCTCGACTATATCTTCATCGTAGAATTTGGTTGGGGCATTCAAGGTGCGGCCTATGCAACGATACTTGCTCAGGTGATGGCCCTCATTTGGCAGCTTCATATCTTTAGTAATAAGAAAGAACTACTCCATTTTCAGCGCGGAACTTATAGGCTTCGGAAGTCTTTAGTGAGGAACATCATCGGCATAGGAATATCTCCTTTTGCCATGAATACATGTGCCTGCATGGTGGTAATCTTTATTAATCAGCAGCTCGTTCGTTACGGAAGTGACTACGATGTGGGTGCATACGGCATCGCAAATAAGGTTTCTTTCGTCTTCATTATGTTCGTAATGGGCATCAATCAGGGTATGCAACCGATAGTAGGATATAACTATGGCGCGCAACAATTAATGAGAATGATTCGCGTAGTGAAGCTATCGATTGTGGCAGCAACGGCAGTTGTGTTCACAGGATGGCTCATTGGGATGTTTGCTCCCTATTATTGTGCACGCGCATTCACCAAAGATCCGACGCTGATTCGCTTGGGAATGAAAGCCATTCGGTTAAGCATGATTATGTATCCTGTCATAGGTAGTCAGATGGTTACAGCGTTTTTCTTTCAAAGTATCGGTAAGGTTAAGATTAGTATCTTCCTATCTTTGTCGCGACAACTCATCTTTTTACTTCCTGCTTTGATTGTGATGCCAATGTGGTTTGGCGTAAATGGTGTTTGGTATGCAATGCCATTTTTCGGATGGTTTCGCTGCCGTCATAGCCGCTTTAATGCTGATGGTCTACATGAGAAAAATTCAAGAAACAATATAATGAAATACAACATGAAAGACCAAAAGATAATTATTAATATAGGAAGGCAAATAGGAAGCGGTGGAAGAATCATTGCAAGACAACTTGCAGAGGTGCTAAACTGCGCCTTTTATGACCGAGAACTCTTGAATCTTGCAGCCAAAGAAAGTGGTTTTAGCGAGAAGTTCTTTGAGCAAAATGATGAGAAGAAGGGCTTCCTTCATACGCTTTTTCCACGTCAATATCCCACTAATGGGCGAGAATAACTTCTATAAGAACGACTTCTCTCAAGAGAGTTTATACCAATTTCAGAGTGATGCTATCACCAAAGCTGCCCGAGAAGGCAACTGCATTTTTGTGGGAAGAACGGCCGATTACATACTGCGTGAGTTTCCAAATACAGTGAATATCTTCATCACGGCTAAGCTTGAAGACCGCATTCAGCGTGTTGCCGAACGACAACATCTGTCAGAAGAAGAAGCCAGAAAATATATTTCAGCACGTGAAGAGGCCCGCGCTATCTATTATAACTACTATACTGGTAAGAAATGGGGAGCCTCTGAGAGTTATGATCTCTGTGTAAATAGCAGTATCTTAGGCTTTAGATGAGACTGTGGAATTTATCACTTCATTTATAAAAAGACGTTTTAAGCAATGAAGAAAATAGGCATTATCAGCGACACTCACGCCTATTGGGACGATAAATATGAGCTATATCTCGGCGAATGTGACGAGATATGGCATGCTGGAGACATAGGTTCTGTGGAACTTGCTGACCGCTTTGAAGCGATGAAACCTATCTTTCGAGCAGTTTATGGCAATTGCGATGGCTATGAATTACGAGCCCGTTATCGTGAGATTCTACGCTTTAAATGCGAAGATGTGGATGTAATGATGACACATATTGGCGGTTATCCGGGACGTTATGAACGTGCAATTGTCCCGAAACTCATGGCATCTCCGCCCGACTTATTTATCTCTGGACACTCTCATATCCTTAAGATTATGCCGGATAAAAAGCTTGAATCTTCTCCACATTAACCCCGGAGCAGCAGGTATGCAAGGTTGGCATAAAGAACGAACCATAGTTCGTTTGACGATTGAAGGAAACAAATTCACTGATTGTGAAGTAATAACATTAGGACAGAAACATTCAAAATTATAGATAATATGAAGACATATCTTGTGACAGGTGCCGCTGGTTTCATTGGCGCTAACTACATTAAGTATCTCCTTTACCGTAAGTATAAGGACCAAGACATTAGAGTTATCATCCTCGATGCACTCACTTATGCCGGCAATCTCGGTACAATCAAAGATGATATTGACGATAAACGTTGTGTGTTTGTAAAGGGAGATATTCGTGATCGTGAACTCGTTGATCGCCTATTTGCCGAAAATGACATTGACTATCTTGTCAACTTTGCAGCCGAAAGCCATGTAGATCGCAGCATAGAAGACCCACAACTATTTCTGAATGTTAACATTTTAGGGACTCAGAACCTTTTAGATGCGGCTCGGAGAGCCTGGGTTACGGGCAAAGATGAATGTGGTTATCCCACATGGAAAGCCGGAAAGCGTTATCACCAGGTATCAACCGACGAGGTATATGGCAGTCTTGGTGCCGAAGGATACTTCACAGAGCAGACTCCTTTGTGTCCACATAGTCCATATAGTGCCAGTAAAACGAGTGCAGATCTATTCGTTATGGCTTATCATGACACGTTCCACATGCCCGTAACGATTACGAGATGTTCGAACAATTACGGCCCTTATCACTTCCCAGAGAAGTTGATTCCATTGATGATTAACAATATTTTAGAGGGTAAAAAACTACCCGTCTATGGCGAAGGACTAAATGTTCGCGACTGGCTTTATGTGGAAGATCATTGCAAAGCCATTGATTTAGTTGTACGAGAAGGCCGTGAAGGTGAGATATATAATGTTGGAGGACACAATGAAATGACCAACATTGACATCGTAAAGCTAACGATTAAGACCATACATGATATGATGGAAGCCGATAAAGGCTTGCGTTCTGTACTCAAAAGAAAGTAAAGGACGCGCAAGGCGACTGGGATATCAGTTGGATTAATAACGATTTAATCACTCATGTGACTGATCGTTTGGGCCATGATCAGCGATATGCCATCGATCCTACTAAGATAAAAGACGAACTTGGGTGGTATCCTGAGACACGATTTGCCGATGGTATCGTCAAGACTATTAAGTGGAATCTCGACAATCAGCAATGGATTGAAGAAGTAACCAGCGGAGATTATCAGAAATACTACGCTGAAATGTATGGTAATAGATAACCCTCTAATCGATAATATCCCCCAACCATGACAAAGAAAATCATGCTTTTTAGGCTCTGGAGAGCTTGGAAAAGAGTTTACTATTGCAGCAAAACGTGTTGGACTTCATGTCGTTGCATGCGACCGTTACAATGAAGCGCCTGCAATGCAAGTGGCAGATGAGCGCGAAATCTTCAATATGTTGGATGGTGACGCCTTAGCAGCCGCTGTGGAAAAAGCATAGTCCTGACATCATCGTTCCAGAGATAGAAGCTATCAGAACAGAGCGACTTTTTGACTTTGAACAACGTGGAATACAAGTTGTTCCCTCTGCAAAAGCAGTCAACTTCACAATGAATCGTCGCGCAATTCGTGACCTTGCATCTCGTGAATTGGGCCTGCGCACAGCCAAATATTACTATGCAAAGACCTTCGAAGAGTTCAAACGAGCTGCAGACGAGATTGGTTTTCCTTGCGTGGTAAAGCCATTAATGAGTTCAAGTGGACACGGACAAAGTTATGTTCATAATGATAATGAGCTGCAAGCTGCTTTCCATGAGGCCATGGAAGAAGGCAGAGGAGATGTCAAAGAGGTTATCATTGAAGAGTTCATTGACTTTGATTCAGAGTTCACTCTACTCACTGTAACTCAAAAGAACGCTCCAACCATCTTCTGTCCCCCTATTGGTCATGTGCAGAAATCAGGCGATTATCGTGAGAGTTGGCAGCCATTTTGTCTCCCCGATGAAGCCTTATCACAAGCTCAACACATGGCAAACGAGGTGACAAAAGCATTGGAAGGATACGGCATTTGGGGTGTAGAATTCTTCCTAACCAAGCAGGGAGAAGTCATCTTTTCAGAGCTAAGTCCGAGACCACATGACACAGGTATGGTCACGTTGGGACACACAACAAACCTCAACGAGTTTGAACTTCACCTGCGAGCAATTATGGGTTGGCCCATACCTGCTATTCATTTAGAGCACAACGGCTGTTCAGCTGTCATCCTTTCAAAAGAAAACGCCGACCATGAACCTACATATAATCTCATGGAGGCATTGAAAGAAGATTGCACGCGCGTTCGAATCTTCGGCAAACCCGACCAACATGTCAACCGAAGAATGGGCGTAATGCTATGTTATGGCAGCCTCGACAGCGACATGAATGAGTTGCGTGACAAGGCAAAACGATTGGCTGCAACTGTTATTAAATAAGTAACACGTGGAAGAAATAGATAAAATTGACACGATAACCAAGTTTCTTGACGACCTCGAGAAACTTGGAAAGCAACTCTCTCTCATTCAAGAAGAGCAGAAAAATGTGCTTGCTTATATGCTGAATCTAAAGCAAAAGCACAACACTGAGACGCAAGAATACAACCAGCTTGCAGTCAGAAGTAGAGACTTACAGGCTTTAATTGACAAATACCGCCCTATCTATGAGGAACGAATGTCATGGATAAGGGACATCAAAAAGAAAGGAAAAACAAAATAGATGAATGAATTAGGACAGCTAATTAACCTGCCGAAAATCATTGATCCGCGTGGAAACCTGACCGTAGCTCAGGCTTTTGAGCATGTACCCTTTGCCATAAAGCGTGTTTATTGGACGTATGATGTACCCTCAGGTGAAAGCCGTGGTGGACACGCGCACTACAAATGCCGCGAGTTTATCATTGCCGTCAGCGGCAGCTTTGACGTATGTCTTGACAACGGGCAAGCCAAAAAGACTTATCATCTCAATCACCCTTATCAAGGATTACTTATAGATACCAACATCTGGCGTACGTTAGAAGACTTCTCTTCGGGTGCCGTTTGCCTCGTGTTAGCCGAAAATGACTTCGACGAAAAAGACTATATATACGATTATCAGCTATTCCTTAGCCACTTAAAATGTTTGAAATAAAGCCCTATTCCCCTGAAATGAAATCCGAATGGGATGCGTTTGTTGATGCATCTAAAAACGGATTGTTTCTCTTTTTCAGGGATTACATGGACTATCATCACGACAGATTTGAGGACCATTCGATTGTAGTTTACCGACAAAACAAGCTCTATGCTCTCCTGCCGGCAAACATTTCACACGATGTTCTCTATACACATCAGGGCCTGACTTTTGGCGGATTGATTGTCAACGAGCATTTCACTGCGGCTGAATCTATTACAGTTTTCAAGCTCATCAATGCCTATTTGCGCAATGAAGGCATACGAAAAGTGGTATATAAAGCTATCCCCTGGCTCTATCATCAGCAGCCCGCTGAAGAAGATTTATATGCTATTTATCGCACAACTAACGCCAAATTAGTAGCCCGAGACATATCAACTGCCATCCGACTTGACATGCCCTTAGCCTGCAATGAGATGAGAAACAGGGGAATAAAAAAGGCACTTCACCATGGCATAATAGTCGAAGAAAGTAATCGTTGGACTGACTTTTGGGAGGTATTGACGACAAATCTACAAACCAAATATCATGTTTCGCCCGTTCATTCGCTGTCAGAAATACGCATGCTTAAAGCCAAATTTCCAAACAACATCCGTCTTTTTACAGCACAATTAAACAATAAAGTACTTGGCGGAACGGTAGTATATGAATACGGAAATGTGGCACATACGCAGTATATTTCAGCCTCTTTAGAAGGTAAAAAGCTGCATGCTCTCGACCTACTTCTCGACAAATTGATTCATGAAGTATATCGAAACAAAACGTGGTTTGACTTTGGGAAATCCACCGAACAACAGGGAACAATCCTCAACGAAGGCCTCATCTTTCAAAAAGAGAGCTTTGGTGGCCGTGCCGTTTGTTATGATTGGTATGAATGGGACTTATGAAAATAGAATATCTTTCACTGCAACACATCACACAACAACATGCCGATGAACTTCACAAAGCTGTGCAAAAGGTCATCGATAGCGGCTGGTATCTGCAAGGAAAAAGCTACAAACGACTTTGAAACGGCTTATGCTCAGTATATTGGAACGCAACATTGCATCAGCTGTGGCAATGGACTTGATGCGCTGACCCTCATCTTTAGAGCGTATAAACAGCTTGGAAAGCTTCATGAAGGTGACGAGGTTATCGTGCCCGCCAATACCTATATAGCATCTATTCTCGCCCTAACCGAAAAACCGACTCAAGCCAATCCTTGTCGAACCTGATATGCTTTTGCAACTCGATGTCACACGGATTGAGGCTGCTATCACACCGAAAACACGAGCTATTCTGCTTGTACATCTCTATGGAACTTGTGCTATGCACACCACCATCAGTGCCATTTGCAAACGCCATAACCTACTGCTTGTAGAAGATAATGCCCAAGGTCACGGCCTAAAATGGCATGAAAAACATACGGGAAGTATAGGAGATGCCGCGGCACATAGCTTCTATCCAGGAAAGAATCTGGGTGCAATGGGCGATGCAGGTGCCGTGACAACAGACGACAATCAGCTTGCAACCATCGTCCGTTCTCTTGCTAATTATGGCAGCAATCGCAAGTATGTATTCCCCTATCAAGGCTTAAACAGTCGCATGGATGAATTGCAAGCAGCCATATTAATGACGAAGTTGACCTACTTAGATCATGACAATCAACGTCGCCGATACATTGCAAAACGCTATGAAGAAGCTATTCGTCACGAGGCCGTTACACTGATAAAACCACGCAATTCCGTGTTTCATATCTATCCGATATTATGCAAAAGACGCGATGAGTTGCAGCAATATCTGGCGTCGAAAGGTATTGAAACCCTCATCCACTACCCCATTCCACCCCATAAGCAGGCTTGTTATGCGGCATGGAACAGCCTACAACTCCCCTATCACAGAACGCATTGCAGCAACAGAACTCAGTCTGCCCTGCAATCAAGCCATGACCGATGATGAGATGGAATATGTCATTCATTCGATTAACACATGGGAAAAAGACAATATAAGAACATAAAATATACAACTATGAAACCCACCATTTACAAAACCACAATCGTAGCATTATTGCTATTTTTCATTCCTTTTATGCCAACAAGTCAGGCACAACAGACCAAAAAGGAACTCGTAGGAGTACTCATTAATCATCAGTTTTATTCAAAAGATATGCCACTTAACGAAATCATGAGCATACAGAAAGGCTTTCAAAAAGCTTGACGATGGCGAGCAACATACAGTTCTTCACGTCCTTGTTCCTGACGATTTTGTTGCGCCAAAGACTTGGAAGAAATATGAAATCAAGCGCAGTAATGTTGTCAATGCCGACAAATTTGAAGCCAAAGTGCTCCTTTTTGATGAGATGAAAAAGGTAACTCATAGTGCAGACAAACAATTTAAGAACCTTAAAATCGGTCAAAAACTGCCAGGAACATTCACACTTCAAGACCTCGACGGAAACACTTGGACACAAGATTCGCTAAAAAAACAGAGTAACAGTAGTTAATGTTTGGTACTCAGGATGTGGTCCTTGCAGGAAAAGAAATGCCTGAACTATCAACCTGGAAGGCCCGCTTTCCAGAGGTAATTTTCCTCTCTGCAAACTTCGAAAAGCCTGAGATTGTGAAAGCCATCACCGAAAAACATGGCTTCAACTGGACGCATCTGCCCAATGATAGATACTTTACGCAATGGGTAGGTAACGAAGGTTTCCCGCTAACGCTTATCATAGCAATGGATGGAACGCTGCAATACCTCTCGCACAAAAACAAGTAATGAAACACGTGAAGAAGTGTTTAGACGCCTCAAATGGCTTACAACCATACAAAAAAAGAATAAAGTTAGAATTAACTTAACAAAAAGCCTCTTAAGAACGGCCTTTGTTTCAAACTTAAGTCCAATGGGGTCACGAATAGGGCCATTATTTGCCTGTTATGATAAGTCATTGAGCACCAAAAGGTTTCATCATCACACATTATTTTCAGCACCGAAAAATATGGATTTATATTGCAAATCAAGGCGCATGATGAAACCATTTGCGTCAGTTCATCATGTGAAATGCGTCAAATGGTGTCGTAAAATGGCTGCAATCATATGATGAAATGCAGCAGAAAGAATGATGAAATGAGGCCCATGAGACATAAAAATGACCTGAATCAGGGTCTGCAACCATTTGAAAGAAGTCTTCACTTCACTCAAAAAAGTAAGAAAACATAATGAAAATCCTATTTAATTCTACAGAATGAGCTTTCAAAAGATATGTTTTTTTGAAGAAGATACTTTACAAAGAATAAAGTAAAAAAACTTAGAAAAAAACAATAAAAAGCGGTTTCTCATATTCGTTTATTTCAACCTTATTTTTGTGTTGAAATGCAAGTCAACAGAACATGGGAAACCGCAGTATGCGTGAAGATTTAACCCACAAGAATCACCAAAACGGAGCGTGCTGCCTGCGCACCCATAACCAACGCCTGTTCAATATCAGCCGTTTTGCTCGGTCCACTGATAAAAGTTCCAAAGCCATAAGACGTCATTTTTATCCTCTTATAAGCCTGATGCATGTTATCTACGACTTGATTTCTGTCGAGAATAATAACTAAATTTTCTGAGATAAAACACACAACCTTCTCTTTCATGACTTGAGGTATCCATATACAACCATTCTCTGCCACCCCAACTTCACCCTTAACAACGCCCACATCCGTGCCATTGAGGTCACTGGCTTCGGCAACTGTGTCGGGGTTTAGCTTGGCTTTGATGCCTGGAACATTACTGGCAATGACCTTAGCATCAGGATATGCCTCAGCAATTAAGGCGTTAAGGTCGTCTGTTGGCTTTGCTTCGACAATGTTTGCGCCTGCAGATTTCGTCATTTCTACAAACTGCTTGATAGGCTCAGGATAGGTAAGAGCGTCGATATGCAAGTCAGGCATGTCGTATTGTTGACGGATATGAGAACGCAATCTATCGAGAAAATCTTTCTTTTCCATAACTATTCATTACATGATTTCATTTAACCTGGCCTTTCTTCCATAGCTCGTGGAAAGACTTTTTGGCAAATTCGGGCTTCGTATGTCCTATTCCCCATGGATTGAGATGCTTGAGATGAGTCATCCTTTCAGGGACAAAGTCGGCCAAAGGAGCAAACATTAACGCCGTATGATAAAGCCAAGAACTGTCATAAAAGCACTTTCATTCCTTCAGACATTGCCTTTTTCATTCTATCAGCCTTACCCATTTCATCAAGACTTTGACGCCAAACATAGATCTGACTACCAGGTGCTACCTCGGCCGGACAAATGTTATCACAACTCAAACACAATGAACAAGCACTGACATCACCATAGTTTTGCTTTGGATTATGCATCATTCCAAGATTCACTCCGATAGGCCCTGGGATGACATAAGTATAACTATGCCCACCACTTCGACGGTAAACAGGGCAGGTATTCATACAAGCGCCACAACGAATACACTTCAAAGTTTCCCAATGATCAGGGTTAGCGAGAAGCTTACTGCGTCCATTGTCAACCAAAACCACGTGCATTTCGCCACCTGGACGTGCCTGACGGAAATGTGAAGTGAAAGCAGTTGCAGGCTGACCTGTACCACATCGGCTTAGCAAACGATGGAAAACAGCCAATGAATCATAGTCAGGCACAAGCTTTTCTATACCCATCGAAACGATATGTAGCTTCGGAATAGAGGTTGACATATCAGCATTTCCCTCGTTCGTACATACCACAATATCGCCTGTTTCGGCTACACCGAAGTTGCAACCAGTCATTCCTGCCTCAGCCTCTATAAACTCATTACGAAGCGAATAGCGTGCACACTGCGTAAGATATGTAGGATCATAGTTGCCAATTTCATGCGAAATGCCTTTCTCTTCGAACATCTTTCCAACCTCTTGTCGGGTTAAATGGATGGCAGGCATAACGATATGACTCGGCCGTTGGCCTAAAAGCTGGAGGATACGCTCGCCTAAGTCCGACTCAACAACATCGATTCCACGTTCTATTAGATAAGGATTCATCTCACATTCTTCCGTCAACATAGACTTCGATTTGACCATCTTCTTGACGCCATGTGACTTGAGAATATCATATACAATGGCATTAAACTCGGCGGCATCACTGGCCCAATGCACAATAACTCCACGGCTTTCGAGTTGAGAAGTGAACTGCTCAAGGTAGTCTACAAGATGCGAAAGAGTATGTCGTTTGATATCACTCGCGTGCTGTCGCAAGTCTTCCCATTCAGGCAACTGATGCGCAACAGCATCATGTTTCATACGAAGTGACCAGAAAGTTTGGTCATGCCATGTAGTTTTTGTCATGGTTTTTCGTTGAATATGGCAGCCTTTTTTTGAATGATCTGTACTCATAGATTTCTTTTTCCTTTTTATGCTAAATTAGAGTCCGGCAGCCAATATTTGGGCTACATGAACGAATTGAATGGGTTTGTGTTCTCGCTTAGCAATGCCCGCCATATGCATCAAACAACTGCTATCTGGGCCTGTAACAAACTCGGCACCTGTGGCCATGTGTCGACCAATCTTATCCTCTCCCATGCGTATAGAGACTGCCGTTTCTTCAACAGAGAACATCCCTCCGAAGCCACAACACTCGTCTTTGCGGTCTGGTTCCTTAATCGTTATATCCTTGATTAACTTCAACAAGTCGATAATCTTATTGTAAGGAGGGATGTTTCGCTCGGAAGGAGCAGACAATCCAAGTTCTCTCACGCCGTGACAACTATTATGTACGCTCACCACATGAGGGAAACTACCAGGCAAAGACGTGATTTTCAGCACGTCATGTAAAAACTCTACGATGTCCATTACCTTCTTAGAAGACAGACATTCGTGTTCCCCTTTCAGCAAACGAGGGTGATAAAACTTCACGTATGCAGCGCAAGAAGCAGATGGAGCAACAACATAATCGAAGCCAGAAAACATGGAATCAAACTTCAAAGCCAATGACTTTGACATGCTTTCAAAGCCTGCATTCCCCATAGGTTGACCGCAACAAGTTTGCTTTTCGGGGTAACCGACGTCAACACCAAAGTGCTTTAACAGCTTATATGTGGCGACTCCGGCCTCTGGATAAAGTGCATCAACATAACAAGGAATAAACAATCCTACTTTCATAATGTTTTTGTTATAATATAAAGCGTGTCATTTTCGCATGTTTTCATCCACGAAAGCAAAGGGCAAAAGGTCCTTAACACTATGTAGAATATAGACACCTGACGTGCCAAAAAGCAACACACGGACATTTTGTTTGTATCGATCTTCTATCTCAAGCATTACTTGTCGGCATGCGCCACAAGGCGTAATAGGATCTGACAAGAAGCCTTTCTCATTGTGAGCAACAATCGCTAATGTATCAATTGCTTGCTCAGGATAATGCGATTGAGATGCAAATATGGCTGAACGCTCGGCACATAAGCCCGAGGGGAAAGCCGCATTTTCTTGATTAGCGCCTATAACAACACGACCATCATGCAGACGCAACGCTGCCCCTACATGGAAATGGCTGTATTTGGCATAGCTGTTCTTGATGGCAGCCTTAGCACATTCTATGAGGTTTTGGTCCTGTTCACTCAACTCATCGAATTGACAGAAATCATAATCTATTTCTATCTTCAATTTCTTCATTGCGTACTAATGTTATTGAATACTATCTACAAAAGGTACAAATTAAATCGAAGTATCTATATGTTAAAAAGCACTTTTTTTATCAACTTGCAAGGCTTCAATCTTCATTTTCGTGACATTTTCAACAATAATTTGTATCTTTGCAGACCCTAAACTAATAAAGAATGATCGTCTGTATTGCAGAGAAACCAAGCGTAGCAAGAGACATAGCACGCATCTTAGGAGCCACAACGGCAAAGAGCGGATATATGGAAGGCAACGGATATCAAGTCACTTGGACCTTCGGACACCTATGCGAGTTGAAGGAACCAAATGATTATCACGAGAACTGGAAGCACTGGAGTCTCGCCGCTTTGCCTATGATTCCTGAACGATTTGGAATTAAAGTCATCCCCGAAGATAGCATAAAAGAAACAGTTTTCGATTATAGAGAGACTCTATGCAGGTGCAGATGAGATTATCAACTGTGGCGATGCGGGACAAGAAGGAGAACTAATCCAACGATGGGTAATGCAGAAAGCCAACGTAAAATGCCCCGTAAAACGCCTTTGGATATCTTCAATGACGGACGAAGCAATTCTACAAGGCTTCCAAAATCTTAAAGATGAGCAGCAATATCAACCGCTTTATATGGCTGGTTTGAGTCGAGCTATCGGCGATTGGATGCTTGGTATGAACGCAACTCGACTCTACACACTGAAATATGGGCAAAATAAACAGGTGTTAAGTATAGGTCGTGTGCAGACACCTACACTGGCTTTAATCGTCAATCGGCAAAAAGAGATTGACAACTTCAAGCCAGAACCCTATTGGGTTTTAGCCACTATATATCGTGATACCCAATTCACAGCCACGTCAGGTAAGTTTACTAATAAGGAAGAAGGCGAGAAAGCATTTGCTACAATCGAAGGAAAGCCGTTCACAATCAAAAGTGTTCAGAAGAAGAAGGGAACGGAAACTCCCCACATCTCTATGACCTCACTTCCTTACAAGTGGATTGTAACCGTAAGTTTAGCTACTCGGCAGAGACTACTTTGAATCTAATTCAAAGCTTATATGAAAAGAAATTCACCACCTATCCACGTGTAGACACACAGTATTTAAGTGATGATATCTACCCGAAATGCCCTCAAATACTTAATGGTTTGAGTCAATGTAAGATAGAAAGTCAGCCAAAAGTACATGCCGTGGATAAGGAATTTGGCCGCCATTAGCAAGAAATTACCCAAGAGTAAGAAGGTTTTCGACACCAGTAAAGTTACAGATCACCATGCCATCATCCCCACAGGAGTTCCTGTTCAGGGGCTAACTATCATGGAACAAAATGTGTTTGACCTCATCGCCACACGCTTTATCTGTGCCTTTTACCCTGATTGTAAGTTCTCTACCACTACAGTTCTTGGCGAAGTTGACGGCATTGAATTCAAGGTTACGGGTAAAGAAATATTGGAAGAAGGCTGGAGATGCCTCACTGAAAGCTCCTCAACAAAGAATGAAAAGAATGATATGCCATCAAATAACATGGCATCTCAAGAGAACGAAGCAAACTCTTCTTCTTCTCTTCGAGGTGGAGTTGAGGGAGAAAATATTACGCTTCCCACCTTTACTCAAGGCGAAAGTGGACCTCATACGCCTACACTGACCGAGAAACAAACCACACCTCCCAAGTACTATACAGAGGCTTCACTGCTTCGAGCCATGGAAACGGCAGGCAAATTTGTTGAAGATGATGAGCTAAGAGCAGCCTTAAAAGAGAATGGAATCGGTCGACCTTCGAGCCGAGCAGGCATCATTGAGACCCTGTTTAAAACGTCGATATATCCGACGGGAACGCAAGAATCTCGTTGCAACGCCTACGGGAATAGAACTCATTGACATGATACATGAGAAGCTACTCACCAGTTGTGAGCTCACTGGTATATGGGAAAAGAAACTCAGAGACATTGAACACAAGAAGTATGATGCCTCACTTTTCATCAGCGAACTAAAGGAACAGATTGCTAATATCGTTAAAGATGTGCTCAGTGACAATAGCAATCGCCGTGTAACTATACTCTCTGATGAAGACGTAAAGAAGAAAACGAAGAAGAAAGCAACTTCAAAAAAGACTACAAATAAGCCTACAAAGAAGGCTAAACCATTAGTACCGAGTGACGAACTCATTGGGAAAACCTGCCCTGTTTGTGGGAAAGGACACATCATTAAAGGTAAAACGGCTTATGGATGTAGCTGTTGGAAGGATGGCTGTAAATTTGTTTTGCCTTTCAATGACAAAGCTTAAACGGCGTTCATCAAGGTGAATAACCATTTGATGAATGCCTATTTTCATGCTCATTTCTGTCTTTTTAAGAAACATTCTATGGCTTTCCTACTCCTCAACGAATCGGTTTCACGCTCATAATAACCTCTATAGACTCTCCTTTTAAGCCCAAACCACCTTTTATATATTGATATATAATCACTATTTGTGACAAAAGCTGCATAGTCAACTACAACTTCATACTCCTTGTCTTGATAGAGAACCTCATACGTTTTGCCTGCCATTACATAACTATAAAAATAGTAAGTGCAATACCAAAACAGGCAAACTTAGCCATGATATCGCGTATAATGTTTTGGTCACGGCATTCGGATTACGCAGGCTTTGCACATAAAACCATCGAATAATCAAGGCACAACACGATGCCGGACCAAGTAACCAAAGGGTATCATTCAATGCAGCTGGCCACGCAATCTTCAAGAGAAGCGGTGGCATTTCCAATGCAAGGCACGTCCAAAACACGCCTACCAGCAGTCTGATAAAAATCTTTTTTTTCTTCATATTGAGTTTATCAACCAGACAAAGATATAAAAATCTATCATAAACTCCTATCAAAACTCACTAAAAAAACTATAATATAACTCCCATGCAAAACGTTATCTATATATGCAGAAATTCCACCTTATTATATATATTCTTGCCTGCTTTGTGCTCACCGCTTGTAGCTTAGAGCGCGCTATAAAGAAAGGCGATCAGCACCTATCTGTTGGAGAATACTACGACGCAGCAGTGCAATATCGCAAGGCTTACCAACAAACACCGACCAAACTACGCCGAGAACGTGGACTAATGGCAGTCAAAATGGCACGCTGTTATGCAAAGATTAACCAAACACAACGAGCCATTTCAGCCTTTCAAAACGCTATCCGCTATGAGCAAGCAACGCTCAACGACAAGCTCATCTATGCTCAACTGTTGCTCAAAGACGGTCAATACAAGGCGGCAGAAAAGGCATTTCTCGCTCTGAAAGACTCTCTTCCTAACGACACTTTGATATTAAATGGTCTTGCTTCTGCACGCCAGGCACCCGCTTGGAAGAAGCAAGGAAGCAAGTATATCGTTAGGAAAATGGATGTGTTTAACTCTTATAAAAGCCGACTATTCGCCTGTATTCTATGGGCCAGACCACAACATTCTATATTTCACTTCAACACGAAAGGAAGCTTCAGGTGACGAACTTAATGGGATAACGGGAATGAAAAACGGAGATATTTTCTATTCCGAAAGAAACGATAAAGGCAAGTGGAGCAAGCCCGAACCTATTGGAGGAGAGCTTAACTCGGCTTTCGATGAGGGCGCATGTGCCTTTTCTCCCGACGAAAGAACTATGTATCTGACGCAGTGTTCCACTGATCCTGTCTCACCACGCTATGCTCGTCTCATGACATCTTCACGTAGCGATGCCTCATGGACTAAGCCTACTGAGCTTCCAATTAGCCATGACACGCTTTCTCTCTCGCTCATCCTGCCGTGTCACCCGACGGCAATTGGCTTTACTTTTACATCGGATATGCCGGGCGGAAAAGGTGGACTTGACCTCTGGCGCGTACGCATAACAGCAGCCGGACTCGGTGGAGTTGAGAACCTGGGAGCGCCAATCAACACCGCAGGGAATGAGGAATTTCCAACCTTTCGGCCTAATGGCGACCTCTATTTCTCAAGTAATGGTCACGCCGGAATGGGCGGATTAGACATCTATATCGCACATTTCGACTCACAAGGAAAGGCTACACTCTCCCACCCTGGCTATCCTTTGAACAGCAATGCTGACGATTTTGGCATGACTTTCGAGGGACCTCACAACCGCGGATACTTCTCTTCAAACCGCAATGACAGCCGAGGCTATGATCATATCTATAGCTTTGAATATCCCGAAATTGTGCAAACAGTCAAAGGATGGGTATATGAGAAGGACGGATATGAACTCCCTCGCGCCCAGGTTTATATGGTTGGAAACGATGGAACGAATCTAAAACTGAGCGTAAGAGGCGATGGTTCCTTCACCGAAACCGTCAAACCAGGGAGTTGATTACATCTTCTTGGCTACCTGTGATGGCTTTCTCAATCACCACGAAGCACTGAATGTGCATGCTGAAAAGGCTTCAAAAGAATATGTGTTGCAGTTTCCTTTGGCCTCAATTACAGCTCCAGTACTGATTGATAACATCTTCTATGACTTCAATAAAAGCCACACTTCGTCCCGAATCTACAGCTGCTCTTGACGACCTTGTGGCGTTGTTAAACGAAAACCCACATGTAACCATTGAGATATCTGCCCATTGTGACTATCGTGGTTCAGCCGAATATAACCTCCGTTTGTCTCAACAAAGGGCCGAAAATGTAGTGCGTTATCTCATCAGTAAAGGCATTTCTGCCGACCGATTAACGGCAGTTGGTTATGGGAAACAACGTCCGAAAGTTATCCGAAAGAAGCTTACAGAGAAGTACACTTGGCTGAAAGAGGGCGACAAACTGACTTCATCGTTTATCGAAAAGCTAAATAAAGAGCAACAGGAAATATGCAATCAGTTGAACCGACGCACAGAGTTTAGTGTGCTACGCACCACGTATGGCATGTTTGATAAAGACGGAAAACTGAAAAAAGAGGCTGAAAAGATACACCAAAAGAAGGAGAATGAAACGCCCGACATTTACTTTTGACAACGTTGATTCCCACATTTTATAACGCAACTAATTCCAACTCTTTTCTGCATCATATCAAACCATTCCGTAATTTGCATCATATCACGCCACGAAATGCGTCATTTCACGCGGTAAAATGAAGCAAATCGCAAGACAATATGGCGCAAATCATTTTATGAACTTTGGGGGTTCAAAACCCAGATATAACAACAAAGAAAGCGAACAATGTGAGTTTGTTCGCTTTTCTAAACTGTTTGAGTCTATCTATATGATTGAGAATCTCTTGCAAAACCAATTGATCAAATAAACCTTTTGTCACTTATCAAGACTTGATATACACCAAAGACTACTGCCGAAACAATGCCTACATATACCCATATCGCTGTAGTGAGGTTCAGTTCTGGCATGACAAAGGAGGTCGAAAGACTATTCCAAAGGTGTGTCAACGCAACAAAAAGCACCTTCATTCCTTGGTGAACATAAAGATAAATGACCATCGCCACAGTGCAAAGTATCATCCACACCGTATTCAAACACTTTATTCTTGACTGCGGAATGCGTCGCATCACGCTGCGAGAGAAGCCCCGATTCTCTATCTCGGGCAGCGAATTGGCTTCAAAAAAGCGTTCAATCAACTTTTCATCTATATTATTTTCTGTCATATCCATTATGCTTTAGATAGGTGGTTAGTTTCTGTTTGCCTCGCGAAAGATGGCTTTTTACAGTCCCTTCTGTCATGCCGGTAATCTCTGAAATCTTATCAATGGCCTGCCCTTCAAGCAGTTGAAGTGTGATGCAAAGACGCTCTTTGTCTGACAAAATGCAAAGCGCCTGCTGCAAATCAAGCTTCAAACCACAGTCAACGCCATTGGCTTTCTGTCCCAACATGCTTGGACTTTCGATGTTGTCTGTAGGTTTATTGCATTTCATATAATCGTAAAAGGTGTTATATGCAATGCGATACAGCCATGTAGAAAAAGCTGGAAAGTCCACGGAAAATGCGTGATATGAGTGTATGCTTTGACAAAGGTGTCTTGGGCAAGGTCGTCACTCAACTGAACATCTCCCCCGGTTTGAGCGAGAAAGAAACGCCGTATAGGCGACTGATATTTCACAACCAATCGGTCGAAAGCCTTTCGGTTGTGAAACACAGCCACCTGCGTTACGAGAGAGATATCGTCTAATTGTTTCACGCTTTATTTGTCTTGAGGATGAGTTTCGTCATTGTTTGAAGCCTCTTCTGCGTCTTTCTCTTCCTTAAATTCAGGCTTTTCATCTGAGAAATCATCATGCGTTTCCGTGTCTTTCTTACGAGAAGTCTTCCCAATAATCATCTGTCCAGCTCCCATACAAAGTACCAACGCACCTACACCAATAAGCTGTTCAGCACCCAAAAAGGCGAAAAGGAGCATGAGTCCAAGTCCTGTTGCGGCCGTCTTTACCCCACGTTGCCATTGCTGTTCATTCGAATAACGATATTGAGTCTGTGACTTCACGACGGAAGGAATAGGGCGTCCGCTCTCAATGGCTTTCTCTGTAAGCATCACTTTATCGTTATGTCTGCGGATGAGATAACGCAAAACAAGAACTATAATGATAAAAGGGGCGATGAGAAAGAGGAAGACTAACACCACAATCAATAAGGCAAAGATAACAGCTCCAATACCCAATGTTCCCGTGATTGCCTTTAAGAACCATGGCGTATCATTCCAATCGTTACTATAAACAGCTGTACCTGAGGTGTAAGTCGTATCTACTACTGCTGTATCTTCAGCCGCATCATCCGTTGAAGTAGTGTCAGAAAAGGCTTCGATGCCCTTATCCTTTGCGCTTTTGTCTGCCGTTTGAGCAGCTTGAGTAGAAGACTTTGCAGTGTGATGAACCGCTTCTGTGCGTGGCGTATGCCTATGATACTTAGCCATTGCGCCAGGAACCGTTCCGAATGTTAGCACGAACAATAGTGCGATTAATGTTTGTTTCATATTCATTGCTTTTTTAATTATTTCTGCTTTTTAGACGAACCACTTTATGGTTTAGTTGCAAAGGAACAAAAAAATTTTTAATTTTGCATGGTAGAAACAAGACAACTGACGATGAAACTACCTAAAGAGTTTACAGCATATACGCGAGAATTGATGGGTGAAACGTGCTTCACAGCCTTTGAAAACGCAATGAATGAAGACGTTCCGGTCAGCATTCGACTGAATCCTTTCAAGCTTGATAGCACGCAAGTGAGCATAAAGGACAAGGAAACGGATGTGCCTTGGTGTCGTGATGCAATGTTTTTGAAGTCGCGACCAAACTTCACTTTCGACCCTTTCTTTCATCAAGGACTCTATTATGTGCAAGAGGCGGCGTCGATGTTTGTAGCTCATGTGATTCGCGAAGTGGTCAAACGTCCCATACGAATGCTTGACCTTTGTGCGTCACCCGGTGGAAAATCCACTTGCTCTTATGCGGCTTTACCTGCCGGAAGCATGCTTTTTAGCAATGAACCGATACGCCAACGGGCGAACATTCTAAATGAAAACATATTGAAATTTGGGGTTTCTGATATCGTGGTTACAAACAATTATGCACGCGATTACCAGCAAAGCCGACTACAATTTGATGTTATCCTGACCGATGTTCCATGCTCTGGAGAAGGTATGTTCCGTAAAGATGCAGGGGCAATTGACGATTGGAGTGTGAAGAAAGTTGAGGAATGTGCGCGCCTGCAACGTGAGATTGTGCGCGATATTTGGCCTTGTCTCAAGCCGGGAGGCGTGTTAATCTATTCTACTTGCACCTTTAATGCGCACGAAAATGAAGAGAATGTTGCATGGATAGCAAAGGAATTAGGTGCCGACTTCATAGAGATTTCAACAGAAAAGGCGTGGAATATCACAGGAAGTCTTGTTGATGAGCACCCTGTTTACCGCTTTATTCCTGGGCGAACTCGTGGAGAAGGGCTCTTCATGGCTGTACTTCGGAAACATGGAGAGACTGAAGTAATGTCTGAAGAAAAGCGCTTGAAGGAGATAAAGACTATCAATGAAAAGGATTTAAAAAGGTTACATGTGTTGTCACATGGGCCACTTCCCGACACAATAAAAGGCAAACAGGCCATTCCCGACCAATCAAAAGCCCTCTCAGTAGCGGCTGATTTAGAGAACTATCCACACGTCTCGGTTGATCTTCTGCAAGCCATTGCCTACTTAAGGACTGAGGCTATCACGCTGACTCCTGATGCCCCGCGAGGTATAGTGTTGCTCGTTTATCGTGGTTTCCCACTTGGTTTTGCAAAGAACTTAGGGAATCGCGCGAACAATCTCTATCCACAGGCGTGGAAAATCAAAAGTTCTCACATTCCAAATGATAACAATATAGTGATAGAATGACGCTCTCTCTTATTGCAGCTGTAGCCAAAAATCGAGCCATCGGCTATCAAAACAAACTGCTGTTTGCCATCAAAGAAGATATGGAACATTTCAAAACGATTGACGATGGGCCATGTGATTATCATGGGACGCCATACGTTTGAATCGTTGCCGAATGGGGCTTTTACCGCATAGAAAGAATATTGTTATCAGCAAATCACAAACTGTTTTCAAAGGCTGTACACGTGCTTCATCGTTTGAAGAAGCTTTAGCCATGTGCCAAAAAGAAGCAGAAGTGTTTGTAATTGGAGGAGAACAGGTGTATAAAGAAGCCATTTCACAGACAGATAAGCTCTATTTAACGGAGATAGATGCCTTACCTCAGCAAGCAGATGCCTTCTTTCCAGCTTATGACGACTGGCAACTTGTGGCTAAAGAAGAGCATAAAAAAAGGCAAAAAGCAAGTCACTTGCCTTCGCCTTTTCTATTTATCATAGGTGCTAAGTGAACGCCTTTGCACCTATATTATAGTTATCTCATCTCGGGAAAGAATAGAGATGAGCATTCAATCCTTAAGCTTTTTCGTCGTCATCATCGTCATTATCTTCGTCCACTTGAATGTCGGCGATTGGCAATTGACGGTCAATGAGCATACTAAATGATATGATTGTTTCACTACGTGATAGCCCTAAAGGCTGCAATTTGTCGTGAATAATCTGCATCATATGGTGATTATTGCGCGCGTATAGCTTGATAAAGAGATCCATTCCGCCTGTAGTTGTGTGACATTCTACTACTTCAGGGATACGTTTTAAGGCATCAACCACGAGGTCATGCTTCTCTGGATTCTTCAAGTATAAAGCGATATAAGCGCACGTTTCATAACCAATCTTCTCGGGATCTATAATAAATTGTGAGCCCTTTAGTACGCCAAGTGAAGTTAATTTCTGTATACGTTGATGGATAGCTGCCCCACTTACATTACAGGCGCGCGCTACTTCAAGGAATGGAATGCGTGCATCCTCAGAAACAAGTCTAAGGATTTTCTTATCCAGTAAATCTAAATTATGATGTGACATGTTATATATTAATTTGCTTGCAAAGTTAGTATATTCGTTCGAATATTGCAACTTTATTTTCTAATATAATGATAGATTGTTAGCTGATTTCACTTAAATTAGTGCTTCGTTTCTATCGCAGAGTAATTTATCTTTCAATGCTTTTGCTTGACGAAGTGCTTGTTTTACCTCATTAATAACACTCATTTTTTTGTTGCTTTATCGGCTTTTAATGGAGACCGTCATCAACTGTTGATCCTCTGGAGAAAGACTGCTTTTTCTGCTGAAATGTAATCAATGATTTCGCGAGGTGTTACATATTTATCGTTCAACTGAATGCAAGAACCATCAAAAAAATCAAAGCCTTTGCAGGATAATGGGCATTAGTTGGCCGGCCGATATGAATGTAACTAACGGCCGATTTCTTTGTTAAGCGCGTGAGTTCTGTACCTTGTGGCACCCGATATTGTACCTTAAGAGTTTCCTTTCTCATGTGAGTTACTATCATGAAAAAGAACAAAACAGAGAATATTAAGTCAGGAAGTGATGCGGTGTTTAAGCCTGGCATCTCATTAGAATGATGTCGAAACATACTCATTTTGAACCTCCTTTCTGCGCCGTTCCATAAGTTTCAGCAACCCGTTGAGGACAAAGTGTCCGCAATTGCTCGCGTTGTTGCGCTGTGAGTTGTTGGTAAGAGCGACCAAATTTGGCTTTAGCGGTGCGGTCACGCCATGTGCGATAGGCAGTAACAAGCGCATTTTGAACGTGAAAATAAGCATCATAACTCGACTCAGGATTAGCATCTAAGGTGATGAGATGATTCTTTCCACGTGCTGTAATGAATTGAACGAGGCTTAAAGGAAGCTGTTTTTGCGTCATCGGTTTACCGTCAACAAGCAACTGATTCTGTGCCGTTATCTTGATTTCCAACAGCCGTTGGCGATTCACTTCAGTCTCATCCTGTTGCTGTTTGTGCTCCGCTGGCGGCAATTGTCTTGATAATCCCTTATCAATATCCATGGAAGAAGCCACCAAAAAGAATATCAACAGCATGAAAGATATGTCTGCTGTAGACGTAGTATTCAGTCCCGGTACACTATGTTTCCTATGTTTAAACATGCTCACTTCTTTGCTCCTCTGTAATATTTTGTGGCTCCATAAATCACCGAACCTATGGCAACGAGTAACAATATGACTGAAGTATAGATGAACATATCAGCTGTTTTCAGCCAAAACCAATCGCCATAAGGATGTCCATTGACGCGCATGGCGCGACCAGATGATAGGAGAAACGACACGATTACAATGCCAACAGTACCTAAAACAACGCTCCGTGAGATGCGAGCGGCAGGCACATTGTTCTCTATTCCATTACCCCCGCCACGCAAACGATAAACACTTCGCACAACAGCCCATATCGAAAGACCTAACGCAAGCAATGCCAACAGTGGCATAAATATCAACAATAAGTCTGTGAAAAGAGGTGCATTGAAACTCGGATTGTCTGCAAACGGACGGTCATATCCCACACAATAGAACAACAAAAATACCAAAACTGTGAGCGATATCAATAGATAAAGCACACGTTGTGATATCTTTTCCGTTGGCCAATGCCTTATATTGCTCAGTCTTAACATTCTTTCTTCAACTTATATTTCATCACAATATCCAATAAAGAGATAGCACTTTCCTCCATTTGTGACGTGATGTGTTCAATCTTTGAAAGGATATAATTGTAGAATATCTGTAGAATCAGCGCCACAATAATACCAAATATGGTCGTCAGTAAAGCCACTTTCATACCCGAAGCCACGATAGTTGGGCTGATGTCTCCAGCCGTTTGAATCTGATCAAAGGCCATAACCATGCCGATAACTGTACCTAAGAATCCCAAAGAAGGAGCCATAGCAATGAACAAAGTAATCCAAGAGCAACCCTTTTCTAAGTTGGATGACTGCACCGAACCATAGGAAACAACAGATCGTTCGATGTTATCTATACTCTCGTTTATACGTTCTAAACCTTGGAAAACAGATAGAAGCGACAGGCCCACGAGTATTCCGACACAACGCTTTTGCACCCTCTATATCACCTTGCATGATGCTATTGTCAAGGTCATTCATAAACTTTTTCGCATTGATTTCAGACAAACTGAGATATATAATGCGTTCAATACAGAAAGCAAGTCCTATGACTAAGGCCAAAGCTACAAGCGACATAAAGCCTGCATCGCCTTCAATGAACTTGGTTTTCAAGGCTTGATGGAAGCCCTCGCTGGTCACTCCATCACCTAATAACGCACTACTGTCTGCTGCAGCCTCATCCAATTGCGCTGCAAGGGCATCGTCATTTGCCGATGAATCAACTGCCGTTGTATCTGCTTTTGCTTGTTTTACACTCTTGTTCTGTGCTGTTACAGGGCCACAAGACATGGCTGTTAGCAGCAAAAGCAGGACAATACGTGCCATAAAATGTTTCATCTTTATTTCTGTTTATTATATTTTTGTGAATATACGCTTTACATTTTCTTCGGTCACACGCGCCACTTCATCAGCTGAAACCCCATAAACTTCAGCCAACTTCTCTAATACCAACCTCACAAAAGCACTTTCATTGCGCTCTCCACGATGTGGAACGGGGGTCATATATGGGCTATCTGTCTCTAAGACTATACGCTCAAGAGGGACTGAAGCAGGTAAATCCTCACGCAGATGACTACTCTTAAACGTCAACACTCCACCGATTCCAAGTGCAAATTTGTCAAATTGCAGCAGCTGTTCTGCCTCTTTTTGATTGCCCGTAAAGCAGTGAAAGACTCCTCCAACAAGTTGCTTTTCATAACGTTTCAAGATGTGTACCAACTCATTTTGAGCCTTCCGACAATGTATCATCAATGGAAGTTGCGACTCAATTGCCCATTCTACCTGTGCTTCAAAAGCCAAAAGCTGTTGTGATTCAAAGGTTCTGTCCCAATAAAAGTCAAGTCCTACCTCACCAATGGCTATGAAATCAGCATCATGAAAGTGTGACTTTTATCTTGTCAAGCTGGTCCTTCCAGTCTGCCTTTTACCTCCTCGGGATGCAATCCTATCATAGGATAAGCATAGCCAGGAAACTGCCGACACACGGCAACAACACTGTCAACAGACTTCAAGTCGATAGCAGGAATGAACACACGCCCTACTCCTTGCTCCTTCGCACGACGGATTACATCGGGCAAATCGTCCTTAAACTCGTCGCCATCTAAATGTGTATGTGTATCTGTAAATATCATTTTTAATATAAATGTTCCTCGTTTCGTCGATAATAATAAATCACTCCACACTTCCGACACTGCTCAAACCTTACCTCGGGAGGTTCATTTTGGAAGTGCGCCTCTATCTGATTCCACAGTTCAAGAATGATTTCGTCGACCTTAGGACGTAGTTCTTGCACCTTTTCTAAAGCCATCTGCGTTTGCTGTTTCAATCTAAGCTGCTGCTCGTATGCCCTCATTAAAGATATCAAAATGCGTCGAAACCATACCAATAGTTGGGTTATATATGGCTCTGCCTCCTTGCGAAAGGCGTTTCTTTTCGCCTTCAATTATCTTGGGTCCCCAATCAAGTAATCCCTCAACCGACTTGAGATTGGCAGGCAAAGCCGTTGCCGTCTCTTCCAAACCATATAGCTTCAGCTGAGTCTTTCGTATCTCTCCACGCTCTACTGCCATAAGCAATACCTGGATAAAATGACCGACATACATCATCGCTTTGCGTTGAGGTTTCTCCACATAAGGTGCTCTTCGCGTCTGCACTTGCAATTGAAGAGCATATTGATTGACTGCAGTCTTGAGCTGATTATAAGCAGGTTGGACTGCATTCATCGTCTTCCAGTCGATAAATCTACCATTAACAGTGTAGAGACTATCGTTATCAAGCAAGGTCTTTAATGCCTTAAGTCTGCTTGCATCCGTTTTAGGTAATCGTCTATAGGGCATGATTTACGTCTTGAAATAGGCTCAATTAAAACTTTCTGTGCATCATATTTTGAACATAATGCCGCAATTCTGTCTTGCGCTTATCGTCAACTTGCACGGCATCAAGATATTTTTTTACTTTCTTCAAAGAAATGGGTTATCTGCTCATTTGCCAGCTTATCGACACCCACCTTATTATATATAGCCGTCACTGCGGCCACTTTCTCATCGTTGTTAAACGTTTCTGCCTCCATCCAATGTTGCAGTTCTCTGCGCTGTTCGCTATTAGCTAAGTTGTAAGCATTAATGAGCATGTAGGTCTTTTTATTGCAAATGATGTCTCCTCCAATCTTCTTTCCAAAGACTTTCGGGTCGCCATAGACATCAAGATAATCGTCTTGAAGTTGAAAAGCAAGTCCTATTTGCTCACCAAACTTATACAAATAGTCCTGATCTTGCTTTGAAGCACCCGCCAAAATAGCCCCAATCTTGAGGGCACAAGCCAGTAACACGCTCGTCTTTAGACGTATCATCTCGATATATTCAGCTTCAGTGACATCGTTACGTGTTTCAAAAATCCATGTCGTATTGCTGCCCTTCACCAATCTCTAAAGGCTGTTTCGGTGAAGGTATGAAGCACATCTGACAGATAGATTTGACTGCATTGAGCGATACGTTCATAGGCAAGAACCAACATAGAATCACCGCTAAGAATCGCTGTATTGGCATTCCATTTACGATGAACTGTTTCATGTCCGCGCCTCATCTCAGCGTTATCCATGAGGTCATCGTGTAATAAGGTGTAGTTATGATAGGTTTCTAATCCGCACGCCGGCATGAGAATAGACTCTACATCGTCTTTAAACAGCCCATAAGCCAATAGCATCAACACGGGCCTTATACGCTTTCCACCCATTGAAAGCACATATTTCACGGGGTCATACAGGCCACTTGGCTTGCGATCATACCTTAGCTTGCTTAGAAAGTCGTTGACTTTCACTAATAATTCATCAGCATTCATGTTATAACTTAAAGTTTATCGGAATCGCAAACAGCGTCCGACAAGGTTTATTTTTGTCTATACCGGGCTTCCATTTTGGCATCATTCGCACAACACGTAAAGCCTCTTGATCAAGCAAAGGATCGACACTTCGCTCCACCTTTTCATTCGTTATAGACCCATCTTTGTTGATAATAAACGACACAACGACCTTGCCTTCAAGGCGCTGTTTCTGTGCCAACACGGGATAATGTAAGTTCTTTGTGAGCCACTTCATAAACTCAACCATGCCTCCCGGGAATTCAGGCAGCTTCTCAACAATGCGGAAATGCAATGGGTTATCATTCTCATCAACAGCTACCTGGGATTGAGCTGTGGTGGTGTTTGGCTCATCTTGCGTGTTCGTACGCACGTTTTCACCTCCCACTCCCTGGGTCATATCGCCATTGTTCGGACTGATTTTATCGCCTAACTTAGGGTTTCCGTCAACAGCTTTGAGTTTTTCGGTAACCGCATGTGAGGCAGAACCCGATGCAACCGAAATCATATCGCGCGTATCCATGGCTGGCATGAGCTCGATATCTTGGCTCATATCATCGGTTGTTTCATTGTTGTGCTCGTCTGATGTGGGTGCAGAGGTATACTCAAAACTCACATAAAGCAAAGCCAACACAAACACTAACCCCAACAGAAAGTTTGTTATCCGCTGGTGTTCTAAGTCTGCTTGATATGATTTCTTTTTCTCCACGCTGTCCAAAATCCATTTTCTTTCGCCACGGCTGATGGCTGATTCACTCACCACCACTAACACATTGTTATTCAAGGTGTTTCAGATAGCCGTGCAATCTACGCCATTCCGTCTCACAAAATGCCTCATTTCATCGTGTAATTAAGGCCATTTCATCCACTAAAATGACGCAAATCGAAAGCCTCTTTAAGGCAGTTCAAGTGCTCACCCCATTGATAGGGTGCTCACATTACCTGCAAAGGGCTTCACATTGTAAGGCAAAATTAATGCTTATATTTGAAAAAAAACGTATCTTTGTCGAATAATTAGGAAAATTAAATGAAAATAACTGCATTCGCACTTCTATTAATTCTAAGCGTGACTCCATCCAAAGCGCAGGATAGTCAGACGGGATTTAACTTCCTAAGACTACCAGTTAGTGCCCACGCGGCAGCCATTGGAGGAGACAATATCACGATGATTGAGGATGACGAAGCACTCATTTTCAACAACCCTTCCTTGCTTTCGAGCGTCTCAGATAAGTCAATCAACCTCAACTTTATGCACTATATGCGTGGTGCAAACATGGCAAGTGCGGCCTTCAATCGTAACATTGGAGAGCATGCTTCATGGGCTTTGTCGGCGCAATATCTTGATTATGGCAAGATGAAAGAGGTCGATGCAGACAACGTTCAAACGGGAGAATTCAACGCAAAAGATATCTCTTTGGCAGGTTATTTCTCGTATATGCTCGCCGAAAAAGCTTGCTGGTGGCATCGCAATGAAGGTCATAACATCCTATATTGGAGACTATAACTCCATCGCAATGGGTGTCGATTTAGGACTTAATTACTATGATAGTGACCATGAATGGAGCGTCTCTTTAGTCGCTAAAAACCTTGAGGACAACTCAAATCTTACGTTGATCGATACGACAAAATGCCTTTAGATGTTCAGTTAGGAGTTTCAAAACAGCTCACGAGTACACCGATAAGGCTTTCTGCAACGATAGTAGACATGAACCATTGGAACTACAAACTAATCGATCATCTCATAGTAGGCGCCGACGCATATCTATCAGAAAGCTTCTGGATTGGACTCGGATATAACTTCCGAAGAGCACATGAGATGCGCATCTTCGACACATCTGGTGAGGCAAAAAGCCATGGGGCAGGCTTCAGTATGGGTGCAGGCTTGAACTTAGAGCGGTTCAAACTCAACCTCGCTTATGGCAAATATCACGTTAGTAACAATTCAATCATCATCAATATTGCATATACTTTATGAAGAAAAATCACTATCGCCATTGATGGTTTCTCGTCATGTGGCAAGAGCACTATGGCCAAAGATCTGGCTAAACAGTTAGGATATATCTATGTAGATACAGGCGCTATGTATCGTGCAGTGACGCTATTCGCCATGCAACATGGGCTCTTCAATGCCGACGGCAGTGTCAAAACACAGGACCTTCAGCAACAAATGAGCCATATAAACATAACGTTTAAGTTCAACAAACTCACGGGAAGACCAGACACTTATCTTAATAATGAGCTCGTAGAAAGCAACATTCGAACGCTTGAAGTGAGTAATCACGTGAGCCAGATTGCTGCAATCCCCTTCGTGAGAGAAGCCATGGTAGCGCAACAACAGCGTTTAGGTAAGGACAAAGCTGTAGTGATGGACGGACGAGATATAGGCACTGTGGTGTTCCCTGAGGCTGAGTTGAAGGTGTTTGTTACGGCATCTGCTGAGGTAAGAGCACAGCGCCGATATGATGAACTCAAAGAAAAGGGCATGCCTGCCGACTTTAACGACATTCTGAAAAACGTCGAAGAACGCGATTATATCGATAGTCATCGCGAGGTAAGTCCATTGCGTAAGGCGCCCGATGCCATCGAATTAGACAATAGTCACATGACCATTGCCGAACAAAGTGACTGGCTCATGAAGCTGGTTAAAGAGAGAATCGGTGAATAGAAGCATGAAACAAATCATGAAAATGTTGCTAACAATCTATTCATTACTATCAGAACATAAAACAATATAAAATGAAATAGGATTTCTACCATTATAGATTGAGTAGAAATCCTATTATTTTTATCCTATAAGTAAATAGAAAAATAGGTCACAAAACCTATCGTGAAGCGCAACGCTTCCACGCACTTACTCGTTCACAATGACGCCACCTCGGGGCTGAACTATTACTTTCAGCAAGCCATTTTTACCTATTTTCTGTCGCTTCATGCCTGGAGTGAGCCACAAAGAACCTGCTTTTTCGGGCCATCTGCATACACTTTGACTTCCTTTCCGGCAAAACATTGGGAGATGAAGTGTCATGGAAATAGGTTGCTCTTCGGCACTAATGGCAGCAGCATACCACTTTCCTTCCGTTGTCTGTCGAGCCACAGCAAAGTGTTTTCCGGGGTAACCTGCAAGGAAACGAAGGTCTTTCCACGTCGTTGGTACTTGCTTTAACCATTCCTTTTCGAAGTCAGGCAGCCCCTCAAGTGCATTGGGTGTCAACGCAACGCAATTCACACTACATTGATTTGTGATTGCCGTTGCCATCTCAAAGATGTCACCCATGAACCTCTGATGACGGCTTTTGTTGTCCTTACTCATGTGATGATTCATCAAGATTCCACCCCAATCAAAGGCTGCAACGGCATTCCTTGTGAAGGGATATAAGGCTAATTGGAACGCCTCTTGACGTGCAAAGTACTCCGTAAAGTACACATTTTCGCTCGCTAATGCAGCCTCATTAGCGATAAAATTGGGGTACATTCGCTCCCAACCCCTTGGTAAAGTGCAGCCATGGAAGATGACTTGAAGTCCATATTCGTTAGCATCGCTGAGGATATCTTGAAAGAGTTGCAAGGTTTCTTGCTTGTCACCACCGAAGAAGTCGACTTTAATGGCCTTCACACCCAATTGCTTCATCCACGCCATGTCACGCTTTCGAGCTATCGAATTGCTCATAATGTTGCGGGGACCTTGCGGTGCATCGTTCTCCGTTCCATTGCTGTTATACCACAACATCAAACTAACTCCTTTGCTCTTTGCATAGTTTGCCAACGCCTCTATACCCTTTCGACCAATTTGTTTGTCCCAAAGCGCATCGACAAGTATGTACTCATAGCCCATTGTTGCAGCCACATCAATGAACTTTTTCTGGTCTTCATAGTTACAACTTTCATCCATCCAAAGGATCCAACTCCATGTATAGCGCCCGGGTTTATAGTCATTTTGTGTAGTATAAAGAGGTTCAACGACGTCATAAGGAATGGTTGTTTCCACGATGGGTTGCAGCGAATTACCAACTGTTATCGTGCGCCATGGCGTGCTACTTGGTAAGGGGAATAGAGGCAAACTCGCTACCAAACCCGTTGTTTTCTCCTGCTTGTGGGTAGGCAATATGATATCCTTTCGTGGGCTCATATTCGGATAATCGGCAGCCCGGATAACTCGAAGTACCAGTCTCTGAGATAAGAATCCACGTGTTGTTTCCTTTATTTGGAATCCGAAACAGACAGGGAAAAGTATATCCTACGCCATATTTCGACTTGTCAGTAAGGCGTGCATCGGGGACAAACTCCTCCTCATAACTCGGTTTAGTGCGTTGCCATCCCGACATAGGTTGTATTTGTGGCGTCATAAAAGTGCGCGTTTCGTCTGGGGAAATTGAAACTACTCGTCTCGCCATATATAACTGCACATCTTGGGTTTTCATCCTTTACAGGCAATAAGGTATAGCGATACGCCACATCATTATTAGCAATATAAAATGTAATCTGCAACGGATAACCTTTATCATTGACTAATTTCAGTGTCAACATTGTGGCCTTTTGGTCTACATGTGCACGCTTTGTGCGCGTCATATCATATACAGTTTGCACCGCCTTTTCAGTGGCTTCAACAATCTTCATGCCTTGTGTGAAGTCACCATAATCGGCTTTCAGTCCCAACTTTGAAGGCTTTATCACCTCCAATCCATCATAGTTTAGTGTATAAGTTGGCTGTCCACCATCGTCTCTCACCGTGAGATGGAGTCGTTTATCAGGCGAAAAGGCCGTGTGTTCTGATGCAAAAACAAAGGTAGTGAGGCTCAAAACCCATAGCGACAAAAGGAGTTTCTTCATGTAATAGTAATAAAATTGTTTCGGTGATACAAAGATAAGACTAAAATTTAAGAACGGCAAATGGTTTGCAAAGAAAAATCTTTCACAGCAAGACAAAAAGCAAAAAGAGACCTTAAACATATCGCTCCATCAAAGGAAAATAATAGAAAAGAGATAGCTGATTTATGTAAAAACAAACTACCATTTTTAACACTTTACAATGACATCAAATAGAGATAGAATTACAAGAAAACAGGATCTTTTCCGCCCTTTTGAATGACAAAAGCAAGACGATTTGAATCACCTTACATCCTAAAATGGCCCACTTTGCATCACTATTTGCTTCAAATCACACGCTAAAATGCACCAAATAGAGATACAAATTAGTGCATTTTGCGTCATTTTTCTATCGTTATTTCAGGATACCTTTCAACACATTTCATCTAACTATCTGATAATCATTGCACTGCAAAAACGCATAAAAACAACAACTCATTTCCAACAGAAATACACTTCAAAACAGGCAGCCTTAATTTTACGAAAATCTATTGTAAAGATAAATCAAAAACCTTTAACACATCTCGCGTTCCTATATAAAAACGTGTTCTCAAAGCGGTTGAACCAAGAACATAATGCTTTGATTGCTAACAGCCAAAAGCACCTTAATGGGCTAAAAAGAAAAAGCCCCGACGACACGTCGAGGTTTGTTTCTTCATAACATGTTGGTTTGATTTGTTTCTAAATAGTTTTTTTGTTTTTTTGAAAATCAGTGTGATATCCATTATCATCTAAGCGCAAAATTAAGTAAAACTTTCATTGAATCGCAATTAAAAACAAGCAAAAAAAGGCAAATACTTACGTAAACGTTTACAAGGGATAACAGGCCAATTCGCTGTGTAAATATAGGCTACAAGAGAATTATTATGCCCAATAGCACCCCGTGAAACAAGGCATTTTTCAGTGATTCATAAAAAGAGAATACAGGCTGATATACACCTATTTTGAAAACAAAAAGACTTACTTTTGGCTGTTATTTTCTTGTGTTTATCCTATGAACTATCACGTTTATTTATTAAATTTGCACCATACTATATTTATAAAAACCATTTAATGAAAAGAATTTGTAATCTCTGAAGTCAAGGCCGAAACCGCCATTTTTGGTGGGTCTTATCACCAATACGCAGTCGGAAGCCAAGACAAAAGAATACTTAGATGAACTTGAATTTCTTGCCGATACGGCTGGAGCTGTGACGGTGAAACGCTTTACTCAGAAGGCCAACGGACCGAGTTCGGTGACTTATGTGGGTAAAGGTAAGTTAGAAGAAATCAGAGAATACATCGAAATGTGTGCCGAAAATGAGGACCCAATCGGTATGGTTATCTTTGATGATGAGTTATCTGCCAAGCAGATTCGCAACATAGAGAACGAACTAAAGGTAAAGATTCTCGACCGAACATCCTTGATTCTTGACATATTTGCTATGCGAGCACAGACTGCCAACGCTAAAACGCAGGTGGAACTTGCCCAACATCGTTATATGCTTCCACGCTTACAACGTCTTTGGACGCACTTAGAGAGGCAGGGAGGTGGCTCTGGTTCGGGCGGAGGTAAAGGCTCTGTAGGACTTAGAGGACCTGGAGAGACGCAGTTGGAAATGGACCGTCGTATCATTCTTCAACGCATAACGTTACTTAAACAGCGTTTAGAGGAGATTGATAAGCAAAAGAATACGCAGCGAAAGAACCGCGGTCGGATGATTAGAGTGGCGCTTGTGGGCTATACAAATGTGGGCAAGAGCACGATAATGAACCTGTTGTCAAAGAGTGAAGTGTTTGCCGAGAACAAACTATTTGCCACCCTTGACACCACGGTTAGAAAGGTTGTCATCGACAATCTGCCTTTCTTGCTGGCTGATACCGTAGGCTTTATTCGCAAACTCCCTACAGATCTCGTCGACTCCTTTAAGAGTACACTCGACGAAGTGCGTGAAGCCGACTTATTGTTGCATGTGGTTGACATCTCACATCCAGACTTTGAAGAGCAGATTCAGGTAGTAGAGAAGACGCTCTCTGACTTGGGTTGCAGTGAAAAACCCTCGATGATTATCTTCAATAAGATTGATAATTACCACTGGATAGAGAAAGATGAGGATGACCTTACACCCGAAACGCGTGAGAATATCGCCTTAGAGGACTTAGAAAAAACGTGGATGGCGAGGCTGAATGATAATTGTTTGTTTATTAGTGCGAAAGCAAAGATCAACATAGATGAATTCCGTCGCACGCTATATACAAAGGTTCGAGAGCTTCATGTGCAAAAGTATCCTTACAATGACTTCTTATATCCCGAGGTGGAATAAATCTCTTTACTTCGGCATTCCTAAATAAGAACGAAGATTTATGTATCATAAATAAACACCATGCGACAGCTTTCAGATGAAGAAATAAGGATTCTTGAAGACCGAAATTGCTGGGCTGAGGATTGGACCAACGTGCATGTGTCTGATGATTTCAAACCAAACTACATGCATCGTGTCATGCTTTACGGCGAGGTTTCTATTGGTGACTTCGATAAAAACATTGAAGTGAGCCGTGGATTCATGAAACATTCGGGCATCAACAATGCGACATTGCGCAACGTAACGATTGGAGACAACTGCCTCATTGAGAACATTGGCGGCTTCATTAATAATTATACGATTGGTGACGACTGTTATATCAGCAACGTAAATGCAATGGAAACCACCGACGGAGCTACCTATGGAGAAGGTAATTTGATTTCAGTGCTTAACGAAGTAGGCGATGGTAACGTCATTCTTTTTAGCGAATTGAACAGTCAGTTTGCGGCTTTCATGGCAAAAACACTTTTGTGATAAGTCACTGAAAGATGCCATTCGACGCCTCATCAACGAAGAGATTGCACGCAAAAGGCATGAGCAAGCCTACATCGGAAACAATGTAAAGATAGTCAATACCAAAGAGATTACAAATACAATTGTTTATGATGATTGCGAAATCAATGGTGCTTCACGACTCAGTGACTGTACAATTCTAAGCTCACCGGTATCAAATGTGTACATCGGTACGGGCGTAATATGCGAAAATTCGATAATTAGTGAGGGCTCAAGTATCATTAACAGCGTTAAGATTCAAGATTGTTTTTATTGGTGAGGCCTGTCAAATCAGCAATGGTTTTACGGCATCTTCAAGTGTGTTCTTTGCCAATTCATACATGAGTAATGGGGAAGCTTGCGCCGCGTTTTGTGGCCCTTTTACGGCCAGTCACCATAAAAGTAGTCTACTAATTGGAGGCCAATTCTCGTTCTATAACGCTGGAAGTGCGACGAATTTCAGTAACCATGCCTACAAGATGGGACCCATTCATCACGGTGTTTTGGAGCGAGGCACGAAGACAGCAAGCGGTGCTTACATACTTATGCCGGCTCATATTGGGACGTTTTCTGTATGCTTTGGCAAGCTAATGTATCATCCGGACACTCGCTATTTACCATTCTCTTACCTCATCGCTTATGGCGATACGATGTATCTTTTCACCTGGAAGGAATATCACAACCGTAGGACTTTACCGCGACATTAGAAAGTGGCCAAAAACGCGATGTGCGTCCAGTGGGCAGCCAAAAGAGTATCGTTAACTTCGATTGGTTATCCCCTTTCTCAGTTGGAGAGATAGTAGAAGGGAAAGCAAATCCTTGAGAAACTACGCGATGCTTGTGGCGAAAATGTAGCTACTTACACCCTATCATAATTATGTTATCAATGCAAGTTCGCTCAACAAAGGCATCAAATATTACGATATTGCCTTAAGAATTTACATGGGAGCCGTATTGAAACGCGTGATAAAGAAATGGGGAAAAAGTAGATCTTCCAACAACAACCATCGGGCAAGGGAAAATGGAATGACCTCAGCGGATTACTGCTTCCAGAGAGTGAAGAGATGCGTTTGCTGAGCGATATCAAGCGAGGTGAGCTTGAAACTATTCAAGAAGTAACAGACCGTTTCAAAGAGATTAATCGCAATTATCGCGAATATCAATGGGCATGGACTTATCAATTGATTCTCGACTACTATCACCTTACAGAGATTACTGATGCAGATGTTGAGCGAATTCATAAGGATTACGTACATGCCCGACGTGCTTGGATTGCGGAAATCCGTAAAGATGCCGAGAAAGAATACGCCATGGGAGACGTCGAAAAGCATGTACTTGACGACTTCATCCATAATCTTGACCACGAAATTGATTTTCGAAAAATTAAAATAATATGAGACTAAGAACGATTTTTATTCACATTGGTTCTCGCCGTCACTACTTCTGTTTCGGCTAAAGATTACCACTTTACTACCGTCAAAGGTGACGCGATGAAGACGCGTATTTACACCTTTAGACAATGGCTTAACTGTTTACATGAGCGTCAACAAAGAGCTGCCAAGACTGCAAGCAGACATAGTAGTTCGCACGGGATCTCGCAATGATCCTGCCGAAACTACAGGCTTAGCGCATTATTTAGAGCATCTAATGTTCAAAGGAACTCAGCAATTTGGCACGACAAACTACGCCAAAGAGAAAACCTTATCTTGACGAAATTGAGCGTCGATATGAAATTTATCGCACGCTAACTGACCCCTAAAAGCACGCAAGAAAGCCTATCATGAGATTGACTCAATCTCCCAACTTGCTGCACAATATAACATCCCAAATGAGTATGATAAGCTTATGACGAGCTTGGGTTCTGAAGGGAGTAACGCCTATACAAGCAACGATGTAACGTGTTATGTGGAGAATATTCCATCCAATGAAATTGCTAATTGGGCACGCATTCAAGCCGATCGGTTTCAGAATATGATAATACGCGGCTTCCATACTGAGCTTGAAGCCGTCTACGAAGAAAAGAATATATCGATGGGAAGCGATGGAAGTAAGGAGTATGCTGCCCTTTGGAAGCTCATCACTCCAACGCACCCATACGGTACTCAGACTACAATTGGAGAACAAGAACACTTAAAGAATCCCTCAATTGTAAACATAAAGAATTATTTCCACCGCTATTATGTGCCCAATAATGTGGCTATTGTGCTCTGCAGGTGACTTCAATCCAGACGCTGTTATCGCCATCATTGACAAATACTTTTGGCAGTTGGAAGGCCGACAAACAACTCTCACGACCTGAGTTTGAGGCACAAAAAGCCCATCACATCTCCAAGAGATACTACTGTCATTGGACTTGATGCAGAGAACATTATGATGGGTTGGCGCTTCAAAGGGGCTAACCAATTGCAAAATGATACGCTTGATATCGTAAAACGTATGCTATCAAACGGCAAGGCCGGACTCATGGATATAAACATTGTTCAGCCCATGAAAGCAATGCAAGCCGGTGCATATCTTGAGGAACTTAACGACTATTCATTACTTCTTTTCGAGGGAGTTCCATTGCAAAATCAAAAAGCTTAACGACGTGAAGAGCCTCATCTTGGCAGAGATTGAAAAGCTTGGACGCGGTGAATTCAGTGACGATTTGTTGCCAGCTGTGCTTGCTAACAAGAAACTTCAATACTATAAGTCACTTGATAACAATGATAACCGCGCCAGTTTAATGATAGATGCGTTCATCAACAACAAGCCATGGGCTGACGTTGTGGGGCAAATTGCGCGACAAGAAAAGCTTACCAAGCAAGACATTATAGACTTTGCACGCCGCAATCTGCGTACAGATAACTACGCATGTGTCTATAAAGAGATGGGAAATGATACTACTTTGAAGAAAGATTGAGAAGCCTATCATCACACCAATCCCTGCAAATCGTGAGCTTGAAAGTGCCTTCTTGAAAGAGATTCGCACATCAAAAGTTGAGCCCATTCAACCGCAATTCGTAGACTTTAAGAAAGAACTTACGTTCACAAGCACAAAGTCTCGTCTGCCCATGATATACAAAAAGAATACTGATGACGGTATTTTCAACCTCGTTTTCCGCTTTGATTTCGGTTACACGGCAAACAAACTATACGACATAGCCTTTGATTATCTCGACTATATCGGCACTAACGACATGACCGCTTCACAGATTAAACAAGCCTTTTACAAGCTTGCGTGCAGATATCATGCCTCTATGGACGAGAAGAACTTGCAGATTACACTCACTGGTTTGAATGAAAACATGCCACAGGCACTGCGACTTTTTGAGAAGATTATGCATCATGCAAAGGCTGACAAGACTTCATGGAACCGCTATTGTGATATGCTTGAGAAGGCACGTAATGACGAAAAGACCGACCAAAAGTCTAATTTCAGTGCGCTTTGGGACTATGCTGTCTATGGAGAATATAACCCAACACGCGACAAAACACCTATGAAGGACTTGCGGGCAATGGACCCTCAGAAGCTTGTTGATATGCTTTCAGGACTTGAAAAGATAGAACACACCGTACTTTATTATGGTCCTTCTGACTTCAATCAACTCAACCAGTTACTCAGTAAAGAGCATCCTACGCCAGCAAAATGGGCACTTTTACCAGCCAACAAGCCCTATAAAGCTAAAGAAACGACACAAAACGAAGTGATTATTGCACCATACGATGCTAAGAATATCTATCTAAGACAATACAACAACGAAGGAAAGACGTGGTCAACTGCCAAAGCTCCCGTTGAAGCGCTATTCAATCAATACTTCGGTGGAGGTATGAATAGCGTGGTATTCCAGGAACTTCGCGAGACAAGAGCACTCGCTTATAATGCCTTTGCAATGTATAAACGTCCTGCGTATAAAGACGAATCAGAGAGCTTTTACACACATATCATCTCACAAAAATGATAAGATGGGCGACTGCATCAAGGTATTTAACGAGATTGTTAATAACATGCCACAGAACGAAGCAGCGTTTGATTTGGCTAAACAAAGCCTCACTAAGTCTATCCAAAGCAGTCGAACAACAAAGTTAAACATCATCTATCGTTACCTGTATCTCAAGCAAATGGGACTTGATCACGACTATATGCAAGACATATATGCCGCATTGCCCAAGCTGAAATTGCAGGATGTCGTTAACTTTGCAAATCAAAAACATTGCGCACAAGCCTTATCGTTATGCCGTGCTTGGCAACGAAAAGAATCTTGATATGAAGGTTCTTGAAAAGATAGCCCCTGTAAAACGTCTGACTACTGAAGACATTTTCGGGTATTAATTCATGCAAAATCGTTAACATCAGAACCGCAAATCATATCTCATCTACCATATAGATAAGGTATAAACACATAAAAAGAGGCAGGTCTGAACCATCAGAACCTGCCTCTTTTTTAGATAGAAAGTCCCACCCTTTGAATTAAAACAATGTCACAAAACACTGATTGTAAGTGATGACTCGCAAGGATGAGCATCCAACACAGCCCCGACATTCAATAATATATAAGCCATTGAGAAACGAGCAGCAAGAAAGCGATTAACATACTGCATGAAACTCACCTTAATAATGACATATAAGGCACTAAAAAATGATATTTCATAAAAACCTTTACAATAGAGAATAAATCGCGAAAGTATTTGAAACATTTTCTAAAGACGCCCCTCTTATGGCACGCTTTTTATCTTTTTGCAATAGGCTTATAGTCAAAGCGTTAGAACATTTGGCACGAAACACGCCCTAAAAATCATGATAAAAAAATCTATTCAATCTCAGTCATATCATGCAACAAACAGCATCATTTCGTGGAGTAAAATGAATGAAATAGGAACATAAAATGACGCAAAATCAGCATCACAAAATGAACAAAAAGAGAAAACAATTAGGCAGAAACGATATACAAAAATGATTTTTTTGGGCAACCGAAACCCTTATTGATGTATCCTCAAAGTGTTAAAAAAACAGACAATAATCCTTACACAAAAATCAGGTTTTTCCATGCTATCCATAACACATTGCACCCCATTTCAAAAAGCTGATTTATAACAGGAAAGCCTTTGATAGTAAGGACTTTTCACCCAATATTGCACCAAAAAGCAGATGAAAAAGCAATAGATAGCATAATAAAAAGCCTCATGGTTTAATCATTTAAATCACATCAAATCAGCCCTGAAATCTCAAAAATAATTTGTGAAATCTTTCTCTTTAATTATCAACATGCAAGTGATTGATTTTGAAAACCTTTCATTTTATCTTTATAAACAAGTTTTCCAAAACAGAAATTTTATAGAGAAAATAAGTTGATTTGAATTTCCTTTTGTCGAATTTAAAGGCTAATTTTGCAACAACAAATTTATAGTTACACTTAAAAATGGAAACGAACAAAAACCTATTCTTTTTGAAGAAGCCTTCCAAACTTCTTTTGAAATACTTCGACGGAGACGAGCTTGCTGCGCGTATGGGTAAATAAATACGCTATGAAAGATAGCTATGGGAACATCTATGAGCGTAGTCCTGAGGACATGCATAGGCGTATTGCCAAGGAGATTACACGTGTAGAAGCGAAGTATAAGAACCCAATGAGCGAGCAAGAAGTATTCGAATTACTCGATCATTTCCGTTATATTGTGCCGGCAGGAAGCCCAATGACGGGCATAGGTAATAACCAACAAGTAGCCAGTTTGAGTAATTGTTTCGTCATAGGACTTGATGGTAAGGCCGACAGCTATGGCGCAATAATGCGTATTGACGAAGAACAAGTTCAGTTAATGAAGCGTCGTGGTGGCGTGGGGCATGACTTAAGTCACATCCGTCCGAAAGGAAGTCCGGTGAATAACTCGGCACTTACCTCGACAGGTTTAGTGCCTTTCATGGAACGTTACAGTAATTCTACACGCGAAGTTGCCCAAGATGGTCGCCGCGGAGCATTGATGTTATCAGTTAGTATCAAGCATCCTGATAGCGAAGCCTTTATTGATGCCAAGATGGAAGAGGGCAAAGTAACAGGTGCAAACGTATCGGTGAAGCTTGATGATGACTTTATGAATGCTGCCATCAACGACAAAACTTATGTTCAACAGTGGCCAATTGATGCAGAAAAGCCCAAGGTTCAGAAAGAGATTGAAGCCCGAAAACTATGGGAAAAGATAGTACATAACGCATGGAAAAAGCGCAGAACCTGGTGTGTTATTTTGGGATACAATCATCAAAGAGAGTATTCCTGACTGCTATGCAGATTTAGGTTTCCGCACAGTTAGTACGAATCCATGTGGCGAAATCCCACTATGTCCTTATGATTCTTGCCGTCTTTTAAGTATCAATCTCTATAGTTATGTGGAGAAACCCTTTACAAAAGAGGCACGCTTTGATTTCGAAAAAGTTTAAGAAACACGTTCAGTTTGCTCAGCGAATCATGGATGATATTGTTGACTTGGAAATGGAAAAAGATTAACCTTATCATTGAAAAAGATCAAACAAGACCCTGAAAAGCAATGAGGTGAAAGACGCTGAATATCACCTTTGGGAGAAGATAAAACGTAAGAGCGGAATGGGGCGTCGTACAGGCGTTGGTATCACTGCAGAAGGTGATATGCTTGCCGCTTTGGGGTTACGCTATGGTACTCAGGAGGCAACCGACTTCTCGGTATTGGTTCATAAGACGCTGGCCTTGAATGCATATCGTTCATCTGTGACGATGGCTAAAGAGAGAGGAGCATTTGAAATCTATGATGCGAAAGCGCGAAAGCAATAATCCTTTTGTGCTAAGAATTAAGGAAGCAGACCCTGAACTCTATGCAGATATGCAGCAATATGGGCGTCGCAACATCGCTTGTTTAACCATTGCACCGACTGGAACGACTTCATTGATGACGCAAACCACCAGTGGTATTGAGCCCGTTTTCATGCCAGTGTACAAAAGAAGACGTAAAGTTAACCCTGAATGATGCCGATGTTCACGTTGACTTTTGTAGACGAAGTAGGTGACAGTTTCGAGGAGTATATCGTCTATCATCGTAAGTTTTTGAAGTGGATGCAAGTCAATGGATATGACACTGAGAAGCGTTATAGCCAGGAAGAGATAGATAATCTTGTTGCAAAGTCACCTTATTATAAAGCTACAGCCAATGATGTTGACTGGTTGATGAAGGTTAAAATGCAAGGCGCTATACAGAAATGGGTCGACCATAGCATTTCAGTGACCGTCAATTTGCTCTAATGATGTGGACGAAACTCTTGTGAATCGTCTCTATGTTGAAGCCTGGAAGAGTGGTTGTAAAGGCTGTACCATCTACCGAGATGGTAGTCGTGCCGGCGTAATGATATCCGTTTCAAAGAAAGATAAGAAGAAAGGCACACACGCAGAAGGTGCAGAAGTGCGCGAGGAAGAACCCAAAGAGAAAGATTGTAAGCAACCCGAAGTGACGGAAGTACGCCCAAAAGAGCTCGAATGTGATGTCGTTCGATTCCAAAACAACAAAGAAAAAGTGGGTGGCATTCGTAGGCTTACTCAATGGCTATCCTTATGAAATATTCACTGGTTTGCAGGACGATGAGGAAGGAATTGTATTGCCCTAAGAACATCACTAAAAGGCAAAATCATCAAGTCAACGCTTGAAGATGGCACGCATCGCTATGACTTTCAGTTCGAGAATAAACGCGGATATAAGACTACAGTAGAAGGATTGAGCGAAAAGTTTAACCCAGAATACTGGAACTATGCTAAGTTAATATCGGGCGTTTTGCGTTATCGCATGCCAATAGATCACGTGATGAAGCTCGTAAGTTCTTTGCAATTGAAAGATGAAAGCATTAATACTTGGAAGAATGGAGTAGAGCGTGCCTTGAAGAAATACATCGTTGATGGAACCAAAGCGAATGGACAGAAGTGCCCAGTATGCGGACATGAGTCACTCGTTTACCAGGAAGGATGTCTCATTTGCACGAATTGTGGCGCCAGTCGATGCGGTTAACATCGCGTGAAGAGAATTGAAATCATGATGAAAATCAGAAATAGTTATATATTTTCTTAACGGCCTGCGGTTTCATGCTTTCCATGGTGTGATGCCGCAGGAACGTTTAACTGGGAATGATTATCGAATCGATTTAAAGATCAAACTACCCGTTGGATGATGCCGTTGTTACAGACGAAGTAGAAGACACTTTGAACTATGCAACGGTTTATCAACTAACAAAACAGGAGATGGAAAAACCGAGTAAAGCTCGTTGAAAACGTTGCTTACAGGATTGCAAAAAGCCTCGTTGACCACTTCCCTACTATCAAAGAAGTCTACATTAAAGTAGCCAAGTGTAACCCACCAATGGGAGCTGACACAGCAGGTGCAGGCGTAGAACTACACATAATAAACGAAAAAAACTGAATGAAACTCAAGGTTTTATGACATTTTTTCATTAACTTTGTCACCCGATATAATGGTTTTATGCGTAGAAAGAAAGTATTCTTCCTGATAACTATGTTATTGTTTGCCGTACAACTCACGGCGGCAAACCGTAAGTTTACACTCGTAATAGATGCCGGACACGGTGGAACTGACCACGGTGCACCTGGTGCTTACTCCAAAAGAAAAAGACTTAACACTCAAGTATGCGCTTGCTTTTTGGGAAATATGTAGAAGACAATTGTCCCGATGTTAGAGTGATATATACACGCAAAACCGATGTTTTTCGTGACCTTAGCTGGCCGTGCTGACATCGCAAAATAAAGCCAATGCAGACCTCTTTTTATCGTTCCATATCAATGCCGTTACAGGCTCTCGAGCTGCTCGTGGCTTTCAAAGTTGGACATTAGGTCGTGGAGAACACTCAGGGGATCGAGGCATAAAAGCCAACCTTGATGTAGCAAAACGCGAGAACTCTGTAATGTACTTAGAGAAAGATTACAAAAACCGTTTATAAAGGTTTTGATACAAACTCGGCGGAAAGTGATATCATGTATGAGTTTATTGCGGATAAAAAAACAGAGAGAAAAGTGTTGAACTTTCTCGCCTACTTCAACAGTATGTGTGTGCCTCAACGGGTCGATCTAACGGCGGATCTCACCAAAACAATCTCGCCGTTCTACGCTTAACATCAATGCCAAGCTGTCTTTTGGAGTTGGGATTCATATCTACTCCCCGACGAAGAAGACTTCTTAAATAATGATTCTTCGGTAGCCTTGTATGTGAAAGGTGTATTTAATGCCTTCATGAAATACAGGCAACGCTACGATAACGACTTTAGCGTTCCGTTCAAACCCGTAAAAGAAGAGGTTACCATTCCACAGATTGTACCTACAGACTACCAAGGTTCGACCACGGAAAAAGCCGGCAAAAACGCAAGAAGCAACGACGTGTAGAAGTCAAGTCTGAAGAGGCAAACAACAACACCGATAAAGTTGAACAGCCACGCAAGGAAACTGCAATCGCTGTACCAAATAAAGCAAGAAAAAGGATAAGCCTGTATTCAAAAATACAACTCTTTACCAGTCCAACCATCTTGAAAAAAATGACGATAAACATTTCAAAGGTTTGACGAATATTGAGTCGTATAAAGAAGGTATTTACAAATACACTTACGGCGCTTCAACTAATTATAACGAGATTTTCAGACTACGGAAAACAAATACTTGACAAGTTCCCCGATGCCTTTATTGTCGCTTTTAAGAATGGAAACAAAATGGATATCAACGCAGCTATCAAGGAATTTAAGCAGAGAAGATAACAGCATTTCGTAGAAATAACAGCATCACTCAATTGAAAAGATAACGCTATTCAACGCATAAAGTAAAAAAAGTTAAGATTAAAAATATGAAACTAACAAAGGAAATCAAGATTGCACTGGTAGCCATAGTAGGTATCCTTGTGCTCTTTTTGGACTCGAGTTCCTAAAGGGAATGTCGCTATTCTCTAACGATAATACTTATTATGTGTCGTTTAAGGACATCAGTGGACTATCTTCTTCCAACCCCATCTATGCCGATGGATACAAAGTTGGCGTTGTAAAGCATATCCAATATGACTATGATCGTGGTGGAGATATACTCGTTCAGATTGATGTTAACAAGGATCTTCGCATACCAAAAGGTAGTTCTGCCGAGATAGAAAGCGACATTATGGGCAACGTTAAGATGAATTTGCTCTTGGCAAATAACCCTCGTGAGCGTGTAAATCCAGGCGAAACTATCATTGGTGCAAAGAATAATGGTCTCATGGGTAAAGTCGCAGGACTCCTCCCTTCAGTAGAAGTGATGCTGCCAAAGCTTGATAGTATTCTTACGAATCTCAATGCTTTACTCGCCGATCCGGCTTTAGCGAACTCATTACACAATATAGAAGGCATCACAAACAACCTCAATACATCGAGTAAACAGCTAAATGTTCTCATGGCAAGTCTTAACAAAAATGTTCCTCAAATGATGCATAAGGCGAACAGTACGCTATCAAACACCGACCGACTTACAGCCAATTTAGCTCGTCTTGACGTGGCAAATACACTCGCACAAGTAGACCAAACAATCGCTAATCTCAAAGGATTCACAAACCAACTCAATAGTCGTGAGGGTTCATTGGGACTGCTTTATGCACGATGCTTCCTTGTATAACAACCTCAACAAAACCATGCAGTCAGCCGACTCTTTGTTGATTAACGTGCGTCAACATCCAAAGCGTTACGTTCACTTCTCACTCTTTGGAAAGAAAGATAAATAAAAGATTGCTGATTAAATAAAAAGCATCTAAATTATAAACACAAATGTTTCACGGCTTCTGATAACACTCAGGAGCCGTTTTATTATGCCATTTTTTGTCGCCTTTAATCACGTTTCACATCACAAGATAAATCTACTTTGAAAGCGATATAACACATTTAGAATCAGAATCTTATAATCTTGCAAACGTAAAAAATGCATTGAATCATCCCGCGAAACATATAACTTCACATATATGAATGAGTTAACCAAGCTTATCAAAAAAACATTCATGAGATAGATTTGCCTATCTGATATTCTTTTTATTAACTTTGCAGTCACGACGCAATAAAAAGGTCGAAAGACATACATTATTATATATACTAAATCACAAATGAAAGTGAGTCCTGATAGCAGTTGGGGCAAAGCAGTTGCGCTCATCAAGCAAAACGTTACGCAACAGCAGTTTGAAACATGGTTCAAACCTATCGTTTTTGAACATTACGACAAGGAAAAGAAGACCATCTTAGTTCAAGTTCCCAGCTTGTTTGTTTATGAGTACTTGGAAGAAAACTTCTTAGCATTGCTCAAAACGGTTCTCTATCGCACGTTTGGCGAGGGAGCTCAGCTCACGTATCGTGTCGTAACAGATAAAGAACACAAACTAACTCAGGACTTAGAAGCCGATGGTGACGACGCTGAACCCAGCAAAAACAGCAAGAAACAAAAGCTTTCTCCGTCATCAAAAGACGATACTCAGGTCGCAGATATAGACACTCAACTCGATCCTCACCTTAATTTCAAGAACTATGTTGAGGGAACCAGCAACAAACTTGCACGCAGTTTAGGACTCTCTATCGCTGAACATCCGGCACAACCGCAGTTCAATCCTATGTTCATCTATGGCCCATCGGGATGTGGAAAAACGCATCTCATCAATGCCATTGGCCTTCGTTGCAAACAGCTTTACCCTGAAAAGCGCGTACTTTACATAAGCGCGAGGCTCTTTCAAACGCAATTTGTCGACGCCAACTTCCATGGATCAATCAACGATTTCATTCGATTCTACCAAACAATCGACATGCTTATTGTTGACGATATACAGGAATGGGTCAATGCAACGAAGACACAAGACACCTTCTTTCACATCTTTAATCACCTCTTCCGCAACGGAAAAACGAATGCTTTTGGCCAGCGACAGACCGCCTGTTGACTTAAAAAGGCATGAACGAACGACTCTTAACACGATTCTCTTGCGGTTTGATTGCCGAACTTGAAAAAGCCAAATGTCGAACTATGTACAGACATTTTAAAGAGTAAAATACGTCGAGACGGCCTGCATATTCCCGATGAAGTAATTCAGTTTATCGCTTCAACTGCTAACGGAAGTGTGCGTGATCTTGAAGGCGTTATCAACTCGTTGCTGGCTTATAGCGTTGTATATAACAGCGATATTGACATGCGTTTGGCTGAAAGAGTCATCAAACGGGCCGTTAAAATCGATGATAACCCACTCACGGTTGACGAGATTCTCGACACGGTTTGCAATCATTTCAGTGTCACACAGACTGCCGTGAATAGCAAAAGTCGTAAGCGTGACCTTGTCACAGCACGCCAAGTAACGATGTATTTGGCTCAGAAATACACAAAAATGCCGGCTGCTCGCATCGGAAGATTAGTCGGAAACCGCGATCATTCCACGGTAATTCATAGCTGCGCACAAGTAGAAAACCGATTGAAAATAGACAATACATTCAAAGAAGAGATTAATTCCATCGAGACTTCTTTTAAACTTAAGGCGTAAAAATCAGGCATTTCAAAACAGAAAAGGCATTGAATCATCACGCTGAAATCCCTTGTCTTCAATAGTCTTATTTATATAAATCAGAAGAAACTCTGGCTTCTTTAGCCAGAGTTTCTTTGATTATCATATCGTGAAATAAAAATAAATTGTATCATGAAATCTATGATTCAAAAAGCACAACTCTGTAGCGAGTCACTCCACTACCGAATGCAAACGCTCTTGCAATTAGACTCATTTTATGCGATGAAATGACGCAAATTACACGATAAGATAATTATTAAAATGTATCTAATTGAAAATAAAGAAGTTACCTTATTGGTAAAACTAAACAGGTAACGATTTGGAAACGAGCGAGTTACTTGGTTTTCGCTGTTTTCTGCCTAACAAGAACGCTTGTTATTCTGTTTGCAAAGATAATACTTGCTACCGAATAACAAGCGTTTTTGATGAAATATTCCTGTTTCTGCACTTTCTGCACTTTTTGACTGGCTGTTTGGCTGTGGGTTATATACCTCTTCCTCTTTTCTTCTTTCTGTTCGCTTGGTTTCTGAGTTTGCGCTGCCATGCAGTTTCGGCATAGTCATTGCCCTGTACAGTTGGTGTAATCAAATCGCCTAATCCTTCCATTAGTTCATCGGCTGCGCTAACGATGGTGTCTGCCACCGCACCAATGGGATTCTGCACTTGTTGAGTATCATTTTCTCGTGAAATTGAGGAACGGCTTGGAGGTATGAGTTGATAACCTGTATCAGGTTGTTCTTTCTTTTCTATCGGCTCTTGTACTGTTAGATGTGGTTTCCTTGATTCTTCCTTGTTGGTTACTTTTAAAGTTCTTCTGCAGGGAATGGTAGCCGAACTCCCTGCCGATTTCGGAAGCTTTGAATGTCTGTCCACAGTAGGAGAACTTCAAACCATAGACCATGCCCTGCTTATTCTTCATGCGCTCTATGGCAATGTTGTTCTTATTCAATTCGTAGAGAAACATGGAGTGTCCCGTGATACCTGTACCTTTGTACTTATCAAGCAGAGCATAACAGATATGTTGCACCTCTTTCTTGGTTTGCTCTCTCGTCTGGCTGACTTTTTCCTTTTTGGTATTTCCTTTCCGCCTTGACCTCCTTTGCGATAGTCAAGTTTTTCTCCCTGCTTATTTCCTCCGCCACTCTGGCTGCCCTGTTGCTCACAAAAGTAGTGTCATAGACCTCTCCATACAGACTGATACGGTTAGCAATGATGTGAATGTGTCTATTATCGGTGTCCTTGTGTGTTACCGCTACCCATTGGTGATTGTCAAGCCCCATTCGCTTGGCAAACAGATGAGCTATCCTCATCAATTCAGAAACAGGCAGTTTCTTCTCGTCCTGAGGTGCAATGCCTATTTCAATGCGTAGGAACTTGTTCCTGCAACGGCTGTTGTAGTCGCTGACCACTTTCATTTCCTCATAGATTGCCTTTGGTTCTCTGCTGCAAAGATTGTGGAAGGCAAGCCGATAGCCGAGCTTACCTTCTCTAAAAATATAGTCCAGAGCCGTGCGGCCGTGGGCTATCGCCTTACATTTACCTATCATCTCTCTTCAGATTTAAGACCTTATATACCTCATCATCCACACGAAAATGCGGGTCGTAAAACCGCTTAAATGCTTCTTTGGCACATAAGGAAAGGTTCTTTGTGATGAGTACCCATCTTTCGTCCTTGACCTTGATGAGATTGGAAACCTGCCCATAGAATCGTCCTGTATGCTGGAGAATGGCAATGGCTTCCCTTTCATTGTCGGTCATCTTGGGAACGGCAATAACTTCTCCGTTAAGGAGTGTCTCACGGCAGTAGTCTGAGAACTTCCGCCCTGTGCTTTCCGCTTTTGATTTGATACGCTGCTTCTCCTCTAAGGTGCATCTTACCTTGATAAACTCCGTCTTGTTCATCCTCTGTTCTTCCTTATCCTGTTGCTGCCATCGGGCAGTTTTTCCTTTGTATCTTTTCATATAAGTTTCTTTGAAAGTTAATCATTATAGATGATTTGTTGTTGCTTAAATTCTGAACCTTGACCGATGAGAACGGAGTGATTACGGTCTAATCTCCCCGACAGTTTGACGAGGGGAGCAAGAGCAGTTTGTGGGTACAAACTGACGTCTTGCAATGCTACCGAACAAATTATATACGCTTAAAACGTTTTATAGCCTAAAAACGAATGCCGTGCATTCTATGACTAACTGCGTTCGTGGCATTCTCACAGAGAACTAAGCCGAAGAAGAAAAGGTAGACCCTTTTAGCAAAAAGGTAGACCTATTTGCTCGAAAAGGTAGACCTATTTTGAAGAAAGGGTGGACCTTTTTCCAGAAAACCGTCTACCTTTTCTTACGGCTTACAGTCTTCTCCATTTCTCTATGTCTTCACCATATTCCTCCAGATGCTGACGAACGATGTTCTCCACAAAGCTTGAAAGGTTGCTGCCCCTGTCGCCTAACCTACGCACAATAAAGTCGGCACGCTCCTGTGTCTCCCTACTCAGATAGACTGCCCTTACGGTTGTTTAACTTGGTCGGCACAAGATAGGCTTGCTTGTAGGCTTCGAGTGTTTTCTTTCTCATCTTGGCACTGATGCGTTTCTGAACGGTTACGTTCTCTGCATTCCGTGCTGGCTCGGAGTGCATGGTATTCTCTGTGTCCTGCTTGTTTGTTGGTCTTTCTCTTTCAGGAACCGCAGTCGTTTCTTGTGAAGTAGATTCGTTTTCTGTTTCATCTTCCACACCCAAGAACCATGAAAGGTCTTTGTCGTTCATCATAGTTTCCATTTCTATTTCATTTTAAGTTTGACCTGTTTTGATTTCTTGTTTTGTCCTGTAATTGATATGTGTATCTGTTCCTGTGCTTTCCGTTTCTGCTGCTCACGGACACGGCTGACATGAAAATCGTTGAGATCCTTGAAGTCTTGGAAATGTATGTTCATGTCCTCAACATGGAAGCCTGCCTTTATGAAATCTTGAACAGCCCTCCGTCCTGCTTCATCATTGTCAAGGAAGGCACGGATATGGGTGAGGTGTCGGTCATTCAAATAGCGGATAGTCCTTGCCACGTTGCTCACGGAGTTCATCACAAGGCTGTGGTTGGTAATTTCTTCTTTCATTGAAAGGAAGGAGAGGAAGTCCATGAAGCCTTCAAAGATACATACTGGCTCCGCTCTATCCGTGAATATCGGAGTAATGTCTTTCGGGGCTATCGTTCCTTTGAACGTCTTATCATCCCGAAGCTCATAGCCACCAGAGAGATTGGCAAAGCCAATGGCTTGGTAGTGCCTGCCCCTTACCTCATAGCTGATACATTTGAGGAAAGGCGTAGCCTTTTCCAAATCAATACAGCGTTCCTTCATAAGGTATTCCTGAAAATATGGCGGCAGGGTGTCTGATATTTCTATCAGTCTCCTAGCTCCATTTATAGCCATCATAGGGTTGGGAATTATTCGGCACGAAGTCATTAAGAAAAACTATATGTGTCATTAACGGGAGCGTTCTGCCCCAAACGGCGGATGGCTTCAGATAGCGTGCAGCCCTCCATACGCATACAGAGGTCGATGATACTTCCACCCCTACCTTCGCCATAATCTATCCAAAGGTTCTTCTCTGTGTCCACCTTGAAACTCGGATGCGTTTCCGCCCTCAGCGGTGAACAATACAGGGCATAGGCAGCAGTCTTACGTACAGGCTTGATGCCTTTCCTTTCGAGATACTCCACGATGGGGTATCGCTTGATACGTGATAAATCTTCTTCTTTCATTGTTTTAATACTTTAATGGGTTGAATGATAATTATTTATGCTTGTCTGTTTTATGGTTTTACCGTTTCCAAAGTTTTCTCTTCCAAACTTTTTCATCATTCTTCTTACTACATACTATTTCGTGATAAGTGATTGATAATCAGTAGTACTTTTTAGTATAGGACGATACTACACTACTACTACATTTGGCTACTACAAGTCTGAAGGAGCGGGCAGGGCAAGATTTTCCTAATCTTGTAGGCATAGATGGGGGTACCTCCGTTTCTTCGCTTGCTCACCTTTATGTATCCTGCTTTCTTCAAGGCTTCGCCCATACGCTTGGCAACAAGTGGTTGGTGGGTATAAACGCCCAAATAAGTAAGTATCTCCGTAGTGGTCATTAACGAATAACTTTCATCCTCCGTTGGCTTTTTCAAAACAACGCAACAAAAGCTCCATCTCTGCAGTTTGTACTTGAAAGTCCTCACTCTCCCTATATAGCTCGGCTATCTCATCATCGTCAAACCAATAACGAAAGCCTGACTTTAACAGGGCTTTGGCTTCCGCATAAACATTGTTCACCGAGATAGCTTTTGCTCTCTCAATATCTATGGAAAGCACTTCAAAGGGCAGGAAGCGTCTGCTTCCTGTAGGGTCTGTAAGAAAGTCATTGCCGTTCACTGATGCCACAAAACTTGCCAAGTGGGGATGCTCCTCCACATACTTGTCGTAGGGCATACGGTATTTGACCATCGGGCAGGTAATGAGGTTCTTCAGCTCATTCTCATCACGTTTATTTAGAGCTTTGAGTTGGTCATCTATGTTTACGATGAGGTTTTGCCCGATATAGGTGAGCGTGTCCTTCTCCTGCGGATATATCTTGCCTGTGTAGCTATAGCCATGCAATGCAGGTGGGCAGAGCAAATTCAAGAATGTAGTTTTGAACTTTCCCTGCTCGCCCGTCAGCACAAGGCAGGTGTGGTTACGGCACTCACGGTCGTCCATTGCATTGGCGACCACTGCCACGAGCCACGGTGAGATATGGTAGCCATTTTTCATGATTGCGCACCACAACGCAACTTGCCGGCTCGGGAATGGCTTTTCAGTGAAAGGGAAACTCATTTCCACAATCATGGTTACTATTGCCTATATCTATCAAGGGCAACCCCTTGAAATACTCCTGTATGGGGTTGATGCGTGGCGAAAAACTGCTCTCGATGATAGAGTATAGATTATCCGACGAGGTTATTATCCCGATGTCGTTGTCTATCTCTCTGCGGAGCGTGTTGATTTCATAGCGGCCCACCTTTGAGAAGTGAGCATCGTTCTTGCCATGATATTCAGTTCTACCCAATACCGTATTGTATCTGAACTCGTAGTGAGTGGAGAGATAGGCTTCTATCTCCGAGTTCTTGGAGGAAATTCTTCTCGGTCTGGGCATATTGTTACTGCCTTCCGATTTGCCTTTATCTGCGCTTGTTTTCATTATATGCTTGGTTTTGTTTCCAAGAACGAAGTTATTAAGAGAACGGATAAGTTCCAAGCATTCGGAGAGTGCTTGCATAATGTTGCGTCTGTCTGCTATAAAGTTCATCATGTATATTTTGTCGTGGCAGGCAAGAAAATGGGATTTTTGTGGAAAACAGAGTTGGGAATGATAGCTACAGCCAAAGACAGAAATGTGTGTATTGCCTATGTTTGCTGTATTTTGCGCCGATTGGGATTATCCTTCATATAGGATAAACGGTGAAAAGAAGAAATCAGCAATAATACGAAAAAGGCAACCGATAAGATATGTTGTCTTTTTCCTTCAAGTTCCCTATATTTCCTGCTGTTCCCTGCTGCTTTGAGGTATGGAAAACACATCCTACTTTTGCAGGCAGAAACGTGCGGTAAGACGCAAAACAATAAGGAATTACAAACAAAATAACAATAAAAACTATGGGATATTTTATCATTACGGGATTCAAATTGAGCAAGGTTGAGGAACGAGATACTCAGTCTTGCTGAGACCTGCCACAAGGCATTCGGGGAACAGAGCAAGCATACCGATTGGCTGCACAATGGTGATGTATGTAAGTTGCTCAACATCAGCAAGCGCACATTGCAGCACTACTGGGATACAGGTGTACTTCCATTCTCTCAAATCGGGCATAAGTGCTATTATAGGCGTGAGGATGTGGAGCAATTGCTCCAAACCAAAACAGAGAAATCAAAAACGGATAAAACTAATATCAACAAATAAATAGGAAGATTATGGAACAGGTGAGAGACTTGAATATGGAGGCTGACGATATGCAGGTGGTGCTGTCCGCTATCGGCGGAGTAAGCAAGAGAATTAAGGAAGTGGCACAGACACACAAGCCGCTCTTTGGCGGTGAGCACTTTCTCACGAGTAAAAGAGGTGTGCGAAAGGCTGTACATCAGCCCTCGCACCTTACAGGACTATCGGGACAGAAGAATTCTTCCCTACACACAGTTTGCAGGGAAGATACTCTACAAGGCTTCGGACTTGGAAAGGATGTTGGAGGAGAATTACTATTTTAAGTCCATTTGAATTTAGTATTATAATTCGATTAAAAATACCTATTAATAAGTATTGCCGATAGAATTCTTCCCATACCTTTGTATCCAAAATTGAATTAATGATGAAAAATATCACACAGCCGCATAAAAGGCAATATTAAAAGGAGCGTACTGTTTTTAACAGTACGCTTTTTATGAACAAAAACTGAACGATGTCCGTTAATAAAATAGTAATGAAAAATATTAAAAGAAGATATAAGAAACAGAATTGTCACAGCTGCCCGCAATGAATTTATTAAAAATGGTTTTTAGAAAAAACTTCGATGCGAACAATTTCTGCAAAATCAGGAGTTGTCTTAGGTAATATATACAATTATTTTAAGACAAAAAGATGATATTTTTATGCTGTCCTTAGACCTTTACTTGCTGTCTTGGATGGAAGGCTGTCCTCCTATCGCATAGAACCCAACAAAATAGACAAACTCGTTTCTCTATACAAAGTCAAAAAGATTTGCTAAGAGAAACGCTTAAAATAATTTTCTTGTATAAAGAAGAATTAAAGTTATTGCTCTTTGAATCAAAAGGTACTTCTGTAGAATTTTTTTCCGTGAAAATTTTATCGAAGAACAAGTTGCAATAAGTAAAGAATATATTGACCAAATGCAAAAAAAGTCTATCCACAAATACAAACAAAAGTTTTCGTCACTATTCTTTTCGGATTTCCTCTTCTACATGGGTAACAATCGTCGGAGAGATTGTCTCAAATCCAGAAATCTGTAAAGAAGAGGCAAAAACAGGTTTTGTCTGAATATATACGCTATAATACAGCAGGATGGCGAGAACTCATTAATCAATAAGATTATGAACAGATTATTCATCGTAACGATACTGTGTTTGTGTACAACAGTTTTGTCTGCCCAAAATATATTACGTGGGAAAATCATAGATAAAGAAACTAAACTTCCGATATCCGGAGCATACGTATCAATCAAAAATATAAAACAGAAAACAGTTTCTGATAAAACAGGCAATTATCAAATTGATATTCCTTCCAATGGAATATACATTGTCGAGGTTTCATTTGTTGGATATAAACGAGTAAGGCAAGTCGTTGTGTCAGAAGGAAATACCACGAAAGACTTTTTGGGAGACATCTACTGAACGCACTTAACGAAGTCGTGGTAAGGGGTTCCTCCCAAAAGGCTGAAATAAACCATATCCGGCAAAGTCCTATGGCTGTAACGGTAGTGGATGGATCAAAGTTGCGAGGACGCTCAAGTGGAATAGAAGAAATACTCACTCAGAACGTCAGGTATCAAGGTGAGAAAAACCGGAGGATTAGGAAGTGCATCGCGTATATCTGTCCATGGATTGGAAGGTAAGCGTGTGGCAGTTTATATCAACGGCTTCCCACTAAACAGTCCAGATGGTTCTTTCGACATCAATGATATTCCGATTGATGTTATTAAGTACATAGAGGTGTACAAAGGAATCGTTCCTGCAGAATATGGCGGTGATGGACTTGGTGGTGCTATCAACATAGTGACACGAGAGGATGAATGTGACCCAGTGGGTTTTACGCAGGAATTGGCATCATTCGGGACATTCAAGACACTTGCAAGTGCCCAGAAACTTTGCAAAAATCTGGAATATTATTCAATATTGCTTTCTTTCAGGAACAAATCCAAGAACAATTATATGATGTCATGGCAGTTGTTTGAGACTAATCTACCTGCTTCTGAATACAGAAAGGTGAGACGAAACAATGACTATTATGACGCAGAATTCTATCATGTGGGCATAGGTTTTTAGAAAGCAATACTTCGACAAACTGGATTTGGAATGTGCTTTTTACAGGAATAAGAAAGGCATACAGTCTCTCAACTTTGACTCTCGATATGCCTATACAAAAAGTCTTAATATTATGCCTACTTTGAATATGGAGAAGAAAAATTTCATTTTCAAAGATTTGGAGCTGAAAAACACACTTGTTGTTCCCATCATACGTTCTAACATGACGGATACGGCAACTACAAGAACGCAATGGAATGGGACGGTCACGCCAGCTAATGGGGAGACAGAGGATAATCTTTTCAACGAGTCCCATGACCGGCAATTTGAGTTGCGAAATAAATTTAACTTGAAATATACACTTGGACGACATACTTTCAATCTGAATGATCAATTCGTATTCTCGGACTATAGACCTAAGGACGATCATATGAATGAATACCTTGGCTTCGACCCCGCTCATTTCCCAGCAAAAATGACTTCAAACAACATCGGACTAAGTTATTTGTTTGCTTCTTCTAATAATCGCTTTCAGAATTCCTTGACAATAAGCATCTATTATCTGAAGTCAAAAATCTATAGAACAAGCGATGCTTTGTCAAAAGACAAGACAGAAAAGCGTATTCGCTCCCCAACAGACCAACGTGAACAAAAACGTATTATGGCTTTAGCGAAGGGCTTAGCTATGAATTGTGGAAAGGTGTGAGGGGAAAAATCTCGTTTTCACACAATGTAAGAATTCCTGATACGGGAGAATTGTTCGGAAACGGAATGAGTATCAAACCTTCTGTAAATCTTCAGCCAGAAGTTGGAGATAATTTGAACATTGGGGTCATCATGGACAAGAGAAATCTATTGGGGCTTACTCGTGTGCAATGGGAAACAAATTTTTATTATATGTATATGAAGAATATGATAAGACTTTTTTCCCGCATGACATCCGTTCCATATACATAAACTTAGGGAAAGACAAGTACGCTTGGTTTCGATACTGACTTAAAGGTAGATATAACCCCAAACGTCTATGCATACTTTAATCTTACATTGCAGGACATTCGAGACCGTCAAAAAATGGTTAAACGATGAGAAAGGTTCGGATAATCCTACGTATGACAGCATGTTCCCAACATACCTTCATTCTATTACAACTATGGCATGGAATATCACGTTGAAGGTTTGTTGGGAAAAGAAAAGAGTTGTCCAGAGTTTATGTTGATGTTTCTCATGTCGGAGAATTCGATTGGGGCTGGCAAATGAGCACACTGCCCGACCAACGAAAAGAAATGGATCATTCCTTCCAACGATGTGTTTACCATAGGGCTTCAACAGTCATTTTGGCATAACAATGTTTCTCTGAGTTTCGAGGTCGAAAATATTTTTGACAAAGAGAACTACATGGAATTCAAAAATGCCACTGCAAGGCAGAACCTTTAAGGCTAAATTGCGTTTTAATCTGTTCCGAGACAAAGTCTCAGGAGGAGCTATGAGTATGTAAATTTTATTATTCATTTCAAAAATTTATAGTCAAAATGAAACATTATTTCTTAGTCGCAGCCACGGCGCTGCTTTGTAGTTATCAGGTCTTTCCTCATGTAGTAAAGACACCCAGATGTTCCTCCAACGCCACCAGCAAAGTCCGAGGTAGGATTTGTGCATAGCGTGAATATTGAGAGAATACATGCTGTCAGTCTGTTCAAAGACTTGACAGCTGGTTCGCTCAATACGGACAATGCTTTGGTGTTTGCCAAGGGTGCATTTTCATTTGTGCATGGTGGCAAGGTATATGTGACTGACACGGAACACCTCTACAAATATGCACCAAAAAGATGGCAAACTCGTCCAAGAGGGCACGACTATGGTATTTGGTGGTGCTAAGGCAACGTACATCACGTTCGCATCCAATAAGAAGGCATATGTTTCTTGCCTTGGTATAGGAAAGGTGTGGATTATTGACCCATCCTCAACGACGAAGACAGGAGAAATAGACTTATCCGACTATTCCTTGGGAAAGTCCTCTGGTGACAATAATCCTGAACCGTGTGCCTCTGTTATCAGAGATGGAATTTTATATGTGTCACTGAATCAAATGAAGTCTGCTTATTCTTGCGAAACCGGAGCCTATGTTGCATTAATTGACACGAAAACAGACAAGCCAATCAAACTTATTAGTGACAGTCGCGTCACGATGTCGTCGCATGGAACACCTGCTGGTGATCCGTTTTGTGGACGAGAAGGGTGATATCTATTTCTATTGCGTAGGAATGTTCGGTTATCAGAAGGGGGCAAAGGAAGGCTTCTTGCGCATTAAGAAGGGAGAACAGGAGTTTGACAAGTCTTATTGCTTTTACCCTTGCAGATGTAAATCTGGATGGTGTAAAAAGGAGGTAAAACTTCATATGCCTATAATAAGGTATATGGTGGAAACGGAAAGGTTTATGGATACCTCAAATATTCCTGGGGCAAGCAAACCCACCAGATTACGTTCATGATAAATCGTTCCAGCCTTTTGAGATTAATCTCTATGATAAGACTTGCAAGAAGATGAACTTCTCAGGAACTACAGGCTGGGCGGCATCCATTTTGCAAGTCGGGCAATGACATCATCTTCGGCATGTCAACAGACCAAGGTACGGGTTATTTTGTCTATCACATGAAAGATGGAAGGTATGAAAAAATTGAAGGTAAAGGTTTCCGGAGCACCCTATATGTTGCATGAGCTTAAATAGTTGTAATAGAATATTACTTATGATATTTATTGGGACATAACCCCAACATCTGAAAGGATGCGAACTTCTTGATTAGAAACTTAAATCTCCTCAAAAACAAGAAAAAGAGCTGTGTCGTTACTCATTATAGGGTTTGATACAGCTCTTTTAGTTTATGATGTTATAAACTATAAATTCTCATGGTTGTGCTTTTTAGTTTTTATACACTGTCAATTCAGTTTTTAATAAAAAAATCTTTCTTTTGTAGTAGCGTAGTAAATAATTGAAAGAATATTCGTATATCAATAAAGAAATCTTTAATCCTTTTTCTTTCAACGTATTATACCTTATTGTAGTTATGTAGTAAGATATAATCAATGAAAGAAAAAGAAAATATAATCATCAGGTATCCGTCTTTCCTATTAAGAATATCGGTGTTATTATGGATGTAGGTTTCTGCAATCTCTGACATACATGTTTCCTGAAGAAGTGTGCTTCCGTACTGTCCAATTGATAAGACAAAGCGATGATGATTGTGAGTGGATAAAGCGGAGCATATCCTCGCAGTCGTCCGTTCACGTAGACTTCCTGCTCCCCTGTATCCCTTTCGTCGGGTTGCAGGGAGAGACTTTTAGTAGAAGTTGCAGACGATAATTGAGCTTCCTCCATGTTACACTAAAGAAATCCACCAGTTCACTCTCTGTCATGGCTATTTCGCCTTTGCCTTTGCAAGTGATTTGCATATTATCGCCCCACTCGAAATAACTGCGGTCTCTTTTTATTTGATGGTGATTGACATTCATACGGTTTCCTCCTCGTTTCTTTTGTCTGATGTTTCCTTATCAACCTGTCCATGTCCTCAGAAATCTTATTATCTGTCACCCTAGTGCGTAGATTTGAGTAATCGGATATAGAGGCGTGCCCCCATCATCTTGGCAATACTTCTATGGGTATTCCTGCACTTAAACTCAGCGTGCCGAACGTGTGCCTTGCCATGTGGTAGGACAACTGCTCTCTGATACCGCAAGCCTTGCCCACAATACTCAGCTTTGCACTCATCACGCTACGGCTACAAGCACAGTGAAAGATAAAGTCGTTGCCTTTTTCTTTCACCGTCTGCATTTCTTTCATGCTGGGTTGTTCTTCCTTACATTGATTGATGATGGCCTCCGCTATCGGGTGCAGGGGCACAATAAACTCCACTTTTGTCTTCTGCCTTTCTTTACGGATATATTTCTGTCCGTCTGCTGCCGTTTGAATGTGTCCCAATTGCAAATGTTCCATATCAGCAATAGCCAAGCCTGTAAAGCATGAGAAGATAAACATCCGTCTTGCTTGTTCTGCTTCCTTATCAATTACTCTCAATGCCATGAGTTTGGCAACATCGCTCTTTTGCAAAAAGCGTATCTTCTGTTCCGTTTTTCTCATACTTGGCATTCTCAAAAGGATTGCAACGAATGATTCTCTGGCTGACCGCACGGTACATCAGCCTACTCAACCAGCAAAGGTAACGATTCATGGTAGCTGTTGCCAAACCTCGCTTTTTCAGATAGAAACGGTATTCTTCAAACAAGTCTTCCGTTATAGTGGCTATGACTATATCCGTCATTCCCTTATCCTTTACAAACTCCGTAAGTAACTTATCTGAATAAAGAAGATTCTGATAGGTTCTCTCAGCTTTTGATTTGCCCACGCACTCTTTAACGGATTGCAGTTCGGCTTTTACTAATGGCAAGAAGCGTTGTTGGCATGGTGGCTATTCCCTGCAAACGGTTTTTTTAAGCAGTTCCACACTTACCACTCCGTCCTTTATCAGAATATCCTGATAGGTCTTCTCTACAAGTTCCTTAAACTCGCCGATTCTTTGATTGGTCTTCTTGTCGGTTGTCAGTCCTTGTTTGCTGTTCCACTCGGAGGGATTGCACTCTTCACCTGTGGTAATGGCTGTGCTCTTTCCATCGATGGTGATACGGCAGAGAATAGCGGTCTTGCCGTCTGCTTTTTGTCTTCTGTCTGTTAATATAGAACAGTATCTTGAATGTACTTCTCATAATGCTCGTCTTTTATATGGTTAAACGTAAATCTTCGGTGAAAGAAAGGAAGCGGTCAAATTCCTCAAAGAGTTTCTGGGGCGTTACCTTTTGCATAACGCTCGGTCATACTTTACGTTGCTATGTCCGAGCATCTTGCTCACCGTTTCTATTGGAACTCCTTGCTCAAGCGTGATAAGTGTGGCAAAGGTGTGTCTTGCCGTATGCGTGGTAAAGGGAAAGGCTATACCTCTCTAAGCGCAATGCTTTTAAGATACGACTGATAGGTGGCATACTTCATCTGTGGCAGCAGCCTTTCCCTTTCTTCGCCTCAATACTTTCTATTATCCTAATCGCTTCGGGCAACAACTTAATACGGCAAAGTACACCTGTCTTCTGCCTATTGAACTTCATCCAAAGATTTTCCTCATCATCACGGACAAGATGTGTCTTACTTAATCCCATTAAATCACAATAGGCTGCACCTGTATGACAGGCAAAAAACAAACAAATCCTTTGCTGTTTCCATTTCTTCCTCCAACTCTCCGAAGTGGGTATTCATTAGTTTGTCAAGTGAACGTCTGTCAAGTGCCTTTGGGAGTTTCTTATCACCTCTTGCTATCTTTACATTAGCAAATAATAAGGTGTCAGCCAATCCTTCACGGTATGCCAACCTGCATACGGTCTTTATTTGGGATGCAACTGCATAGAAACTACTTTCCTGAAACCCTAATTTGTTCAAGTAGTAGTCCCTGAAATCATAAATGAAATTTTCTGTAAGTTGCGAGAAAGACAAATCTTCCACCTTGTACTTGTCTTCGATAAATGTCCGAAGATTATTACGGGTAGTATAGTAATTGGAAATTGTTTCTCTCTTAATGTCAATTCCAATATGTTCTTTCTTCTCCCTGATGAGGATGTCCAATCGTTCGATAAGCATACATCGTGTCTGTACGCTGCCTTGAAACAGCTCTTTTTACATCGGCTGCATCAAATGGGCAACCTTTGGATAGCGAGATTGATAAGCCGACTGAACAGACAACAGCAGATTTTCCAATTTACCGTTTATCTCCACCGCTTCACGACTCTTTCCGTCCATTCTACTCTCACGGGGATTCCACAACTCTGGATTGCAGGAGAGTTTACAACTGAACGGGCAACATTCCTTCCAAGTGTGATACGTCCCATAATCGGAGCCTTGCCTGACTTGTCAAGACCGCTCTTTTTGAGGTAGAGCAACACCTTCATTTTTCTCTTGTTTCATACGCTTTAATTTTTTGTGGGCAAAGTTACCCGAATTAAAGCGTTCCTCACTTATGCAGAAAACTGCCGACCACAGCAACAGCCACACGAGCGAAAAATAATTCGGTTACCGGACATTACTCCATCGTTACCTATCCCAAAATCAGGTAATACTTTGGTAACTGAACTTTTTGCCTAAATCTGCATATTCCTACCCTTTTGAAAAAGAGCACCTCTATGCAAATCGTTCCATTTCTCACTCATTATCAGTTAGTTTACACCAACTTCGACTTTTTCTTCATTTTCGTTGATTAGTTACATGTCGAAATGACGCATTTCACGATGTGAAATGACGCAGTTTAGGCGGCGATTTAAAGTTCAACGCTGAAGGCATTGCACTTTAACCACTCAGGGGTGGCTGTGCTTTCCTTCATCAATCACTATCAAAACATGGGATAAAACGAAAGAAAAGGTGACACCTTTTGAAATCATTTGCAGCACGTTTTTCATTCAATTATATTATTATTCTCTATCACGTGAAGGAGCAAGTTGATGGGGATGTTCGGCTGCTTTGCCTTCAAATGTAAGATAAACCATATAAAAACCATCGGCATGGAAAGTGACTTCGTTGCCAGAAGCCTCATTCAATGTGCCCTGCCAAAGTGCATCATACGCATAAGACTGCCATAAAAGGCCCTCACTTTCGAGTCGTTTGCAACCGAAATTAAAGATACTTATCTGCTGGTGGGCAAAGGTTTTGAAACAACTTTCACCACAAGTGGGAATAAAATATCCATGGTCTGTAATCATGATGGGTTGCAAATGAAAAGATGAATAATAGCGCATCATGAGTGAAATATTGCCCAACGTATGGTCTTCTCGCTTGCCTGTACATCCCAAATAAGCTACCTTTGCACCCTCTTTAAACGTAGAAAGCGACATCAAATAACGTGTGGCCTTCGTCAAATCATTATCATCTTGTTCTGCAACATGAATGAAATGAAGACGTGATTTCAAACTGTCGGGAAGACTGTCTCCATCTCCTATCACCGTCATTCGATGTGCCTCTACCCCATCATTCACAAGAGATTGTGCCGCTCCATCACATACAATGAGATGTGAAGCATGCTGAATGAGCGTATGACAAGCCTTGTTTTGAGGATAAGAACCATTAGCAACAATAACGGCATCAAAGCGACTTTGTCCGTTGATAAGAGGGTAACTATTCATATTGTTGATGCATTATACGTTTCCATTTACAATAACCTGCAACAGCAATCACTACATACAAGCCATAAAGTCCAGCCTTAAAGGGTATTCCTTTGATGATATAGAGATAGCAACTGATAACATCTACGACAATCCAAAAGCCCCATTGCTCGATATATTTACGTGCAAGAGCCCACAAACCGACAAAACTCAGCGCATTAGTAAAGGCATCTAACAACGGAACGGATGAGTTAGTGTAGGTTCGTAACACCCAATAGGTGGCCCCCCAAGCCACAAAGAAAAACACAATTGCAGGCAGATAGAGCCGCCGATGCATGTGTGTGATGGGGAGTTCTTGGCCTTCTTGTTGTCCATGTTTACGCCCAAAGCGCCACACTATGAAGCCATACAGGGCGGCAAATGTATAATATACCGCCATGCCGGCATCCCCATAGAGGCCATGAGTGTAGTAAAGCCAAACGTCAAGTAATGGCATGAGGATGCCAACCGCCCAGAGATAAATGCTTGCCCGATATTCCAACACGATATAGATAAGGCCTAAGAACGTTGTCAGAATATCGAGCCAATGGAGTGATAAGAATGCTGTCATCTTAGAAAGTGATGCTTAAATGCGCCAGAAAGTTAAGGGGTGCCTGCGGAGAATAGGCTGATTATGTCTTTGTTTCCTTTCCATTGTCATCATAACCTGCACTGGCATAGCCGTTAGTGAAATACTTTTCGGAGAACAGGTTGTATATCGTTGCGCCAATAGTAATGGCTTTTACTGACCTCATCTTAAACGTATAACTGAGGTTTAAGTTTGAGATGAAGTAGCCATCAAGCATAAGATGGCGATTGTTATCATTCGTCATATACTGCTCTCCGATATATTGGCTTTGCAAAGATGCTTCAAAAACCATGACTGTTAAACGTGAAAATGTTGTTGAAAATGAGGTCAGGTGAGAAGCTAAGGTGGGTGGTTCCAAAACTAAGAGCCTTTTTATTGTTACTCATTACAATCCAATCCATGGCACGATTACGGCTGAAAGTGGCGTTCATATCCCATCGGAAGCAGTCAAAAGGCTTCCAAGCGCTTTGTAATTCGATGCCTTCGCGATAGGAACTTCCTACATTTCGGTGAATCATTGCACCGATAGCATTTCGCTCTCCCGTTAAAACGAACTGGTCTTTATAGGCCATGTAGTAGAGGTTTAGGCCTGCACTGAACCTCATAGCTTGGTATTTATAACCCAATTCCCAATCGTTCATGCGCTCAGCACGTGGCTTTGGGTCGGGATTTCCCTCGAAATCATTGCGCACAGGCTCACGATGTGAGAGCGACCAAGAGCCATATAGCGCATGGTTAGCATTGATTTGCCAGAAAAGTCCAGCCTTTGGATTGAGGAATTTGTAGTGTTCGTCGTAACGCCAACCTATAGAAGGCGACGCCGTATATTTGTCTTCAGGATTCTCTATGCGGTAAGTGATATAACGATATTGTAGATCTGCATAGGCATTCAGCCCCTTAACAAGCTCATAATTGACCTTTCCGTAGATGCTGTTTTCATTCTTTTCAGCCTTGTTTCGATAGTATTCATTGTCTGGATAGTTGGTAACAACAGGATTGATGACGCTGATGAGTGTTCCGAAATGGCGTCCGTTGTAATGGTTTATGGCTCCACCGAGCGATGCTTCAAGTCGATTTTGCTTATAATTCAAGGCATATACGCCACCAAAGAAGTCATTTCGCAAATTCTTTCGACGGATAAGATCAGACTTCAAGCCTGTAGTTGTAAGCCCATATTTGGCAAGTTCCTGATCTACCATATATTGTTCGTAATATCCAAAGCCTGCCGTGTAGTGCAAAGCAGCACTGAAACTGAAGTGGTTTCCAAGCAATTGGTTCCAAATTAACTGGTAGTTTTGCTGATGATAATTGTCAGTTTGATTGCTATAGTAACGTGTAATTCCCTTGTCATCTACGTATTCTCCGCTCGGGTTATAACGCCTTCCGTGTTGTTTCATCTGCTCTTTTGTGGCGTAATCCCATGCCATATACGTCTTCTCTATACCGTTAAAGGTCAGCAATTTGATAAGCGTATTGTCGGAAGTATAAGCACCTTGCATGAAATATGAATTAAGTTGGCTTGTGGCGCGGTCTATATAACCATTACTTCCGATATTAGAAAGGCGACCATCAAAGCTCCAATGGCCTGCCAAAAGACCAGAACCGAAGCGTAAACTCTCTTTATGCGTGCCGTAACTGCCTGCAGAGGCGTTGAGATTCAAGTAAGATTGCAACGAAGGAGCATCCGTTTGCATGTTTATTGTGGCTCCAAACGCGGCACTACCATTGGTAGATGTGCCGACACCTCGCTGTATTTGAATGTCTTTAACGCTTGACATGAAGTCGCCCATATTAACAAAGAACACTTGAGAACTCTCTGCATCATTCAATGGAATGCCGTTAGCGGTGAAGTTGATACGGCTTGGATCTGTTCCTCTTACCTTCAAAGAAGTGTATCCAATGCCGTTACCTGCGTCGCTGGTTGTAGTGATACTCGGTGTAAGAGCAAGCAAAAAAGGTATGTCTTGACCATGATTTAACTTCTTGATTTGATTCTTGTCAAGAGATGAGTAGGCCATAGGAGTATGCTTTCCGGCACGAGTTGAGGTGACGGTCACATCGTGTAGTTCATACGTTTTCAGCGTATCGACAGTTTCGTTTGTGGCATAACACTGCATGGTAGCTATGGAAGCAAGCATCAGCATGTGTAGTTTTCTGTTCATATTTAAGTGTTTTTAAGGAATAATTTGTATCCAACAACAATAAACATACAGGCGAACAGCATGCATAAATGTGTCATTACATCTTACAAAAGAACTCGTGGAATAATCTCATCCCTGCGTCGGCATTATCCGTTTCAGGTTCCATGGGTTTGTTCTCAGCATCCGCAAACGCGGTAGCACTCGTATGTCACGTCTTCATTTGACTATAGAAGACGTGTGCAAAGATACATTTTTGAATTTAAATACACAAATTTTTATGTCACAATTTGTTTATAATCGCGCAAAAAAATAATATTACTTCTCAAAGCATAGGCTATCAATTCAGCCTTAAAAATAATTGAAATATAGTTTAGATTTCAGTGCGATATTGACGTGGAGAGACTCCCGTGTGACGCTTAAAGAACTTACAAAAAGCTACTCAATGAAGGGAAATTAAACTCATTGGCAAGTTGAGTTAGTGTCTTATTTGAATAGCGTAACTCCACTTGTATAGCCGAAACTGTGGCCCGATCAATCCAAGTCTTCGCCGTTTCTCCCGTTTCTCGCTTAACAACCATACTGAGATGATGACTTGACATGCAAAGCGTTGACGCATAATAGGTCAGTTCATGCTCCGTATTTGCTTTCTGATTAACTAACTGAATGAATGCTTCCGACTGCTGTTTCCCTAAGGACCAGTTCTTCTGTGGAGCCACAAAGTCTTGGTCATAAAGCATTTGTGCGAAGTTAAGTGCAGCCACAAAGAGAGTATTTAAGGCTTTATTCTTGTCGCCATACGATAGCTTTGACAAGCTCATTAGCGTGTTAAGATAGTCTTGAAAGACTTTACGCTCGTTGTCAGAAAGGTGTAGTTTGAAGCAAAGACCAGGGTTTCTAAAGAGTGGAGGCATATCCAAGCCGAAGAGTTGACGTAGATATTCCTCGGTCAAAGCAAAGCCTCCAAAGCGTGTATCGGGTGTAAACGAATCATCTTCTACAACACTTCCCCAGTTGATAAATATCAAATCACCCTACCTCACAAGAGTAAGATCTCGAGTTAACTACAGGGCAACAAGCTCCTTGTTTGACTATAGCCATGCGCATACAATCCATTCTTACGGGTGCATTTTCAGCGATAATAGCTTGAAAGAAAGGGCTACTATTCGTGAAAGCTGTGTAATCTGAGGTAACAACATAATCCCCTTGAGCGGGATATTTCGTTGCTTGTAGTTGGTCAGTAAGTTCCTTCAGTGAGGCAATCGAAGGCATCTTGTTCGGGTTGTCTTTCATAATTGGTGGTCGAAATGATTGTTGTAAAGGTACGAAAAAAATTCAATACAGAAGATTATTTTACTTGATTTTAACATAAAAAAAGACTCTACTAATATTCTATTTTATCCCAAATTGGGAGGTAAAATACCCCAACTCGGCTCTATTTTCATGCATTTATACGAAAAAGGAAACATTACATACGATTTTTGACAACGGCAGTTTAAGGAATTGTTAGTACTTTTACACCTGCAAAATCAACTTTAGAGGATGCACGACTAATTAAATTTTTTTATACTCATATAAGTCCAAATGATAATTAAGTATCACTTAAGGTGAAATTATAGTGGTAGCTATAAATGGGAAAAAGATCCATCGAGATGATGGGTCTTTTTGTTTTCATGAGCCTGAATGAAACTAAAACCAAGCTTGTATGTATCTAAACCAAAGTTCGTAGATATCTAAACCTAAGCCCGAATGAAACTAAAAACCAAGTTCGTTTGTATCTAAACCCTAAGTTCGAATGAAACCAATCTGAGGCTCAAACAAATCGAATCACGACACAAATCGACTTTACACCTTATAGATATAGAAGCCTTGCAACAAACCAAATAGGTCATTGCAAGGCTTCTTTTGCTTTATTTCCACTTATCTCTACAAAGCGATTATGCAATCGTTACAAACAAAAACGCAACACGACAAAAACCGCTGAGACAAGGAAATCTCTTTTACTTTTGTGCAGTTACAAAGGCGTCCATGGTTTCAATTCCTTAAAGAAATCATGTCCTTTATCGTCTACAAGTATGAAGGCAGGGAAGTCTTCTACGCGAATCTTCCATACTGCTTCCATTCCCAATTCAGGATATTCCACACACTCAATGCTCTTGATGCTGCTCTGAGAAAGCACCGCAGCAACGCCTCCAATGGTACCCAAATAGAAGCCACCATGCTTCTTACATGCATCAGTTACAACCTGAGTGCGGTTTCCTTTGGCTATCATCACGAGTGAACCACCATGCTCTTGGAACTCATCTACATAGGGATCCATGCGGTTTGCGGTAGTAGGGACCCATAGAACCACAGGCATATCCTTCTGGAGTTTTAGCCGGACCAGCATACAAAACAGGGTAATCCTTGATGTATTGAGGTAGATCTTCGCCCGCATCTAAACGCGCTTTGAGTTTTGCATGGGCTATATCTCTTGCAACAATAATAGTTCCTTTGAGGTTAACTCGAGTGCTTACAGGATACTTTGTGAGTTCCGCACGCACGGCATCCATGCCTTTATCCAAGTCAATCTCAATGCCCTTAGCTCCTTCTCCAGGCTTTCTATACTCCTCAGGGATAAGTTCTGACGGGTTCATATCCATCTTTTCAAGCCATATTCCCTCTGCATTGATCTTCGCTTTGATGTTTCTGTCGGCCGAACAACTAACTCCCATGCCGATAGGACAACTTGCTCCGTGACGTGGAAGACGTATAACACGGATATCATGTGCAAAGGCTTTGCCACCAAACTGAGCGCCAAGCCCAATCTTATGAGCCTCTTCAAGAAGCTTATTCTCAAGATCTATGTCTCTGAAAGCACGCCCTGTTTCGTCTCCTGTGGTAGGAAGATTGTCGTAATATTTAATAGATCCGAGCTTAACTGTAAGCAGATTCTTCTCTGCTGAAGTACCACCCACAACGAAACAAATATGATATGGTGGGCAAGCTGCAGTGCCAAGACTCTTCATTTTCTCTACCAAGAACGGCAAAAGTGTACCTTCATTCTGGATAGTTGCTTTCGTCATAGGATAGAAGTAGGTTTTATTGGCAGAGCCACCACCCTTTGCTACCATCACAAACGATACTCGTCACCTTCTGTTGCCTCTATATCTATCTGCGCCGGAAGGTTACATTTCGTGTTAACTTCGTCATACATGTTCAAAGGTGCATTCTGAGAGTAACGCAGATTGTCTTCAGTGAACGTGTTATATACACCTTTTGACAAGGCCTCTTCATCCTCAAAGCCAGTCCAAATCTGCTGACCTTTCTCGCCATGGATAATCGCTGTACCCGTGTCTTGACAGAAAGGAAGAACACCTTTGACTGCTGTCTCAGCATTACGAAGGAATTGTAACGCTACATACTTATCGTTTTCAGAAGCTTCCGGGTCACGAAGTATGGCGGCAACTTGCTCATTGTGCGCCCTACGTAGACTGAATTCTACATCGTGAAACGCTTGTTGTGCAAGATAAGTTAAGGCTTCCTTTGACACCTTCACAATCTGTTTGCCTTCAAATTCGCTTGTGGTCACACCTTCTTTCGTCAGAAAACGATACTCAGTATCATCCTTTCCAACTTGAAACATCGGTGCATACTTGAATTCAACTTTGTTTGCCATAATGTTTTTTTGTTTATATATTGTTTCGAATTTCCAATTGAATAACCTCTGCAAAGGTATAAAAAAACTATGTAACGCATAGCGAATTTCACCTTTTTCACACTCTAAATCGGTCTTATTTTAATGCATCGTTTCTACCACTTTAATGCATATTAAACACGAAATGACTATATCTATCATTCAATTACCAATATAACAACGAAACAAAATGATGCAGATTAGTCAGTGATTTGAGGCATTTCACTGCACAAAATGCCTCAAAACACCTGCTCATTTGAGGCATTTTATCACACCAAAGCAAGCCCTTTGCATAACTAACTCATTGACAACGCACTAAAAAAAGAAAGCGTATGACATCACAACTTGATTTGATGTTGCTAATATCGAATATTTTATGTAACTTTGTTTCCATTGACATCAGCTAATAAAAATAATTATGGATACATTGCAAAACAGAAGGACTATCAGGAAATATTCAGCCAAAGAGGTTAGTGATTCACTGCTGAACCGATTATTGGAAACGGCCGAACGCACACCCACTATGGGCAATTTGCAACTTTATAGTGTTGTAGTGACGCGTCAACAAGAGGGAAAAGAGCGTTTAGCTCCAGCTCATTTCCATCAGAAAATGGTAACAGAGGCACCTGTAGTACTAACGATTTGCGCCGATTTCAGACGTACTTCACTCTGGGCAGAGCATCGAAAAGCAACACCGGGCTATGCAAATTATCTCTCGTTTATGAACGCAGCAACGGATGCTTTGCTTTATACGCAGACCTTATGTAACCTTGCTGAAGCCGAAGGTTTAGGCACTTGTTTTCTTGGAACGACACTTTACACGCCACAAATGATTATCGATGCGCTCCAGCTTCCACGCTTGGTATTCCCTGTTGCAACTATAACCATGGGATGGCCTGACGAAAATCCGGAGTTAACAGACCGTCTTCCGCTGCATGGAATCGTGCATCAAGAGTGCTATAAAGACTATAATGCTGACGCGATTGATGACATTTATCACGACAAAGAGGCGCTATCCGAGAACCAAAAATTTCGTGAAAAAAATAAACCATAAAGAGACGTTGGCGCAGGTGTATACTGATATCCGTTACACGAAAAAAAGATAACGAATCGATGAGTAAAGGCTTCTTAGAAGCGTTGCAGAGGCAGGGGTTTTTGGGGAGTTGACGAGTAGACAAGTTGACGGGTTAACAAGTTATTTGTAAACTTAGATAACAAGAGTTTTGTAGCGATTCCTATCAAAAGTTGACGGGTTGACAAGTTATTTGTAAACTTAGATAACAAGAGTTTTGCAGCGATTCCTATCAAAAAGTTGACGGGTTGACAAGTTATTTGTAAACTTAGATAACAAGAGTTTTGCAGCGATTCCTATCAAAAGTTGACGGGTAAACAAGTTATTTGTAAACTTAGATAACAAGAGTTTTGCAGCGATTCCTATCAAAAAGTTGACGGGTTGACAAGTTATTTGTAAACTTATAAATAACAAGAGTTTTGCAGCATTTCCTATCAAAAGTTGACGGGTAAACAAGTTATTTGCTAACCAACAGCCAACTTGTTTACCCGTCAATCGTTATTAAGGACGGTCGTAAACGCATGTATTTTTATAGGTAGACGAGTTGACAAGTTATTGTTAAAGGTTCAAATAACATGTCTACCCGTTTACAGTCAACTTGTCAACTCCTCCACTTGTCAACCTCTCCCCCTACTCCAAAACGATTGGTTTGTATTTAGGTACGAGTAGTTTCATGATACTCCAGCCGATGAGATAAGCCACAGCACAGATACAAAAGACTATCATGTAGCCGGCAGGCTTGCCTTCAAAGCCCATGAAAGAGAACGAAGCACCTTGCGCTTCCGCATAGGTGAAGAGCATACCCGAGCCTTTATTAATCATAAACGAACTCACTCCGCCTGCCATTGCGCCTATACCGGTGATGGTAGCTATCGTTGATTTAGGGAACATATCGCCTATAGTTGAATAGAGATTTGCCGACCATGCCTGATGTCCTGCACCCAAAAGACCAATAATTATGGCTGGCCACCACGGACTATATGCACCAAGTGGCTGGGCGAAAAGTCCCAAAACAGGGAAACAAGCGAAGATAAGCATCGCACGCATGCGGCCGATATAGGGATTCATTCCTTTCTTATCAACGAAATAAGTGGGCAGATATCCACCGCCAATACTAAGGATTGTGCAGATAGCATAAAGCGTAAAGACTAACGATATGCCCATGGTGGAATCGCTCTTATAGCCATATTGGTCAGAGAAATAGGCCGGAGCCCAGAACAAGAAGAACCACCACACGCCATCAGTCATGAACTTTCCAACAATGAATGACCATGTTTGCTTGTATGAAAAGCATTTCATGAAGCTGATAGTATGCTCATTTTCATCTTTCTTTTCAATCTGTTCCATCGACGAAAAGTTACTATCTTGCTCAATATAACATAGTTCTGACTTGTTAACATGCTTGCTTTTAGCCGGTTTTTCATAAAGCCATAGCCAGAAACCCATCCAGATATAGCCCAAGACGCCTATGATAATAAAGGCCATTTCCCAACCCCATGCACGAGCAAGTAATGGAATTGTGGCTGGCGCGGCTAAGGCTCCGACCGATGCTCCGCTATTAAATATCGAAGTAGAAAAAGGCTCTATCCTTCTTAGGAAAGTACTCGGCAGTGACTTTTATGGCTGCCGGGGAAGTTGCCAGCTTCACCAACTGCCAAGATCAAACGACACGAAAGGAACAGCCAAACGCTTATCGTGGCGATGGCAACTGCAGCAGAACTTCCCGCTTGTACTAAGCGAAGAGCTTCTATACTGTCGTATCCTTCTATCTGCATTGCTACCCATCCGCAACCCGCATGCATCACAGCACCAGTAGACCAGACAAGAATTGCAATGAGATATCCCTTCTTTGTGCCCATCCAATCAATGAACTTACCCGCAAAAAGATTGGCAATGGCGTAGAAAAATAGAAAAACAATCCCGTTATTGTTCCATAGTCATCATCCGTCCAATGGAATTCAGGCGCAATGAAATCTTTCCAAGTTAACGACAAAACTTGACGGTCCATATAGTTGATTGTGGTTGCAATGAAGAGCAAAGCACATATCACCCATCGGAAGTTTGACATCTTTGCAGATTGTATTTTGTTCATTCTTATTTTCTTTAAAGAATTATTTTTATTGAAGGGAATCTTAACGACTTGCATGTCCGTATAAATCAAATTCTCTCCTGCCATGCCCCAAATGAACGTGTAATTACTTGTTCCTGCCGCACAATGTATACTCCATTGCGGTGAGATTACAGCCTGTTCATTGCTCAACCAGATTGGTCTTGTCTCTTGAGGCTCACCCATTACGTGGAGAATCTTTTTGACTTTCCGGCAAGTTATAATAGAAATAAGCTTCCATTCTGCGCATATGTGTGTGGGCAGGCATGGTATTCCACACCGAGCCTACATTGAGTTCAGTGATTCCCATCTGTAATTGACACGTGTGAACTCCTGCAACTCCGTCGATAATCATTTGGTGAATAACGCGGTCATTGCTTTCTTTTCAGAGAACCAGCCTTTATGTTTTTTTGGCCTCCTTTAGCGTCACTTTCTTCGTTGGATAGGATTGATGTGCGCAAGCACTATTCATATAAAAACTTTGCAGGATGACTTGGATCGTCACTCGAAAGCACTATATCTTTATTGTTTTTCTCGTCAGCTCGTCCCACATAAAGCGCCTCTTGGAATCCCAATTCATAGCTTTTTCCATCCACAGTAACCGTGCCTTTACCTCCTACATTGATGATACCCAGCTCGCGATTATCAAGTAATCGTTGTTTGTCTTGAGGCTTATCAGTATGCAAAGGCTCAATAGATGTAAGACGAATTGGAGCAGTTGTAGGTTCAGCTCCACCGATTAAAAAGCGATCATACATGCTATACACCCAGTTAACTTCACCAGGTGAGAACACCTTTTCTATCGCAAACTCCTTTCGAAGACGTTCCGTGTCATAATGCTTTGCGTCTTCTGGGTGGTTAGCCCACCTCACTTCATAATTCACTTGTGCCATACTTACGGTTGCACTAAGGCCTAAAACCAAGGTTAATAATGTCTTTTTCATATTTAATCTGCATTTTTTTCACTCGCAATAATCCTGCGTCGATTGAATAACATCAGTGCTATTGTCACACAAATTAACAATACCATGCCAACGTATTTCAATGAAGCAGTCGCTTTATAGATAGCCCATCCAAAGAAACTTGAGGGCAAAAATCAAGTGCACCTCCCAAGAAACCATCAGGTATTTTTGGCTGCTTTGTCGCCCGTTTCTGCATAGACTGAGGCTGCAGCTTGCGTGAAAGCAGGAGCCATATCCGTAACAAAAATAGAGGCCGAAAAACAAGCACTACAAGTCCGATAATGAATGTTCTCACAACGTTTCCCTTTGTAAATGGCAACACCATTGGGAACAAATAGAACATCCCTGCCAATGAAGCTAACGGCAGAAATTGGTTTCCTGGCAAGAAAAACAGCTAAGGCTAAGATCGTTGGAATGAGGAAAAGTGACACCACAAGTGTTGTGGGATGTCCAATCACTAAAGCCGGACTCATACCTATATAGATTCGTTTTCCTTTGAATTTCTTAGCTACAAGCGACTTCGTTCGTTCCGAAATAGGCATCAATCCATCGATAAACAACTTCGTGATTCGAGGGATTAGTTCCATCACAGCGCCCATAATCACACCCAAAGCCAACACATTTTTCACTATGCTTACCGTGGCATCTGTTGCCGTTGTGCCTGGAGCTGTCTTACGAAGTTCGTCTAAATAGCCCGCAAAGTTTGTGATATGGCCAGCTTCTCCGAATAGCGCTATCAGACCACCAACGATTACTCCCAGCACAAGAGGGTCGCCAAGTTCGCCAAACTTGCGTTTAAGTCCCTCGGCATCTATATCTAATTTATTAAAGCCTGGAATCTTTTTTAGAAGTTTATTGATAAGAAGTGCAAAGGGAACAAAGCTCTGACAGAACGGCTGAGGAATGGAAATACCTTCCAAATCATAATATTTTTGGAAACGTTCTGCCGTTAAGTCTGCAAAGACCAGCGTTATAATATAGCATACTATGGCTGCAAAATATCCCCAAAGTAGGCTTTCTCCCATCACAAAATAAGCCACTGCACCAATGAAAGCAAAGTGCCAATAGTTCCAAAGGTCTATGTTCACAGTGCGTGTTGTCTTTGTAATGAGCATTAAAAAGTTAACTCCTAAACACACAGGGATAATCAAAGCACCCACCGCAGTGTTATAAGCCACGGCAGCAGCTGCAGGCCATCCCATGTCAAAGACATTGAGTTGGAGATGATAAAAGTCTGAGATTGAACTCAAAGGCGTGTTGAAATTCGTCGTGAGTAAGGCCGTCACAACGCCCAATCCCACAAAGCCCACGCCAACATAAAGGCCCGATTTCAACGCTTTTTCCAAAGCCCATGCCTATGCATATGCCTATGATTGTAAAGAGAATCGGCATCATCACACTCGCTCCGAAGCTGATGATGTAGCTAAAAATTTGTTCCATGTATTGGTTTTTTTCGATTTTTAAGTTGTAGATTGTTTTCTGATTTCAGCGTTCTCCACGCATTAAATGCAAAGTTAAACAAAGTTTTTCTTATTACGCGTTCTTTTTAAATGTTAGTTTTTCTTTTAAACAGCGAAATTATGATTAGAAAAGCATGCAAAATCAAGCCTCTTTGAATCTAAACTCATCATAGAAACAAGGGGTATACCCCATAAAACAAAGGAGAACAAAAGTCTTTACAAATTCACTTCACAGAATCGTTCGGTTTTCATCAACCAACCACTCGCCTGTAAATACGCGAGTTTTAGGCCTCTTTCATAAACCTTTATATATCAGATGGTTACACAACACACCTCATTTTATTCACGAAAAAACCGAGAAAAACAGAAGGTTTTAAGCCATAAAATCTTGTGAAGTGAACCTTTTCATGGCATCATTTAAGTCTAAACAACTCACGAAATGCCTGAAACCGCCATGCAATTTGACGCATTTAACAATAGCTTATGACTAAAAACACGATTCCGTTAGACGTCAAACAGCACAAAACAAGGCTTTATCCGCTTTCTTCTTCGCTATCTCACACTTTCCAAAAGCCTTGTTTTTTGGTTAAGTTTCCTTACAAAATAACGCCTATTCTATTATTCCCCACTCCATTTCTTGCCTTGAATGACATTTCAAATCCTATGTCATTCCGTCACCAATGTCCCTTTCCTCTATGCGTAATATCCGCAAAGAGGAAAGGAAAACTAAAGCAAATCAGCCTATAAAAATGTGCTTAATCTTGGAAATAAACACGCTTAACACGATTGCTTATGCCTGTAAGCACCTCGTAAGGAATCGTTCCTATGATGTCACTTAACACCGTAACAGGCAGATGATCGCCAAAGATTTCGACGCAATCTCCCTCTTTGCAGTCGATGCCTGTAACGTCTATCATAGCTACATCCATACAGATATTGCCAACATATTCGGCTTTTTGTCCGTTGACAAGGCAGTAACCATGTCGATTACTGAGGTGTCTGTCGAGCCCATCTGCATAACCTATTGGGATAGCTCCTATCACACTGTCTCGCTCAAGGATTGTCTTTCGGCTGTAACCAATACTCTCTCCAGCCGCGAGATGATGCAATTGAAGGATTGTAGTCTTTAATGTACTGATGTTGTTTATAGTCTTATTGTTGCGCGGATTAATGCCATAGAGTCCCAATCCAAGTCTACACATATCCATTTGTCGGTCGGGGAAGTGCTCAATTCCAGCGCTATTGTCCATATGAAAGAGTATTTTGTGGTCGAAAGCACTTTGTAGTTTGGACGCTCCGAAAGTGAAAAGTTCAAATTGTTGGGCACTAAAAGCGTCAAAATCATCGCAGTCTGAGCCTACGAAATGGCTGAAAACAGAACGTGGAATAATGGCATTTTGGTGCTTCAAACGACGTATAAGTTCATCCATATCCTCATGGGGATCAAAGCCAAGTCGATGCATACCAGTGTCCAATTTGATATGAACGGGGAAACCAGTAATGCCTTCTTTCTCTGCTTCTTTAACCAAAGCATCAAGTAAACGGAATGAATATACCTCGGGTTCTAAATCATAATCGAACATCGTCTTAAAGGCAGTCATCTCCGGATTCATAATCATGATATTGCTGGTGATGCCATTTTTGCGCAGCGTTACACCCTCGTCAGCCACTGCAACGGCAAGATAATCAACGCGATGGTCCTGTAAAGTCTTCGCTATCTCTACGCTTCCAGCCCCATAAGCGTCGGCCTTTAATCATGCAAACCAACTTGGTTTGTGGCTTCATAAATGAGCGATAGTGATTTAAATTCTTTACAACAGCGTTGAGATTCACCTCTAAAGTTGTCTCATGTACTTTCTGAACAAGGAGGTCTGTGAGTTGATCGAAGCCGAAACGACGTGCTCCTTTAATCAAGATTACCTCGTCATGGAGTTGTTTGAACACGTCACTTTCGATGAGGTTTTCAACGTTTTCAAAGAAGAATTTGTCTTTAATCGCGATAAGACCAGCATGAGATTGCAGCTCTTTTCCTACACCAATGAACTTCTCAATGCCACGTTGTTGACAGAGCTTTCCTACCTCTTTATAAAGTTCTTCGGTAGTCATTCCGCTCTGATAGATATCACTTAATATCAAAGTATGACGGCGTCCTTGATGATCTGGACGTCGATTCATGAAGTCAAGTGCTATATCTAAGGAGTTAATATCCGAGTTATAACTATCATTTATGAGTGTACATCCATGCTGACCTTGCTTTTACTTCGAGGCGCATGGCTATGGGTTCAAGTTGTAACATGCGTTCATCAAGCGCATCTTTACTAACTCCTAATGTCAACGCTACAGCCGCACAAGCAAATGAATTGGTGATAGATGCATCGTCGATAAAAGGTAATGAATACCAACTTTCTATACCTTTATATATATAGGTGATGGTGGTTGCCGTAGCTTTCTTTTCAATTGACTTGACAAAGAAAGGCGCATTGTGGTCTGAACACGACCAATAAAGACGCTCACCCCTAAAGTCTTCCAACGCGTTTACACAGTCACTGATGAGTGAATCGTCTCCATTATAGACGACAATCTTAGCATCATGGAACAAAACTAACTTCTCTTTACACTTCGCTTCCCTACTAACGAAGTTCTCTTGATGGGCATCTCCAAGGTTTGTTAGTACGGCAATGGTCGGCTGAATGATATCTCTTAGGGCCAACATCTCGCCAGGTTGGCTTATTCCTGCTTCGAAAACACCGACTTGACTATGCTCATTTAGCAACCAAACACTTAGTGGAACGCCCACTTGTGAATTGTAACTACGTGGGTGAACGAGTAACAAACAAGTCGTCACTTAATAGCTGATTAAGCCATTCTTTGACCATAGTCTTGCCATTACTTCCCGTGATTCCAACGATCGGAATGTTGAATTCGTCACGATGACGCTCGGCTAATCGCTGCAAGGATTCAAGCGAATCAACGACCTTTCAAGAAGTTAGCTTGGGGATAATCTGAGGCATAATTGGCCGGCACTTCAGTCACAACGAAGTTCCGAACGCCTCGATGATAGAGCTCAAGTATATAGCGATGGCCATCGTTTCGGCCTGATTTAAGTGCAAAAAACAATGTTTCTTCGGGGAAACAAAGCGATCGACTGTCGGTCAAAATAAATCCAATCTTGGCATCAGTTGAACCAAAACGACGCGCTCCTATTAGCGTTGTAACCTTTTCAATCGTATATATCATCGTGTAAAATAAGTTATATTTGACTACAAATTTACTGCAATCCACTGACATATCAAAATAAAAGGCAACGAAATAAAGAGCTTTTCGCAAATTCTTTCAATTGAAAAAATAAGCTGTCCTGTATTGAAAAAGCATACTCAATTCTATCTTTTTATGAAAGAATAAAACTGAGATTATTGATTCAACAATAAGGAAAAAAATCTCATCAGACAAACCCAAAAAGAGCCGATAAAATGATTCGTTCAACAACCTGCAAACAATCCAAAGACGGAATTAAGGCAATCCAAAGACGGCATAAAAGCACTGCGGTTAAGATACAAAAAAACAGCGCTGAATCACTTCAACGCTGCTTTTATTATTAGTTAATCACTATATTTTTCTAATAAAATGAGCGACGCTTTCGCTCGTGTTATCCATCAATTAATCTTATACCTAATAACTAATCCTATGAAAAATCAAACTAATCTTTTAAAACCTAAACAACTAAACCCTAATTCTATATGTAAACCCTAAACAATCTATTACCTAATGTCTTTTTAGACGATGCAAAAATTAGTAATTGTGCACGAACACGCCAAATAAATTCATGTTATTTTTGCACACTTTTCATGATATTTTGATTTACATCAAAGAATGAGTAGAAACACCTTACGATTCTTTACAACTTTTCACACGGCATGGTTTGCTACAACTCATTTTTCCATTATGTAGGAACTCATTTCTTCGAAACCGTCAAAACGATTTCTGCCTTAAGGTCATTCTATGAAACACATACAATCTCTTAACAAGCCACTTTGTACGTATAAAGTTGGTCACGAACAAGAATTTGGGTTTAAAAACCTCATTAAAGATGATTAGATTCGATGCAAAAATCGCACGAAAAACACCTTTCATTTGCTTTCTAAAGACAAAGAAACAGAAAAAAACTTTGCCGTCTCAAAAGGTCATAATTGACACCATATTTCTCTACCTTATATATATAGAAACCCCGCAAAACTCGTGGATTTACGAGGAATTTCGTTATATATAGTATACTTTTTATAATCTTTTTAACTTAAATCTTTTTGGAAATCATCTTGAAACTTATTTACCTTTTGCACCACAATTAGAGTTATAAATAATTTTTAAAGAGAAGAGTTATGAAGAAGTTTTTTTAATGACTTTAGTAGCAGCTTTCGGGCTTGCAGTTAGTGCAAACGCACAGACTTATGTAGGTGGTGGTTTTAGTATCTTCGGTCAGGATAATGGTAACACCACTGTAACTACTTACAAATTTATTCCTGAAATTGGTTACAACTTCAACAAAGATTGGGCAGCTGGTGTTGCTTTCGGTTGGGAAGGTGCCAACAAAGGCAATGAAAAAGAGCATTGAAGTAAACCCATATGTTCGTTACACTTTCCTTCATACGAAGTTCGTTAACGTATTCGTTGATGGTGGTTTAGGCTACAAACACACCTACGATGCAGGCAATGATAACGACCTTTGGACTGTAGGTGTTCGCCCAGGTGTTTCAGTTAACCTCACAAAGAAGCTTTCATTTGTTTCTCATGTAGGTTTCCTCGGCTGGCAACAAGCTAAGAACAACAACTTAAACGCAAAGGTTAATAAGTATGGACTTGACCTTGATGGCAACAACATCTCATTCAGTCTTTACTACAACTTCTAAGTAGAAGTTTTTAAAAACTAAAGAATAAGGCAGCCGACTCCCTCAAGGAGCCGGCTGTTTTCTTTTCAACTAAAACACAATAGCCCCTCATTCTCATTATCAGCTGACGAAAACATTTCGCCCTTTTTCACCTTAATTATCTGCTACTTTGCATACAACCCACGAATCCATCAATTCATTCGATTAATCTTTACAAAAGCCTTTAGAAAACTCTTCCTATTCTAAAAATAAAAATCCTTTTCGGTCGAAAAATACGCGAGTTTTTTTAGCTATTTTGTAAATCACTATGTATCAAGTGATTAATCAAACAGCGTCATTTTTTTCCATCCAAATATCATCATCGTATGACCGCATCTGCCACATTTCGCAACGCAATATGACGCAAACAACAATCAGATATGACTGAAAAACACGCTGTCGTTTGCTGCAATCCGTAGGCCAATATGCCCCACTTCATACGCGAAAGTGAAGGTTTTACCTTCACCAAACCTATCAACAGAGACAACAATCCTCGTCTTTTCAACCATTATTTTTCCTATTTGCAAGCTTACGAAGTATCGTTTTTTTAGACCATATATCTTTACAATCCCTAAACAACAATCATGCATTTACAGCCCATAAAACAAAAGTCCGCACAAACCTATACGATAGACTTGTGCGGACTTTTTAATTGAAAGTCAGCCTTCAACTTGCCTTAAAAAAGCGAGTCAATTAACCGAATTATCGGCTTCCATTTCCTTGGAAAAACGAAAGCCAACGCTTTCCTTCAGATAGGTTGACGACATTGCATCTACCTGCAAAGAAGCTGCTATAATCTGCATCTGTGATAGGCGAGCACTGTTCAAAAACGCCAAAAAGAATAGCTGTTACGAATAAAGAAAGCTATGCTAATCTTATGGTCTTGACCACCATAATTGAGATTGAAAAACAGGCGAAACAGGGGCTGACAAAGAAGCCTCACTGGATTGAGATGATAATAATAGGTGAAGCATTTGATATCCTGATCTGGTGCATTACGCAGTGCATCTTTTCAATGCATTGTCGTTCACATATTCGGCAAATAACCGCATAGGAAAGGCCTTAATAATCAACGTTGAGTCTGTATTGATTTCCCAACGAATGGCAGTAGAGTCTTTAACGATATTGCCATTAGTAGCATCCAAGCGGCTAAAGAAGAGCTTACCTGCATAGTTTCCTCTCGCCTGTTGATAGGCTTGCTGTTGTTGTTCGGGGGTAAGTGTGGGATTATCATCCCCACCTGGATTGCAAGCTGCAAAGGAAAGACCTAACATTACAAGGCATCCCACCAGCCAAAAAGATAATTTGTTTGTTTGCATTTTTCATCATTTTATTGTTATATTTGATTCATCTACTCCTTAAATACCTATGAAAACAGAACCTTGCCTCACGTTATGTTAAATGATTGTTAAATTCTAATTACATAGACAAGATTATCTTATTTTTTTGCATTTACTAAGTGAAAGGACTAAAGAAAATGAAGTCAAACAAAGCTTAGAATGACGCTATAAGACTAAAGAAAAAGAGCTGCGCGTGGCATGAAACTATTCAGTAGAGATAATGAACAGACTATTGTTCGCAAGTTAAACAGGGGAGATGCCACTGCTATAGACTTGTTGTATGCTGAATATGCGCCTCTACTGACGGCCGTATGTGCACGATATGTCGCCCAGAATGAAGACATAAAAGATATACTTCAGGAGGCTTTCATTAAGATGTTTGATAAAGGTCGCACGTTCAACTATCGTGGAAAGGGATCATTAAAAGCATGGGCTACGCGCATCGTTATCAATGAATCGCTGCTCTTTTTACGTCAACAAGCAAAACAAGAGCAATGTTTTCTGGATAAAGAACCACCCGATGTAGTAGACGAAGAGCCCGAAATTGGCTCACTTAGTGCCGAAGAAATTACGGCAATGATACGTCAGTTGCCTTCAGGATATCGCACAGTTTTCAACCTGTTTGTTATCGAAGGATTAAGTCATCAGCAAATCGCTGCACAGTTAAACATAAAGGCTGACACTTCAGCTTCACAGCTTTATAAGGCTAAAGTCATGTTGGCCCGTATGATAAAATCATATCAGAAACAAGACAGAATGACAGAATGAACAAGTGGATTAACGACATAAGACACCGTTTCGAGGGGCATACGCAAGAGCCACCAAAGGGATTACTCGACGACATTAAAGTCGAAATGGTTCGTCGTGGCCTTGTATCTGCGTCACCATCTGTTTCGTCTCATGTTAGAAAGTCGTCTAAATGGTGGGTGCAGCAGCTGCTGTTGCCGTGATCATTGCAGGAGTTGGCGTGTGGTGGCTACGTAGTTCTGCACCTGAAACGAATGCGCTTGTCTCACAACAGCAGCCAAAGGAGAGCGTAAAACAAGGGCAACGCGACGCGGATAGCCCCACTTTGCATGAGAATATGCCTCTAAACAGCAATGTCTTGGTGGGCAAAAAGAAAGGATAAACGTGTTATATCAGCGCTTGGAATGACTGAAACAGCAATGACTTCAACCTCAGAAAATGATATGGTTGAAAGTCAAGCAGTCGTAAACAGCACTGACAGCACGAGTCAAAAGCCCTCGAAACGGCCCGTAACAAAGGATGAAATATACAGTAATCCTACGGAAATCTTATCGCAAAGGCTTGTTTCTTCTACGCCTCAACGCCTTACATTTGATGTATATATGAGTGGAAGAGGCATGTCAACGCAGGCAATTGGCAACACATTTAACCATGGAATCGTGGCTGATGTCATGGCAAATCCCAATGAGAAAGGCCATTATTTGAGTAGTGCTCCGGGGCTTTCTACAAAGCAATATCACCATCATTTACCGATTAAAATAGGTGTATCGGTGGGCAGAAAACTAAGTAATGATTGGACAATTCACACGGGATTGACCTATAGTTTCCTATCTGCGAGCATCACAAATCAAGGCAAAGAGCTAGGTGAAGAGGGGCAACAGCGCTTGCATTATATTGGTGTTCCCCTATCGGTTAGTTATCGGTTGTGGCAATATAAGCGGCTAAATGCCTATGCAACAGCAGGAGGTGAGGTTGAGAAACTTGTTAAAGGACAACTCCGTTTGCCTCAACCTGCAATGAAGAGCGACTTCAGTCCCTAAGACTATTGACCTCAAAGAATCGCCTCTCCAATGGGCTGTTAATGCATCCTTAGGCTTGGAATATCGAATAAATAATAACACAGGATTCTATGTAGAGCCTGGAATGAGCCACTATTTCAATAATGGAAGTGACATAGAAAACAGCTATAAACATCGTCCAACAGGCTTCCAAATACAGTTAGGAATCAGAATCCACACTTCAAAATAAATCAAAGAATGACGAAACTAATTATGCTTTTGTGTACAGTTTGCCAGTTATGGGGTTGTACTTGCAGTCAAAAGACGATTCAATATAACGTGGCAAAGAACTACTTTTTCAGTAATAATGCGTCGCTTCCAGCGTCATTAAAGGTGACTAACGAGCATGAGTTTAATCACTATTTTGGTATGGCTGCCGTCATGGGTAAAGGCGGAGAACCGACTAAAATAGATTTTAAGAAGCAGTTTGTCATTGCTAAAGTGCTGCCAGAAACAAACATATCGACAGATATTCAGCCTTTATCTCTGGTGCAAAAAGGCGATACGCTCTTGCTAAACTATAAGGTTATACGTGGTAAAAAAAGCAATCTTATTACACGCAACCTTTCTTTATTCTCGTAGTCAATCGTAAATACATAGACAAGGAAGTGATTGAGAACAATGCCTCAAAAGAATGAAATAACATCATTAAAACAAAGCAAACGCACATTCCTTTGAAAGAGAATGTGCGTTTTTTTGATTCATTATGTAAGATGAGTAATAGGTTTTGATACTATTATTTGAAATAAAAACATGCTTTTGAGTTCAATTCAAAAAGTTTCAGCCACAAAGGTGAGAAATCAATACCTTTACACCAATAATAATCAATATAATGCCTCCCAACAGCTCAGGTTTCAAGCGTCTTTCCAAAAGGCTTTCCAAAGCGAACACCGAGCCACATGCCTATAATTGCAGACACAAAAAGCAACGATTCCTATCACAAAAAGAGGGTAATCAAGAGATGAAACCTGCTTAAATCCCATGCAAGCAAACGATATTCCAATGGCTAAAAGCGTCTATACTTGTGGCCACACCCAATAGGAATTGCGTCTTAAAGCGACGTGGATTCATCGAATGATCTTCAACAGGAAGGAACGCATCTCGAATCATTCGACCTCCTAAAAAGGCTAAAAGTCCGAAAGCAATCCAATGATCTACCTCTTCAAGATAATGGGAAAAGTTACTTATTCCAAGCCATCCGAGCAGCGGCATCAAGGCTTGGAACACGCCAAAGAGAAAGGCCATACGCAGTGTTATGCCCCACTCCATGCGCTTAACTATTATGCCACAGGCAATCGAAACAGTGAAACAATCGGTGGCTAATGCCACTGCAAGGAACCAAATATCAAGCTGATTCATTAATGATTACACAGAAAAACTCCCCCATGTAGAAACAAAGGGGAGTCTCGTTTGATTCTAATAATTATTTAACCTGGATGACTAAGTATTTACTTGTGCTCCAGAATATCTGCGGATTTGTTATTGTTAACACATACTCTTTATTGGCATCACGTGCCAAAGTGTAACTGCTTGCAGGATGAAGTGTCAGCAGTCGTGCAGACTTTGAATAGAGTTTGATGACCTTATCCACGCGAATATCAATCTTAGTAAAGTAGTTTTTGTTGAAGTTTCCTTGTAAAACCTTACCGTCAGCGATAATGCGTTGTTCTTTAAGTTCACTCTTTGTACCAAACACATACCATGCCGTGTTGAGCTGTTTATCTTGTGCTGATATTGTTTCCGACTTCTGTGCACTCTCTGTTGTGAGGTTACTTACGTTGGTATTCAAATGATTTATCGTCTCATCGAGCTCTCCAATATGAATATCTTTGGCATCAAGTTCAGCACGAAGTTGCTGCAATTGCTGATCCTTTTCATCCAATTGCTTAACCAAGTTGTCTATAGTTGACTTGAGTTGGCTACCTTTTAACGAGCTGTTTGCAAGCTGTTCACGCAGTTTAGCAATGAGATCTCGGTTCTTCTGCATACGCTCTGTAATGAACTTTATGTTATCTCTTAGCACCTGTTTCTTATCAGAACCCTCGCCGTCTTTAGCGATAGTAACTCGGTTTTCGGCCTCATTAATCTGACGAAATCCCTCTTGAACCTCGTTCATTAGGCCCATCATCTCGTTAATTTCGCTATCTTTCTGAGAGAGAATCTGCTGTATTGAGTCATTCTGTTCAGTGTTAACAGCACCCTCTTTTCGTCTTGTTCTGGTTACAACCAGTAACAGCCAACATCATCATACCAACTGAAATAAAAAAACATTTTCTTCATAATCATTCACTCCTCTAATTTTAGTTTCTTTTTCTTTTTCTTTCTTTATATTTGCTCCCGCGACTACGATTACAAACTCGCCCCGTGGGTCTTTCTCTGTGAAATGTTCGATGGCATCACGTAATGTGCCACGAACATGCTCCTCATATACCTTAGATATCTCACGCGCAACACTCACTTGGCGCTCGTCTCCAAACACTTCAGCAAACTGTTGCAGCGTCTTCAGCAATCGATAAGGCGATTCATAGAACACCATTGTACGTGTTTCGTTCTGCAAAGCAAGCAGATGTGTCTGGCGACCTTTCTTTTGTGGCAAGAAACCTTCAAAGCAAAAACGATCACACGGCAGTCCCGATGAGACCAAAGCTGGTACAAATGCCGTTGCGCCGGGTAAGGTTTGAACCGCTATTCCGGCTTTGGCGGCCTCGCGAGCAAGGTAAAAACCTGGGTCACTTATACCCGGAGTACCCGCATCACTGACTAATGCTATCGTCTGACCTGCCTTTAGTCGCTCAACAATTCCAGCCGAAGTACCATGTTCATTAAACTTATGGTGGGCCATCAAATGATTCTTGATGTCGAAGTGTTTGAATAGAATGCCCGACGTACGAGTATCTTCTGCCAACACCAAATCGGCCTCTTTCAGCACCCGAATGGCTCTCAATGTCATGTCTTCCATATTGCCTACGGGTGTCGGTACTATGTATAATGTTCCCATAATCACTCACAAATATAAACAATTATCTATTATTTACAAAAAAACATGATATTTCTTTTGCAATTTTTAAAAACCTCATTCATGAAGTGAAAAACAATTGTTTCTTTTATCAAACAAAAATGTTTTTAATTTGCATTTTTAGGCCTACAAATACCATAAAAATTGAAGAAAACCAAGCCATAAAGTTTCCCTCGTCATCACACGAAAAACAGGATGATTACACACAAATCCCTATATAACTCTGTTTTTAGTTTGCCAAGAATAAAAGTGCAAATCAGAATGAATAAAGTTGTAAAAATACCACGATGAAGAAAAATATGTTAATACAAATCTCTTTTTCCTTACAATAGACTTCAAAAATACGAGCGAATTTGAAACACCTTACAACTTCAGACAAAATAAACCGCCTTTTTAGCGTCCTCCACAATCCACTCACTATCAAATAGTTAGCTATAAAGATTCAAAAATACTCCGAGAAATCACATGAATTTCTCAACAATCTCTATCAGATTACAAGCCAAACGCTATGATTTTTACGCGATTATTTGACGCAAAAACACCATGCAAAATGCCTCATCTTGCAATGGGAAAAGCTATGGATCTGTGAAACATATAGCGCAGAATGACAACAAAAAAATGAGATTTACCACTTCTTAATTTCTATTTGATAGCTTCATGAAGTGTTAAATTTTGCACTATAAAAATTTACAAAAACAAAGTATGAAGTTTGGATTATCATATGCAATACACAATAGCTTATCGTAGATAATTATGCACCAAAAACAAGTAAAGAATCGCTTTAAGATTATAACATCACTCATAAATAAAAGGTGAATGAAATGAGAACTTTTGAAACCGAAAAATCATAATTGCTTGGACCTAAATGATAGCAATAAAGCTGTTTATTTAATACTAAAACTGCTCACAACAAATAAGGTTTAAGGTCAGAAGGAAAACAGGAGACCACAAACTAATTTCATGAAAAACAACATAGCCATCTGATGGAATTTGACTTTTAGAACCATTCAATATGGCTCGTAAAAATGATTATACTTTTTCTGCAATTCCGCTATGACAATATCCTATTTTTTTCTTAACTTTGTAGCCATCATGGTGGAAAATCTAATTATAGAGGCACATCGCCCGGGCAGAATTGAGGTGATTTGCGGTTCAATGTTCTCGGGAAAGACCGAAGAACTGATTCGAAGAATGAAGCGGGCAAAGTTCGCTAAGCAAAGAGTTGAAATCTTTAAGCCGGCTATTGACACGCGTTATTCTGAAGAAGACGTGGTGAGTCATGACCAGAACTCCATTCATTCTACTCCTATAAGCTCATCGGCTTCGATATTGTTGCTGGCATCTGACATCGACGTTGTAGGCATTGATGAAGCTCAATTCCTTGATGATAACCTCGTAGAAGTGTGTAACGAGTTGGCCAATCGTGGCATCCGAGTCATCATTGCAGGCTTAGACATGGACTATAAAGGTGTGCCTTTTGGTCCGATTCCAGCCCTTTGTGCCATCGCCGACGAAGTAACGAAGGTGCATGCAATATGTGTTCGTTGCGGCGCGCTTGCCTATGTAAGTCATCGATTGGTGCAAAATGAACACCGTGTGATGCTTGGCGAGGAGACAGAATACGAACCCTTGTGTCGCGACTGCTATCAAAAAGCTTTGAAAGAAGAAAGGAAGTAAGAATAATGAGAAAGGAAATTACGTTCGATCGCTTTATCCGTTGGGCAGGAACAGGCCTGCTTGTCATCGGTGTTTTGCTTTTGGTTAACTACCTAAGCAGTGCACTTCTACCCTTTTTTATTGCATGGTTGATAGCCTATCTGCTTTATCCCATCGTGCAATTCATTGAAAAGAGGCTCCACATTCATGTGCGGGCAATCAGCATTGTGTTGACTTTTCTGTTGCTGATTGGCGTCATCGGTGGCGTTTGTTACCTCATTTTTCCTCCTATGATAGCGCAGTTTGACCGATTGCAAGACGTACTTATGCGTTGGGTTCACCACACAACACACACCAATGACATAACAAATTACATCTCGGAATGGGTGCAAGCGAATCAAAACCAGATAGAACGTTTCTTCAAAAGTAAGGACTTTGGCGATGCCATTAAAACCGCAATGCCCCAGGTTTTCTCGTTTGTTAGTCAGACAGCAAGCATCATTTGGAGTATCGTTGCATCTGCAATCACCTTATTATATACGTTCTTTATCCTCATGGACTATGAGTATCTGACAGCCAATTGGATTCGAATCTTCCCCAAAAAGAACCGTCCTTTCTGGCAGGAACTAATGCAAGATGTGAAACACGAGCTTAATAACTATGTGCGAGGACAAGGACTTGTGGCGCTATGTCTCGGCATAATGTTCTGCATTGGCTTTACTATCATAGGCTTTCCCCATGGCAATCGGTCTTGGAATCCTTATCGGAATACTCGATCTTGTGCCCTATCTTCACACGTTTGCACTAATCCCTACTGCCTTCTTGGCTATGCTAAAGGCGGCTGATACGGGTCAAAACTTCTGGGTAATCTTTGGCTTAGCACTGCTTGTTTTCGCTGTAGTTCAAGTGATAACTGACTTTATTGTGACACCTAAAGTCATGGGAAAAGCAATGGGATTAAACCCAGCTATCTTGCTGTTATCACTCTCTGTGTGGGGTGCTTTGCTGGGATTTATTGGACTGATTGTGGCACTTCCGTTGACAACGCTCATCATTGCATACTGGCAACGCTATGTAACCAAGGAGGATCAAGGCCAAGATAAGCCCAACGTTGGCATTGAAATAAAGGAATAAACAGTGGTGATGAAGTTATAAATTCAGCCAAGCAAGGTTGCTTAAAAATAGAAAAGAAGTCATCGTTAGACAAGATGCAATTTGTTAAATATATTAAATTAAATCATATAATCTTTTGTAACCATTTCTTTATTTCAATTAAAAATAACTACCTTTGCACTCGCTTTCGAACAGGAAGTTGACTGACTCGCTAGCTCAGTTGGTAGAGCACAACACTTTTTAATGTTGGGGTCATGGGTTCGAGCCCCATGCGAGTCACAAAACGAAAAAGAGGAGTTCACAAATGAACTCCTCTTTTTTTATGTTATTCTTTGAATGGGTTTGATTTATTGTTTGAGCCCAAGAAGCTTATATTATTGAGCATTATATTGCTCCATTTCAAGCGAAGCCCAGATAAAAGGGCCTATTCCCTTGGGGTCGTTATCACGAACTGGCTCGCTCATATAATAGTCAAAACTGCCATCTCTGCGATAATTTTCCTTACCTTTTGGCACAAACGGGCCCTTACCTGGCCCTAAACCACTCACACTACAGCAATCCGTTAGCGAGAGAGTCAAGTCATTATTCACCCGAATGAAACGCTGTAAGATACCTTGATAGGCACGTTTTCCAGCCTCACGGAAGTCAGAACTGAGCCAGCCTTTACGTGAACCTTTCAGTAAGACATAAGAAAACATGCAAGAAGCAGTGCTTTCCAAGTAGTTCTTTGGACTCTTAACATCCATCACATCATACCAAACGCCCCTTTTTTTGTCTTGATATTGCACAACCGCTTGCATTGTTTTCTGTAATAAAGCCACAAGTTCGGCCCTGCGAGGATAGTCATTCGGCATGACATCTAAGCACTCCATGATGGCCATTACGTACCAACCCAGCGCACGAGCCCACGTGTGACGACTTTGTCCATTGCCTTGATTTGCCCAGAATTGACTATGAGTTTCGTCCCAAGCATGCTTCCAAAGACCAGTTGTTTTTGTCATAAGTTCGCAAATCGGTTTGTAGTATTTGATGAACCGCATCGTCAAGAATCACACGTGCTTTTCGGTCAGAATAGTTTGTCAAAGCATAGTTACAATAGAATGGTAAGCCCATAAAGATGCCGTCAAGCCACACTTGATTAGCATATATTGCCTTATGCCAGAAGACACCATCTGACGTTCTTGGCTGCTTAAGTAGTTGCTTCATAAAAGTCTTTAAGGCCTTTTTCTCACCCTGAGTAGAGGCATATTGCTGCATCTTGAGAATGAATTTAGCCGGCCGAATGTTATCAAGATTAAAAGCATTATAGTCATACCCTGTCACCTTTCCTTGCTGATCAATCATCTTTTTGCAATACGCCGTCAGGTAATTCCTAATAGAATCGCCCCCATAAACATGGTAAACATCTAATAAACTCTCTAATTCTATGCCCACAGTATAACTCCAACGAGGGGCCGAAGCAAAGTCAAGTAGCCAGGGTTTTGGCGTTCGTTTCATCTCCGAATAAGCCATCCATTCAGACAAATGCTTATAAGGCTGCTTGTCAGCAGACAATACTAACGAGCCATTCATTTTGACATTATCGAACGAAACGTTTCGAGTCTTCCCCGTAATTCTAACATCTTTGTTTGCTTATTCCATTGAATTCGCAATCCTTTAAGCGTATATCTGAGACATTTTTCTACGCTATCTCGTCCCACAATCAGCACGCCATAAGCACTCTTTTGGCATGTAACCTGCTCCACATTCACGTTTCTTACCTCTGGTTCAAAGCCTCGATAACATGGTTCTTGAGGCTCATAGTCAAGGTTAATCTTAACTACTGCCTCCTTACATTGCCCCACTTTAACGCGCCGAACATTGATATTCTCGATACGACCACCCCTACAATTGTTTTGTTTTGATACGCAAAACACGATCTAAAATAAGGGTGAATCCATCGTGCAATCTTCGGCAAAAAACATTCATACATCCGCCTGAAATCTCACTCCCAATCACAATACCTCCATGGCCATCTTCCATCACACAACGTCGTATAATGATGTTCTTTGAAGGCTGATTCCAAAGTCTTCCGTCGTTATTTCGACCGCTTTTAATGGCTATACAGTCATCCCCTGTGTGGAAATGTGTATTCTGAATGAGCACGTTTTCACACGCTTCAGGGTCACATCCGTCACCATTGGGTCCTTCATTCCATATCTTTACACCATCAACCGTCACGTTTTTACATTGTAAAGGGTGTATAACCCAGAAAGGAGAATTTAGTAAAGTAACGCCCGAAACACGCACTCGGTTTCCTTTTACGAAGTTAATGAGCTGGGGACGAAGCCCATATCCCAACCCAAAATGACGCTCATCCCAGGGTACATCGTCTTCAGCCATCTGCTGAAGTCGCCTGCGTGAGCCTAACACTTGTGCCTCCTTAGTAACTCCTTTGACATATCCGAAGACCTCTTTTTCCACACATTGGCCACCACGTTTCATTCGAACCACCGCCATCTATCGTGCCTTCTCCCGACACAACAACGTCATCTGAGCCAAAAAGAATAAATGCAAGGACTGTAATTCCAGCACATCATTCCTTCCCAAGATGTCTTTACTAACGGATAGAGTGAACGTTCAAACACAAACTGAAGTAAGGCATCTTTGCTCACAACAAGTTCGATTCCAGAAGATAAACGCAATGCTCCAGTATGCCATTTTCCTGCAGGAACCACCACTTTTTCCACCGCCTTGACGAGCCAAAAAAAGGCTATAGCTTTCTGAATAGCACGCTGATTTTGTGCCGCCGAGGCCGTCGTCTTTGCTCCAAATTTCGTAATAACTACAGACCTATCGGCAATCCTTGGTTGCTCAATAGCCTGCTCAATAGCTTGGTATTCGCTTTCATTCCAGCCATCGCCCAATGCGAACAACGGAAAGAATACGAAGAAAAATCAATAATGATAATTTGTTCATTGTTATTAAGTTGTTTGTTTTTTTATAGATTAATCTGTAACATTAAACCAATCAATATCTATCCAACCGCGATTTGATTTCACGTTGGGTTCTTGTGCAACAAAGCCCATCTTTGCTCCTATCCACTTACCTTCTCGCATCTTAAATGGCTCACCTACTTCCTTAAAATGCTTGCCATCACGACTGAAAGCGAATCGAACTATGCCGCCATCTACCTTCATTTGAAGGAACACTTCCTCATAGATTGCAAACTGATAATCGTTATCATCCTGCCCCGTTTTTGCCAAATGAGCCAACGGAGTGACTATAACCGCCCCACCTTTATCGGCATTTCGGCAAGTCATTTGTTGCAAAACAAAGCTATCACCCACGCGCTTTACCACCAAAGAAGAATAGTCAAGACCCATCATTATGAGTCCACCTAACTGACCTTCTGCCTTTACTTATAAGGGTTAATTTGGCTGTAATGGTGAAGCAATCTGCAGGAGTTTTCTGCAATAAAAGATTGGGAACATTCCAAAAATTGTCGTTGGTTTTATACGTATAGAGCCTGAAAAAGCCCAACGAAGTAGGCATTCCGAACGAAGGATTATAGTTAGCTTGCCACTGCCATTGACGGCCCAAACGAGGCAAATTGAATGAATCGCTCTCCTGAGGAGTTACAATCAAGCGGCTTTCAGACTTTGGTTTACGATATGATAAATAAGGTGTTCCACAATAACCACGCTGAGGAACACGGCCAATGACAGGCCAATTGTCTTTCCATGTAAGTGGTTGCAGATGCACAACACGCCCATATGGTCCCTTATCTTGAAAGTGAACAAACCAATCTTCGCCATATTTCGTGTGCACCCAAGCCCCTTGATGTGGCCCATTTACAGGCGTATTGCCCTGCGCCAACACCTTTTTTGCCTCATAAGGGCCAAAGGGTGACCGCGCACGTAAAGCCAGTTGGAATCCTGTTGACACTCCTCCGGCAGGACAAAATATCCAATACCACCCATCACGTTTATAGAATTTAGGCCCTTCACACGTGCGATTTTCCGTGCCATTCCCATCAAACACTATCACGGGCTCACTGATAGCACGCGTCCCATCGGCATCCATCTCACGCACAGTGATAACACTTGCAAAGCCCGTTCGACTGTTAGCCCACGCATTTACAAGGTAACATCGCCCATCATCATCCCATAATGGCGACGTGTCGATAATGCCTTTACCTAGGCAATATCAGTCGTGGTGGCTCCCAAGGTCCTTCAGGACGCTGCGCCTTTACCATGAAAACACCTTGATCGGGGTCGCCCCAATAGATGCGATATGAACCATTATGATAGCGAATACAGGGCGCCCAAACACCCTTTCCGTGTGCAGGAAGCCCCCCAAATAAGCTATCTGGCCACACACGCTCAAGCGCATGACCAACTATCTCCCAATTAACGAGGTCACGAGAATGTAGAATCGGCAGTCCGGGAACACAATTAAAAGAACTCGAAGTGAGGTAATAGTCATCACCAACTGCCACAACATCGGGGTCACTATAATCGGCATTGATCACAGGATTGACATAGGTGCCGTTGCCTTTATCGGCACACCACACCCTCGATTGATATTGCCCGGCCACTGTTAAGGGCATCATCGCAAGCAAGATACAAAGCAGTTTGTTCATCGTTGCTGTCAGATTATTTCTTGATTAGTAATTTTTTTGAAATAGTTATTAAGTGTTTGTTTAAGTTTGATCTTCACGACCTTATGTTGACAAAGATAAGGAAAAAAAGCACGAGATAAAGCCTGAACCGGGTTATTAAAAAAAGTTATATAAATGTTTTTGAACATATTGGTTTTTGCACTATATTTTGCCCCTATAACAACACCTTTTGACACATGAAATCAAAACATTCACCGCTATTGAGCATTTCTGTTGCTTGCTACATGCTCAATAATCCTATTGTTATCAGCGTGTAAAGAGACAAAAATCAGTGGAACAATCAAACCGAAAGTCTCAGCCCAAACAAACGATTAAGGCGCTTAAACTCACTAAAATCCTATAAGAATTTAACAACAGATGCCGATACCACCTGCGCTGGTTGGCACATCATTTTGCAATCGGCAGATGCCCTCATATAAAGTGAAAAACGAAGACTTCTACGACAAAAATAGTTCTTATTACGCTTTATAAAAAAACGGCAAACTATTAGTGAATCGGCAAGAGATTACAACCAAAAAAATCTGCATAAAAAAAGCCTCAACCTTACCTACAACTTTACCCCTGCCTGGGTCAATCTTATCACACGAACAACGGCTCAGATTGGCATTAGCAACTGCTTCCCTGAAAGCGATGAATGCTGGCTTTACACGCTCTTCTATGGACAAGATGGCAGGATGAAGAAGAAAGTTCTAAAGATAGAGATGGACGATTCGGATAGCGTGGCCGAGTTTTTTTCAGGTCATGGATACACGAATGTCAATTGAAACCTATCGACGTAAGCTCATTAAAGATGGTTGCAAATGAGTTTTGTTTGCCAAAGCCTTGCTAAGCAATTAGACTATAAAAACTGGCAAAAGATATTGCCAAAAGAAGGTTGTCAATAGAATTAATACAGACATAGAAGTAGACGCGGAGACCTCTTTTGTTTCAGAAAACTATTTGACTCACCGCGGAATCGTACGCTTTTATACGCACAATTTCAAGCAAAAGATTGACTCTGTTCACTATGAATTAGCGCTAAAAATGCAAGAAGATAGCACACAAACTATTGCAGGAATCAGTAAGATATGGCATGAATAATAGAATCAATGAACGCAAACCATTGACAAATATCCTTGAATTTATATCCTGGTTTCTAACATTTCATGAAGTTATGGGATAGCATATAGAACAAAATATACTTGAAATGTGATGATGAAACATCAATAAAAAGCAATGGTTTTTTTCATTCGTTCTGCAATATGTTTTGCTATCCTTCTATCAGCAGGATGGCTTAAAGAAGAGTATAACGGATATGGAAGCAAAAAAATGATTTGCGTCATATTGCGTTGTAATCTGCCTCATTTCATCGAGTAAAATGAGTCTAATTACACGATGATTTGGCCTAAATCATTTTCCTTTTAATTATCAACAAAGTAAACATTCCCTATTCCCCATTGCACAAGCTCCCTCACTTTCAACACTGACAAGTCTCATTTTTCTTTGAGAAAGGACCGAGAAAAGGCCTTGTTTTAAGACAAAAAATGACGAGAAACACATGGGAAACGCCTCACTTGGCATTCAATATGGAGTATAAACAAAATAAAAAGTCTGTCAGTTCTCATGAACTGACAGACTATATCATATTTTTTTGAATAACTGCTAAATGTTAAATAGCGTGCTGATTAAAGCAAAAGCCTTAAACTTTTCGTCAAGAATTGCCTTGCTTGCAGCACCAACAAACTTATCAACTAACTCGCCATTCTTGAAGAAAAGGATAGTAGGAATGTTGCGAATACCATATTCTGCTGCCACATCATCATTCTCTTCAACGTCGCATTTGCCTACAACAATTTTGCCATCATACTCTTCTGCCAGTTCAGAAATGATAGGACCGACCATGCGACATGGGCCACACCATGTTGCCCATAGGTCCACTACCAATGGTAATTCGCCGTTTTTGTAACTTTCAAAGTTCTCGTTTGTGATTTTAACTTCCATCTTATTATATTCTAATGTTATTAATCTTATTTACTTTTGCAAAAGTAAGCATTCAGTTTGATAAAAGCAAACGTTATGCCAAAAAACAGTATTCAGTCTGCCTTGAGCACCATTAATTAATGTGATATGACATGTATGGATTGCTCTCTACATAGCTAATCAACTCCTTAGTGACGTCTACGGTGTGACTACGCGACCGCAACATCAGGCTGACATTATGCTCTCTATCGACCACTTGTATATAGAATTGCGCCTTGCCTGGCTTCTTTTCAACGAGTGTTGTAAGGTCATTGACAACGTCTTCTGTTAGTTCTGAGCTATCAATGGATATCGTAATCTTTTCCAAACGCGAATCCTTTATCGTCTGCATATATTGAATATCTTGCACGCGAAGGTCGTAAAAGTTGCTATCTCTGTATCGTTGCTGACACTTAGCTGTTATATATACGATGCAGCCTTCAGTCAACATACCGCGCCAACGCCCCCATTCCTCACCGAAGAATGCCAGTTCTCCGCTGCCTTCGAAGTCCTCTATGGTGACAAATCCGCATGGTTTTCCGGTCTTGGTAAACTTGGATTTCACGCCTGTTACTATGCCTCCAATAGATATTTCTTCTTTCTTTACGAGCTCTTCTTTTTATCTAACTCCGTGCAATGCGTGTTACAAAGTGACTTTAAGATAACTCCGTACTCGTCTAATGGGTGAGCACTGAGATAGATTCCAACCAAATCACGCTCTCGGTTCAGTCGCTCTATCGTACTCCATTCCTCGAATTTCCCTGGGATTGGACGCGAAATTTCGACTGCACTCTCGCCTCCGAAGAGCGAATTGCGGGCTTCTCGCTGTTCTTGTTGATAGAGCTGACCATAACGAACGAGTGTATCTAAGAAAACATCTCCCTTCATTCCTGGTGCAAAATATTGCTCACGACGATATTCAAAGCCATCAAACCCACCGCTGAGTGCTAAAGATTCAAACGCTTTTCGATTGACATTACTGAAATCAATGCGTTGTGCGAAGTCGTAAATATCCTTGAATGGGCCATTGGCTTCACGCTCTTTAACGATAGATTGCGCTGCCATTTCACCCATTCCCTTAATGGCAGAGAGGCCAAAACGAATCTCTCCACGCTTATTTACGCCAAATTCGGAGTAGCTTTCATTAACATCTGGTCCCAAAGTTGCTATCTTCATACTCTGGCATTCCTCCATTAATTTCGTTATCTCTGTTATCTGACTGAAGCGTCGAGTCATAAGAGCTGCCATATACTCTGCCGGGAAATGCGCCTTCATATAAGCCGTTTGATAGGCTACCCACGAATAACACGTGGCGTGAGACTTATTGAATGCATAAGAAGCGAACTTCTCCCAATCTCCCCAAATCTTCTCTAATATCTTGGGATCGTGGCCATTTTCCGTTCCTTGTTTAATGAATTTAGGCTTCATTGCATCTACAATGGCCTTCTTCTTCTTACCCATTGCCTTACGAAGAGCATCGCTTTCACCTCGCGTAAAGTTAGCTAACTGACGAGAAAGTAACATCACTTGCTCCTGGTATACAGTGATTCCATAAGTGTCTTTGAGGTATTTCTCCATACAAGGAATATCATAAGACACTTGAGTTGGGTCGTTTTTACGCTTAATAAAGTCAGGAATATAGTCCATAGGACCTGGCCGATAGAGCGCATTCATGGCGATAAGATCTTCGAAAACGGTAGGATGTAGCTCGCGAAGATACTTCTGCATACCGGGTGATTCGAATTGAAACGTTCCAATGGTACGCCCTTGTTGGTATAGCTGATAAGTCAGTTCGTCGTCAATAGGGATAGTATCGAGGTCTACATCTATATTCTTTGTCTTCTTAACAACTTTGCAAGCTTCTTTCAACTCGGATAAAGTCTTGAGCCCAAGGAAGTCCATCTTGATGAGACCTGTAGACTCAATGACGTGTCCATCATATTGAGTTACGGCCGTCTTAAAGCCTGGATAATCAGGATCATCAGCCGTAGAAACTGGCACCCAGTTACTAATTGGATCACGACAAATAATGAATCCGCACGCATGTATACCCGTTCCACGTACAGTTCCCTCAAGCATCTTTGCATACTTAATCGTGTTTCGCTCGCGCAAATCCTGTGAAACTTCGGCATCACGAAGCTCTGGTGTGCACTTAATTGCATTCGTTAGATTCATCTTTAAGCCATCGGGCAGACGATCAGGAATAGCTTTACACAAGAAGTTTGATTTATCTAAAGGTAACTTTTCAACTCGAGCAACGTCCTTAATTGAGTTCTTCGTGGCCATGCTTGCATACGTAATAATGTGTGCACAATTCTCATGCCCATACTTATCCATAACCCATCGTAACACCTTTCCACGCCCATCATCATCGAAAGTCGGTATCAATATCTGGTAGGTTTACACGGTCTGGATTCAGGAAACGCTCAAAAAGTAAGTCATATTTCAATGGATCTATCTTCGTAATTCCTAAGCAATAAGCCACTACAGAGCCTGCCGCTGAACCACGACCTGGCCCTACCATGACGTCCAATTCAGTGCGAGCAGCGTTGATAAAGTCTTGAACAATGAGGAAATATCCAGGGAAACCCATCGTCTTCATGACGTGAAGTTCGAAGTTAATATGCTCTTGAACATTGGATGGAATGGGGTCTCCATACAACTTCTTAGCACCATCATGTGCCAACTTTGCAAGGTAATCGGCTTCAAACTTGATGCGATAGATTTTATCATAGCCACCAAGTCGCTCGATTACCTTTTGGCCTTCTTCGGGTGAAAGCTGATTTTCGCCGTTTTCATCTGAGGTAAATTCCTTATAAAGATCAGCTTCTGAGAACTTCAATTTCCATTCTTCTTCCGTACCAAATGATTCTGGAATCGGGAAAAAAAGGCATGATAGGACCATGCTCTATGCTATAATGTTCAACCTTATTTAATATCTCAAGCGTATTCGTTAAAGCCTCGGGGAACATCTGAAAAGACTTCATTCATCTCCTCACGAGACTTAAACCACTCCTGTTTACTGTATCGCATTCGGTTGGGATCATCAAGATCTTTGCCCGTGGAAAGACACAAAAGATGGTCATGTGCCTCGGCAGTTTCCTTGTCCTCAAAATGCACATCATTTGTACAAATGACTTTAATGCCATACTCCTTTGCAAATTCTAACAAGACTTTATTAGCCTTTTTGCTGCAATGGAAAAAGCTTCACGATTCGCGAGAATTGTAGGATCTTTGACTTCATGTCGCTGCAATTCAAGATAATAATCATCTCCAAACACACGATGATACCATTCACAAGCTTCGCGCGCTCCCTCCAAATCACCTTTTATTATCTTTGAAGGCACCTCACCAGCAATACATGCTGAGCACACAATCAGGTCCTCATGATACTTTTCAAGCTCTGTTCTGTCAGTACGAGGGCGGTAATAATATCCGTCAATCCAAGACTTACTAACTAACTTTATGAGGTTTTTGTAACCATTATAGTTCTTTGCCAACACGATGAGATGATAGCCAGAGTTGTCTCCATGCTCTTTAACTTTGTCATGAAGTCTATGATGTGCCACATACATCTCACATCCAAAAAAATCGGTTTAAAGGGTTCAAGTCCTTCAGCTTTACGCTTTTTATTGACACCAGCACAATAGTCGGCAAACTCTTTTATGCCGAACATCACGCCATGATCTGTCAGGGCCATGCCTTTCATCCCATTCTCTACAGCTTTATCTACGAGTCGGGATATCTTGGATTGTCCGTCAAGTATCGAATAATATGTATGGACATGAAGGTGTATAAAGTCTTGCATAAGATAATAATTTGGGTTGCTAAGGTACTGCAAAAAAACAGGGATTACAAAAATAAAAACGTGGTTTTTTATTTTAGATATTTGCTCATAAAACAAAAAATAATTACCTTTGCCATTAATTAGTTTGCATCAAAACGACTATGATTAAGAAGATAAAGAAATTCAAGAAAATACGTATTCATCGCGAAGGGACAGACACTCTTCTCTATAGTTTCATAGCCTATGCGGCAATTGCCCTATTATTATACCGGTTAGATAACAAGCTTTTCTTTTGGTCTTTCCTTGTAATTTTCGGCGCAGTTTATGGAGTTGTTCTCAACTTCTACCGCTGTCCTCTACGCCGTTTCTCTGAAACCGACGAAACAGAAAAGGTAGTTGTCGCTCCCGCTGACGGCAAAATTGTCGTTATTGAGGAAGTAGATGAGAACGAATATTTTCCATGATCGTCGCCTGATGATTAGCATTTTCATGAGTCTTTTCAATGTTCATGCCAACTGGTTCCCCGTTGATGGCAAGGTAAAGTTTGTGCATCATAAAGACGGAAACTATCATAAAGCATGGTTACCAAAGGCAAGTGAGGAGAACGAACGTGCTGATACGATGATTACTACACCCGATGGAGAAGACATTCTCTGTCGACAGATTGCAGGAGCCATGGCTCGTCGCATCGTCACTTATGCCAAAGAAGGCGAAGATTGCTATATAGATGAGCACTTAGGGATTTATCAAATTAGGAAGCCGAGTAGATGTATTCCTGCCCATAGGAACGGAAGTTTGCGTGAAGATGGGACAGACTACAACTGGCGACCAGACGATAATTGCAAAATTAAAAATAGACAATTGGTCAACTAAAAACAATGGGTATTAAAAAAACATATTCCTAACAGTATCACTTGCTGTAACCTCATTTCAGGATGTATTGCCACGACATTTGCCTTCATCGGAGATGCCAAATTAGCACTCTGTTGGATTGTAATCGGCGCGGTATTTGACTTCTTTGACGGGATGTCGGCACGTCTGTTGAATGTGTCATCTCCCATAGGAAAAGAACTCGATTCCTTAGCCGACGACGTCACTTTTGGCGTTGCTCCTGCCACGATTCTATTCTCAGAGCTTAATGTTCTGGAGTATCCTGGCCCACTACTCGGTATTAAGGATTTCATTCCTTATGTCGCTTTCCTCATGGCAGCCTTTTCCGCTTTGCGCCTTGCAAAGTTTAATCTCGACGAAAGACAAACCACTTCATTCATTGGTTTGCCTACACCGGCGAATGCTTTATTTTGGGGTTCGCTCATCGTTAGCAACCCTTCATGGATTGAAGGCACGTCATATTCCTTCGCCATTCTATTGGCAATGTTGGCCATCAGCTGTTATTTGTTAGTATCAGAACTACCAATGTTTGCACTGAAATTCAAGCATTGGGGATGGAAAAGGCAATGAAGTTAAATATTGCTTTGCAGCACTTTCGCTCATCTGTCTTGTCGTTTTTGGTATCTTTGAGGCTTGGTGGATTATCATTTCCCTGTATCTTCTCGGTTCCATTTTACTTTGGTGGAGAACCAGAGCCTAACTAACCGAGGCGCTACTCAACACATTTTTTTGTATTCAAGGAGGCTTATTTATGTTTTTTTAATAAAATTCATTTTTCCTGCTTTTTCATAGCATTCTTTATCTTCATTTTGCTTACTGCTTTCCGCTTCATCAGCACGTTTCGAAGCAATATGAACAAATTTAATAGGCGTTCACAAGGCTTCAGTCAGCAGCAACAAGGCAATCAACAGCGACGCACTTATGGTCAAGATGGTCAGGTCTTTGACACGCGTGAGCCTCAGGATGCAAACAAAAAGATTTTCAAAAAGAATGAAGGTGAATACGTAGATTACGTAGAAGAGCAATAAACAAGCCCCACCTAAACAGGTGTTTTTATACCAAAAAGAGAAAAAGCAAAGGCTGAAAGTTCAAGCAAAATAAACAGTGCTGGAGGCACAAGTGCACACCGCTTATATCCTTTCCGATAACATTTGCACGACACAAATGCACCAATAAAGATAAACAAAGGAAAGGCTATTGACCAACAAAAAAACGCTGCAAAGGGTTTCCAAGAATCAGTTGGTGCGTCAAGAAAGAAAAATGGATATAAATTGTAATAATGGTGTAGGCACCAATGGAGACAAGGCATAGAATTTCAACCAAGTAGGCGAATCATTATTCTTTTTTTATAAAGAAGTACATGCAAATTGCATAAAAAAACAAAGATGATTGTCATGTCTTTTCCTTTGATTTAACCGATTAATACATTGCAAAACTAATAAAAAAAGAATGGGAAACACCGCTATTCGATAATATTTAACAACATGAATCGCCTGGTTTTTCCGCTTCCAACTAAACGGATACTACCATCATAATATGCGCCAATGTCATGCAAACACAAATGATTTTCCATATCAATCATTCCCTCATACGGATTCTCCCTCATCGTGAGACATAACATTGCGCTCCCAATACGATAATATTTATCTTAACAAAGTGCTTCATTTTACCAGGCAATTAGCATCAAATCACACGATAATTTGACGCAAATCATCGTGTGATTTGACTCAGATTATCGGGTAAAAATGATGCAGTTTATGATATAGTTCACGTCATCTTCTGACATGAACTAATGGAATGTTGTGCAAGAAAATGAATGTTAGTTGTGCACTAACGTACCTATTTCTTCTCCGTCAAGCACGCGTTTTAAGTTGCCATATACGTCCATATTGAAACACATAAATAGGCAAATTATTCTCCTTGCACATTGTAGTTGCAGTGAGATCCATCACTTTCAGTCCGCGCGTATAAATCTCATCATACGTGATATCGGCAAACTTTGTAGCGTTAGCATCCTTTTCTGGGTCGGCAGTATAAATGCCATCAACGCGTGTTCCCTTAAGCATCACGTCGGCTTCTATCTCTATTCCACGCAAAGAACTGCCTGTATCAGTGGTGAAATATGGGCTTCCTGTGCCTGCAGAGAAGATGCAAACATAACCTGCTTCCATTGCTTCTATGGCCTTCCACTTGCTATAATACTCACCAATTGGCTCCATGCGAATAGCCGTTAAGACTTTTGTTTTGACGCCAATCGCACCTAAAAGCACTACTGAGCGCTAACGAATTGATGACTGTTGCGCACATACCCATCTGGTCACCCTTTACGCGATCAAAGCCCTCTTGACTGCCACTGAGACCTCGAAAGATATTACCGCCACCGATAACAATACCAATTTGAACGCCCATTTCATGGACTTCCTTAATCTGTTGAGCATAGTCTGAGAGACGATGTGGGTCGATTCCGAATCCCTGTTCACCCATTAAACTCTCACCACTCAATTTAAGTAGAATACGTTTGAATCTCATATTTTTTTAATAACAGCCTCTTTTTGTTTATCATGAAATAGAAAAAGAGACTTGAGTTTATGATTTAACGATTGAATTTTCATCAATATCATTGTTTAATTTGATGCCGTTTGTAGGGACTATTCCCTCCCACTCGTTTGCAAATAAAAAGTGAGATGACTATCAAGACCGGCTATTGATGCACTCTATTTCCTTGAATTTATACTCTCGAATAACACCTTCTCGGTCTCTGACTACCATGGTTCCATCGTCTTCAACCTCAATGATTGCAGCCTCAAAGACTTCGTTTGAAGCGACTTCTCGATAGGGATAAAATCCTTTCCGACGATAAAGTGCCTCATGATAACAGGCAGAAACATCACCATATTGCCCATTTTCAATCCACGAATAATACTTATCAAAGCATTCAAGAAAAGCATCCAACACCTGCTTTCGCTCCACTTCATGGCCTAAAATCCGTGCCAACGAAACGGGATTTGGGGCATCACTCGTGAAAGTTTGCTGGTTAACATTGAGTCCAATGCCAAAGATACAGTCCTTAATATGGCCCGCCGAGATTGTGGTTTCAATCAAAGTGCCACTAATTTTGCGGTCTTTCCAATAGACATCATTAGGCCATTTCAGTGTAATATCATTTGTATAACGGTCTAACACCTCTTTCAACGCAAGCGCACCTGCCATAGAAAGCAAGAACTGACAACGCAAAGGAACCATCAACGGATGGACCATGACACTGAAAAGCAAGTTCTTTCCGGCCTCACTCTCCCATCGGTTTGTCGCCTGACCGCGCCCTTTTCGCTGATAATCTGTCACGACAACAATCATTCTTTGCGTCTGTTCATCGGCCAATTTGCGTATCTCGTCATTGGTAGAATCGGCTTCTTCGAGCCACACCACCTTGGGTTTATCCTTTTTGTTTCTGTTTCTTTTTGAACCAAGCTGTTATCTTCATTTGCAGGAATTGTACGAAATCTAAATTAAAAGAGGGTTGAAGGCATCGACAACATGTTCGAGTTTAAAGTTCTCTGGGGCTGTTCCAACAATCGTGATTAAGTCAAAACGCAACTCCTCTACAATGTTTTTTTCCTTCACATAGGCATTCGCGGCATGACCAAGATTGCGTATCTTTCTTACATCTACAGCCTCATCAGGATGCATAACAACGTCAGAACTACGCGTTTTTACTTCGATAAAGACGACCGTAGTGCCATCAGGCGTGCGCGCAACGATATCTAAATCGCGGTGACCTTGACGCCAATCGCGCTCTATAATGCCGTAACCTGCATGCTCAAGAAACTCAGCTGCATAGTCTTCTCCTATCTTTCCAAGTTCATTATGCCGTGCCATTATCTATAAATATGGACTACAAAATTACGACATTTATTCTGTTTCGTCAAGTGATTCATTAAGAAAAATCATTCCATTTGCAGCTTTATTCATTATTCCTTGACTTCCTTTTGGATTCAATGTTGCGTCAGTTGCATTTTTTTTATTACCTTTGCAAAGAATAAAATGTATGAAAGTAACTGACATCATCCAACAAAATAAAGACCAAAGAAGGTTCTCTATTGAGGTACTTCCACCCCTAAAAGGGAATGGAACTGCAACACTTTTTGCCACGATTGATAAGTTTAGAGAACTCAATCCGCTTTATATTAACATCACAACTCACCATAGTGAGTTTGTGTATCGGGAGCTTCCGAATGGTCAGTTCACACGAAACCGTATACGACGACGCCCAGGAACAGTGGCCATTGCAGCTGCTATTCAAAGCCGTTACCAGCTTCCGGTGATTCCACACCTAATATGTAGTGGCATAACGGCAGAAGATATAGAATACGAACTGCTTGACTTGCAGTTCTTGGGGATTGAGAATCTGCTGCTATTACGTGGCGATAAAGCGAAAGACGACCGTGTATTCATGCCAACACCAGGTGGACATTCGCATACAACAGAACTCATTTCGCAGGTCAATCGCTTTAATAAGGGCTTGTTTAATGACGGCACTTCTATCAATCATCCAGGTGTACCTTTCGAATATGGTGTGGCAGCTTATCCCGAGAAACATGAGGAAGCACCCAACATGAAGATGGATTTGGAATGGTTAAAAGAAAAGCAAGACATGGGCGCAAGCTATGCAGTGACTCAGCTTTTCTATGATAACAAAAAAATTCTTTGACTTCATTCAGGCAGCAAGAGAGATAGGAATCACCATTCCAATCATACCGGGTATCAAGCCTTTGGCACGGCTTTCACAACTCACTGTGGTGCCACGCACCTTCCGATGTGACCTTCCTGAGGAACTCGCAAGTGAGGTTTTGAAATGTAAAACCGATGAAGATGCACAACACTTGGGCATAGAATGGGGGCATCAATCAATGTCGGGAACTCTATGAAGCAGGGTTTCCATAACATCCATTTCTATACGGTTTCTGCAGCAGACAGCGTCAGAGAAATCGTTAGAAAGCTATTATAAGTATGAAGTTTAGTGACGTAATCGGACAAGAAGAGGCTAAGAATAGGTTGCGAGACTTAGTGAAAGAGCATCGCATTCCTAACACTTTGATGCTTTGTGGACCAGCAGGCAGTGGGAAAATGGCCCTTGCTCTTGCCTTTGCAAGCTATCTTTTAGGAGAGCGTGACAACGAAACTTCATTGCTTTCTGACCCTCGTGCCATCGCAAATGCAGAGGCAATGCTGGCTAAATGGGAGCATCCTGACTTGCATTTTACGTTTCCTGTCATCAAACCTACAGGCACTTCACCCGACCATAAGATGTCAAGTGACGACTTCATCTCACGTTGGAATGCGATGCTGTTAAAGTCACCTTACTTCACCATGGATAGCTGGTTGTCGGCTATGGAAGCGGCAAATCAACAGGCAATTATAGGCGCAGGAGAAAGTGATGAGCTAATAAAGAAGTTGTCACTAAAGTCAAGTCAGGGTGGATATAAAGTGAGTATTATTTGGCTTCCAGAGCGAATGAATGTGGAATGCGCCAATAAACTCCTGAAACTTCTTGAGGAACCACCCCACCAAACGGTTTTTATCATGGTGTGTGAAGAGCCAGAACTGTTGCTCGACACTATCAAAAGTCGTACTCAACGCATTGATATCAAACGCATAGATGATGCAGACATAGAACAAGCGCTTATCGAACGACGCGCCATTGACGCTGAACATGCACACCGAATTGCGCGTATTGCCAGCGGAAACTGGCTTCGCGCATTAGAGAATCTCGATGCAGGCAATGAGAATAGAGCCTTTCTTGACATGTTCATTATGCTCATGCGATTAGCTTATCAGCGTGACATTAGGGAACTAAAGAAGTGGAGTGAGGTCATTGCTTCATATGGACGTGAGAAGCAAAAGACGCTTTATCAGTTACACAATGAGTTTGATAGAGAGAACTTTATGTATAACTTTCAGGTGCCAGAACTATGCTTTATGACGCTGGAAGAAGAGACTTTCTCTCGCAAATTCGCACGATTTATCAACGAAGCTAACGTGATAGATATCAATGATCTGTTGCAAAAGGCAAGACGAGATATAGGGCAGAACGCCAACGCAAGAATTGTTTTCTTCGATTTGGCACTGCAAATGATTGTATTATTAATCAGAAAGTAAAGAGTGAAATGGACTTCAAAAATATGAAATTCAAATTGGCAAACGGCTGCGATCGAGGCCTTTGTCACAAAGGTTGCAGTCGACAGGACCGACAACTAAACACGTATGACTGGTTAGCGGACGTGCCGGGGAACAATGAAACAACGGATCTTGTAGAGGTACAATTCAAGAATACACGCAAGGATTACTATCATAACGTGAACAACCTTGACTTGAAGAAGGGCGACATTGTAGCCGTTGAAGCTAATCCCGGCCATGATATTGGCGTGGTAACCCTAACAGGGTCGGCTTGTAAAATTACAGATAAAGAAAGCCAATATCAAGTCAGCCGATGACATCAAACGCATCTATCGAATCGCTAAACCCGTAGATATTGACAAATATAATGAGGCAAAAAGCACGTGAACATAGCACGATGATTGAGAGTCGACAGATAGCAAAGCGTCTCGGCCTTCAAATGAAAAATTGGAGATGTAGAGTATCAAGGTGACGGCAATAAAGCCATCTTTTACTATATTGCCGACGAGCGCGTTGACTTCCGACAACTCATTAAAGATCTCGCAAGTGCTTTCCATGTGCGCATTGAAATGAAACAAATCGGTGCACGACAAGAGGCTGGACGCATTGGCGGTACAGGCCCGTGTGGACGTGAACTCTGCTGTGCCACATGGATGAAGAACTTTGTTAGCGTCAGCACGAATGCCGCTCGGTTCCAAGATATATCGCTAAACCCTCAGAAACTTGCAGGCATGTGCGCCAAACTTAAATGCTGTTTGAACTATGAAGTAGATGATTATGTTGAAGCAGGGAAACGCATTCCGCCTCGTGATATCGTTCTACAGACACAGGACAGTGACTATTATCAGTTCAAAACTGATATCCTTGCAGGTCTCATTACCTATTCAACGGACAAACATCTTGCCGCAAATTTAGAGACTATTTCGGCACAACGCGCACAGCAAATCATTGCGATGAACCGACGTGGAGAAAAGCCCCTTTCACTGCCTGAAGATAATAAAAAGCAAGACGCCTAACAAGCCAAAAAGACCTCCTTGAGGATGATATTAACCGCTTTGACAAAGCTAAACATAAGAAGAAAAAACGCACTACAGGACGTAATAACAAAGAAACAGACACTCCAAACAATGCTACTCCTGGGGCAGAGAACGAGCGTCGACCTCGTCAGACCAATGACAACGATACACCACGCGATAACAATCAGCCACGCAACAATAATAATGTGCGTCGCAACAATCGTGGAAACAGAAACGAACAACGCCAACAAAATGGCGAAAAACGCAATGATAGTCAGCGTCAACCACGTCAAAATGAGGCGCAACCAAAAGACAATCCAGAGGCAAAAGCATGAAGATAAAAGGGGTGTTCATCGTCATTCTGACAGCAATGCTGTTGACTTCGTGTAACAAACAAAAGGTATACGACTGCTATCAGCATACTCCTGTGGCAGGATGGGAACGCAATGATACGCTTAAATTCGATGATATTGAACGTTTCAAAAGCGGCAGGTGACTACGCGACCTATTTGGGATTGCGCATCAATGGCTATTATCCTTTTATGGGCTTGACCCTGATTATCGACAAGACTACACTGCCTTCACACACCATTGACAGTGATACGATTAACTGCAAGCTATTGGATCGTCACGGAAACAGCCAGGGAATAGGCGGAATCAGTTATTATCAATACAATATGAAGCTTAAGAATATCCGCGTAGCAAAGGGAGATAGCATCGTGGTTAGTGTCAGACATAACATGAAACGCGAGATACTTCCTGGCATAAGTGATATTGGTTTTTATGTTGGTTAAAGTGAAATAAGTCCTTTGGTAGGCTGAACTATGCCCTAAAAACGCCTCAGAATGATGTTTTATTAACAAGCAAAACAAGCCTTAAATAGCTGCGAAAAGGAAGATGTGTTAATACTTATCAAAAGGCTTTACAAAAGAGATTACTATACGCGCGTATTCTAAACGAGACACCTTCTTGTTCTGAATACGCGCTATTTTTATCCTTTCGCATCATATTGACTATCAAAAGGTTAAACAGAGAAACACAAATTATCATTGAAAATGATGATAAAAATCACAATTTGCGGCATTTAACATGATAAAAAGCTATGCTTTCACAGGATAAAAACAAGGCAAATAGTTCTATGAAATGAGGCAAACGAAGACTTGATTGCAATGAAAAACAAGGTTCAAATCTTCTAAAAAGGAGAAATAAAGGCTAATTTTTCCAAACGCTATTTTCTATTTACTCACCCCTATGAAATGTTAAAAAAATGGCCAATAAACTTTACAAAGCCACATTACAAATCATGCACAAATGCAACGCAATATAAGCCATTCTCGCTCCCCTATCGACTAATCCATGCGCACAAGATTACGGCCGGCATCAATTCGAAGGAAGATAAACAGCAGCAGTGTAAAAGCCCCATAACGACGAACCTCCATAGCTAAAGAAAGGTAACGGGATTCCAATTACCGGCGTAAGTCCAAGTACCATGCCAACATTGATAAACACATGGAATAGGAAGATGCTTAAAACACAATAGCCATAAATACGTCCAAACGCGAAGGGTTGCCGCTCGGCAAGATGAATTAAGCGTAAAAATTAACAGCAGAAACAATAGGAGTACGCCTGCAGAACCCAAGAAACCTTCTTCCTCTCCAACAGTACAGAAAATGAAATCTGTGTCTTGTTCGGGGACAAACTTTAGCTTAGTTTGCGTTCCATTGAGGAAACCTTTTCCCTGAAGTCCGCCAGATCCAATTGCAATCTCACTCTGATGCACATTATATCCCGCTCCACTGAGGTCGTCATCTAAGCCTAAAAGCACGTTGATACGCACACGCTGGTGAGGTTCAAGCACATTGTTGAGCACATAATCAGCCGAATAGAAGAAGGCAATTGAACCGATAGTAAAGGCCAAAAATGAAGAAATAGTTGGAAAAAAACGCGTGCGTAACCATTCCACCAAAAGATAGACAATAATCACCGCAGTGATGATAAGTTGCACCCAAACAATGTTGAACGGGAGTACATAAAGCGAGAAAAGAAGCGCTAAAAGCGTTCCACCAAAGCTGCCTCCCAACATGTAATACATCAGTTTTTTGTTGCGACAATAGACGTTAACCATTACAGATGAGAATGTCTGGATAAGCAAAATAACAATGAAAAACACCAAAAGATGTTGGCGTATGTAATAATGAAACACTTTCAAATTTGATGCCCTACGACGAAATAAACAATCATGGCTACTCCTGTGAACAGAATGCTTCCCGGCATTCCTTCACGATAGAACATCAAGAAGAAAGACAGGTATACCAAGGCCGATCCTGTCTCTTTCTGAGCCACAATGAATAACATTGGCAGCAAAACGACTCCACATGCAGCTGCGAAAGTCTTTCCAACGATGGATGTTAAAGCCGTAAGAGCCCATCAATTTGGCTATAGCAAGGGCAGTAGCGAACTTTGCAAACTCGGCAGGTTGTAGGCGAAGAGGACCCAATACGAGCCAAGAACGCGAACCTTTAATCTCATGTGGATTGAAGATTGTTAGGAAAAGCAGGAGCAAAAGGATGCCATAAATGACATAAGAGAACGTGTCATAGAAGCGATCATCAAGCAAAAAGCAACACCAATCCGAGAAACAAAGAAGTGCCAATCCACACAATTTGCATTCCCGAACGCGTAGAAAGACTGAAAAATATCGGTATCCCCATAGGTGTAACTTGCCCCACAAACGCTCACCCATCCAAAGATAAGGAGCGCTATGTAGATGGCAACCGTCCACCAATCAAGCGAACGAAGCACGCTGGGTTGTTTATCTGTTATGCGAACCATAAGCTATTCTGCGATTCTGTAAGGCCTCGGCCATGCGCTCAGCCGACGGCGAAAGTTTCCCTGTTAAATATTGTTCGAAGAGCACTCCGGCAATAGGCACGGCAAAAATCTGCACCGAATCCACCATTTTCTACATAGACTGCAATGGCTATTTTAGGGTTATTCATCGGCGCAAAACCCATGAACACCGAGTGGTCTTGACCTCGGTTTTGCGCTGTTCCCGTCTTACCGCAGACAGTAAATGGCAGATGTCCGAGTGCCTTTACACGTGCCTTTGAGTGCTGACGAGCGCATACCTGCGACGACAGCATTGTATGCTCGTTCGCTGGCCATCGTGCGATGACGATGCGTAAAAGCAGTATCAAGTGGTAGTCCCTGTACTTTTCTCACAACATGAGGCGTATAATAGTAACCTCGATTGGCTATCGTTGCTCCAAGATTAGCAATCTGCAACGGCGTGAGGTTAACCTCTCCCTGACCTATAGAGATACTAATGACGGTCAAACCATTCCAAGATTTATGGTAAGCGCGGTCATAGAACGATGCGTTTGGAATGAGTCCACGCTTCTCTCCAGGTAAGTCTATCCCAAGTTTATAGCCAAATCCCATGCTCACCATATAGTCGCGCCATCGATTCATGGCCTCCTGCACGTCATGATATTTGCGTCGGTTGCCCATCATATAATAGAGTCCCCAACAGAAATAGGCGTTACAAGACGTACTAATGGCTTCGATAAGGTTCAAAGGTGACATATGTCCGTGACAGCCTACATGCAAACCACGGTACGAGAACCCATGATGGCAGGTGAACATCGTATTGGGTGTGATAATTCCTTCAGTTAGATAGGTCAGTGCCTGCGTTGTTTTGAACGTCGAACCCGGTGGATATTGTCCCATGATAGAACGATTAAGCAGTGGCTTCCACACATTCTTTGATAGGGCAACATGCACCTTGCTGCGTTGTCTTCCAACAAGCGTTCGTGGGTCGTATGTAGGAGATGAAGCCATAGCAAGCACCTCTCCCGTGGCAGGTTCAATGGCAACGACACTTCCAATCTTGCCTTGAAGCATACGTTCGGCAAGCGCTTGGAGTTTCACATCAAGGCTCAACGTGAGATCACGACCTGCAACTGGGCGTCTGTCAAACTTTCCATGACGATAACTTCCCTGTATTCTTCCGTGGGCATCACGTAGCATTATCTGCACACCTTTTTCCCCTCGGAGTTCTTTTTCATAATATTTCTCAACACCAAGTTTACCTATATAGTCTCCAGGTTGATAGTAATCATCCTCTTCTATATTAGCCGGAGAGACCTCACCAATATCTCCAAGCACATGTGCTGCATAAGGATAGGTGTATTGACGGATGCTTCTTTTCTGGACATAAAAGCCTGGAAAGCGAAACATTTTCTCGCGAAAGACACTGAATTCCTTTATCAGAAAGCTGCGTCATAAAGAGCTGTTCTGTGAACCGACTATAGCCAGGATTCTTCGTACGATCCTTGATATCATCCATTCGTTTGATGAAAAACTCCTTACTGATTCCTAAGGCTTTGCACAACTCGAGCGTGTCAATATGGTCCTTTGCCTCGTTCATGACCACCATAATATCATAAGATGGTTGGTTATATACCATCAGTTTGCCATTCCGATCATAAATAGCGCCACGAGAAGGATAATCGATTTTCTTGAGGAAAGCATTACTATCGGCATTCTTTTTGAAGTCATCGCTGAGCAATTGAATCGTGAAGAGCCGAATGATATAGACCAGCACAATCGCCAAAAGCTACACCACCTATAACATAACGCCTATTTTCAAGAGTATAATCTTTCACTTAATGAAACCAATATTTATAACTGATTGAATGACAATATCACGTTCCTTACAACTAACGTGAACGGAAATTCGCAAGTGTTAGGATAAGGATTATTGTGATGATTGAACTTCCTACGATGCTTTCTAACCACTGAATCCAATTGAAAAAGTTAAAAGTTTCGAGAGTAAAGAACAGCAGGCAATAAACAAACACCATCAAAATAGTGTAATAAACGAAACGCCCTATACCCAAAGTACGCATTGATGGTTTCATGTCATCAGCGCTATCGTGTTGCAGGAAGAGTTTCAACACGAGCGGTTGGATAAGTCCAAGGAATGTCAGTGAAGCCATAGAAACTCCTGGGGTATTGGAAAAGATGTCGACAAGAAAGCCCATAACAAAGCATGATATCAATGCAACCCATCGAGGGAGTATTACGAGGAAACAACAACGCGACATAGATATAAAGCAATGGTGTAGCACAATTGAACAGATGGACATGGTTGAACACCAGCACCTGTACAAGCAACAACACAACAAAAATCAATGCTTCTCTTAATGATTCTATATTCATGTATCGTGTCTCCTTATATCATTCTTAGTTAGCTTTTGCCTGATTCTTTCGTACGAATTGAATCTTGTGCGGCACGAAGAATATCGATTTGTTCAGACAAAGCCGAGTTATCAACAACACAAACGTCACGCAATTTGCCAAAATCGGTAGACAGTTTGACCCGCAAACGATAAGACATTTGGTCGGCGGAATTATAGACATGTAAAATCTTTCCAACGATAATGCCTGCAGGAAAGACAGAAGAATAACCACTGGTAACCACATTATCATAGAGACGGAAATGCGCATGACGAGGTACATCGTCTACATATGCTTGAGAAACATCCCCACCTGTCCAATGCAAATAACCGAAAATAGCCTCGCCCTTGGATAACACAGCTAATGTTAGACTGCGAGTTTAAGATTGGAATTACAATGGAATAATGTTTTGAAGTGAGGTAAACAATACCCACAACTCCCGTTCCACAGACCACTCCCATGTCTTTTTTTATGCCATCAACTTCGCCCTTATTAATCGTAATGAGATTGTCAAGGCGCCCCGCTGTCATACTAATGACCTTGGCTGGGATTAGTCGATAGGGCTGCAAACTCTTCACTAACAGACTCTTTTCCATCGTTGAATCTGCAGCAGAATCACCTATTTGTTTCTCTAATTTGTGGAGTCTTTGTTCTAAATAGAGGTTGCGTTGGGTCAGCTCTGAATTGATTTTAGATAATTGGAAATAAGATTCTATCTCAGAACTTGTCTCATAAAGTTTTTCCCGTTACAGCGTTGGCAGATGAAAAACCACACGCTCCCTTGATAACTGTTGAATTGAAACAGCAATACAAAACTGACTGCTTCCAAAAATAAAAACAGGAACCAATAATTATATTTAACAAGAAAATCTAAGAGATTACGCATAACCAGACCTTATCATGAAATATTAAGTGTTAGCAAAGAACTTTTTACTTGCCAACACTTAACATTTGTTTTATCGCATCAAGAATGAGAAACGATCTATATTCTTGAGAGCAATTCCAGCACCCTTTGCCACACTATGCAATGGATCTTCAGCAATGTGGAAAGGTATATTAATCTTATCTGTCAGTCGTTTATCAAGACCACGCAGCAAAGCTCCACCTCCACTGAGATATATTCCGTTTCGAACGATATCAGCATAAAGTTCAGGTGGTGTATTTTCTAATGCTGAAAGAACAGCATTTTCAATCTTTTGCCACAGTCTTATCTAAGCAATGTGCAATCTCTTGATAGCATACAGGAACTTCCATTGGCAAGGCCGTTATGCGGTTAGGTCCATGAACAATGAAATCTTCAGGAGCCTCATCACCAAGATCAGACAATGCAGAACCTACATGAATCTTAATTCGTTCAGCCATACGTTCACTCACTTTGACGTTGTGTTGACGGCTCATATACTCTTGAATATCTGCAGTTAAGTCATCACCCTGCCGTGCGAATAGAGTTGTTACTAACGATACCACCGAGTGAGATGACTGCAATCTCAGTGCTTCCACCACCGATATCAACAATCATGTTACCCTCTGGAGCTTCCACATCAATTCCAATTCCGATAGCAGCAGCCATCGGTTCAAAAATCAAATAAACGTCACGACCATCTGCATGCTCAGCACTGTCACGCACAGCACGTAGTTCTACCTCGGTAGAACCAGATGGAACACCAATTACCATGCGTAAAGATGGAGACCAAAGACGTCTGCCTGAATGCACCATCTTTATCAATCCACGCATCATTTGCTCACAAGCGGTGAAGTCAGCAATAACTCCATCGTGCAAAGGGCGAATGGTTTTGATGTTATCGTGAGTCTTTTCGTACATCATTTTTGCCTTGGCTCCCACTGCAATCATCTTGTCAGTGCGTCGGTCAAGGGCTACAACGGAAGGTTCATCAACTACAATCTTATCATCACTGATAATGATTGTGTTCGCTGTACCAAGGTCCATTGCTATCTCTTGAATAAAAAGAAAAAAATCCCATATTTAATTAATTATTTTACAAACCAATTATGAATAGCTGTATCGTAATGGCTACTTACACCGAATGCACGTTCTGCAAACAACTTACGATCTTCGATTTCAGTTTGTGCACCATTGCGCTTCAGCAAATCAAGCAACACACTATATTCCGCTTTACTTGGCACAATAACTACATCTTTGAAGTTCTTCGCACCAGCACGGATAAGTGAAATACCACCGATATCAATCTTTTTCTATAATGTCTGCTTCGTCAGCTCCGCTTGCAACTGTTTGCTCAAAAGGATAAAGATCAACTATAACGAGATCAATAGATGGAATTTCATATTCTTCCATTTGAGCCAAATCATCTTTATTTTTCACGTCGAGCCAAGATACCACCAAACACTTTCGGATGCAACGTCTTTACGCGACCACCGAGAATAGAGGGATAAGTTGTAACACTTTCTACTGTTTGACATTCGTATCCCAAAGACTCTATAAACTTATGAGTACCACCTGTTGATAGGAACTTTACCCCCTCTTCATGTAGTTTTGCGAGTAATTCCTCTAAACCATCTTTGTGAAAGACCGAAATCAACGCGGTCTTAATTTTTTTGTTTCAGCCATTATAATTTCGAAATATATAATATATTTGGGAGCAAAGTTACTAAAAACTGCTGATAGAATCCACTAAAACAACAAAAAATTGTATTTTATTTGTCCACTGAATGCTGTTCTTCAACTTTTTTAGCAGCTTCAAGTAACTTAATCGCATCTACATATTGTGCGATACCTTGTGCCACATCTTTAGCCGCTTTCATAGCCAAAAACAACTGTCTGAGGACGATGAACTACATCACCTCCTGCAAACACTCCACGACGTGTTGTCATGCCAAAAGGGAAGTCAACTACTTTCACATAGCCTTTCTCATCAACTTCAATCCCCTCTGTAGTACTTACAATTCTGTTAGCTGGACGACTACCAATCGCGAGATATATGCGGTCAAAAGGTTCTATAGTTTCGCCTTTAGGGGTATTCAAACGGCATGCTGATAAACGACCGTTTTCACCTGCAATAAACTCTGTTACAGAGGTATTCCATCTGAATTTCTACACCTTCATTAACAGCTTGTTCATATTCCGCTTTGATAGCAGGCATATCTTCTTGGGTGCGACGATAAAGCACTGTAACATCCGCACCAAGGCGAATAGCAGTGCGAGCTGCATCCATTGCGACATTACCTCCACCGATAACACCTACTTTTTCACCATCTTTCAAAGGCACCATATCACGTCCTATAGCGCCCTCATTGTAACTATTTACATTATGAAGGAAGTAAGTACTCTGACTAACGCCACGTAATTGTGCGCCAGGAGTACTATTCATATCTTGAGGTATTGCAGTTCCTGTACCCATAAAAATAGCATCGAATCCCCTGACGAAACAAGCTATCAACCGTTACACCATGCTCCCCAACAAGCACATTACATATAAAGTTTACGCCTAAAGCTTCTATTTTTTCAATCTCTGCTCGCACCACTTTTTTGGGCAATCGGTATTCGGGAATACCATACATCAGTACACCTCCTGGCTCACTTTGGCCCCTTCATATATAGTTACACTGAAGCCTTTGCGGGCAAGATCACCAGCTACTGTCAAACCCGCGGGCCCCGAACCAATAACAGCAATCTTACCTCTATCCTTCTGAGGAAGCTTTTCACGCGTCAGCTTCATCTTGGTATCAAAGTCTGCAATAAACTGTTCTATCTTCCCAATCTGTATTGGTTGTCCTTTCTTATTCATCACACAATGCCCTTGACACTGCTTTTCATGCGGACAAACTCGGCCACAAATAGCAGGAAGATTACTCTTTTCATTGATAATGCGCATAGCATCTCCCATATTACCCATACTTAATGCATGGATAAAATTAGGAATTTCGTTCTCTATCGGGCAGCCTTTCCGACACTGTGGGACCTTGCATTGCAAACATTTTTGAGCCTCAGCAATAGCCTCGCGCATACTAAACCCTTCGTCAACTGCTTGAAATGAATTGATTTCTTCAACACTCATACTATCTTTCTTACTCGCTAACATATCAATTTTGTAATGTTGAGTTTGCAAAAACTAAGCATTTAATTACAAATTAAGGACAAAAAGAACAAGGCTTAGAATTCATATTAACATTAATTAAACATAAAAGCAAACTAAACCAAACAAGTTATGCTTTTTATTTCTCCATTCAAAAGGTACACACAACAGCGTTAAAACATTCTTGACTGACACTCTAATTCATTTGCTTAACAAATAAAAAGAGAGACCGAAGCCTCTCTTATTATCTTTCCATCTAAAACCGATGTTTTAACCCAAATATTTCATCAAAAATCTTTTGCATAACCACTATCACGAAGTTTTGCAATACTCTTTTTCTCGAATCTGTCGAACACGCTCACGAGTTAGACCAAGTTGGTCTCAATCTCTTCAAGTCCTTTCTCGTGACAACCTATTCCAAAAGCATTCGCGTATGATAGTAATCTCGCGTTCCTTCAAAACTTTACGCAAAACAGACTCCAACTCAAGTGCCATTGATTCGTGATCTACCTGTTTATCCGTGCGACTATCGTCACCTCCAGCCATCACATCCACCATACTATTGTCTTCACCCTCTTGAAAAGGTGCATCAATACTCACATGATGACTGTCAGCCATTAAGCTTTGATCAATTTTTTTCCTCTTCAATCTTCGTAGCATGTGACAACTCTGACAACGAAGGTTTACGCTGATATTCTTGTTCAAACTTATTAATCTCGCGGTTAATCTTGTTCAATGAGCCAACCTGATTAAGCGGAAGACGCACGATACGACTCTGTTCGGCTATTGCTTGAAGTATACTTTGCCGAATCCACCATACAGCATACGAGATAAACTTAAAGCCACGGGTCTCATCAAACTTCTCCGCTGCTTTGACAAGTCCAATATTTCCCTCGTCAATTAAGTCGGTCAGAGAGAGTCCCTGGTGCTGATATTGCTTGGCAACTGATACAACAAATCGAAGATTGGCAGTGACTAATTTTTTTCCTTTGCACGCTCACCATCACGACCACCCTTTTTGATCTTTTTGCGCCAACTCAATTTCTTCGTCTATTGAAATCAATGGAGCACGACCAATTTCTACAAGGTACTTGTCCAAGGCTTCACTCGAACGGTTCGTAATACTCTTCTGAATTTTTAGCTGTCTCATCCTTCTTACCTTATTCTTTCTTTATAACCTGATAACCAACTCTATACGCATTACCTCATTATAAAAAGGCTTGCAAAGGTACACATTATTAAAATACAAAACAAGTAATACTTTTGAATTATTATTGTTTTTTTATGAAATTCACAAAGTTATTTTGTGTTATTTAAGATTTTACTCGTACTGAAACTTACTTCAGAAACAATGAGAAAACTTTCTGCACGAGATGAAATCATTTAGAATTGGAAATAGATAAATGGTTGAATCGTTGAGCTCTTTACCTGAATAACAATGTAAATCACGGCCGTAATCAGTACAGCATAAACCACAACATTACTACGTTTTAGAGCTCCAATGATAGCCTCTTGCCAACGATCAGGCAAGAAATGCGTCACAAAACCAAACACCATAAAGGCCAATACATATTTATATCCATTGACAAATTGCAGTAACAATTCGGGATGGAAATTCATAAATATTTGTCTAATCATAGTCCATCCTGCAGCAAATGTATTCTGTCGGAAGAAAAATCCAGGTGAAACAAACGAAATGGAACGTAAGAACGACAGCCAAAACCTTCTTGATTCCACGCGACACATAATTACGATCATGATGCATAATATGTTGACTAAAAGAACTTATGAACAGCTAAAGCCAAGCCGTGCATACCTCCCCAAGCCACAAAATTGAGGCTCGCACCGTGCCAAAGACCTCCCAACAGCATCGTGATAATCAGGTTTATATACTGCCGAACCTTTCCTTTTCTGTTGCCACCCAACGAGATATAGATGTAATCGCGTATCCAAGTGGACAGAGAAATGTGCCAACGCCTCCAAAAATCTGTTATACTTATCGACCTATATGGTGCGTTAAAGTTCTGTGGAAAGTGGAATCCGAGCAACAAAGCAATACCGATTGCCATATCACTATAACCGCTAAAGTCACAATATATCTGTAGCGCGTAGCCATAAATCCCAATTAAATTCTCCAAACCGCTATAGAGCATAGGGTTATCAAAGATTCGATCGACAAAGTTAAGACTAATATAATCGCTGATAACGGCTTTCTTAAATAAACCTATAATGATAAAATACACCCCACGAGCAAACATATCATTCGTGATAACAATAGGTTTACTGATTTGCGGAGCGAAATCCGATGCGCGTACAATTGGGCCTGCTACCAACTGCGGGAAGAACGAAACATAAAATGCATAGTCAAGAAGATGTGGCAGAGGCTTAAGACTTCGGCGATAGACATCAATCGTATAACTCATGCTTTGAAAGGTAAAGAAGCTGATACCCACTGGCAAGAAGATATCCCATGGTTGGAAATTATGCCCTATCATTTGGCATATCATCCCAGCAAAGAAGTTGGTATACTTGAAATATCCAAGCAAACCTAAGTCTATTATAAGGCTTAACACCACAAGAGCCTTACGTTTTCGATCTATTGTTTTACGTGCTTCATCACTCTGACAACTATCATCTAATTGCTGAATACGCTTAGCAATGAAGAAATCACTGACCGTAACAACAGCTAAAAGAAAGAAGAATAATCCACTACTCTTATAGTAAAAAGTAATAAGAAAAGAGTGTCACAAAGACGAGACGTGGCTGCAAACGATGACGAAGCAGCATGTATATAAACGAGAATCCAAGGAAAAGTATCAAGAAAAGTCCGCTTGAAAAGATGAGCGGTTCCTTTGGATTGTAACTAAGTAGACTGATAAGACGTTCTATCATTGTTGTTCTAATGCCTTACGGCGCTTATAATTATCAAATCCTGCAATAAAAAGATGAGTACATTTTTCTTGGCTACTAACTTCCCACCTCCAAAAGCTTAAATGCGTATAATCCTTATTCGCGAGGTTGCCATCAACAAGTTTTTCATGCTGCCTTGACCGCCCATAGCCTGATAAAAGTTATAAAAACCCACATGACAATCGGCAGCCAACTGCGCTTGCAGACTCACAAGGTCTTTCACTTCTTGAAGTGTGGTGATGCCATCTGCTGTTCGTTGGTCACGATCAGGGCACACTAACTACGAGAATACTGGCTTCAGGGAAAGCCGAAACGAAAGGCTTCTATGGCTTTCTTCATCCGTTTCATATAGCCCTTTAACAAAGGAATGGTGTTGCCTTTAACAGCTTCATTCAGTCCAAAAATGAACGATAATAAGGTCGTAAGGACGTAAATGTGCAAAACCAGTCAATGTCTTTTGTGGAATTGCTTCAAGCTGAACACCAGACGCTCCACGCATTGATAGGTTGTCAAGGATTACTCCCCTATCCGATTCCAAAGCCATTCCGTAGAGTGTTGTATGGGGAGTTATCTCCGAGAAACGATAGCTGACACTGCTCATCTTCCCTTTAGTCTTGAGCATTTGAACATCATTTGACGCTGCAGTAAGATGGTCGGAAGAAGGCAAACTGCCTGCTTGAACACTCACCCGCATGGCTTGTGGCGAACTGAAAAACAAGGTTGCATTGGTCCAATGGTCAACATGGGGCTGAGCTTTAGACCCATGTGCTGATGTTGTTGCACCCTCAGCACCCACAAAATAGCGTAGCGAAATCCCCTGACGTGCCTTGTCAAATGGTTTCTTTATAGCCGTATAAGCAGTGATTCCGTTTGATTTCTGACTGATAGTACGCCTTACTGTCGACGAAGGCATTGTGCAATCAATCCATCCAACGCCATCTCCTCCAAACCGATTCTGAAGCATTGCACGCAAATCTCCAGTTAGAATGTCACCTTCAATGAATGAATCTCCAAAATAAGCAATGCGAACAGGTCTATTAAGTTGCTTCGAACGATCGAGCTGTGCATAAAAGAATGTCATTCCTCCAGGCTTTCCTTCTGAGTAATCTACTATTGGTTCTACGCCTTTCGGCCACTTTTCTTTAAACGAAATTACCTTGCCATGGTCGGTAACGGCAACCATTGCTTTCGGTGCTTTGGGTGCAGGCAATACATCACCTTCACTCTTTTGATTATCGGGAAATAGCTGACTGAGTATATTAACATGGCGAAGTTCGGTCCCATCTATGCTGATTGACGGCATAAGATGCATGAGAAGAAGAAAAAACACCACCAAACCTGCCAACGTAAAAGTTCTTACTGGCTGATCCATTACAAATATTTTTACCTAAATTGAGTATGCGTTCTGTTGATAGTTGAAAACAATTTATCAGTAATCTTTTATACCTTACAAAGATAGCTGTGGCAGAAGGTTTTCTCAAATGCTTCACACATTTCAAAACAACCCTTTCTGACGGGCGACAAAGGTAAGCATAAAATCCGATAAACTATTGCTGTTTGCGAATAAATTTATCACGCAACTACACAAAAAAACAAATTCTTTTATATAAACCAACTCTTATCAAGTTACATCGTAATTCGATGCAAATCATTGAGTGATTTGACGCTTATCATTGCATGTTTTGGTACAGATTACAACACCAATTGACGCATCTTTGTACACACTCCCTTTTGGTTCACCTAACCACCTAATGCTCAACACATTACAGAAGCATAGAAGTAGAAATAGGAACGATTACTCCGCCCTATTGTTTCTAAGGCAATAAATAAAACAAGCGATATTAGAAAGAGAAATGAGATTTATGGATATGCAAAACAATTTCTATTGAGAAAACCTTTTTCATTCGATAGTCCTTAATCGTACAAACACATTGATTCTAAATCAAAGCTAAAGTCAGAACAAAACATAAAAAAGTAAAGAACAAAGATGCCTATTTATTTGCAATTTGATAGCATTTTCGATCAAAAAAACAAAGCAAACACCACAAAAACTGCACAAATTAATAATCATTATAAGTTATATATCACCTGAAAACGTATTTTTTTATTACCTTTGCATCATTACTTTTTAGGTTGTTTATACAAAGAGGTAGCAAGGATAACAGAAAACAACCTTCATTAAAATGGTTTGCTTATGAATATGAGACGCGTAGTTTTATTTATCATCATCATCCTTCAAATCACCTTTTTCACTGAAGGTTATGGCATTTTCAGCCCCATTGATACAAGCGAAATGAGTGACACGCTGCATGCTACTTTGTTACGACAGCATGCTATCAAGACGATTCCTCCTGGCAATTATAGTGGCATTACCTATCTGGGTAATGACGATTATGCTGTTGTCAGCGACAAAGGTAGCCAGGAAGGATTCTTCACTTTCCATATTACACTGACAGAAAATGGTGAGATTAAACGAGTAGACAACAAAGGATTTACTCCACTTCCTGGTGCAAATCTTGACGAAGAGGCTGTGGCTTATAATCCTACAACGCATCATCTTTATATTGGAAATGAGGCTCCTTCTGAGATAATCGACTATGATATGGAGCGCAAAAAGATTGTTAATTCGACCATTATAGAAGATTATCGGCAGCGAAGTAAAGTGAATCGTAGCATAGAAAGCCTCACTTATGACCATAAACGCAATCGACTCTTCACCATCAATGAGTCTCCTCTCACAGGAGATAATGGTTTATTGCTGCGTTTGAAGCAACTCACGACAGACTTAAAAGAAGAGAAACAATTCTCTTATCTTATTGATGAGCCTTTAGAATCGACTGCAAAATGCGACAATCGCCATGCTTATGGTGTATCAGATTTATTAGCATTAGACGACGGAACGCTGTTGGTGCTGGAGCGAGAACTTTATGTTCGTCCGTTGAAAATCAATAGCTGGGTAATGAATAAGGTTTTTCCGCATCAAGCCAGGCAACCCACATAAGCAGTTTGTTACAGGCTGGAGAACGTGGCTTCAGCTTGTAGATAATGACTTTGCAAACTATGAAGGCATGTGCGAAGGACCGAGATTGAGCGATGGTAGGCATGTTGTTGTGCTCTGTGCCGATAGTCAAGATCGTTATAAAGGCGTGTTAAAAGACTATTTCCGCACAATAGTCTTCTAACGATGTGCAAGAAAACAGCTTACGATTTAACGTTTTTGTTTGAAGAAATCCTGCATCATTTGTCTACATTCTGCTTCTAACACCCTCGCGTTACTACAGCTTTAGGGTGCAAGGCACGTGGCGCATAAAGCTGATAGCCACGCTTCTCATCGCTTGCTCCATAGACAATGCGTCCTATTTGTGCCCATCCAATGGCACCAGCACACATGACACAAGGTTCTATTGTCACGTAAAGTGTGCAGTCGGAAAGATACTTTCCACCAAGTAAATCGGCTGCCGCGGTGATGGCTTGCATCTCAGCATGTGCGGTAACATCATGCAGTTTCTCGGTCAGATTGTGTGCTCTGCTGATAATTCTATCATTACATACGATAACAGCCCCTATGGGAATCTCTCCTTCTTCGGCTGCCCTTTGAGCCTCATAGAGAGCTTTTCGCATGAACTGTTCGTCTTTATCGTCTGTTTCTTTCATGCTTATTTTTAACTTACAATACCCCTTAACACCTCTCAAGTGAATATCCACAGGCTCATGGCCCAACGAGTTGAACCTCAATACTTTTATAACAGGAATACTGAAGAGTCATATCCACTGTTGTCTTCAACAACAGGTGATCTATCGTCGTTCCTTCCACTTCATTTATACTTGTCTCACTATAAGTATCATGAGCCTCCTTTCCATAGAAGGTGAGATTACCTATATGGGTGTGACTTAAATATAATGTTTGCGAACCAACCGATATGGTTGCTTGCTTAAAGTTACAATGGTTAAGCGATAAATAAAGGTCACGCTGAAAATCAAATGTTTCAAGGCTAAGGTTATCTAATTGCAAAACACCCCCATTTAGATTTAGACTCCTCGCATCAGCAAGCAGCTTGAGCAACATGGCCCGTGGCAGTTTAATCCGCACAATCACATTATTGGTATAAGTATCTGATGTTGCATCCTCTTCCGCCTCCGTTTGTTTAGCCCTATTTTCCACGATTTCATAGTCTTTATTCTCAGCCTTAAACTTCGCCAACTCGTGCCCTGTTAGAATGTCTAAGATGCTGCCTTTCATCTTCACATCAAGGACTTCTGAAGGATAATCAATAGTAACTTCATTCGTCTTATCGTCAGGAATCAATTCCACGATATAGCCCTGACTGTCATCCGAATATTGAAGTAGGGAAACAAAAGCCTGAACTGCCGTTATGTTTTGCGTTTTAAGTATACCTCTTGTGCTCGTTTGGAAATACTTTGTTGGCGCTTTTAGTGAAAGTGGTTGATACTATCAAAATAATCATATAGGTTGCTGCTATGAGCCCGATAATTATCTTTGTTGTTGTTTTCATTGCCGTTCCTCCTTCCTTTACATACGATCTATTACTTCCAACTCACACAAACGGCGATAAGAAAGCCAAAGATTCATCACACCAAGAATACCTATCCATGCCGAAACAAAAATAGAAAGAGTACTCGCCTGGCATAGCAAAAAACAATGATAAAAGACCTCCAATAAGCACTAAGATAAAGGCCGATATCGTTGTTCCCAATAGAGGTTTGCGCGGAAAGACTAAGCTTCCGAGCATAAAAAACGAAATAGCAAAGACGGTCCATGCCATAGTTATCAATATATTTATTCGTATATCACTCGCCGATACTATCCAAAAAATGGGGCTTGCTATTTCGATATCCACTTTAGGTAGGGCCGGAGCGAATAGTAAAAAACGCACAATTTCGAGTCCATAAAAAATGATATGAAACACAACCAAATAGCTTACAACGAATAACAAAGTGCGAGCAAGCCAATTTTCAAACATGCTTACGGGCAGTGTCAGTACGTGAATGCGTCCTGCTTTCTGTTGACCATCAGTGAAAAATCGTGTAGCAGAAATGCAACTTCCTGCGTAGAACAATAACGTTCCCCACATAGAAATCGCATTCTTAACGCTATCTGAGGCTTTACTTCCATCATCAGGATAATAAATAGAACTATAATATGTAACGCAAGACCATAGCTCTATTACGAAAAGTATGCCTAAAAGTATGGCTGCAGAAATAAGAAGCGTACGCCGTTGTTCGGTCCATAGCTTACTTAAATAACACAAGAATCGTTTAGAATCAAAGAAATCATTAGTCATGATGTACCTCCTTTCCTTGCATAGCAGCCTCAAAAATATGCTTCAAGGTCAGTGCCTGCTTTTAATTCTTCATTTGCGAACAATTTCACTTCTATCAATGAGTAACACATGATTCAGCACGCTTTCAATGTCTTTCACCTGGTGCGTTGAGATTACAAATATGCGTTCTGAACTGATACCTTGCTGGATAAAATCTCGGAATTGGCGTTTTCCCGGGATATCAAGTCCGTTGGTCGGCTCGTCCATCAGCAATAATTTCGTGTGTGTTGCCATGGCAAAACTCATGAAAATCTTTTTGCGTTGACCAAGCGAAAGTGCACCTAACTGCACGTCAAGTGTCATGCCAAAGGTTTGTAAATAGATGTTCATATCGTCCTTAGAAAAGCGAGGATAGAAGACACTATTTCGTCTTTATATATTGTTGAAGCGTTACATTTGGCAGTTCAAACTCATCAGGTACGAGAAAAATCTCACGCATTATAGAAGGTCGACGCTTACGAACGTCTACACCATCAAGGATTACTTGTCCCTTATCGGGTGTCAGCAGACCAGCCATCATATATAATAAGGTGGACTTTCCTGCGCCATTCGGGCCCAGAAGACCATAGATTCGGCCAGACTGAAGCTGTAGATTGAAATCACTAAACACAGAATCTGAATGCTTAGGATAACAGAAACTTAGGGTTTTTAATCTCCATAATTGTTACTTAAAATCACATCGAATAGCTCGCACTACATTCGACATTGCAAATATAGATAACATTTTTATAAATCATCAAATAATTTTAGAAATAAAATTCTTCCCATTGAAACAGGGAGCCATATACAAGCTATTTAGCCATATAATTTCATGATGAAAAACTTCAAACTCTAACAGAAATTTGGTCATCATTGGTAAAATCTATATCTTTGTGCAGCAATATAGTTTATTTATTCATACCACATGACAAACACAAGTGTTTCAAACAAACTTCTACTTACTGCGCTTCGGCAGAAAAAAATGAAGAGGCTTTTAATCTTCTCTTTAAGCAGTTCTACCCAAAGATGAAATGCTTTGCGAGTCGTTTATGTGGCTGCGAAGACGATGCAGAGAATATTGTTCAGGATGTTTTTATGCAACTTTGGATAAATAGTGAAAAGCTCATGGGCATTGAAAAATCTTGATGGTTATATCTTCACCATACTGAAAAAAATACAACACTTAACTTTCTAAGAGATGCATTTCGCCATTCAACCATAAGCCTAAACAGCTCATTGATAGTAGAAGAACAAAGTGCTGCATGTGACCTTTTATACTATGATGAAATAAAGACTATGATTGATCGAGAGATTAATAAGCTTGCACCACAAAAGACGAAATGTGTTTCTTTTAAGTCGAAGAGAAGGATTATCGAATGCCGAAATCGCTGAAAAAAATTGAATATTAGTAAACGTACTGTAGAAACACATCTCATGCTTGCACTTCGTGATTTAAGAAAAGTGCTGGTGTTAATGTCCTTACTTGAACTAATCACTTTAATTAAATGAAAAGGATAATTCGCGTTTTAATTTATATTAACAATCATTGATTACGTGTATCATCGTTATTTAGTGTCTTATAGATATAAACCTCAATATAAGCATGAAACGAGAGAATCTAAACCATATAATCAACGATTTCTTCGATGGTATCACGCCTAAGAAATATTCAAATTACATTAGATATTGGCTAATGAAGGATATTCAAGTCGAAGAGAAAGATGAAGCCATGCTGCAAATATGGAATAATCTTCATGAAGAGGACATGAATGTTCAAGATGCTTTTGCAACGATTTCAAGCAAATCGAAATGAATATGAGAGCAGGATTCGGCAAAGAAATAAGCGAAAGAAAATACTACGCTGGGCAGCGATACTGATTCTACCAATCATAAGTGCAGTGCTTCCATGGCTATATGCGGAGAAATTCTTTGAACAGAAACAATTGGTTGAGTTCTATGTTCCAGAAGGAAAGATAGATTCTTTAATTCTTTCTGATGGCACAAAAGTTATTCTTAACTCAAATTCGAATATTCTGTATCCTTCTTCTTTCAATGCACATAGCGGGAATCGTGATGTATATCTATTAGGAGAAGCCCTATTTCTCGGTAGCTAAAGACACGAAACATCCCTTTATTGTACATTCAGGAAAGTTGAATATTCAAGTACTTGGCACAGAGTTTAGCGTCAAAGCGTATCCAGACGAGGAACAGATTACAACTACCTTAGTAAAAGGAAGCGTAAAGTTATATGATGAAAGCCATAACGAAATGATGAGCCCTAATGAACAAATCGTCTATAATAGGACCAATGGACAATTGTCGAAACAATCTGTTCCTGCATCAGAATGCAATTATTGGATGCTTCATAATTTATCTTTTAATAACCAACCTCTTGGTAAAAATACTCCAGGAAATAGAAAAAAACAATATAAAGTTAAGTTTGACATTGGTCGTTCTGTAGAAACAAATCAAAGATTTACCATGAACTTCACCAATAGAGAAACGATTGATGATGTAATGAAAGTAATCACCAAATTGAAAAAAACAATTTAGAATATTATAAAGATGGTCAAACAATAAAAGCTTATCCAAAGCAGAAAGGAGGACACACATTAAGAAGACAGAAAGAACCTTAGCAATCAAATCTAAACAAATACATTTACAATCCATTTTATTTTCATAATGGAATAAAAACGATAAAAAAATATTATTAACCTTAAAAGCAATAAAAAGTGAAAAGAACAACCTTTCTTTTTAGGTTTGTTTCTTTCAATGACTACTATAGGCATGAAGGGACAACATCAAGTAGTGAAACTCGACAAGACCACTACTACAGTCCAACAGCTTATTAGCACAATTGAAAAGCAAACCAATTTGTCTATCGACTATGGACAAAATGCCTTAGACCTGACCAAACAAGTTAAGGTAAATTCTAAAACTGAGAAATTAAGTGCATTGCTTGATGCAATGATAAAGGAGACAGATTTAGAATATACTATATCAGGACGTCATGTGATTATCACAAAAAGCACGCCTCAAAAGCCGAAACAAACAGGCCGGAAACAAACAATAAAAAGGGCAAGTGCAGGACGTAAATGGTAATCCCTTGATTGGTGTTACAGTGAAAGTAAGAGGAACAAACAATGCAGTGGTTACCGATCTTGATGGCAACTACACTATCAGTGCCAATCGTGGTGATATATTAGAATGCTCATACGTGGGCTTCACGACAAAGGATGCCCGTGTAAATGGCAATCAGTTAAATCTCACACTGCATGAAAACTCTAAAGAATTGAATGAAGTTGTTGTTACAGCTCTTGGCATAAAACGTGAACAAAAGGCACTCTCCTACAATGTACAGCAGGTTGCTGGCGACGCAGTATCTGTAAATAAGGATGCCAACTTTATTAATTCATTAAATGGAAAAGTTGCAGGTGTCAACATTAATGCTTCTTCATCAGGAGCTGGTGGAGCCTCTAAAGTTGTCATGCGTGGAGCTCGATCCATCATGCAATCAAGCAATGTTTTATATGTTATTGATGGTATTCCCATGCTAAATACAGGGAAAGAAGGTTCTACTGAATTCGCATCATCAGGTACATCCGAAGGTATAGCTGACTTAAATTCAGAAGATATTGAATCAATGTCTGTCCTTACAGGTGCTGCTGCAGCCGCCTTATATGGCGAGAAAGCATCAAATGGAGCCATAGTTATTACAACGAAGAAGGGCAACGTGGGGCACACTTTATTTACAATTACCCAAAATACAGAGCTATCAACAGCCTTCCATACTCCAAAATTCCAGAATAAATATGGTACAGGCTCTAGCATACGGGAAAGTGGTTCCGAATCATATAGTTGGGGACGACTGCTAAATGAAAGTAATTTCATGGGATATAATCCTATTGAAGACTACTTTCAAAACAGGAGTAATGACAACAGAAGCCTTTCACCATGTCAACAGGAACAGAGAAGAATCAAACCTTTCTATCTGCCAGTGCATTAAGGTCTGCAGGCGTCGTTCCAAACAATAAGTATAATCGTTACAATTTTACTGTACGCAATACAACAAGTTTATTGAAAAGATAGGATGATACTGGATGTCGGTGCGAGCTACATAATTCAAAACGATCGAAACATGATTAATCAGGGAGTTTATAATAACCCTCTTGTTACAGCTTATCTCTTTCCACGTGGTAATGATTATCAAGACATGGCAATGTATGAACATTATGATACTACACGTAAAATATATGTACAGAATTGGGATGGTTTGATCAGTGAATTAGTAGGTCAAAATCCTTATTGGATTAACTATCGAACACCACGAACAAATAAGAAATACCGCTATATGATGAATGCTGGTTTAACTTATAAGTTTACTGATTGGTTAAGTTTAGTTGCTCGTATACGTATTGATAACTCTATAAATACTTATGAAGAAAAAGTTTTATGCCTCAACAAACATGACACTAACGGGAAGTTCTAATGGAATGTACAACATACAGAAATCTGATGGGAAACAAACCTATGGAGATGTTATAGCAAATATCAATAAACGCTTCTTTGAAGATAAACTATCTCTTGTTGCTAACGTTGGTACTTCATTATCCGATATTAAATGGAATCAACTTGGTAACAGAGGACCTATTGACGAGAATTTAATTCCGAATGTTTTTACTGTGACACAGATTAATCGTGCCAGGCTCATTCCCGAACAGTCAGGTTACCATGATCAAACCAAATCTCTTTTTGCCAGTGTTGAGTTAGGTTGGAGAAGTCAACTTTATCTTACAATGACAGGAAGAAACGATTGGCCATCGATGTTAGCAGGACCTCACTCTAACAAATCGTCCTTTTTCTATCCATCAATTGGCAGTTCCTGGATTATTTCTGAATCGTTTAATCTCCCTCAACAGATTGATTACCTGAAGGTACGTGCTTCATTTGCCTCTGTTGGACTATCATTTCCACGTTGGTATGCAAATCCCAAATACACATGGGATGAAAACAAAAAGCAATGGAGTAGTCAGACAACATATCCAATGTATAACTTAAAACCAGAGCGAACTGATTCTTGGGAATTTGGTTTACAGACACGGCTGTTTAAACATTTTAATATAGACCTGACCTACTATTTAACCAAGACATACAATCAGACCTTTGACCCAAAGATATCAGCTTCTTCAGGCTATAGTAAGATGTATATTCAAACAGGAAATGTTAGAAATCAAGGATTAGAGTTAGCATTAGGATATAATAATACATGGGGAGAGTTCTCATGGAGAAGCAATTATACATTCAGTATGAATCGAAACAAAATTAAAGAACTTGTAACAGCCTATGTACATCCTCAAACAAAAGCACTAATCACGGTTGATAAACTCGACGAAGGAGGTCTTGGTGCTGCACACTTTATTCTCAAAAAAGGTGGAACATTAGGAGATTTATATTCTCTTTCGGACATACAACGTGATAGCAATGGGAAAAGTGTACGTTGATGAAAGTGGCAAAGTTTATAAAAAAATACAAATGTGGAAGACATAAAGCTGGGTTCAATATTTCCCAAAAAGTAATATGGCTTGGCGTAATGAATTCTCATGGAAAGGGTTGAACTTTAGGAGTTATGATAGCTGCTCGATTTGGAGGAATTGTTTACTCAGCAACACAGGCAAACTTAGATTACTATGGTGTATCCAAGACCACAGCTAACATTCGCGATAAAGGCGGAGTCTCTATTAACGATGGAGAGAACATTATTAATCCTGAAACTTGGTTTACAACTATTGGAGCCAGCGATGGTATTCCTATATTCTATACTTATAGTGCAACTAATGTTCGCCTTCAAGAAGCCAGCATAGGTTACACGTTTAAAAAGAACGTACTCTTTGGCTTTGGAGAACTTACATTCTCACTCGTTGGTCGTAATCTGCTGATGCTTTATTGTAAAGCTCCATTTGACCCTGAAACAACAGCTACAACAGGTAACTATTATCAGGGAATAGATAAGTTCATGACACCAAGTTCAAGAAACCTTGGTTTCAATATCAAACTTAAATTCTAATGTATCAAGACATGAAACATATAAATATTACTTTAGGAGCTGGCTTATGTGCTCTGCTTTTGACAACAACAATAAGTTGTACGAACAGCTACGAAGATTATAATCAAGATCCGTATGCAGTATCAAAAGAGGAGATGCAACGTAATGCTTACAGTTTAAGTTCAGCTCTTATAAACCTTGAAAGTTGGGTTATACCAACCGATGTAAATGCAAACCAATTTACAGAATGCTTATGTGGAGGCTCATATGGTGGCTACATCTCTGACTCTAACCCCGGTTTTGCAGGAAAGAACTTTGCACAATATAGTCCTGAGAATGGTTGGGATAGAGTATTATTCGTTGATTTTATTCCAAAGCTCTTTATCTATAGTAATCAGGTATATAATGTAACAGAAGATATTGTGCCTCGATCTGTAGCACAAATCATCAAAGTTGCCGGCATTCATCGCATTACCGATGCATATGGACCAATACCTTATTCTAAGGTAGGTGCAGATGGTAAAATCACTGCTCCATACGATTCACAGGAAAATGTGTATAATCTCATGTTTTCACAGCTTGATAGTGCTATCACGAATCTGACTGCCAATCGCACAAATGACTTCAGCCCTAAGGCGGACCACGTGTATGGCGGTAAAGTAGAGAAGTGGATTAAGTTTGCCAATTCATTAAAACTCCGCTTAGCTATCCATATAGCAAAAGCTTCACCTGACAAAGCTAAACAAATGGCGGAAGAGGCCGTGAATCATACAATTGGTGTGTTTACAGACAATGCTGACAATGCAGAACTTACCATTTCAAGCACAAATCCATTCTATGTGGTCATGCATGAGTATAATGGAGTTGAGAATAATCACGGTGACTCTCGTGTAGGGAGCTGATATTATAAGCTATATGAATGGCTACAACGATCCTCGTCGTGCTGCAATATTTACACAGTCAACCTTTACTAATGCATCTAATGGATTCCATGGTTTACGCTCAGGGCATTAGTATTCCAAGCCAAGCTGTTTCAAATATGTATTCGAACTATAAAGTTGCAACCGACTCTAAATTACTTTGGATGAATGCTGCTGAGGTAGCTTTCCTACGTGCAGAAGGTGCACTCCGTGGTTGGAATATGGGAGGGACAGCTCAAAACTTTTATGAGCAAGGTATTCGTTTGTCATTTGAGCAATGGGGAGTAACAGGTATAGACTCTTATCTTTCAGATAATTCCAGTACTCCAGAGCCTTATAATGACCCTGTAGGTCTTAATTCTTATAGTGGCTCTGTTTCTACAGCAACAATTGCTTGGAGCAACAGTGTATCTGAAGAAGAGAAACTTGAAAAGATAATTACTCAAAAAATGGCTCGCTAATTTTCCATTAGGTCAAGAAGCCTGGACTGAATATCGCCGTACAGGATTCCCTAAGCTAATGCCTGTAGTTGTAAATAATAGTGGTGGAATCGTTAATTCAGAACGAGGAGCACGCCGTCTGTACTATCCACAGGAAGAACGTCTCAATAATAAAGAAAAATAATGATGCAGCTCTTCAATTACTTGGAGGCCCTAACAATATGGCTACAGATGTATGGATTACAAAAATAGAACTATGCTAAATTTTAATGTAAAAATTGATAATGAGAAAAATTATGAAATATTATATTCAACATATCATTTTCGGAATTAGCGTACTGCTCATGGCTTTCTCCATGGAGAGTTGTGACACAGATCACGAGCCCGTTAAAGTCAAAACACCGGGTATTTCGAATCAAAATCCCGAGTTATATGCACGATATCTCTCAGCCTTACGCACATATAAAAAGTGGAAACACAAAATTGTATTTGGTTGGTTTGACAATAGTGAGAAGATCCCTGCTTCACAAGGTCAGAATATTATAGCAGTCCCTGACAGTTTAGACTATTTGGTTCTTACCTTACCTGAGAATCTCAATGATAGAGAACTTTCTGAAATGAAAGAGATAAAAGAAAAGAAAGGCATCCATACACTCTTTGAAATAAACTTCATAAGAATCAAAGAGGATTATGATGCAGAAAAAGAAGCTTTCGAAGATAACTCTGATAATGCTGGAAAGATTTTTAATTTGGATTTCAGAACCTATTTAGTCGATAAAGTTCAGAAACGCTTAAAATTGTGTAGTACATTTAATTATGATGGGGTTGTTATGACTTTCTATGCAAAGACAAAGCTCTATATGACAGAAAAAGAAAAGACTGCTCAACGCACATTAGAGAATATCTTCCTCGGTATAGCAAAAGACTGGAAACAACGCCATCCAGATAAGGTCTTAGCTCTTGCTGGGAAGCCCCAAAATGTTGACGACAAAAGTGTATTCGACCTATGTGAATATATTATTATCCCTTGCCAAGCATCTACGAGCGCAAGTGACATTGTGTATTCTATCAATAAAGCTGTTGTAGAAGGTGTACCAAACAATAAGATAATTCCGTTAGTATCCATGTATTCAAAAGACAAAACAGATACGAAGACTGGCTATTGGGGTAAATCTCTTTCAGTCTTAGGTACAGCAAAACTTGCTGCTCAACAACACACAGATTATCAGATTATAGGGTTAGCCATTGACAATGCTAATAATGATTACTATCATGTAAGGTTTGTATATCCTACGATAAGAGAAGCTATCTCTATAATGAACCCAATCGTTAAAAATATGAATATGATGAAAAATATATTTAAGTTTATTCCTTTATGGGCTACAATTCTTATTTTGACTGTGGCCTGTCAGAACAATGATGAAGACAATTTCTCCAATAAGGCTTTTATAGATGCCAAGGGGATGACTTCTGAAACCATTGTAAAAGGGAAGCATCAGGGACGCTTGTAAAGACAATTTCTATCAAAACTGCACGCCCGACAGAGAAAGATATTCATGCAGCCATTACTTATGATGGCACATTGTTAGAACTATATAACAAGAAGTATTATACATCAGCAGAACTTCTTCCTGACAGCTGTTATAAAAATATCAGAATCACAGATGACTATCAATAAAGGCTCGGTGAAAAGTAGTGAGGCAGCTATTCAGTTCCAAAAATCTTGGAGGATTAGATCGTTCTAAAGTCTATGTTCTACCAATCAGTGTCCGCACTACTGACATAGACCTGTTATCCTCAGCCAAAGAATACTACTATGTGTTCAAGGCGGGTGCCTTAATCAATGTTGTTGGCGACATAGAGGAAACTATTTGGAAATTTATCCATGGAAAAACCCTGGTCGTATTGATCACATGAATAAATTAACCATGGAAGCTCTTGTCTATCCTCGGGAATTAGACAAACTTATCTCTACGATTATGGGAATAGAAGGCAAATTCCTTATGCGCATAGGTGATGCCGGCCTGCCCCCTAATCAAATTCAGATTGCAACTTCTTATTCCAACTTTACTGACAGCAAACTGCAACTCCAAACAAATACTTGGCAACATGTAGCATTAACGTATGATGGAGATGATCAGACTCTAAAAGTATATATCAATGGTAAATTGATGTATGAAGAAGACAGAAGTATCAACATTAACTTAGAAGGTAATGGCTATGATCGTAATTTCCTTATAGGAAAATCTTATGACGATACCCGTGATTTAAAGGGCTGTATATCCGAAGTTAGAGTATGGGACGTGGTAAGAACCCAGGAAGAAATTGCCTCTCATATATATAATGTAGAGCCAACAACAACGGGATTGGTTGCTTATTGGAAATTTGATGATAATTCATCACTCGTCGTAAAAAGATTATTCTGGCAATGGAAATGATTTGAAAGCAAATCATACGCTCTCATGGAAGAATGTCTCATTACCAGCAGCTAAATAACTTTTTAATACTGATTATAATGAAAAAAATAAATATCTATCTGTCATCAAAGCAACTTTTATTTGTGCTGCGATTGCAGGCTTATCAATAGCATGTTCTAATACCATTGATGTGAATGGTGTTGACGAATCAGGCTACAATAATCCTGAAAAAACATTAGCTTTCCTTACAGATAAGTATGGAGTTAGCTTGCGTGACTCCTTATTATTTAATGTTGAAGGGGCTACAAAGTTTTATGTAAACCTAACAGCTCCCTCGAAAGAGAAACAAGAGTATTCTGTTTCATATGACGCTTCTGTCCTTGAAAGCTACAATACAAAACACAAAACACGATATCAAGCCTTACCAAACAACCTGGTTACAATTGAAGGAAAAGGCTGTTATTGAAGTGGGGAACAACACATCTGAACCTATCAATGTGAAGTACACTACTGCTACAGAATTAGAAAAAAATGGAATCTATGCTATTCCATTACGCTTAAAAGGAACACATAACAATGTGTCGAAAGAGAAAGGTGAGTTTGTTTTATTCGTACAAGACATTACCAAAATGCCTAATTGTCATAAAGATAATGGGCTACAAGTAATCAGCTGTATGGAAATCAACGACACTAACCCACTCTATAACCTCTGTTTTACATTAGAACAATCTGGCAAATATCTCTTTGATCAAGTTATCTTTGTTTTTCTGGAAATATCAACTATAACTTAGAAACACAAGAAGTTTATAATTACAACAATGAAAATATATCTCATGTGCTGCAATATAAAGAGAAATATTTAGAACCGTTTACAGCAGAAAGGCATGAAAGTTATTTTGGGCATATTGGGTAACCACGATCGTGCGGCAATAACAAACCTTTCTGATGAAGGTTGCAAGCATTTCGCACAAGAACTCAAAGCAAAGGTTGAAGCCTACGACCTTGATGGCGTATTCTTTGATGATGAGTATTCAAGCAGAGGAAATTATCCTGGATTTGTTTCTGGTAATAATGCTTCAAGACTGTGTTATGAGGTGAAAAAGCTATGCCCAATAAACTTGTCGAGGTTTATGTATATAGTGGAACAGGCTCTCTCTATAGTGTCGATGGCCATCAACCAGGAGAATTTGTTGACTATGGAATCCATGATTATGGTGGGAACTTCCGACCTGAGCAGTAATTATCCGGGTATGCCCAAAAGTGGCATGATCTTAGGCTCCATTGAATGTGCCCGTGGATATGCTTCATCTTCAAGTGTATACATGAGAATTAAAGCTAATGGCTATGGTGGAACAATGGTGTTTGGCTTAGACCCGAAACGTACTCCAAATTATGTTCTCAATCGAGTTGCGCAAGCATTCTATGGGGAAAACGTTTTTGCAAACAGGTGTATATAAAAAAAGATTGGTGAGACATTTAAAGAATAAACGAAGATGAAAAACACGATTAATATATTCATCATTAATTTCATTGTTACTTGCAAGCGGATTCACCGCTTGCAGTAACACCCTGAAGTTAATCCAAAAGGATATCGCAACAGAAGAAACAGAACTAAAATTAGAATCTGACACGCTGAAGGTTCCTGTAGGGTGAAGAAACCTCAACCAAAAATCATTAATGGCGGCGGAAACTATAAGGTTATCAATGAAAGCTCCAGAAATAGCTGTTGCAACCATCGATAAAGATAATATCAATATCAAAAAGCTTTTAAACAAGGTTTTACAGCATTTATCCTATCTGATGATGCAGATAACTATAAACGTATAGTTGTAAAAATCCATGTACACTTCAATCGTTCTTGATACGAATGAGATTAGTATCAAAAAAACTTCTCGATCATGACTTAAATGATAAGACAATCATCATAAAAAAAGGGAAATGGAGATTACGAAGTTGAAAGCGGAGATGAAAATGTGGTAAAGTTTGTAACAATACAAAAAGACTCTATCGTCCATATCCGTGGCATTCATACAGGTGAAACCACTATCAAAATTACAGATGCAGCAGGGCTTACAGCTCAGGTAAAAGTAACAGTAAACGAAACAGACATCCCATTCACAGACGAAGAAAAACAAGAAATCATGAATAGTGATGTCAAACGTGTTTTCTGGGATGAAGACTTACAGCAATGGACACCTGAGCATTATAATTATCTCACAGCATTCAATCACAAAGTAGGAACAGAAAACCGAGTTGGTTACGAGTATTCTGATTATAGATTTATTCGCATTTTCTTCGATGGAGATGAGTCTGTTGGCGTATATGAGAATGCAAGAGTAGACGCTTGCCCACAATGGTATGGAGAAACAACCCACTATGCCCCCGCAAAAGTTGAAATCATTAAAAATGATGGCACCAACGTATGGGGAATTGTCTCCGTCATAAAAAAACAAACGACTTTATCGTGGCTATTTCTGTCTACCTAAACAATAAAAAGTATAAACAACAAAATATCTAAAAAGGCTTATTCCCCATTATATATTAGGGGGAGTAAGTCCTTTTCTTGAATGAAATCAAAGTATGAGATTATGTCTTGTAAGAAAGACTCCACATATGGTTAACACAATTAAAATCGTATCATCACAAGATGAAGGAAGTATAAAAGTTTTTTCACCTAAATGTAAGCGTTTTCAGAGTCCTCTACTATCCTCAATGTGCTTTTTGTCATCAGCAATCATCAACATTGCATCATGTAGGCTTCTCATGCTATCAAGGTATATAAAGGAAGTGAACGGGGACTCAGTAAATCGGCTTTGTTATATTATAGTCCAAGATCGATGCCAAGGGATAAGAAAGGTAATCCTACCATCCCTAAATGGGACTTTAACAAGTTGGTTCTGCGGGATTTTGTGTGAATTAACATGCCGTATCCTGCATTAAGCGGCACGAAATTCGTATCTTTGTAGTCAGTATGAAGAAATCAAGACCATCGGCAGAGGATATGGTACTGCCGAACGCTATCGGGTAGCGATTCTATTCTTCTATGGTGGTCTAGACATATGTTAACTCACACTAATTACAGTAGAACCAACAAGTTAAAGGAAATATACGTAGCTGGAGTTAGAGCATCATATATTAAGATGTATACTTACAAAGAATCGAAAAAAGAAAGGTCAAAAGAAAATGAATATTTTAAAGTGTATGTGGTTATTAATTATGTCATTTAATATAACCGTTACCCATGCTCAAAGGGAATCAATTAGTTCTTTAAAGGACAACTCACTTCAATGTGTACAAAAAAATTCCCTTTGGGAGAAAAATAAAAGCCTCCTTTTTAAATGTCTATCAGGATACTATTAATAATTATGTGATGTTCAAAAACGATTAGATATTATGGTAAAAACTTTTCGGGAAATCGGAACTATATCAGGTGCTGGGAATATTGATTTTTAAAGATGGAAAAAAATCTCTTTAAAATCATATTATTTCGAACCTAATAATAAAGTATATGCTATAGAAATGTATGTAAAGGGTTCCACGTATGGGGCTTCTATGCTCTTTATAATCTATGAGACCGATGGCCTTGGAAACTGGGAGATAATAAGATGTCCTTTCGAGTCTTTTTAGAATCGTAACTAACAAAGCTAATATTTCAAAAAAATAATACGTTATGAGGACGGTAGATTTTTTTAGTTATTATACCTTTTAAAAGATAGAGTAATACAACGAATAGGGAATAGATAGTAATGCTCCAAAAACGGGAGTTGTCAAAATAGTCATCTGAGAAAAGATTAGGCGTAAAAGGCAGGGATAAATTCTCTGCCTTTTGTTGTATTTGTAACTCAAACAAAGAAAAAAATGAATATACAAAAACGTTTCCCTCATCGCTTCCGCTAACAGGCTCATTTTTGTTGAACGCTCGCTTTTCGCTGTTCTGTTGCTTCTCTGATTGCTTGTTGTTGTTCTTCTTCTGTTCCATAATCTATTAATCGTTTAACATCATTCCATATTTCCTCTTTGCTCTTCACGCTACCACTGAACATATCTAATTGCCCAGCTGCGCTATCAGCTGCCTTTTGGTTATAAACATGAAATACTCACCTAAAGTGCTCCCTCTTGCCTCATTTAAGCTGGCCCTGTTGTAATCGTGCAAAGTGGTCCTATAGAATCATTTAAAAGTGGTCCTGTTTTTATTTTGTTTTTGAGTTTATCTTTTTGGTGTAAGAATATCCACAAGGGTATTTCTATTGCAGTTTCAATCGTTTCTTGCGCGCCTATATGGCCCCCTGCAACTCACTTTTTAAAGGATTTTGCACTTGCGGGCCTCCCGCAAATCACTTTTTAAAGGATTTGAGGCTTGCGGGCCTCCCGCAAATCACTTTTTAAAGGGATTTTGAAGCTTGCGGGGCCTCCCGCAAATCACTTTTTAAAAGGTTTTTGATGCTTGCGGGCCTCCCGCAAATCACTTTTTAAAGGTTTTGATGCTTGCGGGCCTCCCGCAAATCACTTTTTAAAAGGTTTTGACGCTTGCGCGCCTCCCGCAAAAGTCGTTTCCCGAATGGTTTGGCATTTCCGCGCATGGCGAAAGTCTTTTCCCGAAGGGTTTTGGTGTTTCCGCGCATGGCGAAAGTCATTTCCCGAAAGGGTTTGGCATTTCCGCGCATGGCGAAAGTCATTTCCCAAATGGTTTGATGTTTCCGCGCTTGGCGAAAGTCATTTCCCGAATGGTTTGATGTTTCCGCGCATGGCGAAAGTTCTTTCCCGAATGGTTTGATATTTCGCGCTTGGCGAAAGTCATTTTCGAATGGTTTGGCATTTTCCGCGCTTGGCGAAAGTCGTTTCCCAAAGGGTTTGGAGTTTCCACGTTCTCCGAAAGTTATTTCCCGAATAGTTTGGGTTTAGTTGTTGCAAAGATATGGAATAAGAATTTATCAGGGTTTTTGGATTTACAACTATCAAGGAGCATCCATAGGGACAGTTTCAACGATTTTTTTCCACATACTTTTGTTCTACACAAAAAAATCGTTTTATGGAATAAAAATTAGAAAGTAAATCCAAAAACCTACCCTTTTATAAAAATAAAAAAAGCGAGCAGGAAATACATTCCTGCCCACTTATAAATATATTAATATAACTCTACTTCTTATTGCTGTGGAGCTGCTTCTGTTGAATCAAGACCCTAATGCTGCACGTGCATTCTTATCGTTGGGATCAAGTTTAATCAACTGCTCATAATATGGTTTTGCAGATTCAAGATTGCTTTTTCGTTACCCAATAATAATAACCAAGATTAGCAAGGGCTGATTTCAATGTAGAAGTTTCGTCGTCTTGACGATCTGTTTTGTTAGCCAATAAATCTACAGCCTTCTGGAAAAATTCAGCTCCCTTTTCGTCCTGACCAGCCTTAGAAGATTGCATACCAGCCATATTGTATACCCATGCAGCAATAGTTGGCCACTTCTCAGCCATTTGAGTATAGATACCATATGCTTTATCGAGGTTTGCTTGCTTCTTTGCACCACCCTTTTCAGCCATCTGTACATAGATGTTGGCAAGTTTAGCATAATCTGATGGAGTAGCATTTTGGTTATGAGACATATAAATCTCGTTACACTCTAATGCTTTATCTTCCTGTCCCATTTCAGCATAGGTATCAGCCATATACTGATAAGGCTTATAATCATCTTTCTTTAAATCAAAAGCCTTTTGATATTGCTCAATGGCTTCGGAATACTGCTTATTGCCCTTCAGTGCAAGACCATAATAGATATAATCGCGTGCACTCTTTTTCTACTGAGTCCGTAGATATAATAATCTTTGCATAATTGATTGCCTCATCAAACTTTTGAAGGTCTGTTGCGCTCCAAAGTGCCACACGCTCGAAGGTGATGTCTTTTGGGAAACTTCTGGATTCCAAATTTAGAAATATCAAGACTCTCTTCTTTTTTATTTGCCATATAAGAAGAAACGGCATAGCCTACGAGATAATATTCATCAAGTTTTTTTCTTTATTGGACTTTGAAAAAAATATTCGTATGCCTTAGCATAGTTTCCTGCCATATAGAAATTATTACCTGCTTCTGCTTCGATAGGGAAATCAGGACAATTCTGCTTCAACAGGTTAAGTGCACGCTCACTTTCTTCAGGGCTACGCTTTCTGTAGATGTTAGAATAACGCATGTAACCTTGAGGATTTTTAGGGTCCATAGACATACACTGTTCATACCACATAGCTGCATTTCCACCATCATCTTTCATTGCAGCAATATCACCTAAAAGGATATATGCATTACCGCAATCTTTGTATTTGGAAATAACATTATTAGCAATATTAGTAGCCTCGTCATACTGCTTATTCATCAAATAGTGTCTCTCCTAAGGCGACAAGTGCTTTTGGATCCTTCTTAAAGTCTTTCTGATAGTCTTTAATCAGGTTCTTTAAAGCCTTTGCATCCATATTAGGAGTTGCTTTGAGTGATTGTGCTATTGGCTTCAGCATCTCATTATAGTTGGCATTTTGCGCCATAGCGGGAACTGACAAGCCCAACATCAGCAATCCTGCTACTACATATTTCATCTTTTTCATATTCTTCTTATTTAGTTAAAATAATATCGCAGTTGAAGGCGAAACCTGAAGAAAAACTTCGCCAATGATTTATCTTTTGACATGCACAGTGCGAATCGTAATATCTGCTCGATAGGGAAGCAAACCTGTCTTGAAAAGAATTAATTGTCCCTTTGGGCCCAGCAACATAATTTGCAAATGTCAGAGGTAAAGCCCTGTACGGATCTACAACTATCGCATATAAAGTACGTGCAAAATGGATAACGTCCATCAAGTAAATAAGCCTGATAGGGTTTCCAACTATTCATAGGAGTCGCCTTATCCTTTATGGATACAGACATGACATGAACATTCTTCTTAAATGTGGTATTCGTTGAATCACGCTTGTCATTCAGCCAATTTGAACCAATAATACCAATAGCATTAATATTGTTACTCACATAATCTATTACAGCCTTACTATTCTTAGCTGCAACAATATTTTTTTAGCAGTAAGATTCTTACCACCCATAATTGAGTCTATAACATAATGCAGTGTTGCAGAAGCAGGATTATCGAAAACAACTTCAATGCCTCCACGTTTAGAACCTGGATATATTTCATTCCAGCGATTTACCTTTCCCACTTAATATTCTCTTAATATCTTTGACCGTTATGCAAGTATCATTGTTATTTTTATTAACGATAAAAGCCAAACCATCATAACCAATAGGGAATGTTTCTGGAATTAAGTTTTTCGATTTGAAATAAGCAACTTCGCCTGGTTTCAAATCACGAGATGTAAAGAAGAGACAAGTCTTCAAATCTTGCAGTTTTTTTGAATCCCGTTATATCATCAGCATAAATAGCCTTCAAATGTGCTTTAGGGTATTCATATTCGAACTGTTGTCTCTCTTCCTCTATAAAAGGGCTGAAACTCTCATCAGAGACGAATTCAATCGTCCCTGATGAAGGAGTATCTGTTCTACTGCCTTTGGTTTTCTTCCCACAAGAGGAAAATAAAACCAATGACAGGGATAGTCCAATAAATATATAAGATAAATTCTTATTCATTTATTTCAATTATTGTAACTTAAATTGTACTGGCACATTGAACTTCACACGCACAGCAGAACCATTCTGCTTACCTGGTGTCCAACGTGGCATACTACTTACAACACGTGCTGCTTCACGATCAAGCGATGGGTCTACAGACTTTGCTACACGAACATCAGTGATAGAACCATCACGTTCAACAACGAAAGAGATTGTTACACGGCCTTGAATTCCATTCTCTTGAGCCACAACAGGATATTTAACATGTGAGCTGAGATACTGCAACAATGCTGCAGGACCACCAGGAAATGATGGCATAACCTCAACAACGTCAAATACTTTTTGTGTAACTTCTTCCTTTGGAGCTGGAGGAGGAGTAGCCACTGCAATATCATTACGTACAGCCTCAACAGTACGATCTTTCGTACCTTCATGAGTTTCTGTACCTACAGCAACCTTATCATCCAACTGGTCCATCTGTTTCAACGTGTTAGACTCTTTAACAAGTTCATCTTTCCTAATTACAGGAGCAACGAACTTCTGTGTCTCACGCGCTACAGGAATCTCCTTCTTAGGCTGAACCTTAGGCTGAATGGTCTCTTTCTTTTCATGTTTCTTAGCCTCTTGCTGAAGTCTTGCAAGCTGCAAAGCTTCCATGTAAGCCTGTTGTGCTTCTGCATTCTTTTGAGAAATCACTTTCCATGCAAGAAAACCACCCACGAGTAAAGCAGCAATGAGCAAGATAACAATCGACTTAATGTTACGTCCAGAAGTCCCCTTACGAAGTCTATAAGCTCCATAAGCTTGATTCTTTCCGGCGAACACCATATCGACCCATTTAGGATCGTATAAATCTATTTTTTTTGCCATTTGTTTCCTTTTTTTAATTGTTTCGTTACTTCATCGATTATAGTTTAACTCCTCTAAGCTTCAACAAATGAAGGTCATCAGCGTTAAGCTTATCAATGACGTAAGTACCAATACTTAGAATCTGCATTTCATCGAGGGCATCAACCATGTTCTTATAAGAAGCATTGTCAGAAGGTTTAATGATAACAGTCAGCGTTGGAATCTTACCATCTTTGAGTTCACCAGCCTTAAGCTTGCTAAGTTTCTTCTGATAAATGCTGTCTGGGTACATCTTCGGATTCTTAGCTTTTTCTGCATTAAGCTCTTTTACAGCAAGCTCTATTCGAGTTACAGGTTTTGTACCATTTGCTGTAGCGTGATCTCTTAGAAGCTTACGGATACCATTGTTTCCCCAAGTTGTTTCCTTCAACCAAGCAGGATTATTGTATTGGGGTTCACCTTCACCACAATAAATCTTATTGTCAGCAGTCACATATATGGTAATTGCTTCAGAAGCCTTAGCCTCTGTCTTCTGATCCTTTGTAACATTTTCATCGTTACTCGGCATCGTCAGCTCCATTGTCTGTGGCTTACTAAGTGATGTACACAACATGAAGAACGTGATCAGCAACATGAGCATATCCACCATAGGCGTAAAGTCTACGCGAACGGTCATTTTCTTTTGTTTGCTTTCTTTCTTTGCCATTGATTAGTCCTCCTGTTTTTTAAGCTGTGTAATCATATAGTAATGGCTTTCGTCCATATCCTGGAGTTCACTCATCACTTTCTTAACAGTCTTATAAGGTGTCTTTGAGTCAGCTTTCAACGCAATCTTAATATTGTCATTGACCGTACGAGCTGCATCAACCCACTGTTGGAATTCGCTCATACCTCCATGAATACTATCCATTGGGATTCCCTTTGTAGGTAGAATCTTATGGCGCATCGTAGGAGAAGAAGCCAAATAACCACTAAGATCTTTCATTGGAACACCAAATGTAGACTCGGTCTTAAAGACCTTTGCTCTGTGCAGCACTCAACTTTATGCCAAACTTATTGGCCATATTATCAAGCACCTGTCCCCAATTGGTCTGTATTGTCCAAACTCATAAACACCTGACCTTCACCTGTTGGCCTACCGGCCGCATCCTTTTCAGGATTGACCAGAATGGTCAGGACGCCGTTCTCTGGCACCTTTATTTCAGACACTGAACCTGGAGTGTTTACTTTCACTGGCTCATTCTTAACGAATGTAGAGGTCAGCATGAAGAAAGTAAGCAACAGGGTCATAACGTCTGACATAGGCGTCATATCGATCCAAACGTCACTTTTCTTAATTTTTACTTTACCCATAGCGATAAATATTTAAAGGGTTAGCAAAAATTAAGCCTCTTCTGTGTGGTTAGCTTCGTATGTCTGAGCAATTGAGTAACCTACTTCGTCGAGTGCGTATGTCAGCTTATCAACCTTATTTGTGAAATAGTTGTAAGATACTACAGCACACCATGATGTCAAAATACCAAATGCAGTATTGATCAAAGCCTCAGAAATACCTGCTGAAAGAGCAGCAGAGTCAGCACCACCACCTGCAGACAAAGCAGAGAAAGACTTGATCATACCGGTTACAGTACCAAGAAGACCAGTCAAAGTACCTAACGTAACGATAGTTGCAATGATAGGAAGGTTCATTGTCAATGTAGGCATTTCAAGCTGTGTTGCCTCTTCATGAGCCTGCTGAATCTTAGCAATTTTCTGTGCTTTCTTCAATGAAGCATTTGCACCTGTCTCCATGTCTTTGTAAGCATTCAAAGATGCAGATACTACATTTGCAACAGAACCTCTCTGCTGATCGCAAAGTTGTTGAGCCTTAGCAAAATCGTTAGCATTCAATGCAGCCTTAATGTTAAGCACGAACTTTGGAAGAGAACCCTTACCGAAAGCAGTCTTCATAGCGAGTACACGCTCAATAGACATTGCCAAAACAGTTAGCAACAATGTATGGATTACAGGCACAATCATACCACCTTTGAAGATAGTACCCCAAACATCTGCAGGTGAACCATTAGAATCTCCACCCTGGAAGTGACTAGCATCACCAAACCATGTGTAGAACAATGCAAAAGCGATAGCAGCGCAAACGACGATAATCCAGAATGCACCTCTTACTCCTTGAAAGCCCTGAGATTTCTTAGGGCTGGCTGTTTTTGTGTAGTTGCCATAATTTAAAATTTTAATTTTTTTAGTTATTATAATATTAATGTATTATCAAATAAATTCAGTAATTCAGTAATTACAAACAATTTGTCCACCTTTTTTTGTTTGGCAAAGATAGCAATTTATGAATAACTAAGCACTTAATTAAGAAGTTTTTAACGATGAATTCTTATAGAAAGTGCCATATCAACTCACATTATTTTTATTTATTCTTTGATTGTCATTTCAATTTTAACAATGCGTCTTTAATTCTCTTCATTGCCTCATTGATGTTATCATCACTCGTGGCATAACTCATTCGGAAACACTCAGGAGCACCGAAAGCATCACCACATACCGTAGCAACATGTGCCTTTTCTAACAGGTAAAGAGAAAATCGGTTGAGTCTTTTATCGTTATTTGTCCATCAGATTTGCCAAAGAAACTACTACATTTTGGGAACAGATAGAAAGCACCTTCAGGCTTATTTACCTCTAAACCCGGTATATTCTTAGCGAGTTCTACTATTAAATCACGTCTACGTTCAAAAAGCCTGACGCATCTCTTCCACACAATGCTGATCCAAAGTATAGGCAGCTTCAGCAGCCTTCTGACTGACAGAGCAAGGTCCACTCGTATATTGTCCCTGCAACTTATTACAACCTTTAACAATCCATTCGGGTGCAGCTATAAAACCAATACGCCACCCTGTCATCGCATAAGCTTTTGAAACACCATTCACAACAACAGAACGCTCTTTCATACCAGCAACCTTTGCAATGCTCGCATGACTGCCAATATAATTAATGTGCTCATAAATTTCATCTGCAATCACAATTACACGCTCGTGTTTTTTTGATTACTTCAGCCAATGCATCCAACTCTTCCTGGCTATAAACACTACCTGTCGGATTACTCGGAGAACACAAAATCAACAACCTTGTCTTTGGCGTTATGGCATCTTCCAACTGTTTGGGAGTCATCTTAAAGTTTTGTTCAAACCCAGCATCGACAATAACAGGATTACCACCTGCTAATTTTACCATCTGTGGATAACTCACCCAATATGGTGCCGGAATAATTACCTCATCGCCATCATTAACCAATGCCATAATAGTATTACACACACTCTGCTTCGCCCCATTGCTAACGAGTATCTCGTTAATGGGTATATTCCAAACCATTTTCACGTTTCAACTTCTCAACAATAGCTTTCCGCAGACTTGCATATCCAGGCACAGGAGAGTATTTTGAATAGTTTTCATCAACGACTTTCTTAGCAGCCTCCTTGATAGCTTCAGGCGTATTGAAGTCGGGTTCGCCCACACTCATATTGATAACATCAATACCTTGTGCTTTCATTTCATTACTCTTTTTGCGACATTGCAAGTGTTGCCGATGGCGCAAGACGATTCAAACGATTAGATAGTTGTTCCATAACACTAAATTTTTAGGGTTAATTAATCAACCACAAAAAAATAATCATTTTATTCTTTAATATGAATAATCTCAGCGATTTTTTTGATTTTTATTCTCCGAATACTATCGGAGAATAAAACAATCTAAAGTTTATTTCAAATGAAGTGTATGCCCCATACGATCTCGTTTGGTTTCAAGATACTTCTTATCATATTTATTCGGCATAATCTCTATGGGCACATTCTCCACTATCTCAAGTCCATACGCCTCCAAACCAACACGCTTTGTAGGGATTATTTGTCATGAGTCTCATCTTCTGAATTCCAAGGTGTCGCAACATTTGTGCACCGCAACCATAGTCTCGTTCATCAGGTTTGAAGCCCAAATGCACATTGGCATCAACGGTATCATAGCCTTCTTCTTGCAGTTTGTAGGCTGCAATCTTATTCATCAAACCAATGCCGCGACCTTCTTGTTGCATATAGATAACGACACCTTTTTCCTCTTTTCTCAATCATTTCCATTGAACGATGGAGTTGTTCTCCACAATCACAACGGCGACTTCCCTAATATATCTCCGGTGGCACATGAAGAGTGAACACGTACAAGAATAGGTTCACCTTCTTCCCAATGTCCTTTGATTAAAGCCATGTGTTCAAGTCCGTTGCTGGCCTGACGGAAAAGGAATCAGTCTGAAATGCCCATAAGTTGTTGGTAAATCTACTTCGTCTCCAACTTCTATAGTGGTCTCCTTCTTCAGACGATATGCTATCAAATCTTTAATCGTTATAATCTTCATTCCCCACTCTTTCGCACGTTCTACCAACTGAGGCATACGTGCCATGGTGCCATCTTCATTCATAATTTCCATCAAAGCACCAGCGGGATAGAGTCCCGAAAGCTTGCATAAGTCGACCGCAGCCTCTGTATGTCCGCTGCGACGGAGCACTCCATTATCTTGTGCATACAAAGGGTTAATGTGCCCAGGACGACCAAAAGTCTGTGGCACCGAAGCCGGATCAGCCAAAGCTTTGATCGTTTCCGCACGGTCATGTGTTGAAACTCCTGTTGTACAACCCTCAAGTTTATCAACCGTAACCGTGAAAAGGTGTGCCAAGCATTGACGTATTATCTGACACCTGATGTGGCAGATTCAACTCTTCTGCACGTGACATTGTGATAGGAACACACAGCACACCTCGTGCATTTTTTTCAGCATAAAGTTTACTGCTTCGGGTGTAATCTTCTCGGCAGCCATTATCAAATCGCCTTCATTTTCGCGGTCCTCATCGTCCACAACGATAACAAACTTACCCTCCTTAAAGTCTTTAAGGGCTTCTTCAATCGTATTTAATTTGAAATCTCCCATATCTTTTTCTTCGTTTTAGATTCTTTGTTTTGATACTCTTAATTTATATATATAATAAGGTGAAATTAATCATTTATCCTAACTCTTCCTTTTTAATGCGTCTGGCAATGTTTTTGATTTGTTTGGCACACCATCTTCAAATCTCGGAGCAAACGCACACGGAAACGCCACATTCTACAGTAAAAGAATATGCCCAACGGAATGATTACAGCCGACAAAATATTAAGCCATTTACGCTCGAAAGGCCGAGTATGTGCCTTAACTGATAACACTGGATAGTTATTTAACTCATTCAAGAGATAAGCATCTCGTGTATTTGACAAATCTGTTATTACACTTTCAAGTTCACTACTGATTCGTTCTATCTCGTGATCAGGTCTATATTTGAAGAACACTTTCACCGGATTAGGCATACGTTTTAAGTTATGTAGCGTTGAATAGGTCTCAATATCCCTACTAATCACAGCCAATTTCGCCACATCTCCCGCATAACAGGGTTCATCAATTATCACTTCTTTACCCGTGATATTCCGCTTAATCTTAAGTCCCAACACTCTGCGCATCATCTCCCGATATTGATCTAAGTTGAACACGGCAGAGTCGTTAGAAGCTTTATACGTTACAAAAATAGCCAAAGGAGTTAGTACACCCGGCGCAAGTCCTTTGCCAAACCACACCGTCCACATACCACTTCGAGCCATTCTATAGCCAGAATTGTCAAGGATATAATAGATAATAAACACTAATACAGAAACGATTACAGGGATTCCCAAGCCTCCTTTGCGGATAATAGCTCCCAAAGGAGCACCAATGAAGAAAAAGATCAAGCACGATAGCGCCACAGTAAATTTACTCACGGCTTCGATTTCATGCTGTCGAATGATACGATCTCCGTCATCGGTAAACATACTTTTGAAGTCCAAATCGCTCACAGCGCCCTGCACTTTACTCATTGCTTCGCTTACGGCTTGTTGCTTTTGTGGCAATGAAAGGCGATTAAAAATGGTGTCTATACTTAGTTTATTTCCAGCCTTTACAGCCAAAAGTGAGTCTTTCTGATTCACATGTGGCATATAATAAAGTCCTCGTTGCGCATCGGCATAATACTGCCTACCCACACTATCATAGCTTAACTTCAACGAATCTTCATCTCTAAATATCTGCGCTAAACTCTTTCCACGTGCGTTATTCGTTAAAACAGAGGCATCGGTCATATTGAAGCCTGCATCAAAATCAAGGACAATACGCTTTGTTATGAATGATTCTCGACGATAAGGAACCGCTGCACTATTTCCAAAAGCATCGGTTTGCATGTTCTCAAACCATTCCCCACTCCACAAAGTCAATACCAAGTGTTTCTTCTCTGCAGTCGATTGCAACATTCCCGAGTCTGCAAGAATGATGGCTTGGTCCTCATAACTGCCCGTCATTCGATAGATCATGACGCCATAAAAGCTTACCCGTCTTCAGGTCCTTTATGCTGTACATAGAGATTACTATTAGGGATTCCATCATAGAAAACGCCTTCAGGAATCTCAAGTTCTGGGCTCTTTTGCTGCATTGATATCATCAATTGAGCAATCTTGTTATTAGCTTCTGGTCCAATGTTATTTTGGAAAACAAACGACAATCCACTAATAAATATCGTGATAACTATCAGCGAACGAAAAGATTGCATCAAAGAGATTCCTGCGGCCTTGATAGCTGTAAGCTCACTACTTTCACCCAAATTACCGAATGTAATCAATGAAGATAGCAAGATAGCCAACGGCAAAGCTTGAGGCACAAGCATTAACCCCTATATACCAAAAAGAACTTTGCCATGACTTCCATGGAAAGCCCTTTACCAATCAATTCATCGATATATCGCCATAAGAATTGCATCATCAGCACAAACTGGCAGATGAAAAACGTGCCCACAAAGAGCATCCCAAACTGTTTGGCAATAAATATATCGAGTTTCTTTATCCTTATCATCAGAGTCTTGTTTCATGTGTCTTGCACACACACTCCATATATTTGCAAAAGTAGTATAAATTTATCAGATTTCCTTTTCTTTTTCCCGTTTTTATCAACTTTCATCTGATTATTCCAGCTCCTCTGCCTTTCAACGATAGGCAATCTGTCTACTTAGCTCTTCAAAACTTACACTAAAATCACACGCTCAAAAACCATAACACAGCACAAAATAAATGCCTTACAAAGAAAAATATCAGGGATTTTTTTAAGCTAAAAATTTTTGCAGTTTAAAAAAACTTTATACTACCTTTGCACCCGCATTCCACAAACAAATGGTCTGTGATGGCGGGATAGCTCAGCTGGTTAGAGCGTCGGATTCATAATCCGGAGGTCGTGGGTTCGGGTCCCACCCCGCTACCATCAAAGCCTCGTAAATCATTGATTTACGAGGCTTTTTTTATTGAATAATCAGCAAGCTTCTATTACATTATGCCCTTTCAAATATAGCAGAGTATACACATAAAGAAAGCAAAGAGTGATGTAACATCCCATGCTACGAAAAAAATAAAGCACAAAATGGCTATTTCGTAAAAATAGCAAGAATGGATTTGCAATATGTCCATGTTTTACCGCATGAAAATGATACAAATCATTGCATGAAATAATGCAAATTGTATGGTCATTTGACGCATTTTGTAATGTATTTGTTGTTCAACGCTGTAGGCGTTGCGCTTTTGATAGCCCAGGGTTGGCGTCAGCCTACCCTGGGTTATGTATGCAGTCGGGAAATCAACGCCGTAGGTGTTGTGCTTTTTCTGCGTGGAATGCCGTGATAAAACACTAAAGAATAAAAAGGTACAACGCCTACAGCGTTGTTGTCACTAACGACAAACGAACCCAGGGTAGACTACGCCTTTCGCTTGTCAACCCTGGGACTATCAAAAAGTACAACGCCTACAGCGTTGCAACCTCAATAGATAGAAGGTTTATGTCTATTACGTGGAAATAACACATTTCTGTGTTATTTTTTTTCCTCATAAATTACTATTAAATCACGCCATAGAATGAAGCAAATCATCGTATAATTATAATATTTTCTTTTACAATCTTCCTTATTTTGCACACGTATTTAAGGCAGATTATCGACCTGAAATGCACTAAATCATTTTTTTACGTTTCTAATAGATTAAAAGCTCTCCTAAATCACTATTCGCCTACATCACAACATATTTACTTTACCTAACAACCGACTCTTCACACACTTCCATATCTCTTTATGCTACATCAGAAGATATTTCTCAAAACGAAAATGAAATGCACAATACCCAAACCGCAAGAGAATGAGCTACTTATAACCCTCCGATCACTCTTAGGTTCACACATATTTCATACTTAAAAAAACTACAAAAAAACAAGCGAAGTATACGCCTCCATTGCAGTCTCCTAACTTACTTTCTATATCGCAATTTCATAGTGCAAAGAATGTTAAAGAGTATTTTCTTACATCATCTTTTATCTCATTTATTTGGAAATCAGCCTAATTTAGAATAACTTTGCAGCCGAAAAAAATAGGGAGAGGTTAATTGTTTCTCAACAAGAAGGATTATCAATACAAAAAAACTTTCTAAAAACAAAAAGTAGGACTTATTTATTACGTATTCAAGATAAAATCCCATCAAACCGCTCAAACAAGTAAGGCAAAACATGTCTTAACTATTGCTGAACAAGCATCATTTTTTTGAGTTAGGTTTCATGATAGATACGTGGTAAAGAAACAAACAAGAGATTATGAAAGAAAGGTATATTATGCACCATTTATCACTGTAACAGAAGTAGTGTTGGAACAAGGTTTTTTTAATGAATAGCGCACACGGAGCATCACATGAGAGTTTCACTGAGGGTACTGATCTCTCTCCTCACGTAGATGATGGTACGGATGATGACTCACCTTTCTAAATGATTAACGTGTTATCCACGATTCATTTGATAAACTCTCTTTCAAATAAAAAAATGTAATCGTCGTTTAAAACAGCTTCAATAATGAAAAACAATAATAAAACTCGCCTGTTTTCTCGTAGTAATGGCTGCTACATCATGTGCAAACGACGCTGAAAATATTGATAATAGCGCGCAAGAAAAGTTAGTTTCAATGTCATTTCATGCTGTTGAGTCACTCCAAAACAATGATGAAACAACTTCTTCTGCAAAGAAGCAGACCACGCGTACAGCGCTATTGTCAGATTTCAGCACTGTAACTTGGCAACAAGGTGACAAAATCGGTATTGGCTATTTAGGTTCACCTGGCAAAAAGACCTATCCATTTACAACGCCAACAACTGGGACTGATGTCAGATTCTGGGGGCAAGCAGCTGACTATAAGGCACCATATTTCATGATATATCCTTATCAAGAGGGAAATCAAATAGCCTATAAGGGGGCTCAACAAGCTGAATACACCTATGAATTTCCAAAGTACCAAACAGCTATAGCGGGCACCTTTGACCCAAAAGCAAACTTCTCTGTGGGCATCATTCCACAAGCACACAAACCTTTTGTGGCTTATAACCTTGGTGGACTGCTACGCTTTTAAGTTCCACGGGGCAAGCAATGTAAAGAGTGTAAGGATTCTTGCGAGAGGACAAGAACTATTTGCAGGCACCGTAACCTCAACCGTAACTTTCAACAGTAATGGGACTATCGCCAACGTTTCCACAAAGCCTATTGCTGGCAAAAAGCACGGTTTTACTCATCTATACGCCTGAGTCTGGTGCATCAATGGCCGAGAATACCGATTACTTTGTAGTGCTTCCGGCAGTTAAAAATCACTAAGGGGCTAACGCTGGCCTTTATCTTAGACAACGGGAAAGCAGTTCAAGTGAAGTTTCTCTAACACTATTGACATCAAGCGTGCACAATCATATTCTTTGGGAGATATTGCGATAAATCCTACCAAAAGCGAAATTAGACGTGATAACAGATAAAGGATTAATTGATGCCATTAAAAAAAGTTAGCTCTGATGTAGAGCTTGAAGCTGACGGCTCACTAAACATTTATCAAGGGATATAACCTTGACAGAATACTGAAACTGAAAGGTGAACTTGATCTGAGTAATAATGATAAACTTACGTCGTTAAACGGCTTACAATACTTCCAAAATATTACAAGCATAAAGTTATTTGGTAATCAAAATCTTGCTGGTAACATCGATTTTACGAAGTGTAAACAACTAACTGGTCAGATACTCGTAGATAATTGTCAAGCAGTAAAAAGCATAAATGTCACTGGACTTGATATAAAACAGCTTGCAGCACGAAGTCTAAAAGGCTTGGAACAAGTTACTATCAAAGGGAACAACAAGCTTTCTTCTGTTGTCTTAAATAGTAATGAGAACTTAAAGTCTGTTGATGTAAGCAATTTGCCAGCATTAGAAACACTGGGCAACTTTCTATAGTGGGAAAATAACAACCATCAACACATCAAATTCTCCGAATCTAAAAGCAATCAATGCGACTTCAAGTAGTAATCTTACAAATATTGCAGGAATGGAAGATAACATTCTTCTTGAGAACTTCACTGCACCATATACAAAACTGAAGAAATTGGATTTTACCCACTATACCAAGCTAAAGGAGGTGAACATTATGTCTTCTTCGGTTGAAGAAATTAAAGGATTGGCTGATGCTGGAGCAAATTTAACGACATTACAATTGGCACAAACCCACATAAGTTCGTTGGATGTGTCTCAGAATCCAAACCTAACTTCGATTGATTTATATGCAGTGCATGAACTCACAGCATTAGATGTAACACACAATCCTAAGTTAACATCTCTACGTGCTCCGTTCACTTCGATCACAGAATTGAAGTTAACAAACAATCCTGAGCTTGTAACTTTAAAGGTAGCCCATTGTAAATTGAAAGAAGTTAGATATCACCTTACTTCCAAAAATTAAAAGCGCTTTACGCCGGAAGTCAAAAGTCCAAATGGTTTCCTTGCTAACATAGAGGTGACTATGACGGCTGCACAAAAGACAACACTCAACCAGGTTAAGCCATTCAAAGAAAGCGAAAATGATAATAGACGCCAATTATGAAGATACCAATAGTTGGGTAAAAAGCTATTGTAAGATAATTGAAATTTAGAAATACAATAAAGTCTAAGTTCATAAATAAAAAGACCCTAAAGCATTTCTATTTTTGCTTAGGGTCTTTTCGTATTTAGACAGCATGCAATGCTATAAATAATAAACCTTGTCTTACACCTTATTATATATAGTGCACTGAATATGCCTATTTATTCGCATAATAATTGCGTTCAGACTTCACCACTCCACTCTTATGAAGAGTCAATGTAACTTGTTGGAGCGATTTATTTGCATGATCAAAGAGTACAGCGGGATTGAGACGGTGGCCTTGAAAGAATACTTCGAAGTGAAGATGTTCGGTTGTTGCACGGCCTGTTCGTCCCGTTAGACCTATCACTTGCCCAGCTTTTACCCTATCTCCTACCTTCACAAGGTTCTTTGATTGATGGCTATAAAGCGTCTCAAAAGCCATAGCGATGCTTGATGCGTATACAGTTTCCATAACCTGCAAAAGGGCTACTTCTAACAACAACTCCATCAAATGCCGCGAGAATCTGGTCGTTAGGTTTCGTCTTTATGTCTACACCCGGATGATGACGTGCCCCACCAAATGGACTGATGACATGACTTCCTGGTAATGGATAGGCCCAACGCTCTTTCTCAAAATCAGCAAGATTCAGCTTAAAAGAATTGGTATTCTCAAACGGATTCTCGGGATCAACATCATCGTTCTTGCTTTTCTTTTTCTCGTTTACATCGTTTCCACCCTTCAATGCCACATCAACATAACGACCATTCTTTGTGCAAAGCAAGGTCTTCTTACGCAATTTGTGGCTTCGAAGCTCTACAATCATCTCCGGATTAAAACGTCCTCCGTTCACCATAATAGAGAACTTACAGAAAGTCCGACTTCCTTCACCACCTACAATGGCTATAGACTGGCCGGCATTCACCTTTTGTCCCACCTTAACTAAGTTCTGGGCGTTGTTCCCATAGACGGTTTCTAAGCCATTATCATGGCGAATTACTACAACGTTTCCAAAGCCATTGACGTTGCGCGAAAGTCGAACTATGCCGGCAAACATAGCCTTTATGACGTCACCTTCTTTAGTTTTAATCTCTAAAGCCTGACCATTGTCTGTGAGTTCTGCCTTTCCAACAGGCAAGGGGAAAAACGTAATCACCTGCTTTCAAGGTGCTCAAATCAATACTAAATGTATTTGAACGCAAGAAAAGTCCAGGTGTTGTAATACTAATTTGCTGTTGTTCTGCAGCCGTAAATGTATCTTTTGCAGGAGTGAAAGCACTTGTCACAAAAAGCAAAAAGTGATAATCGGCGCAATGTACTTAAAAATTGAGTTTCTTTGTCATAATCTATGTGTTATTCATCGTTATTACTATATTTAAGCCTTAATCTCAGGCTTTTCCTTATTCTTTCAACATGATTCCAGAGAATATTCTACCAGAGTTTAATGCCAAGACGACGTGCAGAAAAGAAGTCGTTTACATGTGTAAAGGTGCACACATTAGACATTAATATATGGTCGCTTTGCAGGCCGACATGCAATAATTGCAGTCGATTACACGCACTTAAGTCTATATGCCACTTCTCATCATGCCGTGAAATGGCCGACATATCGAAGCCTTCTTCACTGAAACGTGCATAGACTTCGTCGCCTACCTCAAAGGCATCAAGAGAGATTCCAGGGCCAATAACTGCACGAAGCTTTATCTGAACACGAACCAAACACCTCTTGCATACGTTGTACTATCTTTTTCAGTTATACGCTGCACTGTACCCCGCCACCCCGCATGTACAGCCGCAATAGCCCGATGTTCAGGGTCATAAAGAAGCACAGGAATGCAGTCTGCCGTCGAAACGCCTATACAAACATTTGGTAATTTTGTAAGAATAGCATCATAACCCTCGGCAGCTTGTCGTCGCTTTTCAGCCGAACACTGAAACCAAGCCTCATCAACAAGCAAACAACGAGTATTGTGCACTTGATGAACCATCACGATATTATCGGGTGTAATGCCTAATTCGGTGGCAAGAAGTCTTCGATTTTTCAACAACATTATCGCAGTTATCACCGCAAAACTCGTTGATATTAAAGGCACAAAAAGAACCTGTGCTTACCCCGCCACGACGCATAGAGCTGAATGCGCGAACGTCTTTTGCAAGATGATATTCATATAATTCAGGCACAATCATAATGTGGTGTCGTCGTCATATTCAAAATCTTCGAGGTCTTCTACATTGTCATCATCTATAAATTCTATGTCATCTTCGTCTGCACCTTCAGCCAAAAGTTCTTCTGCAAAGACGCGCATATCCTTATCACGATGTACAAGTGTGTCCTCAGCGGTTATCTCTTGAAGCTTATTACTCTCGCTATTCAGTTCCTTCCAAAGCACATCTTTCAACTCACTTAGTCCCATTCCTGTTACCGAAGAGATAAAAACAACGGGCAAATCTTGCGGTAAAGTATCCTTTAAAAGGTCTATAAGCTCATCGTCAAGCAAGTCACTTTTCGTTACAGCCAGCACGCGATGCTTATCTAACATCTCGGGATTGAACTGACGAAGTTCGTTGAGTAACACTTCATATTCCTTCTTAATATCATCTGTATCGCCAGGAACCATGAACAACAACAATGAGTTGCGCTCAATATGACGTAGGAAACGCAGTCCAAGACCTTTGCCCTCACTGGCTCCTTCAATGATTCCCGGAATGTCAGCCATTACAAATGACTTATGATCACGATAGCCCACAATGCCTAATGAGGGTTCAAGCGTCGTGAAAGGATAGTTAGCTATCTTCGGACGTGCACTCGAAAGTGCAGACAATAACGTTGATTTTCCGGCATTAGGAAAGCCTACAAGGCCAACATCTGCAAGGAGTTTTAACTCCAAAATAACCGTCATCTCCTCCATAGGTTCACCGGGTTGAGCGTATCGAGGGGCCTGATTTGTGGCCGAACGGAACTGAAAGTTACCCAAACCTCCACGTCCTCCTTTCAACAAAAGCACCTCCTGTCCATCATAAGTAACGTCACAAACATACTTTCCTGTATCGGCATTATAGACTACAGTGCCACAAGGCACGTCGATATAAGTATCTTTTCCGTTAGTACCATGACACTTATCACGCCCTCCATTGCCGCCATGTTCTGCATAGATATGACGCTGATACTTTAGATGAAGGAGTGTCCAGTAGTTGTGATTTCCCCTAAGATAGATGCTACCTCCATGTCCTCCATCACCTCCATCGGGTCCACCATTAGGCTGATATTTTACATGTCGCAAGTGCATAGAACCTCTTCCACCCTTTTCCTGAGCGGCAATATATCTTTACGTAGTCAACGAAATTGGAATCCATAACTATAATATGAAGTAATAAATAAGGACTGAAAAATAGCGCCTTAACAGGCTTCTCTACTATAAAATTAAAGTTTGAACCTTGATTTTAGAAGAAGAACATATTCTAAAATTAAAGTTCAAACCTTAACAAACAAAGCTTAAAGCGAATCGATAACCTCGCTAATACGAGCAAAGATGTCATCAACAGAGCCCAAACCCACTACATGATGGTGTGTACCATCATTCTTATACCAGTCTATTAATGGTGCAGTCTGCGTGTGATAAACATTGAGACGCTTCTTAATAGTCTCTTCATTGTCATCGCTTCTACCGCTTTCTTTTCCACGATTGATAAGGCGTGCCATGAGCTCCTCTTCGGGAACAGACAACTCTATCATTGCAGCTATCTTGTGACCACGCTCATTCAACATCTTCTTTAGCGCCTCAGCTTGCGGTGTAGTGCGTGGAAATCCATCGAAAAATCACACCTTTATGGTCCTTACCAAAGCTATCATAAACGTGTGCAAGAATGTCAATCATCAGTGCATCGGGTATCAATTGACCATTATCAATGTAGCTTTTTGCGGTCTTACCAAGCTCTGTTCCGTTCTTAATTTCATTACGTAACACGTCGCCGGTAGATATATGTCCGAAGCCATACTCAGCTATCATCTTGTCACTTTGCGTTCCCTTTCCTGCGCCGGGAGCACCGAAAAATTACAATATTCTTCATTATTTCTTCTTTTATAAAATGATAAATTACTTTGTGATTTATTTCTCTTCTACTATCGTATAGATATCTCTTAGCTGACGACCTTGCTGATCATAGTCAAGACCATAACCCACTATGAAGTCATTTGGGATTTCCATTGCGACGTATTCTATATTTAATGGCACCTTAAGTTTATCGGGTTTAACCAGTAAAGAGCATATATGTATCGACTCAGGATTACGCGTTCCAAGACTCTCTATCATTTGTTTCATCGTCAAACCTGTATCGACAATATCCTCTACAATGACTACTGTTCGCCCCGCAAGGTCCTCGTTCAGTCCGATGACTTCTTTGATTTTACCTGTCGAAGTGGTGCCTTGATAAGAGGCAAGCTTTTACAAATGAAATCTCACAAGGAATCGTTATGTTGCGCATTAAGTCGGCAGCAAAGATAAAAGAACCATTCAACACGGCCAAGAAAAAGAGGATTTTTATCGGCCAAGTCCTTATTGATTTTTCTCGGCTACAGCCTTTACACGCTGTTGAATTTCAGCCTCGGGGATAAACGTTTTGAACGTCAGATCCTTGATTTTAACAATACTCATAAGTGCGAAATAAAATAATTTGTAGCAAAATTACTAAAAAAATATGGGAAACAACATCCACCGATTAGCATTAATTTTGTATTTTTGCAACACTATACAATAAGTCATGAAGATATTCAACAGCGCTCAAATTCGAGAGTTAGATAAATATACTATAGAGCACGAACCTATTGCTTCACTTGATTTAATGGAGCGTGCTGCAAAGGCAATTGCCCAAACCATCATGCAGAGATGGACCAAATCATCTCCCTTTGTGGTCTTTGCGGGACCAGGAAATAATGGAGGTGACGCGCTGGCTGTAGCGAGATTATTGGCTGAAGACGGCTATATTGTCAGCGTTTATTTGTTCAACATTCACAATCACCTTTCTAATGATTGTGCGAAGAACAAACAACGGCTCATTGATTGCAAAGCGCATTAAGGATTTTAATGAGGTGATTGTCAACTTCGAACCACCCCGTTTGGACAACAACACCGTTGTCATTGACGGACTTTTCGGTAGCGGTCTCAACAAACCGCTGGCAGGTGGCTTCGCTTCTTTGGTCAAATATATCAACCAATGCAAATGTAAAGTTGTGAGTATTGACTTGCCTTCTGGCCTAATGACCGAAGATAATACATACAACATCCGCCAAAAACATTGTTCGAGCTGACCTCACTCTGACGATACAACAACTCAAACTTAGTATGCTGATGGCTGATTGTCAACAGTATTTAGGTGAAGTTCGTGTGCTCGACATACGCCTATCACCCGATTGTATCGCTGCTACTGAGACGCCATATACCATTCTTGAAGAGAACGATATACGCTGCCGACTACGCCACCGCAATGCTTTTTGCACATAAAGGCAATATGGGTACGGCCTTAGTTATTGCCGGTTCGTATGGCATGGCAGGTGCTGCTGTTCTGACAACCAAGGCTTGTTTGCGTGCAGGTGTAGGCAAAGTTATCGTTCATACGCCTAAACGCAACTGCAATATCCTACAAACAAGCATCCCAGAGGCTGTGCTTCAGATTGACAAAGAGGAAACAATCTTCTCCGAACCTGTTGATACTGAGGACTACGAAGCTGTTGCAATGGGACCCGGTTTGGGGCAAAACGAAACCTCAGCCATAGCATTAATTGCCCAAATTCGACGCACACAATGTCCCTATGGTGATTGATGCTGACGCACTAAATATATTAGGTGTGCACCGCGCTTGATGCAACAACTGCCCGAAGGCATTGTCATGACACCACATGTTGCGGAATTTGACCGACTCGATGGAGCGATGGCGAATGGTTGTTACGACCGATTGACCAAGGCAATTGCCCTTGCTGAGAGCCTTCATGGCTACATTTTACTCAAAGGACACTACTCTGTTTTATGCACACCCGACGGCAAAGCATACTTCAATCCCACAGGAAATGCAGGCATGGCTACTGCCGGAAGTGGAGACGTATTGACAGGAATCATCACAGGACTATTGGCACAAGGCTACAACCAAAAAGACGCTTCACTCGTCGGAATGTATCTACATGGCCTCGCAGGTGACCTTGCTGCCCGCGACTTGGGACAGGAATGTCTCATTGCCAGCGACCTGATTAAATACCTTCCAAAGGCATTTGCACGAATCAAAGATTAGAAATCTACATCGAATATGAAAAAAATTATAACCCTGTTCTTAGGACTTTTCGCACTAACAGCACATGCACAGCAACCCACAGAAGGCTGTACTTATTTCCTGCCGAAAACGATAATACAGTTTCATATCCTTGTTGAAAAGACGGTTTTCAAGCCAGGTGAGCTTGCAGCATATAGCGGAAAATACTTAAAAATGCCTGATGTGCCGACCGAACCGGCTACATCCTACCGCCTCATTAGCACCGAAATGAAGTCTGTTGGCATCCCCGACACGGCACAACAACATGTTGCTGTGATGGATAAAAAGCATAGTATACTAAGCCTTAGCCGTGATGATAATGGCATTTTACTGGCTGTTAACGCAGAAGGTACTAAGGCTGAACCGGCACATCCGTTTGTAGCGGCGCCAAAAACTGCACCACTTAACCCACACGACTACATGAATGCCGACATTCTTGCAGCGGGTTCGCTTCCGAAAAATGGCTGAACTTATTGCGTCAGAGATTTATGAAATACGCGACAGTCGTAATCAATTGACACGCGGAGAGGCTGATAATATGCCAAAGGATGGTGAGCAATTGCGCATCATGATGGCTAATCTTGACAAGCAAGAACGTGCGCTCATGCAGATGTTTACTCGGCACAACCGAACGTGACACGACTGAAACCACGCTCACTTTCATACCAACAAAGGAGGTAAATAAACAGGTGTTGTTCCGCTTTTCAAAGCGATTTGGCCTTGTCGACAACGATGATTTAGCAGGTCGACCGTTCTACATCAGCGTGCAAGATCTACACTATGTGCCCACACTTAACCTCCCCTGATGATGGTAAAAAGAGTAAGGATAAAAAGCGGAATCTGCGTGAATCTGCCCGGAAAAATTAGGGCTCTCACTTTATGACGGCTTACAACTCTTTTGCCAAAACCGAATGTTATGCAACCCAGTTTGGACGCACAGAAGAGCTTAGTGGCGAGCTGTTTGGTAAGAAAAATGACCACAAGAATCGTCCTCGATCCAGTCACTGGAAACGCTCGAAAACTTGAAGTTGTGCCGATTCAATAGGCACATGAGAGTATCATTTGAAAGAAATTATCACCGCATGCAAGTCACTTGTATGCGGTTTTTTTATGCAAATCTCATCCCAAAGTACATCAAATTGACCATGAATATAGAATAAGGTATTGGCCTAAACGACAACATTTATACAACAAAGGCCTTTCGCTTGCACAACGAAGATGTAGGAAACAATGGATATGTTAAATCTAAGCAGAAAAAAATATACAATAGGGATGAAAATACTGAGAGAAAAACAAAATGGCGCTGCATCTGAGGCTAAAAAAATCACCTACTTTCACACGATTCACAAATCATTGAGTTTCAAATCATTACGAAACGAGTTTCAAATTACAAACTGATTTTTTTCATCAAAAGATGTTGCAATCTAAGTCAAACGAGTGTGCGAAAAAGCAGCAAATTATGCGATGAATTGAGGCAAACAGCGATGTAATATGCGTCAAATCATGAAATAATTCACCATGTATAACAACACAAAAGAATAAAAAAACAGAAAAACATCTCCCATCTTTCTATACATTTATTCACGAAAGATGGAAAAAAACAAAAATGTTAAAAAAACAAGATAAAGATTTGACAAAAACATAACACCTTTTATAGGGTAAAAGGGGTGGGAAAAACACATCGTTCATCGTTTGCGTGAATGGCGATTGGCTCGCTGTTCACGATATTTGGCCTTCTGACGCGCACTCCCTGAGCCGTGTGCTCCAGTGATATACTTTTTCTTTTTGGCTTTCGTTTTCACCTTATCTTCTTCCTTTTTCGGACCAGAAGAACCTTTGAAACTGATGCCATTCTCTAAGATGCTTTGGAAATCATCCATAGGTTATGGGGTTAAATGATTGAAGTTTTAACGTGATTAACCTTGAAGTTTGAATATTGAACCTTGGTTTTATAATCTCTTTTCATTGATTTTCAACCACAATGAACGTTCAACATTCAAACCACAACGTTCAAAATATGATTTAATGGTGGAATAGTCTCACGCCAGTGAAAGCCATTGCAATACCATATTTATCACAAGTTTCGATGACATTATCGTCACGTATTGAGCCACCGGCTTGGGCAATGTATTGCACTCCGCTCTTATGTGCGCGCTCAATATTGTCTCCAAATGGGAAAAAAGCATCGCTTCCAAGAGCCACATTGTTATTTTTTGCAATCCATTCTCTTTTCTCTTCTCTCGTCAGTACAGCCGGTTTTTCCGTAAAGAACTGCTGCCATACGCCCTCACATAATATGTCATCATGCTCTTCACTGACGTAAACATCTATGGTATTATCACGGTCGGCACGACGTATTCCGGGCTTAAACGGGAGATTCATCACCTTTGGGCACTGGCGCAACCACCATGTATCAGCTTTACTTCCGGCTAAACGTGTACAGTGAATGCGGCTTTGTTGTCCAGCACCTATACCGATAGCTTGTCCATCTTTGACATAGCACACGGAATTACTCTGCGTATATTTCAACGTGATTAAAGCGATAATCAAGTCGCGTTTGGCCTCATCTGGGAATATTTTATTCTTTGTTGGGATGTTATCGAATAGCGAAGGATCGTCTAATTTCACCTCATTTCGACCTTGTTCAAACGTGATTCCAAACACTTGTTTGTGTTCAATTGGAGCAGGAGTATAGTCAGGATCTATCTGAATTACATTGTAAGTACCCTTTTCGTTTGTCTTTCAAAATCTCAATAGCCTCGTCAGTATAGCCGGGCGCAATCACTCCGTCACTGACCTCTCTCTTTAATAATGTGGCGGTAACTGCGTCACAAACGTCGCTAAGTGCTACGAAATCGCCATACGAGCACATACGATCAGCACCACGAGCACGGGCATAAGCACACGCAAGTGGAGACAAAGGAAGCTTTACATCATCAACAAAATAGATCTTCTTTAATGTGTCACTAAGGGGTAAACCGATAGCCGCACCAGCAGGAGAAACGTGCTTAAAGCTCGCCGCTGCAGGCATTCCTGTGGCGGCTTTGAGTTCTTTAACGAGCTGCCAACTATTGAGTGCGTCAAGAAAATTAATGTAACCAGGACGTCCGTTGATGACTTTTAGGGGGAGTTCTCCGTCTTCCATGTAAATTCTGGAAGGCTTTTGGTTGGGATTACAACCATACTTTTAAAAGCTAATTCTTTTCATCTTTGGGGTAATTTTATCTATTTGCAAAGATAATAAAAAAATAATGATTAACTTTGCAGCATAGGTATTTTTATTTCTAAGTATGTTATGAAACAGAAATTGGTTGCCTTGTTAAAAGAGGCCGAAAAGAAGTTGATTAGGATGACGAAAAACAGGAAACGATTTCGAAAAAGTTATCCAAATTCTTTTCTCTTCACCATGTAAACCTGACACCAGACTCATTGAAGAAGCTCAAAAACTACTTCACTGGAGCTGAGAAACCCTCACGACAAACACTCGACCGGCTGGCACTTTTCGCTGGGTTTCAAGACTGGGAGAGTTTGAAAAAGACTTTCATGGAGGAAGGAAAACACGCAAATCGTGATGTTTGAACCTTAACTTGCGGACATCAGACAATACAAAGCAGTAGAACTTTTGATAAACTTTTGCTTTCAAAGTAGTTCTATGCTGTCCGTAAACTCTTCACCATCATGCTAAAGAAAAAGAGGTTATGCACCATAAGTAGCATAACCTCTTTTATTTCTTTACGAAGAAACGGCAGCTTATTCAGCTGTTGTTGTGTTGCTTCTCTTCTCTGCAATACGGGCTTTCTTACCTGTAAGAGCACGAAGATAGTACAATTTTGCACGACGAACTTTACCGCGTTTGTTCACTTCGATAGAGTCGATGTTCGGTGACTCAATAGGGAAGATACGCTCAACACCTACAGTTCCTGACATCTTTCGAACCGTAAAACGCTTCTTTTCACCGTGACCTGAGATCTTGATTACTACTCCACGATAGAGCTGAATACGCTCTTTTGTACCCTCAATAATCTTGTAAGCTACAGTAACTGTATCGCCTGCATTGAATGAAGGGAACTGTTTTCCGGTTGCAAATGCTTCTTCAGCAACTTTAATTAAATCCATTTTTTTGTTTGAAATTAAATTTTGTTTGTGCCCAACGCAACATGACCAAGCAACTCTTCTGCTGCCAGCGGTTACGCCGAAAAAGCTGTGCAAAGGTACAAAAAAATGCAAATCACGACCTCATTAATATTGGTTTTCTTTGGTTTTTAACACAAATTCTTCTTTTTTTCCACGTAAAACAACTACCTTTGTAACAACTAATTACAAACGTATGGATAAGAAAACCATCTCTTTTTTGGCTGCAACAGCCTTACTTTCTTTGGCTTCCTGCAAGTCGCATTATGAGCTTTCGTCTGTCAGTCGCAGTCGAATCTTGATTGATAATAAGTATGATGCCAACCCCGATAAAGACGCAGAAGCCTTCCTTTTGCCTTATAAGCATCAGGTAGATAGCTTGATGAGCCCCGTCGTTGGTGAGGTTTCTGAATACATGTCGGCTCGAAAGCCCGAGAGTACGCTATCAAATCTGCTCGCAGATATTTTGCTTTGGGGAGGTAAGAACTATCAAGAGAGCCCCGACTTTGCCGTATATAACATGGGTGGAATACGTGCCGCCTTCGCCCAAGGAGACGTTACTTATGGTGATGTTTTAGACGTTGCACCCTTCGAAAACAAGATATGTTTCCTCACGCTTTCAGGCAAAAAGGTGCGCGAACTCTTTGAACAGATAGCCTCAACTGGTGGAGAAGGTGTCAGCCATGGCGTCAACTTGGTTATCAGTAAGGACCATAAGTTGTTGGATTGTAAGTTGAATGGCAAAGAAATCGATGACAATAAGGCTTTACAGAGTGGCTACACTCGACTACCTTGCACAAGGCAACGACAAACTCGAAGCATTCAAATCAGCAACTAATCTCGTATCACCCTCAGACACCAGAGAATAATGTTCGCTTCATCATCATGGACTATTTCCGTGAGCAAAAGGCTGAGAACAAACCCGTAAGTCGCAAGATTGAGGGGCGAATCATCATAAAAATAATCTCCTATTAAACCCAAGAATATGAAAAAGAAATCTATATCATCATCGCCAAAAAGGCTTTTGAAACGTGCACTTTGTTGCTTGCTGTTTGCATGTGCAACACTAACAACTTATGCACAAAAAAACAACTCACTATACTCCACACAAGTGACACCCACAGCTGCATTCTTCCACTCAATAAGAATCTTGCCGACACGCTCTTTTGCAGGACGTGCAGGCTTTTATTCGCCGCATCAATATGCTGAAAGAAGAACGCAAGAAGGACCCAAACTTGCTGTTATTTGATAGCGGTGACTTCTCACAAGGCTCACCTTATTATACATTATTTAAGGGAGATGTTGAGATTGGGCTAATGAACAGGATGCATTATGACGCAGGTACCATCGGAAACCATGAGTTTGACTTTGGTATTGACAATATGGTTCGCCTCTTCAAAAAGGCAAACTTCCCCATCATTTGCTCTAACTATGACTTCGAGGCACTCCACTTGAGGGACTTGTAAAGCCTTATATTGTGCTGAAACGCAAGGGAATCCGCATCGGAGTCTTTGCTCTCGACCCTCAACTTGAAGGACTTGTTGCCACAGCCAACTATGGACCAATCCAATATCTCAATCCCGTTACCGTGGCAAATGATATGGTAAAGATTCTACGTGGAAAGGAAAAAGTGCGACCTTGTCATTTGTATCTCTCACTTAGGATGGGAAGATAAGGGCATGGGAGACCAGATGATGATTGCTGGTTCGCGTGGAATCGACGTCGTACTTGGCGGTCATTCTCACAGCTTCTTTAAGGAATTGCGTTATGTAAAAGGACTTAGACGGACGCGAAGTTCCCGTAGATCACGAAGGCAAGAATGCCATTTTCGTGGGTAAACTGATGCTCAATCTTACTCAAAATAAAAAGTAAGAACTACCATTTTAGAGCGAGTATCACGCACAGATCGGGCGTATGGAAGCATGATTTTATTCTCCATACGCTCGATATGCTTTTGATCGAGGCTGTTAACCAAGCTATACATGAACTTCAACTCAGGCCGAATCTTGAAAAACGGCAGGTAAAAGTCACAGCCAAGTCCTACTTCTGCAAACGTATCATAACGCTTAAGCTTTACATAATCGTTATCTTTTCCACTTAGATTCAAGGCTGGAGTCATGCCCACCATCATGTAAGGACGATGATTATTGAATCGAGGTGCGGCAAAAATCAAGTCTACTGGAAGGGCCATATACACCGATTTCATGTTCTGCCGATAGGATATTGGCTCATGATTTGGGCCTGCCACACTATGATTTAGCAACACAATATGGCGTGAACCGAAATACATTGTCGGCGCAACTCGTAGTTGTAAGTGCTCCGAAAGACGCATTTCACCAAGTACTCCCACGTTAAAAACCCATGTCAAAAACGATCCTGATCAGTGGATATTATCTGTTGTGTTGATGTACCATTTTCAGCCACAACAGTCTGTTCTCCGCTATTAACAAACTCCAAATCTTGTACATGTGAACCGACGGAAATCCCGAAATGAAAGGGTCGAAGATCTGTATACGGGCGATTTTGAACCGTCCGTTGTTGCGCCATAGCAGCCATTCCAAAGGCTAAACCCATAGCAATCAAACTCCATTTTCTTATCTTCATGCTACTGATAAAACGCACTTCACGTGATGATATTGCATCATGTAGGAAAAGAAGTAGTATAAAAAAACAAAAAATAATACCTAAAAAGTAGGTATTTTGAAATTTATTATATACCTTTTGCATCGTGATTCATGAGCTGAAAAGGCTTGGAATTGGTACAAAAAACATTATGAAATTATAAATTAAAGTTTATGGCTTACGTAATTGGAAACGACTGCATTGCATGCGGTACATGTATTGATGAGTGCCCAGTTGGCGCTATTTCTGAAGGTGATATCTATGCTATCAACCCTGATGCTTGCACAGAATGCGGCACATGTGCTGATGTTTGTCCCTAATGAAGCAATCAGTCTTCCTGAATAAGGAGAGAGAAATACAGCATAGAAAAAAACGGCATATTGCAACCTCGCAATATGCCGTTTTCTTTTGGTTTTAGGTTAAAAATCAGCACGATTCTAATGTAAACGTAAGCAAAAGTATAAGCATTTTCATCATTCCTCCTTAGTATCCATACCTACAAACGAGTATCTTTTTGTGGCAAAAGTCCCTTTTTCATGTACCAACAACTATTTAACAACAGACAATTTCATCACAAACCACAAGACGTTTAATCTCTAACCATGACATTATCTTCATGCCCTAACCTCACAACATCATTTGTTCCGTCAGCTTATCCCCTCAAAACAAAAACTTCATTTGTTATTCAGCGGGAAATAGGTTAATACAAACGAAATAATCTTACAACTGCTTTCAAATTACGATGAAATTCAAAAACGCAACAACATTTTAGTCTAAATACGCGCGTTTTTTTCAATGTTTTCATAATCCACTATGCACCAAACAGTTACGCATTCACACGCTTTTTCCTTTTCGCTAAACAAGGGCGAAAAAGCAATGATCTCCTTCATTTTCTGACTCCATTTGCCTCAAATTGCAAGACAAACTCCCTCATCTCACCTCGCAAAATCATAGGGTTTGCACAACAAACTAACTGAAATTACACCAATAACTACTTCATTTGAATCCATAATTCCTATAAAATGCCTCTATGAAGAGGGGTTTTTGACGATTTATTTTTCTATTTGAAAGCCTCCATGAAATGTTAAATTTTGCACAATAAACTTTACAGAATTACACGACAAACCCGCACAACAAACAAGCTATCATGCCAATAAATATGCCGCAAAACCTAAGGCTATATTCCCTAAACTCGTAAACGTTTACGTAGAATTTCATTGAGGTTTATACCTATTTCATATAGTATATATAAGAATAAACCAGTACATTTGTATACAAAAACTATCTATTTTACCTTACGAACAATGAAAAATCAACATTCTCGTAGACTGATTTTACTCGGTCTCTTCATGATGATTGCGTTACAATCTCTTTTCGCTCAAGCCCCAGCTTTCCCTGGAGCAGAAGGTCATGGACGCTATGTCACGGGCGGAAGAGGCGGAGAAGTTATCCACGTTACCAATCTTAATGACAGCGGAACAGGTTCTTTTCGCGCAGCAGTACAAGGGAATCGGAAAAAGATGATTGTCTTTGATGTCGGTGGAGTCATAGCTTTGGCTTCTGAACTAACCATCGGTCAGAACACAACCATACTCGGACAAACAGCCCCCTACCCTGGAATCACCATCAGATATTACACGGTTAAGCCGTCATCTAATAACATTATACGCTTCATTCGCTTTCGTCGTGGCCAGGAACGCGACGTCAATGATGGCGCAGATGCTATCTGGAATGCCCACCAAACGAGTATCATCATCGACCATTGCTCAATGAGTTGGAGTATTGATGAATTGGCTTCATTTTATGATAACAATAATTTCACGATGCAATGGTGCATGCTTGGTGAGGCATTGACTAACGCAGGACATGATAAAGGAGCGCATGGTTATGGCGGAATATGGGGCGGAAAGTTAGCTTCTTTCCATCATAACTACGTGGGAAGTGTCGACAATCGAGCACCTCGTTTCAATGGTTCTCGCTACCAATGGGACGGATATCGCAACAATATTCAATTCAATTCGTATCATTGGAACAATACCGTTACGGCAGAAAATGTGGACTTCCGCAATTGTGTTCTCTACAATTGGGGAGATGGAAACGGCTGTTATGGTGGACCAGGTGGTGGACAAATCAACATCATTAATAACTATTATAAAGGCTGGTCCGGCAACAAGAAACACACAAAGGGTTACAGAAGTCAGTGTAGGAAATAGTGGAAACAGCACCCAAGGTGACATGATTGGCATGACAAGTCGATACTATATCCAAGGCAACTACGTTGCAGCCGCTGGGAAAAATGCAGCCAATTATGACTGGAAAGGGGTCACCTTTGATAATGGAGTGCAGCAAATCGACGCACAACCTTATACGCTTGATGGTGCAAACTACTATGAAAATGTGGCGCACAAAACACTAAATGGCAAGTCTTATGCTCCTATCAAGCTCACCACTCCTGCGCCAACAGGAGACATTACGACACATTCGGCACAACAAGCCTATGAGAATGTGCTCGACTATGCAGGCGCTTCGCTCTTCCGTGACAATGTAGATGTGCGCTATGCCCATGAAACTCGCACCGGAACGACTACGTATGAAGGAAGCAAAACGCATCGACCGGGCATTATAGATATCGTGAAAGATGTCGATGGTTACACGGAAAACAACTTCCCAAAAGGGCAGAGATCACAAGCTTATGACAGTGACTTTGATGGATTACCTGACGCATGGGAGAAGGCAAACGGACTCAATCCAAACGATGCCAGCGATGCTTCTAAGTACTCACTCGACTCAAAAGGCTACTACACAAACCTCGAAGTGTTTGCTAATAGCTTGGTAGAGCCCTTAGTAAAGAAGCAGCAACAACAGGCTGAAACAGCTGTAAACGAATATTATCCTGAATGTAAGAATGCAACAGGATTAGACTATTATAGTGGTAAAACGGTTGAACTCGTTTCACCAATCACACCAGAAAACCCGACAGCGGGTATTGAAAAGCCTCTTTATAGCACAAAGTTCACAGACTGGGAAGATGCAAAAGCTTCGTCAACAGCAGTCACAAAAAGAGGCTCAAACGCTATATAGTCATGAGTCATTGCAGTTTTCTCTGACAGAGACGGAAGTCTGTTCAACAAACAAAAAAACAAGGCAAAAGTTTCCGCAATGGCAGGGAGGTTATCTCATGGCTTCAAAGACTTCGGCTGCCCAAGTGACTACTTCTGTATTAAAAAACATCACGAAAGTACACTTTAAACACGGTGCAACGGGGAGCAAACGAGGCTGGAAACTCGAGGCAAAAGGCACCGGAGATGCCGATTGGGTAACGTTAAGTAACAGTGTGGCGGACCCCACTTCGGGAGCTGATGTGGATGTAGAGGTGAACAAAAACAAACTGCCGTTTGCGCTTCACAAACCTCACTTCAAATCAAAACGCCTATCTCTTTGAATTGTCAATCTATGGCAAAGTAGACCAAAGTTCAAAGCCTTTACTAAGCTCATTCAAGGCAAATGGTAAGACCTTTTCAGCTGAAACATGCTGTAAAGAGCAGGCAGATGGCACCTTGAAAGCAACGATTGAACTGCCGAAAAGCCAAGAAATGATTTCTAAAGACAATCCTTTGACCGACCTTATTGCCGAGAATGGCACGATAGAAGACGTCAAATATACGGCTACAAGCGAGGGTACTTGCGCTACGATTAAAGTCGCTTTGGCAGGAAAAAGCACAGACTACGTAATCTATTTTGTACGGAAAGCCGACCTCACCCTTACCTATTATAATACTGATGGGACGGTGATTGGAACGCAAAAGGTAGAAAAAGATGCGCCGATTACAGCCTTTGCCTTCAATGCTTCAAAGGTTATCGTGGGCGAAGGAAAGGTCTTTCGCGGATGGTTTGCAGCTGCTTCAGGTCCTCACAACCGTAAGTTTGTGACCTCAGATAACATCACTTCAAACCGCAATCTCTATGCAGTTGCAACCGAAAAAGAAGTAAAGAGCGCCACGAAACGTTACACTTTTGAACTCACTGACAGTTGTTTCTACGACCAAGATCATGAAGCTTTCAACAGCAAAGGCCCTGCTCGGTTCCATGATCCGCAACATGGCTGGCTGTTTGGCAAGTCAGATGACGTTGAACTTCTTGTTGGAGGAAATGCTTATCTGCTACTAAAAGGTTGCACATATTCGTCAGGCAACATCATCATTAAAGATAGTAAAGGTCGCCAATTGGCTTCGCTTCCGGCAAAAGCCAATACAGATGGCGCCATCATCAGCTATGAATATAAAGGTAATCCCTGATGTTCTTCACCTCTGTTTTGACCAGAATGCCCTATCTGCATGAAGTCATTATAGCGAATATGCAGGCTGATCCTATCGTGCAAAAATGAGGCTGGATACTATGTTGTTAAGCCTGGAGATGCGACTCATTTACTAAATACTTTGCTCATTGCAAACGTCAAATCAGGAGACCAACTGACAAAGATCTTTATTCCCAAATGGCGTATATGATCTGGGCGAAAGCAGTGCTTACACCCATCAATGGCAATAACATCTCCCTCATAGGAGCCTCTGCTGAGCACACCATCATACGCAATCATCCGCATGAAAGCAATGAAGGCATTGCCACAACAGCAACACTTCTCATCACAGGAGATAACACTTATCTGCAAGATTTGACGTTAGAAAAACGCGCTCGATTACTACAAATGTGGAGCTGCCGGACGTGCCGTTGCCTTGCAAGATAAAGGTAATCACACCATTTGTAAACGTGTAAACTTGCGCTCATTCCAAGATACTTACTACAGCAATGGACTGGGACAATACTACTTTGAGGATGGAAACATCCACGGAACTGTGGACTATCTCTGCGGAAGTGGAGACGTTTTCTTCCATAAAGTGAATTTTCGTGAACGAACTACGAAGCTTGAACAATGGCGGAATGGATGTCATTGCAGCTCCTTATCCGACTGAAAACAACCGCTTTGGTTACGTGATGAAAGACTGTAAAATCACTAATCTTAACCCAGGGAGGTTACTCACTTGGTCGCAGCTGGGGAGGCAAATCAAAGCTTGCTTGGATTGAAACAACGATGTCAGAGCCACCTGTTGAAGACGGAAAGAGCGTCAAACGATTCACTGTTGGAGGTATGAACGTCGCAGCATATCAGTTTAAGGAGTATGGCTCGAAAGACAAAGAAGGCAACCTTTTGACGCCAACAACAAACATTGTTACGTTTACGCATGCCACAGGAAACTACACTTACAACACCACAATGCGTGAAGATTCAGTCAGTTTGTTCTCGCTTGACAACGTATTTCCCAACTGGCGACCAGCTGAATTGGCTGCACAAGCAACCTCACCAAACGTGAAACTCAATGGAAACATCCTCTCTTGGACTGACAATTCACCTGTACAACCGGGACAATGTTATGCTGTTTTCAAAAATGATGAACTGATAACAATCACCCAAGCGCATCAAATCACACTAAACAATGTCGTAAGTAATGCTATATACAGCGTGCGTTCAGCCAATGCAAAGGGAGGATTCAGCGAACCATCTGCTACATCTTCTGTTGCAGGAATACACAAATTGCAAACTTCTGACAAAGCAATCATTCGCACAAAGTACTTTCGTCCTGATGGAACGGCATGCCAACAAGACACAAAAAGGCCTTGTGCTCACAATGCAAACCTTTTCAGACGGCACAACGAAAACAATGAAAAGAATCGTCAAATAGTATAGATTTATTTTAGTTAACAAAGCACTTACGCTGCAGAAAAAGCCCAGATGAATTAGTCTCATCAAAGCATCTGCAGCGTAATTTTATATTCCTTTATTTGATGATCATAAGGCTTTTTAACAATAAATGCTTATATTTATTGAACAAAAATTCTTAATTTTTGCACCATAAGATGTTATTGATGACATCACAACTTTTAAGAGAATTCACTATTATTTCAAATAAAAAGAGTTATAAAAAAATGAAAAACTAATTCTAAAAATGTTTGTAGTTGTGTTGGCACTTGCTGCTTTCAACACACTGATGAGTTGCAGTAGTAAAGACGACGAGGATTCAATTGCCGGCACATGGGGCATTAGTAGCGACGCCGTTATGAATGGTTCAAACTGGGGAAGAGCTCGAAGCTACGCAGGTTATGAGCCAGAGTATTTCATTTATCAATTCAATGAGAATGGTACAGTGGACTATATCACCTTCACAGGAATAGAAAAAAATCTCCGTTATTAAAAATGGGAAAGGATCTTCAAAAGGTAGCAACGGGCCACTATCACCTATCAAAAAGGCAAGCTATATATGCGTATAGGCAAGCAAGATTATGAAGGTCCTTACACCTTAAACAAAAAAAGGAGTTAGCACTTGAAATCAAAGGAAACGACGGAAACCTCCATCGTTATGTGTTCAAATTGCTTAACGATAGATACTAATTTTCCTATAATATCATAAGATAAAAAGCATGATAAAGAAACTATTATTCACCCTCATGTGCTTGATGACGAGTGTCGGAGCATTCGCTCAAGCAAAGACTTTTGAGCTTGGAATAAAGTTGAATTGTGCCACAGAAGACCCTCATTTGGGATTCGGTGCAGTCGCACGATATAACATTGATGGTCATTTCAGACCCGAATTAGAAGCCAACTACTATCCCGAAGGCGACAATAATATCAGAGCTTGGGATGTAAACATGAACTTACAATACTTGTTTCCTATCACTCATCGCTTCAAAGTATATCCTACTGCCGGTTTAACCATCGTGGGAGCCGACTTTGATGGTATAGGAATTAGCACCAGTGAAAGTCGTGTTGGCTTGAATCTTGGCGGCGGAGTTCAGTTTAACATCACACCAAAAACTACATCTTCATGCCGAAACAGTCTATAAGATTGTCTCTGACATTGACCGAGGTGTACTGAGTGTTGGACTCTCTTATGCATTCTAACCCCTGCTTTTTTTGAAAGTCAAAACAAGGCTATATGCAAGCCGCATAAATTCAAACGGCAAGCAAGGTTGACGCAAAACAAAGACATAATAACATAAAAGGAAAGGCCCCAAAATGGTCTTCCTTTTTTTCATAGCCCCAAATGAATGATAAAATGATATGACGCGATTCACCGCCTAATTTGAGTCAAATTACTGGGTGAAAAGCGTCATTTCATGCGGTAAAATGACGCAAATCACGGGCTGTGTTGTATGGTTTTATTTTATATTCCTTATCAAAATGAGAAAAAGGAAAAGTAGTGATGGGCTGCAATAATCTTGCAAAACCAACGTTTAATTAAGTGATACTGACACACAATTTGAGGGGTGAGGTCGCAGAATATGCGCCTACAAGGAAGAGAAAATAGGCAGAAAAGTGCATATTTACCATGCCCGATGATTGTGCAAAGCCCCATGGGATACAATGAATCTGAGGGCTGAAACGATAGAAGAAATCATTTGAAAAGCGATAATATTTATTAGCTAACAAACGGCTATGCAGATGCAAACAGCATAGCGAGTTCGGCAACATCATGAAAAAGAAACAATCTTACAAACCGGCAGTTTTGTAATGCCGTTTTATCATCGTAACCTCACTCTTTTTTTCTTGTGGGGACTTTTGCAAGAGCCATCCTCGATGTACTCAACAAACATTTTCAAAACGCTTTTAGATATCAGCATAACCCAGTCATCTTTGATTCAGGTGACTACCTATTTAGGTTATTTTTTTGACGGCAATTCCTGCAGGATGGTTTATTAATCGTCACGGCTATCGACTTGGTGTAGTGCTTGGTTTGTTGCTTTTTGGCATAGGTTCTCTATTATTTATCCCCTGTGCAGCAGTCGGAACGTTTTATGCTTTCCTTGGAGCGCTGTTTATTATAGGCTGTGGTTTGGTGTTTCTTGAAACCTCAGCAAATCCTTATGTGACCGAACTTGGCGAGAAAGAGACGGCAACAAGTCGGCTAAACTTTTCGCAATCGTTTAATGGTTTGGGTTGTCTCTTCGCAACATTTGTTGTTGGTCAGTTCTTTTTTAGTGGTCATTTTGAAGACAATCACGTGGCAGTTCCCTATACGATTTTAGGCATATTGGTGTTGGTTATCGCTTTAATCTTCTCACGAATTAACTTGCCTGAGATCAAACATGCAGAGACTGAAGAAGACAAAATCAAAGGAACTCGCATCATGAAACTATTCCGTCATCACCCTGATGTTTGTCTTTGGACTCTTTGCTTTGTTAGCTTATGAGGTGGCAGAGATATCAATCAACAGCTACTTTTATTAACTTTGTTACGGGTCAAGGATGGTTAGATGACAACACAGCAAGTATCGTTTTTGACCATTGCTTTGGGCTTCTTTTATGGTGGGAAGGTTTGTAGGGTAGCTGGCTCATGCGACGCATTCGAGCAGAAATAATGCTGTTTGTTTGTGCAGTAGCGAGCGTCATAAGTATGGTTGTTGTGCTATTAAACATTGGGCGATTCTCTATGGTTGCCATCATCATAAACTATCTTTTTGAAGCCATTATGTTTCCAACCATCTTCTCATTGGCCCTTAATGGTCTGGGAAATCTAAAGAAAAGTGCAGCTTCTTTGCTAATGATGACACCGATTGGAGGCTGTGGTTTCTTGCTCATGGGCATCATTGCAGACAATGCAAACCTTGTGATTCCTTTCTTGATTCCCTTCTTTGGCTTCTTCGTTGTATTGCTCTATGCCTCTGAATTGATGCGAAAGAGATTGTAATCCAACAGCAGATAGGAGGTAACATTGCTATATCCATGTTGCAACTGACGCCATGTCGCTTGATTTAACGCAAAATTAAACTTTTTAACCTGCTTCGAATTGAAAAAAGAGAACCAACATTTTGCGTCATCAAAAGATTATGTTAAATTTGCAATCAGAAAAAGATGAAGAGATAACATTCATTTAGTGATCTATTTATAAACATAATATTACAGATTATGGCAGTTAGTTTTAAAGAATTAGGTCTCGTTAATACACGCGAGATGTTTAAGAGAGCAGTGAATGGCGGCTATGCAATTCCTGCATTTAACTTCAACAATTTAGAGCAGCTTCAGGCTATTATTACGGCGTCATCTGAATTGAAATCACCGGTAATCTTACAGGTTTCAAAGGGTGCCCGCAATTATGCTAACCCGACATTACTACGTTATATGGCAGAAGGAGCAGTAGCTTTTGCAAAGGAACTTGGCTGTGCTCATCCTGAGATTGCACTTCACTTGGACCATGGAGACAGCTTCGAGCTCGTGAAAGATTGCGTAGATATGGGCTTCTCTTCAGTCATGATAGATGCTTCTTCAAAACCTTTTGAAGAGAATATTGAGTTGACTAAGAAGTGCGTTGATTACGCTCATCAGTTCGATGTGACTGTAGAAGCAGAGTTAGGTGTACTTGCTGGTGTTGAGGATGAAGTTGCTTCAGAGGAATCTCACTACACTCGACCAGAAGAAGTGATTGAGTTCTCACAGCGTTCAGGCTGCGATAGTCTCGCCATTTCAATCGGTACATCTCATGGTGCTTATAAGTTTAAGCCAGAACAGTGTACTCGTGACCCGAAGACTGGCCGCTTAGTACCTCCTCCTTTGGCTTTCGACGTTCTCGCAGAGATAGAGAAGAAGCTTCCAGGATTCCCTATTGTACTTCATGGTTCGTCTTCAGTTCCACAGAAATATGTTGATATTATCAACCAGTATGGAGGCAAATTACCTGATGCAGTGGGTATACCTGAGGAACAATTACGTAGGGCTGCTAAGAGTGCTGTATGTAAGATCAACATCGATTCTGACTCTCGTTTGGCTTACACTGCAGGCGTAAGAGAGACTCTTGCGAACCATCCTGACTACTTTGATCCACGTCAATATGGTAAGGTTGCACGCGATTATATGATCGAAATGTATAAAGAGAAGATTACAGACGTGCTTGGTTCTGAGAACAAACTTGCTCAATTGTAAGCAAACTACGACTGAAAGGTCGAATAAAATAATAAAGGTGAGCACTTCATAGTGCCCACCTTTTTTCGTATATCAATACTTTTGAGGGTGTATATCAATATCTTTTGGGGTATATCAATACTTTTTGAGGGTATATATCAATACTTTTTAGGGTATATATCGATATATTTGAAGGTATATATCGATATATTTGGCTGCGCAAACAGAAGGGGTTCTCTAATTCATTAGCCTACAATTGAGAGCCGATTTGCGTCATTTTACTGAACAACCATATTATAGTTGTTTACCCAAATGCCACACAAGACCGAAATTAAGAATACCTTGCAGGCCGTAACCAAGTTCAGAAGTGAATCTCAAATGATTCGAACCAATCTCTATTCCCACAGGAGAAAGCTGATAAGCCACCCGCATTTTATTTTCTTTAATGTTAGGGAAACTGCTGCTATTTGACGACAGATGATAAGCACTTAACCCCAAACCTCCTCTTGAATAAAGTGCAAAGTGCCCATTGTCTAACCAAGAATAGCGCACTGAAGGCATGAAAGTAAAGGCCTTACTCGATAATTTCAAGTCATCATTTGGGACGATTGAGTAGATGAGTCCAAGGTAAACGAGGCTAAAAGCGTCATTATTCACTTGCTTTTCTAATGGCACATGTGCTCCTTGTGCCACTGCTTCTGTATAACTAAGTCCTGCACCTACGCCCATTTCTCATTCAAATGATAGAAATATTCCATATTTAATGAACAGTTAATGTTGCAGGGTGTCGAGAACAAAGCAGCGTCGTCTTCAAGCTCAAACAATTTAACATAGTCATTTCTCACGCTCTTTAAGTGCGGTTCATCACCGAATCCGATACTCCATCTCAATTCATGTTTGAAATGTTGTGCCTGTATTGTCAATGCAAAAACAAGTCAGAAGTAAAGTTAGAAGTCCTTTTTTTCATGTTATTGTTTCTATTTAATTAGTTTGCTACAAAGATAAAGAAAAAAATCCATAATCAAACATTTTTTTCACATCTTTTTCATTTTATTGAATCAAGTCAGTCTCATGAGAAGTCATCGAGATAGTAAACGAAAGATGAGTTAAACGTTTTGAAAGTAATTTACAACTAGAAACAACAAAACCTTACAATATGAAAGCATTTAGCATCAACTATCCAACAGCATGCTATTTTCTTGCATTTTACAAACTCCTTACAATCAATCAATTACGAAAAAGGCCTTAAAAATTTATGATGATATCACATAAAAACAACGTGTAATCTCTATGGAATCATACCCTCATCTCTGCCATTTCATCGCATGAAATGAAGCATTTGTGTGCGCCATTTGTACCGAATTAGAGATTCGAATGGCGCAAAACACCCAATCTTCTTATAGCCTTCGTTGATTAAACTCCGTTTTTCTATGATTTATTCTCTATTTCATCACTCCGTGAAGTGTTAAAAAACCATCATTAATCTTTACGATATAAGCCTCTACTCCTTGACTAAAACGAAGACAAGAACAAGAGTTTCAGCTAAAAACTTTATATCATTTCGCTTTGTTTATTCTCAGCATATTATCATCCCGAAGGCCAAATATTTTGCCGTTTTCCAACATTTGTTGAACTCAAGAGAAAGGCACTTTTGCTCATGAAAAACAAAGTGCCTTAGTCTTGATATGTTATAAACAGCGTTTACTTTATAGGAAAAAGACCATAGAGTTCGGCATCAATCTGGTCGGTAATCCTTTGAAAAATCCTGAGGATTATTCTCGAAATCAGTGTGATCTCCATCAACAATGATGAGATGACCTTTATAGTCTTTAATCCAGTTTTCATAGCGATCGTTCAGTCCTGAGAGGTAATCGATGCGGATACTCTTTTCAAATTCGCGCCCACGTTTACCGATATGGTTAACCAAAGTCGGTATACTTGAACGGATATATATCATGAGATCGGGTAACTTTACGAGTGAAATCATGAGCTCAAACAAGTCAGAATAGTTCGTAAAGTCACGATCACTCATCATGCCCATACTATGTAAATTCGGCGCAAAGATACACGCATCTTCAAATATAGTGCGGTCTTGTATGATGGTATCTGCACTCTTTGATATCTCAACCACCTCCTTAAAACGTTTATTTAAGAAATAGATTTGAGATTAAATGACCATCTTGCCATGTCAGCATAAAAGTCATCGAGATACGGATTGTTATCAACGGGTTCGAAACGGGGCGTCCAATGAAATCTCTTGGCAAGCATTTTGGTGAGTGTAGTCTTGCCACTTCCGATGTTTCCTGCAATTGCTATATGCATAATCTGAATATAATTCTGGGGTTAGAAAAGTCCAAACAGGTTGGCATCTATCTTATCTATGATGCTCGAAAAGTCCTTTTACTGTGTAAATAGTCGATATTATTCACATCGACAACAAGCACTTTACCTTTTATATTTGTTATAGATGAAGTCGTCATATAGTTCATTCAAGCTCTCAAGATAAGCCAAAGGCATTTGCTGTTCGTAGTCACGCGCGCGGCTTTGGATATTCTTTACCAAGTGTGAAACGCCTGATTTTTAAGTAGATCATCAAGTCAGGATAGTGCAAGATATGCGTCATTGAATCAAAAGAGTTCCATGTGAGTATGGAAGTCTCTTTTCAGTCATATTGCCCATCTTGTAGTTGTTTTTTTGTGAAGACATATACGCCTTTCATAGATGGTGCGATCTTGCACTATGGTTTGTTGTTTGCTACAACGCGTGAGCTGAAGCAAGTCTTTGAAGCGTTCTTTTAAGAAGAAAACCTCCATGTTAAATGACCATCTTGGGATGTCTTTATAATAGTCTTCAAGATACGGATTGTAGTCTCACTGCCTCGTATTTAGGCTCCCATCCATAGTGTTTGGCAAGCATTTCGGTGAGTGTAGTCTTTCCGCTTCCAATGTTTCCAGCGATAGCTATATGCACGATTATTATTGTTTTGGCTGCAAAATTACTGTTTTTTATCCGTTAAAACGAATAAAGCTGTATCAAAAGTAGGGTCATCCGGTTTTTGTTTGTACATTTGCATAGAAAGTAATTTGTTAAGTTTCACAATATGATATATACCCTATCAGGTCCTCAACATATTGATACGACGATTCAACTCCCACCAAGTAAGAGCATCAGTAATCGTGCCCTAATCATCCAAGCACTGGCAAATGGCAACCTTGTTCCACGTCATCTTAGTGACTGTGATGATACAAAAGTCATTGTCGAAGCCCTCAAAACAAAGAGCGAAACCATTGATATCAAGGCAGCAGGAACGGCAATGCGCTTTCTGACGGCCTATCTTTCGGTGCGCAAAGGCGAGCATGTGCTCACGGGAACTGACCGCATGAAGCAGCGGCCGATAGGCGTTTTTAGTAGATGCTTTGCGCTATCTTGGCGCCGACATTCAGTATGAAGGCGAGGTGGGTTACCCTCCTTTGCGTATTAAAGGGCGTCCACTGACAGGCGGATTTATCGAGATTCCGGGCAATGTTAGCTCGCAGTTTATCTCAGCATTACTATTGATTGGTCCGATGCTTGAAAAGGGATTAGAACTCAAACTGACTGATGAGATTATCTCTCGGCCTTATATTGACCTCACGTTATGCATGATGCGAGACTTCGGAGCAATAGCCGATTGGACGGATGTTGACACTATCCGTGTCGCTGCCAAAGCCTATTCAGCACGCGATTATTATATTGAAAGCGATTGGACAGCCAGCAGTTATTGGTATGAAATCATGGCATTAGCGGATGATTCAGAGGCCGTTGTGAGATTAGAAGGCCTGATGGATGGTTCGAAACAGGGCGATTCGGTCGTTAAATACATCTTTTCGCTCTTGGGAATAAAGACAAGTTTCAAGACCACTGCACCCGGTGTACCCAATATTGTGACGCTACATCGGCACAAAATGTCTATTGCCTCGTTTAGAATATGACTTCACTGGGTCGCCTGACTTTGGCACAAACTGTGGTGGTAACTTGTGAATATGAACATAAAGTTCCACTTTAAAGGGCTCTCACCCTACGAATTAAGGAGACAGATCGCATAGAAGCCTTTGAAAACGGAGTTGAGAAAGTTAGGGCTTTGTGCTTCAAAGTGTTGGCGATGATGAACTACTTTGGGATGGCGAACGATGCCAACCATCCGATGAACCCATTGAAACCTATGAGGATCATCGCATGGCTTTTGGCCTTCGCTCCAGTGGCTTTGAAACGCCAAGGCTTGCAGATTAACAACCCAGAAGTAGTGAGTAAGTCGTATCCCGATTACTGGAAAGATCTTCAAACAGCAGGTTTTCACGTTATGATATATTTGGTTTTTGCACTTGTTTTCTTAGGACTCATCACGGCATTAGGGTTCATTTTTGGGTCGAAAGAAGGGCGAAGAAGAAAGCTCCTCTCATCGTAAACGACTCGTGTTCTACGTGTACAGGTGAGAACGATCAGTGCGAACAAGAGTGTATGATGGAGGCCGCCACCAAGGAAATTGAATATTATGACGATGAAGAACTTGACCGTTTCGAGGTCGTTTGTCGGAAGATTACACTGACGAAGAGGCCGAAGCGTTTGCAGAAGTGATGCTAACGATGCGCCCAGATGAGGTGAAGGGCTGGAACAGAAGCCTTATTTTTACGTGGCATTAACATGCCAAATCAGATTAAAAGATGACTTTTATTGCATTAGTAAATGATTGACATTTTACATTATAGTTTCTTTTTCAAAATGCGTTGCTTGGCGCCTTACTTGCCAGTGTTGTTTGTGGCATAGTAGGCACTTATATCGTAACCCGTCGCTTGGTATTCATTAGTGGTGGCATCACACATGCATCGTTTGGAGGCATTGGTTTGGGTGTACTGATGGGCATTAATCCCATTCTTTCGGCCATGATTTTTGCCGTATTGAGCGCCTTTGGGGTTGAATGGATGTCACGAAAAAGGTGCAGTTCGCGAGGACTCCGCTATTGCAATGTTCTGGACTTTCGGTATGAGTGTGGGCATCATTTGTTGCTTTTTTTATCTCCCGGTTTCATGCCCGATTTGCCGTCGTTCCTGTTTGGAAGCATCCTGACAATAGGCACATTAGACCTTTGTTTGCTTGGCGTGCTCTCGGTAATTGTTATCCTTTGCATGGTCTTCTTCTACAGAGAAGTGCTCAGTGTGGCTTTTCGATCGCACGTTTGCAGAGGCACAAGGGCTGCCCGTTCGATGGATAGAATATGGCATGATGGCATTAATTGCGTTGACGATAGTATCTACTTTGCGCATGGTGGGTATCGTTTTAGCCCTCAGTTTGCTTACAATTCCACAGATGACTGCCAATCTTTTCACGCTGAACTATAAGCGAATGATGTTCCTTTTCGATTGTTATTGGGTGGGCAGATTGTTTATTTGGTCTTGCCATGAGCTATTGGTTGAATGTTCCTTCGGGTGCATCCATCATCTTTTTCAGTATCATTGTCTATGCCATTGCAAAGTTGTTGTTGAGAAAGTGAAGCATTTCGCCCCATATTCCATTATCCTTTGTCTCGTTGTTACGATGCTTTTGTTGTTGTTCAACGCCGCAAAACACGGCGCGAACCAGGTGGTGGCAGGCTTTCAACACACGCTATAATGTTTATTATAACGGTTCAATGGCTTACATAGATGGGGCATTAGAGCGTGAGAAAGGCAACAAAGATAACTTCACAGAGATGCTTCCTTTGTACACAATTGGCAACAAAACAAGTCGTGGTTTTGGGGCAAGCTGGCTTTGAAAAAGCAATAGAAAAGTGTGAGAAAGCAATCAAACTGCACAGCATTAGGCGTCATCCCTGTGGGATAAAGACCGAAAGAAGACTGCCGAAGATATTGAATGGCTCAACCGAAAGGAGTATAATCCGTTCATGTGGAAGGTCTGGTTGCTCATGGGTAGAGCCCAATTCCATGAAGGAAAGTTTGAAGATGCAATATCAACCTTTGCATATATGAGCCGACTTTACGCCACTCAACCTGCTATTTTACCAACGAGCGCAGGCATGGTTAGCTAAGAGTTACATCGAAGCGGGATGGCAATATGAAGCTGAAGACGTGCTACGTAACATGCAACGAGATTCTATTTATTGGACGGCTAAAAAGGAATGGGACTATACTTACGCTGATTATTATATTCATATCGAGGACTATCAGAAGGCTATCCCCTATCTTCAACGCGTCATTAACCATGAGATGAGACGCATACAAAAGGCGCGTGAGTGGTTTCTTTTAGGGCAATTGTTCAACGAAACAGGTCAAAAGACAGAAGCTTATAAGGCATTTCAGCATGTGGTTAGACTCAATCCACCTTATGACTTGGCTTTTTAATGCACGCATAGCTATGACAGAAGTGGTCGACGGAAAGCTCAAACAATTGATTGCAAAAGCTTCGACACATGGCGTCATCTGACAATAACAAGGAATATTTAGACCAGGTTTATTACGCCATTGGCAATCTCTTCTTGTCGCAAAAAGACACACTTCATGCCATTGGGCCTATGAAAAAGGCAGTAAACTCAGTACACGTAACGGCATAGAAAAAGGCGTTTTTGCTGCTTAAACTCGGTGACCTCTACTGGCAACGGAATAAGTTTGGCGATGCAAAACGATGTTATGATGTGGCCATAGGACTATTGGATAAGGACCGGAAAGACTATCAACAATTGGCCGAAAGACAACAAGTGCTCGAACAACTTGTACCTTATACCGATGCCGTTGAACTGCAAGACTCTCTTCAACTGCTTGCCAAGATGTCGGAACACGACCGCAATGTAGCCATCGACCGCGTGATTTTGGCCCTTAAACGCAAGGAGAAAAAGGCACAAAATGATGTTTCATCTATCGCTAATGGAGGTGAGATGACGGCACAAAAATCCCTACAAATGCAACCTTCAACACACCGACTTCGGCAGATAACAACAGTCAACAAGCCACGTGGTATTTCTATAATCCCATGACCGTTGCACGTGGAAAGGAGATGTTTCAAAGGCGTTGGGGCAAGCGAGATAACATTGATAATTGGCAAAGAATCAATAAAACGGTCGTCGCGTTACCAACAAATGATGCTGCGGATAGCCTCGAACAGCGAGATGAAACGCCACAAAAAGTGAACGACCCGCGTCAGATCCTCACCAAAGAGCATACTATCTGCGCCAGATTCCGTTGACTTCTGCTCAGTTAGCTGTCAGTAACAAGGTGCTCGCTGATGGGCTTTTTTTCACAGTGGAATCATCTTTAAGGATCAGTTAGATAACCTTGATCTCAGTGAGAAAAGCATTGCTTCGACTCATCCAACACTATCCAAACTTTGCGCACATTGACGAGGGCTTTCTATCACCTTTACTTGCTTTTATGCAAGGCGAAATGACTTTACACATGCCGAAGAAAACCTCACTCGCCTGCGCCGAGAATGTCCAAAAAGCCAATGGACTGCCTTGCTTAACGACCCCTATTATCAGGAAAATGCGCGTTTTGGAAAGCATATCGAAGACTCACTCTATGCAGCTTCCTACACCGCTTTTTAACGAATCACGCTATCATGAGGTGTTGGCCAACGCCCAACTGTCGGCAAAACGTTTCCCGAAGGGAGCCAATCGCGATAAATTTTTGTTCCTTTCGGCGCTGAGTAAACTTAATGATGGCGATGCAAAGGATGCTTGCAGGACCTCAACACGTTGCTATTCACTCATCCAGAAAGCCGACTTGGCGAGATGGCGGGCATGATAATCAATGGTGTAAAGGCAGGAAAAGACCTTGCATGGGGCTAAGTTTGACATGACAAATGTATGGAAACGACGCAGTGAAGTGCTCAACGATAGCGACTCGATTCAGTCGGTTAAGTTCAACACTGAACGCAATGTGGGCTTTGTTTACATGTTGGTTTACCTTCCCGATTCCGTCAATGAACATCAACTTCTCTTTGCTTTGGCAAAGTATAACTTTACGAGTTACCTTGTCAGAAACTTCGATATACAGATTGAAGACGCACAGGGCATGCACAGAATGATGGTAAAAGGGTTCCAAAACTATGACGAAGCATTGCAATATGCACGTCAGTTGCATCGCCAACAAAAGCATCATGCAGCTCACGAAAAGGGCGCGACCATTTATCATTAGCGAACAAAACATGGAACTCTTAGGGCCGACAATACAGCTACGATGACTATAGTTTGTTCTATCAAAAGCATTTCGCGCCACTGCGAATCAGTACGCTTCAGCTGCTAACGGAGCCTGTTCCATCGACAATAAAGGCGCCCGAAAAGCCGCAAACTGCCGAGGAAATAGACCGCGAACTCGATCGAATCATTCAGCAGGATAAGGATGTTTATCCCATTGACACGGTGATAACGCCTGCTGTAAAGGGGCAAAATGCTGGACAAGGTCAGCCTCAAAAAGCAGCCCACCAAGCCCGAAAAGGCACATAAACCTGCACCGGTGAAGAAGCCGGAGACACCAGTTAAGCCGGTTAAACCGCTTGACTTAGACGATGAATATTATGATTTAGATGGATTCTAACTATGAGTAATGGAAAATTATTGTGGGTAGATGACGAGATAGATCTATTGAAAGGTCACATCATCTTTCTCGAAAAGAAAGGTTATCACGTAGTAACGATGAGCAATGGTGTTGATGCTATTGAGCTTTGTCGTACGGAATCGTTCGACCTTATCTTGCTCGATGAGATGATGCCAGGCCTTACTGGCATCGAAACGCTACAGAGAATAAAAGACATTCTGCCTGAAACGCCTGTGGTAATGGTAACAAAGAGCGAGGAAGAAGATATCATGAATCAGGCTATTGGGCGTAAGATTGCCGACTATTTAATAAAGCCTGTAAACCCTAATCAGATTCTAATTGCGCTGAAAAAGAATATTCATCATCGCGACATTATAAACGAAGTGACGCAAAGCGGCTATCAACAGGACTTTCAAAAGATTGCACTTCAAATTGCAGATTGCAAGCGTTGGAGTGATTGGATGGCCGTTTATCGGAGATTAGTGAAGTGGGAATTAGAGCTAAGTACAGCCGAAAACCACATGACAGAGGTGCTACAGACACAAAAAAGTTGACGCTAACCACGGCTTTTGCCAAGTACATTAAACAGCATTACTTAGCTTGGATGAGTGGAGAAGAAGACCGTCCTTTGATGAGCAATGAGGTCTTTAAGCGTGTGGTTTTTCCTGCTCTTGGATAAGCAAGAAAAAGGTGTTTTTTTGCTTGTGATTGATAACTTTAGGTATGACCAATGGCGTGTATTGGCTGCCGAACTTGCCGAGAGTTATGACATCGAAGAACAGCTTTACATGAGTATTTTTGCCCTACTGCTACCCAATATGCGCGCAACAGTTTATTCAGCGGTTTGATGCCCGATGAGATTCAACGGCTCTTCCCTGACCTTTGGGTGGATGAGGAAGAGGCCGATGGAAAGAATCTACATGAAGAGGCATTGATAGCGGGTTTGCTTGCGCGTTACCGCAGAAAACATCGTTTTAGCTATCATAAGATTAGCGAATCTCAGTCGATTGATCAGCTATTGAGCCACTTTTTCAGAACTTCAACACAATGATTTCAACGTGTTAGTCGTTAACTTTATTGACATGCTTTCACATGCACGCACCGAGTCACGCATGGTGCGTGAGTTGGCAAACAATGAGTGCGCATACCGCAGTATCACACAAAGTTGGTTGCGATATTCGGGAATTGCCGAGCTGTTTCGCCTGCTCAGCCGCACCAATTGTCGTGTGATTGTCACCACAGACCATGGGAGTATTCGTGCCAATCGGCCGATAAAGATTGTTGGAGACCGCAATACGAACACGAATTTACGCTATAAGTTGGGCAAGAATCTTAACTATGAATCACGTCAAGTGTTTGAAATCAGCAAACCACACGAGGCACATCTGCCTGCGCCCAACCTCTCAACATCGTATGTTTTCGCCCTTGGCGATACGTTCTTTGCCTATCCCAACAACTACAACTATTATGTGTCATACTATAAAGACACGTTCCAACATGGTGGCGTTTCAATGGAAGAGATGCTTATTCCGATAGGCGTGATGCGGGGAAAAGCAACAGAAAATATTTAGAAATCAAATTCATGAGAATCTTCTCTGCATGCCTTTGGCATGACAAAAAGGAGATTATAAAGTAAACAATATGGAAATAAAAAAATCAAATCATTAGACAACATCCGTGAGGCCGCTAAAGCCTTTTTTTGGATGGTATGGGAACGGGTAAAGTCTTCGCGTTCTATGGCAAAATGGGCGCAGGAAAGACTACTTTTCATCAAGGCAATCTGCGAAGAATTGGGAGTAACTGATGTGATTACATCGCCTACTTTCGCTCTTGTCAACGAGTATACTGCGGCAGATGGCAGTCCCATTTATCATTTCGACTTCTACCGAATCAAAGAAAACTTGACGAGGTGTATGACATGGGATATGAAGATTATTTCTATGGAGGTAGCCTCTGTTTCCTTGAATGGCCCTGAGCTTATTGAAGAGATATTGCCCGAAGATGTGACTAAAGTCACGATTACAGAAGAGGCTGATGGCAGCCGAAAGGTAGTGTGGTAAGGCGCTATGACCATGTGTTCAACGCCATGATGTGAGTGGACATGGGATGCAAATCTTTCTTGTTTGCATCCTGTGTCCTCTCGTCTTATAGCACAAGCTACGGCATTTTTAACTGAGAAATACAGGCTGTGGAAATCCTATTCTTGTAAAGTTTATTCGTCGTTTTTTTAACCTTTCAGGATACGACCAAATAGAAAACTTTGAACGCCCTTTTGAATGCTTGTTTTTCATGTTTTTTTAAGATGATTGTTGCATGAAAACTAAGAGATTGCAATGTAATCTCATGCAGATTACACGATGAAGTCAGGCTATTTCATCTTATGAAATGAAGCATATTATGGCCTTATTTCATACAGATTACACGATATTTTTATGATATTTCACAACATATTTTCGGTGCTAAGCGTATAAGGTTTTGATAGTCAATGATTTTCAAACTGTCCAAAAAAACTGCGCATTATTGCTATCAGTTTGAACTTCGTTTCAAATAAGCTCGTTTTTAGAAAAACATTTGTAATGATAATTCGTTACATTCAAAGCATTAAAAAGAAGTGTGATTCATCTTGAGCATTTAGGGATGCAAAAAGTTAGACTTTTCCTTATTAAAAACCATTTGGCAAACACCTTATTTATGCATCTTTCCCCAGAAAAAACATCTTCTGAAAGCAAAGGGGTTGCGCCACAAATGCTATGCCTTAAGAAGTTGGATTCTTAAGGATGATAAGTCACTTTACTTTCATTGATAATGGCAAAGCTGTGTTGTTACGATAAAAATCATATCAGTTGCCCGGCATGTCTCACGGCTTTTGTGTGCCTAAAACATTGACATAGCAATGAAAAGGCATGTCATGCGAAAGTGTCTTTTTAGGATAACGGAGCGTGCTGGGCAGCTGAATTATGTGTGATGTTGCGCGAGTTTATCACGCAACATCATTCGTTATTCAATGGTCCACGTGTCGTTTGTTTCGAGCAACTCCGTGAAATTATGATATTTCTTTCGGCCTTTTACCTCATCAATCTGGCTGTAAATGCACGACTCATAGGTAGGCGCTTCGACATCACGGATAACACCCAAGGCTACGGGAAAAGCCGTGTTCATTGTCCATCATGGCAAGTTTCAGCTGCAAAAGTATTGTCTTCACAATGGGCATCATGAATGAGAATATCTTCTTCTTTGACACCATTTTCACCGATTTTCACGACTTTCAATCCGAAGCCTTCTTGCATAAGACCAAACTCTTTGTCTTTACCGAAGCGCATAGGTTTGCCATGTTCCAAATAGATGGCATGCTCACTACGACCTTCACGCGTATAGATGGGGGCGTAAGCGCCGTTGTTAAAGATCATACACTCTGCAAAACTTCGCACACCGAGGGCCCCTTTTATGGCGCTGAGTTGCCTTGAGCATTTTCGACAGTGTGTGCCATCGTTGGCTACTGTGCGTGCAAAGAAGCGACCACGAGCACCAAAAGGACAGTTCAGCTGGACGGAAAGGGTCTTCTACAGTGCCGTAGGGACTCGACTTAGAAACAAAAGCCTCGCGGTGAGGTTGGAGAGTACTGACCCTTTGTTAAGCCATAGATTCGGTTGTTAAGCAAGATGATATTGATGTCAATATTACGTCTTAGAGCGTGTATAAAGTGGTTACCGCCGATGGCAAGTCCGTCACCATCGCCCGAGATTTTGCCACACTGTGAGTTGCGGATTGGCTACTTTCACGCCCGTAGCTATGGCAGCTGCCCGCCCATGTATTGTCTGCATAGCGTATGTATTGACATAGTAAGAGACGACCACTACAACCTATGCCCGAGATAACAGCGGTTTCATGGGGTGGTATGCCCAATTCGACCATTGCTTTATGCATTGAAGCCAAGAAGAAATGGTCTCCACAACCAGGACACCAACGTGGCTTTCCTTTTCTTAAAAATCATTTATTTTGTATTCCATGGGATTCATTTATTCGTCTATAATCTGTTGAAAAGCTTTGAAAGTGTGTCAACCATGAAAGGTTGTCCTTTCACTTCATTGTATTGTCTTGGGCAGAAGTTGTCGATTTTCATGCGTAAGTAGCCTGCAAACTGACCCGCATTTTGTTCTGCAACAACCACTTTTGGATAGGCTTTTAAGTACAGTTGAGGTGTTCTTGGGTAGCGGATTGATGTATCGGAAGTGAGCAAGTGCGACCTTCTTTCCTTTCTTTCGCAGCTCCTCCATAGCCGTATAGAGATGTCCAAACGTACCCCCGAAGCCCACAATCAATAGGTCTGCATCGTCTTTATCACCCAAAACCTTGAGATCAGGAACAGGAATGCGCGCCACTTTCTCGGCTCTTAACTTCGTCATGAGATGGTGGTTTTTCGGCTTTATTCGATATAACCTCGGTGTCACTATCCTTTTCCAATCCACCAATAACATGCTCATAGCCTTCCATTCCGGGTGTAGCCCAATAGCGAACAAGCGTTTCTGGGTCGCGCAAATAAGGGGTATAGGCCTCTGAAGTGTCTGGTTTGACAAGGTGAGGATGTATCTCTGGCAAGTCGTTTACATTCGGAAGACGCCATGCTCCCGAACCATTTGCGATGTAAGCATCACTTAACACGACGACAGGTGTCATGTGTTCGACAGCCATCTGACAGGCATTATAAGCTGATTGAAAAGCAATCGGTGGGCGAAATTAGGGGCAATCACGGGCATGGGGTTATCCCCGTTACGACCAAACAACACTTGAAGCAGGTCGCTTTGTTCGGTCTTTGTCGGCAAGCCTGTAGACGGTCCACCGCGTGTAACATCAATAACAACGAGCGGAAGTTCGCCCATTACCGCCAAGTTCATAGCCTCTGATTTGAGACAAATGCCAGGACCTGAGGTGGAAGTAACGCTTAGTGAGCCTGCAAAAAGAAGCTCCGATAGCCGTCGAGCAGGCTGCTAACTCATCCTCACACTGCATAGTTACAATACCAAGTGACTTGTGTTTGGATAGTTCAATGAGGATATCTGTGGCGGGAGTAATAGGGTAACTGCCAAGAAAGAGTTGCATTTTAGCTTTCTCTGCGGCTGCAATCAGCCCATAAGCCATGGCTTTATTGCCCGTGATATCCATGTATCGGCCGGGCTTTTTGTGGATAGATTCAATGCGATATGTGGCAGGAACCGACGCATGTGTATTGTGTCCGTAGTCGTATCCGGCATGAAGTACACGGATGTTACACTCTGCAATCTGCGGCTTATCTTTGAATTTATGCGCAATATACTCTACAACTTTCGTGCGACTTCGATTGAATAACCAGCAAACGATGCCCAAAGCAAACATATTTCTGCATTTCAACACCGTCTTGGGATCAACATTTTCGCCCTTCAAACAAGCCTTTACCATCGATGTTATGGGGCAAACTACGACATGATCAGGATTGATACCGAGTTCCTTTAGATAGTTATTCGTTTGGAATTCGGCTTTACGAAGGTCGTCTTCTCTAAACGAATCGATGTTCAAAATGATAGTAGCTGAGGGCGAAGCATACTGGATTTGCGTCTTCAAAGCAGCCGCATTCATAGCCACTAATACGTCACATTGGTCGCCAGGAGTAAGCACTTCATCGTCTCCAATCCTTACTTGATACCCACTAACTCCAGTCAAAGAGCCTTGTGGAGCGCGTATATCTGCGGGATAATCTTGAAGAGTTGAGATACTGTTTCCAGCCGTTGCTGACACTAAGGAGAATATGTTTCCGGCAAGTTGCATGCCATCTCCCGAGTCACCTGAAAAGCGGATGACTACTTGTTTGAGTTCTTTTTATTTCGAGTCCTTTCATGGGTTAATAGATAATGTCGCATCAAATATATGGTAATTAAATTAAAAAGCAAGAAAAACACAAGAAAAATGGAAAATATTTTTCTTTGCGTTCATCTTGCCTTTTATAGGAGTATTGCATCTTATAGGATGCAAAGTGTAAGATTATATGCCTTTAATCGTCAAGTTATATGATTTCCATTGTCATGCTAATGTCGTTGATTGGTCGATCGTTTCGATTGGTTTTTAGCTTGTTGGATGCGTTCAACAACGTCTAAACCCTCAACAACTTCTCCGAAAAACGGTATATTGATTGTCGAGAAAAGGAGTACCCCTATTGTGGAATATGTTTTGATTTGTTGAGCTGAAAACGTCAAAGGGTGTCGTTTACAATAACTTTTTGCTTCATTAATAAGTTGTTCATGCAGTTCAAGTAGACGCTCATAATCTCGGTTTCTGCGTGAGTTCCATGGTCTCATCTCTATGAGATTTGAGCAACGATTGAAACACTTTTTGTTACGACTTGGAAGTCTCTGATCTCCACCTTTATTTATATATGGTGTGCTGACGACTGATATTCCATGTTATGAACCGACAGAAATAGCCTCATGATTGAATGCAAAATTATACCTTTTTCTCGTTTATCGGTGAGATGTATTGATATTTTTGCATGATAAAATGAGGCATCTCTTTGTTTTAACAATCATTAATGTGTTCAAAGTAACAATTGTTACCAAGCCATTACAATCAGTTGATATACCTTTGCACCAGAATTTAGGATATAAATAAATACAAACATTATGACAGAAAAACAAGATGTTTTGTTTCCAATGCCAGGAAACAGCAAAAGGAACTGGGTGTACTATTCAAGGTGTTTGCGGCAAAAACAGCTGATACAAGCATGTGGCAGGATCTGCTGTTAAGCGTAGTTCGCGGTATAGGAACAGTCGATCATTGTCTCAAAAAGGCTGGAAAAGAGAGCTTACCTGCTGTAGAAGGCTTTATCACGGATGCGCTTTTCACTACCATTACGAATGCAAACTTCGACGATGATGCTATCCTTCGTAAGGTTACGGATGGCATTGTATTGAAGAAACAGCTAATAGATAAGGCCAAAGAAGACGGCGTTTCTCTCCCCAACTGGCCTGAAGTAACGTGGGGAGGCGATGAAAATGATTATGAATCTGAAGGAAAAACGTGAAGGCATTCTACGCACAGAGAACGCTGATGTGCGTTCTTTGAAAGAACTTACGATATTGGGGTTAAAGGGAATGGCAGCCTATTATGAGCATGCTTCACATCTTGGCGAGCATAGTTCTGCTATCATTGACTTCATGAGTGAAGCGCTTTATACGGTTACTGACCCTGATTCGAGTATGGAAACACTGCTCAATTGTGTGCTCGCAACAGGCAAATTCGGAGTTGATGTCATGGCATTGCTTGACAAAGCCAATACAAAAAGTCTACGGAAACCCAGAGCTTACAAAAGGTCAATATCGGTGTAGGGTAAGAAGCCCAGGTATCTTGATTAGCGGTCACGATCTTAAGGATATAGAAGACCTTTTGAAGCAAACCGAGGGCACAGGTATTGATGTTTACACACACGGTGAAATGCTTCCAGCTCACTACTACCCACAGTTGAAGAAGTATAAGCACTTGGTTGGTAACTATGGTAATGCCTGGTGGAAGCAAAAAGAGGAGTTCGATACCTTCAATGGACCAATTGTTTTCACTACGAACTGTATTGTTCCTCCCTCTCCAAAGGCTTCTTACAAGGATCGAGTATTTACTACTAACGCTGCAGGATACCCTGGATGGAAACATGTAGAGGCTGGACCTGACGGACACAAAGACTTTTCTGAGGTTATCGCTATGGCCAAAACGTGCCAAGCTCCAACTGAGATTGAACACGGAGAGATTATTGGTGGCTTTGCACATGCACAGGTTTTTGCACTTGCCGACAAAGTAGTTGAGGCAGTAAAGAGTGGAGCTATCCGCAAGTTTGTAGTCATGAGTGGCTGCGATGGGCGTATGAAGAGCCGCAATTATTATGAAGAATTCGCCATGAAGTTACCGAAAGACGTCGTTATTTTGACAAGCGGTTGCGCGAAATTCAAGTATAACAAGCTCAATCTTGGCGACATAAATGGCATCCCTCGCGTATTAGATGCAGGACAATGTAACGACTCTTACTCATGGGCTGTAGTCGCTTTGAAGCTTAAAGAGATATTCGGAGCGAACGATATCAACGACCTTCCTATCGTGTTTAACATCGCATGGTATGAGCAGAAGGCTGTAATCGTGTTACTTGCACTCTTGTCTTTGGGCGTAAAGAATATCCACATAGGCCCAACTCTGCCTGCTTTCGTTTCAGAAGGAGTATTAAAAAGTACTTGTTGAGAACTTCGGTTTAGGTGGTATAACGACCGTAGATGAAGACATGAAGCGCATGATTGGCTAAGTTTTTGTCACACATTATATAAGAAAAACCGCATCGAGTAAGCTGCCCGATGCGGTTTCTTTTTAGTAGTAAAAACAGAATCATTTATGTTTTTTTCTCTTTCACTTTCCGTTCTTTTATGCCACTTTATGCACCATGAAACAAGTACTCTTTCTGCGTGTCTAACGTCATTTGAGTGAACAAATCATTGAGTAATTGGTCGGCAACATCAAGTGCACGATGCAACAAATGGTCAGAGAATTGCTGCAACATCGTATTTGCTCGTTGTGGATTATCTTTGTAAATAACGAGATATTGCGTTTCAAAGTCATGCTGCAATCGGTCATTTTCAATCTCCAACTGCGCATAACGGTCTTTGATTATCGGTGCATACGCATTGTAATTCACCATACCCAACGTCATCACCTTACGGAATTTCCAGTATGCCGACTCATGATCTGCTGTGTTACGACCACGAGTATAGGCTTCAGGTACATGCTTAACACCTTGATAAAGCGGTAAGAATACGCCGAGATCTGCCATGCCAAGAGCGACATAAGTGATATGACCTATCGCCTGAGGGAGGTTAGGTCGCACTTGGATTATATGCGTTTGAGTCGTTCGGAAGATAGAAACTGGGCGATAAGGTTCCTTGCCATTGTTGTGCAAATAAAGGGTCATGTGCGGTACCATCATAATGGAATCTAAACGCATTTCGCAACGTTTGAATACTTATTTCCTTGTCTGCTTTAGCGAAGACTGGGAAGGTATTGCGGGCTACATCGTTTTTAATTGAGGGCGAAAGCAGCTTTTGTATGCCCCAAACACGTGGGTAGTTATAAGTAAAATCATCACGATCGGCATCCTTACAATCATGAGAATAGGCCTCATGGAAATCGAATTTACCTTGCTTTGGGTCGTAAAGTCCGTTCTTTTCTGCAAAAAGAAATCAACCCTTCTGAAGCCAAATAGTTCTCTTTATCATTAGGATCATAGTCGCGAAGTCGGCTTTGATTGCCCGTAACAAAATACTTATCACGTGGCATTTTGCATGCTAACCAGTGATGACCACACGCGTTTTCAAGGTACCAAGTCTCTTTATCATCGATGAAACCGATACCGAAACCTTCGGCCGAACCATACTCTTCTATGAGTTTTCCCAGTCGTTCTACACCCTCACGTGCCGTGCGAACATAAGGCAATACGATGTTATACGTGCAGTTTTCTGCCAGTCCATTCTTCACATAGGGGTCGAATTCAAGCGCTTTATTGCTGCTAAATATAGTCTCAGTTGAACTCATTCCCACGCCAACGCTATTGAAACCAGCACTTCCCCACTCACCAGGGAACTGATAATCTGGCAGTGCTGTGTAGCCCAAAGCCGTCTTAGGAAGCGGACATCTAAATTCACTATCCTTGGCAACAAACTCAGATGGGCCATCGGTTGTATCTTCATGAAACTCATAATTGATAGCCATCATGGCATCAAAATCACTTGATCGGCAAAGAAAATGCGAGCTGTCATTGCTCATTTGGTCACCAACGATGATGGTTGTACACTCAGAAGGCAGTGTAGAAGCTCTCTTCATATTATTTTTTCCATCTTTTCTATGTTATGTTTTTATTTATTTTGTCAGACACATTAACTGTTCTGGCAGTTGAAATTGCTCACAATTGAGGTGTTGCAACAGCTGTTTCCCTTCATCAGTGATATTGAATCGCATGCAACGCTTATCTTCTTTGCAGGTTTTCCGACGGATAAGATGCAGACTTTCCATTGAGGCAATGACCTTAGATGCATTAGAAGGTGTGAGATTTAGCTCGTCGGCAAGTTCTCCCGAGCTAATATTCTCGTGCTCAGCTACGATACATAGCAGCACAGCTTCATTCATATTCAAATGCAACTGCTTTTGAAGCGTAGCCTCAAAAGCAGTGATATTTCGGTAAATGTCTCTGATTTTACAAATACATTCCCTATTCATTGTCGTGTGATTATTGTTTAAGCAATGTTTTCTTGATAGCATCTTCCAACTGCTGTCGATTCATTGCACCTACTTGCATGCTTGGTTTTCCCTCCTGAGGAATAAAGAGTAAGCTTGGAATACTACGTATTCCGAAGAACGAAGCAAGTTCTTCTTGTGCATCAACATCAACCTTATAGAAGTCTACTTTGCCTGCATATGCCTCGGCAAGTGCCTCTACTACGGGCGCCGTTGCCTTGCAAGGACCACACCAAGTAGCGTAAAAATCAATCACAGCGGGACGCTTTCCTTCGAATAACCACTCGTTAGGATGCTTATCAAAATCCATCACTTCTTTCTTGAATGCGGCTGTAGTTAGCTCTGTTACTTTCATTTTTTTCTCCTTTACTTGTTTGTTATTGTTTTGCTTTGTCTCTGTAGTGGCCTTACTGTTCTTTTTGAGAAGAACAAGCACTTAGCCCTATCAAAGCCGTTAAAAGCCATTAAAAAAATATCGTTTTTTTCATACGCTTTTTGTTATCGTTGAATATATCGTTTATGTCCAAATCTCAATGAATATGTTGCAAAGGTAGCATTTATTTTCCAAACAAACAAATTTCCATTGGAAAATAAATATTATTTAACGATTGCTTGTTTTCACATTCCTTACAGCTTAAAATCATAGTTATCACGCCCGTATTTTCCTTCGTCATTTTTAACCTCGCAAAATAGCCGTTATCCTATGGAATAGCAAAAAAGAGCCAGTAAATGAAATGAAACTATAATCCTTTACGACATCGTTTATTAAATGGTAAGAGTCGATTCATTGCCCCAATATCCTTCCATTAAGGGTCGTTTCCTCCTTACTCATAAAACACTGGCTATCAAAAGGTTATGCAAAAGATTTTCTTTTGTTCGCTATTCTGTGTGGAAACCATTTGCAAGATACGTCATTTTACCGCATGAAATGACGCTAATCATCGCATGAAATGACGCAGATTGTAGCATAAAAAACGTCATATTAGCGAGGTGAACCCATCAAATGGTATTGTTAGTTGTATCAATCTCTATCATACAATCAAGCGTATCACACCATAAACACATCACTTTATGGGATTACAACGACTGAGATTGAAAAATAAAAGGATAAAAAAAGAGATAGAAAAACATGAGAAAAACACGCTGCAAACATAAGAAATGCACTTTACTTTCTATTTAGTGCTTTCGCAACGTGTGGTAAACAGGCGATAGTTTCAAGCGAAACCACGCCTGCACCTAACAGGTTTTTCTATCCCTTCTGAAACAAATTGCGATGCTGCAAGCAACAAATCGGCTTGCTTAGTATGACATTGTCATATCTTCTGGCACACAAATATAATAGTCAGCGATACCCTTATAGTCGTCTTCCAAATGCGAAAATATCTTCTTGTCTGACTGCCCTCACAACAGCATAAGTTACCTTTGGCTTGTATTGTAATAAGTAAGGGATAATTCCATCAGCGGCTATCGGTGTGAAAGTTTCCATTGAAATGAATAAACTTTCCTGGCAAATTCTGTGCAATTCGCCAAGCCATTGTGGCATCTTTAATTGCTTGTGCCTCAGCAATCTGTCGTGGGTTGGCATTCTTATTCTTACCCATGATGCCCATAAGTGCAAAACCCCTGTTCCACGCTTTTCATTTGTTTTGAACTGAATCGGCAATGGAGCCATGTAAGACTTTTGCCTCTGTTGAAAGTGAATCTAAAATAGGCAAGGCCATGCTCTTTCACGGCAGTGGCATAGCGACGTGGCACGTTTGTGGCTATCACGGGCATGTGATGTTCGCGTGCAAAAGCTAATCAGTGGGGCATAATCTGTACTGTAATTGGGCCAAAGTCGAGCCTCATCTTCGAAGCGTTCGCCTGAAATCTGGCCTGAAAGATATTCATTTAGGATGAGTTGATTGTCACTTTCAAACATCTCTAAACCCATTTTTAAATGCTTTTCGTTAGCCTTTGTACAAACTTTCCAATAGCTTTAACTCCAACCAATGCGTGATAACACAGTTATGAATCTCACCAACAAAGACTACATCTACCTTAGAAAGCGCATTCACCAGCTGGTCATAAGTGATTGCTTTGCCTTTATTGTCATACAAACGATGAGGCTTCGGGCTGCTTCTCAGCCCACATATAAGTTGCCATGCACAGCATAACTGCACAGCAAACTAAACGTAAAATTCTTTAATATTCTCATTATTTTTGTGATTTATATACAACGATTCGGTGATTCCAATCAAACATTTCATTCACCATTTGCTGTATCATTTCTGGCGTAATGCCATGTAAACATTCCGTATAGTCATTGAAAGTCTTGCAATGACTCACCATTTTTCACCAATGAAATCAATGCCGTTTTTCCATTCAGCGGGTGACTTATCATTTAGCACTTTGTCTTTCGTGACTAAGAAAAGAGCGCTTTAGTTTGTTAAGTTCTCCAGTGCTTACAGGTCGCTCTTTGAGGGTCTTTTGACAATCTCTTGCAACAGCATTTCAGCCCTCTTTCGATTCTCGTCTTCAGAGAAAGATTAATAACGAAGTGATATTTCTGCTGTGGAATGCCGTTATATGATAGGTCTACATAGGGCGAATAAACAATATTCTCACGCTCGCGGAGCACTTTCAATACGCGGTCTTGCAACACATCGCGAATCAGTTTCATGCCCAACTGTGGCGCGAAGTGACGGCACATAGTTACCCGAAAAGATATAGTTGACAACCGTTTTGATGGTCATTTCCGCCCTCAAAAACCTTTTGGAATAAGGCCGCTTAATTGGGTGTAAAATGGCGTCATTGTTCAAAGGCAATGGCGTTGCTGGTACTTGGAGTTGAGCAAACGTTGCAACAGCTTTTGGCACCACATGCCCTACATTGAAGTTACCCGTTAGAATGACAGTGAGTCCTGTTGGATTACCAAACAACTGCTTGTAATAGTGGGTTAAGCTGTCTATATTCAGTGCTTTTCAGCGTGGCTTTTGTAGCAATCGTTCACTATTAGCAGTTCCATTCCCACTAACGAGTCAATTGTGTTCGTCATTAATCGGTCAGAATCATGTGCCAAGAGCTTGTCTAAGAGCGTCTCTTTGCCTAAATTCTCCTGCTCAGAAGCTATTGTTTCAGCGAAATCTTCATGGTTAACACCAGGGAAACACATCTTTCGTAAACAAGATTCAATAGTGCTGTCGCATGCTTTTCTAGGCGAAGAAGCCAACAACTGATGCCAATACGCATCCTCACCCACGGTCATCGACAACTGCTGTTGTGTCATAACAGTCAGCAAAGTGTCGCTCGGCACCTTGGAAAGTCCACCCATATCAACATAACTTACAGCGTCATGGAGTTTCAATTGCTGTTGCGTAGTGAGGTCTGCCGTGCCTCCCTCGTCCTACAACAGCAAGGTAAAGAGTGGAATCTTCCTCTAAGGTTGGACGCACAATCAACTTCACTCCATTTGTCAGCTGTATTTCTTCAACACCAAGTTCCGGCCATTTCTTGCTGTATTTAATGCTTTCATTTGTCATCTTTGGTGTTTGCTTCAAACACAAAGGCAGACTAATGGTGTCTTCTTTTACCTCTTTTTTTCAACTGAAAAACATAAGGTTCTATGGAACGTTTCCAACCTTTTTCCAAGCATTATCTGCCTGTTTGGCATCAAGAAACACCAGCTTTTTGTATCATCAGCAGCGTAAGTATGGGCATACAAACCGACTGCGTTTCATAGCTGAAACAATGCTTTTCCAGACACTCTTGCAGCTGTGCACTCGTTGTCATTTTCACCTGATTGCGCACCCACTCCACATCCCTTTGGGATGCCAAAGGGGACGATCTCCTGCCATGATATAATCGACAAAAATCATCACATAAATCAGAAGAAAGCTGCTGTGTTGTATCGGGTTGTAGATGATGCAAGACGCATATCAATCAGCTGTTGCAGTTCATCTTTCCCCACGCCACGCTGTACAGTCGGACGACATTCATAGGAAGTAGCTGTCAACTGCTGTGCCAACTGACGTGAAGATGCACCGCGTAACGAGAAAAACAAAAATGGTCTTTGTCTGCCAAATACCAATCGTTTGACACATTACACCTTACACTATCAGCTGCAAGACGCTCTGAAAGACATTGCACCAACATGCGCATCTGTTGCTTTTTAACCACTTCTGGCAACACCCTTTCAACGATTGTAGCATGTGGAATGATGAGTTCCAGCTTGCTTTCACGCTGCATGCTGTCGGCCAACTGTATCCAAGCAGCTCCCTTAGCATAGGTCATCGGCAGCGGTTTGAAAGGCTTTTGATCTACCTTTGCAGGGATTGTACCTAACGTTTTACGTAGCTTTTCAACCACTTCTGCCACCTTCACCTGCCCCACGACAAGCACTGTAGCGTGAGAAGGCGTGTACCAACGCTGATAGAAAGCCTTTAAAGCTGGTTTGCTATCAATGCTGTTAATGTCTTGTTCTGTGCCTAAAGGTATGCGGTCAGCATAGCGATTTTTAGCCCATTTTTCAGCTTGTAGAAGTCGTCATTTTGCTGGTAACTTCTAAGCTCTTCTACTATGACTCCGCGTTCCTTTTTCACGCGTTCATCATCAAAAGTGAGGTCACACAGCCAATCACGAAGGGCCAAGAAGGTGGTGTCCAACACTGCTTTGTCCTGCGAATGATAAGGCAAAGAGAGCCAATAGATAGTGCGATCAAAGCCCGTAAAGGCGTTAATGTCTCGTCCAAACTTCATACCTTGGCGCTCAAAATAGTCAATCAATGCCCGCTTTGGAAAGTGTTTACTTCAATAAAGGCACTATGCTCAAGAAATGTGCCCCACCTCGCTGGTCGTTTTCCTCTTGCAGAGAGCCCATTCATGACCATTCTCACCTCAATATTATGTCTTGGCAATTCGTTGGGCAAGATAATATAACGCAGTCCGTTATCCAAGTGTCCCTCAACAGTGCCATTGGGCAGAGTGATATAGGGATTAACGCGCAAACAAGGTATAGCAAAAGCTCTCCCAACAAATAGGAGTCCGAGTACAATTATCCAGAAAAGAGTATGTCTAATCAGTTTTTTCTGCATGCTATTCCTTTAGTTTAGCGATGTAAAGTATAGACAACATGCACCTGTTCATAGCCATTTCCATCAGCAAAGTCCCATGGGAACGTGAACGAAAGCGTACCCTTCGTGAAATCAAGTTTTGCTGAAGACGTTACCCAATCACTTGGATCGTTTCCAAACACATCACGACTGATATCACTAACTCCTAAGAATCGGCTTGGATTTAAGGAGCCTCCCATAGACAAGAAGTCGTCATCAATGGTATAACCCACTATCTTTCCCTCTTCTTCTATATTCACAATAGTTCCCTTTTCCTTTTCTTTCAGCAGCCGATTCCAAGCCGAATAGTCATAAGTAAATGGGATTCCTGTGACCATATCACCATAAATGTTCTCTATTTGACCTGTAAACGTAACGTTATCATTAGTCGGATTGATACCGATACCATTCAAAAGAAGCTGAGAAACTCTCCTTAGCTTCGTCATAGTTGATAGCCTTCACAGCAGCTTTTCCATAAGGAGTCTGCATAAAGAACTCGTTATCGTTTACTGTTTTGCGTTTCAACACATCATAAAGGAACGTTGTTAGTCCCATCGGATTCGTCACCATCTTGAGTGTTGGATGGTCAACAGTGGCATCATCTCCAAGCGTTAGTGATGCTATAGGCTTTGTAAACGCGTTGCGATTGACCTTTGAAAGAACGTCTCTTTGTCGCTACTATTAAATGTAATTGTAGTCTCTACAGGCACCTTTCCTATCAAACGAGTAAGGTCTATGCCATATTTTGTCTTTACATCTGCAATCAATTGCAACTGGGTATCCGTCAGAACAGGAATGTCTGCATCAGGGTTTACCTTGATTTGAACGCCATTTCCAAAGCCCTTTATTAGCGGATTGGGAAGACGATGCAACCCTTTGAAGTCCCGATGGTTTTACCAACAGAAAGAGAATGTTTTCCATTGGATTTAACACGGAAAACCACTTCTTTTTGCCCAGGTTCAAATACTATTTCATCACTGTCTACTTTCAAAACATGGTCGTCATTGCCTGTAAAAAGCAAGCTTAACCGACTCTTTTTTTGAGGGTTCAAAAGCGATCATAGCGTGCACAAAACACTGTAGTTGTGTCGTCTTCTGACAAGATTGCATTACCCGAATGGTAAGTTCTGACGCCATTAGTCATGGCTTCTTGCGTGCATCTTGAGCCTGACAACCAACTAAGAAGAAGGTGGCAGCTATGAGAAAACTATTTAATAATTGTTTCATTCTGTTTATCGTTGAGTTTAATTAGATGGCCAACCAGCATTTTTGTTCAACGCTGTTAAACCGATATTCTGACACTGGAATAGGGAAATTCCATCGATAATCAGTGGATGATATCGAGCTACTTGCACTCGTTCCCCATTGAGAATAACGTGGAAGCGATGCCAGATGAGTGCGCTTTAAGTCAAAGAAGTTAACCCCTTCACCTACAAATTCGCGTTGCTTATCTGTGAGAATAAGTTCTAAGAGCGCTTGATTCTGTGATGCCAGCAGGTGCTTCTGAAACACCAAATGCAATGCCAATAATGATTGATAAGCACTCGAGCAGCTTCGGTTTCTCCCTTTCGGCAGTAGGCTTCGGCTACGATATAATAAGCTCCTGCGTATCGCATTGTATTGATATATGCAGTTGTTTGATTAGCTTTATTGCATCGATTATACTTCCAAGCAAGGTTCTGACCGTTCCATCTCATTACAAATGGATAGGTAAAAGAAGTGTAACGGAGATCTGATGTACCGACATTTAACTTCGGATTTACACAGAAATAATCACCTTCTTGCATACTAAACTGAATATTAGAATAGTAAGTTGAGTTGGTGTTAAATGCGAAAATACGACCTGCATAACTATCCTTTGCCCAAAGATTACTGATTCCTTCGCTTGTAAAATAGGCATCATTAGCCTTTGCTATCACGGCATTTCCTGATGTAATTGCTGTCTCATAGTCTCCTGAATAGAGGGCAACATCTGCCTGAAGATACAGAACTGCCGTCTTTGAAAGCCAGCCATTGTTTCTTGATAGTACCATCCATTTGCACAGCATCACTAAGCAAACCACGAATGGTTGAAACGCAATCACGAATTGAAGAGCGTTGTTTATCCTCTATACCAAGGGTGAGTTTTCAAGATAACTCCAGGCGCATCAGGATTCAAAATCATAAGCCGGTGCAAACACTTTCAACAACTGAAAAATAACACAAAGCCTTTTAATGTTTTAGCCTCAGCAGTTATCGTTTGTTTCTCGTTTTGCTCCTCAGTACTACTTGTTTTCACATTATCCATGCGCTCAAGCAAGGCATCACATTGAGCAATTACATTATAATAACCCAGCCAAAGGCTTGGAGCGAGCTTGCTAATCTCACGATCACTCCAGTTATATAAGTTCAAAGACGAGACATCTTTAATGGAAAGAGAAGTCGGAACGAAGTCGTTTCAAGCAAAGAAAACTCATATTCGGGTGGGGATAAGCCATATAAGCCGATGACAACAATGATCTTGCATTCTGAAACATCATTGATTGCGTCGGGATCGGAGAACTGATCAAGCGGTGGAATGTTAAGATTGCATGATGGCAAGGCTACAGAAAGCAACCCCATTACAATGCTTTTTAACTGAAAAATATATCGTTTCATACGCTAATATCAGAATGTTGTTGAGATGGAAAAGTGAAAACAGGTTGCATTGTACCCTGCTAAGGTTCCGCTTTCTGGGTCAGATTCCTTTATAGTTTGTCCATGTAAAGAGGTTTGATCCTCGTAAACCTACGTTGGCATATTGCACAAACGGCGCCACCTTGCGAAGCAGTTGGACGGGATTCGATAGCGCATAGAGAAACTTGAGAGCTTTTAAGTAGTCGCTATTCCCTACAGTTCGTGAGTTAGGGATAAAGCGAAAAGGTTCTCTTCTGCGATGCTTTATGTGTAGAACGGAGTTGAAAACTCCTTGTATTCATCACCCTCGTTTAAACCACATCTTAGACGTTTGACCGGCTACAGCGTTATAGTTTGCCTTATCTTTATCACGTACATATTGATAGTTAAAACGCTGTTTGCCTCCTAAAAACATAATAGAATGAGATGTCAAAAATCAAACTGTTTATAAGAGAAATTGGCATAGAAACCACCCGAATATGGCGGAGTTAAATGGCCAAAGAGCAATGAAATCATTGCGTGTAGCTTTTTCCGTTCCTGCTTTTCAACGCCATTCGGTGTTAAGAACACAGGGTAACCAGTCAATGGATTGATACCCAATGAATGCAAACCATATAGCATATCATAAGACTTTTCCCTACCTCGTAGTTCCGGTATAAGGGGTTTGTTCGTCCAAGTAAAGTTTATCAGTCCAGTATAAACTTACTACCTTATTATTATTATAAGCGATGTTTCCTCCCACTGCCAAACGACAGTCATAACCATCTAAAAATCCTTGCATTGGTCCCGAGTTCTATACCCCTGATTCTGCAAGACTCAATGTTACGTTTCAATGAAGAGAATCCCCTGAACTTGTCGCAATAGGCACATCTAAGAGTGCCTGATCCGTGCGACGGTTATACCAATTCACGTCAAAGGTGATTCGTTTCAATAGTTCTATCGACACGCCTAAGTCCGTTGATTTGTTTTGTTCGGCCTTTGAAGTCTTTGTTATATAAGGATAACAACGACAAGACTCGACTGTTTTTCATAAAGCTTGTTCGCCGAACATGAACGTCCCAACAGTACTGGATACCGTCACACCATTAAGATTTGCCGTCACACCATAAGACGCTTTCGAAAGTTCAATTTCGATAGAATCTATTGCCTTTTAACCAAGAATAGTTCGTTGGAGTCCATCCAATACCTGCTGCCCAGGCTGAATTCCAAACGCTTATCTGAGGGGTAATATTGACGAAGCATCAGCCTTATAAGTGAAATAAGCATCGTAAATCGTGTTATAAGTATAGCCTGCAACCATACCAATTCCAAGCTGAGCATTCTTATCTCGAGGGTTTCTTACGGCGGGTTGTCTAATCCTTGCAATGAGTTATTTATGGCAGAAGGAGCATCTACAGTTACCAACGCCATAGCCAGTAATACCTACTGCATCGTAGTTATAAAGGTAATAATCGAGGGTTTGCGCCTAAGGTCACATCATGAACATCGGCAAAAACATGATTATAAGTGGCTCGGAAGTTGCTTGAAAGATTAGTCGTTGTTCCCTTTACTACGGGCATAAATACCCCTCGCTATACTTACAACACCGCTGTTTTGCTCTGAAAAAGCAGAAGCAGGAGTAAAAGCGATGGTCATCGTTTTGCAAGAAATCAAGACCTGCAACATAAGCCAACGTGAGGTCTTTCCAAGGAGACAGCGTGAGATTCACATCCACTCCACCATTCTTATCAGTAGCATCGCTCTCGTATTGATGTACTAAATCGTAATAGGTTTGATTGGGATAAGAAAAGAGTTCGCCTGTCTTTTGCTCATAAGGATTAAGATTATACACCATCGAAGAAGGGTCGTTGGTCGTTCCATTGGGTGACTTACTCTTAGAATAACCACCAGACACACCTATCATCAGATAGCCAATCTTCCCCAATTGCTGGTCTATTCCCATACGAACATTGAAGCGTTGCTTATTGTTTCCTTCGATACGACCTCCTTGATACGCATAGTTTCCTGAGAGATAATAGGTTGTTGAGCCATTACCTCCTTTTGATACTAAGGTTATGTTTCTGATAGAAATTGTTGATGAATCAGTTCTTTAAACCAATCCGTATGAATGTTTCTCAGTGCTGAAAGGCGTTGTTCGCCCTCAGCAATCAACTGATCTTTGTTTGGATCTCAGCGTAATTACGTTCTATATAATCACGACTGAAACGATAACCTGGTGCTGCCGGATTCTGCAACAGACGCTCCAACTCAAGCTTTTCGTCTGTATCCATGAGTCGAATACCGCGTCGTCCACGCAAGGTTAAGCCCCAAATCCATACTATAATTGAGCGTCATCTTGCCTTGATAACCATGTTGTGAGCTAATCTCAATACGCCGTTAGCCGCCTTTATGCCATATAAGGCACAAGCAGCAGCGTCTTTCAACACCTTAATACTGGCTATATCTTGTGGATTTAAGTTATAGAATGTCTCGGCAGAGATTATCTTTCCGTCTAACACATACACTGGTTCGTTGCTCGTGTTCCCATTCCGAAACGACGAGTTTCCACGTATTCTAATCTTTGGAGCACTCACCCAAGTCACCGTGTTGATAACATTTTGATGCTCGGAATCATCCCCTGAAGAGCCAGTCCCATGTCTATCATTGGCTTCTCAGTAAGCCGTTTTACATCCACGTTTTCAACGATTCCGGCTTTCGAACGCAAATCAATGGCGTTAATGTTACTCTTTGCTTTTACAACAATTTCACCGATTCCATTAGACGCTTCCTCCATCTTTACATCCATGCGCTCACGCCCGTTATCCTTCAATTGCTGGCGAGTGTAACCGATATAGGTAAAAGATATCGACGTGCCTACAGGCCAATGACCATTCAATTGATAGCGACCTTTCCCATCAGTTACCGTCGTTACAGACGTTCCCATCACTCGAACAGTAACGCCAACCAAAAGGTTCATCGCTGGCATCGGTTACGTAACCATAGAGTTTTTCTCTCTGAGCCATACTCTCTTGCGGAGCAAAAAGAGGCCCAGAAGCATGAAAAGACTCAATAAAGTCAGGTTTTTCATGTGACGTTTGGTTTATCGTTTACTTTCAACCCATTGCTTTTGTTTGGGCTACAATCCAGTCAACAACGCGAGAAGTAGAGGCTGGGAAGGATGCCATCAGGGCTGTAAACAATCTCCACACCAGTCTTCTTTACCAAGTCTTTCTGCACATCTTGCATCTTATGTCGGTCCGCCATACGCTTCACATCAGATGTAAGATAGACGCCTTGAACAATGATTCGTTTCTTCTTTTGAGCCGCTTTAGTCAGCAAAGGCATTAATTCCTTGCCGAAATCATGGCCCATTTTCGATAAGCGCATGGTCAATATACGTTATCTTTTTGTATGCTCTTTGCAAACTTATCGACATTATTGAGCATCTCTTTCCAAAAGCCTATGCGCTCATCATCATCCCGTGAGCGAGGTATATTACAGCCTCGTTTGCGTCATCCTTCGATAGGGTTTTGATGCGATCGAGCATGCTATTCTCCAACACATAGCTATAATAGAAGGTTGGACCAAGGATGATTGGTGTCTTTGTATGAACCATTTCAGTATTCTCTTCGGCCAATTCCTCACGCACACTAAGGATTATATTTTGTGCCCAAGAATATTGGGAAGGTCTTCTTCTGTGTGCCCCGATGGAGCAATAAAGATAGGTAATGCGAATATAGTATCAGCGCCTTCAGCCTCACATGCCTTTTACCATTGAGGCAACAGATGGCTCAGTATACTCCATCAAAAGCAACCTTAACTATATCGATTCCCTTTAGCTTTCCTGCTGCAACCTGCTGCTTAACAAGTGGCTCTAAGTCTAAAAACAGGCTTTGCGCCATGACTCCATTGGTGAGCCGTGACTACGATCATTAATGCTGTTTTTGCTTGAAGTGTTGGAAAAATGGTTAGCAAACAACGCTAACAATAACATCATTTTCTTTTTCATTTTTCATTCTTATGTATTATTAATTTTAATCTAATGGTTTTATCTAAATACTTGAAAACACTCTTAATCAGGTGCAAAATTATAACATTTGAGTTAGCATGACAATACCTAATTGTAGTGATAAAGACTGGCTTTTAGGGTCCTTTTTCCCTTGTTTTGCAAGAAAAGCCCATATTTAGGCGTTCTGTTGGCTACCAAAAGTCATGCAAAAAGGGAGTTGAACTTGTGCCAAATCGTCACATGAAATAATGACAAAACAAGCCTCATTCCCAGTCCCTTCTCCAAAGAGGGAGAGAGTTATTCGTCTTGATAATGGAGGACTTTGTTTGAGGGATTAAATGATGATATTGAGTTTGTTACTATTAAAAAATCAAAATGAAACTGAATCAAATGATTGTAAAACAACTTAATTTGATTGGTATTTTGTATTATTTTACACGAGAATTTACTCATTTTAGCACCATAACTTTAATAGTGATTTATGAGAGAAACTACTATATCAATAGCGTTATTCCATGCAATAAAACATAAACTCCCATATTTATCGAGATTGCAACGCTGTAGCGTTGTAACTTTTGATGTTTCAGGGTTGGCGAGCGAAAGCGAAGTCTCACCCTGGGTCGTTTGTCGAGTGGTAACAACGCCGTAGGCGTTGTACCTTTATTTATTAGCTTTTTATCGCGGCATTCCACAGAGAAAACGTACAACACCTACGGCGTTGACCTCTTCACCACGCATAACTCCAGGGTAGGCTGACGCCAACCCTGGGACTTATAAAAGTGCACAACGCCTTCAGCGTTGAACTGCAATTGCATTACAAACCGCATCACTTTTACCCGATAATCTGAGTCTAATTATGCGGTGATTTGCGTCAAAAACATTGAGTGAAATGACGCATTTTACGCTACAATATTATGCATATTGGTTTATCAACTATGGTTTTCCATCAAAAAGGAATCAGGCAAAACTTGTTATTATTACATTTTGTTTTTGCTTTCCAACAAAAGCCTCTATGCCTTACTATGGCTATCTTTTTAACTCAAAATGCTATTGAATGAACTCAAAAGCAGACATGGTTTTTGCTCGCAACAAACATAAAAAGGAGTACCGCCGTACTCCGACCTTGTTAACCTTAAATCTAATACTATGAAAAACACGCTACAGTTAGACAGATTGCATGGATTTTCCAAACAATCTGATTCATATAGTGTCACTTTTACAATTTATTAAAGTTTTGATTTGTGTCTTTTTAACGATTTAAAAATAAGGCATAGGAGTACCGCTGTACTCCAACCTTTGTTAACCTTAAATCTAATACCATGAAAAAACACATTGCAAAAGATAGAGGTTAATCAAACCATAGTTCAAACAATTCACTTCATAGATTTAACTCCACGTGCAATTTATTGATTTATGTCAACCAATCCCTCTTGTTTTTGGCCGTCAATCATAATCCGAAAGGCTTTATCGAAGCGCACATGCCTTACATATTGTGTCTCTTCTACAGCGGGCATAGCGTCTAAAAGGTCTTTTCTGACAAAGCCACCACGTGCTGAAGTATCGCCAATCGTAAAGTATCCAACACCAAATGAGGTGAGGTTTTTGAAAGAAATGTGTGCCTTGTGAGGGTCGACATGATAGTTTTTAAGGGCTCACTCAACGATAATTCGCGCGGCAGAGATAGCTGGCCATTTCACGGGAACACCGAGATAATGGTCGCTACCGCCCCATCTTCCGGGCCCGATGAGTACATAATGGCGGCCCTCGGCAAGGAATTTGCGATTTAATCTCTCTATCATCGGCCACAAAAGTAATTGTTCATGGGCGAGAATTCATCGTTATACTTCACGTAAACTACGTCAGTTATATCATCAGAAATGCCGTGTCCGAGTGCTTGATATGAACGTAACAGGCACGCCTCATCAGGCACTTTTAGACAGATCTTTGCCCAACATCTGCCGAGCATCTGCTATTGGTCGAATCTGCAACAGATAGAGTTCACGATCCATCGTCGTTAAGATTGCATGCAAACTCAATCTCTACAGGTCGTTTCCTATGGCTTCACCTCCGTGTTTCATTGCCATCTGTAACAACTCAGGGAGAGGGAAAAACATCATGTTGAAGTACGCTCTACAAATGAGATAATCTTACGCCCTCCATCATAGAATCCGTCGTTAATCACTTGGTCATAAGGGTCAAAAAGTTGAGCAGATATAACGCAATGAACCATCCTTTTTCAGCCTCCTTGACCTTTTAGTTTTCGGATATTAAAGCCGTCGTCTCACCTTTGAATTGTCGGGCCAACGGGTGCCATATCATGCATAGAACTGTGTCAGTGTGTCGCGAAGTGCAATATCCCATTCGCTCATTTGCAACACCTGGTGAGGATGATAAGGCGAAACACGCAGCGTTTGACCGCCATCTACGATATATTTTCCTAAGCCTCAAGCCAACGAAGCAATGCCTTCTTCGGGCAATTCGTCGCCAATGGGATAATAATTCAACGAGCGAAGTACTCCACTAAACGTTGGATAGAAGTGGTCATCATATTGTTTTCCCACTACTTTGTAGGATAACAGCCATCTTTTCTTGGTCAATGACATTGCTGGTTGCCTTCATGTAGGCCTTGGAATCACGGAAATAAACCGATGCATAAACACTCTTGATAGCGCAAGCAAGCATTTCCAACATTGCATCTCGATTGTCCAAGCAAGGTATCATGTAGGTGTTGTAGATGCCAGCAAAGGGTTGATAGTGGCTGTCTAAGCAAACTTGACGATCGTATGGCTATAGGAGCCTTCACAGCATCAAAGAATGGAGGAAGTCAGCTATCATTGTGTCGGGCAATTGCGCTTGAAGGAAGTGCTGAAAGAATATCTTCATCGCTTGCATCGCTTAAGGCAATAGGATAAAGATTGTTGGTCTCCATGAATTGATCAAATACATCTGTGCACAACACGAGTGTCTTTTGGAATCTGCACTTTGACGCCTTCAAAAGCAGTTTAAACTCAGGGATGTAACTTTGATGATATTATCCAAAAAGCCAGTCCTCTGCCTTTACCACCGAGCGAACCTTCGCCAATCCGTGCGAAGTGGGCATAGCGGTCATACTTCATTCCTGGTCAAAAACGGCGACTGACACCAAGGTTCTTCATGTGGCGATATTGGTACGATTGCATCGAAGGTTATCTGTCGATGTGCGTCAACATCTTGTAGCTTATGCCACGTGATTCCACGTAAGAAACTGCGACACAGGGAATATTGCTCGTGCGCTCAACCAACGGCTCAGTGTGGTTCCGAGAGATATGATAGAGCATGGAATCATTAGGGATTTGGAAGATGTTATCTTGCAAATCTTTCAACGACTTAATACGAACAATCTCCTCATGTGTCTTTGGATTGCGGGAAGATAAAAGTCGCCAAAGTTCCCATATGTTCCTCCATAATTCTACGCAAATCTAAGGACATTTGCTTAGAGTTTTTATCCAAAAGCGAAATCCTTCGGCTGGCCTCTGCGGTTTTGCACTTTCCGAGCTCTCCATTATCAATGGAACATATTCATCTTTGGCTCGGATTGCACGCAAAAGTTTTAGTCCTGCCTCTGGGTCCTTATATACATCAGTGTCTCGAAGCGGTGAAGGTAGCTTATCATTTTTCGTCAGTTGAGGTCTCCTTCATAGGGAAAAACGAGCATCACAAATGACGCCAAAGGCAGTTGTCAGAAAACTGATTATAGATGGTCATTGCCTCCTCATAAGTGCGTGCTAAGACTACTTTGGCCTACCACGCATACGTAAAGTAGCCTGATGTTTGTTTAATGCTTCAGTGAAAAGCGCTACTTTGTGCGAGGATATAACTATAAAGGTTGGGCAGAATGGGAAGAATAGAACTGAATACTATCCTCAACCAATAAGATCATTTGCACCCCACTCTCCCGATATATCGTGTGCAATGTTCATCTTATCCTCAATCAATTTGATGATGGAAAGAATGAGATTAGTGTTTCCAACCAGCAAAACACATAGTCAAACATACGTAAATCCTCGTTCTTCATACGTTTGGTTATGCCGTGAGAAAAAGGGAGTTAACACCACATAGGAATGCTTTTTAAAAGCTTGTTTGATAGACCTTGCCACACTAAAAGCATCGTTATCAGCCGTTCCTGGCATACAAATAACGAGGTCGATGTTTTGTAGTTTGCAATGTCACCATGGCCTCTTCGGTTGTCGAAACGCGTGAACATCGGCGGATAGCGTAGTCCCAACTCCATATATTCATTGTAAACTTTCTTTCTATGCGTCCATCGTCTTCCAACATAAAAGGCATCATAGGGTTGACTACAATCAAAAACATTGTAGATTCTGCGCATCATGAGGGTTGGCAAAGGTCACATCTTGCAGATAAAACTGACTGAACTCGTGCGGTGGTTTCTTCCATGGTTCAATCGTTTTTCGTTACTTTGACACAAAAAAATAACACATTATTTTCAAAATCAAAGCAATTGAATCAATAAATCATGAAAAAGCAAATTGCCCTTCAAAAGAATATCCGTAACTTTGCAAAAACCAACAAAGAATGATGTATGGAATTTAGAACAAAAGTCAATATTGAGCCATCTTCCTAGCAAATCAAACCTGCTCAACGCTTATTTTTCATTGGTTCTTGCTTTGCAGAAAGCATTGGAAGCAGAGTTCAGAGATGAGCACTCCGACTATAATCAATCCTTATGGCGTGATGTATAACCCTGCAAGCATCCTTCATAGCATTGAACGACATTGCAAAAACGGATGATTTTCAAGCCCGATGTAGCCTTTTATCACGCTCGGAACCAACCATGTTTATGTGCTGAAAGAGAGACGGGAGAGATTGATTTGATAACTGCCAAAAAGAGACCTCAATCACTATTTGATGAGCGTATGTTGAGCGTCGAAGCATGTACTGACTACCTACATACAAGCCGTGCAATGTCTGCTCCGTTGCAATCCAAACATGCACATCTCGTCACCGTTAGCCCCATTCGATATGCCAAATACGGCTTTCATGGAGCCAACTCAGCAAGCCTGTCCTATTGTTGGCGCTGAATCATTGGCACAAAATGCCTCAAAGTAGACTACTTCCTGCCTATGAACTCGTGATGGATGAACTGAGAGACTATCGCTTTTTACAAAGAAGACATAGTTGCATCCAAGTTCTACAAGCCGTAGAATATATATGGGAACGATTTGCTGAAACCTATTTCCATAAAGATGTATTCACTATGCTTAACGAGTGGAAACCTATCAAAGAGGCACTCCATCACAAGCCTTTCAATCCCGGACAGTGACGCATATAAAAGCCTTCATGGCACTCACAAAAAGAGAAACTTCAGGCCTTTTATGAAGAAATGGAAAGGGATTAACAACTCAACATAACAGGTCTAAGAAAACTGCTGAAGCTAAGGAAACTACACCTTGTTTCTTTCACGAGAACAGGGCCTTTACGAATGGTTTTACAACATCTCATAAGGCCTGTTTGCCTAGTACAGACCACGTTATTCATTAACGTAAAGTCTGAAAAACACGACTAAGCTTGTGCTTTTTATCTTCTTTTCTTGAAGTAGACGGCGAGCACTCACCAACAACAGCACACCATAAGAGAGATAAGCTACTGTTTCGGTTTGTTTCACACTCTGAGGATCAAAGGTCAACACCACCTTATGATGTCCTTTGTCAACATTAAGCGCACGACACATAGTCAACATTTTCAATCTCACCGGCTTTCCATCGACTGTAGCCGTCCATCTCGGGGGCAGAAAATCTCCGAAAAGACCACGATTCCTCCTGTAGCACTACGCACATCATACGTGAGTTGATTGGGTTCATAGGCTGTAAAGCTTAACAATCGATGTACTATCTTGGTTCTTTGAGTCACCCAACTGGCTTTTGGAAGCGTGCATCGGCAACGGCTTCATGGCGCAGATTGAGTTTACCCAGCGCGTCGAGTTCTTTCATTTGCATTCTTCACATACGTCACCTTATCTACAAAACCAAGCATTCTCCCATAGACGTAAGGGTTCTCAATTGCCACCGTCTGATTAGCCTGAAGAGGCACTATAAAGTATTTAGCGTTCAGCATGTTCAATACAGGGAAGAGGCTATCTCCATCGACTTTAGTCATGTCTCCGCCTCGCTTTTTGCGATGGCGGGCATCATCTTTGCATCTCCGGACTAATGTAAGCATCTATCAATTCCTGGTATCTTCTGAGCTTAGCTGCATGATATCCGCCTATACTTTTATGGTACAAGAGGTTTCATTCTCGTTGAAAGTGTTGCTGGCAAGATTCAAAACGCGATAGTCTAAGCTTTTTATCTTGCAGAATTCTGAGTGGTCGGTTTGTGTCATCGGTTGAGCCTGTTCGCGAACGCTTTTCTCACAAACATTTCATCATTCAAATAGCGTTTGTTCACCTGCCACATGTCGATGAGACACAAAATGGCTATAGCGCCAACCATATATTCGGCTTTCAACTTCTTGAACTTATAGAGGAAGAGCAGCAAGGTGCCAATAACGATAATCCAAAATGAGCGCCAACAGTCGGCCGTAAAGATGCTTTTCACGAATCGATCTCAAGTTAGATTCCAATGGAGAAAGATACTCCGCAGGGATTGATTTGAAGGCTTCCAGCTCCCTGACTTGATATGAAATCCGAGAAGAACAGCGTGGGCATAAGGGCAAAAAGCAGGCTATTCCACCCGTGAGTCCAAAAGCTGATATAAACAAATTTAGCTTTTTTTGTCAGCAAAATCTGGCTCATTCACAATCTTCTTTAACGCCATCATGGCCAATAAAGGAGATTGTAAACTCGAGCGATAACTAATATCGAAGCCACCGTTCTAAACTTACTATACATCGGTATATAGTCAAGGGAAGAAGTTGGTAAATGGCATAAAAATTATGTCCCCATGAAAGCAAAAATGCTTTAATATCGTGGTTGCAAGTAAGGCCCATCTGATGGGACCTTTCACAATAAACATGTCAAGAATGAAAAGCATTAGCACAAAAGTTCTCAACATAAACTGGGCCACTTGTGCCTGGCTGGTCACTCCAATACTGTCCTAATTGCTGATAGATTTGCATGAAGTTTGGGTCTGCCTTTTTCATGGCTTCAGTGTTTGCAGCCACTGGAACTCGAAGTCCCCGCCCTTAGCATTTGGCACAAGCAACGTCCAGGTTTCATCCACTCCATAACTCCATTGCGTTATATAGTCGCGGTCAAGTCCGCTACTTGTTTGATTGGCAGCATCCTTTTTAACGAGTTCACTCTTGTCCCTCATGCTCTCTTGCGTATATTGCCACGTATGATAGAGATTTGAAATATTCATCAATATGCCTATCAACGCCCCCGCAGCACATACAGCTGTGGCCTTTAACGAATTACGCCATACGCTTTCTTTCGGATAGCATCGACAAGGTAGGCAATAATCATAAAGAGGATGATAAACAAATAATACAGGTCATCTGCACGTGGTTGGCGTCGACTTCAAAAGGCAGCAAAGATTGCCGTTACAATGAATCCCCATAGATATTTGCCACGATAGGCCAGCACTATTCCCGCAATCATCGGTGGAAGATAAGCCAAAAGCCATGACCTTCCAGATATGTCCGGCAGCACAATAATAAAGAAATACGATGAGAACGCCCACACTATGGACCCTAATGCGGCAAGCGATTGTCGGAAATCAAAGGCTCGCAATAAGATGTGTAAGCTCAAAAAGATAAGCAAAAACATACCAAACATTCTCAGGAAGCCATAGGGTGATAAGCCTTCACTGCCTGGTTAAGTACGCTCACACTCTGGTAAGATGGTGCCGTCTGATAAGTCGGCATACCACTGAAAGTGGCATTAGACCAACGCGAAACCTTACCAGTTCGCTCGTGGTATTCAGCCGTTTCCTGACCTGCTCCACGTCCCGCCGACGAGTCATCGTCGGTAGAGTATGCGGCCATCTAAGTCCGCAGGAAGAAGTAAGCGAACGAGATTACTGCGAAAAATAATGACTCACCAACACATCAGGTAGATATTTCTTCAAAGCTGTCATGATGATTTTTATAAACGTTTATCACGTGCAAAGATAGATATTTTTCATGATAAAAACGAGAAAAATCAATAATATCATGTGACGATATCATTGCCTCACAAGGCAATCCCTTGCTTTTCGACCACCATTGACATGGAAAAACGATTGCACCTCGGTGCATATCACTCGATAATTTGAGGCAAACGACCTTACACTGCATGTCACTTCACAGCACGATTTGACGCAAAACCGCAAACCTTTCTATCATGGAAGCACACGGCTTTTCCCAACAATCGTTTTATGCTTGGAATGTGTTCAGGTCATGAGATGAAATCCACGACGATTAAACTATTTTTAATAAGTTATCGCAAGACGATTCAAAGAATTCGCTTAACTTTGCAGGCGATGAACAGACAAAGGTATAAAAGAAGGATAACCGCACGACTGCTATTGTTGGTATTCGCGCCAATGTTATTGCTAACTTCGGTTCATGTGCATCAGTGCTATGCCACAAATAACAACCGAATGTGACGGGCATGTCTGCATCATTCACCATCATGGGCACATCAATTCCATTGACAATCAGGTTGACAATTGCTCGCTTTGCCAGTTTCTTTCACTGCCATTTTCGGTGCAAAAGACGATTGGTGTGCGCCTTCAACATCGTAAAGCGCCAGCGCTTATTCTTTTACAGCAAGCCTTAACGTCCTTTACGGTCAAATTCACCTCACGTACCCCACCCTTCATTCTTTTTGTATCCATAAATGATTAAAAACGCGTCGCGACGTGCTAGTCGAGGCGTACAAATAACCCTTAAATAGCATAAAAAGAATGAAGAAATCAATACTATTAGCATTGCTCATGAGCCTGTGTCTCTGGGCAACTCGCAGCGCCGTTGAGCACCAATGCATCACTCACTGGCAAGGTGATTGACGCGATAGACAATAGTCCGCTTGTCGGAGTTACCATTTATATTCTGAACTTTCAGAGGGAACGACCACCGATGTCAATGGAAATTGTGCCCGCATGACTTGCCATCAAAGACAATTACCGTGCAAGTGAGCTACTTAGGTCACCAAACAGAGATTCGCAAAAATCAATCTAACAACAACATCAACTGCCGACTTTAAACTGACATGAATCGAGATGCACTGATTAATGAAATTGTCGTGACAGGACTCACTGAAAGACGCTAATGAAGGAGTCACCAACGCCAATTTCGGTTGTCACCAACAGCAACTGCATGCTACATCGGCTACAAACATCATTGATGCCGTTAGTCATGAGTCCTCGAGTTTCCGCAGATAACAACAGGTGGAGGCATATCAAAGCCGGTCATTCGTGGCTTGGGTTTCAAACCGATTGGCAGTCGTAAATGATGGTATTCGGCAAGAAGGCAACCAGTGGGGAGACGAACATGGCATTGAGATTGACCCTCAAAGTATCTCATCAGTAGAGATACTTAAAGCGCCCAGCTTCACTCATGTATGGCTCTGATGCGCTTGCCGGCGTGATGATTTTCCATGGAGATCCTGTCGTGGGTAAAAACAAAATGCAGGCTAATGTGTCGTCAGAATACCAAACAAACAATGGGGCTTTTTGCTATTCTGCCAATTTCAGTGGCAACAAAAATGGCTTTGTTTGGGATGGAAGATGGTCGCAGAAACTTGCTCACGACTATAAGAATAAGGTAGACAATTACGTGGTTGGCACGCAGTTTCGCGAGAAAGCAGCCAATGCCATGCTTGAGCTTTGAACAAGCAATGTACTTTTGCTAGCCATCTCATTCTTGACTACTATCATCTCACTCCCGGCATTGCAGAGGGCGAACGAAGCACGTCATTCCGCTATGGAAGAGACATTGCCGTTCCAACAGATTCACCATTATAAGGCGGTGCTCGATCAAACTCATTTTATATTGGAGAAGGAACGCTTCATGCCCTCGTTGGCTATCAACAGAATCGCCGACAAGAGTTTGAAGACAGCGAAACCGAACCGGGATTAGACATGAAACTCCAAACAGTGAACTATGATTTTCATTATCTTTTCCCAGAGAAAGATGGTTGGAAACTCACTGTCGGAGCCAATGGTATGATACAAAAACAATCAAGAACCTTGGCGACGAATTCTTGATTCCAGACTATAATCTGTTTGATTTCGAGTGCGTTTCTGCCACAACGTCTTACAAGATTAATCAACTGACCTTGAGCGGTGGTTTGCGCTTCGATAACCGTCATCTCAACAGCAAAGAACTTAACACTCAATTCACCGCATTCAAGAGAGACTTTAGAAGTGTGTCGGAAGTGTTGGAGCTGTCTATGCCCTGACCGACAAAATGAACATGCGTTTTGAATGTGGCACGCGGCTTCCGCGCACTAAACCTCGGCGAACTGCATGCAATGGTGTGCACGAAGGTACGCAACAATATATGCTCGGAAACGCAGATTTGAAGCCAGAACATAGCTGGCAACTTGATGCTGGGTGGGATATGACCTCACAACTTGTGTCTGCACAAGTCTCCTGTTTTTCGCCAGTTTCATCGATAATTATATCTTTAGTCAGAAACTCAGTAGCGTCATTACATAAAAATCTGTCCCACCTATAAATACACACAAGGTAACGCCAGATTAGTGAGGTGGAGAGGCTATGGTTGACCTGCATCCGATTAGTCGTCTGCACTTCCAAAAATAGCTTTTCATACGTCAATAGCATTCAGCTGAACCAACCACGTGAATCAAAGTATCTGCCTTGGACACCTGCTCCACGTTGGAATCTGAACCCGTTACGACCCTCGTTCGCGATGGCTCAGCTGCTGAACAACACGTATGTTTCTGCCTCAATGGAATGTAACCTGAGACAAAAACCACTTCTATGCAGCCAATGATATAGAAACCGCAACCCTGTCATACACCCTCGTAAACTTCCCAGTGCGGGTACGGACTTGCGTTTCAATGGACATCGAAGAGCATCGCTCTATCTGACTGCCAACAACATCTTTAATCGTGCTTATCAAAACCATCTCAGCCGATTGAAGTATATAGGTGCTGACCCAACGACAGGTCAAAGAGCCTTTTCAACATGGGAAGAAACTTTGTGTGAAACTCGTTCTTTACGTTTTA